>Ga0255347_1000009_pt1 | contig 523715 bp, 454 predicted proteins | sample wastewater_treat_2_FD_192479 | JGI IMG/M metagenome (GOLD analysis project Ga0255347, IMG submission 192479) | Wastewater microbial communities from Lulu Island WWTP, Vancouver, Canada - plant24 | ecosystem: Engineered > WWTP > Wastewater > Unclassified | place: Canada: Vancouver, British...
AACCATTCCGGTGAGACTGACGGAGAGGCCACACCTGTTCCCATCCCGAACACAGAAGTTAAGCTCTCCCGTGCCGAGGATACCTGGCTGGCAACGGCCCGGAAAAGTAGGTACTCGCCGGATATTTTTTTGTCCAAAAAATCCTTTATAGATATCTAATATCTGATTTTCAAGGATTGCATCCCTGTTTTTCAGGGATACAATCCATGATTTTCGTGAATATGGGTAACACCTCATTAAAATGCCCCCAACGGTCTTGCTACCACGGGGCATTTTCTTCCCACCGGCGTTTCACCTTAGTGCTTCTGCGGGACATTCTATTCCCACCGGCGTTTCACCTTAGTGCTTCTGCGGGACATTCTATTCCCACCGGCGTTTCACCTTAGTACTCCTGCGGGACATTCTATTCTTACCGGAGTTTCACCTTAGTGCTTCTGCGGGACATTCTATTCTTACCGGAGTTCCGCCTTAGTACTCCTGCGGGGCATTCTATTCTTACCAGCGTTTCACCTTAGTGCTTCTGCGGGACATTCTATTCTGACCGGCGTTTCACCTTAGTACTCCTGCGGGACATTCTATTCTTACCGGAGTTCCGCCTTAGTACTCCTGCGGGACATTCTATTCTTACCGGAGTTCCGCCTTGGTACTCCTGTGAGGCATTTTTATTCTCACTGGCATATCGCATTAGTGTGGAACGTTTCATAAGGTACTTTCGTTGCAGTTCGGGCAGCACTACTATGACTTCCCCCTGTTTGATTCGAACCAACGCCCCTTAGGTTTATGTGCCAAATTGACTTCGATTGTACACTAAAAACCAAAATCTCCTCAAAGCTGATCCAATCGCTGCCCTAGACTTAAAGTATGATCGGTCACTTTGAGAAATTCATAGGATTTCTTGCATGCGCGATTACGTCGATAATCTCGGGTTTCGAACATGGGCAATTACTTCGAAAGAATTGGACTACAAATATGAGCGATTGCGTTGGAAAATCGTTGAATCTCTAGCACGGGCAAGTTCATTGGGCTTCGAGCATGAGCAATGACGTCAGGAAACCATTTGATCTCAATCGCTCACAAGGACAATGAAATGTGTATCGGACATCTAGCATGCGCGAGCACACTGAAGAACAAAATGATCCACAGCCATCGATCGAACAAAGAATACGTTGGATATCAAGCATGAGCAATTTCGTCAATAATCTTGGACTTCGAACATTGTACGATTACGTCGGACATAATGTGACGTTGATCATGAGCGATGACGTCAAAAGATCAGGATTTCTCGCATGAGCGATTATGTCGAAAAATATCTTTGCGGAAAAGCCGCGCTCGACTACTGGGACGTACCGGCAATCCGAGGCAAAATCGAGCCGCCCGATATGATCTTCCCCGAAGAGTACGTCATCTTCACCGACAAACCCCTCTACCGTCCCGATCGAGCTAAAATTCACACCTGCAGCATCCTCGGTGCAGAGACATATGTAGATGGACGTGCGTGTACCCTCCCTCTAGTCTTCCTGCAAATCGCTCTGGAGTACAGCATCCATGAGTTAATCTATCTCGGTCTCCAAATCTGCTCCTACCGCGAAGGCGATCGCCCCCGATGCACCGTCGAAGAACTGAAAGCCTGCGCAGATGAGCTGCGAGGGCACCGGGGACGCCGAAAAGCCCTCCGAGCTATCCGTTATCTCGAGAACAACTCGCGCTCCCCGATGGAATCGATTCTCTACATGTTCCTGCGTTTGCCCAACGCTCTCGGCGGATGCGGCTTCAGCGAAATCGTTCTCAACGAAAGAATCTCTTTGGAAGGTGGGAACAAAACCTACTACGCCGACCTCTACGTTCCCTCATGCAAACTCGACATCGAATACGACAGCGAAGAGCATCATACCGGTACTTCAGCCTTAGCAAGAGATCGGGAACGAGCCGCCCACCTGGAATCCGAAGGCTACCGCGTCGTATCAGTAGGCTACTCTCAACTCAACAACCTGAAAGCCTTTCGCAACTTAGCACGCCAGCTCTCTCGATGGATAGGTAAACGCATTTACATCCGTGCGAGAAAGTTTTTCGAGAGTTTTGTCGCACTACGTGATCTGCTCCTCAGAAAAGGGCACAGTATTCGCTCACGTTTCCGCAAAATCCACAGCTACGAGGTCCCTTGGCATTCCGGTGTCCGCACAGCGTATAGAATCTACCTCGCTGCTTGGAATCGACTCATCCGCCACCCCAACTGCCCCTTAGTCTTAACGCGTGCGCCTTGAGTGCCTCCTATCTCAAGTTAACACCCCACACCGAACAGCAAGTTTCCTGTAGCTCCATAACTGAGAAGCACCATCACAAGCTCAGAGCTTGTTCAGCACGCCACGAATTCTCCTTTTCATCAGAGTATTCCACTAGAACTGCGGAGCGACGGCGTACAACAGCCCCAAAACGATAAATTACACCTGAAGTGCACCCTTTCCCATCACACCTCCACCTCTACTCACACCCTCCCTGTACAATTTATCAATTTGCTTCGGAAAACTGCGACATGTGGGAGAAGGTTGGCTTCTTTATGAGTGATGAAGTGGGGCAGATTGGTCATGCGGCGCACCTTCGTTGTACAACTTTTCAATTTACTTCGAATTATTGCGATACGTAAAAATGAATTGGTTCTCTAATCCAAGGAAATGAGGGGAAGACTGACCGTCGCGCACATTCACTGTACATTTTTTCAATTCGTACTGAAAAACTGTGATAGGGGTGTGCGCGTGTGGGAAGGTGTCGCTCTTGTCGTCCGGAGACAAAGGGGTCTTGGCAGCTCGATTGTGTGGTCTGAAAAGGTCGATAAAAAAGACGACTCAGGAATTGAGTCTTCTACAGAATTGAATGTATCATAGAGATAAAAGTGCTGTCCGTCGGTTTGTACAGCACCTGAATGGTTTCCCTTATTGGATTCGAACAACGATGTTCTCAAATTCACTTTTTTTGTAGTTGATTGGTTAATTGTTTGTTAAATCAGAAGGTTTAAAATTAGTGATAGCGCGAAAAAACGCTGTTCTCGTTTTCACATTTCTAAGAGATGTGATGTTTAGAAGAATTTAGCTGATAAGTGGCGATTAGGAGAGTTGAGCCTCGCGGGACGGGGCTGTTCGTAAATGCTTAAGAAATACATAAGACCATACAGAAAACGCATCGTGGTGAACGCGTGCGTCAAGATGACGGGAACGCTGATGGAAGTTGTGCTCCCTGCGATATTAGCGCATATCATCAATGTCGTGGTGCCTACGCGAAATCAGTCGAACATCATGCTATGGGGATTTGCCATGGTTGTCTTCTCGTTCGGCGCGTGGGTACTCAATTTTTCCGCAAACCGTATGGCGTCGGGAACGGCGTCGCGGGCGATACGGAGCATCAGACAGGATATGTTTGCGCGAGCGATGAAGCTCTCCGCGCGTCAAATGGATAAACTCACTGTCTCTTCCCTCGAATCGAGGCTAACCACGGACACATATGCGCTCCATCGGTTCCTCGGGGCGACGCTACGTATGGGAATCCGATCGATGATGTTGTTTATCGGCGGCGTATTCTTTTGTTTCTGGTTGAGTTGGCGCCTTGCTCTTATTCTCGTTGTACTTGTCGTCCCGCTGTTCTTTGCCGTGCGTTTTGTCTTTCGGCGCGCCATCCCGCTCTTTCACACGGTGCAGCGCAAGCTTGATGACTTGGTGCAAATCATCCGGGAGAACATCCGCGGCATCAGAATAATCAAGGCGCTCGACCGTACGGATTATGAAAAGGAACGATTCGGCGTCTCAAACGAGGACGTGAGAGCTGCCGAAGTCCGAGCGATCGACCAGATCGCCATGATGTCGCCTCTCGTCAATGTCATTCTCTATACGGGTCTTACAGTGGTTCTCATCCTTGGAGCTCGGCTCGTCGATGTCGGTATGCTGCAAACGGGAACGATCATAGCGTTTCTTTCGTACTTCATCCTGATTACGAACTCGCTTCTCGGTCTGAACCGTATGTTCAATATCTACAATCGCGCCGTCGCGTCGATTGAGCGTATCAAAGAAGTTCTGAACATGCCGACCGATGAGAACCAGTTGGTTCCAGAAGATGCGTCAACGCTGGGCGAGGTGGATCCATCCGTTCCTGAAATTGAATTCAAGAACGTCAGTTTCAGTTATCTCGGCGTCAAAAATGACCTAGAGAATATCTCTTTCACCTTATATCCGGGCGAGACGCTAGGCATAATGGGACCGACGGGATCAGGCAAGAGCACGGTGATTCGTCTTCTATTGAGACAATACGATGTTCAAGAGGGCGCAATCCTCATACGCGGACAAGATATTCGGACGATAAAGCCTGAAGCTTTGAATCACCTGTTCGGCATCGTGTTTCAGAATGATTTTCTGTTTGGTGGCACGGTACGTAAAAATGTCGATTTTGGGCGCGGTCTTTCGGATGAATTAATTCGCGTAGCGACAGAACACGCGCAGGCAAGCATTTTCCTCGACGAAAAGGAAGGCGAGCTCGACTTTATCCTAGCTTCGAAAGGTGTGAACTTGTCGGGCGGTGAGAAGCAACGCCTTCTTTTGAGTCGCGCATTGGCGGGCGCTCCGGAGATACTGGTGCTCGACGATGCTTCAAGTGCGCTCGACTTTCGTACGGATGCGAAGTTGCGCCAAGCTTTGAGAGATCACTACGGCACGACGACGTCGATCATCATTGCGCAACGCGTGAGTTCCATCCGTCACGCCGACAGGATCATTTTCATGGAGAACGGTCGGATCAGCGCGATGGGTGATCACGAAACGATGATGAAGGAGAGCCGCATGTATCGTGAAATCGCTGAGATGCAAATGGGCGAATGGCGCGGGAGTGAAGCGATTGCCTGAGATAGGTGGAGGTGATGCCGGCATGGCGGTGCGGACAGTTGTGGGAGTGAAGCGATTGCCTGAGTTGCGTGGCGAGGTTATAGACATCACGGCGGAAGGCGTAACAGTGCAACGCTGTGATGATGACAGTTAATAGGAAACAGGGTGAGACAAGGTGACGGGTTCGACTGCAACCTCTGAAAAAACAGATCATAGACCTCGCAATTATCGGAAGGTCTTTCGAGGGCTGATCAAATATGTCAAGCCGGAATGGTCGTCCTTTCTAGCAGCACTCGCGCTTTTGCTTCTCTCGAATGTTCTCGCCCTTGCCGGTCCACGTCTCAGCGGCGAAGCGGTCGATGCGATGGGAATCGTAGCCGGGGGTGTAGCATTCGACATCGTCTTGATGAAATCGTTTCTCATGTTGGGGGCGTACGTCGGGTCCGCTGTCCTGAACTATGTCATGGTGCGTTTATTGGCGCGCACTTCGAAGCGGGTCATCTGCCGAATGAGGCAGGATGCGTTCAATCAAATCATTGACTTGCCGCTATCCTATATCGATACGCATCAGGCAGGCGATCTCGTCTCGCGTATCTCGTACGATTTGGATGTCGTCAGCTCCGCCATCTCGCAGGACGTCGTCGTGATCGCGGCAAGCTTGATCACTGTGATTGGCTCGCTCATTATGATGTTCAGGATGTCGGTATCGCTCTCGTTTACTTTCTTGATCCTTGTCCCCATCACGGTATTGTTCACCATTTACAGGATCAAAAAGACGCGACCGCTCTTTCGCAAGCGCTCCAAAAAACTCGGCGAAATGAACGGGTATGTGGAGGAAATTCTATTCGGTCAAAAGACGATCGCGGCATATCGCAAAGAGTCATTTTTTACGGAGGAGTTCCATTCGATCAATGAAGAAGCGTCCGATGCCCACTATCGTGCAGACTATCAGGCGGCTTTGAACGGACCGTCCGTCACGTTAATCAGCAACTTGTCGTTGGCGCTCGTCGGGATGATCGGCGTGTCGCTCTTCCTCAAAGGCAGCTTTACGATCGGTGTATTGACGTCTTTCATTTTATATTCGCGTCGTTTTTCCGGACCGATCAATGAAATTGCCGCCATCATCGCCGAATTGCAATCAGGTTTGTCGGCCGCCGAGCGCGTATTCACACTTTTAGAGCAACCGCCCGAGCCGCCGGATGCCGAGCATGCTCTTCCCCTTGAAGATGTACGCGGCGTCGTCGAGTTTGATCGCGTTTCTTTTGCGTATACGCCGGATCAACCTGTGATCAGAGATTTCAGCGTTAAGACGAATCCGGGAGAGCTGTTTGCGATTGTCGGTTCGACAGGTGCAGGAAAGACGACGCTGATCAATTTGCTTATGCGCTTTTACGATCCGCAGGAAGGTGAGATCCTGATTGACGGCAAGAGGCTTCTCGATATCACGCGGGACAGCCTTCGCCGCTCTTTCGCCATGGTTCTTCAGGATACGTGGCTGTTCCAAGGGACGATTCGCGACAATATCGCCTACGGAAAACCGGATGCGACATTGGAGGAGATTGAGCAAGCCGCGAAAGCCGCTCACATCGCCTCATATATTGAATCACTCCCGAATGGATACGACAGCATCATCAGCGACAGCGCCTCCAACCTTTCTCAAGGTCAAAAGCAGTTGATGACGATTGCCCGAGCGATGTTGCTCGATACACCGATGCTTATCCTCGATGAGGCGACCTCAAATGTTGACAGTCAGACGGAAATCATGATACAGGACGCCATGAATAAGCTCGTTCAAGGTCGCACATCGTTTGTGATTGCGCACAGGCTGTCGACTGTGCGAAATGCCGACCAGATCCTGTTGCTTAGCAACGGACAAATCGTTGAACAAGGGACGCATGAAGAACTTCTCGAGAAGGGGGAAGCTTATGCAGATCTCTATCAGGCACAGTTCAGCTGATGCGGTAACCCTGTAAAATCACGTTTCGTTACCAATGTCATCGGCTACACAGTTTTGGCTAATACAGTGATCTTGTAAAATTGTATCTCGTTACTAACGTCATCAGCTACGCAGTTCAGCTGATATGGTAACCCTATAAACTCACGTTTCGATCTGTATTCCAATGCTCTGAGTCACATGATCGGTGGGTTCAGCGAGTGTAAAATCGCGTTTCGTTACTAACGTCATCAGCTACGCAGTTCAGCTGATATGGTCACCCTATAAACTCACGTTTCGATCTGTATTGCAATGCTCTGAGTCACATGATCGGTGGGTTCAGCGAGTGTAAAATCACATTTCGTTACCAATGTCATCGGCTACACAGTTCAGCTGATGCGGTAACTCTGTAAAATCGCGTTTCATTCCTTTTGGCATTGCTAGTGGCATATTTACAGGGAGTGTTAGTCTCGTAAAATCACGTTTCGTTCATTTTTGTGTGACTCTACTGTGATCAACCCGCGAAATTATGACACTGCGTCAATGTTCTTTAAGTCTGAGTCAGATATTCGACAAGACCTCCGATAAGTCCGATGCCCGCTCCAAGGAAGACGAGCGGAAAGATATTGGCGCGCCTTATGCGGAGAATAAGGACGACGACAAGGGCGATGAGCACGACGGGGTCTATGATGATGGGCGATGTGGAAAGGAAGACAGACGCAATGAAAATAGAAACAGTCGATGCGGCGATTAAACCCGCGACGCCCGGACGAAGCGACATGAAGGCGTGATCGATCGTAGCTGATCTCTTCTCCCGAAAAAAGAAGATTCCGCAGAGGAACAGCAGGATCGCTTGCGGGAGCACGGTCGCCACGGACGCGATAATGGCTCCGGGAATGCCCGCGACACGCATTCCCACGAATGTGGCTGCATTCAGTGCGATCGGTCCCGGTGTTACCTGAGAAATGGAAACGACATCGGTCATCTCAGTCATCGTGAGCCAGCCGTATCGATGGACGATGACGCGTTCAATGAGAGGAAGTACCGCATAACCGCCTCCGAATGCGAAAGCTCCTACCTCCAAAAATGCGATGAAGAGACGCAGCATTGTCATGGTTTCTTCTCCTCCGGCACGTAACGAAATGCGACAATGCCGATGAGAGCCAACGCCAAAATGATCAGCCCCGTGTTGATCGACGTGAACATGCTCGTTAGGAAGGCGGCGATCAGAATTAAGGCGGAAATTACTTTGTGTTCTTTAAGTGATGCCTTTGCGAGATCGTAAACCGCGACGATCATAATGGCGGAGATCGCACCGCTCATCCCGCGCAAAGCTGCTCGCACCCAGAAGTTTGCGGCGAACCACGTATAGAAGTAGTAGAGAATGGAGATGATAATCAGGGGCGGCAGTATCGCCGCGATGATGCCGACGATGGCGCCTCGGCGCCCTTTCAGTTTGTAACCCGTGAGCAATGCCGTGCTGACGGCGATCGGTCCCGGCGCTGTCTGTGAAAGCGCGATAAGTTCAAGCATTTCATCGTCGCGAATCAAATTTTCTTTGTGCACGAATTCTTCCCTTATCAACGGCACGATTGTGTATCCTCCGCCGAAGGTCATCATGCTGATCGTAAAGATCTTAAGAAAAAACTTCCACAAGCTCATGCAAACATTTTATCATTCGGATACACAGTATTCCTGATATACTATTATTCGGGAGCATTCCACATCATTTGTGGACGAGACCGTTTTATTTGTTGAATCGATATGCGTCTTACCGTGAAAATTTGCTTCCGGCAAGGTCCAGCGGTAATTGCCGACCGTACCTATTGCGTAGGGGTCGACCAAGAAAGGATGACTAAATGTCTAAGAAGAATTATCTATTCCATGGAGATTTTATTACCGCGCGCCCGGAACCGGGCGAGCTTTCTGTCTATGAGGATGCGTACGCACTTGTCTGTGATGGCGTGCTAGAGGAAATAACACCGACAAAACCGCAGATCGGCGACGATGTCGTTGAGATTGACTGCAAAGGCAAGCTCATCATTCCTGCTTTTTCCGACGTTCATCTTCACGCTGTACAGTACGTGACGACGGGACTCGGATATGACAAAGAGCTTCTTCCATGGCTTACCGATTATACTTTCCCGGAGGAGGCGCGATTTGCTGATCGTGCGTACGCTACACGCGTCTTTACCGATCTTGTTTACGATCTTTGGTCTGGCGGTACGCTTCACAGCTCGATCTTTTCGAGCATGCATACCGATGCGACCGTTCTCTTGGCAAAGATGCTGGCTGACGCTGGGTTATCAGCTTTTGTAGGCAAGGTGAACATGGACAGGAATGGCGGCGTCGATCTTGAGGAGACGACGGAAGAGTCGATGAGTGAGACGATACGCTACCTCGACTTAATGGCGCCGTTTGAAGACCGCGGGGTGAGACCGATCTTGACACCGCGCTTCGCGCCGTCGTGTACGCCGAAACTGATGCGTTGGCTTGGCGAGTTAGCGGCTGAGAGAGGTCTATTCGTTCAATCACATGCCAATGAGAACTTGGGCGAAATCGATTGGGTTAAAAGTCTTTTCCCCGATTCGAGGGACTATATGTCCGTCTATCAAGATTTCAATTTGTTGCCGAAGGGAAGAACGGTGATGGCGCATTGCATCTACAACACAGATGAGGAGCTTGAGATGATGCGCGAGCGCGATGTCCTTGTCGCGCACTGCCCCTCTTCCAATGCCAACATCGCTTCGGGGATTATGCCTGCGGCTCAAATGATCGACAAGGGAATCAGGGTAGGACTTGGTTCCGATATTGGAGGCGGCAATAGACTCTTTATGGGACACCATGTGTCGGCTGCCATGAAACATTCACGTTTGCGTTGGGCGCTCACTGATCGGTCATCACGGGTGATCAGCTTTGCCGAGGCATTTTGGATGGGCACATTCGGGGGCGGTTCGTTCTTCGGCAAGACCGGCGCATTTATGCCCGGCTACTCCTTTGATGCGCTTGTGATTGACGATAGCCGGCTGTCGCATTATCGTCCGCTCGACGTGTTGGAAAGACTGCAACGCTTCATCTTCGTGGGCGATGACCGCCTCATCGTATCGCGGTATCGTGGAGGAGAGCTGCTTCCAGAACCAAACAGCATGGTAAAATAGCTGTATTAAACTGAACATTTCAATCGAAAGGATTTTTTCACATGAAAATTCTTGTTGTTGCTGACGAACAAGAGATGAGTCTTGAAGCGGCTCGGATCATCGGTGCGCTCGTCAGGACGAAGCCGGATGCCGTTTTAGGGCTTCCTACAGGCTCGACGCCGCTCGGTACGTACGGAGAACTCGCACGCATGCACCATGAGGAAAATCTGGATTTTTCTCGAGTGCGCACAATTAATCTTGATGAGTACATCGGGCTTTCAGGCGACCACCCTCAAAGCTATCGCGCGTTTATGCGCAAATATCTATTTGATCATATCAACATCGATGAAAACAACACGCATATTCCAGACGGTTTGGCGGAGGATGTTGAAGAGGAGTGCCGTCGGTACGATGCGATTTTCTATCGGTACGGTCGTACAGATTTGCAGCTGATCGGCATCGGGGTGAATGCACATATCGCCTTTAACGAGCCGGCGGATTGTTTTACTCCTGATACGCACATCGCTGAATTGACAGAGAGTACGATTGACGCGAATCAACGAAATTTTGATCATCGCGATGAGGTGCCTCGAACAGCGATATCGGTCGGTATGCGCGGCATCATGAGCACGAGACATCTCGTTTTGATTGCTTGCGGTGAGGGTAAAGCCGAGGCGGTCGCAAAGAGCTGCTTCGGACCGGTGACACCTCGGGTCCCTGGCTCGCTGATTCAGCTTCACCCCTATGTGACTGTCATCGCCGACGAGGCTGCGATGTCTCTATGTCCGGTATTTTTTTCAGCATAAGGAGTAGAATCTAAAATTGTAAGGTCGGGAGCGGAAGGAGGAGTATGATGAGCGCGCGTATTCTTGTCGTTGATGATGAACCGAATATTGTGAATATTCTCCGTTCGAATCTTGAACGGGAAGGGTATAAGGTGATCTCCGCCTATGATGGCGAAGAAGCCATTCGACTTGCCATGACTAAAGATCCCGATCTCATCCTCTTGGATTGCATGCTTCCCGGGATTGACGGGTTTGATGTCTGTAAGCGCATCCGCCGCGATTCGACCGTTCCGATCATCATGATCACGGCGAAAAGCGAAGAGATTGATAAAGTGCTCGGCTTGGAGCTCGGAGCAGATGACTACATCACGAAACCTTTCAGTGTCCGTGAGGTGCTCGCAAGAGTAAAAGCGCAATTGCGCCGCGTCAGCATTCAGGACGAGAGAGCTCTTCAATCGCCGATGATCGAAATCGGCGGCATTGTGATCGATCAGGATGCCTATCACGTCACACTTGACGGAGAGACGGTCGATTTGACGCTTCGCGAGTATGAGCTTGTCCGTTTTCTTGCCTCGCATGCCGGTCAAGTGTTCACACGCGAGGAACTCCTTGAGAACGTTTGGGATTATAACGAGTACTATGGAGACGTGCGAACAGTCGATGTAACGGTTCGGCGAGCGCGTGAGAAAATCGAGCCCGACCCCGGCGAATTCCGCTATATTTTGACAAAGCGTGGCGTCGGATACTATTTCCGTCGTGATTTCGAGAATGGCGTGAACAGCATTGAATGATTCGGCGATTGTACTTATATCCGTTTTATCAACGGCTCTGATCGTGATTCCCGTCATGCTCTGGCTGAACAAAAGGGATCGCCGACGTGCCGATCAGAACGTGATGCGCACGATGCGGCGAATTGCCAATGAGCGAACGGAGTCGCAGGCAATCTTGTCCTCTCTCAATGTCGGTATTGTCGCTTATGGAAGCGACAACCGCCTCATCGCGTCGAATCCCGTTGCGGAGCTTTATTTCGGCGTAATCCCGGATTCGCTTGATAGTTTTCTTGATCGATTCGGCGCGGACAACGGTATGCGAGCCGCTTACTACTTGGAGAGCGATGACGTCTCCGGTGAACTCGATATCGACGGCTATACGCTGAGACTCGTCTGTCAGCAACACCCTCTTCGTATTGACGGCGAACGTTTTGGGGGGCACATTATTACGGCACAGGATGTCACACAATTTCGCCGACAAGAGGAACAACGGAAGGTATTTGTCGCCAATGTCTCGCATGAATTGAAAACTCCTCTGACAACGATCAAGTCATATTCGGAAACGTTGCTCGATTGGGGAATCGACGAGAAAAGCAGGGATGATATCAAGTCCGACGTCACGCGTATTTACGATGACTCAATCCGCATGGAACGCCTGATCGCTGATCTTTTACTTCTTTCGACGATTGACAGCAGTCGTCTTCACGTCCAGATGGTGCTCTTCAATCTCTCCGAATGCGCTCGACAGATTTGCGAACGATTTAGGGATCAAGCGTCCGCCAAGTCCATTGCGCTCGATTTCTCCGTCTTATCGCTCCAGTCGACCGTTCTCGCCGATCGATCTTCCGTAGAGAGAATCTTGACGAATCTGATTGTCAATGCGATTCACTATACGGAAGCAGGTGGCAGTATTCGCGTCTATGCCGGCAATATTGTGGACGATTTCTACATTAAGGTTGTCGATGACGGCGTCGGTATTGATCAAACCGATTTAGACAATATTTTCAGGCGTTTTTACAGGGTAGACAAAACAGGATCGCGTGCTTTCGGCGGAACGGGGCTCGGACTTCCCATCGCTCAAGAGTTAGCTCGCATGCAGCGCGGACGTATTGAAGCGGAGAGCGAGCCAGGCATCGGTAGCCAATTCACCTTGTTTTTACCGAGTGCACGGCGGATCCTCAGAGAATCTCTATTTGAAGTGTCCAAAAGAGAAAAACCCCGCGATGCTGTCGCGACAGCCGCACATGATACAGTAAGGCGGTGGCTCGACGAGCTTTCGGGAGAAGAAAATGTTAAGTATGATACGGGTTCATTCGATTTACGTGGACTCCTTGATATAATAGATAGAAAAGTCAACGATTGTCCTTAACCACGAAGACGATTGATAAGAAGAAAAAATAGCGTCTCACGTAAATATCGGTAGAGGCGATTTGAAAAGAGGTTCATTTGCGTAGTTACTTAATCGAGGGTGGGCATCCTCTTACCGGACATGTGAAGATAGGCGGGTCAAAAAATGCATCGCTTGCCGTTTTGTCCGCGGCGATGGTGATCGACGGACCGTGTGTCATAGACAATCTCCCTGCCATCAGCGATATCGATGTGCTTCTACAGATTTTTAGCGATATCGGGGCGACGGTTGAGCAGCTCGCACCCGGGAAGGTGCGGCTCGATGCCCGTACGATCAATACGCATGAGGCGTTACACTCGCGCGTGACGGAGATACGCGGGTCGTATTATTTGCTCGGAGCTCTTCTCGGACGTTTTGGCAAAGTCTCTCTGCGTATGCCGGGAGGATGTGACTTCGGGGTGCGTCCTATAGACCTTCATCTCAAGGGTTTTCAGGCGCTCGGAGCCACAACGGATGTCGGTCGCGGGATTGTGACGTGTTCGGCGGAAGAGCTGGTCGGTGGAGGCGTATTCCTTGATACGGTCAGCGTGGGTGCGACGATCAATATTATGTTGGCCGCAGTCAAGGCAAAGGGGAAAACAGTAATTGACAATGCCGCACGCGAACCGCACATCGTCGATGTCGCGAACTTTCTGAACGTGATGGGAGCCGATATTCGCGGTGCCGGTACCGACGTCATTCGAATAAATGGTCGCCCGATGCTTCCCGGTGGCAGAGAGTACACGGTCATTCCCGATCAGATAGAGGCGGGGACCTACATGTTGCTGGCACCTTTAACACGCGGCGATATTACGGTCGACGGAGTGATCCCCAAGCATATGGAGCCCTTGACCGCCAAGCTGCAGGAAATGGACGTGACGGTTGAGGACGGGGAGGACTCGATTCGCGTTTATCTTTCCGAGGGCGATACGCTTCGCTCAACGAGCTTTAAGACGATGCCGTATCCCGGGTTCCCGACAGACCTTCAGCCTCAAGCGACTGTGCTTCTCTGTTTGGCGGAAGGTACCGGGCGTATGATTGAGAACGTATGGGAAAATCGATTCCAATACGTCGACGCGCTTCGCATGATGGGGGCGAACATCATCACTTCCGGGCGTCTCGCTGTCGTTCAGGGCGGCGCGAAACTTTCGGGTTCACGCGTCATGGCGCGCGACTTGCGCGCAGGAGCCGCGATGGTGATGGCGGGGCTTGCTGCCAGCGGAGCGACGGAAGTTCTCGACATCGACAGAATTGAACGCGGGTACGAGCATTTTGTCGAAAAATTGACGAAGCTCGGCGCCGTTATTTCACGTATTGAAAGAGAAAACGCATGAGCGTTTTTACGCTGTCGCTGCGTTCGGGATCGAGCGGTAATTCAACGTACATTCGTACGGACTCCGCTCGGATTGCGGTCGATTGCGGTATGACCGGCAAGCAATTTGCCCTCGCTCTCCGCTCGATCGGCGAAGACGCCATCGCTGTAGATGCATTGTTGCTGACACACGAGCACATCGATCACTGTTCGGGTATTGGCGTCGTGATGAGACGGTATGGTATTCCTCTCTATACGACGAGGAGCACGTTCGAGGGTGCGCGAGATATTCTCGGCAACATCAATGAATCACTTGTCAATATTATTGAACCCGGCAAAGCGTTCTCTATCCGCGATACGGTCGTTTTGCCGTTTTCTGTCCCGCATGATGCGTCTGATCCTGTTGGATTTCGCATTTATACTGCCGAAGGCGATGTTGGCGTCGTAACGGACTTGGGACATTTTTCTCCTGAAGTGAAAAATTCGCTAGATGGTTGCCGCGTTGTCTACCTCGAAGCGAATTTCGATCCCGATTTATTGGAGTCCGGATTGTATCCGCAGTTTTTAAAAAGGCGGATAGCCGGAAGTCACGGACATCTCTCCAACTTCGATGCCGGCGATGCCGCTGTGCAACTGTTGCATACGGGCACGGAGGCGTTTCTGCTCTGTCATCTGTCTCGCGATAATAATCGTCCCGGTCTTGCGCTGAAAACGGTGAGCGAGCGTCTGCTCCGCGAAGGGGCAAGGGCAGGACGTGATTACGTCATTAACGCATCACCACGCTATGAGTGTTCGCACGTTTACCATTATCGGCGTACGCTCCCCGGGCAGCCCAAATCGCTTCCCTCATTGCATGAGGAGTCGCAAATTACGGAGAATTATACGCAGTGTACGATGGCAGTGCCTGAGATACGTGGAGGTGACGCAGGCATGGCAGCGGAGAATTATACGCAGTGTACGATGGCGGCGCAGCAAAACGATTCTGTGCTTCACCTTCAAGATGGGGAGAGTGTCTGATGGACAGTCTCTGGCTCATTGTCGGACTTGGCAACCCCGGGCGTCGCTATAACAAGACATGGCACAATCTCGGTCGAATGGGTGTTGACGTGCTTGCGAAACGGCATCAAATCGCCATGAGACGGCGACGTTTCGGCGGAGTAACAGGGGAGGGACGGATTGCTGGTCAACGCGTCTTGCTGCTTCAACCGGACACCTATATGAACCGTTCCGGTGAAAGTCTCATGCGTGCTATGTCATTTTATAAAATTCCGAACGAACGCATCGTCGTTCTCTATGATGATTACGACATACCGTTAAGTCGGATCAGAATACGTGAAACCGGGAGCGCCGGCACACATAACGGCATGAAATCAATTATCGACCATCTGAAAAATCATCATTTTTGGCGCGTGCGCATCGGCATCGGTCCGAGACCTGCAGGCGATACGGTTGCCTTTGTCCTTGATAAAATAGGACGCAGTGCGGAGCGCATCGTGGCGGAGGTGTTGGAGGATGCCGCCGATGCGACGGAGTTGATTCTCCGTGGTGAACATCAGGTTGCCCAAGAACGCTTTAACAAGAAGGGTCCGCTAGATGACGGTGAAACTCGCGAGAAAACTGAGGATCGGAATATCCCGGAAGCGATGACCGGTGTCGTTCAATGTTCCGCCGACGCGAGCGGTCAAATCGCTGAGGGGGACGAAGGAGAATCGTGTTAAATCATCGCGAGGGAGAAGTGACGACCGTTTGGTCTGATGCGTCCGATGTTCTCTTGCGCTCTCCTGCCGGTCGTGACATTCTGCGCGCTATTGAGGACGGCTCACCGCTTAATATCAGCGGACTGGTCGATTCCGCCAAATCGTTCTTAATCGCCTCACTTGAAGAGAAGACGGGGCGCAAGGTGTGTGTCTTTGTTCCGGACGAGGCGCGCGCCTATTCGTTTCGAGAGGAATTGACTGCATTAATTCCTGAAGAAAGCATCTTGACTTTTCATAGCCGCGAGCTGTCGCTTTATGACATTCGGGCGACGAATCGCGATCGTGAGATGATGCGTTCCGCAGTCCTGATGCGCCTTCTGAGACGAGACTTCCGCGTGCTGATTGTACCTGCCGATGCGGCACTTCAACGCGTCCGCTCTCCGGAGATATACCGCCGTTTCGTTTGTACTCTCGCTGTGGGGCAAGAGATGAATCCCGATACATTGGAAAGCCATCTGGCGACGGCAGGGTACGAGCGCGTACCGCAAGTGGAGCAACCGGGACAGTACGCCCGCCGCGGCGATATTGTCGACGTGTTTCCGCCCGATGCGACGCATAGACGATATGAAGCGATCCGTATTCTTTTTTTCGACATCGTGATCGACGAGCTGAAGGCTTTCGATCCCGATTCACAGCGCTCGACGCACACCATCCGCCGCGTAGACATCCCGCCTGCGCGTGAAATTGTCATGACGGACGAGGAGCGGGAAGCGACGGCGGATCGTTTAGAGATCGCGATGGCGGAGGAAATCGCTCGCCATCGTCGCAATGGAGTTCATCGTGATGTGATGGAAAAACTTCAGGCGAACGGTTTTCGTGACTTGGAGCGTCTCAAAGAAAAAATGCACTTTCCGTCTCTTGACCGCCTGTTGCCTTTAATTGATGAAGAAGTCTATACGGTGGCGGACTTTGTGAGAGATGCGTCGCCCCTGTTATTGCTCGACGAACCACTCACTTATTCGCGAAGGCTCGATGCGGCGCACGCAGGTTTTATTCAGCGGCTTACCGGATTGATGGAAAAAGGAGATACATTTGCATTTTCGGAGGGCTGTCAGGTCGCGCCGCCCGATGTCTTGCGCACGATCGACAACGCGCGACGTTTTATCGCTCTCGTCGATATGCCCGCATCCGGGAACGGTCTTCCCGGGGCTGCGCACATGTCACTTCATGCCGGAGCCGTAAACCGCTATCGAAATCAGCCTGATAAGATTGCGGCGGATGTCGCACGCGTGCTGCAAGATCACGGTTCCGCTCTCCTGTTTACAGGTTCGGATGAGCGTGCCGAGCAGTTATCACTTTTTTTGCTTGACCATGGCGTAGAAATGGCGGTCGTTCTTCCGGGTGTCTTCCCGAGAGGGTTCGTGATCGATTCGTTGCCGTTGCTCGTTGTCGGCACTGAGAATCTCTACGGTGTCAGCAGGCGGAAATCCCGCCGAAAGAAGCGTTCACAGCGCGAGGTTTTTTACCAAGATCTCGTCCCCGGTTCATTTGTCGTCCACGAGGACTACGGTATCGGGTGCTACGAAGGAACGGAACCGATCACGACAAGTGACGGAACGCGCGATTACTTGACGATTCGCTATCGCGACGGAGTGTTGCGGTTGCCTGTCGATCGCGTGGATCTTCTTTCTCCATATATCCCTGTCGGCGACACAAAACCACGGCTTTCCTATATGGGAGGAGCAGGGTGGCGGCGTCAGAAGGAGCGCGCCCGTTCATCGATCAAACGGCTCGTCACTGATATCATCTCGCTTTATGCGGAGAGGGAATCGATCAAGGGGCACGTTTACGGTGCCGACACGGTGTGGCAAAAGGAATTTGAAGAGTCATTTCCCTATGAAGAGACGAATGACCAACTGCGCGTCATCGCTGAAATAAAAAACGACATGGAAAGCGAGAAGGTCATGGATCGCCTCATCTGCGGCGATGTCGGTTTCGGAAAGACGGAAGTGTGTTTTCGTGCGATGTTCAAGTGCGTGATGGAGGGTAAACAGGCGGCGCTTTTAGCACCCACGACGGTTCTCGTCCGTCAGCATGTCCGAAATTTACGTGAAAGGCTCGGCTCCTTTCCCGTTGAGGTCCGTGAGCTCTCGCGGTTTATCGGTCGTGAGGAACAGAAAGCAATACTCAAAGATCTCGCCGAGGGGCACGCTGATATCGTGATCGCTACTCACCGCCTTTTGTCGAAAGATGTCTCCTTTAAAGATCTCGGATTGCTTGTGATCGATGAAGAACAACGATTTGGAGTTGATCACAAGGAGATGATCAAGGCGCTTTCACCCTCTGTCGAAGTCCTCACGCTGACGGCGACTCCTATTCCGCGGACGCTCCACTTGTCGCTCGCAGGTATGCGCGACATTTCGCTTCTAGAAGAAGGTCCGGAAGATCGCCTGCCCATCAGAACGGCGGTGATCGAGTACGATGAAGACCTCGTTATCGACGCGATCTTGCGCGAACGCGCTCGTCACGGTCAAGTGTTTTATCTCTTTAACAACACGCATAAAATCGATCAGCGCGCCACGGAGCTGGCGGAGAAGATGCCCGGTGTTCGTTTTGCCGTCGCCCATGGAAAAATGACGGAACGACAGCTTGAAAGCGTCATTGAGGCTTTTTTGGAAGGCGAATACGACGTGCTCGTTTGTACGACGATCATTGAGTCTGGTGTCGATATGCCGCGCGTCAATACGTTGATCGTCGAGGATGCCGATCGCTTTGGTCTGGCGCAACTCTATCAGATACGAGGTCGCGTCGGTCGTTCGGAGCGACAGGCGTACGCCTTGATTACTTATCGTCCCGATCGTGTGATCGGAGAGGCTGCCGAAAAACGATTGGCAGCTATTCGCGACTTTACGGAGCTTGGCTCCGGCTTTCAGATTGCTCTGCGTGACTTGGAGGTGCGTGGTGCGGGAAATTTGCTCGGCGCGGAACAAAGCGGACACCTCGAATCGATCGGATACGATCTCTACACGAGAATGTTGGAGGAAACCGTACGAGAGGCGAAGGGGCTTGAACCGCCGCCGCAACGTGTTCAGACGGTTGTCGATCTGACTGTCGATGCCATTCTATCTGCTGATTACGTAAGTGAAAGCGACGAGCGTCTCGAGATTTATCGCCGCATCGCATCAATCGATACATTAGACGATTATCGCGACGTTTTCGATGAGTTGACCGATCGCTATGGCGATCCGCCGGAGGAGACGGTCGCACTACTCGACATTTCATACATTCGAGCATTCGGCGAACGCTCAGGGCTTGCTCGGATTTGCAGTTCCGGTCGAAATGTCGAGCTTATCCTACACGATTCCGCAAAATCCGATGAGCGAGCGATGGAGCTCGTCTCGCGATTGCTCTCTGTGAGTACGCAGGAACACCGGTTGACGTTCAAAGCAGGTTATCGCGCGATGATTCTCGCGCATGGAGTCGCCGCGAAAGCCTCCGCCACACCTTCTATCCTGCGCGATATCTTTTCTTCAGCGGAAAAAGTCTAAGATGCACAAAATACGGCGGGTCGCATTTTGTGCGACCCGTTTAGAAGATTAGTTCGTATGGACCAATTGAGCAGAATCAGACTTCTTGGCGATTTTGAAAAGCGCGCGAGAGCGTTATCTCGTCGGCATACTCAAGGGCGGCACCCATCGGAATTCCGTGGGCGATGCGTGTCGTTCGAATACCGGAGGGCTTCAGTAGACGCGCGATATAAAGCGCCGTCGCTTCACCCTCGATCGTCGGATTCGTGGCGAGTATAATTTCCTCAATTTCATCGTGTTCTCGCAGACGGACGAACAGTTCCCGCAACTTGACATCTTCAGGTCCAATGTCGTGCATCGGTGATATCACGCCGTGAAGGACGTGATATAAGCCGCGGTAATCGTGGACGCGCTCTATGACGGCGACATCACGCGGATTTTCGACGATGCATATGCGCGTTCTGTCTCGAGTAGCGGAACGGCAAATATCGCAGGGATCCTCTTCTGTCAGATTGCAGCAGACGGAACATAGACGGACGGAAGCGCAGGCTTCGCGAATTGCATCGGCGAGCGCAAGCGCGTCCTCTTTCTTGTCGTCCAGAATATGAAAGGCAAGACGCTGTGCCGTTTTTTTCCCGATCCCGGGAAGTTTTGCGAACGCATTGATCAGTTTTGCGATCGCGGGGGAGTAACGATATGACATGGTTAGAAACCCGGTAAGCCGAAGCCGCCGCCAGTGACTTGCGACATTCTCGCTTCAGTCATCTCATCAAGTTTTGCTGCTGCATCATTGACGGCTGCCGTGACGAGATCCTGCAACATCTCGACATCTTCGGGATCGACAACGCCGGGATCGATCTCGAGCTCTTCAATTTGGTGTCCCGCACCGAGTACGACACGGACAACACCGCCGCCCACCGTCGCCTCAGCTTTCATTTCCGCGACTTCCTCCTGAGCAAGCGCCAGTTCCTCCTGCATTTTTTGCGCCTGTCGCATCAACTGATTCATCTGGTTGCCGCCACCCGGCATTCCCCCGCCACGCGGGAATCCGCGCCTTCCTCTTGCCATATATAACTCTCTCTTTCTATTCGTTTTCTCCTTCAGGAGAAGGGATGTCTTCAATGAGCGCTTGTTCTCTTGCCTGTTTCAGCCAACCCCACTCTGCGGAATCTCCTTCCAAGCTGTCATGCTTTTGATCCAAGATGATACGAAGCTCAACTTTTTTTCCCACGTGGTTCGTGAGCAACTGTTGGATCAAACGCGCATTGTCAGGTCGCGAGATAAGATTATATTGTCCTTTCAGATGGGAGTCAAAATGTATGGCGAATAATTTCCCGTCAGCTTTGATTCGAGCAGGTCTGGCACAAAGAGCAATGTCCATCCGCATTTCTCGTTGCAAGTCGTCGAGGACGGCACGCCAGATGTCGAGAACAGGCATTTCGCCCCTTGCAGTTGTTACAGTATCTGAAGATTGCACATCGGAATCGCTAGGCAAGTCGACGTCTTTCTCTTTTTCAGCGGGAAGCGTGTCATTGTTCGAAACGGTCTTAGGCTCTGTTCGCAGAGAATCTTCAGCGACCGGTTCGCCGCTCTGATGTGGTTCAATGTCCGCGTTCGTCTCGACAACGGTGTCGCTCGACTTTTCAGTTGCCGGCACCGGCTTTGCTTGCGGGCTGTCTGTTTGTTGGGTATCTGCGGATGCTTTTTGTTTCCGATGTTCGTGGGAATGATCAGCTTTCGTTATATCTATTTCAGTACCGAATCGCGTTAAAAGATCGATCAGACCGATCTCGAGTGTTGTGCGAAGGTCGGGCGACAAGCGCATTGAGACGAGGAGTTGCGAGAGACCGGCAATCAGTTCCGTTAACACCGATGTCTTTGTCTGTTGTGCGATCGAGGTCATGCGCTCGATGTCCTCTCCGCGAAGTTGGATCAGTTGCTCAGGTTTGTTCGAAACGCTTGTAACAAGCAAGTTGCGAAAATACGCACCGAAATCTGTCACAAATCGCGTCAAATCGCGTCCCGACATGACAAGTTCTTGGATATTGACGAGAAGCACATCAGGTTTTTTGAAGAGGATCGCCTCAGCCGTCTCGGAGAGAAAACGATCAGGTACAAGCCCAGCCAAGGTCAGCACATCGTCACGCGTGATCGGGGTCGTTTCCAGTTGCCTTGTCTGATCGAGCAAGCCGATAGCATCGCGGAGCGCCCCGCCGGAAAGCGTCGCCATCATCTCGAATGCGCTCTCATCCACGGCAAGGTCAATGCTCTTTGCAATGAGTCGGATGCGCTCGATGATTTCATCGTTCGGTATACGGCGGAACTTAAAGTGCTGACAACGAGAAATGATCGTTGCCGGGATACGGTGCGGCTCTGTCGTCGCCATGACAAATACGGCGTGCGACGGAGGTTCCTCAAGCGTCTTGAGGAGCGCATTGAATGCGCCGACGGACAACATATGAACTTCGTCGATGATGTAGACTTTGAATCGCGCCTTCAGAGGCGTAAAAGCGACCTCATCCGTCAAGCGCCTCATATGGTCGACGCTGTTGTGCGAGGCGGCATCGATTTCACTGATATCCATGAGGGAACCGTCATTTGCCGCAAGGCAGATTTCGCATGCATTGCACGGATCGCCGTGATCGGGATTCAAGCAATTGATCGCCTTCGCAAAGATCTTGGCAAGTGATGTTTTGCCTGTTCCGCGCGTCCCGGAAAAGAGGAGGGCATGTGAAAAGTTGCCGTTGATGACACTTTGACGAAGAGGGTAGACAATTTGCTCCTGCGCGACGACTTCCGAAAAATTCTGCGGACGCCACAATCTATAAAGTGCAAGTTGATCTGTTTCCGACATCGTACACCTCGTTTATCGTGTTGCCACCCTGAAAAAAGAGCCGTGCCTGAGGCGCAACCGAATCAGGTTTCCCCGCGGCGCTTGCGGATGACCGCTTACCGCTGCTTCCTTCCGGATCTGGCGGGGTTCACAGGTCCACAACGCACGGGCCCCGCGTTCGGTTGCGTCTCAGAAACGGCTAATTGCCCGAATCGACTGACCGGATCATCAGCTCCGGCGGCTGTGTTTCAGTTTACCATATTCACCGTGCCTTGGCACTGCATCAATGGGTCAGAAGATTTTACGCCGTTCACTCCCATGCCTGTAAGAATTTTGCTTTGTACTGCATGATTATGATGTGAGAATGTGAATAAAAAAGGAGGATAGATGTGTAGGGTATCGTCAGGAACAACGATGGAATAGGATGTCAACTTGTAAATAATTACAGTGCATCCCCCCGCCTTTTGTGGTAGAATACGTATAAATCTATCTATGAGTGTTTCTGCTTTGGATGGTTTTTTTATTCGTTCTCCCTGCGCGATGCATGTATGCGACGTGGAGCCGAGAAAATCTCATTCTAAGAGGAAACGACTTATAATGAGAGGAGATGGACGAATGACAGAAGAAAAAGTAAGATTGGGTGTAGATCCGATCTATTCGCTCAAGGGCATCCACCCTGTTCAGCAGTTTATTTTCGGACTGCAGCAGGCCGTCGCGATGTTTGGAGCGACCGTTCTCGTGCCGCTGCTCACCGGTCTCAACGTCAACACGACGCTTCTTATGGCAGGACTCGGCACATTGCTGTTCCACGTGATTACGGGTTTCAAGGTGCCCGTTTTCCTTGGATCATCGTTTGCGTTTATTGTCGGTTACAACATTGTCTCCGGCGGTGACCCAACCAAACTCCCGTACGCGTCCGGCGGCATCTTCGTTGCGGGATTGATTTACTGCGTACTCGCCCTCATCATCAAGGTTGTCGGTGTGAAACGCGTCATGCGTTGGTTCCCACCAGTCGTTACCGGTCCGATCATCATCGGCATCGGTCTGATCCTCGCCCCTGTTGCGTTCAACGATATCCAGAGACCAATTGGTGATCTCCCTGTGGGACTCAACTGGCTGGTGGCGCTTACTGCCATCATAACGATCATCGCGATTAACATCTGGGGCAAAGGTATGCTTCGCGTCATTCCGATCCTAGTCGGTGTGATTGCCGCCTACATTGTCGCACTAATCGTCGGCATGGTCGATTTCAGCGCGCTGAAGGCAACGGAGGGTGTGCTCGCAATTCCGATCTACAAGGAAAACATCATGAAGTTTGATGTGAGCGCCATCATTACTATTGCGCCAATTGCGTTGGCGACGATGATGGAGCATGTCGGCGATATCTCCGCTGTTTCCGCGACGGTTGGTCGCAATTTCATGGCAGACCCCGGTCTCCATCGCACACTGATCGGTGACGGTCTTGCCACGAGTATGGCTGCCGTCTTCGGCGGACCTGCGAACACAACGTACAGTGAGAACACCGGCGTTCTCGCGCTGACGAGAATCTTCGCGCCGGGCGTCATGCGTATTGCTGCCGGCATCGCGATCGTCGCGAGCCTCTTCCCGCACGTGGGAAGCTTCATCCGCTCAATTCCCGGTCCTGCCATCGGCGGTGTATCCTGTATCCTTTACGGTATGATTTCCGCTATCGGCGTCCGCAACCTCATCGAGAACCAAGTTGATCTCACAAAGGCGCGCAACTTGATGATCGTCACAGTCGTCCTCGTGTCGGGACTCGGCATCAGCATGGGCGCTGCCGGAGGAATCATCTTCAACGTCGGTAAGGCAACGATCAACCTTTCCGGTCTGGCAGTCGCCGCGATTCTCGGTATTCTCCTGAACGCCATTCTCCCCGGCAAAGACTATGAGTTCAAGGATGACCTGGAAGAAGCCTAATCTCTGATCGTCACGGGGCGCGACAACAGTCGAGTCGTGTCCGTGTCGATGGATGAAAGAACAAAAGAATAAGAAGACCGTCTCCATTATGAGGCGGTCTTCCTTTTTATGTGAAAGTTGTCACTTATCGCCTAAGCGGATTTCATATAGACTGAAGATGAAAGAATTAAGAGACATAAAAGAAAGGATTGTACACACGATGAAAAACACGCTTCAAGTTTTGAAAGAACGACGCAGTGTCCGCGGCTACACGGATAAGCTAGTCCCTGAAGAAACACTCGACAAGATTGTAGAAGCCGGTCTCTACGCACCATCCACGAGGCAGGATACAGTACTTATTGTCGTGCAGGATCCGCAGACCGTGGCGATACTGAAAAAGCTGAATGCGAGGATCGTTGAAGAGCAGAGAGGTCAATCTTCAGGCGATCCCTACTATGGTGCGCCGACCATAATCGCTGTCATTGCCAAGAAAAGCAGCATCTGTGCACTCTACAACGGCAGTTTAGTGCTTGGCAACCTGATGAATGCCGCGTACGCGTTGGGTGTCGAGTCTTGTTGGATTCACCGAGCGAAAGAAGTCTTTGAGCTCGATGAAGGTAAAGCGCTCCTATCAGAATGGGGTCTTGATGCCGACGAGTACATCGGCATCGGCAATCTGGCGCTCGGTTATCCGTCAGGCGATTATCCCGTGGCGGAACCTCGCGATGCGAGCCGTGTCATCAAAGTGCTGTAATGCCCTGCGATGGATTAAAAGAGAAGACAATATAATTCAAAGAGGAGATGACTATGTGCGAACACGAAAAATCCTTCCTGCTTGCCGTCAACGGAACGCTGATGCGCGGTTTGGAACTTGAACACAATATGATTGAGAATGGCGCATCATTTGAGAGTGAGGCAAGAACGGCATCGTGCTATCGTCTCTGGAGCATTAACGATGCGTATCCCGGAATGATTCGTGTCGATAGCGAAGATCCCGGTGCGGCGAAAATCGACGTTGAAGTGTGGCGCGTCCCTGCGTCGGGACTTGCGCACATTCTCGCGGGCGAGCCGCCAGGTCTTGCTATCGGAAAAATCGAACTTGAAGACGGACGCTTTGTCTTCGGTGTTCTGGCTGAGCCGCTGACCGTCAAAGGCATGCGAGAGATCACTTCATTCGGCGGCTGGCGCCGTTACATGGATGAGAAGTAAGACTAAGCGTCCTCTTCTTCGCTCAGCACCGGCATCTCTTCAGCGCTCAGCGGTTTCATTGCAAGACAGAGGTTGACGTGACAATAGCCGAACGGTCTGTCATTGAGGTAATTCTGGTGATAGTCCTCTGCTGTGTAGTAATTGCGTAGCTTGAGAACTTCGACGACGATCGGGCGCTCATAGTCTTTGCGTCGAAAATCGATGTATTCGCACACAGACTTAAAATCGTCCATAGTCTCGACATAGACACCGGAGCGGTACTGCGTTCCGATATCGTTGCCTTGGCGATTTTTTGTCGTCGGGTCGATCATCCGGAAAAAATGAGCCATGATCTCACGGAGCGTGAGGACATCGGCGTCGTACGTCAGCTTGACCGTCTCCACATGCCCTGTCGTTCCACTGCAAACTTCTTCGTACGTGGGATGTGGCGTGTTTCCGTTGGCGTAGCCTGTCTCTGTCTCCAAAACACCTTCTCCGAGAAGCTGAAAATAGCGTTCAACGCCCCAGAAACACCCGCCAGCAAGATAAACGACCCTCTTATTCATACAAATTGTTTTCGTGATATCACGTATTTGTCACAATTGTTCAACTTCATTATGTTTCGATTCTACAACTGCGCATTATAGTTTGGTTGTAGCGAAAAGCTACGACAACACCTCTTCATACGTCTCCTCGATAAGGGCTCCCAAGGAGCCCTTATCAATTTTCCGGGAAATTGATACAAGCGTGATCGAACCCGCGAGCTATGCGTTTAGTTGTGCCAGTTTCTCATCACGTACGCGATAGACATTCCAAATCACTTTCTCGATGTCAATCGTCGTAAATTCACCGTCCCTGTAGAGGATACGCCCATCGACCATGGTCAAAGCGACGTCGGATGCGTTCGCATTCGTGAAGAGACTCGTACCGTAATCGTACATGGGTTGGAAATGAAGCGCGTTCATATCGACGACGGCTAGGTCTGCGCGGAATCCGGGCTCGAGCAAGCCCGTGTCCTCGCGCCCCTGCGCCAACGCACCGTTTCTCGTGGCAAAAGTGAGAAGTTCACCGGTCGAGAAGAGGAGTGGGTCGCGGTGTATGCCTTTTGCGAGGTACGATGCCAAGGTGACCTCTTCGATCATGTCGAGGTTGTTGTTGCTGCCGGCACCGTCCGTACCGATTGTCACGCGGATGCCGTGATCGCGCCAGCTTTTTACATCTGCCAGCCCGCTGCCGATTTTAAGATTGGAAGAGGGCATATGGCAGAGCGTGACACCTTGGTCGCGGAGCAGGTCGTAATCTTCTCCTTCGATATAAATCGCGTGAGCGGCCGTTGTGGGCACATCAAAAAGTCCGAGTTCCGTGAAATACGTTGTAGGTGTTTTGCCGTGGAGTTCTTTGCATTGTTCGTGCTCATGCTCCGTTTCGGAAAGATGGACATGCATACGGAGGTTATTCTCGCGCGCATAGTCCGCAATGGCTCGAACGAGGGCGGGAACGCTTGTGTACTGGGCGTGAAGCGAGGCGTTGGCGATGACGCGTCCGTCCGACGCTTCTGCATCGCGACGCATCTGTTCAGTTTCTCTGTACCAGGCCGTTTCCTCTAGTACAGTCGTGTCGTCGCCTGTAAGACCGTTGGAGAGACTCGCCTTGATACCCGTTTCCATAACGGCACGGAAGATGCCCTGTATGCGCATATACATATCTGTAAAGGAAACCGTTCCGCTACGGAGCATCTCAGCGATTCCGAGCATGGAACCCCAGTAGACATCTTCTTCCGTGAGAAGTGCCTCGAAGGGGAAGATCCTCTTGTACAGCCAGTCCTCGAGTGCCAGTTCCTCTCCATAGCCGCGTGTCAATGTCATCGGGACATGGGAGTGATTGTTAAAAAAACCGGGAATAAGCAACTTCCCCGATCCGTCGTAGACATCTTTTTCACGTTTTTGCGCGTCCGTCAGATCGCACTTGCACGGTTCAATAGAAGCGATGAACGCCCCGTCAATGCGGACGTTCATGTTTTTCTTAGTTTTCCCATCGGAGCCTATGATGGCAATATTGTGAAATAACATCGTCATTCCCTTCCTTCGTAAAGATATTAGTTGCGCGAAACGCTTTACATGCGCAAAAGAACGCCTTCAATCAGCGCGCCGAGCTTGTAGGCAGAGGCGCATGCGACGACCCCGACCTCTTCGTCGGAGAGAGGTTGATCGAGGACGTCTGCCGCCATATTTGTAATGAGAGAGAAGCCCAAGACTTCCATCCCCGCATGACCGGCGGTCAATGTCTCCGTGACGGTCGACATGCCGACAGCATCGCTGTAATCGATCTCGGTACGATGTTCCGTTAAGTCAGCGATGTCTCCCAACGAAGAACCGGGAATGATGGCTGCCTCAGGTTGGATGAATATTTTCCTTTGAATAGTCTCCGCGGCTGTTTTATAGCGCGTAAAATCAGGTCTTTCAAACATCGTGATCAATCTCCAACTTCTACTTCCGGACCCGGATCGGTGACATCAGGCTCCTCCGTCTCCGGTGGTGATGAGTGTAGAGGACAAGGCATGCTGGGCGCATTGCCTTTTAGGGAGTCAAAAAATTCTCTGGTGGTTTTTGTGCAGTATTCAGTCGGCAGTTGACCTGATTCGGCACAAACGGTGCGCGAGATTACATTATCCGACATGGCAAAAGGCTTGACAGGTAAATTCTCATGGATCTGGGACATGACATCTCTCCAGATCAGAATAGGGCAACGCGTATCAGTTTCATTGATTTCCGTACGTCTACCGTAGGCGTTGTCGAACCCATACCAGACGGCGGCAGTATAGTACGGCGTATACCCTGCGAACCAGCGGTCAACGCGTTCATCGGATGTGCCTGTTTTCCCTGCGGCTTTTTGTCTCCCGAGCTTTGCGTACGGACCGATCCAGCTGGCGTTTTCTAATGTGTCGACAAGCAAGTTCGTCATGATGTCCGCTGTCTCCGTCGAGAAGACTTGGTCAAATTCAGGCTTGTGCTCGAGAAGAACGTTGCCTTCCGCGTCGAGGACGCGTGTGAACAGGTAAGGTTTGGTGAAGAGACCGCGACTTGCGAAAGTAGAGAAGGCACCCGCCATTTCAACCGTTGTCATGCCTTTAGCAAAACCGCCGAGCGCCCCTGCCGGTTGAGGTTCGTTCATACGATCGATCCCCATCCGTTTCAGGTAGGATAATCCGACCATCGGTGTGAGCATATTAGCATAGACTTCGACAGCAGTCGTGTTCAGAGAGTTGCGGAGCGCCCAGCGCACGGTGACAGGACCGTAGTGTTTGCGGCTGTGGTTTACCGGCCATTCCTTTTCGGGATTCTGCGGGTCGAGAAATTTCGGGTCATCCATCAAAATGGTCGCGGCGGTAATGATTCCCATATCCATGGCGGGACCGTAGTCAAGAATCGGCTTGATGGACGAGCCCGGCTGCCTGTACGCTTGTGTGGCGCGATTGAATCCGAGATTTGTTTTCTTTTCGCCGAATCCTCCGACTAAAGCGACAATCTGACCGAGAGAGTCAGGTTCATTTGAGATGACGGTTATGCCTGCCTCCGGCATCTGGGGCATATCGGGAAGTTTATCGTAATTGACGGAGAACAGCTCTTTTTTCTTGAAGCTCGCTTCCGCCATGCGCTGGATCTCAGGATCGAGCGTCGTTTCAATCGTCAGACCGTGTTGAAAAACTGCGGTATGGGCGAGCCGGCGAGAATACCCGCGCTGTATCACCAGCTGTTCGATGACTTCGTTGATTACGGCGTCGACGAAATAGGAGTTGATCTGTCCCGAACTTGAGGTCTCGTCAATCGCACGGAAATCGAGTTCGCGGTTGAGTGCCTTCTGGTACTCGTCTTCGGTAATTTTGCCGATCTCGAGCATCTTTGCCAAAGTGATGCGCATACGCCTTAACGCATTGCGTCGCCCGTACTCTGTTGCAGGATTATAAATAGAGGGGAGATTAGGAATGCCTGCAAGGAAGGCGCATTCAGCCAAGTCAAGTTGCGAAATATCTTTACCGAAGTACGCTTTTGCCGCTGACTGTACGCCGACATATCGGTTGCCCATGGGCACCATGTTGACGAACAGTTCCATAATCTCGTCTTTGGAGAGTTTTTTTTCAAGCTCCGTTGCCCGCTCCCACTCCTGAATTTTTCGTTGAGCTGACCGTTCATTTTCTCCTGACATCATTTTGACGACTTGTTGAGTGATCGTCGACGCGCCGTGCGTGTCACCGCCGAATGTGAGGAATACGTTTCCGACTGCATTCGCAATGCGTCTCGGATCGATTCCGCTGTGCGTCTCGAAGCGTTCATCCTCGATCGCAATGAAGGCTTCATCGAGATAAGTCGGTTTGACAACTGAAATGGGCACATATTCGCGAAGGATATTCTGAGAACCTGTGAGAATAGCAGCCTGCTGTCCATATCGATCATAGATATACGTTGCGTCGTACGTCTTTCGGATGTCGACAATTTCAAGAGGTTGAGCCGTCGAAACATAACCGGACAACATACCTAATCCCGACCCGCCTATGAAGGCGAGCGTCGCCAAGACAATAACCAATACAAGTAAGAGTCCCTTACGGACACCAGACCATAGCGCTGCCGGAACCGAGACGACCGACATGCTGCGTGTGGGGCGTCCGACGGTACGCTTGCGCAATTCACGTTTACTCTTTTTGAATTTTCGACTTTGGCGAATGGAAGCGGGGAGAATCGACGTGTTTCGGATTTCCGATGCAGGTCTTTGAGCGAACCGCGTATTATCGCTACGCCGGCTCGGCTTTTGTGACGGCACCGTACGCTTGACGATTTGTGTGTTTCGGCTCAACATCTCAGAAGCTTCGCTTCTACGCGGCGCACGGTCGGCGAACGGCGGTCGGTTCTTTTCTCTTGTATTGCGTTTATGTCTTTGGTCTCGTTCGTTCATATATCCGGTTTTCCATAAGTATTGGAATTCAGTAACGCCATTTTATCATAGGTTGCGAATCCATGATAAAAATTGGCGCGACAGGGTTCCCTTTTCGCTTGAATTTATCCCCAGTTTCATTTAATGTTGAGTCAGCAGATGAGGAAGCTGTAAGTGATGTCAAACGCAGTGGAATCTGTCTCGCATCAAACGATGAAAAGAGGTATCCGAATATGAAAACTTGTCCAAATGGACATCCCGTTCCCGACAATGCCGTATTCTGCACAATATGTGGGGCGCGTATGCCCGCCGCATCTCCAGGATACGGACAGCCGGCGCAAGGGCAGCCTTACGTGTACGCCGATCAAGCCCCGCCCAATCAAGGGTATCAACAGCCCCCGTATCAGCAGGCTCCTCCGTACCAACAGCCGCCGTACGGATCCCCGCAGGGGGGTATGCCGTTGACAGGTTTTCGCGGTGAGGTTCGTTCACCCGGGATGGTCATTTTATTGAGCATCATTACCTGTGGTATTTATGCGCTTTTCTGGCTCTACTCCGTTTCCAAGGAGATTAACAACGTGCTGGGGTATGAGGCGACAAAGCCGCAGTACACGTTCTTCGGACTGCTTTGCTTTATTTTCACACTCCTGCTGTGGTCACAGGTTGATGATGCACTCATAGAAATTGATCGCAGGAGAGGCATAATCTCGTCGAAGAAATTCCTGACATGGATCGTGCTCAGCGTTCTTCTCGGAATTGGCGGGTTTGTCATGATGTATGACGTGCAATCGCGCTTGAACGCTCTCTACGAAGGTCGTTTTTAATCGTTGTAACGAGACTTCCGGTGTCTTAGATAATCTGACTTGGACGTGAGAGAGGTCCACCGCTAGCGGTGTTCCCTGTCGTACTTCAGTCGGTTGCACTCAGCGAAAGAAGACTTGTCGTATGAGATCGACGAGTTTTCCCCACACGGAGTTCTCGTTGTAAAGCATGGGTTCCGTGTGCGGAAATAGGATAATCATCCGAATGATGTAGACAATCATATAGAGTGCAGCGAGTGAGAAAAATACAATCTCGGTTGCACGCGGTGAAAGAGGTGAACGGAACTGTTTACCTCTTTTTTTTGCGACAAAACGCGCGACCGCAAATGCCGGGATTACCGCAAGTAAAAACAACGTAATGAAAATAAGCGGGTGCATGCGCAACGCGTCCATGACTCTTCCCTGTAGCAAGAGTCGTACGGCGCGCGTGCTTCCGCAGCCTGCGCAGGGAATGCCGAAAATCGAGGCGAACAAGCATGACGTACCGAACAGCTCAGAAATCAGGAGAAGGAAGAACGCGAGCACGATGAGAGGCTTCCATGTGTCGCGCCTTGCTGCTTTATTTGAATTATTTGAATGTTGGTCCTTGTCGTCCATGATGTCTCTTGCTCTATCAATCGTGTTATCGTTCGCGCGGGAACGCGTGTCGTGTCCGCACCCAACTCGAACTCTTTGCTCATAAAAGCGTTATCGTTCGCGCGGGAACGCGTGTCGTGTCTGGCGAATGGGGCGGTCACACTCACTCACATTATCGCGCCAGACGAGTTTGTGTTTCAACCATGTGTGCAAAAATGCCGTTTTTTTCCATCAGCTGAGCATGTGAACCCTCTTCGACGATCTCACCCTGATCAAGCACGTAAATTCTGTTCGCATGGCGAATCGTTGAAAGTCGGTGGGCGATGATCAAGGTCGTCCTTCCTTTCGACAGACGCTCAATGCCATGCTGTATGATCGCTTCCGTCTCTGTGTCGATATGAGAAGTCGCTTCGTCAAGGATGAGAATTGTGGGATTTTGTGCGAGTGCACGCGCAAAGGAGATCAGTTGTCGCTCTCCGGCGGAAAATTCACTGCCGCGCTCCCTTACCGGTGTTTGCATTCCTTTGTCGAGGCGTGCGAGGAAAGCGCCGCCGCCGACTTCAATGAGTGCCTGTCGGGCATCCTCAGAGCTGATCCAGGGTCGATTGAGCGTGATGTTCGATTCGACTGTCCCGGTGAACAGGAAAGGTTCCTGTGTCACGATCGCCATGTGACTGCGGACCGATTTTTTATTCAGTGTCGCCAAGTCTTTCCCATCGATAAGAATTCGCCCTTCATCGGGTTGATAAAATGAAAAGATGAGGTTCATTACAGTCGATTTGCCGGCGCCTGTCTGACCGACAAAAGCCGCGGTTAAGCCTTGCGGGACGTTGAAACTGACATCGCGGAGGACGATCTCATCTTGTTTGTAGGCGAAGGTGACATGCTCGAACGACACATCTCCGTCTACATGTTCGACGATCTCGCCCGTATCGGAAAGCGCTTCGCGGTCGAGCAGTTCAAAGATGTGATCCGCCGCACCACGCGCGCGCTCCAAATTCCCCAAATGCTGCATGGCACGGTTCATCTGCGTAAAAAAGCGGATCATATAATCAATGAAGAGATAAAGATGCCCAATCGGCACGATGCTGATTTCCAGAATATTGCCGATGCCGAAATATAGAAGTGCGAAAGAGAGCATCAAATAGTTGAGTGATTCCGTGGCATTGTAACCGCTATAAGAATGCAGACGCGTCATCCCGAGTCCGTTGCGGAAAATATCGTCGTTTATTTCGCTGTAAGCGACGTACATCGATCGTTCGCGATTAAATGACTGGATGACTTCGATGCCTTGAATATATTCGTTCATGCTGGCATTAAGCCTGCTGATCCCTCTTCTGGCATTGCGACTGTATCGAAGCGACTTCCTCTGGAAATCGCGAAACATAAAGAACAGAATTGGGAACGATAGCGATGCGATGAGGAACAGACGCCAGTCAACCGACAGCAGACCGAATAAAATACCTAAGGCGAAGACACCTGCCATCAGGAGTTGCGAAAGAACGGTATTGAAGAATACGCGAACGGCTTTCGTATCGTTGGTGATGCGCGAGACGACCGTTCCCGCCGCTAATGTATCGAAGTATGAAACAGGCATGCTCTGTACGTGACGCATCACTTGTCGCTGCATCACGACGGAAATACGGTTGGAAGCCGTCTGATTGGCGATGTTTCCTGCATAACGCGTCGCGAGCGAGAAGAGTACGGATAAAGCGTAGAGTACGATGATCCAGACGAATGTCTTGTAATCGCGAGCGCCAACGCCCGCGATGATTTCTCCGTCGAGAATGCGCGAGAGCAAATAGGGACCGGCAAGATCGAGTCCAACCGTCAAGATGGTGAGAAGGAGCCCGCCGATAAGAGGGCGGAGTGCGTATTTAGCATATCCGAACAGGCGGAGAAAACTTGCCTTCGACTTCGTATTGTTTTCAGGATATTTCGTGTTTGTCATGAGCGCACCTCCTTTCTCCATAAGGTCGTCTCCTCCAATTGTTGCTTCTCGTACTGCTCGCGGTACCAACCGCCCGCTTCCATCAACTCTTCATGTGTTCCGCGCGCTGCGATGCAACCGTCCTCGAGAACAATGATTAAATCGGCGTCACGAATGGCTGAGAGCCTATGCGAACTCACGAGCGTCGTTTTACCTGCACGTTCGCGGGCGAGCGCAGCGAGGACATTTTTCTCCGTGATGGCATCGACCGCGGAGAGGCAATCGTCAAGGATGAGCACTTCAGGATTTGCGAGCAGTGCGCGTGCGATGGAGATGCGCTGTTTCTGTCCGCCCGACAGCGCAATGCCCTGTTCACCTGTCAGCGTGTCGAGCCCCTCGGGTAAAAACTCGATATCTTTCGCGAAGTCCGCAATGGCAATGGCTCGTTCAAGTGTCTCTTGCGGGACGGGGAGGGGCGCGACCTTTTTGTTCTTCCGGTCTTCTACTGTTTTGACAATGTCACGGTAGCTTTTCTTCCAAAAAGCTTGTTCTGAGGTCAGTTCCTCTACACTGAGAGGCCAACCCTCACGGTTGAGGTCAGCCCCGAGAAGTATATTTTCCAACACGGTTAATGAGAACAACGTGCTTTCCTGCGGGACGTAGCCTATACGTCGGCGTACGCTCCGTCGGTCGTAGAGTCGGATGGGGAGATCATTCAGACGCAGTCTTTCCGGTGGTGCCGGCAAAGCGCAATCTTGAACAGTAGACGTAAGATCGCCCTCCTGCGGATAAAACCGAAGAATCTGCTTGAGAAGAGCCGTTTTGCCCGATCCGACGCGTCCGACAACGCCGAGAGTCATTCCTTGTTTAACGGTAAAAGAGATGTCTTTGAGGATTGGCTCTTTTTCTCCCGGCCAAGAAAAGGAGAAGTGGTCGAATGTGATGTCGCCGATCTCTTCGCAGATGATGGCGTCCGGAGGATCTGAAATTTCTTCACGCCAGTCCCAGATCTCTTGAATGCGCTCCATTGAGGCGGAACCCGACTGCGATGTGTTGATAAACTCGCCCATCGCGATCATCGGCCATGAGAGCATGCCGAGATAGAATACATGCGTCATCAGTTGACCGATCGTGATGGCGCCCGTTTTGACCAGATTGGCTCCGACGATCATCGCAATGATAAAAGAGGTTCCCTGTACAAAGCGTGAAGCGGGCACAAACAGGGCATCGAGTCTTGCGACTTTAAGGTTCTGCCGATAGAGTTGTTCCGCGCGTCCCTCAAAGGCTTCCATCTCCTGTTCTTCCAAGACAAATGCCCTCACGACGCGAACGCCTTGAACGTTCTCGAGTACGCGGTCATTCATCTCGTCGAATGCCTGTTGAGCCAGGTCGTATTCGTGGTATAGTTTTTTGCCTATCAGCTTCGAAGAGAGAATCAGGAACGGATACGGAAGTACCGTAAGCAGCGTCAGCAGCCAAGATCCGCTGATCGCCATGATACAGATAATTGAAATCTGATATAGTGTCGCGTCAAAAAAGAGCATGATGCCAAACGATGCCATTTCGCCTATGGAACTGACATCGTTCGTCGATTTTCCCATCAGGCTCCCGGTCGAGTGCGTCAGAAAAAACGGCGCATTTTGATTAAGTATTTTCTTGATCGTTTTTTGGCGCGCAACCAACTCGGAGACATCAAACGCTTTGATGAGATAGTACGACCACATGAAACCGGTCACATAATACAACGCCGTTAATACGAGTAGCATCGCGACGTAGACGAGAAGAGACGTAATCGTCAGTTCATCGGCGATAATTCGGTCGGCAATGAAGCCCGCAAACCACGGAGGCGCGACGGCAATTCCGTATGACAGCGTAATCATGACGGAAGCGATCAGATATTCTTTTGAATACCTGTCTATGAGCCACTGAAATTGTCTTTTCAGGTTTTTAAGCATGTGATTCGGATTTTTCCCCTCGTTCTCTCTTATTTGCCATCACTTTATACCAGTAATTCGCGAAGGAGGTCAATCGGTAAAGCGCTGGGCAGAAGGAATTGCGAGTGGCTAGGGTGGCTACGCGCATGACGAGGAGACTCTGATGAAGTTGAACGACGAATCGGTGGACGTTTCAACCTTTCTTAATATGCGAACTTGATGTTTAGCGAAGAATAGTGATAAATCTCGATAGCGTCGCGATCGTTGAGAAAACGCCTGCGAACATAATGATTGAAAGGTAAATGAACTGCCATTTGCGATTGTCGTCGAGGTGTATCAATGACGCCACCTGCCGCGCATGAATCATTGCGCTGAACACAACTCCCATGAGGGCAAGAACAACGCCGAAAAGCGAATTGCCCGAGAATACGGAAGGTAATGAAAGTGCGAAAAACAGAACAAGATACTGCCACGCAACTTTACCAACTGCCAACGTGTGTCGGAAAGGCAACGCACGTTGGCGATAGAAGAATCGTGCAATAAGCCACATGATCGACGTAAAGAGAAGAATGACGACGGCAACGACGATGATACCGGTTAACCACGATAATGCCACGTACCGCAAAAAGCTAAGTTCCAACGAGGCGCTCGGTGCCTGAACGGCTGATAAAAAGCGATTCAAATTGAAATAGTGCATGCCCGAAAGAAGAATGGCGACTGAAAGCCAGACAGTGTGAGACAGTGTCCATACAGTTGACAGAGACTGAGTCATGTGGAGTGCCGGAGTCGCAAAAAATCGAACGAATCCCGAAAGAATGTTTTGACGAGCTGCGCGCTTCCGCTGTGCAGTGTCCTGTCGATAAGGTGGTGTACCGCCGTATGAATATTGGTTCTTTTGCTGTGTCTGACGAGCCTTTGCCTGTCGTTTTGCTTCTTTGCGGGCGCGTTTATCGGCGCGACGTTCAGTCCACGAAGGACGAGCGGTACGCTCGCCGCGACCTGAAGTGTTTGCCGTTGTCCGGCTGTCTCTCTGTGTCTGTTGCGAGGTATATGAGCTGTCTGGTGGTGGAGTAGTTGCACCAGCGGGCTTAGCGGCTTGTTGTGGAGCTGTCGAAGTGTAACTTTTGCTCGAGGCGAATGAACGCTCGCGGCAACGGCATTTTTCGTTCTCTTCCAGTTCGCGTCCGCAGTAAAAGCAATATCTTGCCATGTTTATCGCTAAACTCCCCTGTTCTCACACTGTGTTCGTCAAAAACGCGCTTGTTTTCGACTATTTGACATCACTTTAACGCGAAGATGTTAATATAATGTGGCATAAATGAAAAAGGAGCGCCACAATGCGATCGGGAAAATCATCAGACGCTTCAAAACAATCCAATGTAAGAGCACCCAAGCGATTTATTTATCGATTGTATTGCTCCATCGCGTGGATCTTAACGAAATTGTTGTTTCGCGTGCGTTACGTGCGCGACCCGCGGATCACAAGAGAAGGCGGACCGTATTTTGTTGTAGGAAATCATGTCTCATATCTTGACCCCATTTTTTGTCTGCTCGCTCTCGATAAGCTTTCGATTCGCTTTGTTGCCGGCATAGAGGTAACCAGCGGCAGGCTCCTAAAAAAGCTCCTTGCGCCTCTTGCGATGATCCCAATTAAACCTTTTCGCGTCAGCTATTCGACGACGCGCGAAATTATCGCGTCCATCCGCTCGGGTCTGTCTGTCGCTTTGTACCCCGAGACGCAACGCTCGATAGCCGGCGATTTGACGCCGTTCGGTCTCAGTACGGCGAAACTAATCAGGCATTTGCGTGTTCCTGTCGTCTCAGTACTCGCGCGCGGCGGTTATCTTGGGTGGCCACGTTGGGCGAAAATGTTTCGTCCCGGGCATGTAGAATTGGAGACACGGCTTCTGTTTACGGCAGAAGAAACCGCCGAGTTGTCGTTGGACGATATACAAGATCGATTGACTAAAGCGATTACGACGGAAGATTATGACTGGCAATTGAGGCGCAGGCGCCCCGTTCGCTATTTCTCGATGAAACCGGCACAGGGCTTGGCGCGTATCTGTCACTGGTGCCCCGCCTGTGATCGGCCGCTGTCGATGGAAAGCGGTAAACACAGACTTTCCTGCCGGCATTGCGGGCAGGCATTTCGTCTTGATTTAACAGGCTTTTTTACCGCTGCACACGGTTCGCGTCCCTACTTCGACCACCCTCTCGAGTTTGCAAAATGGCAAAGCCATCGTTTGGAACGCGCACTGGAAGAGGGTGAGGTTCTGTCAAATCCGTGTCGGATCGAATTTCATGAGCACCTTATCGAAGATGGTGTAATGCCGGAGAAAACGATACGTCAAGGCGTCTGCAAGCTGGTGCGGGATGGAATTCTCTTTACCGACGAGCATGAGCATGGCGAGATTTTTTTTCCGCTGGGAGAGACGCCGGCTCTCTATACGTCGATCGGTCTCTTTGCGGATGTATCATCGGATGGAAAGGTATGGCGTCTCTATCCTGAGTCTGAAGGATTTACGTCGATGATGACTGATTTTGCGCGAATAGTATGGAAAAACAGAATGTATTCGAACGCAATCCCAAAAAACGTTGAAGCCTTATGATTATTAATTGTAAGGACTTTTTTATTGAAGTATATTGCCGTTTTTACGAATATGATGCAAGATTCATCTTTTGTTTCGGAGGCGTTTGTGATAGCCTTTATATGTCCGATTGTTAAAGATAGTTGGTGCGTGTTGTGTCATCACGTCACGAAGATATAGTACTTTTTATGTCTCTTTGAGGAGGAAAGCCTAGTGCCCGATCGCGATTTTTTAAAAGAGATCATGGAAACAGAAGCTGAAGCGGCGAGTCGCATTGAAAAAGCACGAGAAGACGCTCAGCTGGAGCGACAGCGCATACGTCAAGAGACAAGTACGCTGATCGAAAATGCCTACAGCGAAGCCGCATCCATAAGGCAGAAAACGCTCGATGAAGCGGAGAGCCGATACGCTGAACTCATATCGGATCAAACGTCCGTCACGGTGCAACCGCTTGAATCATTGTCAGAAGACGAGTTGAACGGTGCTGCCGATGACATAGCAGAAAGGATTATTTCTCTCCTTGAGCATTGTTAAAATGAGCAAATTGACGATCGTCGGTCTGCATGAGGATCGTGCAGACGTTTTGGATGCGCTCATGAAGATGGCAGGCGTCGAAATTATTGAGGACAAATCAGGCAGTGAGTCCGCGCGATCGATGACATACGCTTCAAATCTCGATATGCGCGCCCGTTTGAAGCGTGCGATTTCGGGTCTGTCCGCGCGCTTCCCGGAGGCGAGACATATCGTTGGCAAGAAGCTTCTTGTATCGGAAGAGGCTTTTGTCATCACGGAAGAAGACGAGACTAAAGCACAGAAACAACTTAATCGGTACGAAGCGTTGCTTCGCGAAGAGGAGGCGCTCGAACTCTCTCTCTCCGTTCTCCACGACCAAAGAGAACAGCTTATGCCTTGGGTCGACATCCCGATCGATTTGACCGTTAGAAACACGGACAGAACAACGATCATTTACGGCGTTTTCCGTGACACGACAGCGTTCGATGCGTTTGAGCGCGATGTGGCGTGCGACCTGCCCCTAGCGTCCGCTTTTATTTTGGAGGAAGATGCTAAGTTCCCTGCGAAGGTGGCGATTGTCACGATCGATGAACAGTTGCCTCGCATACGTGCTCGGCTCGCGGCATCCGATTTCCATGAGATCCCCGATTTGCCTTTTACAGGGTCGGCGTCCGATACGTTGAAAGACTTAGATGAAAAGGTAGCCGCTAAAGAGGACGAGTTGCGCAAAGTTCAAGATGAACTGCGTGAGATCGCAGAAGGTTTGTCCATCTTTATGACGTACCACGATTTTCTGCTCGTGCGTTCCGACAAGGCTGCCGCTGACGAGAAGATTCACGCGACGCATTATACTTTTTTCCTCAAAGGTTGGGTGCCGGAGAGCGATGCTGAGCGTGTTACCCGGGAGCTGACGGATCGGTTCGATGTCGTCTGTTCGATCAAGCCGCCGGAAGAAGGCGAAGAGACGCCGGTCAAGCTGAAGAACAATCGGTTCATCAGCGCGTTCAACGTTATACTGGAGATGTACGGCGCTCCGAGCAGCCAGGAGTCCGATCCGATGCCCGTTCTGGCACCGTTTTACATGATTCTTTTCGGCATGATGTTGAGCGATGTCGGCTACGGTTCCATGCTCGTCATTGCGACCGCATACATGCTCTTCAAGAAAAAAGTTGAAGGCACGATGAGGCAGTTGTCCTCCATGTTGTTTATATCCGGCATTGCGTCCATAATCTGGGGATTCATTTTCGGTGGATTTTTCGGTGATCTGATTACCGTCGTCACGCAGGGGAAAGCAAATTTCCCGATGCTCTGGTTTAATCCGATGGATTCGCCCACGCAGCTCCTCCTTTTCAGCATGGTGTTCGGAGTCATTCATCTGTTCTTCGGTATGGCGCTCAAGATTCGCAATGAAAAGTTAAAAGGCAACCTGATGGGGGGACTCGGGGAAACAGTCCCATGGTATCTTATCATCCCCGGTCTTGGTCTTATTCTCGGCAAGGGGTCTATGACGAGCGATCCGCAGACGGCGTTGCTCCTCGGCGAGATCGGCAAATGGCTTGCCATTGCCGGTGTCGCATTCGCGCTTATTTTTGCGGGGCACGGCATCAGAAATCCGTTCAAACGCCTTTTGAAAGGGCTGGGAGCGCTTTACGGTATCACATCATGGCTTAGCGATATTCTGTCGTACTCAAGGATTTTAGCGCTTGTTCTCGCAACGAGCGTCATCGCCGCCGTCGTCAACATGCTCGGTATGTTGTTCGGACCGACGCTATTGGGTTATATCGCCTTCGCGTTGATCGGAGTCTTTGGTCATACGTTGAATTTGGGGCTCTCAGCGCTGTCCGCTTTCGTTCATACGAGTCGTCTCCAGTACGTGGAGCTGTTCGGCAAATTCTTTGAGGGCGGCGGATCGTTTTGGAATCCACTTCGTCGCAGAACGGAGTATGTGAAGATAGATAGAGAAGCGAACAAATCGTTCTCCGACAATCAACCTGTTGAGGAGGCGACGCGTCCGTAAGTAAAAGGAGAAGCGAGCGCTGGCGAGCTTCTTGAAGAAACCTGCATGCGCAGGGAGACGAAATAATTGTCAACATCAGTTGACGCATACGGAGGAAAACAATGTCAAGTATCATTGGACCACTTCTAGTTTATTTTGCGGCGGCAATTGCCGTCATCCTTCCCGGCTACGGATCTGCGAAAGTCGTGGGTAAGCTGGGACAAACCGCAACCGGCATTCTGGCGGAAGACCCTTCCCTTTTCGGGCGGTTGCTCATTTTGCAGGCGCTTCCCGGCACACAGGGTATCTACGGTCTTCTCGGTTGGTTTATGATCATGAACCAATCAGGGATGATGTCTGGGAATACGAACATCAGCGTTCAGCAGGGAATTCTATTCGTACTCGCTGCGCTCCCTGTCGCCGTGATCGGTCTGCTTTCGGCTTTTCACCAAGGTAATGTCGCCGAAGGCGGTATGGCGTTGTTGACGAAACAGCCGCAGGCGAGCGGTAACGCCATCGTTCTTGCCGTTATGGTTGAGACTTACGCGATTCTGGCGTTGCTCGCGACCATTCTCGGTGCGCTCAGCATCGCTGTTTGATCCCGATGTTCAGCTCTTTTGAAACGGGGTGCTAGAGGTGGAAGGTATCGAAAGAATCAAAAACCACATCCTGGCGGAAGCCGATCGCACCGTTCAATCCATCGAGGAGGAATTGCGTCAGCTTGTCGAAAGAGAAACGCTCGAGTGCGAGAAACAATGCCGGATAATTTTGGCGGAGGCAAAAGAACGTGCCGATCACGATGCCGAGTTGCTTGTAAAGCGAGGTGAGAGCATTGCCGATGCCGAGAGGCGTAAGCGAGATCTTGCCGGCAAACAGGAAATCGTCGATGAGGTCGTTGCGCGTGCGCTCGGAAAGTTATCGCAAGAGCCTCCAGAGACGCGCATTGCGCGATACGCCGGCTGGATTCGCGCCCTGAACATTGAAGGAGGCGTGATTACGCTCTCTGCACATGAAAAAACGGCGCTCGGCGATGCACTCTTGAGGGTACTTCCCGGCGGGGAGTTCTCGATTTCCGAGAAAGAAGGCGATTTTACGGGGGGACTGATGGTCGCGCACGGTCGCATAGAGGACAACTTGACGTACGATCTCGTAGTACGTGACCACCGACCGGAATTGGCTCGACTTACCTTCGATAAGTTGGAGCAGCTCAATGTTCCGGAGTAAGCGGGTTGATAATCGGTTGAAGCTGATTCTAACGTCGTCAGGACGGTTTAAGGTTGTTGGAGTGGTTGAATGGGCAAAAAGACGCAGTTTCGTGAAATAATTACGCCCGTTATTGACGCACAGCGACACGGTTCGTGGGCACATGCATCGGGCAGAATTTGGGTACTCGAAAGAGATTTGTTTGGGCGTTCCGGACTTGATCGTCTTTACGGTATATCATCGCTTGATGACATGCGCGGGTTGCTCTTAGAGCACCATTACCTGCAAAAAGATACTGTTGTGGATACATTGCAAGCTACACATATCGCACTTTACGAGCTGCTCGGCGAAGTCGCTCCTGAGGATGGGTATCGCGTCGCTCTCTTATTGCCCGCCGATGCGCACAACGTGCGTGTCATGTTGAGAGAGAGCTTGCGCGGGGAGGAGGCGGGTGTTTATGAGTCTCTTGCAAAACTCATTAGAATTCCCTCGCTCGTTGATCCCGCATTGCTGTGGCGTGCACTTGTCGCCCGAGAAAAAGATGCGTTGCTTCCCGAGTGGGTTACCTCGATGGCAGAAAGGGCACGTCTTGCCTACGCCGAACATTACGATGCTGTATCGATTGATTTGGCGGTTGAACGCCGACTGCACGAAATGCTCAGTTCCATCGCGTCTGAACTTGGCAGTGCCTGGTTCGGTAAATATTTGACAATGACGCGCGATCTGACCAATCTTGAAACACTTGTCAGAAGTCGATTACGCCAGGTTAATGAGACGCTTTACAACGCCAGTCTCCTGCCGGGGGGATTGATCTCTGAAGAGCGATGGAGAGCATTATACGGATGGAGTGACGATGAGATCGCCGAACAGCTGGAGATGACGTCTTACGGCTCGATGATTCCATTAATCAGTTCATATGGTGAGCAAGGGGGCGCATCTAGATTTTCGCGCGAGCGGGACATCTTGCTTTACGGGCATCTCTCGACCGGGAAGGAACAACTGTCAGGTCCCGAGCGCGTGTTGTCGTACATCATGGCGCGAGAATTGGAGATCCGCAATGTGAAGATGGTGCTTTCGGCTTTCAACAATGAATTGGGTGAAGAAGAATTGATCGCATTAAGGCGTGATTTTAGCTGACAAAAGGAATGATAAATGGATCGCATGGAACAAAAAGTCGGTGTCATCGGTGACTGGGAGAGCATCGCGGCGTTTCGCGCGCTCGGGTTGTCGATTGCGGAAGTAACGACTGCCGATGAGGCGGACACCGTCTTGAATGCGTGGACGGAAGAAGGATATGCCGTTGTCTTCGTGACGGAAGCGTTGGCTCAAGTCATGGGAGAACGCCTTGCCGACTGGCGTCTTCGCTATCTTCCTGCGGTGATCGTGATACCGTCTGCAGGTCTTGAACCGTTTCTCGGTCGTCATGAGCTGAGAACCGCGATACGAAAGGCAACCGGCATCGATTTGATCGGGCAACGTGAACGAACACGACGCGACCTGCAGGAGTGCGATACGTAAAGCCGGTTCTTATTGTTGGTAAAGATATTTTTCGAGCTTTGGATGTCTGTGAGGCATTGAGCTCGATTTGAGCATAGGAAGAGTGAGTAATTGTTAAGAGGAGTCATCCATGAAAAGACAAAGTCAGGGTGAAGTTATTAAGGTTTCAGGTCCTCTCGTCATCGCAAAAGGCATGCGGGATGCCGATATGTTCGACGTGGTCGAAGTATCTGAAAGTCGCCTGATCGGTGAAATCATCGAAATGCACGGTGATGAGGCTTCCATTCAAGTCTACGAAGAGACGGCTGGCTTAGGTCCCGGCGAGATTGTCGTTTCTAGGGGCGCACCGCTTTCTGTCGAGCTCGGACCGGGCTTGATCGGCGGTATTTTCGACGGTATCCAAAGACCGCTTGACACGCTTGTAGCGATGGAGGGTGATCATATCACACGCGGAGCGTTCGCTCCCGCGCTTGACCGCGAGAAAGAATGGGAGTTTTCGGCTCGGTGCAAGCCGGGTGATCGTGTGACGGGCGGCGACATCATCGGTGTCGTCCAGGAGACGGAGATTCTCGAGCACCGCGTCATGCTTCCACCGGGGAAAGCCGGTACGATCGTCGAGATTCATTCAGGTGTTTTCAAGGTGACAGATGTTGTCGCCGTACTGGAGACTGATCGAGGGGCTCGCGAGGAGATCACTATGATGCAGCGTTGGCCTGTGCGTATCGGACGCCCTTATGTGGCAAAGATGTCGCCATCGGCTCCGCTTTTTACGGGGCAGCGCCCTATCGATACATTCTTTCCCGTCGCCAAGGGCGGAACTGCCGCTGTGCCGGGTCCGTTCGGAAGCGGTAAAACCGTTATCCAGCACCAACTTGCTAAATGGGCAGAAGCCGATGTCGTCGTATACATTGGCTGCGGAGAGCGTGGCAACGAGATGACGGACGTGCTGATGGAGTTCCCCAAATTACCTGACCCAAAGACGGGCTACTCACTGATGAAACGTACGATTCTGATTGCCAACACGTCTGACATGCCTGTTGCAGCTCGTGAGGCGTCGATTTATACAGGGATTACCATCGCTGAATACTTCCGCGACATGGGATACTCCGTATCATTGATGGCGGACTCGACCTCGAGATGGGCGGAGGCGCTCCGTGAGATGTCCGGTCGACTTGAAGAGATGCCCGGTGAGGAGGGATATCCTGCTTACCTCGGTTCGAGGCTTGCCTCTTTCTACGAGAGAGCCGGTATTGTCCGCTGTCTGAGCAGTGACGATGAGGAGCGCGTCGGAGTGTTAACGGCGATCGGTGCCGTTTCGCCTCCCGGAGGTGACCTCTCCGACCCCGTCGCCCAATCGACTTTGCGTATCGTTCAGGTGTTCTGGAGTCTCGACTCCGATTTGGCTTACAGACGTCACTTCCCCGCGATCAACTGGTTGACGAGCTATTCGCTCTATCAGACTAAAGTTGACGCCTGGCTCAACGACAACATCGCTCCCGAATTCAGCAAGTTACGCGTTGACGCTATGACGTTGCTCCAGGAAGAATCGGAACTTGAGGAGATTGTACGCCTTATCGGACAGGATGCCCTATCAGACTCCGATCGTCTCAAGCTAGAATCAGCACGCTCGTTGCGCGAGGACTTCCTGCACCAGAATTCCTTTGATGAGATTGACACGTACACGTCGATGAATAAACAGTTCAAAATGTTATCGCTCGTGATGCTATTCTATTATGAGGCGCAAAAGGCGCTTGAGCGCGGCGTCGCTTTCGACCGTATGGTGGGATTGCCGATTCGTGATGATATTGCTCGCTTTAAGTATGTTCCCGAACAGGAAGTCGACAATTGGTATGCACTTCGCAGCGAACAGCTGCTTGAAGAGATGAGAGCGTTATCCGATTAAGAACGGAGACAGATATGGCTAGAGAATACAGAACAATCGAAGAAGTCACCGGTCCTTTGATGCTCGTCAGAGGCGTCGAGAATGTAAAATATGACGAGCTGGGCGAAATTGAGTTAGCGGATGGACAGATTCGCAACTGCAAGGTCCTGGAAGTTGAGGGAACTGACGCCCTCGTGCAGTTGTTTGAGAGTTCGATCGGTTTGAATGTCGAGCAGAGCACCGTCCGTTTCCTGGGAAGAGGACTTGAACTCGCCGTCTCGCCTGATATGCTCGGGCGCGTCTTCGACGGAATGGGCAGACCGAATGACGGCGGACTCGACATTATTCCCGATGCGATGCGCGACGTGAACGGACTCCCCATCAACCCCGCCGCGCGTGACTATCCGAACGAATTTATCCAAACAGGCGTGTCGGCGATCGACGGTCTGAATACGCTCGTCCGCGGGCAGAAGTTGCCGATCTTCTCGGGAGCCGGTCTCCCTCATGCGCAACTGGCGGCACAGATCGCGCGCCAAGCGGAAGTTCTCGACAGCGAAGAACAGTTCGCAGTCGTTTTCGCTGCCATCGGTATTACGTTCGAAGAAGCCGATTTCTTCATCAGCGATTTCAGAAGAACGGGTGCGATTGACCGAGCCGTCATGTTCATCAATTTGGCGGACGACCCGGCGATTGAGCGTATTTCGACACCTCGCATGGCGTTGACGGCGGCTGAATATCTGGCGTTCGATCTCGACATGCACGTTCTCGTCTTGATGACCGATATTACATATTACGCGGAGGCATTGCGTGAAGTATCCGCCGCGCGAAAGGAAGTTCCCGGACGACGCGGTTACCCCGGATATCTCTATACGGACCTTGCGAGCATCTATGAGCGCGCCGGACGCATCAAGAACAAGAGAGGTTCGATTACGTTCGTGCCCATTTTGACGATGCCGGACGATGATAAGACGCACCCTATTCCCGACCTGACGGGGTACATTACGGAGGGACAGGTCATCTTGTCGCGCGATCTCTACCGCCGCGGCATTCAACCGCCGATTGATGTGCTTCCCTCTCTGTCACGTCTCAAGGACAAGGGAATCGGTGCAGGCAAAACGCGTAAAGACCATGCTGATACGATGAACCAGCTGTTTGCCGCGTACTCGCGCGGAAAAGAGGCGCGTGACCTTCAGATTATTCTCGGTGAAGAAGCGTTGAGCGAGATTGATCTTGAGTATTCAAAGTTCTCAGTTGCGTTTGAAGAGCAGTATGTTTCACAAGGTTTCGATACGGATCGATCGATCGAAGAGACGCTTGCGATCGGATGGGAACTTCTCTCGATGCTCCCCGCCAATGAATTGAAGCGAGTGCGTCAGGAGTACATTGACGAGTTCTACATTTGGGAAGAAGCGGAGGCTTGTGAATAATGGCTGTCATGCGCGTCAATCCGAACAGGATGGAGTTGCTGCGCTTACGCGGGCAGCTTCGCATCGCGAGGCGCGGTCATAAACTCCTCAAAGACAAGCGTGACGAGTTAATGCGTCAGTTTTTAGCGCTCGTTTTGGAAGTTGACGAAATGCGCCTCAAGGCTGAGGCGCTTGTCGAGCGTTCACACAAAGAGATGTTGTTCGCACGTGCCGTAATCGGAGACGAGACAGTTAATGCGGCACTTATGACCGAAGGTTCGGGCGAACTCACGGTTACCGTGAGTCGTGAAAATACGATGAGTGTCCGTACACCGATCTTTCACGTGCCGGAAGAAATCGCCGACGTATCAAATCGTACCCTTCCGTACGGTATGACAGTGGCATCGGGCGAATTGGATCAGCCGATTGATACGCTTGCCGAAGCGCTTCCGCTTCTCATGCAATTGGCGACATACGAGCATAAATCAAGCTTGCTCGCCGCGGAGATTGAGCGTACGAGACGGCGCGTCAACTCTCTCGAGTACGTCATGATTCCGAACCTAGAAGAAACCATTCATTCCATCACGATGAAAATGGAAGAAAACGAACGCGGCAACTTGACGCGCTTGATGAAAGTCAAAGATATGATCGTCGAGCAAGAGATTGAAAAACGCCGACAACAGTCGGAGGCTAGGCGTCAAAGTCGAACATAATGGAAATCGGGGACATGAAGATGTCCCCGAAGTTTTTGGCGGTACTATTTTCAGTGCTCGTTTCTAACGTTACTTGCGACCGCCTCTTTTCTTCACATCTTCACGGATTTCTTCAAAGCAACTCTCGTCAACCTTTCCGGATTTTCGAAATGTGGCTACAGCCTGTGAAATCATCTTGAAATTGAGATTGGTACCTTCGCTGTCAGCCAGATAGTCCATGGCCCTGTCAGCGGAAATACCGAACTTCCCTGCCGTTTCAACCGCGTCGATATTAGCTCCGAGGAAGACAAACTCCCAAGCGTACTTCTCTTTTTGCCGCTCGATGAGAGCTTTGACCTTGTCTGCGGAGTATTCGCGGCTGGAATTCTCTAGACCGTCCGTAATGATCACAAACATGACCTTTTCGGCGCGATACTCCTCAGCTGTATGCTTTTGAGCGTTGCTGATTTTGTTGATTGTTTTGCCGATGGCATCAAGAAGAGCCGTCGTGCCTCCGACTTGATATTCCCTGTCGGTCATTGGACTGATCGCCTTGATGTCGATGCGGTCGTGCACAAGTTCATACTCGTTGTCGAATAAGACGGTTGTCACGAAACACTCTCCTTCGACGGTTTTCTGCTTTGCGAGCATGGAATTGAAGCCGCCGATGGTGTCGCTCTCCAATCCGCTCATGGAACCGCTTTTGTCGAGAATAAATACGAGTTCAGTTAATCCTTTTTTCATGTCAGTAGCCTCCTTTGATTCCTAATGGCTTTTTTCTAATCTCAGGCTACTATCTTATTCAAAACGATTGGTCGCTTTGAAAGCGACATTTTGGGATGCGGTATGAATCGATATCGGTAATGTAAAAAAGCCGCCTTTGGTGCGATCTACCCAAGGCGGCTTATTGGATTATTCTCAAGGTCTTACAGACCATATGATTTATCCGCCCAACAGAGGTTGGTCATATGCGAACAGCACCTCGTTGATTTCAAAGATGTCGTACTTGCCGTTTACGATGAAGTACTTCACGATCACGTCGAATTTGACTGCGCGAGATAATGCGTAACCCGCCCGCTCCAGTAAGGCATCGGTTTCATCGAGTGATAATCCAAGTGACACAGCGAGTGCGATCGCGGTGCGTTTGCTTGGCATATAGTTCTTGGTGCTTCTTATCTTCGAAAACAGTCTTCTGTCCAAGTTCGCTCGCTTATACACCTCAATATCCGTCATACCTTTGGCGTCGATGAGGCGCAGGAGCATATCTGAAAAAGGTTCATCGAGGTTTCCGATGACGTCATCAAGCGGTTTGGCTGCACGAAAAGGAGCTGTCATAAAAGTCGGAGCGGCTAGCTGTTGGCTTTTTGATTCATCAAGCTGCGCATCATCCTCAGACAGCGCTCGTTGTTCCACAGCGAGCAGTTTTCTTCTTTTTATCGTGCGCGTTTCGACATAATGCTCGTCAATGTAGCTTTCCACATCGCCCAACAGCTTGCGGCTAATCACAAATGCCGATTTATCGAACAGTGCAAGAAATACTTCAAGATCATGCTCATTCAGAAAATCTCGAATGGCGGACGTCGCGACTTGAAGAGCTTCGTCTTTGGGATAACCGTAAATCCCGCTCGATATGAGTGGGAAGGCGATACTTTCACATTCATGATCAATAGCGACTCGGAGGGATTCTGCGTAGGCGGAACGCAAAAGTTTTTCGCTCTCTTCAGGATTCCGCTTGTTATAAACAGGACCTGCCGTATGAATAACATACTTGGCGGGTAGGTCGAACCCCGGCGTGATAACTGCCTCGCCCGTCTTGATCGGGGCAATCTTGTCGCAAGCCGCTTGAAGTTTTATCGCTCCGGCAGCTTTGAAGATGGCGCCGGAAACCCCGCCGCCCATTTTCAGCTCGGTGTTGGCGGCATTGACGATGGCGTCCACTTCCATTTTCGTGATGTCCTGACGGATGATGTTAAACGGCATGGCAACTAACCTCTATTTACCGGAGCCACTTTACTCGCTCTTCGAGCGGCATTTTTTCTCGCTGTGTCACTTCCTTTTCGGGACGTCCTAAGGGAATGATGGCTCGCACAAAGCGATCATCCGGAACTTGTAGAAGTTTATTGATTCTCTCGCGCCTGTCCTCCAGGTTGACCGCGCCATCCATCCAGACGGCGGCGTAGCCTTCGGCGGTAATAGCTAGAAGTATGTTCTCAACGGCGGCGGCATAGTCTTCAATTTCAAAGGAAAGCCCCGTTTTCGGAGATTCCTTCTTCGAGGAAAGAGGGATAATCATGGCGGGTGCGGTGTTCGTTGCGGGACTTGGCGCAATGTCCGCTAACTTGATCAGCAGATCGGGATTGGTAACGACAAGAAAGGAAGTTGTCTGAAAATTGTAGCCTGAAGGCGCGCGGCATCCGGCTTCCATAATACGAAGCAAGACCTCTTCCGGCACGGCTTCTGCCAAAAACTCTTGGCGGTAGCTTCCGCGTTTCCTGATTGCGTCATAGAATGTCATGTCTGAATTGTTCATGTGTTTCCTCCGAAAGTAAAAATAGTATTTCATGACTTTTGTTGTTTACATTTTACCATTGTTCCAAAACGAGGTAAGAGACACCTTTGCAGTACGGATAGCTGTGTTTCGGGTTAGCCGAGTGACAAATGTCGGAAGTAAGGAGAGCTTCGAGCTGTGTCCATAACTTCATCTGCATAAGGGTGGCATAACACCCGCCTAGCTTCCACGTCGGATAGTTGACATAACTTCATCTGCTTAAGGGTGGCACAACACCCGCCTAGCTTTCACGTCGGATAGTCGACATAACTTCATCTGCGTAAGGGTGGCACAACACCCGCCTAGCTTTCACGTCGGATAGTTGACATAACTTCATCTGCGTAAGGGTGGTATAACATCCGCCTAGCTTTCACGTCGGATAGTCGACATAACTTCATCTGTGTAAGGGTGGTATAACACCCGCCTAGCTTCCACGTCGGATAGTTGACATAACTTCATCTGCGTAAGGGTGGTATAACACCCGCCTAGCTTCCACGTCGGATAGTTGACATAACTTCATCTGCGTAAGGGTGGTATAACATCCGCCTAGCTTTCACGTCGGATAGTCGACATAACTTCATCTGCGTAAGGGTGGTATACTCAAATCGCAAAGTTGTACGTGTTTGACAGGAAGACTACAATCAGTTGAGGTGCATTACATAGTCGGCAAGGATCGATACTGCATGTCTAAGGCGAGGGGTAATTATGAGCACACAGGGAAAGTTCACATTGGCTGAAAGCAATCTGTTTCCGACGAAGACTGAGGAATTGGAAAAGCTGCTGATCCAACTTGTACAAGTGAGAAGCGTTGTCAGCTCCGATGGCGAACACGACATCATCGATTTCATCGAAGATTATGTGCGCGACTGGGGCTATTTTCGTGCCCGTCCGGAGCAAATCGTGCGTATTCCGTCGGGAGGAGATCCGCTTGGTCGCTCATCGCTTCTCGTCTGTGTTTCAGGTCGGGAGTCAAATAATACGGTTGTAATGCTCGGGCATACCGATACGGTCGAAGTCGACGATTACGGTCTGTTGGCGAATTTTGCCACGACACCGGATAAGCTTGAAGACGCTTTAAAGCAAGGGCAACGTTATCTCTACCCGAAGGCACAATCTGACTTAGAGAGCGGAAACTACCTTTGGGGACGAGGCACGCTCGATATGAAAGCGGGTGTGGCAAATGAGCTCATGCTGCTGAAACAGCTCGCAGAGAACCCCGAAAGTTTCGAAGGTAACGTGATTGCTCTTTTCGTCTGTGACGAGGAGGGGAATTCCGCCGGCATGATCTCCGCCATTGAGGTTTTGAAACAATGGCGTGATACCAAAGGTCTTAATATCTGCGGTGTGATCAACACCGATTATCATACGGCGCAGTATCCCGGCGATGAAGCGTACTATCTCTTTCGCGGAACAGTCGGCAAGATCATGCCTGTTTTTTACATTCGCACACTCGAAACGCATGCAGGTGATCCCTTTGCCGGACTCGATGCCAATCTCGTCTTGGCAGAGTTATTAAATGAAATCAACCTCAATCCGAAATACAGTGATTGCTCCGGTGATGAAATATCCGTTCCGCCGATTACGCTAAAAGTTGAGGATCTCAAGGAAGTTTATTCCGTCAAGACGAATCACGAAGCGTGGACCTTGATCAGTGTGCCCTTGTTCGAGCAGACTCCCGCGGATGTCATGTGGAAGATGCTCGAGGCAGCGAACATCGCGGCGGAAAACTCTCTTTCGAGATATTATCGCTACCAGCGCGATTACATCGAGCAAGCAGACATACCGACCGAGATTAAACATCCAGCGTTCGAAATCATCACGCTTTCGGACCTGCTCGATAAAGTTGCCGCGCATGGAGGGGAGGGACGAGATTCCCTGATTGAGCGGTATCTTTCATCTGTTCTCACCGAAGCCGACACACGCGAGCAGACGCTCCATTTTATACGCCAGCTGGAGGTTCTCTTGCCCGATCGCAGACCGCGCATCGTGATCGGATTTGCACCGCCATTCTATCCAGCCGTCTCCTGTTCCGGATCGGACGATGTCTTCTATCAGCAAGTTGACCGAGGGATCAGGCGCGCTCTGAAGTCGGATGAATCCGTTTCAAATGGTTCTTTCGTTTCCGAGCCAACAACCGCAGGTACTTATATGCTTGACAACGGTAAGGAGCTAAAGGTCAAAACGTACTACCCCTATATCTCTGATCTCAGCTATCTGGCGCTTCCTTACACGGATGACGAGCTGCAGATCATGAAAGATAATATGCCGACGTTCGGTCGCAGCTATCATGTGCCGCTCGATACGATGAAAGCGCTCGACCTACCGGTGATCAATCTAGGCGGATACGGTTTCGATGCGCATAAGTGGACGGAACGCGTCGAGCGCGATTATAGTCTGCGTATCTTGCCGAAGCTACTCGAAAGCATTGTCATGGAGATTTTAGGCGCCTGATCTTCCGGTATGTAAACTCGTTGCTGACCGAAGCAACCGCATTTTCTCGTCTGCCGCCCCCTATGATTCCGTAATAGTCTTTCGGCATTTTTGAATCTTCCGTGAGGGGGAGTTTCCTGTAAAGTAGATGCAAGCAAAGTCGCTCAGGAGATGGTGAATCGAGCTAGGAAAAGGATGATACCTCTTCGTCTGAGTGAAATTGCTTTGAACCGAACACACATCTCAAAGAGGTATCACCTGTACCCCTGTAAAGGAGGGGCTTATATGAAGAATATCACAAAAAATCGAAGATTATCTGAGATCAGCAAAACGACGCTCATCGTCGCGATTGACATCGGCGGATACGAGCACCATGCTCGCGCGTTTGACTGGCGAGGCATCGAGCAGCAGAAGAAGGCTTTTAAGTTCAAGAATGACCGTTATGGTTTTGAAAGTTTCTTGAGTTGGCTCGAGCGCATACAGTTGATGAGCGGGTTTACTGAGGTTATGGTTGGGCTTGAGCCGACCGGTCATTATTGGTTTGCGCTGTTCGATTATCTTCTGTCCCGTAACCTTCGTCTTGTGATCACCAGTCCGGTCAGTGTGAAGCAGACGAAAGAAGCGGCGACGACGAGCGCGAGCAAAAGCGATCCGGAGGATCCGAAAGCGATCGCCCATGTGATGATTTCGGGAAATTACCAAGAGATCTATCGTCCTCAGGGAAACTATGCCGAACTTCGGAAAGCTTATACGCTACGCAACAGCGTCATGGAACAGAAAAAGGCGACGGCCAATCGCATCCATGCTTGGGCAAGCACGTATTTCCCCGAGTGGCACAAGGTCTACACGTCCGTGCAAAGGATCGGCTTCCTGACGCTTCTGCGTCGGGCTCCTCTTCCATCGGACATTGTCAAGCTGGGTGTGCATGGCATCCTTCACCACTGGCATGAGTGCCAGTTGCTGGGCGGTATAAGCCGGAATCGTGCAGAACGTCTGGTCGAGGAAGCGAAGCGCTCGGTAGGTGTTACGGAAGCTTCGGAAATGGCTAGGGTAGAAATTCAGATGCTTCTGCAGCACTACGACCTGCAGGAAACCCAGCTGGTACGGCTAGACAAGAGACTGGAGGAGCTGGTTGAGCAGTATCCGGGAGGCAAGAGACTGATGCAGATTCCCGGTATTGACCTCCAGATCGCCGCCGGCTTTCTGGCGGAAGTGGGAGATATCAGCCGTTTCCCCGGTGCCTCTCAGTTGCAGAGTTACGCGGGTCTGGATATCCTCCGTAACAGCTCAGGTAAGCGCAGGGGTCAGAGCCGCATCAGCAAGCGAGGTCGCAACAAGCTTCGTCGCATCATGTTCGTAGCAGCTTTGTGCGTCGTGAATCATACGTCCGAGTTCCGTGCGGTTCACCAATACTATAAGCATCGCACGAAGAACCCGCTTAAAGCGATGCAGTCGCTTATCGCCGTCGCCTGCAAATTGCTTCGCGTGTTTCATGTCATGCTTACGAAAGACGTTGACTATGACCCTAACAAGGTCACCTGTGACCTTGTCGTCAAGTCCTCTGAGAAGCAGGTCGCATAGCAGAATTGTAGAAGAGAGAACTTGAATCACTAAGACTCCATGTCACGCCGGTGGCATGAGAAAACGAACGGATCACGGTGGCCCCTACGTCTATTGCAAAGCAATGCTGCCGTGTGACGTATAGACCCCAATCGAACGAGCCGGTGGTAGTCTGCAGACAACAAAATTTAGGGCCATGACCCTGTTGTGCAGCAGTGCGGACACCCGTGTTATGGACAGGCAGAACGACAGAGGATAGGACTCGTCCCTGATCACGGACGATGATCCTGGTAGTGATGGGAGATTTGCTGCCATAGCGCTGGACGGGCAACACCGAAAAGGCCGTGGAATCAGAGATGAGACGTTGGCTTTCGTGTGCCTAATTTTCCCGAAAAATGCCATCTGGAGTGCTGTTTATCCATAATCTCCGGCTCGTTCCTTTGGAACAACAAACCACCCGCTTCCGCAAAGCACTGGCACAAAAGGCTTTCGCACTTGACACAGTAGGGAGTTTTGCAGTTAATATCAAATTTCTGAACTTTGCACTCCCAAGCCTTAAGCAAGCGCGCGGGCGCTCCGGATCGATGGAAGACTGAATGCTACGTCACAGGCTTTCGGGGGTGTGAAACATCTACAGCTATCATATTTCACCGTACAATGTTTTATGACTTCCCTATGAAAAGCCTTGCAACCCACATTTTGCACATCATCAGCAAACCAACATCGTCTATCTTTTGCGCCACACACTCCCTGCTCCCTTCTTTTTCGTACAATTTTTTGATATAAAGTGAAAAATTGCATAAGGAGAGTGAGCGAAGAGGGAGGAACAAGCGTTACTAGGTAAAGAAAATAGTTTTAAGTAGAAAATCTGTACATTGAGGGTGGTCGGACGGGGGTGGAGGGGTGTTTTTGATGTTAAAGAGTGGCTTGAGCGAGGCAAAAGGGTTTGATTTCTGAGTGATGGTACTTTTTATTGAAAGAAAAATGAACTCTCATGGCTCGGCGAGTGTGGCTAATCGAATGATGATACGTTTTAGCCGAGTGTAAGACGATATTGATGTTTGATGTACGGCAGTTGTTCAGCGCTCAAGAGAAGAGGAGGAGATTAAGGTGCTCGTATTAATCGCACCGGGTGAATGACGCGCGCTCAAAACTCAAGTGATGAGGTGATTAAGGTGCTCACGTTAACACTAGAGGGAGGTTGGGGTGCCGGATGAGCCTGTTCCAGGCAGCGAGGTAGATTCTATACATGGTGCGTACCCCGGGAAACCGAGGTACTTCTCGCCAGTGAATTTTGCGGAAACGTGAGCGAAGACTAAGTCCTTTCTTGAACAGCAGATCGCGCAAGGCGACGAAGTTCTCAAAATACTTTCTTGCGCGAATGTGAATGCGTTTTCGTATTAGACGGGAGAGTTGGCGCACCAGGTTCTGAAAGGCTTTGAGGTTGTTCAGTTGTTCGTAGTTCACTGAAACGACTTGATAGCCTTCCGCTTCTAGATGAGACGTACGCTCCCGATCTTTTGATAATGCCGAGGCGCTGCTGTGAAATTCCTCACTGTCGTACTCGATATCAAGCTTACAGGAAGGGACGTAGAGGTCGGCGTAATAGGTCTTATTGCTTTTCTCCAAAGTAATTTTTTCATTGAGAACGATTTCGCTAAAACCGCACCCTCCTAGCGCATTGGGTAAACGCAGAAACATGTAAAGAATTGACTCCATCGGAGACCGTGAGTTGTTGTCAAGATAGCGAATAGCTCGGAGTGCTTTTCTTCGCCCTCGATGCCCTCGCAGTTCTTCAGCGCAAGCGCGCAGTTCATCGACGGTGCATCGAGGCTGATCGCCCTCACGGTAGGAACAGATTTGGAGTCCTAGAAAAATTAATTCGAGGATGCTGTACTCCCGAGCGACTTGAAGAAATACGAGCGGGAGCGTGCACGCTCGTCCTTTGACATATTTCTCGGCGCCAGGGATACTGCACGTGTGTATGATGGCACGATCAGGACGGTAAATGGGCTTATCGGTGAAGATAACGTACTCGTCAGGAAAGATCATATCGACCGGCTCGATGTTGCCTCGGATTGACGGCACTCGCCAATAATCAAGTGCAGGTTTTCCGTAGATATACTTTTTGACGTTATGGCTCATGCCCGGAGTATAACGAGAGGCTTAGAATATTTGTGAGGGAATAATTGCCCTTACCTTGTAGCAGCATTCATTTTGTCGAAATCTATCGCGTAAAGTGAAAAAGAGAATGCGCCTAAAATCAGAAAAAATTGAATTATTGCCGATTTTTTATTCGTCTCTTGACATTTCGCTCTAATCGGTTAGAATGAAATAAACTCTAATGCATTAGAGTAACGGAAAAGTCCGTACTAGAGCGATGGAGGGAACGATGGAAACGCCAAAAGTCTTCGAGAGCGAATACCGGTTTTGTCTGATTCTGTGGGAGCATGAGCCAATTAAAAGCTCGGAGCTTGTTCAACTGTGCGAGGAAGAGTTGGGCTGGAAGCCCACGACGACGTACACCGTTATCAGGCGACTGTCGGATCGCGGTGTCGTGCAGAACGAAGATACGATCGTAACATCCCTCATTTCACAGGAGGAAGTGCAGGCGGCGGAGATCAACGAGTTGGTGGAGAAGAAGTTTGAAGGCTCCTTGCCTGCTTTTATTGCCGCCTTCACAAAGCACCGGAAGATTTCAGAGGACGAGATCGACGAGGTGCAGAAGATGATCGATCGATATAGAAGGGAGGCACAGCATGAATGAGTTATTCCTGAAGATGTTCAATCTGGGAGTGACCGCATCGTATCTTGCGCTTGCTGTCATTCTGATTCGGGCGATTTTTCGGAAAGCGCCGAAACGTGTCTTTCCCTTTTTGTGGGGACTGGTCGCGTTGCGGTTGCTCTTCCCCTTTTCTATTGAAAGTTCGCTGAGTCTGATTCCGAGCGCCGAGACAGTCAATCCCGAGATCCTGGTGGCGGAAGAGCCGGCGATCAGTAGCGGTATCGCTTTCGTCAACCGTGTCGTCAATCCCATTCTTAAAGAGTCCTTGTCACCCGATCCTGCCACCGGTAGCCATTCTGTGCGAACTAGCGTATCCATTGCCTTCGTTATCTGGGTGGTGGGCGTTGCGGCGATGCTGGTTTACGCCTTGATCAGCTATTTGCGCCTGAAACGCGACGTAAAGACGGCGGTTCGGTTAGAACTGAGTGTATGGAAAAGCGACAGGATTGCGTCTCCTTTTGTGCTCGGTCTTATACGACCGCAGATATATCTTCCGTTTTCTTTGTCGGAGTCGGATGTAGATTATGTGCTCGCTCATGAACGAGCACACATCGCACGAAAAGACCATTGGATTAAACCATTTGGTTATCTGTTGCTTTCACTTCACTGGTTTAATCCGATCATGTGGATTGCTTATGTGTTGTTTTGCCGCGATGTCGAGCTTGCATGCGACGAGAAAGTCATTAAAGGATTGAACCTGGAACAAAGGGCTGATTATTCTCAGTCGCTGCTCACCTGCAGCATTTCTCACGGTCGGATTACCGCGTGCCCTCTCGCTTTTGGTGAGATCGGTGTGAAAGAAAGAGTGAAGCGCGTGTTGAATTATAAAAAGCCGACTTTCTGGGTTATTTTGGCGGTCGTCGCGGCAGGTGTTATTTTAGCTGTATGTTTTCTGACCAATCCTCCTAAAACGGACATTGATGTGTCGAAACCCACTGAAACGGAGGTGCCGAAATCCACTGAAACAGATGTGTCGAATCCCTCTGAAACGCCAGTCGAGGCATCCTGGCCGGCGTTGGCGGATATACGCAAGAATTATTCCGCGGAAGAAGCGGAGGCGGACGGCTGTGTGGTGATGGACGGGGAGACGATGCTTGCAGGCGAGGAGGTATGGGCGGATTTTGAAAACAGCACTGCCGCGGGGCGCGAGGCGAAAGTGAGAATCTACCAGATGTATGCTTATCAAGAGGGCGTCTATACTGTCAAAGAACTGAGCTACGACGGCTCGACATTTCTGCTGCAATTCTATGACTCAAAAGGTGTAGATGAATACTTGTATTCGAGGAATTACAAATATCTGGTGAAAAGCTTATTCCAACCGGATCCTGAAAGCTCAAATTTATCTTTGCATTATCTTCTTTCCGACGATCCTAATGTGACTGCAGAGGGTTATTTGGCACACATGTTCAGTTCGTACTACTCGCCGGATAGCATCTATAACCAATGCGAGAGACTGTATAGCCGGCTCATTGACAACGCGTACCTTCTTCAACGTGGATTTGGACTCGCTTTTGTCGACATCGACAACGACGGGAAAGAGGAAAAATGTTGCCTCGGCTATGGGCCAACCTCCGGTGTTGATACCTTCACTTTGACTGTTTTTGAAGGCGAGCAATTCGAGTATGCCGGACTTTTCTCTCCAGCCCCAAACCGCGGCGTCATCAGCTTTTTCCAAGAAGAAGACGGCACGCTGAAAGTACAGATGAAAAACTGGGGCGTGGCAGAGTATCCGTCTATCGTCGGAGAGCTTTATGACATTGTCATTCGGGACGGAACACTCGTTCTGGTTGATGAGAACGGGGAGACACTCCCGCCCGGGATGAAATAGGATTCGTTTCTCTTCTTCTCACTTAGGAATGATGGAGGAGAGAGCATCTCCAAAAGAGATGCTTGTGCAGTGTGCTAAGAATGACACCTTCATATTTGGAGTACCGATATGCTTAAGAGGCGATTATTTCTTCTTTTCTTCCTCGTTCTGTTGACGATCCTCTGTGTGTCACAAGGTCGCATCATGTTCGAAGAAAATCACCACAAGAAGTTTAGCCCCGAAGCCTTAATCAAAGAGATGCCCGGATTCGCCCCGGAAAAGACCGTCAGTCTTTGGATCAATTATTATGATACGGAGACGCCGCTGAAGTTGTTTGGCGACTTGATGGAGATCACCGAGGCGGTCGACGGTGATCTTGTGCTTCAAGTAACAACGATACTTGAGGACGAGACGATTTACGGGCAGACGTATATCCATTCCAATGAGAAAGAGTTGCTCCCTCCATTTTTTTTCAGCGATCCAGCCTGTGATTGGAGCCGGACAGCCACCCGGGCATACGTATGGCCGCCGGAAGACGGGCAGGGAACTATTCTGAGAATGACGGATTTGTCAGCCTCAGAACTCGACGGAGAGAAGGTCAAACAGCTCTATAGTCCGATGAGTTTGGCGTGTGAGCGATTCGCCGGCCGCCCTGAGAGCGACTTCCCTTCTATTCGAGGTCATCTGGTGACTGAGCGGCGACAGGAGGCGTTGCGTCTCCTCCGACTGTATGAGCAGAATGAATATCCGTATTTTGGCGGAATCCATCCTTATGACGAATTCAACGAAACCATGCAGCTCTTTGCAAAAAGTGAAACGGGACCCGCTTATACGATTATTTATCTTTTCGCTGCCGCACTGTTTGCCATTATCGTCGCCAGCTATTCATTGGATGTCGTAGAAATGTCAAAGGAGATCGGTATTCGCAAGATGCTCGGCCAATCGACGAGCGCGATTGCGTTTAAGCTGTTCTTGCCGTTCAACGGATGGATGGCGCTCACTCTTCTCGTGACGACACTCGCTACATTGCTCGTGACGGTTACGTACTGGAATGCGCTATTTCTCGAATTTCTGAAACTGCTTCTCCTCTTTATCGCGGCTGTTCTGCTTATGGTGGCGCTGTCCTTCGGCATCGCCGTCATTTATATTAAGCGCGTCCGCCCCGTTATCTCGACGAAAAAGACAAGTTCACTTACCCTCTTCTCCAACATCAGTCTTGTGCTGAAAATGATTCTCGTGCTCCTCATCGCTGCCCAGCTCTTTGACCTCTTCCCACCACTGAATAAACTATACAATGCTTCTCGCGCCGAGCGGCGATACGCGCGCAATCAAATTATGTTCCATGTGGAGGACGCGACACTTCCCTTTGAAGACGAAGCAAAACGTATGTCAAAGAGCAATGAGATAAAAAACCACTTCCAAAAGCATATACATGAGTGGGGAGCCCTCACATCAAACTATATAGCGCGTGGCGCCATCGAGATTAAGGGCATCGACGAAAAAGGCGAACTGATGACGACAGAAGTCCAACTTGGCTGTGCGCAAATTTCATACCAAGTGACTCTCATGAACAAAATCCTTGATGCGGACGGCGAACGGATTCAGTTCGATGCTCCTCCAGAAACGACCGTTCTCCTCGTTCCGGAAGGCGCTAAGCTTGAAGACGCCAGTACATTTATGTTGGATGAACTGACAAGAGGGAAAAAGACGATCCCGATCAAGCGGAATCAGAAGATTCTCCTCCCGACCGGTGAGGTGGCGTACGACTCCATCCTCATCCTCGTGTCGTCCGCTCATGCGAAGGCTTACGCGAATTACGTTCCGGATACGGTGGAAAACAGGGAGAGTATCCGCAAGGTCATGGATGCGGGAGGATATCCTCCCGACTGGTACGAGCTTCGCTCCGAACCGATGATACAGGCAAAAGAACTTGACTTGCAAGCAGTGCGCCGCCCCGCGGTTATCATGGCATATTTGCTCGTCAGTTTCGTGTTCTTGAGCTACCAAAACGCCGCGGTATACTTTATGGACAAGAACAAGTGGCTCAACTTGGCATATCTTCACGGAACACCATTCTTGCGCCGTTACCGCTTCTTATGGCTGCGCGTGCTGATTCCATACGTAACCGCTTTACTTGCCGTTACATTGTTCCCGGATTTTTTCAGGCAGATCATGAACCTTAGTTATGAGGGATACACTTTTGATTTCATGGAAGTTAAGTTGGCGTTTAACACCTCGCTGGCACTGTTCACAGGACTGCTCGGACTTGATGTGCTCATCCATATACTCTTCACACGGCGTATTCAAAAACGCATGACGACGATGCTAAAGGGGGAAAAATAATGCAAATCGAATGGCGCGGGCTACATAAATCATTTGGCAGAATACCCGTACTGCGCAATATGACAGATTCCATCCGGGCGGGCGAAATTGTCGTCCTCTCGGGCGTATCCGGTTCGGGCAAATCGACATTGCTCAATATTCTCGGTCTGATCGAGACGCCTGATCGCGGCGAGATCGTCTGGTGGGGCAAGAAGAATGTGAAGCCCTTTTCGCGCCAAGCGGAGAAGATATTGGCACAGAAGATCGGCTACCTCTTTCAGGACTTCGCGCTCATTAACCACATGACCGTGGAACAGAATTTGGATATCGCTCTTGAGATGATTAAGGCTTCTCGTGCGGATAAGCAGACATTCAAAAGAGTGGCGCTGACCGAGGTCGGGCTTGAAGAAGACTACCTTGGAAAACGCGTCTTCGAATGCTCAGGCGGTGAGCAGCAACGGATCGCGATCGCGCGGCTGCTCTTGAAACCGTGCGAAATGATCCTCTGCGACGAGCCGACCGGTAGCCTCGACGAGGGCAACAAGGAGATCGTCATCGGTCTCCTCAGAAAATTGCAAAAGAGCGGCAAGTCCATCGTCATCGCGACGCATGACAATTCATTGAAGGAGATCGCCGATAAAATCATTACCATTCCAGACTTGAAACTTGGGGCATAAGGCGCCTTATAAACTCGGGTTTTTCCCGGATGAGGCGGCGCTCTATCCCGACTACGCTCAAAATCCCTTCAATGTTCGTTTATGTTTATAGAGTAAATCGGCGACGACAGAGAGAAGCAATAAATGCTCCTTACTATCCGAAATGCGGAAATATATCCAGCATTTATAAGTTTTCGAGTTGTTCCCGATCCAACCCTGTCGTCTGTTGAATGATGTCTTTGTCGATTCCGCTTTTTAGCAAGGCTCTGGCGATGTCTAGCGTGGCTTCATCTTTGCCTTCTTCTCTACCTTCTTCTTTGCCTCTCTGCAGACCCTCTTTAAGGCCGCTCTCATACTTTTCCCGCATGATCGAGTAATGATCCATCTCGGCGATATGTTCGCGGATGTAAATTTCCCGCTCGCTCGGGGTGTAGAAAACAGATTGCACTTTGTCATTGCATTCACTCATGAGTTCGTCTCCTTCCGATAGCACGTTACGCATTTCCTGACTGTCTGTTCGTATGAACAGCAACCAACGCTCCAATTCACTGATTTCACTTTGCAACAGATCTTTTGTCTCTTCCGGCAACTTCGTCAGATCAAAGAAGTGTAATTCCAAGACGTCCGATAAAAGTGAGCCGTTTTCCTCGCGTATTGCATATGTCGATTGCAGTTTCTCGCCTAAATGGAAGGCTTCGTTAAGCAAGTGGATGCCGATACACTTGCTGAGCTCATTATAGCCCTCTCTTGCGCGCGACGTATCCTGATACATGAGCGACCAATAATAGATGGCTCGCTCGGGATAAAACGGATGCCAGTGGTTTTGCATCTCGATGTTGACTCTTTTTCCATCCTTCAATCTGATGAGTATGTCGACGATGCTTCGCTTATCTCTTATGTTGTGAAACAGAAGATAAGGGTTCGAGATTGTCAAATCGCTCACATCTTCCTTGCGAAGACCTGTCGTCAGGTGGATGAGATGAGCGACCGCGCTTTTGCTGTCTTCTGATGCGAATATCTTTTTAAAGAGATAGTCGTAGCGGATACTTACGGGGATTCCGTCCAGCGTTAGATTGTCTATTGCGGGTGACGAGTTGTTTTTTACCATGGTCTTTCCTCTTTTGGAGTATTTGCCAATCAAAAATCAACTCAGATAAACTCAAATGAAAGTGGCTTGGTTAGATTGTAGCATGAAATCCTGCATATCGTTTCGTCCACACAGAATGTACAAAGTTCATATTTAGAGCAGTGACAAACACGACGTCGAAGGCAAGGTCTATGTGTTCCCTGAACCGTTGCCGTTTTTTTCATAAATGAGTATACTGATGCTGAATAAAGATATTCCGTGAGGGGGTAAAGCGGAACGTCTCTCTTCTTGGGTTACCCTCTAATGTTTTTTGCTAGTGGAGGTTCTTTGTGACTGAACGATCCGGAGTCCAGATCTATTCGGAAATCGGACGGATTAAGCGCATCATGTTGCACCGTCCGGGACGCGAGTTGGATAATCTCACGCCGCCCAATATGAAGAGGCTTCTTTTTGACGAGATCCCTGACAGTTTCGTCGCCGCACGAGAACACGATATGTTTGCCGATTTGCTTCGCGGGATAGGTGCCGAGGTCGTGTATGTATCTGATTTGCTGGCGGATGTTTTGGCTGATTTGCCCGTCAGAGACGCTTTCTTGCAGGAATTCTTGAAGGAAGCGAACATCTATCGCAGTCAGTGGAATGACATCTATGATTATTTGTACACTATGGAATCCCCTAAGGATGTTGTTTCGATCGTTATTGCGGGTCTCCGCAGGGAGGAGATTTCGTTTAACAATCAGTATCTGAATCTACTCGATCACAAGAAGACTCTCTGGTTTGATCCCATTCCGAATCTCTACTACACGCGCGACCCGATGACTGTGATCGGGAACGGTATTTCCATCAACTGTATGTGGACGGATACGCGTAAGCGCGAGACATTGATTATGAAATACATCACGAAGTACCATCCCTGTTTTGCGGACTCTGCACTATACTACAGCCGAGAAGAGAATGCATCGCTGGAGGGTGGTGACATTCTTATCCTCTCTCCAAAAGTGGTGGCGATCGGAATTTCGCAACGGACGGAGTCGGCAGCGGTCAAGACGTTGGCGACACGCATCCTTCATAGCGATATGGGTTTTGAACACGTTCTCGCTTTCTTTATCCCTATTAAACGCGCTTTCATGCATCTTGATACGGTCTTCACGATGGTCGACCGCGAAATATTTACCATTCATCCCGAGATTGAGGGACCGCTTGAGATTCTTGATGTAACGAAAGATAAAGATGGCTCTCTCCTCATAAAAAACATGGGGGGTCATCTGGAGGACGCATTGAAGAAGACTCTCGGTTTATCGGAGGTTGAGCTTATACGTTGCGGCGGCACTAGCGTGATCGATGCACAGCGCGAGCAGTGGAATGACGGCTCGAATACATTGGCGGTCGCACCCGGTGAAGTGATCGTCTATGAGCGAAACCGCGTGACAAATCGCCTCTTAAAAGAGGCGGGTGTCATTCTGCACGAGATTCCCGCCTCGGAATTGTCGCGTGGACGCGGAGGTCCGCGCTGTATGTCTATGCCGCTGTGGCGCGAATTGCTCGACTGATTGTTCCGTCTCGCCATTCATAGATCAATGACAATGAGTGGGCGCGATAGCGCCCATTCGTATAGAATAGAGATATCACTTCATAACTAATATTGGAGGTTAAGTAAACGTGAAGAAAAGAATCGTTGTTGCCTTGGGAGGCAACGCTCTCGGCAATACTCCGGAAGAACAGCAAGAGCTCGTTCGCCAGACGGCGAAACCGATCGCTGATTTGATTGAGGACGGTCATGATGTGGTCATCGCACACGGTAACGGTCCGCAAGTCGGCATGATCAATGTCGCATTCAGTAGTGGACAGGTGCCACGCATGCCATTTCCAGAATGTGGAGCGATGAGCCAAGGTTATATCGGATTTCATCTGCAAAACGCCTTGCGCGAGGAGCTGCTCTCGCGCGGGATTGATCGTCCCGTCGCGACGATTGTGACCCAAGTCGTCGTCGATAAAAACGATCCCGCCTTCGAGGATCCGACGAAACCGATCGGAAAGTTTTTCAGCAAAGAAGAAGCCGAGAAAGTCGCTGCCGAGACGGGCTATGTCATGAAAGAAGACGCAGGTCGCGGCTACCGCCGCGTTGTCGCCTCGCCGAAGCCGGTTGAGGTCATTGAGAATAAAACAGTTGAAGCGTTAATCAAGGACGGTCAAATTGTCATTACGGTTGGAGGAGGCGGAATTCCCGTGATCAAAGATGGCAATACATTGGAAGGTGTCGCTGCCGTGATTGATAAGGATTTCGCATCAGGTGTTCTCGCGGAGATGATCAACGCCGATTTCTTGATTATTCTGACGGCTGTGGAAAAAATTGCACTAAACTACGGCAAGCCGAATGAGACATGGCTTGACCAAGTGAGTGTCGCGGACATGGAGCAATACATGACGGAAGGTCATTTTGCTCCCGGTTCCATGTTGCCGAAGGTCGAGGCGAGCGTCGCCTTTGCAAAATCGGGTAAGGGTCGCGTCGCGCTTGTGACTTCACTGGAAAGGGCGAGTAGCGGTATTAAGGGAGAAACAGGTACGCACATCAGCCTGTAATGCTGTAAATACTAGTCGGGCGGTCCAGATCGCCTAACGGGAGGGGAAATTCATGAGAGATATCAGAGTCGCTCTCTGGGGTCTAGGCGCCATGGGGAGCGGAATAGCTAAGATGATCGCTTCGAAAGAAGGAATCGTCATCTCGGGAGTATGCGTTAGGCGAGAACACCTTGCCGGGCAGGAGGTTTACGCTTATCTGGGCATGGATCGTGGCGATCGCGATCCCGTGTTCATCACGAATAACATTGAAGATGTTGTCAGGCGTGATCTCTGTGACATCGTAGTCTTGGCGACCGATTCGTTCGTTGAAGCTCAATTCGATAAGATTATGTTCTGCCTCGATCGAGGCGTTCACGTCATCTCGACGGCAGAGGAAATGGCGTGGCCTTGGGCGCAGAGCGAAGAGCTTGCCGACAAGATTGATGCGCATGCAAAGGAGCGCGGTGTCGCCGTGCTCGGCACGGGAATCAACCCCGGCTTTGTTCTGGATTATCTGATCCTCGCTTTGAGCGGAACGTGTGAACACGTCGAGTCGATCTCCGCGGCGCGCATCAACGATCTCGCGCCTTTCGGAAAGGCCGTCATGCTCGAACAGGGCGTCGGAATTTCCGTTGAGGAATTTAATAGACGGATCGCGGAGGATAGTCTCGCCGGGCACGTCGGTTTCCCGGAGTCGATGGAGATGATCGCGGCGGGTATGGGCGTCAAGCTCGCCGATATCGAGCAAACGCGCGACCCGATTATCACGAACATCGACCGAAAATCAGCACATGGGGAGGCGAAGAAGGGGCATCTCGCCGGCATTCGCCAGCAGAGCTACGGTCGTCTAGCCGACGGTAAAGTCTTCATTCATCTCGATCACCCTCAGCAGATCTGCCCTGAGGATGAGGGCGTCCATACGGGCGACTACATCACGATTCGCGCCGACGGATACGATATGAATTTATCGATCGTCCCCGAAACGCCTGGCGGTATCGGAACGATCGCCATGGTCGTCAACATGATTCCGCACGTGATCGGCGCGAAACCGGGGCTTCGTTCGATGCTCGATCTCCCTGTACCTCGTTGTATCTTGGGCAATTACGCCGAGCAGATACACAGCGGAAGAGACCATCGGTATCGTCGAGGCGAACTCGTCCCCATCGAGACCGTTGTTCTCCCCATCGGTGAACGTGCACCTCAAGTGCCCGATGACACGAAAAAGACGCCGCTTCGCGCTTTTACAAAAGGTTTCTTGCAGGAGGAATCGGCAACGCGCGGCGACAGAGTAACCGTGAGGACGATGAGCGATCGATTGGTGAAGGGAACTGTCTCGGACCTTCCTGTTTCTCCGACACACACATTCGGGGATAGCGTTCCGGAGTTGACTGCTGTTCACAGACAAGTGTTCGAGCTCATGTTCGGAGGTGAGTCGAAATGAAGGATATGACATACAGAGCCGTTATGGATCGGCAGAATGATATCATGCGCCAATCGCTCGGCATCAATTACGATGATTATGAGCTTAACGGCATCGCCTTTGACTATGAAGCTATGATGCGCGATGTCGGCATCACGATCGATGAAGTCGTCCGGATTCAACGTGATTTCGGAGTTGGAAATACACCGCTCATGGATATGAAAAACGTGACGGCGCTCGTAAGAAAGGTGTCGGAACCTGGTTATGGCGCAAGAATTCTCATCAAGGACGAAGCCGCCAATCCTTCGGGCAGCTTTAAAGCGCGCCGCGCGGCGCTTTCCGTATGGGACGCTAAACGGAAGGGCTACAAAGGCGTCATTGCGGCGACTTCCGGCAATTACGGCGCTGCCGTCGCCAGCATGGCGACAAAGCTCGGTCTAAAATGTATCGTGCTCCAAGAATGCTACGACAGCGAACTCGTCGGTCAGCCCGAAATCCTAGAAAAACAGAGAAAATGTGAGGCGTTCGGCGCCGAAGTCGTTCAGACGACGGTGGGTCCGGAGCTTTTCTATATGGCACTCCGCATGTTGGAGGAGACGGGTTTTTACAACGCGTCACTGTATTCACCTTCCGCCATCGCAGGTATTGAGACGCTCGGCTATGAAATTGCGCACCAGTGTCGTGACGAATACGGTCTCGTTCCCGATGTCGTTCTTGCAACACATGCGGGAGGCGGCAATCTGACAGGAACGGCGCGAGGGCTCAAAAAGGCGGGTCTCGTCGATACGAAAGTCTATGCTGCGAGCGTCGATCTCTCCGGTTTGTCGATGGCGTCCGACCGAGATTTCAACCGCAAATCGTTCACGACGGGGCACACTGGCTTCGGCATCCCCTTCGCATCGCTTCCCGATCGAAGCGATGTCCCGAGGAACGCCGCCCGCGCTTTGCGCTACATTGATCGTTATCTCCTCGTCAAGCAGGGCGAGGTTTTCTACACGACGGAAATGTTGGCGACGTTAGAAGGACTTGAGCGCGGACCGGCGGGCAACACATCGTTGGCGGCCGCCTTCGCTCTCGCTAGAACGATGCCTGAAGATAAGACCATCGTAGTCCAAGAAACGGAATACACGGGCGCGGGGAAACACCCGATGGCTCAATTGACGTTCGCGAAACAGAACGGCATCAACGTCTATATCGGGGATCCGGAAGAAGAGGTCCCCGGTGAGTCGATCGTCCTGCCTGCACACCCGTCTATGATCCGTGTGCGCGATTACGACATGGGACGCCTGCGCGCCTCCGCACTGCGCCGCCTCGCCGCCGATGGCGGTCCGTGGTCGGAGAATGAGATCGCCTATATGGCGGAGGAGCTCAATCTCTCCATTGTAGAGACGAAAGCGATGCTTGAAACACTGTGATTCCAGTACTGAAACTGCCGTCATTTACGTGACGGCAGTTCATTTAATGGGAACTTATTAGGATAGGAGAGGATCTGAATGACCGATCGCAGAGATAAAGATATGTCAGCGGATGCAACTTTTGAGGAGCGTCGCCGACATCTCAGACATCTGTCAGATGAAGAACTCTATACACGTTTTTGGGAGTTGACGGAGAAGCTTGTCGAGCCGCTCCTGCAGGCGGGAAGAGAATATACGACGCCCGCTATTGAGCGAAGCGTTCTCCTCCGCATGGGGTTTTCAAGTCTGGAAGCACAGGCGATTGTACGCGGTGTGATCGATCACGGACTGATGGGTAGAGGTGCCGGGCATGTTGTCTGGAAAGTGTCGGAAGAGCTCGGACTCTCCATACGTGAAACGGGTCTGTCGCTTGCCGAGGGCAGGCACTGGGACGTGGCGGCGCGATTGTTTGACGAGGTGGTCTCATGAAGCGCGATGTGTGCGATGACAATGTTGTCTGTGAGGGTCGCCGAGGGGAGGACGGATCAGTTCAGCCGGTTCGCGAAACGTCGATTTCTCTCGACATTGACGAGCGACTCGATGTTCGCAGAATTCTCGAAGGTTTGGAGAATTACCGCTCGCCGAGACGCCCGTGGCATTGGCGTGAAGGTCGAGGAGAGCCTAGAAAGATCGGCGCATTTGAGTATCTGGAGACGTCGGAATCACTGAAAAATTCCGTGCCTCTGCCGGGGAGCCGAGGCTTTGGTTACATTGACCCGCAGCCAGATTGCGTCATCACGACGGAAATCGCTTCCGGTCGATTTGAGGACGATATCCGCCGTATGCGCATGGCTGCCTGGAACGGCGCCGATCATATCATGGTGATCAGGACGGCAGGTCAATCGCATATCGATTCGTTGTTGGAGGGTACGACACAGGGCATCGGGGGAATTCCCGTGACACGCAAGCAATGTCGCGCGACGCGTCGCGCGCTCGACCTTATCGAAGACGAGGTCGGTCGTCCGATCAATTATCACTCTTACGTTTCCGGCGTTGCCGGTCCCGATATCGCCGTGATGTTTGTCGAGGAAGGTGTTTCCGGCGTCCATCAGGATCCGCAATATAACGTCCTCTACCGAAACATCAACATGCTCAGAAGTTTCGTCGACGCGTGTGAAAGCAAGAAAATTATCGCATATGGAGGGCAACTCCAAATCGACGGCGCGCACAACGCCAACGCGACTGCGATGGAGGCGTGGAAAGTCATGCCCGAGCTGATGGTTCAACACGCGATCAACACTATGTTCTCGCTCAAGTGCGGAATCAAGCCGGAAAACATCGCGCTCTCAAGCGTCCCTCCGACGGCGCCTCCCGCGCCGTGTATGCGCATTGATTTGCCTTATGCGGTCGCGTTGAGAGATTTTTTCAGAGATTACAAAATACGTGCCCAACAGAATACGAAATACATGGAGTCAGAGACACGCGAAGCGACGGTGACGCATACGCTCAATATGGTCATATCGCGACTGACGTCGGTCGATGTTCAGTCAACAATCACGCCTGACGAGGGACGCAATGTCCCGTGGCACTATTTCAACATCAATGCCGTCAATACGGCGCGTCAGTCGCTCAATGGACTTGACGGCATCCGCGAGATGGTCGATATCAACCGTGACGGTCCGCTCGGCGAGCGCGTGCGCGAGTTAAAAGAGCGCGCCATTCTCTTTTTGGAGGAGATGCTCGAGGTCGGCGGTTATTTCAGCGCCGTAGAAGAGGGATTCTTCATCGACAGTGCCGAATATCCCGATCGCAAGGGCGACGGGATTGTACGCGAACTCGAAGGCGGCATCGGAGCGGACAGCCTGTTTAAGCGTGCCGACGACTATTTTGCGCCCGTCTCCGTCCATTTCGGATACAACAATATCCCATCTCAGTTTGAGTGTGCGAGCGAGGCGATCGGCGGCGATACGTTCCAAGATCCGTCCAAGATACAGTTTATCGACGAGCTCGATGAATACGATAACGTGAACGTCCGCATCGCCGAAAAACAAAAGTATTATGACAATCCGAATCTTGTCAGACCTGAAGTCGAGTTTTTGGCTGACGGTGTCATTGTTTTGACGCTGATGCTTCCCTGCGATCGGCGCCATGCGGAAGCCGCTTCGCTTGTCATCGGCGAAAGAATGGGGCTTTCGGACTGTGAGATTATCCACTGTCAAGTGATGCATCCCGCAGAGGGCACTTACATCGAAATGAAAGGCAAAATCGACTTTGACATCGATTTGTCAAAACTTGTGCTTCCCGAAGTGGTCGAGACGTTGTCAGAGTCGGAGATCCGAGATGATGTCCGCGAACACCCGATGACGGTCGTCGCGGGTACGGTGGGTGAGGACGAGCATTCCGTCGGCTTGAAAGAGATTCTCGACATCAAGCATGGCGGGATTGAAGGGTTCGGTATCCGCTATCACTATCTCGGGACGTCCGTTCCGATGGACAAAATTGTAGATGCGGCGATTGAGACGAATGCCGATGCTATCCTCGCGTCGACGATTATTTCGCATCACGATATCCATTACGAGAACATGAGGAAGATTGCGGACATCTGCATCGAGAAGGGCATCAGAGATCAAATCATCCTTGTAGGCGGGGGCACACAAGTCGTCAATGAGCTCGCGGTCGAAGCGGGCATGGATGTAGGGTTCGGGCGCGGCAGTCGCGGTATTGACGTGGCGAGTTTTCTCGTGAAGAGGCGCCGCGAAATGCGAAAGGGACGTGATGAAAGTTGAGCTGCTCGTAGCTGAGATTGGAAGCACGACGACAGTCGTCAATGCGTTTACCGACTTGACCGGTGACGTTCCCGTCTTTCTAGGACAGGGGATGGCGGCGACATCCATCGAGGAGGGAGACGTCGTCCTTGGTTTTCAAAGAGCGAGAGTCGATCTCGCCCGCAATCTCGACGTCGAAACGATTGAAGCTGACCATATTTTCGCGACGAGTTCCGCTGCGGGCGGTCTCTCGATGACTGTTCACGGGTTGGTTCCCGAGATGACAGTGCGCGCCGCTCGCGAGGCGGCACTAGGCTCAGGTGCTGTAATACGTATGGTTACCGCCGGAAAACTCGGGACTTACGATCTTGAGGAAGTGCGCGCCATTGCACCGCGTATCATGATAGTGGCAGGCGGTGTTGACGGCGGCGAGCGCGAGACGGCACTTCACAACTTCAAGGTTCTGACAGAGCAGATGCCGGGGACGCCGATTTTGTACGCCGGAAACACCGATAATTGGCGAGAGATCAAAGCGATCGCTCAGGAGAAAAACATCCGATTGTACATAACGAAGAATGTATATCCGTCGCTTGATCAACTCGATGTTGATCCTGCGCGTGTGATGATTCAGGACATCTTTGAAGAACACATCGTCGAGGCTCCCGGAATGGCGCGCATACGCGAGGCGGTGACGGGAAGGATTATGCCGACTCCGGGTGCCGTGATGGCGATGACGGAGCGGCTCTTCGATGTTTTCGGTGACGTGATGACTTTTGATGTCGGAGGTGCGACAACCGATCTTCATTCGGTAACGGAAGGCAGTGAAGACTTGCGCCACTATCGCATAGAACCGGAACCGTTTGCCAAGCGGACAGTCGAAGGCGATTTGGGTGTGTTCGTCAATCGTTCACACGTCATCGCCGCGATGACTGCCAGTGAGAGGGCGAAGCTACCTGCTGATTACGAATTACAGCTTGCGAACGTGCCGGAGATACATAAGAATAGAAAACAGATTTCACTCGTGCTTCCGCTTGTAAGAACTTGTTGTCGCGAGGCACTGGAACGCCACGCCGGTCGCATGATGGAACAATTTACGACACGTGGAAGGCGGATGACGGTACGAGGTCGCGATTTGACTGCTGTTAAAACGGTGATCGCGACAGGCGGCGCGTTGACAAAGTTGCCCGGTGCCGCATCATTGATCGGCGACATATTGTCGACGCCTGTGTCCGATTTTCTCTATCCATCGGAGTATGCGCGTGTTATGATAGATCACAACTATTTGATGGCTACATGTGGGGTCATGGCAAACGCCTACCCTGATGCAGCTGTCAACTTAATACTTTCGTCATTGAGATTATCCTGACAGGAGGTCACTATGTCATATCCTGAGTTGCTTATTGATCGCGAAAAACTTATTCACAACGTACGCACCATCTTGAAGATGGGTCAGGATTCAAACGTCCAAATACACTTTGTCACCAAGTGTTTGTCGGGATGGCGACCTTTTCTTGAAGTCTTGTATGAGGCGGGTGTTGAATATTTTGCCGATTCCCGTGTCGAGAACTTACGCGAGATGAGTGACCTCGGACTATCGCGTATGATGCTCCGATCGCCGATGATCTCAAATGCGAATGACGTTGTACGCTATTCCGATTTAAGTCTTAATTCCGACTTATCCGCCATTGAGGCATTATCGGATGCGGCACTGGCGCTCGATCGTGAGCACGGTGTCATTTTGATGGTTGAGATGGGGGACTTACGTGAGGGGTTCATGCCGGACGAGATGTTTGATGTCGCTTCTCGTGTACTTAATTTGCGCGGCGTATGGTTGGCAGGTATCGGGGCGAATTTTAACTGCTATGGCGGTGTCATTCCTGAAGAGCGCCAGCTGGAGGATCTAAGCAAGATGGCAGAAGATATTCGACGCCGCTTCAATGTTCCGCTACCGATTGTGTCCGGAGGCAACACGGGTTCCCTCTACATGCTTTCTGAAAATAGACTCCCGCTTGGAATCACGCATCTTCGCGTCGGCGAGGGTTACCTGCTCGGAATTGAGACATCCTTCAGAAAGCGACTTCACGATCTCTTCACCGATGTCTTTACCATCAGGGCGGAGATCGTCGAACTGAGACGGAAATCCTCCGTACCGACGGGATTAATCGGACCGAATTCTTTCAATGAGATTCCTGTTTTCGAAGATCGTGGACAGATTTGGCGCGCGATTCTCGCCATCGGTGAGCAGGATGTGCGCTGCGAAACATTGGAGCCGAAAGACAGCGCTATTGCATATTTGGGTGCGTCAAGCGATTACATGATGCTCGATGTTACGCATGCCGTCCGCGATTTCAAGGTTGGAGACGTGCTCGAGTTTTCGCCTGACTACGCGGCTTTACTGCGCGCTTCAACCTCTCCATACGTAGAGAAGCAACTCGTCTGAAAAAGTCTTGACTATGGACGGTAGATGGATAGGCGAAATATGAAGATTAATCCTTGGTTTACGAAAAAGTCATGGGCGGAAATTTCAAAGAGCGCTTTGATCAATAATTTAGAGGTGATCAAGGCGCATGCCGCTACGACCGGAACGCTTGTTGCTCCCGTAGTAAAGGCAAACGCGTACGGTCACGGCGCCGAGCTTGTCGCTCCCGTTCTCGAGGAGGCGGGAGTAACGTATCTCTGCGTTGCCACGATCGATGAGGCGATCGCTTTGCGTGAATCGGGAGCAAAATCGGAGATCCTTATTTTCGGTACGACGCGATACGAGCACGTACCGTTCCTCAAAATGTACGGTTTAACTGCCTCGATCGTTTCCGAAAGTGAAATACGAGGCTTTGCCGATGCATCGGCAAAGATCGGCGGGGAACCGTTAACCGTACACATCAAGCTTGATTCCGGCATGTCACGGCTCGGCATGCTCGTCGATCCGCCTAATAGATCAAGAGCGATCGAAGCGTTGATCGCCGCTGCCGGGGAACCTGCGCTAAAAGTGGCAGGTGTGTACACGCACCTGGCGACGGCAGATTGCGATCTAGCCTATGCCGCGATACAACGGGAACGATTTATCGCAACTGTTGCAGAAGCTGAAAGGCGCGGTTTTCCGCGAGTCAAGCGCCATATCGCGAGCAGTGCGGCGATTCCGGAACAACCGGAGAATCACTTTGACATGGTGCGTCCCGGGATTACTCTGTACGGGGGCAAAGCAGGAGAGAGAGTTCCGCACTGGACGAAGTTGCGCCCCGTCATGACGGTAAAGAGCGTCATCGAGCAGATCGGTGATGTCACTGCAGGCACGCGTGTGAGTTATGGGGGCACATGGTCGGCATCGCGCGACTCGCGACTCGCCGTTATCAATATGGGTTATGCGGACGGTTTATCCAGACAGCTGTCGAACCGAGGTTGTTTCTATCACAAGGGGAGAGAGGTCCCTATCGTCGGTCGCGTCTGCATGGATCGATGCATAGTCGATATCACTGAAATACCCGATGTCCAAGTGCGCGATGAGGTGATGCTGTTCGGTGAAGATGCATACGGTCGAAAAGATGCAAGCGAGGTGGCGGCGATCTGCGGCACGATTGACTACGAGGTTTTCACGGGGATCAAAGAACGCGTGCCGCGTGTCCTTGTGGAGTAGTATTTGTTATTAGTTTGATTGCGTATGCAATATTAAGAAATATACATTTTTATGCAATTACTTATGTCCATAAAAAGGGGTAAACGACCGGGAGGGGGTCCGATCGTTTACCATTACAAGAAGCAGAAACGTATTATTATTCGTTACTTCTTACGAATAATACCATTCATGAAAATGCTTGTCAACTGCTCAATTTTGAGAAATTATACTGTTTTTGTGTTTGAGAATCCTCTCATGTCCCGACAGTTTAGCCAATTCTTCGCAAAGTTCCCCAAAGAATGAGGAACTTTGCGAGCTATGCTTGGTTACGAGAATGCAACGTTAGTCTTCATTCTCAATCATTTGCCCCGACATTAAGCGGGCGACCTTCGTAACTCATCGTGTTCACGCCGGTTACTTTGCCTTTATGGATCGTGCAGACTTTCCAGAGTGTTCCTTCCGCGGAGGGCACATTGAAGACTAGAGGTTGTTGGTCGCCTTTAAACTTTATGGAAACTTTGGCACCGGAACTTGCCAGGTCCCAGGAACCACTCTCTTTTGCCGTATTGGTGAAATCGTGCACGTACACGGTAAAAGGAATGTCCGATGCGAGCTCGTTAACCTCAATTACTTCTGGTCCGTATCCTGTACTGCTCTCACGCGTGAGGGCGACGTCGATATCATCCATAAAATCGTAGGAACGATAGCCGTCAAACGCGAAAATATGGAAATGTTCTCCGTCACCGCCAAAAGGCGCAGTGAGGTGCAGGTCTAAGTCTGCGGGCGATACACCCCATTCAAGTGTAATTGATTCTATGACACCGGTACTGGGCGCAGGGGCGCTGATCGGTCGAAGTTGGATGAGTCCCAAATCGGTGACGGCTCCCTCCTCGACTAAGAAGGAGTTCACGAACGCAGGTTCGTAGCCGTCGGCAACAATCGAAAAGGGTGTCATCATTCCCGAAGGTTGCCCAAGTGTGTCGACCCAGTAGATGAACTCTCCTTCAATCTGTGCCAACATTTCAGACGGATATGGCCAGTCGAAACGCGTGTCTTCTTCGTCTGCAGGTGACCCGTCAAGCCAAATGAGGTCAACAAACCGGAACGACCGTATGGGCTTGCCTGTTACGGCATCGTAAACGAAGCCCGCAAAACCGCCGCAGCCTTCTTCCGGCATGAACGGTGTGTGTCCCGGGAGACGAATGACACCGTCATTGGGATCCGGTTTAATCGGTTGTGGTCCCGGAGCGGGAGGAGCGCCTATACGCCTGAGATAGATGACGCCGGCATCCGTGACTTCACCTTCTTTGACGATAATATCGCCGACGATGCCTTCTTGGTAGCCGTCCGCTGTGATGGTCACGTTCTCGACAACGTCCTGCGAATCGGTCTTAGCCCAGAAGAGGTATTCTCCTTCCAGTTTCGCAAGTATACCTTCCACGGTAGGCGGGAACGTATAATGGAAGTTATCATACAGTCGCCCTTGGTAGGTAAAAGAGATCGAAAAATTCGGTATCGGCATCTTCGTGACGTAGTCATAGACGAATCCCGCAAATCCTCCCTTGCCTTTTTCAGGTGTGAAAGGAGTATGCCCGGGAAGACGGATGATATCTCCGTCTTCAGGTTCGAGCGCAATGGTGCCGAGACCGTAGACTGACCGTTCACTTACGGTGAACGATGGCACTTTGTAAGGTTTATAGCCGAGCGCTTCAATCACTAGGTCGTTAATAACCGTTTCGCCCCCGTTTGTGGTGACCAATGAGTAAAACTCACCCAATTGCTGCGCGTCGTAGATATCCGGATAGGGGAAAGAGAAGTCCATGTTGATGACCTGTCCGCCCGCATCCGTGAAGCGAATGGAGAAGAGGGCAAGGCGGTTATTTGTTTCCTTATCGCAAACGAATCCTGCGAATCCGCCCATGTTATTGACCGGCCAGAAAACCGTATGACCCGGAAGCCGGATAGCGTCGGGACCGTATGGTGTCGGAGGACCGGGATAGGGCGTGAAAGAAGGATCGGGGATAATTTCACCCGGAGGTACTTGCGGGATATCGCCCGTATTCGCGAAATCTGAGGAGAGCGCGGCATTGACAACGGGGATGAGATTGATGCCATCCGTCGTGAATGTATCGGTCCTCTCCATGAGAATCGCCTTGACCTCGGATGCCGTGTATTCGGGGTGAGCGCCGTAAATGAGCGAAGCGACCCCTGCCGCCATCGGTGAAGCCATTGATGTACCCGATATGGAGGCGTAGCTTTGATTGGGCATTGTGCTGAAGATATCGGAACCCGGTGCAGCGACATCGATAAGCGAACCATAATTGGAAAAATCACTGAGGCGGTAGGCGTACTTGATGCGCGGGTCAACATCGGGGTCGAAGTCGATCTTCGTGTTTTCGATCGATGCGACGATGACCGTGTGACGTCTTCCTGCATCCGTTCCTGTCATGATTCGATTCATTTCGTAATCGTAAGCGTCGTGCGCTTTATTGCCGGCGGCTTTGAAGACGAGGAAGTCATAGCCTAACTGTTCAAGTCTGAGACAGAGATCTCCGTATGCCTGCGTTTCGATATATTCATGTTTACTGCCGGGCAAGGAGGGTTCGGTGTCGCCGACGCTGAAATTGATGACGCGACATCCTTGCTCGACGAGGGTAGTGAGAGTCACCTCGAGTTCGAACGAGGTCGTCACATTCCACGTATCGATCTCACCTGTGTCCTCATTGATACCCATGTGCCAATAGTGGAAAAAGTACGGTACCGTATTCCAGTTCACGCCGGCACCACCGATTTCATTGTTCCCTTGTCCAGATATGATGCCTGTGACATGGGTGCCGTGTTGTTTCTTTCCGTAGTAATTGGACCCTTCCGATTTTTTCGATTTTGCGTAGAAGAGCTCAAGATCGTCGATCGTTTCCAACGTATGCGTCGGGAAGAGATAGATGTTCGAGCGATCGACATCAAGATCTTCGTGGTCGTATTCCAAACCTCCATCGGCAACGCCGACCGATATCGGCGTCAGGCGGTGAATTCCCTCCCACACAAGTGGTGCCCGGATGACTTCCAAGCCCCAATTGTTGCCGTCGGGGCTGTTGATGTCCCAAGAATCGAACAACTTATCATTCGGATAAAATTGTGTCTCTCCGCGACTATAGACGTAATTGCGCTGTGCGCCGGTGACATCGGGTGACCCGAGAAGTGTGTACAAGATCGAATCAAGTTCTTCTACGTCAGTATTTTTGTACCGGAATTGATAACGGAAGACTGACGGGATTTCACCGACAATTTCGCCGCCTGTTTCTGCGGCAAGTGACTCGGCTACTGAACGATCGCTCCCGTAGCTAAGCGATACGAGTATTTCATTCGTCAGAATGGTCTTTTCAATAGAATCATCGTGATCATCGCGAATACTCTTGATTTTGGAACGATCGGGGAGCGCCGATATGCCTGACGCGTATTGGAGGTTGAACGGCATCGGTTTAGACGTTCCGAAAATCGTTTTCACGACTATGTATAGCGTGTGGTTTCCAATTTTCGCATTGCGATCGGTTCGCATCCACGGACCGCGCTCTTTCGACGATTGATTAATTGTTTTGTCAAGATTGAGCTTGGGAAGACGTCCTGTTTTCTTAAAAAGCCCGCCTTCCAAATCATCGAGTTTCGTGTAGGCGTCAAGATCAGAAGGGTCGCTTGGATTAAGTGCATAGGATACTTCCCGTATTATTTGATTTGTCTTTATAGAAAAGGAGAGATTGCTGATCGTTCCGTCGATCGTTTGACGCGACCCGTCAAATTGTACGACCGGTCTCAGCGGGAGTGAAAAGATAAGCAGACCGGCGATAAGAAGAATAAACACCGCGAGGATCGTCAAGCCGATGATTTTCCCCGTTTTCTTCTTACGTTTGGGAGCAGGCGCTTGAGGAGGCTGTCCACCCGCCCAAGCTGCTTGCTGCGGAGGCATTGCATAAGTTGGAGGTGGAGCATAAGGCGGCGTACCGGGTTGCGGAGGTGCCGGTGCAGGAGGATATCCTGGAGATTGGAGCGGTACGGATGGTCCGCTCGCGTGTGGCTGCTGCATTGGCGCGTATCCCGCCGGTGGAGGTGTATAGCTCGCCTGTGGCGGCGGGGGCGGAGTCGGCGGTGTATAGCTCACCTGTGGTTGCGGTGGCGGTGGAGGCGGAGTCGGTGGTGTGTAGCTTGCCTGCGGTGGCGGCGGGGGTGGAGTCGGCGGTGTGTAGCTTGCCTGTGACGGTGGTGTGGGAGGCGGTTCATCACTCGCGTGTACAGGGGGAGGCGGAGGTGGCGTGTCCGCATTGGCTGTCGGCGGGGAAATGATGGGTTTACCGCACTTGACGCAAAAACGCATCTTGTCCTCGTTCAAAAAGCCACAGTGTTGACAGTGCATCGGTTTTTTCTCCTTTCGCGAACGGTGCTAACTCGTTCCATGTGAGTTGATAATTCTCTTTGCATTATTATACCGTTAATCAATAATCGTGTGGTATTCTTCAATATAAAGTGCTAAGGGAGGTATCTGAGATGATCGAGACACCCGATTCCATTATGGAGGAGCTTTACGTCGTTGTACAGGAGCGTGCGAGATCTCCTGAACCGGGTTCCTATACGAATTATTTGCTGGATAAAGGATTGGACAAAATTCTGAGCAGTTTCGGTACACAGGCTTTGGAAATTATCATTGCGGCAAAAAGTGGTCGAAAGAGCCGCATCGTGGACGAAAGTGCCGATCTGATCTATCATTTGATCGTACTCTTGGCGGCTTCCGACATACCGCTTTCAGATTTGACTGCCGAGCTTCGCAAGCGCCGCTCTTTTTCAGAGACGTCGTCCGATCAAATCGATAGTGGATTGTAGCCGTCTCTTTTTCGCCGCATGATACAATAAGAATGAAATTGCACATCGGATTGCGTATTCGGTCGATCATTCGGCGCGAAATCATCCGGAGAACGGAGCCCTCATGTCTGAAGAGCAAACACTAAGAGAGAACGTCAAAAGCCGCGAAGTTGTTCCTCGCGACAAACAGCGATCTTACAATCGTCCGCAACCTGCCGAACAGCGATCCAAAGGAGCATCCGGGGGTCAGAATCGAAAGCGGTCCGGAAAGCAGCAACAGCGTCGGAAACCGCGTTCTTCTGCCGGATCGGCCAATGTTCAGGAGCAACGCAGTGAGCGGACGAACCAACAGAAAAAGCGTCGTCCGCAAAAGAAATCAAGGAACACCAAAGCGCCTCAAAGAGATGTGTCGGCTAAAACAAAGGGCGATGATCAAAAGAAAAAAGTACCGAAAGATTTCGATCGTAATGGTTTAGATAAAGCTCAAGAGATGAAGCAATCGAGAGGTGAAGCGCAAAGTACTGAGCGTAGCCGTCGTACTGAGAAATCAGATGGACAGGATAAAAGTCCGCGCGGAGGCGACAGGTCACGTCGTGATCGCAAAAAATGGGTGAAGAATGATCTTGCTTTCCGAGCGGAGGAAACAGTCGAAGATATTAAACGCGACATTGTCCGCATAGAAAAAGACATTCAGATCGATATCGATAGCATTCGAAATCAAAAACTTGACTTGTAAGTTATCAATCCGTGATCAGTATTGATGGAATGAATAACCAGGCGCCATTGTGGAGCGCGCTTTGGCAGCAGGCGGATCGCATTTCTTTTCATATGCCCGCTCACAGGCAGGGTCGCGTTTTTTCACGGGAATGGATTGAGTCGCTGACAAGTTGCGACACGACAGAGCTTGAGCGGACGGGCGATCTCGCTATTCCGTCGGAACACGTTAAGGAAGCATACGATCTCGCGGCTGACTATTTCGGCGCCGGAGAGACGTGGTTCGTCACGACCGGGACAACGATAGCGATACGCGTAATGATTGCGAGCGCGCTGTTTGAGGGAGACGTCATTGTTATGCCGCGCGCCGTGCACATGGCTGCCGTGCACGCTGTCGCGCTCCTCGGTCTGAATCCTCATTTCGTGACGTCTGCCAATGGTCGACGTTTTGAAGATGGACAACCCGATGCGGAATCTTTTATTGCCGCCATGCGAACCCGACCGGATGCGAAGGCGGTATATGTAACATGTCCCGATTATTACGGGCGAACAATCGATTTGCGGATGATTGCTACTGAAGCGCATCGGCTCGGGATGGCATTGTTGGTCGATGAGGCGCATGGCGCTCATTTCGCAGCCGCTCCGGGCATATTGCCTCCGACGGCTCTTTCTCAAGGTGCCGATTATGTCGTGCAGAGCGCGCACAAGACATTGCCCGCTCTGACGCCTGCATCACTCCTTCATCTGTCGAAGGACGGTATCGCATGCGGGCGACTCTGTCCACAGCGCGTTGCCGCCATGGTTCGTGTTTTCCAGACATCGAGTCCGTCTTTCATGATCGCGGCAAGCACGGATCTCGCGCGAGCCGTGATTTCGCGGGAAGGTCATGCACCGTGGCAACGGCTTGCGGAGCTCAACCGGCGAGTGGTTAATTTGCTCCCCGCATATTATCGACGCGTTGCTCCCCCCGGTTCGGACAAGTCAAGATTGGTTCTCGACTATTCTCGGCTTGGTCGCGGCAGAACGGAAATGGTCGCGAAGCTTGACGATGCAGGTATTGATGCGGAACTGATCGATCATCGACGTATCGTCCTCATTCCCGCTATCGATCAACCGGAGAGTGATTACGATATTCTGGCACGTACGCTGGGTTCTATTATTCCTTCCAAAAATGACGTATTCACAGAGCGTCATGTACAGCGTCTTGAAGAACTCGAAAATCTGCGGGACTCGCTGTTTTCCGCTCCCGCATCATGGCAACTTACTCCAAGGCAAGCTCTTTTCGGAAATCCGTTGTACTCCGGGCGATCGGAAACGATGGCGGATGTGGCGGATTCCGCTAAAACTTACTGTGACAGAGCCACAAAATTCGCATCACACGTGATCGCTCCATACCCGCCCGGCATGCCGATCGCTTGGCCGGGAGAAGGTATCGATGATCGGCACGATACGTACATTCAACTGCTTCAAGAAGCGAATATCGCGGTTCGAGATTGAAAATAACAGTGTTCGCATCATCCGTGGACTATCGATTAACATCTTCGTGATGATTTAGTGACCTTTCATTCCAGATCAATTCCGCGTCGTTTGCTCTGTGATCTGACGTCATTTGTCGGGCGAATACGCCAAGCGATGTGTGGTAGAATTGAAAAAAATGAGTACGTTGCTCGGGAACGATTTTGAGGAGTACAGGTAGCTTGCGAGCCGGAAAATTTATTTCATTTGAAGGCATTGACGGATCAGGGAAAACAACCCAGATCAGGTACCTAGCCGATTACTTGGAATCGTTAGGTTATGAAGTTCTGTTGTTGCGTGAGCCGGGAGGTACGAAGATTGGCGAAGAGATTCGCCGTATTCTGCTCGATATGAAAAATGAAGGGATGAAGCCGGAAACGGAACTGTTTCTGTTTGAGGCGGCACGTTCGCAGCTCGTACGCGAAATCATTAAACCTGCATTGGAGCGTGGCGTCTGGGTTATCTCGGATCGTTTTCACGACTCAACAACGGCGTACCAGGGGTATGGTCGCGGACTGCCTCTCGATATGGTTCACGACCTGAATATGCGGGCGATTGGCGATGTGCTCCCCGACATGACGATACTGATCGAGCTCGGAGCGGAAGCACGGAAAAATCGACTCGGCAAACGCCATGAGGATGGACAGAAAGATCGCCTCGATATAGAATCGGAGGCTTTTAAGCGCCGCGTGTGTGACGGATTTCTAGCGATTGCGGAAGAAGAGTCCGATCGCGTTTTCCGCGTTGAATCGCAAGATAAAAAAGAAGAAACCGCAAAGCTTATTCGAGAACAAGTGAGGAGAATATTATTATGAAATTGATCTTCGCAATTGTCAGTGACGAGGACTCGCCGCGTCTGATGGCGGAAGTCAACCGCGCGGGATACCGGGTCACGAAACTACACTCAACGGGTGGCTTTCTAAGATCGGGCAATACAACGCTGATGGCGGTGGTCGAAGATTCCGCGCAAGAAGAGATTCTTGCTATCATTCGCAAAAACTCCAAAAGCCGAAAAGCAGCGATTAATGCTAACATCACGCCTTCAACGATGGGACCCGCATATGTCCCTTACCCCGTTGAGGTTAATATCGGCGGAGCCACCGTGTTTGTAGTTCCCGTGGAGCATTTTGAAAAGACTTGAAATCTTCGAGACCGTTGACCTTGTCGAAGCAGGTGACATCAACTGATATGGGTTGCAATGCCTTGTCATTGCGTTCGATTGTGTGCGCAGAAGAGCTGCTCGACGTCCTTCGGCAATCAATTGCCGATCCCACTCCCATCCTGCTCATCGGCGAGGAGGGGAGCGGTAAACACTATATCGCTATGCGGTTGGCAGCCGCACTTCTCTGCGATGAGCCCGATGATAAGGACGGGGCATGCGGATACTGTCCATCTTGCCGTTCGCTTGCGCAAGGCGAACACTTCGACCTTATTGAACTTGAACCGGAAGAGGGAAAAAAGACGATCGCCGTTGCGAATGTTCGCGAGCAAGTTGGCTCAACGCTCCACATTTTCCCACAGCTAAGCCGAAGGCGTGTATACATTATTTCCGCTATAAAGGACGACACGCTGAATGAGCAGGGGCAAAACGCGCTTCTCAAACCGCTCGAGGAACATCCCGAATTCGTGAGATTCATCCTTTTGACGGAAGACCCCGAGAGGTTGTTGCCGACCATTCGATCGCGCTCGCGAATGATTCATTTAGGTCGGCGTTCTGACCAAGAAATACGAACCATCCTTGAACATAACAAAGAGACCGACTGTTCATCCGTCGAACTTGCGGTGTTGTACGCCGAGGGGTTGCCGGGACAGGCTCTCGCAATAGCAGGTGACAAAGATTTTCAAGAGCTTCGCGCAGAGGTTTTCGATTTTTTTCTCCGCTTATTTTGTGAGTCGCGTGTTTTTGCTTTAACGGGTTGGCAGAGACTGCTTCAGGATCGTGACGGGAAAGCCAAGGCAGGGACGAAGCTGCAGAAGCATGAGCGAATGCGAATGAATGATGTCTTGCGATTGTTGGAATCGTTTTCACGCGATTTGCTTGTTCTGAAGGAAGAGATCCCCCAAGGGAAACTTGTCAACTCGGATCTTGAGCAGTCTCTCAGAGCGGTATTGGAGAAGCACCCTGCGACCGATCCGCTGCGCGCAGCGCTTCTCATTCAGCAGACCAGTCGTGCACTATCGGCGAATGTTCTTTTTGACCACGCTGTTGCGAGGTTAATGCTTGGTCTTCGACACTATTTGAGCGGGCAAGCCGCCCCCAATCACGTGTATTTGCATGAGACTCTAGGTTAAAGCTTACACCGCGTAATGTATGTGTCGTTATAATAGAATCGAATACGATAAAATCCATGAGTAAGAGAAACTTCATGAGTAAGGGAGTACCCAATTGAGTTACATAGATATAGATGTGGAAGAAAACGGAATTGACAGCGTCGACGATAGAGAGTTTTTTAAGGCTCATGATGACGCTTACCAGATCCAATCGGACGATCAAGATCTTAATGGTAACGATTATGGTGGTGATACCGACGATTTGGTGACGATCATCGGTGTTAAGTTGCGCGGACGCGGTAAGACCTACCACTTTTCTCCTGCCGGTTTACCGATTGAAAATGGCAACTGTGTGATCGTTGAGACGGCTCAGGGGATGGAGCTGGGGGTTGTTTCAGATTCTTTACGTGAAGTTCCGAGATCAACTCTTAAGTTGCCTTTGAAGGACGTTCTGCGGCTCGCTTCAAATGACGATCTCGCCCATTTTGAGGAGAACAAAAATAGAGAATCGGAGGCGCTCGACATTGCGCGTGAGCGGATTGCCCACTACGAACTTGATATGTTTCTTGTCGATGCCGAAATCCGATTCGATAATAAAAAAATTACGTTTTTCTTTACGGCGGATGGGCGCATTGATTTTAGAGAACTTGTCCGCGATTTGGCGTCTATTTTCCGAACACGCATCGAGCTCCGTCAGATTGGGGTCCGCGATGAAGCGAGCATGGTCGGCGGTCTCGCTGTTTGCGGACGTGAACTCTGTTGCAGCACTTTCTTGAAGGATTTTAGCCCCGTCTCGATACGATTGGCAAAGGATCAGAACCTGTCTATGAATCCGGGGAAGATATCGGGTCTCTGCGGACGACTTTTGTGTTGCCTTAATTTTGAACACGAGGCATATGTCGACGCGAGAAAACGTCTTCCAAAGAAGAACGCACAAGTAATGACGCCGGAAGGACCCGGTGTCGTTGAAAATGTCGACTTATTGAAGGAAGAGGTGAATGTGCGCCTCGACCACGAGACGGACTCTCTCATCGTCACGTATCCCGCCGACGAGTTGGATGCGATACGACCTGAAGGTTCGGAAACACATAGGCGAAAGTGATTCTAAAGCGGTGAACGCATATGGCTCATGAACAATCTTCGAATATAATTTCAAAGAAAAAATTCAACTATAAAAAGTTTCTGATAAGAGCGGCAATCGTATTGGTATTGGTCGCCATCGTAGCGGTGCCGCTTCTAAGCAACAAACGAAACTCTCTTTTAGCGGTAAATACGGCAGTCGCAAAAAAAGGAGACGTCGATGAGTATCTCTCTCTTGAAGCGCGTCTCGTTCCGAAAGAGATCCAGAAGGTAACAGCGAGCGGTCAGACTGTTCTACAAGTTCACGTCGAAGAGGGCGAGGAAGTTAAGTGCGGGCAGCTGCTCTTGACGCTTGATATGAGCGAATTGGAGAGAACGCTTGAGGAGCGAAAGAAGGCGCTCGAAGGGCAAAATAAACTAATGCGCGACATCGAGAATTTAATAGCGACACTCAAGCGTGCAGGGCGTTCACTCGACTTCAGCAAAGTGTCCGAACTGACCGGAAACGCGAATGAATTGTTGACGAAACTCAACGAGCTCGCTGCAGATTGGCAGGATATGACGAATAAGTTGCCTGCGCTGAACACTGAGCTGATTAAAAAAAGTCTTGGACGCATCAACGGTATTCTTTCCAATTCCGATGAACTGATGGAAAAGGCGATAAAATTTGTCGAAGACACGGAAGCTGAAGTTGAGCGATTGAGAGAATCGATTGCCGATAACCGTAATAATGCGACATTGCTCCTTTTGAAGAGCCGACGTGAGCAACTTGTCTTGATGAGGTTGACGCTCGTCAGCATTGAAATGGCGCTCACAGCGGCATACGATTACGTTTTACCGCTTCTTGACAATCTTCTCACTGAGGAGGATACCGACCTTTCCCTGATTGAATCGGTGACAGAATTGTCCCGGATACTGGCATCGCGGTTATCGGAAACGCGAGAACTGATTGCGCGAGTTGATGTGCTGTTGGAGGAAATTGACTCTTTGATCGAGGATGTTGAAGAAGCCTTGGAACAACAGCCGGCATCGACGACGGCTACCCATAACGTCCCTGCCGCCATGATTTCCACGCCCGCTGATTCTATAAAGTTAACGTCACTATCGACATTGAATGCGGTGTCTTCAGGTTCCAATATTCGAATCGGTCGCGCACGTCTTCAGGCGGGCGGAATTGATTCTGCGCTTCTCTCGCAGACCTCCGGACAGGGGTCGGATATTCTATCCCTTCTAACGTCCGGAATGGGGCAGTACGGGCAGCTCATGGGTCTTTTCGACAATTCGGTGGAAGCCGCTGAGAAAGCGCTAGCCGAGGCAAAGCCTGAAGTTAGAGCAGATTTTGACGGTACGATCGTTCATCTCAATGTCAAGGAGGGTGATCAACCGTCTATCTTCTCGTCAACGCCTCTTTTGGAAGTGTACAGGCACGGAGATTTTGAGGCTGTTTTTCAAGCGAATGAGAACGACGCACATCGCTTGAAAAAGGGCGACAGGGTCGATTACCTTTTCGCGGGGATGGTTTTTCACGGCGAGATTATCTATAAGGCGCCTATTGCGGAATCGGCAAGCGATTTTCTCGGACAATCGAGTTTTGATCTCGGCGGAATTCTCGGTACGGTAGGCGGCATGTCGCCCACGGTAACGGTTCGTATGAGCGTTAAAGGCGAGAATCTCGACAAACTGACTCCAGGCTTCAATATCCGCGCTGACATCGAAATCGGTCACAAAACTGATGTTTTAACCGTGCCGGTTGAGTCGCTCATTCGCGATAAAGGACGCGATTGCGTCCTGCGTCTCGGTGAAAATGACGTTGTGGCTATTGTCCCGGTCAGGCTCGGGTTGCAAGGTGCAACAACGGTTGAGATCATTGAAGGGATCGATATCGGTGATGTTATTGTCGTGAATCCGAATCCCGATATCAAGGACGGAAGTCGCGTAACCGTCAAGAATCACACCCCATGACGAATTACCCGTCCAACACATCAGTCTCACCGCTTGTCCAATTAACCGATTGCGTCAAGGTCTACAGGACGGGTCAAGTCCATCTTAAGGCACTCAAAGGCGTCGACTTGACGGTTCATCGCGGCGAGATGACAGCAATTATGGGACCGTCGGGTTCGGGCAAATCGACACTCATGCATATCGTCGGTTTGCTCGATGAGATGGACGAAGGTCAGTATATTCTCAACGGTCGCGAAGTTCAAAGCTTGACGGACAACGAACAGGCACAGGCACGAAACGCAGAAATCGGTTTCGTATTTCAATCTTTTAATTTGCTTCAAAGCGCAAATCTCAGAGACAATGTCGCGCTTCCTCTCATCTATGCAGGTGTTCCTGTCGCCGAGCGGCGCAAGCGTGCCGAGGCGATGCTCGAACGCGTCGGGCTTCTCCCTTGGGCAGAACACCGTCCGGGAGAGATATCGGGCGGACAAAAACAACGCGTCGCCATTGCGCGGGCGATGATCAACCGTCCAAGTCTTCTTTTAGCGGACGAGCCGACCGGGAATCTTGACAGCAAATCTGGGCGTGAGATTATGGAATTGTTCGTCGAACTCAATAAGATGGGGACGACGGTTATTCTTATTACCCATGATCAGGAAATCGCAACGTATACGAGGCGCATTCTTATGATTGTTGACGGTCTCGTGGTCTCGGATAGCGATGGCGTGAATGCCAACGTCGGTACAGACTTGAGTGCTGAAGGTACATTTTAAAAGAAGGTGCACTGTGTTTAGAGAGTTTTTGTTGATGGCAAGGGGAGCGCTCAGGGCGAACAAGATGCGTTCCTTTTTGACTATGCTCGGCATTATTGTCGGGGTGTCAGCCGTCGTCACGATTCTCTCAGTCGGGCAGGGAGCGCGAAACCTTATCATGGAACAATTCGATACGGTCGGAACAGCTTCTTCTATGGTTTTCAGCAGGACGAACATCTTTAACAGCAGCGATGCATTTACTGAGGATGATCTCAAAATGCTCCGCAGCCGCGTTCCCAATCTCATAAGAGTCGCACCGATGGCATCGGATACGGCTCAGATGAGGACGACTCGCGGAGAGCACACAGTGTTTCTTTTCGGTATCGATGAGAATTACGATCGCATCACCATGTCGGAAACTGTCTCGGGTCGACTTTTTACTCCGCGTGATTTCGATTCGTCCACGGCACGCATCGTGTTGAGTGCGGACAGCGCCGCTAGGATTTTCAACTCCTATAACGTCGATGGTGAGGTTGTCACGCTTATCCATGGAGGACGCTATTTGAACGCCACGGTTGTCGGTGTTTCTCGTTCAGGTTTTCAGAAAACGATGACGCAAGCCATGCCGGAGGAGATGTTACAGCAAGCCGCGGCGATTGTCTATATCCCACTCAATTCGATGCGTCAACTTCTCGGAAGCGAACCGATTATTATTTCGCTTGCACTGCTCGCCGAGGATGTCTCGGACATTGATTCCGTCAACCGTCGAAGTCTCGAACTTTTGCACGAGCGTCACAAAAATGCAGATCGTGAGCCTTATAGAGCGATGAGTCTGACCGATGTCATGGAACAAGCGAATACGATCATCAACATAGTAACGATTTTCATTGTGGCGGTCGCCGCGATTTCACTTCTTGTCGGTGGCATCGGCGTCATGAACATCATGCTTGTTTCCGTTGTGGAGCGAACACGAGAGATCGGTCTTCGAAAAGCACTTGGAGCGACGCGTCGAGATATTTTGAACCAGTTCATCATTGAGTCCGTTATTTTGACGACGCTGGGAGGTCTGATCGGCGCGATCGTCGGCGTTGTTATAGCCAACGTCATTATGTATTTGACGGGTTTAAAACCCATCTTTACGCCCGGCTCTTTTCTGCTTGCGGTCGGGTTCTCGGTTTCTGTCGGTCTCTTTTTCGGTATCAGACCGGCGATGACCGCCGCCTCTCTTAATCCCATCGATGCTTTACGCAATGAGTAGAGGCATAGGGGTATTGTTTCGCATTCCGTTTTTGCTTTCTCCCAATGGAAACTGCGCAATGGAGAAACAGTGTGAGAGCAGACGCGTCTGTTCTGGAAATGGATTGTCGCGTATGGTATGATTTAATCGTTCAATTGTGAGACTTCGAGAGAAAATCTCAAGCCTCAACTCTAAAGGAGGGTCTGTCTATGCCGCATATCATTAGTGACGAGTGTATCATGTGTGGTTCATGTGAAGCCGAATGCCCCATGGAGGCGATTTCTCAGGGTGATACAAAATTCTGTATTGATCCGGACGTTTGCATCGACTGTGGAGCATGTGCCGCTGTTTGCCCCGTTGACGCGATTTCTGAAGCATAATATTCAGTCAGCGTTTAATGACAAACAGAGAGGCTACCTTAGACAGGTGGCCTTTTTTTGTCAAGGGTGGCTGTTGGTAGTCAAGGTTGATATTTAGAGGGACATAAAGTCATGGAGAAGGAGTTCACGCGTCGCGGAACGGACGATGAACAAAGAAAAGAGATCGGCACATTGTTTCTCGTGGCGACGCCTCTAGGCAATCGCGAGGACATCAGTCCGCGTGCCGTAAAGATTCTTGCGCAAGTTGATTATGTCGCGGCGGAGGATACACGCACTGCGGCAAGACTGTTGTCGGAGCTCGGTATCGGAAATCGCCTCATCAGTTACTATGAACAGAACCAGCATGAGCGCCACGAAATCATTTTGCGCGATTTGCTCGCAGGGCGCTCGATCGCCGTAATTTCCGAGGCGGGTATGCCGTGCATCTCCGATCCGGGAGAAGGGATCGTACGACTGGCGGTCCAACACGGTATCCCGCTTTCCGTTATCCCCGGACCATCGGCTTTCGTTTCTGCCGTCGCGGCGTCCGGGTTCGATACGAGACGATTTGTCTATGAAGGCTTTATTCCCTCCAGAGGGAGCGAGCGAAGAAAACTCATTGAAAAGATCGCGTTGGAGAGCCGTACTGTCGTCTTTTACGAGGCGCCGCATCGTATTGAGAAGTTGTTCCGTGATCTTATGGAGGCGGACTTGCGCGATAGGCACGTGGTTATTGCCCGTGAATTGACGAAACGGTACGAGGAGTTTCTGCGGTTCACAGTCGCTGAAGCTGTCACGTACTACGAGACGGTCACACCTCGCGGGGAATTTACGATCGTGCTCGAAGGCAGAGACGAATACGAGGAGCGAACTGGCGACACGACAGTTCATTCAGGCGATGAGCTCGTCGCTTTGTTGAAATCTTGCCTTGATCAAGGGATGACAACGCGCGAAGCGGCAAGTCATGTTGCAGCGGAGACAGGTCATTCAAAAAACAAACTGTATCGCCTTGCGTTATCCGTGAAAGAGACGCTCTGACAGCTATCCTGTGGTGCATTGCCGCCATTTGTGAGACAATAATTCGAAGTGTGTGAGCGTATCCGCTCACCATTGGAATGAGAAAAGGGAACATCGAGGGGCAATCGTTTGAGTCGTTTGCGACGGAGGACGCGCCGGACGGAGGAATTATGGCTAAAGAAAAATATTACATCACGACACCGATCTATTACCCAAGCGGGCAATTACATATCGGTCACTCTTATTCAACAGTCGCGGTCGACGCCATGGCTCGATACAAACGAATGCGGGGATATGATGTTTTCTTTTTGACCGGCACGGATGAGCACGGGCAAAAAATACAGCAGACAGCCGAGAAAGCTGGAAAAAGTCCGAAAGCGTACCTCGATGAGATGGCCGTTGAGATCAAGAAACTCTGGAATGTTCTCGATATTGAATATGACGGTTTTATCCGGACGACGGACGATTACCACGAAAAAGCGGTACAGGCGATCTACCAACAACTTTACGATCAGGGAGACATCTATAAGGGCAGCTATGAGGGGCTGTACTGTACGCCGTGTGAAGCATTCTGGACGGAAGGTCAGGCAGCCGACGGTCTTTGTCCCGATTGCGGCGCTAAAGTCGAAGTCATGAAAGAAACGAGTTATTTCTTTCGTTTGTCAGCATATGAAGATAGACTGCTAAAAATGTTCGAGGATGATCCCGAGTTCTTGTTGCCGCGCTCAAGAGCGAACGAGATGATCAACAACTTTATTAAACCCGGGCTTGAAGATGTCGCCGTAACGCGCACGTCGTTCGACTGGGGCGTTCGCATTCCGTTTGATTCGGATCACGTCGCGTACGTCTGGATCGATGCGCTCTCAAATTATATTACGGCACTCGGATACCCCGACGACTTGACGCTGTTCAACCGCTATTGGCCAGCCGATGTTCACGTGATTGGGAAGGAGATCGTCCGCTTTCACTCGCTCATTTGGCCGGCTCTCCTGATGGCGCTTAAGCTTCCTCTTCCAAAACAGATTTTCGCTCATGGATGGCTTCTTTTTGGCGGGGATAAAATGTCGAAATCGAAGGGCAATGTCGTCGACCCCATCATTCTCGCGGAGAAATACGGCGTCGATGCCATTCGGTATTTTCTCCTCCGTGACGTCCCGTTCGGTTCGGATGGTAACTTCACAAACCGCGCGCTGATTGAGCGTATCAATAGCGACTTAGCGAACGATCTGGGCAATTTGCTCAGCCGTACTGTCGCCATGATTGTCAAGTCGTTTCCGGAGGGATTGCCGAGCGATTACGACGAGGAGCCGGTCGATGTGGAGCTCGATGATTTCGCGGACGAGACGTTCAAACAAGTCGAAACGACGATGGATCACCTGGAGTTCAATCACGCGCTTGAGGCGATCTGGACTCATGTCGGTCGCTGTAATAAATACATCGATGTGACGATGCCTTGGATCCTCGCAAGAGAAGAGAAGGACCGCGCAAGGCTGGCGTCAGTTCTCTATACGCTCGCTGACAACCTGCGGCGTATCGCCGTAATGATTGCGCCTTTCATGACGAGGACGCCTGCGCTCATACGTGAACAGCTCGGTATCCCAGAGATTGATCCAGAAGAGTCCGGCAGCTTGACTTCGTGGGAATCTGCTAGATGTCGCGATCTCTATCAAGGGAACGCCGATGTTAAGAAAGGGCGCCCCATGTTCCCGCGCATTGATGTCGAAAAAGAACTCGAATCTCTTGAAGAGCTTCTATGATTTGGTTTGACACGCACTCACATATTCAGAGCAGGGAGTTTCGTAATGATTTCCCCGATATGCTTATGCGCGCGCGCGAGGCAGGCGTGACGCGCATTTTGCTACCCGGTTCTAACGAGTCTGACTCACGCCTCGCCTGCCGATTAGCGGTCGACGATCCGATGTTGTATGCGTCTGTCGGCGTTCACCCGCACGATGCGAAGACGTGGGACGAAGGGTCGACCGATCGTTTTACAAAACTTGTACGCACGACGAACGACAAAGCTCTTAAAGCCGGACGCGATCGTTGCGTCGTCGCCTATGGAGAGATCGGGCTCGATTTTTACCGCGATTTATCGCCGCGCAAAGTTCAGCGGTCCGTATTCAGAAAACAGCTGGAGCTCGCGCATGAGCTCGAACTTCCCGTCATCGTTCACATGCGGGAGGCGACGGAAGCGACGCTGAACATGCTCCGCGAAGCGTATCAGGACGGGCTGTTCTCAAAAGATCACCCTGCCGGTGTCGTGCATTGTTACTCAGGGAGTGCCGAGACCGTTCCGATACTGCTGAAACTCGGGTTCATGATCGGCTTCGACGGTCCGATCACGTACAAGAATGCGCGCAAACCGATGGAAGCGCTCGCCGCCGTCCCGATCGAATCGCTCGTCCTCGAGACGGACGCTCCATATCTAACGCCGCACCCCTACCGCGGGAAGCGCAACGAGCCCTCCTATCTGCCGTTCATCGGCGAAAAAGCGGCAGAGATTCTCAAAATGGATGTCAAAGACGTCGCAACGCAGACGACAGCGAATGCGCTCAGACTATTCAGAATAGAGCACTAGTTCATGAAGGCGAACCACGCCGATATGACGCCTGTCGTCGCCAAATAAATCAGCAAACCTGCGACCACGACGCCGCCCATAACGGCGATGACACTCTTCTTAAAATCCATGTTTAGAATACTCGCTGCGAGCGTGCCGGTCCAAGCCCCCGTCCCCGGCAATGGGACAGCGACAAACAGAAACAGGGCGACGTAAAGTCCGCGCCCCGCTTTGCTCATTAACTTTTCGCCGCCGGCTTCGCCGCGTTTAAGGAAGAAATTGAATATCTTGCCGATGTGTTTTTTGTCCTGTCCCCAAATCAGAATTTTACGAGCGAAATAAAAAATGAGCGGCACCGGCAACATATTCCCCAAAATACCTATGATCATAGAGGTGAAAAGCGGTATTTCGTTCGCGCGGGCGTAGATGACGGCTCCTCTGATTTCAACGAGCGGGAGCATCGATATAAAGAAAATCCAAAAATATTTTTTCAACATGTATTTTATCTAACTGATGACGGTGATTCCGCCGCCGTTAAGCTTTCTTCTCTGTGGGTTATTCGTTCGTGACACCGCTGTGTTCGCAGTCGGAGTCGGTGCAAGAGATGCAGTCATCGCTTGGAACACAGTCCGAATCATTATTTTCGTGATGTTCGTGGTGATGATGGTGATGGTGATCGTGTGAATGATGCCCGTCGCACACGTGCTCATCCTGTCCCTGACCTTGAAGTTCGAGTAGTTTGCCCAAGGCGAATTCTGTCAAAAAGACGATCTTCGTCGGTTGAGACGCGAACGTTTCACCTTTCAAGACGACACCGTTGCTCGATTCAGAATACTCGAGCGGCAGATGCCTCATAAACACTCTTCCCGTTTCATCGTCCGTTACCACGAGTCTGACATTATCTGCCGAAATACGGCTGAGCGGCGGAAGTCCCGCTTCTCTTTCCGCCAACGTCGAAGACAGGACGTCCCACATCGCCGCATGGAGCGGTGTCGCCTCCGTGTCATCGACTGATGTATCCTGCAACCACTCGGTAACAAATGCCTTAAATTGACTAAGCTTTTCATTCATATCGCGCACACCTCTTTTGGCTATTTAGTACGATTTCCATTGTCTCATAAAATACGGAGATACGTTGTGTTGAACTGATACAAGTTTTATGTCCGTTTTACGCATGAGTTAGAGCGAAATCTCGTGCTCATCGAGTTATTTTTATTAAGTAATCGATGACGAGAACGTACTGGTGAAATTGCTTTAGCTGTAATGAATGTTCTGTCTCTTCAATAGAATCATTTTCCTGCGGCATCTTTTGATTTTTTAATGAACGTGAATTTTCTTTAGCAAAATGAATAGCCTGAAGTTGTTGCAATGCAAGGGTTTCAGCAATTATACGTAGCAAGATAAGGACATTTATGGCGACCTGGCTTCTTTTGATGCAAATAAGATATTCTTGACAAAAATGGGGCTAGATTAGATTATTAATTTGTAGATAAAGTAGAGAAAGTCAAAAATATGACAGTCTGTCGACAGGAGGTGTCTTTCACATGAAAATGAAAAAAATGCATCTGATTATCAATGGAGTCCAGCGGGTTCTCGTTGTGGATCCGGAGAAATCTCTTGCAAGCGTACTGCGTGAGCAATTGTTGCTCACCGGCTGTAAGGTAGGATGTGAAGCGGGACAATGCGGAGCGTGTACGATTGTATTGAACGGCAAGGCCGTGCGTTCGTGTATTCTCAAGATGAGCCGCGTTCCCGACTTCTCCGTCATCGAGACGATTGAGGGTATCGGTACTCCCGATGATTTGCATCCGTTGCAAGTCGCTTGGATGGCACACGGTTGTGCGCAGTGCGGTTTCTGTTCGCCCGGCTTCATCATGTCCGCCAAAGTTCTCTTGGAGGAGAACCCCGATCCGACACGCGAGGAAGTTCGCCGCTGGTTCCAAGTCCATCGCAACGTCTGCCGTTGCACCGGCTACAAGCCGCTAGTGGATGCCGTCATGGACGCCGCGAAAGTCATGCGCGGTGAGCTCAAAAAAGAAGATCTGTTGTTTGAGCCGAAGGACAACAAAATCATCGGAACAACGTATGCTCGTCCATCCGCAGTCGCAAAAGTGACCGGAACATGCGATTATGGCGCGGACGTCGCGTTGCAGATGCCGGAAGGCACGGCTCGCCTCGCTCTCGTCCAGGCAAAAGTGCATCACGGTCTCATCAAGGGCATCGACTTCGAAGAGGCGGAAAAGATGCCAGGCGTGTACAAGGTCATTACGCACAAGGATGTCAAAGGAAAGAACAGAATATCCGGCTTGATTACGTTCCCGACCAATAAGGGAGACGGATGGGATCGCCCGATTCTCTGCGATGAGAAAGTATTCCAGTACGGCGATGCGATCGCGATCGTGGCAGCGGATACACTTGAAAACGCAAAAGCGGCGGCGGAGAAAGTCGTCGTCGACATTGAAGAATTGCCGGCTTACCTTGATGCGATGAGCGCCATGGCGGAGGACGCCATTGAGATTCATCCCGGAACGCCTAATGTTTACTTTGAAATCAATACGATCAAGGGCGATGAAGTGGAGCCTATCCTTGAGACGGCACCGTATGTCGCCGAAATTCATTCGTTCTGCTCGAGGCAGCCTCACTTATATCTTGAGCCCGACTGCGGCAATGCCTACATCGATGAAGAGGGCAGATTAACCATTCACTCGAAGAGTATCGGACTTCATCTCCACCACGCGATGATCGTTGCCGGTATCGGCATTGAGCCCGAGAAGTTGCGCCTTATCCAGAACCCCGCCGGCGGAACGTTCGGATACAAATTCTCGCCGACGATGGAAGCGCTGCTCGGCGTCGCCTGCCTCGCGCTCGACGGACGTCCGTGCTCGCTCGTCTATGACATGTACCAGACGATTACATATACGGGTAAGAGATCGCCGGGCTTCATGCACATCAAGATGGCTGCCGACGAAGACGGCAAGCTGCTCGCGATGTGGGGCGATAACATCATGGATCACGGTCCGTACTCCGAGTTCGGAGACTTGTTGGCGATGCGTTTCTCACAGTACACGGGAGCAGGATACGACATCAAGAACATCCGCAACAAAAACCAGGCAGTCGCGACGAACCATGCGTGGGGCTCGGCGTTCCGCGGTTATGGGTCACCGCAATCGTTCATGGGCAGTGAAGTCTGCATGGACGTTCTCGCGGAAAAGATGGGTATCGATCCGTTCGAGCTGCGTTATCGCAATATTTACCGTCCGGGCGCGACAACGCCGACAGGACAAGTTCCCGATGTCTACTGCCTAGAGGATATGTACGACAAAGCGCGTCCGTACTACGAAGAGGCGAAGGCGCGCTGTGCCGAGCTGAACGCGAAATCGGACGGTCGCTACAAGTATGGAGTCGGCATCTCGCAAGGTATTTACGGATGCGGCATTGACGGTCCCGACTCATCGGCAGCCAACGTCCAGCTGAATCCCGACAACACGGTCACTGTATTCGACTCGTGGGAGGATCACGGGCAGGGAGCCGACATCGGTTCGCTGTCGATGGCACACGGCACATTGCGCGAAGCCGGATTCAAGCCTGAAGATATCAAGCTTGTGAAGAACGACATGGCGCTCACGCCCGCATCTGGACCTGCCGGCGGCAGCCGTTCGAATGTCATGGTCGGCAATGCCATCGTCGCCGCCTGCCGTATGCTCGTCAATGCGATGAAACGCGAAGACGGAACATACCGCGATTACGATGCGATGATTGCCGAGAACATTCCCGTTTACTACGAGGGAACGTGGGTTGCATCCGCCAACACGGGTTGCGACCTCGAGACGGCGCAAGGAGCTCCGTTCTGCATCTATATGTACGAACTTTTCATGCCCGAGGTCGAAGTCGACACAGAGACGGGGAAGGTCCGCGTCATCCGATTCACGACGGTACCCGACGTGGGTACGATCATCAACCGCAGTGTTGTCGACGGACAGATTTACGGCGGTCTCGCCCAAGGTATCGGATTGGCTCTTACCGAGGACTTCGAAGACTACAAGAAACATACATCACTCTTGGGTTGCGGTATCCCGTACATCGAAGATATTCCCGACGAGCTCATCGTCGATTACGTCGAGACGCCGAGACCGCTCGGACCGTACGGCGCGGCGGGTTGTGGAGAGGCGCCGCTGACGGCTCCTCACCCCGCGATTCTTGGCGCGATCTTCGACGCCACGGGCGCTCGGATTACGAAAGTTCCGGCAAAACCGGATGTTGTGCTCGAGGCGCTCAAAAAAGTGAAATAAGACACTGACATTCGGAGGAAAGAGTGTTCCCTCCGGATCGTTGAACAGATGTCCTAACTAAGTGTGGCAAGGCGGGGTCTGGCGAACGGATCCCGCCTTGTCGTGTATCAGCTTATTCTTTTAATGACAGCTATGACAATGGATTTTGCACGATCAATATGAAGTGTGAACGTGTGATAATTTGAGATAAAATGAGAACGATAGGAGGACGTTTTATGAAAACATTAGATCAAGACAAACTCCTCGAGCTTGAAGCTCTCTGTGTCCAGGAACAACCTCCCGCAGCGATGGCGGCTTGTCCGCTCCGCGTAGAGTGTCGAACGGTGTGTCAGGCTGTTGCTGATGGACAATATGACATCGCGCGTTCCGCTTACACTAAGACGGTCCCTTTACCGCATATTCTCTCTCACCTCTGTGACATGCCCTGTGCATCGTCTTGCGTCCGCAAAGATTTCGGCGGTTCGATCAATCTTCGCGGGGTTGAATGGGCGGCGATGCAATTCGGCAAACAGCTGCCGAGACGTCGTCTGCCGATGCGAAAAAGCGGGACGGTCGCTGTTGTGGGTGCCGGTCCGTTCGGATTGGCGGCGGCGTTGGAGCTCGCGAGAAAAGGTTTCTCTGTCACCGTATACGATAAAAATGAGCGCGCCGGAGGAAGCCTCCTCAAAGCGAATCTTCCACAAGAAGCGATCGATGAGGACTTGAAACAGTTTCAAGATGAGGATGTGACGTTTCGTTTCAACGAGTACGTCGATGACCTTGATGCGCTGTCGAATTACGACGCCGTCCTGTTGGCGACGGGAAGCTCAAGAGAAGATTCAGATTCTGTGACGATGATTACATCAGTTGACGGTATCTTCTCGGGCGGAGATTTTCCCTCGCTCATAGAAGCGCTCGCGGCGGGGAAGCGCGTGTCGAATACAATTAATCGGTATGTCAAACGCGTGTCAATGACTGCGGCGCGCGGTGATGAGATGAAACGCACGACGAGCCTCTACGTCGAGACGAAAGACCTCTCTTTCTTGCCGCCTGAAACAGACGATGTGACAGATCGAAAAAGCGCTGAAGCGGAGGCATCCCGCTGTATTCAGTGTGAATGCATGGAATGTGTGAAAGCTTGTGCGTTCATGACGCATTACAAGCGTTACCCGAAGCTTTATCTTCGTGAGGTCTACAATAATCTCGCTATCGCCATGGGGGACCGTATCTCAAACACTTTGATCAACTCGTGTTCGCTTTGTGACCAGTGCGCCGCGATATGCCCGCACGGGCTCAATCTCGGCGAATGGATTCAAGCGGCGCGCGACATTATGGTCAGAACGGAGAAGATGCCTCCCCCTGCTTTTGAGTTCGCTGTCAACGATATGCGTCAGGCGAACAGTCCGTCGTCCTTTTTCGCGAGACACCAACCGGGCACGGAAAAGAGCCGCTATCTCTTTTTCCCCGGATGTCAACTCGGAGCATCTGCCCCCGACGTCGTGAAGAAAACATATGACTACCTTTGCTGTTCCCTTGACGGCGGAGTCGCTTTCATGCATGGGTGTTGCGGCATCATGGCGAAATGGGCGGGAGAAACGGATCTCTTCGAAGAGACGAAGGCGATGTTGAAGAATGAGTGGGAGCTTCTCGGTCGTCCGATCGTCATCGTCGCCTGTTCGACATGCCGTAAATCGCTTGCCGATATCGTTGACGATGTGCACGATGTCTGGACGGTGTTGCTTGAGACAGGCATACCCGATACGAAGAGAAATCTTCCGGTGACCATCCATGACGCGTGCGGCGCGCGCGATCAGGAAGAGACGCGTCATGCCGTGAGAGAGCTCCTTGCTCAGCTCGGGTGTCGCGTTCAAGAACCGAAGTTTTCAGGTGAGGAGACGCCCTGCTGTGGTTACGGCGGGCTTGTCCAGTTCTCGCACAATAGTCTGGCGAACAAGATGACGGAGTTTTGTCTCCGCGATGTCGATGAGACGAGATTGACGTACTGCATGGGGTGTCGCGATCGTTTCAGCAAGGCTGGCGCACGCGCAGTCCATCTGCTTGAATTGATTTTCGGCACGAATACGGGCGACGAGCGCGCCCCCGGATATTCCCTGCGCCAAGATAATCGAGCACTGCTCAAACGATCGATGCTGCGCGATTTGTGGCACGAGGTACAGGAGGAGGAAGACAGATTGATTTTGATTTACGATGACGATCTCGGTGAACTGCTCGAGAAGAGACTGATTCTCGAAGAAGATATTCGCGAGGTGATCGAGGAAGCGGAGGCAACAAGCCGTTTCATCGAGGAAGTCAAGTCGGGGCTGCGTATCGCATACAAACAGATAGGTCACGTCACCTATTGGGTGTATTACGCACCTGAGGGAGAGGCGTGGCGTGTCAAACGCGCGTATAGCCATCGGATGGAAATCCGTTAGAGCAGGGAGATGTGACGATGTCTGATGTGAAATATCATGAAGTGTTCGATTTGTCGGAGGGAGAACTCTACTGCGGGCTTTGCCACGTTCCGCTCGAAAACGGTCCGATTACACTCCGCTACATGGGAAATGATTTTCCGATCTTGATGCCGAAATGTCCGCTTTGCGGGCTTGGCTTGATACCGGAGGAACTCGCCACGGGAAAGATTTTTGACGTCGAGCGCGCATTGGAAGACAAGTAGACGGAACGATGAGCGATTTCTATGCAAGTGAAGAATGGCGGGCATTTGACCTCGGGCATCCCGGCGGAGCCGACTCGACAAAAAAGCTTTTATCGATGGGCAACGTTGCGCCTGACGATCGCGTACTCGACCTTTGTTGCGGTGCGGGTGACAGCGTGAGAGTTTGTGCGGAGTTGGGGTTTGATGTCTGTGGTGTCGATCGTGCGTCCGTCATCGAACATACGCGTAAGAACGACCCGGATCACCGCTATCTTATATGGGAGTTCGATGACAAGGAGGCGAAGCTCCCGTTTGAGGACGGTTCGTTCGAGGTCGTACTCTGTGAGTGCAGTCTTTCACTGTTAGAAGATAAGTCAAGTGTCGTAAGAGACGTGCGCCGCATATTGTCACGAGGCGGAAGGTTTTTGGTTTCGGATGTATACGACGGTCTTCCTCCTGATTTTGAAGGATTCAGGCGCATATGGTGGAAAGACGCGACGGACGTGTTACGTTTGTTCATTGCCTCTTGGATATGGGAAACGGGTAAGGCATTTCCGTCTCAGTCATGCCGAGGCGGAAGAAAGTATTTCCTAGGCGTATACGAGGCGATCTAGCCTCGCGTCGTCGCGAAATTGAATCGATAAGCTCTGTAATAACTTAATAATAGCGATTTTCCATAGGAAGATGACATCAGCAAGACCCCAAAGAGCAGGACAGCATGATGTAAGGAGGACAGCATGGATTTTGACAAAATGGTCTTCGAGATGAGGCGCCAGGGTTTTAAGTGCGCGCAGATCATGGTGAAGGTGGCGCTCGAGATCGACGGCAAAGAAAACCCCGATCTTATCCGTGCGATGTCGGGACTCAATACAGGGATGGCTGAGACGGGCGGAGCGTGCGGTGTCCTGACTGGCGGCGCCGCGGCGCTCGGTTATTTTACCGGTCGCGGCGAGCCTGACGAGTTGCCTCACGAGTACGCGATCGAGATCGTCGCCGCCTATGTCAACTGGTTCAGGGAAACGTATGGAACGGATACGTGTTACGGACTGATTGATGGCGATTTTTCCAACTGTCCGACGGTTTGTCCCGGAGTTATCCATGCCGGATACGAGAAGTTGATTGACCTTCTATGGGAATACGAAATTCTCGAGTCTTAGTGGAGCGAATAGAAGGAAAAGGGTAATTTGAGGATGACCTGCTTGAATTTATTCCTTTGTATTGAGTGAAACGCCGTTACGGCGTTAAGAAAATTCCCGCGTACAATGAAGCGAACGTCTCTCGATCAGTGGATCAACGATAAGCACGGTATCGCGACGGACGACCGGCAGGCGATGGAGGCGTATCAGCTTGCCCGAATAAATACGCTGATCGAGTATGCGAAGTTTCATTCTCCATTTTATCGTCGTCTATATGAGGAATGCGGTGCGCCCGAATCGCTCGATGCATTCTCTCTTTTTCCGATGATCGACGCACATGATCTCGTAAGACATGGTTCATCGATGCTCTGCGTCAAGCAAAGTGAGATCTCACGGATTGTAACGTTTGAATTTCCGTCCCAAGGTGATCCGGTAGAGTTGACGACTCTGCAGACTTCCGGAACAGTAGAATCGCCAAAACGCGTCTATTTCACTCGCGAAGATATCGAGCTGACGCTCGATTTTTTCGAGAACGGCATGAAGACATTGTGCAGACCGGAGGATCACGCTCTTATTCTATTCCCGGCTAAGACCCCCGATAGCGTAGGCGCGCTTTTATCTGAAGCGTTGGGACGACTCGGACTCACTGTCCACTGCGAGGATGGCGAGAAAGCTGTCGCATTGCTCCGCGACAGGTCGGTTGATGTCGTCTGTGGTCCTCGATCTTCGCTCTTGGCGGTGTCTAAGCAGACGAAAGGCATTCCGATTCGAGCCGTTTTGAGCAGCAGTGAAAGTCTTTCTGCGGATGACAGAAATATGCTTGAAAGCGCTTGGAACTGTGATGTTTTTGATCATTATGGGATGACGGAGACGGGGCTCGGGGGCGCCGTCGAATGTGAAGCACATCAGGGGATGCACATCCGTGAGAATGATCTCTATTTCGAGGTTGTCGACGCGGATGGACGTAAAGTTCCGGACGGCGTCATCGGTGAACTTGTCGTTACGACGTTGACGCGGCGCGGGATGCCTTTCATCCGCTATCGTACGGGAGATGATGCGATTTTAACGGGCGAACGGTGTCCGTGCGGCAGTTTGTTGCGCCGCATCCTTTACATCAAACGAAAAGATAGGGGATTATAATGAATTTATTAATTATATTTCCCTCAGTTTACTTATCGTTTTGATATACTGAATCAAGCACTTCCGATGAATTTGTTTGGCTGGATCGGAGGGCTGTCTTGATCGCGTGCCTCTAGGCGTATGGCAAGGAGTTTTCGATGATGAAAAAAACTGAATATTATTCGTCTTCCGATGGCAAGACGGATATCTATGCGGCTATTTGGGAACCTGAAGGTGATCCGGTCGCATTGTTGCAGATCGCGCATGGCATGGTGGAGTTCATCGATCGCTACGATCGGTTCGCCGGCGTACTGGCAGATCACGGTATTCTTGTTGTGGGAAATGATCATTTAGGGCATGGGTATTCCGTGAAGAGCAAGGACGATTGGGGATATTTTGCCGACTATCGCGGCAACAGGTGCGTGCTTGAAGACATGCGTACGTTGTACGGTATGTTGAAGAATCGCTATCCCGATACACCTCAATTCATGATGGGTCACTCGATGGGTTCGTTTCTCGTACGGCAGTATCTCCACGTTTATCCGACTGACAAGCTCGACGGAATTATTTTGACAGGGGTCGGCATGCAGCCGAAGGTCTTGATCTCGGTAGCCTTGTTCATGGCGAAAGTGTTGCGGCGAATCCAAGGTAAGCGTCACCGAAGTCAACTGCTTACCGCGATGACGCTTGGTAACAACAACCGTTTCTTCAAGCCGAATCGAACGCCTTGCGACTGGTTGACGCGCGATGAAGAGATCGTCGACGCTTATGTGTCGGAAGAGCGCAATCAATTCAAGTTCACGAACGGTGCTTTCGTCGATATGTTTACCGGATTCTCTTCGCTTTACAAGCAGAAGAATCTTGCGCTCATGGACAGGGAGACGCCTGTCCTGATTGCCAGCGGCGACCACGACCCCGTTGGCGATATGGGAAAGGCTGCCCCGAAGTTATACGAGCAGTTCAGAGATCTCGGTTTCGATGACGTCGTGATGAAGCAATACGAGAATGCACGCCACGAGATAGTCAATGAGATCAACAAAGATGAGGTCGATCACGACATCATAGACTTCATTCTTTCGCGATCACATTGAAGACCATCTGAGGAAGAGTAGTAAATTAAAAGTAAAAATATTATAGGAGTGTGAAGCGGAGAAGCGGGACGATGAAAGGTCGCCTTTACCGTACGTTGACCGCGGCGAACAAGTCGTAGAGGGGGGAGCTTATGGCTCAATATTTGCCAGAACCTTATAGAATCAAAATGGTGGAACCTTTGCGGGTGACGACAAAAGAGGAGCGGAGTGCGGCGATACGCAACTCACATTACAATTTATTCGGCTTGAAAAGCGATGATGTCTACATCGACATGCTCACGGACAGCGGAACGGGAGCGATGAGCGACCGGCAGTGGGCGGCGATGATGATAGGCGACGAGAGTTACGCCGGTTCGCGGAGCTATTACCGCTTAATGACCACGTGCGAGGAAATATTCGGATGGAAATTCTTTCAGCCCGTTCACCAAGGTCGTGCAGCGGAGCACGTGCTCTTTCCGAGTCTAATCAAGAAAGGGCAGATATCGATCTCTAACATGCATTTCGACACGACGACGGGACACATTGCGCTCATCGGCGGTAAAGCGGTCAACTGCGTCGTGCCGGAGGCGAAGGATATTTCGACTGCCTTTCCGTTCAAGGGAAATATGGATACGGAACGTCTCGTAGAGTTGATTGAAGCATACGGTCGAGACAAGGTCGGCATGATTATTATGACGGTGACGTGCAATTCCGCGGGCGGACAACCTGTCTCCCTTGCCAATATACGTCGGACGGCTGAGATCGCCCGCCATTACGACATCCCATTCGTCATCGATGCGGCACGTTTCGCGGAGAATGCTTTTTTCATCAGAGAGCGCGAAGAAGGGCATGCCGATCGGTCGATTGGCGACATTGTTCGCGATATGTTCAGGGACGCGGACGCTTTTACGATGTCGGCAAAAAAAGACGGACTCGTTAATATGGGCGGTCTCGTTGGAGTCCGAGAAGATGAAGAGCTGATGCGAAAAGTCAGGAGTTTTGTTGTTCCGTATGAGGGATTTGTTTCATACGGCGGGCTTTCCGGTCGCGACTTGGACGCATTGGCCGTGGGGCTTAAAGAGGGGATTGAGGAGGATTTCCTTCGATCGTACATCGGGCAGACCAGATATTTAGCGGAACGGCTGAATGAACTCGGTGTGCCATGTCAGCTTCCAGCCGGAGGACATGCCGTCTTTGTCGATGCGCGCGCCATATTGCCGCATGTCCCGTACGATCGCTTTCCTGCGCATTCGCTCTGTGTCGAGCTGTACCGAGAGGCGGGAATTCGCGGGTGCGATGTCGGCTCTTTCATCCTCGATCCAGATCCTGAGACGGGCGAGCAGTTGGAAGCCGAGATGGAATTCTCGAGATTCTGCATACCGAGACGGACGTACACGCAGGCGCATCTAGACTTCGTCGCGACATCGTTGGAGAAAGTGATGGCTAACGCTGAGAACATAAAAGGCTTCCGCGTCGTCAGGCAAGAGAAAGTCCTGCGCCATTTCACGGCGGAACTTGAACCTTATGAATGATACACGCTATCATGCGGTATAATAGCGAAAAACGACTTCTCAAAGGGGGAACAATATGAAATTTACGACGGACAAAATCAGAAACATCACCGTGATGGGTCACGGCGGCGTCGGCAAAACAGCTTTTGTCGAAGCCGCGCTCTATAATGCAGGTGTTATCGACCGGATGGGTCGCTCGAATGACGGAAATACGGTGACAGACTTCGATGCGGAAGAGATGCGTCGCGGATTGTCGATCAGTACATCCGTAGCTTGGTGCGAATGGAAGAAACACAAACTCAATTTTATCGATACGCCAGGTGATTTTGATTTTCTCGGTGAACAGATATTAGGCATGTTTGCGGGCGATACGGCGTTGATCGTCATGTCGGCGAAAGACGGTTTGTCCGTCGGCGCTGAGAAGGCGGTTCGCAACGCCGGAGGAGAGAACATCCCCGTCGCGTTCTTCGTCAATCGTATGGACGAAGCGAATGCCAACTTTGAGAAGACTTTGGGTGAATTGCGTGAAGCTTACGGACCGAAAGTTTTGCCGCTTTCATTGCCGATCATGCAAAACGAGAAAATGATAGGGATTGTCGATGTGCTCAGTGCGAAAGCTTACTCCTTCACCGGAAAACGCGGCGAAATGAAAGAGACGGAGCTGCCGAGCGAACTTGAGGGTGTCGTCGAAGAGTTTGCGGAAACACTCAAGGAGCAGATGGCGGAAAATGACGAGCACCTTATGGAAAAATACTTCGAGGGTGAAGATTTCACACCGGAAGAGGAAGCGTTCGGCATGCGCAAAGCGATCTCAGCGGGATCGATTATGCCTGTTTTTGTCGGTTCAGCTCAGGAGAATATCGGCGTCTCTTTTGCGCTTGACGCCATGGCGAAGTTTTTCCCGACACCGACAGACGGTCATCCCGTTAAAGCCGTTAACAAGACTGGCGAGGAAATTCTGCTTCACTCCGAAACGGACGGTCCTCTGGCAGCCTTCGTTTTTAAAACGTTCGTCGACCCCTTTGTCGGAAGAATCTCACTGTTCCGCGTCTTTTCAGGTACGTTTAAGGATGAAGGTACCGTCTACAATGTGAATCAGGAGGAGGAAGAACGGCTGATCGGTCTCAATTACCAGAACGGTAGCAAACAGACACCGACGGAAGTCGTCGTCGCCGGAGACATCGGCTCCATCGCTAAGCTGTCGGATACAGTGACCCTTAATACCTTAACTGCCAAGGCGGATCCGGTGAGAATTATCGCGCCGGAAATGCCGGTTCCGTGTTTAACGCTCGCTATCGCGCCTGTCAACAAGGGTGAAGAAGAAAAAATCATGCAAGGTCTCGTCCGCTTGAAGGATGAGGATGTCACGTTCGAAATCGTGAACGATCCTGAGACGAGACAGTTCCGCCTATCCGGACTGGGCGAAGTACAGCTTGAGGTGCTTTGTTCACGATTGAAATCGAAGTTCGGGGTCGAAGCGGAACTGAGCGAGCCGCGTATCGCGTACAGGGAGACGATTCGAAAGCAGGTTAGGGTGCAGGGCAGACATAAGAAGCAGACAGGCGGGCACGGTCAATTCGGTGACGTGTGGATTGTCTTTGAGCCCGGCTCGGGCACATCAGAAGGTTTGGAATTCGCGGAAGAGATCTTCGGCGGTGCCGTTCCGAGGAATTATTTCCCTGCTGTTGAAAAAGGTCTTCAGGAAGCGATCGAGGAGGGTGTTCTCGCCGGCTATCCCGTCGTCAATTTGAAGGCGACGCTCGTTGACGGTTCCTACCACGCTGTCGACTCGAACGAACTATCGTTTAAGCTTGCGGCGCGGTTGGCGTATCGCGCGGGATTGCCGCAAGCCGATCCTGTTCTGCTTGAGCCGATCGACAAGCTGATGGTCCATATCCCCGACGATTTTCTCGGAGATATTATGGGTGACCTCAACAAGCGTCGTGGGCGCATCATGGGTATTCACCCCGATACGATTCAAGGTTTCCAGATCGTGGAGGCAGAAGCGCCGCGGGCGGAAATTGCAAAATATGCGACCGATTTGAAGTCAATGACACAAGGTCGCGGCTGGTTCACGATTGATTTTGTTCGCTACGAACAAGTCCCTCAGAATATTTCTGAACGTATCATCGCCGCGGCACAGAGCGAAGAATAAGAATGAAAAGGATCTCGGTGTGTTCATCAAGGATATGCCGAGATCCCCTATGCGAAAGGTCGGGCGGTCATGACTGACCTTTCTTTCATTCAAACAAGTGATACTGTTTAGCTGTTTGAGAAAACAGCTTGAATAAATGTTCTGTACGAACCGCGAAGAGCGGGCTGAACGACTCGGGGAGTCCAAACATGTGCTTAACCTGTATGACCGTCTCATCACCTGAGCTTGTGATACGACGATCGTGTCTTCTCACCTCATTCTCTTGGGGTGCTGTTGTTGTGATATTTCTCCTTCTAATATTGTCGTGTTTTATTACCGCTTTCATCAAAGCTACACGCATGATTGACATGGATCAAATCAGAGAGCGCGCCAATGCGGGCAGTTCACAGGCAAAATCGTTTTTACGCCGGTTGGAATCGCGCGAAACGCTTTACCGGGAGCTGATGACGGCTTCAATGCTTACGACCGCCGTGTACTTTGTATGGGGCGCCTTGCGTTCCGTTCCGTCCGTTGTATCTTTGTTCCCCTGCTCCGAAACGGCAAGTCGATGGATTTATGTCGGGATGATAGCCGCTCATATTCTCATATTTCTGATTGTCGGTAAAGTCATGCCTGAGCGTGCGGCAGGGGATAAAGGCGGAGTCTTTGCCGTACGGTTCTGGCTGTTGATGTCAATGCTATTAATTGTTGTAAAACCGATCGAGCGGCTCATATATTTCACGTCCACTGCGCTCATGCGTCTGTTTCGCCTCCGCGAAGTGGAAGCGGTCACTCTCGCCCCGACCGAAGAGGAATTCCTTCAGATGCTGGAGGAAGGGCGCGATCTGGGCGCCATTGTTGAAGACAATATCGAATTGTTCGCGAATCTGTTTGATTTCGATGACAAGATCGCTTCGGACATCATGACGCACCGCACTGATATAGAAGCGCTTCCGGTCGATGCAGACTACGAGGAGACCCTTTCATTCGTAAATGAAACAGGTTATACGCGATTTCCGATTTATAGAGGCTCCGTTGACAATATTATCGGTGTCTTACATGTAAAAGATCTCCTCTTCACTGACGGCGATGCTTTTTCGTTAGAGGCGATCATGCGCAAAGCATGGTTTACACCCGAGTCGCGCATCATCAGCGATTTGTTCCACGATATGCAGCAAAACCATATTCAAATGACTATCGTGATCGATGAATATGGCGGGACGGCAGGGCTTCTGACGATTGAGGATCTCGTCGAACAGATTGTCGGTAACATTGAGGACGAATACGATGAAGTGGAGCAGGAGATTGTGGAAATATCCCCCGATACATGGCTTGTGGCGGGGTCGTTTCCACTTGACAAGCTTTCGAAAGTGACAGGTGTCACATTTGAGGATGATGAATACGATTCCGTCGCGGGGTTCCTGATTGAACTGCTTGACCGCATTCCCGAAGAGGATGAACTTCCGTCGGTGCGCTATGAGAATCTTGTTTTCCATATCCTTGCAGTCTCCGATAATCGCATCGTTCGCGTTCGCGTGATTCGTGACTCTGCTTTCAATCAGGGAGCTTCCGAGGGCACGAAATGAGTAACAGTTACGGGTCCACAATCGTCAACGACAGCGACAAAATCGCGGTATCTGCCATTCTTTTTGACCTTGACGGCACATTGCTCAACACGGTTCCGCTAATTATCGCGACTCACCGACATACTTTTAAAAAAATACTTGGATGGATTCCGTCTGATGAAGTTATTCTTGCGACGATCGGTGAGCCGCTTGTCAGGACTTTTGGACACTACGGCGGTGAAAAGGGTCCGGAAATGTTTCAGGAGTATTTCGAGTGGAGCGCACCTCGGACGACGTCACACGTCGGGGTTTTTCTTGATGTCATTCCCATGATCGAGCAACTGCGTCAAGAAGGGTTTAAAACCGGCATTGTCACATCGAGACGCGGGGAGAGCACTGTCTCATTCCTAGAGGCTTTTGAGATGTTGCATTTATTCGATGTCATCGTAAGCGTCGATGATACGGAAGAGCACAAGCCGATGCCTGCACCGTTATTGTGCGCGATGGAGCGGCTTGAGCTCGATACACCCGAGCAGATTCTCTACGTTGGCGACGCGATTCATGACTTGAAATGTGCGCAAAATGCCGGGATGCCTTTTGCCGCGGTCAGCTGGACGGCCATGGATAAAGACGAACTCAGCCAAGCCTTACCTGATTTCTGGATCGATGAAGCATTTGACCTTCTTCGCAAAGTGGAACGTGTCAAGAGCGAGAAATAATCGAAGCAACTTTTTTATCATTGCTTTTCAAACGCTTTCCCTTTTCTTCTGTTCAGATAAACTGCAGAACATTATTACGCGCCGTGTTTACCTCTTTCCATCAATTGTGCTAGACTTTGTTGCGTGCACGACAAGGAGCTGACTCCACTGCAGGTGTTTTCATGCCGTGGAGAAGCGACTCATTGTTGTATCATTTAGGCGAGACAACCGAAGACGAGTGGAAAAGTCTCATTTGTCGCGGAGGGAAAGGATATATGGCAAAGAAAGAATCTACAGAATGGAAACAGGACGTAGCTAGGGCGGAAAGAAAAGACAGGCTTGCCCGCTTGAAGGATAGTGACGGTCAAAAGAAAAAAATCGAGTCGCACAGCATCGGCAAGAAGATCGCGCTCGCATCTGTCGCCGTTGTCGTTGTATTGGCGATTGTCGTTTGGATCATTGCGGGAACCGGACTTTTGACACGAAATGTGAGAGCCATGACCATTAACGGCAAGAAAGTGTCCGCTGCTGAAGTGAATATGTTCTTCGGCAACTACACGGCGTCTGCACAGTATGGGTTGGCTTTTACGGAGGAGTTTCAGGATGTGCTTAAGCAACCGTCGCAGATGAATCCGACGAATACCTTTCGCGACGATTTTATTAACGCAGTGATCCCCGGCGTAGTCTTTGCATCAGCGATGCTTCAAGATATGGAGAAAACCGGCTTCAAGTTGACAGAAGAACAGCAGAAAGAGATTGATGATACGCTCGAGAACTTGGATGCTCAAATTACGCAAATAGCTCTCCAGAGCGGCACGACACTTGCCGGCTTTTTGAAAATGTATTTCGGTCCCGGCGTCAACATGAAAATACTGAAGCAGGACTTTGTCAACTCGATGATGCTCTCGTACTACAATCAACACCTTGCGGAGCAGGCTGATCTTTCAGAAGCAAAGATTTCTCAGTACTACGAAGAGCACAAGGATGATCTCGATCTATTCACGTATAACGTCTACCAGTTCACGCTTAATGTCGAAGAAGACGCGACAGCGGATGAGAAGGAAGAAGCACTAAAAAAACTCAAGGACGACGCTCATGCCGCACTCGAAGCGTTGAAGAAAAATTCTTTTGTCAACGCGGTGAAGAAATATGTGTCAGAAGACGAAGCGAAGAAACTGACGGATAACCCCAAATCTGTTGTCAAAAAAGAAGTGCTCGGCAGCGAAGTGCTTGGTCAAGTCGGAACTTTCCTCAAGGATGCCGCGCGCGAACTCGACGATGCGAAGATTATTGAGGGGGTTGAAACGATGACGCTCGTCCGCTTTATTCGTCGAGAAGCGAATAGCAAGCGTCCGTTCTATTCCGTGCGCCATATTCTTATCGCTGACGACGAAGATCCCGATGCGCCTGAATTGACGGATGAAGAGCTCAAAGCAGAGGCGGAGCGCATACTTAAGGAGTATAAAGCCGGAGCCATGACGGAGGACTCGTTCGCAGAGTTGGCAAAAAAATACAGTAAAGATCCGGGAAGTGCGGCTCAAGGCGGACTTTACGCCGATATGGATGAGGATCTCCAAGCGAGACTTGCAGAGGAATTCCGTGAATGGTTCCAAAAAGCAGGACGTAAACCCGGTGACACGGGCATCGTCAAAACGATGTTCGGTTACCACATCATGTACTTTGTTGAACGCTCCGATGAGAAGGCACAAGACAGGGCGATCAAGGAAATCTTGAAAGATGTTTTTGTCGAGGAATGGGGCGATCGCGTCTATGACGAAGCAAAAGTTGAGTATCATCCATTCGGTATGAAATTCGTCGGTAAACTTCGGTTCTTTGACGCATTATTCGGGAGTGTTCCCGTGCTACCTGATCTGACACCTAAACCGACGCTGCAGTAACGACTGACCTAATTTGATAAAAGTTGGTGCGGTCGGGCAACTGTGCCGGTTGAGAGTATATTAGGGGCTGTCTCAAAAGAGAGAGCCCCTTTTGCGTTTAGCAGGTTGTGATCTTGACTTATATTGAGATGTCGCAAGATAACAAAGACTGTTTTTCAGTCCGCTTAGATGGAGAACGAATCGCGAAAGTCTTTCTTTCGCACTCCGTATGCTCTGATGAGTGCTTCTTCAAAGGGGAGCTGGTCATCGAATCCTACGAGTGAAAAGAGCCACTTTGTAAAGAGCGGGTTGAGTACGAGAAACGGTCCCAAGAGTTCCGTCGCGAAGAAACGATTCTTGTGAATACCTTCAATTTGACTATCGGGAATTGTGCCGTCCCCGTATTTTAGGTGAATGAAGGGATGCTCTTGCAAATTACCGCGATGTGTCGTGAATTGTGAACGAAATCCCATCACGTCAATCGCCTGAAAACTTCCATAGACTGCTTCGTTTCGACGTTTATAACGCATGCAATATGTGTCGAACGGAAACAAGCCAAGAGCTTCGACCGTTTCGCCTTTCTCGTATTCGATTGTTCGCCCGACGAGATCAAGCGCATTACCGGTAAAGAAAAAGAGAACATCGCGCTCAATCGCATCTTTGAAGTCGTCATTCAGACCGTGCCAAGCGTTAAGGACAAGACGTTGCGACTGTTCCGTCATCGAACCCATATAAACGAAATCGATATCACCGTCTAAGAACGCCGGTCGCTTCGGAAAGGCGGTGCGAACGATATTTGACTCTCCGAATGTATGAGAAAGCAGGTTCTGCGTACCGTGCTCTCCGAGCAGGTTTGCCAGTTCGCCGTACAATATTTCTACTCTCATGACGACTCCTTTGCCAAACGCTCGTAAAGACGCTTGGTGACTGTGCGCGAAATAGGCTCCGAGTAAAGAGAGTAGAGGATGGCGATCGTCTCAGATCTCTCTTCCAAGAGTATGGCGTCGGCAGCATCGCGCCTGTCTCTTAGTGGTACGATTTTTCTTTCATCAACTCCCGCAAATAACAACGCCAAACGGAAATCTTCGCAACGTCTGCCGGCAATTACCACACGTGAGATGTCCGGGTCATTCAGCAATGCGAGGTCGGCATCAAAGATCCATGCGGCATTGTCATCGGGTGTAACCGTCTCGGTACTCGTATCGATGAGCAGGATGAACTGCTTCTTCCCGGGAATTGCATGGATCGCGTCCAGAACGCGACTGACCGCAATAGGGTTCTTTCCTTTGGCGAGCATTCGGTAGATGCGTTTTTCACCCACCTTGAGCACTTCTTTGCGAGATCGTCCGATCACGATGTTGGAGAGAGACTCTGCAATTTCATCGCGTGTTTTGCCGACCGCTCTGAACAACGTGATGGTGGCGAGCTCGTTGTAGAGATCGAGAATGTTCTCGCCCCGGAACGGATATTTTTCTTCTCCGTCTTTTGTGCAGAGCACGAGTGTATCGGCGTCCGGCAACTCGTTAAACGGCAAGCTGTCTCGTGTACCTGCAGCGAGGACGGCTGTAATTTCGTAGTCGGGGTTTAGTGAATGCCATCCGCATGCCTCGCACCGAGAGCGCCCGATATGGTGGTATCGGATGAATAAGTCTGTCAACGGATTATGGCATCGAGGGCAGAGGATGATATCGCGTATCAGGCTTTCCGTGATGGTCTTCTCACCGGGAAGGCGTGCGATGCCGAAAGACGTGTGCGGGCGTCCGACAGCCAGATTCTGTGAGAGGAGATCGTCGGCGTTGACGATGAGATGTGTCTCCGACGTGATGCTCTCATCCAGCAAATTATAGATGAACTCGCCGTGGGCATTCCGTAAATAGGATTCGCGGAAAAGATTTGTGATGATGAGATAATCGGGACGGATCGCCTTGAAAACAATCCGCGTCAGTCTCTCGTCGATTTCAAGAATGGCGAGAGGGAGTTTCTTTTTGCCCGTCAAAGTAGTGGAGTCTAGGAGAGTCGTAATGATGCCTTCCTCGATATTGCTTCCGTACGCATTATGCGCGAAGGTCATTCCGAAGGATCGCGCCAAATCTGCAACCATATTGGCTACCGTTGTCTTTCCGTTTGTTCCCGTTACGGCGATGATTTTATCGGGTTTATCAATACGCATAAGAAAATCGGGACACAGCTTTTTTGCAAGTTGCCCCGGGAAATGCGTTCCCTTCAAACGCAAGGTTCTCATAAAGGTTCTGGTTGCCCTTACAAACAGGATCGTTGTGAGAAACCGGATTGAACGTCGAGACTTCACAAAAAAACTCTCCAACAAAATAAAAAAAGCTGTTGACTCGCAAGCCAAAGCGTGTTACAATCGTCTGATGTGTCGCAAGGCTTGTTTCATTGTGCCCATTAACCCAAGAATAATGGACTACAAGATCTTTCGACAGGGTAATTATATCACGTAGGACAGCATCGTCAATGCCGGTTTGTCGGTGCATCTGCCAATATTATGCCGGTTCGATTTGTGAGGTGAACGCCAATGGTAAAGCCCGTTCAGTACGGACGTGTGCAGAGAATGTCATATTCAAAGATTGACGAAATCCTCGATATACCTGATCTGTTAGAAATTCAAAAAAGTAGCTATCGCTGGTTCCTTGAAGAGGGGTTGATGGAAGTCCTTGAGGAAGTGTCGCCCATTTCTGATTTTTCAGGTGATATTGAGCTTTCATTTATCGGTTTTGATTTCGACATTGAAAATCCAACGTATTCTATTGAAGAATGTAAAGAGCGAGACGCCAATTATGCGGCAAAGATGAACATGAAGGTCCGTCTACATGATCGCAAGATGCCCGAAATGAAAGAAGAGGATGTCTACGTCGGTGAATTCCCGATCATGACGGATACGGGAAGTTTTATCATCAACGGAGCTGAACGCGTTATCATCAGCCAGCTTGTACGTTCTCCGGGCGCATATTTTGATGTGACGCTCGATAAGAACGACATTGAGCTCTATACCGCTCAAGTGATTCCCAACCGCGGCGCTTGGATTGAATTTGAATCGGATGCGAAACGCTTGCTCTGGGTTCGCGTCGATCGCCAGAGGAAGTTCCATCTGTCGATTTTGCTCCGCGCTCTCGGCATCGGGACGGATGAGGAGATTATCGATGTGCTCGGCGAAGAGGAATCACTTCTTCTGACCATGCAGAAGGACGGTTGCAAAACGAGCGACGAAGGGCTTCAGGAGATGTTCCGAAAACTTCGTTCCGGCGAGGTTTATACGCGTGAGGGAGCGCAGGCGCTCCTACATAATAATTTTTTCAACCCCAACCGCTATGATCTTGCGAAAGTCGGTGTCTACAAGCTGAATAAGAAACTCGCCATCGCCGATCGTCTTGCCGGTCACGTCGCAGCCGTGGATATTATCGCTGACGACGGTGAGGTGCTCGTGCTCGCTGATGAGATTATTACGAGAGAAGCGGCGGATGCCATACAGCAGGCGGGAGTCAACAGCGTCGATGTCTATCCGATTCATCGGAGAGGTGATACAGTGACGCGGTTTGACCACTGTCTTCGTATTGTAGGTAACGAACGCGTTAACGCGCGCACATTCCTGGAGCGCTATATCAATGCTGACGTTCTCGAGCTCATCGATTTTGAAGAACTCGGCATTACGGAGAGTGTTTACACGCCGGTACTCCGCGAGATTGTCGATGAAGTCCGTGAAGCACCTGAGCAGGAAGATAAACTACGCAAGCTCCTCAAATCGAGAAGAAACGAGTTGATTCCGCGCCATTTGACACTTCATGATATTCTCGCGACGATAAGCTATTACATCGGTCTCGAGTATGGCGTCGGTCGGCGTGATGACATTGACCACCTTGGCAATCGTCGCATTCGTTCCGTTGGTGAGCTTTTGCAGAATCAGATGCGCATCGGTTTTTCACGTATGGAGCGTGTCGTGCGCGAGCGCATGCAGACAATTCCCGATGTTTTGACGACGACACCGAAGAACATCGTCAATACGCGACCGATTTCCGCCGCGATTAAGGAGTTTTTTGGTTCGAGTCAGCTCTCGCAGTTTATGGATCAGCCTAATCCCTTGGCGGAGATGACGCATAAACGCCGTCTTTCAGCGCTTGGACCGGGCGGACTTTCACGCGAGCGCGCCAACTTCGAAGTGCGCGACGTTCACTCGTCGCACTATGGTCGTATGTGTCCGATCGAGACACCTGAAGGACCGAATATCGGTCTGATCAATTCGCTGGCAACTTATGCGCGTATCAATCGTTATGGCTTTATCGAGACGCCGTATCGTATCTACGACAAGACGAAAGGCGTTGTGACGGGTGAAGTCCGTTATTTCACCGCGGATGAAGAAGATAAGTACAATATTGCGCAAGCGAACGAACCTCTAGACGAAAAAGGACGTTTCGTCAACAAGAGGATTACTTGTCGTTTCCGCGACGAGTTCTTGGAGCTTGAGCCCGAGAAAGTTGACTTGATGGACGTATCGCCGAAACAGCTCGTTTCGGTTGCGACATCGCTTATCCCGTTCCTCGGCAACGACGATGCGAACCGCGCACTGATGGGTTCCAATATGCAGCGTCAGGCAGTCCCTCTTATTGAAACGGAGGCACCGATCATCGGGACGGGAATGGAACACCGCGCAGCCAAGGATTCAGGTGTCTGTGTCGTCGCCGAGAATGACGGTATCGTCGATCATGTGGCGGGCGACAGAATTGTCGTTCTTGGAGATGATGATGCGGTCGTTTCCTACCCTCTCAAAAAATACACGCGTTCAAACCAAGGAACATGTATCAATCAAAGACCGCTTGTCAAGGTCGGCGACACGGTTAAGAGCGGTGATATTATCGCCGACGGACCTTCAGTCGACAACGGCGAACTCGCATTGGGTCGAAACGTATTGATCGGGTTCATGATGTGGGAAGGTTTCAACTACGAAGATGCGATCTTGCTCAGTGAACGCTTGGTGCGGGACGATGTCTATACGTCGATCCACATTGCCGAGTATGAGTGCGAGGCGCGCGATACGAAGCTCGGTCCGGAAGAGATTACGCGTGAGATTCCCAACGTGGCGGATGATGCGTTGAAAGACCTTGATGAGGAGGGGGTTGTCCGAATCGGTGCGGAAGTGCACGCCGGAGATATCCTCGTCGGCAAGGTAACTCCGAAAGGTGAAACGGAGCTGACTCCAGAGGAGCGTCTCTATCGCGCTATTTTTGGTGAAAAAGTACGTGAGGTGCGCGACACGTCCGTCCGCGTCCCACATGGTGAGTCAGGCGTCGTTGTCGATATCAAGATCTTTACGCGTGACCAGGATGAGCAGCTGAAACATGGTGTGACGAAGCTTGTCCGCGTGTATGTTGCCCAGAAACGCAAAATCTCCGTAGGAGACAAGATGGCGGGGCGTCACGGCAATAAGGGCGTCGTATCTAAGATACTGCCTGAAGAGGACATGCCATTCCTGCCGGATGGCACACCGCTTGATATCGTGCTTAACCCGCTCGGCGTCCCGTCGCGCGTGAACGTCGGTCAATTGTTGGAGGTTCACCTCGGAGCCGCCGCCAACAAGCTCGGCTGGAAAGTCGCCACGCCCGTTTTCGACGGCGCTGATGAACAAGACGTTGTCGATGCCTTCATTGAAGCAGGCATGGAGACGGACGGTAAAACCATTCTGTACGACGGACGAACGGGCGAACCGTTCGAAAATCGCGTAACAGTAGGCATCATGTACTATATGAAACTGCTCCACCTCGTCGATGACAAGATCCACGCGCGATCCATCGGTCCGTACTCGCTTGTCACGCAGCAACCGCTTGGCGGTAAAGCGCAGTTCGGCGGACAGCGTTTCGGTGAGATGGAAGTCTGGGCGCTTGAAGCGTACGGTGCGGCATATACGTTGCAGGAGATTCTGACCGTTAAATCCGATGACATTTGGGGTCGAACGAAGACGTATGAAGCGATTGTAAAGGGTGAGAACATCCCGGAACCCGGAATCCCCGAAGCTTTCAAAGTGCTTATCAAAGAGCTGCAGTCGCTGTGTCTCGATGTCCACATTCTTACGGATTTGAACGAAGAATTGCCGATTCCCGAAGGTGATGAAGACGAGAGAGAAACTGAGACGGTCACAGGTCGCACACTGGAAACTCTCACAGGCGTGGAAACCATGGGTAATCTCTTTAATATGGAAGGATTCACGAAAGGCTACCTCGATCAAGAGGGCGGCGTAACTGAGGATGAAGATACTGAGCAAATCGATGAGTTTGAAGATAATGAGGATGAAGCATAGGAAAAGGAGGCTGCACAATGTCTGAAATGGGAAATTTTGAAGCACTCGGCATCGGCCTCGCTTCTCCGGACAAAATTCTCGCTTGGTCGAAAGGCGAAGTGAAGAAACCGGAAACGATTAACTATCGAACACTTAAACCGGAAACGGATGGACTGTTCTGCGAGAAGATTTTCGGACCTTCTCGAGACTGGGAATGTTTCTGCGGCAAATATAAGACAAAGCGTTACCGCGGCATTATCTGTGATAAGTGCGGCGTAGAAGTAACGCTGGCGAAGGTTCGTCGAGAGCGGATGGGGCATATACGCCTTGCCGCGCCCGTGACACATATCTGGTACTACCGCGGGATCCCGAGCCGTATGGGGCTTCTCCTCGATATGTCACCGCGCAATCTTGAGAAGATCATTTATTTCGCGGCATATATCGTGATTGATCCGGGAAAAACGTCGTTCGCCAAAATGCAAATCATCAATGAGCGCGATTACCGCGAAGCCGTTCAGGAATACGGTCGCAATTCTTTCGTCGCTAAGATGGGAGCGGAAGCGATTCGCGATTTGCTCGCGGAAATCAAGGTTGAAAACCTTGCTCAAGAGCTCCGTGATGAGCTCGAGGCTGGTGCGCGCGGTCAGCGCAAGGCACGCATCATTAAGCGCCTCGAAGTCGTTGAGGCATTTAGAAATTCCGGTCACGAACCTAGCTGGATGGTTCTCGATGTTCTGCCTGTCCTGCCGCCTGAACTGCGTCCCATGGTCGAGCTCGACGGAGGACGTTTTGCGACATCGGACTTGAACGATCTCTATCGTCGTGTGATCAACAGGAACAACCGTTTGAATAAACTATTGCAGCTTGGGGCTCCGAATATTATTGTCCGCAACGAAAAGAGGATGTTGCAGGAAGCCGTCGATGCCCTGATCGATAACGGTCGGCGGGGGCGACCTGTTACCGGCGCCGGTAACAGACCGTTGAAGTCGCTCTCCGACTTGTTGAAGGGCAAGCAGGGACGCTTCCGTCAGAATCTCTTGGGCAAGCGCGTCGACTATTCCGGGCGTTCCGTCATCGTTGTCGGTCCCGAGCTGAAATTGCATCAGTGCGGTCTTCCCAAGGAAATGGCGCTTGAACTGTTTAAGCCGTTCGTCATGCGTGAAATTATGCGCCACGGCTATGCGCAGAACATTAAGTCCGCTCGCAGGCAAGTGGAGCGCGGAGGTGACATCGTCTGGGATATGTTGGATGAGGTCATAAAGGATCACCCTGTTCTTCTGAACCGTGCGCCGACGTTGCACAGGCTAGGCATTCAAGCGTTTGAGCCGATTCTTGTCGAAGGTCGTGCTATCCATCTCCACCCGCTCGTCTGTACGGCTTTTAACGCCGACTTTGACGGTGACCAGATGCCGGTACATGTGCCCCTTTCCGCTGAGGCGCAGGCCGAGGCGCGCTATTTGATGCTGTCATCGAATAACCTGCTAAAACCTCAGGACGGAAAACCTGTTACAGTGCCTACTCAGGATATGGTTCTCGGTTGCTATTATTTGACGATCGAGAAATCTAACCCCGATGTTCCGGAAGAGGCGCCACTGCCTGCTTTCTCAAGTGTTGAGGAAGCCGAAATGGCATATGGTGAAGGAATGATCACGCTCGGTCAGAAGATCCGTGTGCTCCGTGAAGTTGAGAATAACGGCAAACTCTATCGCGGCATCGTTCAATCGACGCTCGGACGTTTTCTGTTCAACAGCATTATTCCGCAGAATCTCGGCTTTGTTGAGCGCGGCGATGATGATGCGAGCCAAGTAGCCCTCGAATGTGATTTCACTATAGGGAAGAAGGAACTTGCTGTCATTATTGAGCGGTGCATTGACATCCGCGGTATTACGGAGACAGCTGCTGTCCTCGATGAGATCAAGGAAATGGGATTCCACTATGCGACTGTGGGCGGCGTTTCGATCGGTATTTTCGATATGGTTGTGCCGGAGGTCAAAGATAAATTGATCGAAGTCGCGGAAGAGCGCGTCGAGTACATCAACAAACAATATCAGCTCGGATTACTGAATGAAAATGGACGTTATGAGGCCGTTGTAGGTATCTGGCGCAAGACGACGGATGACATCACGGAAGCACTCAAGGAGAAACTCGGCATCTACAATCCGATCTATATGATGTCTCAATCGGGTGCGAGGGGAAATATCGACCAAATTAAGCAGTTGGCGGGTATTCGCGGCAACATGACCGACACGTCTGGACGCACGATCGAGATCCCGATCAAGTCGAACCTGCGCGAGGGAATGAACGTGCTTGAGTTCTTTATCTCGTCGCACGGTGCTCGCAAATCGCTTTCCGACACGGCGCTGAAAACTGCCGACTCAGGATATTTGACACGGCGCTTAGTCGACATTTCGCAAGACGTCATCATCCGCACGGAAGACTGCGGAACGGAAGATTACATCGAAGTATCGGCCGTCGTCGTTGGCGGCAAAGTCAAGCGCATCGTCGAGAAACTCGCAGATCGTATTGAGGGGCGTTTCGCCGCTCTGCCGATTCTTCATCCAGAGACGGGTGAAGTGCTCGTTGATCGCAATGAGATGATCAGCAATACGATGGCGACGAAGATCGAACAACTCAACATCGGAAAAGTGGCGATCAGGAGCAATCTCACATGTGAGTGCGATAAGGGTGTCTGCGCTAAATGCTACGGTCGCAACCTCGCGACTGGAGGTCTTGCCGTTGTTGGAGAAGCTGTCGGTATTATGGCGGCGCAATCGATCGGTGAGCCCGGAACACAGCTGACTATGCGTACTTTCCATACGGGCGGCATCGCATCGGGCGACGACATCACGCAGGGTCTTCCGCGTGTAGAGGAACTGTTCGAGGCGAGAAAGCCGAAAGGACAGGCGATTATTTCCGAATTGGGCGGAACCGTTCAGATTGTCGAGACTGAGAAACGTCGCCGCGAAGTCACGGTGACGGCTGAAGACGGACAGACGAAGACGTATTCAATTTCGATCTCAACACCTCTAATTGTTGATTCCGGTGATGTCATTGAAGCGGGAGATCTATTGACAGACGGTTCTGTTAACCCGCACGATATCATGAAAATTAAGGGTGCGCGCGGTGTTCAGAAATACATCATTGCGGAAGTTCTCAAAGTGTATAAAAACAACGGTGTTGAAATCAACGATAAACACATTGAGATTATCGTGAGACAAATGTTGCGCAAGTATAGGATTGAAGATCCGGGCGATACGCAACTTCTGACCGGAAGCATCGTCGATATGGCGGAATTCCGTAGCGCGAATAAGGATGCAGAGGAACAGGAATTGAAACCCGCGATGGGAACACGGATTCTGCTCGGAATCACGAAGGCGTCGCTTGCGACGGAGTCATTCCTGTCCGCCGCATCCTTCCAGGAAACGACGCGAGTTCTCACGGACGCCGCCGTCAAGGGCAAGATCGATCCGCTCGAAGGTTTGAAGGAAAATGTCATCATCGGAAAACTGATTCCTGCAGGAACAGGTCTGAAGCGTTATCGCGAAATCAGTTCTATTCCTGTCGTGCCTGCCAATATGCCGCTGCTTAACGCAACGGTCGATGAAAAAATCGCTCGGACTGAATATGAGAAGCATGCGCTTGATATCGGATTTGTGCAGGAGACGAGAGAGGATTTTGAATCGTTCATGAAAATGCGCGGTATCAGACCGGAAGATTATCGCGATGCATGGTCCTTTGACTTGGATTCTGCTGAGGACGATCTCGACTCGGACGAACCATACAACCCGCTGCTTGAGCTGTTTGACTTTTCCGACAGTACAGCGTAAATAAGTCTTTTGAGATGTTTGAGTTTTCTCAAACATCTCAACGGGATTTGATATATTGAGCATTGCCGAAAGCTCGTTGTTCTTTCCAAACCTACAACAAGTTAACACGGTCCCCCTTGCGTGACGTCTTCTAAGAGACAGTCAATGTGTTAGTATTGATGAGTAGGACAGATTATGAGATCTATCCTGCTCATTTTTTAGGTTCAGGTTAAAGTATGAAATGTCGATAATATGGATTATTATAGGATGGTGGTAGCCTAGTTCAGTTGCGCTACTGCTCTTTTTATTTTGCAGAATGTCTTATGCTGTATGCGAATCACTAAAGAGGAGAAAAGAGAATGAGAAAACAAAGTAGAGTCATCGTCGTGATTTTGGTTCTGGTAGCATCGCTCATGTTGCCGTTTTTCCGATCTGTGCCCAAGGTGTATGCGGCAGGCGTGCCAATCGATGAAACGGAATTCCCTGATGATAATTTCAGAGCCTATGTAGCGCAGAACGACTTGAATGGGAACGGGATCCTGGAACAGGATGAGCTTGATCAAGTGGTAGTGATTTACTGCAATGGTATGCAGATAGCCGATTTGACCGGAATCGAACACTTTGCGAACCTGAGATATTTTGATTGCTCTTCCAATCAATTAATCGTATTGGATATGTCAATCTTCCCGGACATGGTGGAGCTCAATTGCTCTTCCAATCAATTGATTGATCTGGATCTAACCGGCTGTTCGAGTCTGACGACACTTGATTGTTCTTATAATCAATTAGAAGAGCTGGATGTTACCGACTGTTCAAGTCTTATCGAATTGGAGTGTTCAAACAATCAGCTTGTGGAGTTAGATGTATCCGGCTGTTCAAGTCTAGTTGATCTTAGATGTTCTCACAATGGGCTGACGTCACTGGATGTGTCTAATTGTGCAGATTTGGATTTACTTATTTGTGTCTATAATGAGCTGACGTCACTTATCGTGTCAAACTTAGAAAATCTAAGTATGATTTTATGTGATTACAACAAGCTTGAGTCAATTGATTTGTCCGGTTGTTCAAGCTTGGAAAATTTTGCACTTAATCATAATCTGCTGACATCGCTGGATCTGTCCGGCTATGCAAATTTAAGAGACCTTTCTTGTTTTGAGAATGAATTGACATCGCTCAAAGTGACCGGTTGTGGAAATCTGGAATATCTTAACTGTGATCACAATAATCTGACATCGCTCAAAGTGACCGGTTGTGGAAAGTTGGGAAATCTTAGCTGTGGTCACAATAATCTGACATCGCTGGATCTTTCCGGCTGTACTGCAGCACTGTATGCGATCACCTGCGACAACAATGATCTGACATCGCTATTCCTGCCGTCATCGGGCGGGCTAACAGATCTCCTTTGTTCTCACAACCAATTAACCTCCCTAGACGTTTCATCGCAACCGGAACTGATGGAGCTTCATTGTGTCAATAATCAACTGACGGAACTGAACGTGAACGGCTGTGCGAGACTGTGGACACTTAATTGCTCCGATAATCTGCTGACGTCCTTGGACGTATCAAGCTGTGAGGACTTGTGGTACTTGTTCTGTAACAATAATCTGCTGAAATCACTCGATGTTTCAGCCCTTGAGAATCTAATAGAGCTTGACTGTTCAGACAATAAGCTTACATCGCTTGACGGTTCGACAGAACTATATAAGCTCCGCTGTTCTGACAATCAGTTAACGAATCTGGATGTCTCCGGACTTGCGAATCTTGGTCTTCTATTCTGCGATCATAATTATCTGACGTCCTTGGACGTATCTGCATGTGAAGAATTGTGGCAATTAGAGTCCTGTCCGCAAGCTGCAGGCACGATTTTAGTGGTTCAAAATGATGGTCGTTATGAGGTTGATCTGGGTGATTTGCCTGGGGTCAATATCGCAAACATCACAGCCGTAACGCTGGCGGATGGAAGTCCGTTACCGAACGGCTGCACCTACGACATAGAGAGAGGTATTCTCACGATAGGAGCCGATCTTGAACCTGAGGAGCTCAGGTATCTCTATGACACGCAAGCAGATCTGGAAAAGCTTGATGATCCACCTATGGCCTACCTTCTGGAAGAAGAATTGTGGGAACAAATCATAGTGTCAACTCCCCAAATGGAAGTCTATTTTACGTGGGCTAAGCCCGGTTTGCTGGAGGTGGCAATACCGGAGAATTTGAACGAGGAAAACGACGTAGACCTTACTGACGACAGCATTGTGTACCAACAAGACAAATCCACCGGGGCAACATTCAGGGTGATTGGTGCGGATATCGAAGATTTTAAGAGTGTGAAGGTCAATGGCAAGGAATTGATGTACCAAACAGATTACACCATCGAAGCGGGCAGCATCATCGTCAAGTTGACACAAGCATTCTTGAGGACTCTGCCGCCGGGTCAAACTTATACAGTTGAGGTAGTGACACGCAAGGGTTCCGGCATTAAGACTCTTAAAGTTGAACCGTCTGCTGAACCGACTGAACCCACGGAACCTACAATACCGGCGACAGGTGAAACACGGTATACTCAACTCTTTCTGTTGGCTGTACTGCTACTTCTAGCAGGCACGGTATTACTGTTGAATTCTTTCTTCTTTCGCAAGAGAGTATCTCAACGCTAATAATAGGGAGAAGAAATAGGGCTCCGAATCCATATCGCAACTGCTATCGTGCCATTCGGTGTCGCGATCAGGATCCGGAACGGAGGTCGTAATGAAACTGGCACTTGAGACAAAAGGACTCGCAAAAACGTATTTGGCGGGAACCCCGCAAGAGGTTCAAGCACTGAAACCGACGGATTTGCAGTTTGAAGTCGGAAAATTCTACGCCGTCATCGGCAAGAGCGGCTCGGGGAAATCGACGCTTCTGCATCTCTTGGGTGCTCTTGATACGCCGACGGCTGGTGAAGTATGGATTGGCGATGAAAACGTCTATGAGCTGAACGATAGAGATCGCGCGCGTCTGAGACGCCGTCGAATCGGGTTCGTGTTTCAAGCATACAATCTTCTGATGGAGCACTCCGTTCGCGAGAATATTACGTTGCCCGTTGACCTCGACGGTCGTGAGCTTGACGAGGAATACTTCGATAGAATCGTCGACAGCCTCGACATACGCGATCAACTGCACAAGTACCCGATGCAACTGTCAGGCGGCGAGCAACAGCGCGTCGCCATCGCCAGAGCGCTGATTTCACGACCCAATATCGTACTCGCAGACGAACCGACGGGCAATCTCGACACGAAAAACGGTGAGATCGTGTTGGACCTTCTCATCTCGACTGCAAAAGCGTTCAACCAAACGGTCATTCTTGTGACGCACGATCTCGACATCGCCTCGCGCGCGGAGCGTTTAATCGTCATTGATAACGGTTTTGTATCGGCAGAACGGCAGCCATAGTAATCGACGGGCTCACATTCAAAGCATAAGGAAAGCGCCTCGATCCGAAAAAGGACGAGGCGCTTTGTAGTGAAATACAAGTATGATTTATTTGTTCTTTCGCCCGAGTATATAGACGATGGTGCCGGCTGTTATGAGTAAGGCGGCGCCCCCCAGGATGTAGAGGATGGTCGTAAATTTGAAACCCTTCTTCGCGCCTGTTCCGTCGGGGGAAGTTGAGGTCGTTTCTTCGCTTTTAGCAGGTGAGGTTTCGGGTGCGACGGTTTCGGACGCCGTTGTGGATTCACTTGAACTTTCTGTTGTCGTTGGATCGATCACTTCCGGTATGGTCGTCGTGGGTTCTTCTGGCTGCGTTGTCGCTACTTCGATCACGATAGGTGTCGTCGTAACGGTCGTTGTCGTCGTGGTCCGAAGAGGGTTCCAACGGGCGATCAGTGCAAGATCTTGATGAACCTCTTGATTAAAATCCCATAAATCAGCGGCCTTTGGTACATTTTGCCCCCAACCTAGGAATTCGAAGCCCTCTCTTACGGGCTCCTCAGGATATGCTACTTTTTGTCCCTTGATGACCCATTGATCGGGCGGAACGGGAGCGCCTCCATCCGCATCGAATGTGACTTTATAGCGCGGGAGCGGTTTCAACTCCCACCAAGCGGTCATATCGTGAGAACCTGCCTCTATGAAACCCATCCAATTTGCTTCGATTCCATTTAATGTGGCGACGAGGTTATCTTGAGAGTCGAAGAGCCCATCCACTAACGTAATTTCGATTTCAAATCTATACATCGGCTCGGTGGCTTTACCGTTGTCGACATAAACCGGATTTCCGCTCTCGACGTAGCACAATCTAAAAATAAAATCTTTCACATAGCCCGGTCCCGGCACGACAAGGTCGACACTAGATAAAAACGTCGCGATATCCGCACCCTGATAGAGAGGTTGATCCGTCGTTATATCGACTTCCTTAATATATTCAGCCGCAGCGATTTCTTCCGTCCATACGAGCATGAAACTTGCCACGAAAAAGAGGCACAAAAAAAGGACTGTTGCAAGTTTAGAAGTTTTTGCAAAACGTGACATTGGAATCCTCCTTGTGGTTGGTGGGTCAATACAGTCCGTTTGAGCTTGCCAAAACATGGCGATTGACTGCCCATGTGCAATTAGGAGCTGTCCGGAGATTAACCCAAGTTAACCAGTGAGCTCTAACAGCCTCACAGTTTATGTATACCAAAATAGATTTTGAAACGCAAATTTTTTACACATAGACACGACGCCGGTCGGGCAAATAGCTTGCAAAAAGAAGTGGGGCTGTCTCAAAACCGTTAAAAAGTAAGCGGGTCGAGATAGCCCCACTTTATGGTGTGTTGGCGGTCGATTTATTTCTTCTTTCTCACAATCAAGTACGTGATGATGGCAAGCGCTATAAGTAGGATGACACCCCCAATGATGTAGAGAAGAATCATGTAGTCATAAACAACAGCTCATGGCAATCGTTTCATGCAAAACACGCTTTCTTGGACCTTGTCAGTCGTGGCAACTCTTCCGTGTCGATTTCTTTAAAAAGGCGCTTGACGAGAAAGGGGATTACAATTATACTAAAGTCAAAGAAAGTCAAAGACAAAGAAGGGTGGTCCGCTCCAACGTTTTAAGGACAGACACATTATTTTGTTCCGGAAGCGTCGGTGGCGGGATCGTGCAAGAGGTATGCAGCACGGTAGTACGATCACGGCTATTGGGAGCGCCAGGTATACGGCGTTGGAAAGGAAAGGTTTGACATGAGCAGTCTGACAGATATGATCGAGCGGGCGATACTTGAGTTGATAGAGCGGCATGACGGGTACTGTGAAATTGCGCGTAATGCATTCGCTGCAGAGATGAAGGTGGCACCTTCGCAGATCACCTACGTCATCTCGACGCGATTCGGTCATGAGCACGGATACATTGTGGAGAGTCGTCGAGGGGGCTCGGGTTACATCAGAATTATGCGCGTTCCGTATACGGATCATTCGGAGTACATTATGCATTTGCTGCGTACGATGGATGACCACCTGACGCAACACGACGTCAATATTCTGATCGACAGTCTTCAATACGAAAACCTTATTTCACGGAAAATAGCAAACCTGATGAGAACGTCATTGTCGGATCGCAGCCTTGCCTTGATCAGCGGACGCGATCGCCATGAGACGCGGTCATTGATTTTCAAAAATATGCTTTTGTACATCGCCTCGCTGGGCGATGAGGAGGATTAGTCGATGCTATGTCAACAGTGTAAGCAAAGAGATGCGACGATTCATATGACGCAGGTCGTCAATCATGTGAAAGAGGAGTACCACCTCTGTCGCGCGTGTGCCTCGGCACTTCAGGGCGGAGAGATGGGCTCCAAATCGCCGTGGGGAGATTTGTTCGAACCGGTTTTGCCCGGTCCCTCCTTGTTCGGCTATCCACTTTCCCGTCCCGATCGTAGAGCGGCTCCAAAAAGGGTCGTTTGTCCGCAATGCGGCGAGTCGGAACGTGAACTTCGCGATACGGGACTGCTCGGTTGTTCTCAATGTTATGAGACATTCTTGGATCTTTTGATTCCCGTTTTTCGTCGTGCTCAAGGGCACACGCAACACATACAGATGCCGGATGACAGCGCGCCATGGATCGCGATAACAGAGAGTGCATCGAAAGAGGAAGAGAACGAGCCGACATCGAAGATCGAGCAGCTCAGGAGCGAGCTGCGTACTGCCGTCGAAAGAGAAGATTACAAAGAGGCGGCGCGTTTACGCGACGCCATTCATGAACTCGAGAAGGAGACATCGACATGACGTGGTATCTGAAAGAAGGTCCGGAAAGCGATGTCGTCATCTCGTCGCGCGTGAGGCTGGCGAGGAATCTGAATGATGTATCTTTCCCGTGGCGTTTGTCGCCTGTTGAGTTGGAAAACGTCAGAGATCGTGTGACGAATGCATTTCGAGATGTCGTATGCAATGCGGGGAGTGAAAGACCTGTCGTCGTCGAGTTGGACACACTCGGCGAGATTGAGTCATGCGCTCTGGCGGAAAAACGAATCATCAGTCGAGCCATGTTAAAAGATACACGAGGCAAATCCTTGTTGTTATACCCTGGAGAGTCCGACGGCATTCTCGTCAATGAAGAGGATCACCTGCGTCTCTATTCCGTCGGTGCGGGACTGTGTCTGTTTAAGACAGCCGGTTGCGTGATCAAATGTGCGGCGGATATGGAGAAAAGACTGTCCTTCGCAAAGAGCGACCGGCTCGGGTATCTAACGGCGTGCCCAACGAATACGGGGACAGGTATGCGGGCGTCCGCCATGCTCCACGTGCCGGGTTTAATCCGCGCAGGCGTCATCAAACGGCTTGCCGAGAGGCTGACGAAAGCCGGCTATGCATTGCGTGGAGCAGAAGGAGAAGGCAGCGAGGCCTTTGGCGACATGATTCAGCTGTCGAACCAGGTGACATTGGGCGTATCGGAAGAACAAATACTCACCGATCTCGACCGACTTGTCCGTGACGTCGCAGAGGAAGAGAGAAAGGCGCGGCGCGCCCTATACGAAAATGACCCGCCTGCTCTCGAAGACGAAATCGGGCGCGCGAAGGGCAAGCTCCTATTCTCGCGTCTGATGACGACGGAGGAGGCGATGCGCCTGCTGTCGCTCGTGCGACTCGGGAGAGAGCTCGAACTTCCGGAAATGCCGAGTTTTTCGACGTTGCAAGAGCTCTTTATCGGTATTGGAGAGGGCGTTCTGCAGCAGGCAGCCGGAAAGCCGCTCGATCCGCGAAGTCGTGACGAAGAGCGCGCAAGGCGAATTCGCGAAGCGCTTCGTCCATCCACATGATTGAAGACATAAGGCGATTTAGTCGAGTGGACGGCGATCAAAATAAACTTATTGATATTAGCGAAGGAAAAAGATTACAGAATTGAAAGGAAGAAAATAGGGGGGATCATAGAATGATGATTAGATTTTCAAGAAGAGCCGGTGAAGCCCTCGGACAAGCATGGGTTACGGCAAAATCATTTGATACGGCATACATAGGGACAGAGCATTTGCTTGCGGGTATTTTGGCGGAGGGAGATGGACTTGCCTGTGATTTACTCAAGAGAGCGGACGTAGACCATTCTGCTGTTATACGTCAGTTGTCGGCGCTGAACCACAAGGAACCTGTCGCGATTAAAGCTCCGACAGAAGAGAGTTTGGACGGCAATGAGATCTTTGCGATGATGACTCCTCGCACGCGTCTGGTGCTCAATCTGGCGGCGCGCGACGCGCAGGCGCTCTCACCGCTTGGTGTGATTGAACCGGAGCATCTATTGCTCGGAATTTTGCGAGAAGGCGACAGTGTCGCGGTGAGAATATTGGGAGAATTCGGCGTTTCACCGCGTCCATTCCTTACTATGCTTTTGCAGGCTATGCAAATGGGATTGGGCAGGCAAAGTACTTCCGGCGGTCGTTCAGGCACAATCGCATCCTCTACGCGAGATAGTTCGACGGCGCCTTCAGAGTCAAAAACGCCCACACTCGATCAATTTAGCCGCGATCTCACGGAGATGGCGCGAGAAGGGCGTTTTGATCCTGTGATCGGAAGGGGTGATGAGATTCGCCGCGTTGAACAGATTCTCTGCAGGCGAACGAAGAACAATCCCGTCCTCATCGGTGAGCCGGGTGTCGGGAAGACGGCAATCGCGGAAGGCATTGCGCAGCGTATGATCTCGGACGACATGCCCGAGATGCTTTCAGGGAAACGCCTTGTCTCGCTCGATCTCAGCGGTATGCTAGCCGGATCAAAATACAGAGGCGAATTCGAAGAACGCCTCAAGACGGGAATCGATGAGGCGGTCGCGGCAGGTAATGTCATACTCTTTATCGATGAGCTGCATACGATCATAGGGGCGGGGGCTGCCGAGGGCGCCATGGATGCTTCAAATATTTTGAAGCCTTTGCTTGCGCGCGGTGAAGTGCAAGTCATCGGCGCGACAACGCTTGATGAGTACAGAAAACACATTGAAAAGGATGCAGCGCTTGAGCGCCGTTTCCAACCGGTCATGGTGAACGAACCGAGTGAGTCGGACACTGTCGAGATTCTTTTCGGACTGCGTTCTCGCTATGAGGATCACCACCATGTTCAGATTTCTGATGAGGCGATTGAGGCGGCTGTCAAATTATCGACACGGTACATCGCCGATAGATTTCTGCCCGACAAAGCCATCGATCTGATCGATGAGGCGGCCTCAAGGTTACGCATCAACCAGGTGGGAGATTCTGATGAATTGCGCGTCATGCAAGACGAGCTTGAGAAGGTCATCGCGGAAAAGGAAGTAGCAGTGAAGGAGGAGTCTTTTGAGCTTGCCGCCGATCTTAAAACGAAAGAAGATAAACTCGAGCGGAGCATTCGGCAATTCAAGGAACAGGGTAAAGAGGGAGAGCGTGACGATTGGTCCGTCCTTACGAGCGACATGATCGCCGACATCGTGTCGAGCTGGACGAGCATTCCGGTCAGGACGCTGACGGAAGATGACAGCGAGAGGTTGCGTCGACTTGAAGATGAACTCCGCAAACGCGTTCTCGGTCAAGACGAAGCCGTCGCCGCCGTTTCCAAAGCGATCCGTCGCGGACGCTTGGGTCTTAAGGATCCTAAGCGCCCGATAGGCTCGTTCATTTTCCTCGGTACGACGGGCGTAGGCAAGACTGAGCTCGCAAAAGCTTTGGCGGAAACGATGTTCGGCGATGAAAACGCCATGATACGCGTCGATATGTCGGAGTATATGGAGAAATTCGATGTCTCAAAATTGATCGGTTCGCCTCCCGGTTATGTCGGTTATGACGAGGGCGGGCAGTTGACGGAAAAAGTCAGACGGCAACCGTACTCCGTAGTACTGTTCGATGAGATTGAAAAGGCGCATCCGGATGTATTGAATGCGATGTTGCAAATACTGGAAGATGGACGTTTGACAGACGGTCAAGGCAGAACGGTGAACTTTACGAACACGATCATTATCATGACATCGAACATCGGTGCCAGGATGCTCGTCAGCCCGGAGGGACGGCGTATCGGATTCGCTCTTGACCGTGAAGAGCTGGATGAGAATGAAATAGTCGGCGATGAGGAGATTTACGGCGGCAAAACGTTCGATGAAGCGCGAGAACTCGTCATAAAAGAGCTGCATCGTACGTTCTCTCCCGAGTTTATCAACCGGATCGACGAGATTATTTTCTTCAGAATGCTCGACCGCGATACCATGCGCTCCATCGTTGACATCATGCTCAACCAGCTGTCCGCGCGCATTGCCGACATTGGGTTAATGACTGAAGTGACGGATGCGGCAAAGGGTTGGTTGGCAGACAAAGGGTACGAACCGCAGTACGGCGCGCGTCCTTTGCGTCGATTAATTCAGACTGAGGTCGAAGATCGTTTTTCGGAAGCTTTGCTCGACCGTATCGTGGAAGAAGGGGATACGGCTGTCGTCGATCTCGACGTTGACGCGGGTCGCCTCATAATCGAAAAAAAGGTCTCTCATCGCAAGAAGAGCGACGAGCAAGACGACGAAATCGCTTCGACGTCCGATCAATAGGCGGGAATAGTATCGGTCGAAAAGTATTTTACAAATTAGGTTTATTTCAAAAGGGCGGCGCCTTTTAGTATATACTGTTAATCGCAGAACAGATATTATCCGGTTTGCAAAGGAGCAGAAATATGTTAGATCTGGCGCCGCTTTCAATATTGTTGAGTCGACTAGCCTCCGTCCCCATGATTCGAACGGTTCTGGAAGCTGTAGACGTTCTCGACACTAATAAAAAAGAAGTGATCGAAGCATTCGATCGATGGGCAATTGAAAATTGGCTCATCAGTGCGATTTTGCTCGGTGCCGCTATTGTGCTGTTCATGCTGAGAAGACCGATCGCAAAAGGTATACTCTACGTTTTGCTGACGAGGACAAGGCATCGTTATCCTGAAGCATATAAAGCAATGTGCGAGGAAATGTATAAGCCTCTCGGGTGTCTGTTTCCTGCTCTTTTACTCTCAATCTCCGCTTCTTTGGCAACGTTTATTCCTGAACCATGGGATAAAATAACGGTACGTGTTTTCGATACGATCGTCACTGTGACGGCTTTCTGGCTATTGTACAAAACGGCTATGTATGTCGGGATTATCGTCATGCGCCGTCCCACAAAAACAGGTTTGCCGATCGGTGATACGGGGGCGAAGTTTGTCGTATCGATGACTCGTGTAGCGATTATCGTCATCGGAGTTTTTGTCGTTCTGTCATTGTGGGTGAAAAACGTTGCCGGACTTGTCACTGGATTGGGTATCGGGGGACTTGCCATTTCACTTGCCTCACAGGATTTGCTGGCAAACTTTTTGGGAAGTTTGGCTTTATTGCTCGATGAGCCCTTTAAGGTCGGTGACTGGATTATCACGTCGCACGGTGAAGGAACCGTCGAGGAAATCGGGATGCGCTCAAGCAAATTGAGAATGTTTGACGGGGGGCAGATGACGATCCCCAATAAGGAACTCGCAAGTTGTGCCATCATCAACTCCTCGAACCGCGAGAGGCGGCGTGCCGAAATGAGGCTTACGCTACCGTGGGAGATGTCTTCAGAGCAGTGCGATGAATTTCGCGAGCGTCTCGCCGTGTTGCTGGACTCCATTGAACCGATTACAACCGTTCAATTTATAGAGATCGATCATCTAAAGCCGGAAGGTATGGAACTCTATATACGTTATTTCACGGGTGAAGATTTTGATGAAGCATGGAAGACGCGCACCGAGGTTAAACGCGGCATGATGAAGATTGCCGACGAGATGAATCTGCATCTTTACATCCCCGGTCATATTATTTTGCTAGGTGATGAAACGAATGACTGAGAACAGTAATAATAGACTGCAAGGTGACCGTCCCGGTCCATCGCACGTGAAAGGAAGAAAAGGGATACGTTCTCCGAAAGTGAAGAACAGTTCGGTGGCGCGTGTCGATGCAAATAATACTCGTAAAATGGACGGGTCAAGTCGTCACGGCTCTCAAGCGACTGAGCGCGGCACGAGGGTGACACGACAGGCGCAAACAACTCGGATGGAAGAAGGTCTCACACGTCGCTCTCGGTTCAGTGCGATGAACCATCTGGCGCATAGGCGATCCGAGCGAAGAAGTGCGAGAAGCCATGAGGAGTCCCGTGTAGTTTCCGACTTGTCACCGGAAGCCGAAGTGCGTCGCAAAGTAAAAATCGTATATCTAACGCTAATCGTTTTCTCGATTGCCGTCATCATCATATTTTCTGCTTTGCTAAAGGTGAAGTTGAAATCAATCAAGACGATGCCGACCGATGGCAACCCGCATCATCAATTCGAGGAACATCCAAGGATTACGTTACCCAAGACGGAAAGCTTTGCTGAAGGTGAAGATGCGGAAGATGCATTTGATGACGAGATTGCGAACGACGAGGACGAACAGCCGACGACTTCAACTCAACCGTAACGCATATTTGTTTTATAATGTCGGACGGATGAAGTTTTTCCGTAAGGCGGAAATGAATAGAAAAGGGTTAGGATGTAAATTGAGGCAAATATTTTCAAGGCTTCTTAGAGCCTTTGGAATACAACTGTATCGCGATGAACGGTCGGTTGCTGCTGATATTGAATAGGAGAATGACATGACTGAACAAAAACAAGGAAACCCGATGAAAACGGTTCTTATCGCGGTTGTCGTGATCGCGGTCGCTGTCGGCGGCGCATTTTTGATGTATCACAATCGCTTCGTCAAGGCTGACGAAAACATTAATGAGAAGTGGGGGCAGGTGCAGACGCAGTATCAGCGTCGTGCGGATCTCATTCCCAACCTTGTGAATACGGTAAAGGGGTACGCTGCACATGAGGAAAAAGTGCTCAAGGATTTGACGGAGCTTCGCACGAAACATCTCCAAGCAGGAACGCCCGCTGAGCTCGAGGCGGTCGATCGAGAGCTGCAAGCGGCGATCAACGTCGTGGTGGAAGCATATCCCGAGCTGAATGCGAACGAGAATTTCCTGTCACTTCAAGCTGAGCTGGCGGGGACTGAAAATAGAATCGCCGTGGCGAGAAGGGATTACAATAATGCCGTAGCGAGTTACAACAGGTCGGTCAGAACGATCCCCGGGAAATGGTTTGCCGGAATGTACGGGTTTGAGCCGAGACCTTTGTTTGAGGCGCAGGAGGGAACTGACACGCCGCCGGACGTCAGCTTTTAAGAGATGCGGATGACTCGATTGGCTTTGACGATGAGACGTAAGAGTCTATTGCTTTTGACGGCGGTGCTGCTTGTGTTGCTACCGCTCTGTATGGCATTCCAAGTTCCCCGTAATCCGGGGGACGATTTTGCCTTTGACTCGACTGCGACGTTGTCAGAGGGGACCCGCCATACGATTCGCGAGACGAACCGACAGATCGCTTCAACGGGCGCACAAGTGGTAGTCGCCATGATTCCGACGCTTGGGGACGACAGCATCGAAGAAGCTGCTCTTGACATTTTCAGAACGTGGGGTATCGGTAGCCGTGACAAAGACAACGGTATTCTGCTGCTCATCGCTAAAGAAGATCGCAAGTTGAGAATTGAAGTTGGCTACGGCTTGGAAGGCGCCATCCCCGATTCGACGGCGGATCGTATTATTCGCAACATCATCGCCCCGCGATTTAGGGAGGACGATTTCGACGGCGGAGTGCTCGACGGATTTAACGCGATCATGACTTTGATTGCCGAAGAATACGGTTTGGAAATCAGCGCGGAAGGGTATGTGCCGCAGGAGCTACCGGATAACGGAGGCTCTCAATCGAGCGATGACGATATGTTTCATACCCTCATGGTCATTGTCGTAATCTTTGTGGTACTAGCCATTCTCAGCAGACGCCTTCCCTCCGGTGGCGGCGGAGGTTTTTTCGGCGGAACTCGTAGCGGTGGCGGTTGGTCGAGCGGCGGCGGGTCATCCGGCGGCGGATTCGGAGGAGGTTCTTCCGGCGGTGGCGGTGCTTCTGGCGGTTGGTAGAGACCGGTTAGTCCCGGAAGTCTTGGAGAAAGTAAGAGATGGCAGAATTTTCCGACTTGATTGTCTTGACGGTTGAAGATCTTGAGAGCAATCTCGGTTCAGCGAAATTTTCCGAGTTCGTGAGGAAATCGGAGGCTTTTTTCGTCGAGCAAGTGACGACGATCGCAAACCACATTCTTGCATATCCCGATATTAGAGCCGTATTCATTTCAGGTCCGACTTCGTCAGGAAAGACGACATCGACAATGCTGATGACCCGCCGTCTCACGGAGGCGGGGTTAAGAGCACACCACCTTGAGTTGGACGATTATTATCGCCCTGAAAAATTGCAGTACGATCAAGATGGACGCCCCGACTATGAGAGTATCGAAACGCTCGATCTTGAATTGCTCGGCAGTGATCTCGAGCGGCTGTTTGCGGGCGAGGAGGTCGCTATCCCGACATTTCATTTTCCGACGAGAACAAGGTTGTACGAGCCGGAGAAGAAGATCCTTCTGACCGATAAAGATGTTCTTCTCGTCGAAGGGCTTCACGGTCTTTCCGACATCGTGATGGACAAAATTCCGCGCGAGCGGCGGCTCAGTTATTTCATCATGCCGCATGGACGAGTCCTTTCCGATCGCCGGATGCTGTCGGGAAGCGATATCCGTATTTTGCGACGCGTCAGCCGCGACGTCCGAAAGCGCGCGGCGACAGCGATAGACACGATCGATTACTGGCCGATGATCGATCGGGCGGAACGCGACTTTATTCCGCGTTATTTGGAAGCCGCCGACTTCTATATCAATTCAGTGTTGATGTATGAATTCATGGTGATCGCGCCGATGGCGCGGGCGGAGATTGAGAAATCACTCGATCTTTTCTTTCGCGGCGATCTGCCTCCCTCTCGCTATACCATTAACGAGAGCGGGCATTCCGATTTGAAGCGTGCCATTAAAGAGGCTGTTCGCCTGTCGTATGTCTGCGAACAGCTTCCCGAAGTCAACGCCTCTTTCGTTCCCGACAATTCTATTTTGCAGGAATTCATTTAGAAAGCGAGCTCTGTCGTCACGCGACGGTCGCGACGACAGATTGGCGATTCGGTAACGCGTGACACTACGATATGTGGGCGGTATGCCCTATCATGCAACAGACAGACTCCGATGTCGGCTACGTATCATCGGCATAGTATAGAGAACAGGAGAGTAGAAAAATGGCTACGACTTTAACAAAACAGAATTTCAAAGAGTTGGTTCTCGATAGTGATAAACCGGCGCTCGTCGATTTTTGGGCGGTATGGTGCGGTCCTTGTAAAATGCTCACCCCGACCATCGAAGAATTGGCGAAGAATTACGAAGGCAAAGCGCTTATCGGGAAAGTGAACGTGGATGATGAACGCGCACTCGCACAGGAGTATCGCGTCATGAGTATTCCGACCTTGTTTTTCTTCAAGGATGGAAAGGTTGTCGAGCAAATGATCGGTGCACGTCCCTACGAAGAGATTGCGAAAGCTCTCGATAAGTATATCGACTGATATAAAAAGAGTCATGAGATGAAAAAACCACGCTGAACCGTCCTGGTTGCGTGGTTTTTTGTCTCTTGAGGTTAAGAAAATGTTGCACTTTTACGTATCCTTGTCGATATCGGGCAAAAGTCGCGTATGATTTGGTTGAATGACATGGAGCGTCATGTCGGATCGCTATGCAGTCGTTGCCTGGAGGATTGAAGATGACACGATTGATCACGAGAGAACAACAGAAAGTGCTTGACAGTCGCTTTTCTGAAGTGACGGGACTTCCCTCCATTCTATTGATGGAACAAGCTGCTTCAGGAATATCGGAATTTATAGTCGACCTCGTGCAAGCTTACGATACCGGAACCGATTACGATGTCGTCTTTTTTACCGGAGCCGGTAACAACGGAGGTGATGGTTGGGCAAGTGCACGTCAACTGATGGCGAGCGGATGTCGTGTTGCCGTCTACGATCTATATCCTGATAGAGAGCTCTCGCCCGATGCGGAAATAAACCGCGCTGCCTACAAACGACTGGGCGGAGAGGTGACCACAAAGCGGGAAGATGTCGCGAAGATAAATGCTCAGTTCGTCGTCGATGCGCTCTACGGAACGGGGTTTGATGTTAAGCGTCCACTCTCCGATTCAGCTAAAGAAGTACTTTCTCTCCTCGCGTCGATGAAAGAGTCGGGGTCGCTCGTGATCGCCTGCGACATACCGAGCGGCGTTGATGCCAATACAGGACGTGCGGCTCCGGAGACCGTGAAAGCCGATGTGACCATCACGTTCGGAAGGCGCAAGATCGGTCAAGTCACGCATCCGGGTTGCATGATGTCGGAGCAAGTCATTTTGCGCCGAATCAGTATGACGGATGAGTTCGTTGACGAGACGCTCGGCGAAGAGCTCTGTGTCAAGGCGCTCGATAATATTTGTCTTGTCCCGGATCGCCCACTCGACGGTCACAAGGGGCAGTTCGGTCGCATGCTCTTGATCGGCGGTGCGGAAGGGATGGCAGGCGCGATGATTCTCGCAGCGAGAGCCGGTGAGAAAATGGGCGTCGGCTATACGATGGTGCGTACCGTTGAATCGTCCATGCCGCTTTTGGCTACTGCCATTCCGTCGGCGCTTCTGTCGATCGTTCCGGAAGGCGAGGGCACGAAGAAAGATTTACCTCAGCCGACTGCAATCGCCATCGGCATAGGTGCCGGGAAAGCCTCATGGGTCGAAAAGGCTGTTCGTCATCTGCTGCCTCTGCATGTTCCCCTCATCATCGATGCCGACGGCTTGAATGCGCTCGCAGGTATGGCGGACGCTTTTGAGCTCTTGCGCAATCGTGTCGAGAGAGGGTTGCCGCCTGCCGTTTTGACGCCGCACCCCGGCGAGTTTATTCGATTAATCCCGGAGGCGTCGCAACTTCTTCGCGAAGATCGCCTCGAAGCGGCGCGAATCCTGGCGGATAGGACGCAAGCGATTGTCGTACTGAAAGGCATGGCCACAGTCATCGCCATGCCGAACGGCGATGCCTATATCAACACAAGCGGGAATGTGGGGCTCGCCAAAGGCGGTTCGGGAGACGTCTTGACCGGCATGATTGCCGGTCTTGCTGCTCAGACCGACTCAATCGAGTCAGCCGTGACGCGCGCCGTATACCTGCATGGCTTGGCGGCGGATATCGCCGCGGACAATCTGTTGTCTGAAATGGTCGTGACGCCCGAGGACGTGATCGAAGCTCTTGGGGAGGCTCTCCTTTACTAGATTTGAACCCCTAAAACCTAGTCTCTACGTGATCGACGCTATTGGGAGGCTCTCCTTTACTAGTGATTCTATGCGGCATATCAGGTCGTGCCGCCCGCTGTTTCAGGCACTTGCTTTCATGAGGTGTTCAGTTGTGTTTACAGGCGATCGGACAAGCCCAGCGCCGCGTGGACAAGGTCGAAGAATGGGCGTGTTCAGTTGTGTTTGCAGGCGATCGGACATGCCCGGCGCCGCGTGGACAAGGTCGAGGAATGGGCGTGTTCAGTCGTGTTTCCAGACGATCGGACAAGGCGCGGTATTCGCAACCATTTTCGCGTCCGATTTGGTGCGACGTTCTTGTTTCCGGGGTGTGGAGGAGTCGCAGATTGCTTCGTTGATTCATAAGAAGCTGAGTCCGTTGTATCATCGTTAAACATCATCATTTGCATACAGTCGACGATCTTCTTCGCGTAGCCCGTCTTGTGTCAAGCGCAGGACGCGCGTACAGACTTCGCGCAGAAAAGCGCGGTCATGCGAGATGCTGATGACGCAGCCGGGATACGTCGCGACGCTCTCTCTGAAAGCGGGATTGCTTAAAGGGGAGAGATGACGGCTCGGTTCGTCGAGGAGGAGGACATTTGGTCTCGTCAATCGCATTTTGGCAAACGCGAGTTTCACTTTTTGACCTCCCGACAGTGTTTCAATGGGGCGGATCATCTCTTCACGGGCGAAATTGAGGCTTCCCAATAAGTTTGCCGCCTCCTGTCGGAGACCGGATCGCCCGTCCGAAGCGAGATAATCGATTGCGTTGCTCCCTGTGTCAAACACTTCGTGCCATTCTTGCGGCAAGTAAAATACTTGAAGGTCGTTCCGCTCGCGCAATTCTGCAACCATCAGGCGCAGAAACGTCGATTTGCCGCACCCGTTTTCACCCGTGATGGCGATGCGCTCCGGTCCTTTGACGAGTAGCTGAACATTCCTTGACAAGATCGTTTCGCCGATTGTCAGAAACGGGAGATTGATGCGAATGACTTCTTTGCCGTTCGGAACGTTGGGCATATCGGCGAGGAAAAAATCGACGTCATCCTCTCGGTCTGTCCGTTTTGTGCCTTCAATCCGTTCGCGTTCCAGACGCCTTCCTGTCGACTTGACGGCATGCATCTTTTTCTTGAGAAGGCGCGCACCTGATGGATCGCGCCTCGAAATGTTTTCCTGAGCGCGGTGTACTTTATCTTGTATTTCGAGATGGCGGCGCATCTTATTGCGAAAATCTTTTTCTTCTTTTGCCGCAATTCTGTTCTGCCGCTCGATGTCATAAACAAACTTAGTCATGTATTCACGAAATCCGAGACCGCTGTAGGTCGCTCGCGCTTCAGTGCGTCGCCAAATCTGCTCGATGTGCAGGATTTTGTTGGCTGTACGCTCCAGCAAGGTCTCATCGTGCGAGACAAACAGGACAGGCTCGGGACAATCGGCAATAAATGATTCAACGAGTTTGATCCCTTCGAGATCGAGGTCGTTGATCGGTTCGTCGAGTACAAAGATATCGGGGCGTTCCAAGCGAACGAGAAGAAGGCGAAGTTTCATCCGCTCGCCACCTGACAGCGACTCAATCGTTCGCCGTGAGAAGAGGATGTTCTCGCGGAGCATTAGTTCATCGGCGAAACGGTAAAGATCACCATCGGAGATATAAGGTCGCGTCAATGCCTCGACCGTCTTGTCGTAAAGTTTCGGCGGTGTTTCCTGTGCGAGATAGCCTATATGGTAAGGCGCGTAATCAATATGACCTTGCCAATTCAAGTAGCCGGATGCGAGTTCAGGCTCGCAAATGATACGAAGCAATGCCGTCTTGCCGTTGCCTTCGGCGCCGATGACGGCGAGCTTATCGCCTCTTAATAGACTGAAACTGAGATCGGAAATTAGTGTTCGTTGATCACGATTTTGTGTAACCGTAAGGTTGTTTACTTGCAACATAAAGACTCCTTTACTTACGCCATCCGCATTATGCGGATGAGTTTTTCTGCTCCTATGAAGTCTTTAGCTGTTCATCGCGTTGTTAAACCTCGTTATGTCGATTTATATGTTTGAGCACTAAAGCGTGTCGGTTCCCAGCAAGCATATCAAGCCGGCATGTTATTGTCAAAGCTTCGGTATAAGAGGTGCGAAAGGCGTGTCTGTGTTAAAATATCTCGATAGGTTGTTATAGTTGGTAAGCGATTGAAAAACATGAGAAATGGAGGCTGTTATGAACCTCAACGCCCCACGCGGGACGAGAGATATTTTGCCGGAGGAGGCGGACCGCAGGCGCGCGCTTGAGCGCTCCTTTGCTGACGTTTGTGAACGGTACGGATTCGGCGAGATTCGCGTCCCCACTTTCGAACATACGGAGTTATTTGTCCGCGGCGTTGGCGATGCGAGCGATATCGTCCGCAAGGAAATGTATACGTTTACCGATAAAGGTGATCGCAGTTTGACCTTGCGTCCCGAAGGGACGGCAGGCGTCGCGCGAGCTTATGTGGAGCAGGGTATGTCTTCATGGCCGGCACCTGTTAAGCTCTGGTACAACATGAACATGTTCCGTTACGAAAAAATGCAGAAAGGGCGCTACCGAGAATTCTGGCAGTTGGGCTGTGAAGTCTTCGGGAGTGACAGTCCTCAGGCGGACGCCCAAGTAATTGGATTGTTAGATACGTTTTTTGCAGAGCTGGGTCTCGAAGAAGTAGACCTTGAGATTAACAGTATCGGTTGCCCCGCATGTCGTGCAGATTATCATAAGGCGCTTCGAGAATACTACGCGCCGAATGTTAAGGATATGTGCGAAGATTGCCATGAGCGCTACGAACGCAACCCGCTCCGCATGCTCGACTGTAAAGAAACGTATTGCCAATCTCTGGCAACGAATGCGCCGTCGCAACTTGACTTTCTGTGCGAAGATTGCGAAGTGCATTTCGAGAATGTGAAGTCGTATCTCGATACAATGGAGATCTCGTATCGTCTAAATACGCGTCTCGTCCGGGGGCTCGATTATTATACGAAGACCGTGTTCGAGTTTGTTTCTTCGCACGTCGGAACGCAGGGAACGATTTGTGGTGGAGGACGTTACGACGGACTCGTCCGCGAGATCGGCGGTATCGATGTGCCGGGTGTCGGTTTTGCCCTAGGCGTCGAGCGGCTTTTGCTGGAATTGGATGCACAAAATGTTCCCGTTGGGAAGGCACAACGCCCTGATCTCTTCATCGCGTCGTTTCCCTCGACGGCGGCGAACGCCTTAGATTTGGCGCAGTCGATGATTCGTTCAGGGCTCAAAGTGGAGACTGATGTGATGGGGAGGAGCTTGAAAGCCCAATTTAAGGCGGCAGACCGCATGGAGGCGTATTATGTTCTGGTTTTGGGCGATACGGAAGTGTCGATTTCAAGGGGCAAACTGCGACGGCTGTCGGACGGAAGTGAGCAGGACGTGCCATTGACCGCCATCGGGACGCTCCTTCACAACGACAGAAAGAAACGTACCGTTGCGGAAAAGGAAGAGGTGCGATTCGAGCTGTAGTCGGTTAAAGAGACGACGGAACAGGCTCGTTATTGTGTGTGATGGTACTACCAGGCGACGCTGAAGCGTCACGACAGACGATGGAACAGGCTCGTTATCGTGTGTGATGGAAAACTACTTTGATTGATTTGATAGAAAGACGATCCATGGAGGTTTTATGAGCGAATCAATGGGTGCATGGAGGCGCAGTTCTCTTTGCGGGGATGTCACGGAGGACATGATCGGACAGGAATTGATACTGATGGGGTGGTGCCACAGACAGCGCGATCTAGGCGGTGTACTCTTTATCACGTTGCGTGATATCGCGGGAGAGGTGCAAATTGTCGTCGATGGCGATTCTCCGGAAAACGTGCGCGAGAAAGCGAAAACGGTGCGCGGCGAGTATGTGCTCGCGTGTCGCGGCTTGCTCCGCAGACGGACTGCGATCAATCCGGAGATGAAGACAGGATTGGTCGAGCTGCATGCGCAGGAGTTACGAATTTTGTCCGTGGCGGAAACGCCGCCGCTTTATATTGAAGAGGACATCGATGTCAATGAGACGGTTCGCTTGAAGTATCGCTATCTCGATCTTCGCCGCCCCGATATGCAACGCAACTTATTGGCGCGACACCGCATTACCGGAATCACGCGCAGATTCTTTGACGAAGAGGGTTTCATCGACGTGGAGACGCCGACGCTGATCAAGAGCACGCCGGAGGGCGCGCGCGATTACCTCGTACCGTCACGCGTCTTTCCGGGGAAATTCTTTGCCCTTCCGCAGTCACCGCAGCTGTTCAAACAACTTCTGATGCTCGCCGGATACAACAAATACATGCAGATCGCGCGCTGTTACCGCGATGAGGATCTCCGCGCCGATCGACAGCCGGAATTTACCCAAGTTGACATCGAGATGGCTTTCGTGGGTGAAGACGATGTCTTGGATGTAAACGAGCGCTATCTGGCGACGTTGATGCGCGAGTTCAAGGGGATTGAGATTGAACTTCCGATCAGGCGTATAACGTGGCGTGAGGCGATGAATCGCTATGGAACGGATAAGCCCGACTTGCGCTTCGGTATGGAGCTCGTCGATTTGTCCGATCTCGTAGTAGGTGGTTCCTTTAAAGTTTTTGCGGATGCCGTGGAAAGCGGAGGCATGGTAGCGGCGATTGCCGTGCCTGATGGTTCAGGCATGTCTCGTCGAGAACTCGATGACCTCGCGACTTTCGTAAAAGGCAATACCGACGCCAAAGGACTCGCATGGCTCAGCTTGGATGGTTGCGCAAGTCGCGGATCCGTTGCCAAGTTCTACGACGCGGGCTTCGTTCGCGAGGCTTTGAAGAGGGCGGGAGAAGACGAATTGGCGCAACTTCTCATCGTCGCTGATGCCGACAAGATGGTTGTCCTCGAGACGCTCGGCGACCTGCGTATTGAAATAGCAAAGCGCCAAAATCTCATTCCGGACGATCGCTACGAGTTTTGTTGGGTGACAGAATTCCCGCTTCTCGAGTGGTCTGAAGAGGCGGAACGCTTCGTGGCAAAACACCACCCTTTCACGGCGCCGATGGATGAGGATATTCACATGTTGGATACGAATCCCGGTGCAGTGAGGGCGCGGGCATACGATATTGTCCTAAACGGTACGGAGCTCGGAGGAGGCAGCATTCGTATCCATCAGCAAGAGTTACAAGCTCGTATGTTCGAGATTCTCGGTTTCACTCAGGAAGAGGCGGAGCGCCAATTCGGTTTCCTTATGAGCGCTTTCCGTTATGGTGTGCCGCCGCACGGCGGTTTGGCGTACGGACTCGATCGCATCGTTATGTTATTGTTGGGCGCGGAAAGTATCCGAGAAGTAATTGCTTTCCCGAAGGTACAGAACTCTTCCTGCCTGATGACGGAAGCTCCTGATATTGTTGCGGAGCATCAGTTGAAGGAATTGGGACTCACCATTGCTGCCGATCTGCAAGCGAAGAAAGAAAAAGCTGAAGGATAATGATGGATTCCTCTCCTGACAAAACCGCCGAATGTTCTGAAGCCAAATCGAAAGAGAGACCTGTTAATCGCATTCGTCCCTCTGCACTTTCCTCAAGGCACGAGAGCATTGAAGCCTTTTTCGCGGAATACGCCACCGAGGCGGAGGAGCAACGTGAAAGGGAGGAGCGACGGAAGAAGAAACAGGAGAAAAAACCCCTAAAGCGTCGCGTCCTGGATTTTGTCGTGACGATCGTGATCGGCGTTGTACTGGCTGTGTTGCTGACGCAATTTGTCATTCAGCGCAACACTGTCATCGGATCTTCCATGATTCCTACGCTTGAGGATCAAGACGAAGTATTTGTCGAGAAGATTTCACGGCTTTTCGAGAATGGTCTCAAACGCGGTAACATTGTCACGGCAGACACTGACGAGAAAACTTCCAACGGCAATGAGATGATCATCATTAAACGCGTAATCGGACTTCCGGGAGAACGCGTCACGATTAAAAACGGCAACGTGTACATAAACGATGCGCTTTTAGATGAGCCGTATCTCGCTGAAGGAGTGAGGACGGCGCCCCATCTTGAGAAATATGCCGATGTGACGCTTCAAAAAGATCAGTATTATCTGCTCGGTGACAACCGCACCAATAGCCGGGACAGTCGGGACATCGGACCGGTATCTCGCGATGAAATCGCAGGCAAGCTCATCTTGCGGTTTTATCCCTTCAGCAAATTCGGTGTACCATAGACAAAGGGGCGCTTGAGATCCGTTTGAGAAAGGGTTTATAGATCATTCATGAAAAGAACACCTGCTGAATTCGTTCGCAATTTTTGTGTCGTTGCGCATATCGACCACGGCAAATCGACGCTTGCCGATCGCATGATCGAGCACACGGGCGCCCTCAGCGCGCGCACCATGCAGCAACAGGTGCTCGACAATATGGACATTGAGCGGGAGCGAGGGATTACAATCAAGGCACGTGCCGTGCGGATGGAATACGTGGCGAAGGACGGTCAACGATACGTTTACAATTTGATCGATACACCGGGACACGTAGACTTCAATTATGAAGTCTCACGTTCGCTTGCCGCTTGTGACGGAGCAATTCTAATCGTGGATGCGGCTCAAGGCGTCGAGGCACAAACGCTCGCGAACGCATACCTGGCGATTGACGCCGGGCTTGAGATTTTGCCGGTCATCAACAAAATCGACCTCGACTCTGCACGTCCGGAGGAAATACGTCAGGAAATCGAAGATGTCATCGGACTTGACGCGTCGGGGGCGCCTTTAATTTCGGCTAAGGAAGACATCAACATCGATGAAGTGCTCGAAAAGATTGCAGAAGTACTGCCGCCGCCCGAGGGCGACGACAGCAAACCACTGCGAGCACTCGTTTTTGATTCACTGTACGATGCCTACTTGGGCGTGATCGCGCATGTTAACATTCGAGAGGGGAAACTCTCTATGGGCGACGAAATCCTGCTTATGCATTCAGGGAAAGAGTTTACTGTCACGTCACTCGGGACATTTTCACCGACGTCGATGCAACCCGTAAAAACGCTTTATGCCGGTGACGTCGGCTACGTCGCAGCCAGTATCAAGAGCGTTAGCGATACTGCTCCCGGAGATACGATTACGCTTGCGGAAAATCCGGCTTCAGAACCGTTACCGGGGTATAAACCTGTAAACCAGATGGTGTTTTGCGGTATGTATCCTGTCGACGGCGCCGATTATCCCGACTTGCGCGATGCATTGGAGCGTTTGCAACTGAATGACGCAGCGCTCTCTTTCGAGCCGGAGACATCGACGGCGCTAGGCTTCGGTTTTAGGTGTGGGTTCCTCGGTCTCTTGCACTATGAGATTATTCAGGAGCGGCTTGAACGCGAGTTCGATCTCGATATCATCTCGACGGCGCCTTCGGTCGCTTACAGGTTGAACTTGGTGGACGGGACGACCATGGTGTTGGAAAATCCGACGAATATGCCTTCCCCAGACCGTATCGCGAGTATCGAGGAGCCTGTCGTTGCCGCGTCGATCATGACGCCGAAAGAATACATCGGCAACATTATGGAACTTTGCCACAATTACCGCGGTCAATACGTCAACACGGAATACGTAGATGAAAATCGCGTCAATCTCCATTTCGACATGCCGCTCAACGAGATTATTTACGACTTTTTCGATGCTCTAAAATCATGTTCGAGAGGCTACGCCTCGCTTGATTACGAGATGAAGGGCTGGCAAGTGTCCGATCTCGTCAAGCTCGACATGATGATCAACAACGAGCAGGTCGATGCGCTGACATTCATTCTCCACAAAGACGACGCCTACAGGCGAGGTCGCGCCATGGCGGAAAAATTGCGCGAAAACATCCCGCGACAGCAGTTCGAGATACCGATTCAGGCGTGCGTCGGTGGGCGCATTATTGCGCGCGAGACTGTTCGCGCTTACCGCAAGGATGTGACAGCAAAGTGCTACGGCGGCGATATTTCGAGAAAGAAAAAGCTCCTCGAGAAACAGAAAGAGGGGAAGAAGCGTATGCGCCGAGTCGGAAGCGTCGAAGTCCCACAAGAAGCTTTCATGAGCGTTCTGCGCTTGAGCGACGACTAGTACTTCAGGCATTTCCTTTACCCCTTTCATTAGGAGCGTTCTGCGCTTGAGCGACGATTAGGCTGTTGCCTTTCCCGCGTCAACCAGCTTGTTACGTGAGCGTTCTGTTGTGCTTAGTCGTCGCCTTACCCGAGTCAATCCTTGTTTTATGGGCGTTCTGTTGTGCTTAGTCATCGCCTTACCCGCGTCAATCAGCATGTTGGATGAGCGTTCTGTGGTTGAGCGACGATTAGGCGTTCATCCGCATACCGCGATAAGATTTCTCCTTACTGATTGTTCGGCAATTCAAGCATATGAGCGAGGTAAGAGCAATCTTTTGGTGTTTCATATTAGTTCAGTATTCGTCTTAGATGTGATTTAGTGTATGATAGAGCGTGCCGGCAGAGATGACTTCTGCTGCGCAGCGAAATGCGGACATGGTGGAATTGGCAGACACGCTGGACTTAGGATCCAGTGGGAAACCATGCAGGTTCGAATCCTGTTGTCCGCACCAGAAAAGGACGACAAAGCTGATCTGATTCGCCAGTCGTCTTTTTTATGTCCTGTTTTCATTAACAACAGTTTCCCAAACGGATGTAGCATGATTGCGACCTCGATTACAGTATTTCAGTACAAATTGAAAAATTGTACTGAAAATGTGTACGACGGTCAGTTTCCCTTCTATTCCTTGGTTTAGAGAACCAATATCTTTCTACTTATCGCAATAATTCGAAGTAAGTTGAAAAACTGTACAGGGGAGGCGTGGCAAATGTCTAGTCTATTCCCTGTTTCCTCCTTTAAAGAACCATTCTCAACGCATGTATCGCAATAATTCGAAGTAACTTGAAAAATTGTACAGGATGGTATGGGTGGAGGTGCGGGTGTTCTGGTAAAAATGCGTTTAAGGTGTAATTTGGCGTATTTGGGTACTGGTGTGCAGAGCAGGGAGAGGGAATTCTAAAGGAAATACAAATAAATAGCGTATTTGAGCAAGCTCTTAAGCTTTCGATGATGCTTTTAGGCTGTTGAGCTACGCCAAACTGGCTGTTTGAAACTAGTGTGAAACAACGAGTTGCCCATTACGGAGCTCGCGTTAAGACTAAAGGGAGATTTGGGTGTCGGATCAGTCGGTTCCAAGCGGCGAGGTAGATTCGATAAGCGATGCGGACGCCGGAATACCAGGGGACCTCTTCCCGGTGGATTTTGCGGAAACGTGAGCGAATGCAATGTCCTTTTCTGAGGAGCAGATCACGTAAAGCTGCGAAGTTCTCGAAAAACTTTCTCGCACGAATGTAAATGCGTTTTCCTATCAGGCGTGAAAGCTGACGGGTTAAGTTCCGAAAAGCTTTCAGGTCGTTAAGCTGAGAATAACCCACGGAAACGACTCGATAGCCTTCCGCTTCTAGGTGGGATGCACGTTCTCGGTCTTTTGATAAGGCAGGAGAACTACTATGGAACTCTTCGCTGTCATACTCGATGTCAAGTTTGCACGAAGGAACATAAAGATCGGCAAAGTAGGTTTTGTTCCCTCTGTCTAAAACGATCTTCTCATTAAGGGTGATTTCGTTAAAGCCGCAGCCTCCGAGTGCATTGGGCAAACGTAGGAACATGTAAAGAATCGATTCCATTGGTGAGCGCGAGTTGTTCTCAAGATAGCGGATGGCTCTGAGTGCTTTTCTTCGTCCCCGGTGTCCTCGCAGTTCTTTTGCGCAAGCACGCAGCTCTTCGACAGTGCTTCGAGGACGATCTCCTTTGCGGTATGAGCAAATTTGAAGACCGAGGTAGATTAATTCGTGGATGCTGTATTCTTGAGCGACTTGAAGAAAGACTAAGGGGAGGGTGCAAACCTGCCCTTCTACATACTGCTCTGCGCCTGGAATGCGGCAGGTATGTATGAAGACACGATCGGGACGGTAGAGTGGTTTGTCGGTGAAGATGACATACTCTTCGGGAAAAATCATGTCGGGAGGCTCTATTTTGCCTCGGAACGCCGGCACGCCCCAATAATCGAGCGCGGCTTTCCCGCAAAGGTATTTATCAATGTAATCGCTCATGCTTGAAGTCTAACGAAAAATTCAGGAGCAACTGTGAGACAGTATCGGTTATCAGCATACGATAACGGTCATTTTGTCATAATTTGTGTTTCATATCAGTATTCTGTCGAACATAGTGATCATTCGGTTCTCGTTGAGCAAACGAACTATTTGCTTCATGAAAAGACACACTCAACGAAGGTTAATTATTATCACAAAATGGGTAATCGTAGGTGTAAGAGACGGAAGGCGGATAGAAGTTACGTGTGGGAAACGCCGCTTGCGCACTATTAGATACACGCAGTAGGCGTAGGTGATGATGTACGCACGTGACGGTAACTGATCGTGACGGTCTATTAGATACACGCGGCAGGCGTAGGTGATAGACACATGTATAATGATGAAAGTGTGTTGGTGATGAGTATCTTTATAAAGTACAAGTAGGAACAATACAGTGGAAATCATCGGGAAGAAGATAAAACTTAGACCTTTTAAAGAAAGCGACATCGACGATGTCATCCACTGGATGCTTGTCGAAACGGAGTGGCAGAATTGGGACGCCCCATGGGAAGATTCGAGTGGTTTTGATCAAGACGCCTACAGAAAAAGAATTCTGAAAGACCTGAGGGATCATAGCAAACCGTCATTCTATGGGCGTCTGGAGATTGAGGTCATAGAGACAGGTGAGCATATAGGATCGGTCAATTCCTACTATATCGATAACGATTTTAACTATACGAGAGGTGGAGGCAACTTCACTATCGGCATTGATATTATTAAACCGATGGACAGGCGACGAGGATACGGCACGGAAGCATGGCTCTTGTTTATTCGATATGCCTTAGAAAGCGGAGCTGAGGAAATCTATACGCAAACTTGGGCGGGAAATTATCCTGTATTAGGACTGATGGAGAAAGTCGGTTTTGAACTCATCAACATCAATAAGAAATACAGAGTCGTCAAGGGTGAGGAAGTTGACGGTTATACCTTGAAGCTCAATTGGGAAAAATTTAGAAAGCAACTTGCTGCGCACGAGGTGTAACTTACAAATTAGTTTTTGGGGTGAGAAATGATGGATAAAGTGGAGGTGTATAGATTCCTTGATATAGAGAATGCAAGGAGGAGCTGTCATCCTGACAACAAGACTGCGTTGGCATGATTAAGTAGAAGTGATCAAGTGATCAATTGAGAATAAAGGTCAGCTTCCCTTTTTACGAAATCAAATTGATAAAGATCATTCAGATTGTAAAAATGTGGTAGGAATCACAACGTGGACACAAAAATCCCCGACCGTTGTTGATCGGGGATTATGCATTGCTTCGCAGCCTATAAGCTGCCTACAGCGCCAAATATTATGCGTGCTCTTCGAGCCATTTCGTCGCGACATGCGCCATAACCGCACTGGCGATTGGTAAGGCACGCTCGTCAAAGACGACCTTGGGATTATGGAGCAGGTTTCTCTCGAGACCTTCAGGCTTGCACCCGATAAAGAACATCACCGAAGGGATAGTGCGTGCGACGTAACCGAAGTCGTCCGATGCTGACAGGCGGTAACTGGGATCACGCTCAAAGTCCATGCCGAAGTCTTCAAGGTAGCCGATGACCTTTTCCACCATTTCAGGATCGTTGGCAATAGTAGGTGCGCTTGAAGCGATTTCAAGGCTGCCTTCCGCGCGGTACAAGGACGCGACTTCTTTTGTGATCTTTTCAATGCGCTCAACAACGTAGTCGCGGATCGCCGGATTGTAGGTCCGCATCGTACCCCTCATCTCCACACTGTCCGGAATAATGTTGAAAGAATTGCCGGAAGAGATGCTGCAGATGCTCATCGCAAGGAACTCAGAACCTTTAATTTCCCGGAAACGCATCGATGCGATCGCGTTATAAATCTGAACAGCGACATTGAGGGGATCGATGGAGTTTTCCGGCATACTTCCGTGGCAGCCTGAACCCTTGATCTTGATCAGGTAGTTGTCCGCTGAAGTTGTGAAGGGACCTTTAGAGTAATTCAGGACTCCGACGGGCGATGAAGCGTCAACATGCAGGTCGAGCGCTGCATCGGGTGCCGGATTTTCCAGAACGCCCGCCGCGATCATGGCTTTCATCCCTTCGAAGATTTCTTCCCCCGGCTGCCACATCAACTTGACGCAACCGTGGAGTTGATCTTTGTTCTCATTCAGCAGAATGGCGGTGCCGATGAGCGATGTCGCGTGCATGTCGTGGCCGCAACCGTGACTTTTACCTTCGAATTCAGATGCGAATTCTTCGCCGGATTCTTCCACAAGGGGGAGGGCATCCATGTCGCCGCGAAGAAGTATCGTTTTCCCAGGCTTCCCGCCTTCGATCAATGCTGAAATTCCGCTATCAATGATTCTCTCAGCTTTGATTCCGTGTTTTTCCAACTGTTCCATGACAAAAGCCGTCGTGATCGGCAAATCCATACCGACCTCCGGTTTCTTATGAATCTCGCGCCTGATCCACGAAAGTTCATCTTGCATGGCTTTCGCTTTGTTTAAATAATCTGACATATGCCACCTCTCATTGCTAGCGCCAACTCGAGTTACAGACTACTCCATTCTAAACAAAGAATAGTCATCAGCGCGTATTTTTAATATGCAGATATGCTAACAAACGGTCGTATCATTGTCAACGTAAAGTGCCATGTGGCGACGTGCCAGATTAAACTGGACGACCTGCGCTTCTCACTGTCCAAGTTACTTTGGCATTCAGCTTAACCCCATTTGTTCTTGCATTTTTACAAAAAATGATAGACGTAGGATGGGTTTATCTGGTAAACTATGCCAAAACCGCTGGGTTTATTACCCTGAAAGGCAGAGAGCACGTATGAAAAAAATTGCAAGTATTTTACTGATTACAATGATTCTGCTCCTGACCGCGTGTGGCGGTGAGGCTATACACGACGGGTCAAGTCCCAACGTCGCCTTGCTTATCGCCAGCCGCGGAGATAAGGGATTTAACGACAGCGCGGTGATTGGCTTGAATGTTTCTGTAGTCGAACATGGGACGAACTTGACGGTCTTGGAGCATGAAAACAATGAGGCAAACTACCCAAAGGTTTTCATGGAAGCGGTCAACGGACGTAACCATATGTTCTTCACATCTTCCATGATGGCAGGAATATTAGAAGAACAAGCCGTCAGGTATCAAAGCGTTAAATTCCTTATGTATGACGGGGAGATCGATTGGGACAGGTTCACTGAGTACAAGAAGAAGTACGCGGCAGAGCTGAAAGATAAAGGCGAAGACAAGGAGTTATACGACAATGTCTTCTGTATTGTCTACCGCGCCAACGAGGTATCATTTTTAGCAGGCTACCTTGCCGCATCCATGAGTGAGACGGGAAAGATCGGTTTTGTCGGCGGCATGAAGATTCCGAACATCGAAGACTTCGTCGTGGGTTTTGAAGCAGGCGCAAGGCACAAGAACCCGGATATTTTCTACCAAGTGGAGTATGCCAACAGTTTTAGTGATCTGGAAAAAGGCAAGGAGATTGCGCGAGGCATGATTGAGAACGGCGTGGATATTATCTTCGCTGCTGCCGGAAGCGTAGGTCTCGGCGTTTTGGATGTCGTGGCGGAAAAGAATATCAAGATGATCGGTGTGGACGCCGACCAGTACGCGTTCTTGATGGCTGAAGGCAAAGAGGGTCTCGCGAAGTGCATTATTACCTCTGCAATGAAAGACATCGGCAATGTGCTTTATGGAGCTGTTGACAATTATACGAAGAGGGAAGTTATCACTGGCAAAACGAGGACCATAGGTCTTAAAGAGGGTGGAGTTTCGTTAGCAAAAAACGTCTACTATAAAGAAATTGTTCCCCAAGCTATACAGGATGAGATCGATGAGCTGGAGAGAAAGATCATAGAGGGAGAAATTGAAGTGCCAACAGTCCGCCCTCCGATTGCGGATGATAGGCAGTACGTTCCCCCGAGCGAGCCCGACAACCCGTAAGCCGGTTGACAGGTCGTTCGATTAGGACGATCGGACAAATATTATTAAACGTTCAAACAAAATAAAAATATGAAGAGGAAAAAACAATGCTAAAGTTTATGAGAAAAATACCTGGCGGTTTGCTCTTGATCCCGATGCTTATTTCCGCCCTCGTGAATACTTTCGCCCCGGGCTTTTTGGGTCAATTCGGTGGTCTTACGGAAGCGCTGTTGACAGCCAAGGGTACAGGCTACGTTGTGGGACTTGTCTGTTTTTGCTCAGCTGCGATGCTTGATATTAAGAGCTTGGGTAAGGTCTTAAAAAAGCAGGGCGTTCTGCTCCTCGTAAAAATCGTTGTCTGTCTTGGTTTGGCGGCACTCTTCATGACGGCATTCGGGATGCCGGGAGTGAATGCCGGCGTGTTCACCATTTCCGCGCTCGGTTTTACGGTCGCCATTTGTTCTATTAACCCATCTATGTACTTGGCAATGGTCAGTGAGTACGGTGTCGAGCAAGATAAAGGTGCGTTCGGTTTGACAGGGCTACTCTGCGTTCCCGCCTTCCCTATTTTTGTATTCAGCATCATCCGCGGCGGTACACTTGACTGGATGCCCATCCTTGCCGTACTGATCCCTATCCTCTTGGGGCTACTTATCGGAAACCTCGACAAAGATTTGGCGAAGATGTTCGGTGGTATGGTTGGTCCCTTGACGCCTTTCATGGGTTGGTCCTTCGGAGCGGGTATTAATCTGATCGATGCGGTCAAGGATGGCGGCGTTGGAGGTCTCGTCATTTCCGTCGTCTACTACATCCTGATGGTTCCCCTCATGCTGCTCGTCGAGACGAAGGTGCTCAAAGAAAGCGGTATTTCTACACTTGGCATGAGCTCCATTGCGGGACTCAGCATCTCGATCCCAAGTATTATCGCACTCGCCGATCCTTCACTCGTTCCCTTTGCCGGTACCGCCACCGCCCAAATCGCCTTCGGCGTCGTACTCACAAGTATTATCACTCCCATCATTACGCAGCGGTATGCAAAGAAAAAGGGACTGGCTAAGCCTAAAGTTGTCGCTGAGAAAAGTTAGTATTCGGCTCAATCAAGTTTCGGCTCATTTAAATAAAGACAATTAAAGTTAAGTAAAACAAATAGATTAGAAGATTGAACGCAGTGAGGGATCGCCCCACTGCGTTCTTTTTCTTTCCTGTAAAGCTATGTGTTGTGTTTTCCAATGACTAGAAGATGAGGACTTCGTAATCGTCGTTTACGTAGTCTAGAACCCCCGCGTGATTGTACATGTCACCGAGGAAGCGCAATCCTGCCTTTTCGTTGTCTTCGTATACCCCGAGTGTCTTTGAACACCCGAGACAGACGCCCTGGATCGTTCCGTCGTTTTTGAGCGAGAGGTAAAGCGGATTCTTCTCTTCTTCCAATTCTTTAGGAAGTACGCACGACATGCCTTCTATGACGATTTTTACTTCGTGACCTGCTTCCTTCAGCTGCTTCGCGTTCATGAGCGCGTGAAGAAAACACATTTTCTTGCCTTCCATCGTGTAAATCAAGATCTTTTTCATGGTGATAACCCTCCTATTGTTGTGCCTAAAAGTGGATAGCATGATAATGATTTCTTGTCACTGAGATTCTAGCACAGCGCTTCGGTGATCATCGGTTATTTGGACTGTCGTGTAACAAAGATGACATAGCGATAATCAGGATAGCGTTTGAGTGAGTCGTTGGAGTGGCGGATATTACAGGTACGGCGGAGCCGCCGTTCCGCTGCACGTTGAGCACATTGTTACTCTCCACATGCGGAACGGCGTTCGAATCAACGCTAAAATCTTGCGTCGAATTAATCGTGATTCTCCAAATGCGGAATGGCGGCTCAACTTAGGTCGGAATATTTAAGTGGAAATCGGCGACACAAGTACACCGAGAAAGGAGTTGTTGTTTCGCAACCCGAGGACAGTTTCTCGATAATATGTGTGAGGCAAAATACTTGCTAAACTACCCATGCATGGGTTAATATTAGTTAGCTACATGTTTCTTTGTAGCGGCAATTCTATGCGAAAAGTGCATTTTCAAGGGATGGAAGCGACAACGGTTGCTTCGAGCATTTTACGATGGGAGGTATTATGAAAAAACGTGTATTGGTAGTAGGTGGCGTTGCCGGCGGTATGACGACTGCGGCAAGAGTGAGAAGGCTTGATGAAGATGCTGACGTGATCGTTTTTGAAAAGGGCGAGCACGTTTCTTTTTCTAATTGTTGTTTGCCGTATCATCTGGGGGATGCAATCCCTTGCGGCGATACGCTCGTTCTCATGACGCCGGAAGTCTTGCGGGCGCGGCAAAATATCGATGCTCGCGTACACCATGAAGTCGTACGCATTAATCGCGAAGACAAGACGGTTGACGTGAAGAATCTTGTCGACGGAACGACTTATACGGAGCGCTACGACAAGCTCGTTTTGAGTCCCGGCGCGAAAGCGCGCATGCTTCCGATTGAGGGTATTGAATCTGTCCCTGTCTTCGCGCTGAGAAATGTGGCAGACGCGAAAGGTATTCGCGACTCGGTCGTCGACAACGATCTGAAGGATGTAGTCGTAATCGGTGGCGGTTTTATTGGTCTTGAAGCTGCGGAAAATCTCAAACTCAGGGGGTGTAACGTCGTTCTCTGCGAGTTGCTCGATCAAGTGCTTCTGACGCTTGATCATGACATGGTTCAAACGTTGCATCGCGAGATTTACGACAAGGGCATCGATCTCAACCTCGGTACTCACCTCGTCAAGGTCGAGGATAAGAAGGCGTACCTTTCGAACGGGAAAGTTGTCCCTTGTGAGCTGGTCGTCATGGCAGCCGGAACGTTGCCGGAATCGCAGCTGGCGGAAGACGCCGGTCTGGAACTCACGGAACGCAAGTATATTAAGGTCGATCAAAACTACGTGACATCCGATCCCGACATCTATGCGATCGGGGATGTTATCACTGTCTACCACCGCCTGTCCGGGCAGTATGCGCCTTTGCAGCTCGCCGGTCCCGCATTGAAACAGGCGCGCGCCGTCGCCGATCACATTTACGGCATCCCGACAATGAACACCGGGTACATCGGTTCGTCAGCCATCCGCGTCTTTGACTTGAATGCTGCTGCAACCGGGTTGACATGTAGGACACTCGATCAACTCGGCAAGACGAACTACGACTACGTGTATGTGATTCCGAAAGACTGTGTCAGTATCATGCCGTCAAGTGAGAATCAATTCCTGAAAGTTATCTATGAAATCCCGACGGGGCGTATTCTCGGCGCGCAGGCGATCGGGAAGGGTGACGTCGTCAAGCGCGTGGATGTGATTGCGGCGATGCTCAAATTCTCCCCCACGTTGGAAGACTTGAAGGATTTTGAACTCTGCTATGCTCCGCCGTTTAACACGGCGCGCGACTCGGTCAACTTTGCGGGATATGTCGGTCTCAACTTGCTTCATGGCGTTTACCGTCACGTACACGTTTCCGACGTGCGCGGTCTCGTCGAGAGCGGCGCCTACATTGTCGATGTCCGTGAGCCGAGCGAGTACGATAGGGGACATATCGTGACAGCCGTCAATGTGCCGTTGAGTCAGTTGCGCGAGCGCATGGACGAAATTCCTAAAGACCGACCTGTCTACTTGCACTGCCGATCCGCGCAAAGAAGTTATAACGCCTTGCTGGCATTGCAGCACAAGGGATGGACGAATTTGTACAATATTGCGGGTTCATTCCTCGGTGTCTCAAATTACGAATATTACCTCGATCAGGTAACGGATCGCGAGCCTATCGTGACCGCCTACAACTTCGCGTAGCTTATGCGTAAAAGGTAGATACAATAAACTCGAATACATCAATCTGTCCGTATGATTGTGGGATGTTGATGTAAAAATGAACTGGCATGGCGATGCCTACAACACGACCGATTGCATCATGTCCGATGCGATCGGTCGTGCTCCATATATAAAGATCGCTCAATCAACACTTATGCGATACTTATTTCTATTGCCGTAGCTTTGTCTCGACAATAAACCCTCATCTTCAAACTTCATGACGAAGGATCGAACCGTTGCATAGGCAACGTCTCGGAAGTCCTTTTCAAGTTGTTTGGTCGAGAACTCATCCGTACCGTAGGCACTCATCACGAACTGCCAGAGATCGCGTTCCTTTTCCGTGACCGCCCCTTCGCGTACAAGATCCGTGTAGTCTTCGATCGACTTTCGGTAGGGGAATTCTCGAGGGAGTTGATCGTACACATGTTCATTCATGTATTTTAGAAAAGGGGTGACATCAATGACGCCGCTGATTTTAGCGTTCTCTTCGATCTGCTCGAAAGCGCGATAGTATTTCCTGCGAGTCGCTTCAATATACTTGGAGAGGGACACGTGCATCGTGCCCGGATAACCTCGTTGGACGAGATACCACATCTGCATTAAGCGCGCCATGCGCCCGTTGCCATCGAAATATGGGTGTACGTAAGACAGATAAAAATGTATAATCGCCGCTTTTCGCAGTTCATCCTTGTCACCCGTTTGCATATAGCTGATTAACCTTTTCATGGAGACAGGCAATTTCTTATGGGGCAGACCTGTGTGCAGTGCTTTGGTTCCATCAGTAACCGTGACCGTGTCATGACGGTAGAAAGAGTTTGGCAGGAGTTTATGTTCCGGCTTCAAAGAATCCCATATAGCCAACTTATACAGCCGAAACAGATGCTCTTCGTTGATCGTGTTACGCTGGTTGCCGATATACTCTATCCCCCTCTTCATACCCGCGATGCGCTGTTCCATTTTGTTCGATGGAGCGTAGCCGGCAAAAATTCTTCGAACGCTCTCGCGATTGTAATCGATGCCCTCAATGTCAAAAGTCGCCGCTGTCTCATCCTCCATTGCTTTCTGCCCGAAGGTTCTGCCTGACGGTCCCTGTGCGTGTAATAATTTGAAACTATCTGCATGAGGTCGGACTTTTTCAGGTAGAAAAACAAGCTGCTGACCCGCAGCATCGATGAGGTTAATCGATTCGTAGAAAGAACTCTTCAATTCGGATAAAAATTGCTTGAGTCTTTCAGCACCATATTTGTGCTTCATTTTTGGGAGATTATCAGAATTATTGTCTCTGTAGATCTCCATAAAATCTTTTAGATCCATACATCCCCGCCTCGAGTTGATACATATTGATACTATTTTGTATCAGCCTAACGATATCCTCAAGCTTTGTCAAGACAATGGATTGTTTACAACAGGTAAAATTGACTTCACTGGAAGACAAGAGAAAGCGGTTGACTCATCGATCGAATCGACCGCTTTGCGTCGGCGTGGCGAAGAGAAAACTGTTTACATTCCCGCCTTCCGGAGCATGCCATTGACTCTCCTGCGAGCTTCATAGGCGACATTTTCTTCATCGATTCCGATGAGCATGCCGTCATGCGAGACGAGTACGCCATTGACATAGACAAAGCGCGCCGGTTTTGAAACGCCAACGGTACCGAGGAGATTGGCGGCGTCATCTTCCGCACATACAAACTCCAGAGAAGAAGTATCGATGGCGAATAAATCCGCCGCTTTGCCTACTTCGAGGCTGCCTATATCATCTCGTCCGAGAATTGCCGCGCTCCCCTTTGTCGCAATTTTTAAAATGTCGTAGCCGGAAGGGGCTTTATCGGACCATGTAAGTCGATGCAACAAATATGCGCTACGTATCTCAGCCATTAAGTTGGAGCAGTCATTGCTTGCGCTTCCGTCAACGGCGAGACCGATGGGGACACCGAGTTCCAACATCTCGGGGACTTTGCAGACTCCTGATGAGAGTTTCATGTTGGAAACGGGACAGTGCGCGACCCCTGTTCCCGTTTCTGCGAGTCGCAGCAGTTCGTCGCTCTTAAAATGAATGCCGTGGGCATACCAGACATCATCGCCGATCCATTCGCAACTCTCCATGTAGTCGAGCGGTCTCTGTCCGAACATATCAAGACAGAACTGCTCTTCGTCATATGTTTCACAAAGGTGTGTATGCAATCTGACGCCTAGTTTTCTAGCAAGGCGCGCCGATTCTCGCAGCAAGTCAGTTGTCACGCTGAAGGGAGAGCATGGAGCGAGAACGACCTGCTTCATTGAAAATGGCGAGGGATCATGGAACTTGTGTACGAGACGTTCGCTATCTTCGAGAATCGTCGTGATGTCTTGGACAAGATCATCCGGAGGAAGCCCGCCGTCACTTTTACCTCTTGACATGCTCCCGCGCGCGGCGTGGAGACGAACCCCGAGCGCTTCCGCCGCGTCGAACTGCCTGTCGATGAAATGATCGGAACCCTCTTTCGGGAAAACATAGTGGTGATCCATCGCTGTGGTGCATCCGTAGCGGACGAGCTCGCCCATGGCGGTCAGAGAGCTGTAATAGATGCATTCGTCATCTAAATGGCGCCAGATTTCATAAAGCGCCGTGAGCCAAGGAAATAATTCCAGATTCTGTACCTGCGCAAGATTTCTCGTAAACGTCTGATAAAAGTGGTGGTGTGTGTTGATGAGTCCGGGATAGAGGATGAGTTCGGATGCATCAATCATGTGTTCAGCGTCAATATCATCGTATCCGATATAGTCGATCGCGTTTCCTTTGATGCGTAGGTTAGCATTGAGCAAGACGCGGTCATCTCCGTCCACCGTCACAATGGCTTTGGCATTTCTAAATAGCGTCGTATTCATAAATCACTCCTGAATGATGGGTATGATTGCGTTAAGGATAACACGACAAATGGCTCGTTATTTGTTATTCTATTTAATGGGCTTATATGTACTGAATCGAGGGAATCACTACTATGAGAAAAATATGTGAAACGATGGCATCGACCCGGCTTTTTGCAGGATTGGATCACAGCATATACTATGAACATTGCATAAATACACCTATTCACACATTCTGGAAAGGTCAGCTTGTCGTTATGGAAGGGGACCTTTGCAAGGGAATCGGAATTGTGGTTGAAGGTCGGATTGCGCGCCAGAAATATACGCCTTCGGGCGAGTTCACAACGCTCGAACTCTTGGGTGAAGGATCTGTTTTCGGCGAGGATCTTATTTTTTCGACACATAAGCAATATCCATACTCTCTCGAAGCATTGACACACGTAAAAACAGTGATGGTATCGCGTGAAGATATACTCGCTCTCATTTCGAAAAGTCCGCGGTTGCTACTCAACTACTTGGCGCTTCTTTCAGACCGAGGTATTGAGCAGGATCAGAGAATTCATCTTCTCTCGCAGAAGACATTGCGCTTGAAGATATCCGGTTATCTCTTATCTCTCCTCGAAGAAAAACTCAATAGAGAGGGCAAATTGCTCAGCGAGGCGACCGACGAGCCTGCTACGCTGTTTGTAGAGTTACCTGTTTCGAAAGAAGTCGTCGCACGCCTTCTTGCCATGCCGCGTCCGTCCTTTTCACGCGAATTGATCAGTATGGAAAAAGACGGACTTGTGCGCGTAGACGGGCGTGTTGTGTGGCTCGAGGATATTCAGGGTTTGGCTTGTGGGCTTTATGAAGATTGCGAAGTCGATGAATAAACGCCGAACTATTTGTCTTTCACGGTTTGCAAGTCGCGTTGAACGAGCGTATGCTCAAGGACGGAATACTCGATGTGGAATTCTGTCATAATGTCTTTAGCGACCATACTGAGAGGGTCGTTATTAATAAATTGTTCAGCTACCATGGATAATATGCACTTAAGGAGGATATCATATGGGTTACAAATCGGATATTGAGATTGCTCAGGAAGCTGTGTTGCGTCCGATCGATGAAATCGCGGTTGAAGCGGGGCTCGATCTTAATGATCTCGAACATTATGGGAAATATAAGGCAAAGGTGTCCTTAGATGCGCTTAAGGGGGATCCTCGAGGCAAGGGCAAGCTCGTCTTGGTGACCGCCATCACGCCGACGCCTGCAGGTGAGGGCAAGACAACGACGTCGGTCGGACTTGCGGATGCCTTGAGGAGGATCGGAAAGCGCAGCACGATAGCGCTTCGTGAACCTTCGATGGGTCCCGTGTTTGGCATTAAGGGCGGTGCAGCCGGTGGCGGGTACGCGCAGGTCGTTCCGATGGAAGACATTAACCTTCATTTTACGGGTGACTTCCATGCGATCGGTGCCGCGAACAACCTCCTCGCCGCCATGATCGACAACCATATCATCAAAGGCAACGCTCTCGGGATTGATCCACGTCAGATCACATGGAAACGCGCCGTTGACATGAACGATCGCCAACTGCGCTTTATCGTCAATGGTTTGGGCGGACGTGCCAACGGGGTGCCGCGCGAAGACGGCTTTGAGATAACAGTCGCATCGGAAGTTATGGCAGTTTTCTGCCTCGCCACCTCGCTATCCGATTTGAAGGAACGTCTCGGACGTATCGTGATCGGCTATACATACGACGGCAAGCCTGTGACGTGCAGTGACGTCAAAGCTGAAGGCGCCATGACGGCGCTTCTGAAAGACGCTTTGAAGCCTAACCTCGTTCAGACGCTTGAGGGAACACCGGCGTACGTACACGGCGGACCGTTTGCCAACATCGCGCACGGCTGTAACAGCATTTTGGCGACGCGTATGGGGCTTCACTACGCCGATTACCTCATTACGGAAGCCGGCTTCGGCGCAGATCTCGGTGCGGAGAAATTTATCGATATTAAGTGCAGAACGGCGGGTCTAGCACCCGACGCGATTGTGCTGGTCGCGACGGTTCGCGCTTTAAAGATGCACGGCGGTGTCGCAAAGAACAATCTCAAGAGTGAGAATCTCGAGGCGCTGAAAGCGGGAATTCCGAACTTGATTCAACACGTCAGGAATGTCATTGAAGTCTTCAAACGTCCTGTCGTTGTCGCGATCAACCGTTTTCCCGACGATACAGAGGCGGAGCTTGAGCTCGTGCGCGAAGAATGCGAAAAGCTCGGTGTTCACGTGGCTCTTTCCGAAGTATGGGGCAAGGGCGGCTTGGGCGGCATCGAACTCGCCGAAGAGGTTGTGCGTCTCTGTGACATTCCTAACAAAGAAGATCTCGGTTTCGTGTACGATATGGATACAACGATTGAAGAGAAGATTGAAGCGATTGCGAAGCGCATCTATCATGCTGACGGCGTCGATTTCGTGGGACCTTCCGTCAGGCAGCTCAAGCAGCTCAAGGAGCACGGTTTCGGCAATCTGCCTGTCTGCATCGCCAAGACGCAGTACTCGTTCTCGGATGATCCGCAAAAAATCGGTGTGCCCAAGGACTTCAGAATATCTGTCCGCAACTTGAAAGTATCGATGGGGGCGGGCTTTATCGTGGCGTTGACAGGGGATGTCATGACAATGCCGGGATTGCCAGCCGTACCGTCAGCCGAGAAGATTGACGTTGACGAGAACGGTCGTATTTCAGGTCTGTTCTAAGGAATTGTTTAACCCATGCTGTCGCGGTGCGTCGATGTCACTTTATGGTGACGGCGGCGCGCCATATGGTAGAATGCGGTAGTTATAATATGATCGACTTATAACGTAAATGTGCGATGTTAACGCAACAATCAAAGAAGATGAGGATTTGAAAACATGAAAGATTTCAAGTTAAAGCTCAGAGAATTGACACTCTCTCCTGATCGCGTCCTCGGTATTGCCGATGAGAAGGGTGTCATCATCATGGCTTCCGATGAAAAACTGGTCGGGGAGCAGGATGCTGCGATCCGCGCTTTTCTCGCTTCGGGTGATACACAATCATTTGCAGGCGACCGCACGTATCGCGTTATTGATCGCGCAGGAGGCGCACGTTTGATCTGTTTTATCGATGGAGCAGACGAGCTTTCGGCAGGCATTTTGGAACTTTTTTCCCTTTGGGTTAATGCGGAACTGAAGCAGTATGACGATTTTGAAGAACGCGACCAGAAACTGAAATTGAGTTTTCTGAAAAATGTTCTTCTCGAAAATGAGTTGCCTGGCGATATCCCCCTGAAGGCTCGTGAATATCGCATTAAGTATAATGTCAGGCGGCTTTTGGTCATCATGCGGACAAAGCCCGATGAATTCAAGGCGTGCCATGAGGCTCTTATGGCACGTTTCGGCGACCGTGAGGATGATTATATCCTTCCAATGGATGAAGCCAATTTAGTACTTCTTCTCGAAACTCCTGATGAAGAAAATTCTGAAACGAGAGAGGCTGTTTTCAGCAAGCTCGTAGCCGATATGAAAGAAGAAGCCATGGCGGATGTCAAACTCGGCGTCAGCATGAACTTCTCTTCATTGAAAGACACGGCAAAGGCTTACAAGGAAGCATCTCTAGCTCTGATCGTCGGTGACATTTTCAGGAGTAAGACGCCGGAAGTCATGATGTATTGCAATCTCGGGTTGGGGCGCTTGATTTATCAGCTTCCGATTACACTGTGCGAGCTATTTCTCCGCGAGGTTTTCGAGCCGGGAACATACGAGGCGCTTGATCCCGAGACATTGTTGACGATCGAGAAATTCTTCGAGAACAGCCTGAACGGGAGCGAAACATCGCGACAGCTTTTCGTCCACAGAAATACGCTCGTGTACCGGCTCGACAAAGTTGAGAAGATAACGGGATTGGATCTTCGCAATTTCGAGGACGCCGTTCTCTTCAAACTGGCGGAGATGGTCAGAGATTATCTCACCTATGTTGAGGAAAACAAAGTGACTCGCTACGCGCGCATGGGCATGGAATTGGGTACTGAGGATTATTTACCGATGGTCTGATCTGATTCGTTGGGAGAAAGCTCTGTCCGAACGAAGAGCGTTTCGGCTGAAGGAGCAGCAATGGCATTTGTAGAATTTCGAGATGTAACGAAAATTTATCAAACGGGAACCAAGGCGCTTTCCAATGTTTCGTTTTCTATTGAAGAAGGTGATTTCGTCTTTTTTATTGGGGAAAGCGGCGCAGGAAAATCAACGATATTTAAGCTTTTGACTTGTGAGGAACGTCCTACATCGGGTGTGGTACTTCTTGACAATTTCAATGTCGGTCAGATTAAGGATCGCCAGATTCCTTTCTTGAGAAGGAAAATCGGTATGGTTTTTCAGGATTTTCGTCTGATCGACTCGTTGACAGTCGGTGAGAACGTCGCGTTCGCCATGGAGATTATCGGTGAACCGAGAAAAAAAATCCGACAACGCGTTCCGATCGTCCTTGCAGTTGTAGGACTAAGGAATAAAATTAATGATTACCCGTCCGAGTTGTCGGAGGGTGAGAAGCAACGCGTGAGTATCGCGCGAGCACTCGTTAACAGACCCCATCTGATTATCGCCGATGAGCCGACGGGGGATCTCGATCCTGTCAACGGTGAATCCATTATGGCGCTTCTTGAACGCATCAACCGAAATAACGGCACGACGATCATCACGTGCTCACACGACAGCGCTATTATCAACAAAATGAATAAGCGTGTGCTTGAGGTGAAAGACGGCGTGCTTATTCGCGATGATGCTTGCGGTAAGTATTTTAGACGTGATGAGCGATTCGGATATTATGTGCCCGACCATGAGACGGCTTCGAAACCCGAACAGTCCGATGAAAAATGGGCAGAGGGCGATCACGCGATGGAACTGTTAAGGCGTGTGGACCAACAGGAGCGCGAGGAACGGCGGAAGAGACTCGATTCAAAGACCAGACGCCGTACGGTGGATCTTCAGGGCGAAGGTTTCTTTGAAGAACTTCGAAGGAGTCAATCGGAGAGGCGTGGTCGTCCCGGGACGAGAGAGAGAAGGGAGCTGCTCAAAAAGAGGCTTGAGGAGACGGGTAGCCATGAACCCATGGACGTTGAGACAATGCGGCACGATATGCATGTTCTTCGCGATACGATGCTGAATAAGGAAAGTTCAGCTGAAGAGACCAAAGCGGAAGAGCTGAGCGTGGAGATCGCGAACGGTGACAATGTCGAGTCTCGCGTAGAATCGCCAGTCCATTCTCCCAATGTCGTTCGCAAACGTCTTGAACACAAAGGTGTAGACGAACATCCGGAGGATCCCTCATGAGACATAACGAGTGGCGATATTCGATCAAAACGGGCTTCAAGAGTTTAGGTCGACATCCTTTGCTGTCTATTGCTGCGATTACGACGCTGGTGCTGATGCTATTTCTCACGAGCGCTTTTGTCGCTTTCTCGCTCAATGCCAATCATCTGTCAAAGATCGCATCTCAACAACCCCCGATTGAAATATCCATGAGTTTGAGCGCCGAACAAGCCGATCTCGACCTTATCGAAAACTATCTGATAGACAGCGAACTCGTTCAAATGTATGAGATGAGAACCCCCTTGGAGAATTATGAGCAGTTTAAGCATGAATTAGGAAAAGAAGAGCTCTGGAAGGGTTTCGACTATGAAACGTATATCCCTCATACGATCAACGTTCGCCTCAACGATCCTGCTACGGGAGATGAGTTTAAACGGGAGGTTGAAAATTTACCCGCAGTCCATGAAGTGATGATGGAGTCGCACTTGATGGCTTTCCTCGATGACGTCAAACAAGGGACATCGCGCGTCGGGATCATCGTTTTTATCATCTTGACGTTGATAGCGACGGTCGTTATGGCAAATACTGTAAGGATTGCGGCATTGTCGCGTTCTCGAGAGATCAACATCATGAAGTATATCGGCGCGACGAACAAGTATATTCGCATTCCTTTCATCGTTGAAGGCGCGACAATCGGTATGGTCGGTGCGCTTCTAGCCAGCTTATTCGCGTCGTTGCTCTACAATGAACTTGTTAAGAAGTTTTCACCTGATTCACTGGGTTCGATGACGCTTGGTGCTTCCCGTTATACACTTTTGCCAACGGGGCATATCACGCTTATTCTGTTTTTGCTTAACCTTTTCGTAGGGATAACGCTCTGTACCGTCATTAGTGCCGTATCTGTTCGCAAGTACGCCAAAGTGTAACGCTTTTTATACCGAACCGATGGTATGAATAAATTTACCGGATGAGAAAGATGGCAGTCCGTCGACACGCATACAATGTCATGACATTGTCATATTTTCAGTCTGGAAGTAAAAACGTCTGGTATGATAATATAAAATATCGAGGTTAGAATGTTCCGAGTATGGCGAAGGAGGAAGCATGGCTAAGAAGATAACGTTAAAACGATTATTGACACGACTGTTGGCGTTAGTTCTTATTGCTTTGACTCTGTCGCTCGGTTTTGCCCCTTTGACCACTCATTCCGTGGCAACGTCGTCCAAGTACAGACAAGCAGAAGAAAAACTCAAAGGTATTAAAGATCAGCTGGCGACAATAAAAAGCGACCGTGAAAAGTTGGCGAATCGCCAAAAAACTTTGAGTGGCGAGCTTGCATATCTCGAAAATCGTTCCGAGGAACAACGCAAAGTATACGACGAGGCGCTTGAACAGAAAGAATATGCGCTGGAAGCGATGCTGATGTACCAACAAGGGTATGCCAATGCGTTAAGCGATTACGAAGAGAAGACTGTTCAGTATGAGCAGCGAATTGCTCGAATGTATGAGTGGAATCAGAAATCAGTTTTCGAGATGCTGATTACAGCGGTCAATCTCGATAGTTTCTTTACTACGCTTCGCCTCATGAGAATTATCGCTGATGCCGATGAGCAGGCTTTAGCCGAGCTTGAAGCAGCCTCTGCCCTTGCAGAGGAGATGAAACAGGATGCGGAAGCTTCATATGAGGAAATGGTGCGACTTGTCGATGAAGCGGATGCCGTTCTCCAAAAGATTAAGAACGAAAAGGCATTGGCTGCGAAACAGCTCAGCAAGTTATCAAATTCCTTGGAATTGACAAAACAAAAGCAGGAACAGCTTGAGAGAGATAAGACGAGCGCGGAGCGAAATCTCAAAGCCATCGGGATTGAAGAGGCGGCAAAGAGGGCTTCCGGTGCCACGGGTTCTCATTATGTCGGTACGGGGGCGTATATCTGGCCCACTCCCGGGTTTTATCAGGTATCTTCTCATTTCGGTTGGCGCGCAAAGTATGGTCGGTTTCACTACGGTACCGATGTTATGTGTCCGACAGGAACGCGCATCGTGGCAATGGCGGATGGCATTGTCACGTATGTTGGATGGCCTGGTAGTACATACCATTGGGCGTACGGAAAGATGGTCGTCATCAACCATTACGATGGCACGCAGACGCGCTATGGTCATTTAAGCGGCTATAACTGTCATACGGGACAGAAGGTCAATGCCGGGCAAGTGATTGGCTATACGGGCAATACGGGTCGTTCGTCAGGTCCCCATCTGCATTTCGAAATTCGCATCAACGGCACTCCCGTCAACCCGATGAAATATTTCAAGTGGGTTAGATAGCATTTTTCTCCGCTATATGCGGCGGTGACGATTTCGAGTCTGGGCTTCTATTCGGACAAAGGCATTGTCAATCAATAAGATTCGGGACGCAATCATGTTTATGCATGATTGCGTTTGTTATGATCAACATTCCAGCAAGAATACCGGGCGAATGTTCGTGTTCTTAATGGGCAGTGGTATGATGATGTGAGTGCGTGGTCACACTCTCAATGTGACTTTCACGGAAGTAAAATTATGAATCATTTGAATTAGGTGCACTGGTATGGATGAGCAAAAAAACAATTATGAAGGACCGGCAGAACATCCCACTAATGACACAACGGGAGTCCAGCCGCCTTATGAGCAGAGACCGTACGCAGGAGGTCAGTTTCCTGATCAGAGAGGCTACGTGCATCACGACGATTATTCTTCGTGGGGTTCTCAGCGATACTCATCGTCGGGATACGGCATGACTACAGATGGTAATCGAAAGAAACCTTCATGTCGATGGCCCGTCTTTTTTGCGGTGTTATTAACGGCTTCGCTGACTTTTTTGGTAACCGTAGGTATAGGTTTCGTATTGTTTGGGCATGTAGTTGATGGCGGTGATCCGGTTGTTACGACAAGACCCGACTCGACAATTTCTTCTCCTAGTACTGAACCCGCCGCAAAAGACGTCCCGGGAATTGTTCGGTCGCGTGACGGTCTTTCTATTACTTTCGCCGATCAAGAGGGAATTAAAGATGCCCTCGAAAAGTTTGTCACTGCCTATAACTATCTTCGAGATAATTACTACGAGGAATACACGGACAGCGAAATGATCGATAAGATGATCGAAGGTCTTGCTGGTCAGATGGGTAGTCCATATACGTTCTACCTCACTCCCGAATACTACGAGTCGATTGAAGATACGATGCGCGGCGAATACGTAGGTATAGGTGCCATTGTCATGCGTGATCAGAGCGACCGCTACATCGTCAATGACTTGATTCCCGGAGGACCGGCTGAAAGAGACGGTCTGCACGTAGGCGATATTATTCGGAAAGTAAACGGAATCGATACATCAACATTTGAAGATGTCGGTCAGCTGGCAGCTATTGTACGAGGAGAAGAGGGGACAGTTGTAACACTTGTTGTTTACCGTTCTTCGGCGAACGAAGAATTGACGATCAAGCTCACACGTGAACATATTACGAATATCTCTGTGCGTTCACGCATGTTGGAGGGTGAAATCGGCTACGTGCAGGTATCAGAGTTTTCGGAAAACGTCGCGAAAAATTTTGAAAATGCAGTAAGCGACCTTCTGGGACAGGGAGCGGAGTCTTTTATCTTTGATTTGAGGAATAATGGCGGTGGCTACGCACATGAATGTATTGATATGCTCGATGTCTTGTTGCCGCCTGTGGAAGTCGCGTCTCTCAAAGGGCGCGAAGACGGACATGAATATACGGAAGTCTGGAAGACAAAAAATAAAGCCGTTGTCTCGGAGGATATGGAGTTCGTTGTTCTTATCAATGAGAACTCCGCAAGCGCGAGTGAGTTGTTCACGGGCGTTTTACGCGACTACGGGAGAGCCGCGATCGTCGGTAAGAAGTCTTTTGGGAAAGGTGTCGGGACAGTGACGATCCAGTTGCCTGATAAATCCGCGATTCAGGTAACCAACTTCGCGTATTATCTGCCAAAGGGTGACTCGGTTGAAGGCGTCGGACTTGAACCTGACTACGTTGTTGAGATTCCTCGAGGAGCGTCGGGTAAGCCGATCAGCTCCATGACGCGTGAAGAGGATACACAGCTTTCAAAGGCGATCGAACTACTCCTGCCTTAAAGATAATATGATGGTCATCCGATGAGCACTTTTAAATGCGCCGCCGGATGACTTTATCATTCAAATTGAATCGTTTTAGTCGGTTCGGCACATGCGCTACGCAGTTCGTAGTGTTTAAATCGCAGATTTAAGGGAATCTTTGCCCCTTTGCCGAAGTGAGTGTACCGCAGCTCGCAGCTCGTCCGCGGCACGTAGTGGAAAATGCCGTTTGACATCAATGTCTTTTCTGTCGTATCATAATTCGGCGACCGCTCCGGCGGGGTCTTTTAATGTTGTCTGAAACAACAACCTCTGTCGGGCGAGACTGTTAATTAGGAGGAACCGCATAAATGGGTTATGCCATTATTAAAACAGGCGGCAAGCAATATCGCGTAGCCGTCGGAGATGAGATTTTTGTAGAGACGATCGCCGGTGAGCCGGATGACGAAGTGACGTTTGACGAGGTTCTCGCTATATCCGATGGAGAGTCTCTTACAACGGGTACGCCGTTTCTTGAAGGTGCGACTGTTACGGGTAAAATCGTGAAACACGGTCGCGGCAAGAAAATAGTCGTCTTTAAGTACAAAGCAAAAAAGGGTTATCGTCGCAAACAAGGTCATCGACAGCCCTACACGCGTGTTCTGATCGAAGCGATCAACGGTTAATATGATTCTCGCGACCTTTCACCATGACGGACAGGGTCGAATCACGGCCTTTCAACTGGAAGGACATGCGAGAAACTGGAGACCATGGCCCGATATGATTTGCGCCGGAGTCTCAGCGATAGGACAGACAACCATCGGAAGCATACAGGAGCTTGCCGGCGTCGAGCCGGACTACTCCCTCGAAGACGGCAATATCCGATGTGTTGTCGAGTATTCCGATGACGACGAGCAGTCAAAAGTCATCGCCGCTTTGATGGCATCGACGAGGATAGGATGTCTTCAGCTGGAAGACAGTTACGGAAAGAAATTTGTAACAGTAAACGATGTGTTCCACGGGGACACAAAAATCAACATATCACGCGACTATTAGATTCAGCGCGTCAAAGATATAGGAGGCAAAAATGATTAAAGTTAATCTTCAATTACTTGCTCACAAAATGGGCATGGGCAGCACGCGCAATGGTCGCGATTCTCGATCTAAACGGCTGGGCGCGAAAGTTGCCGATGGTCAGTTCTGTACGGCGGGGAGCATCATTTACCGTCAGCGCGGAACAAAGATTCATCCCGGCAACAATGTCGGGATCGGTAAGGACGACACGCTTTTTGCGAAAGTGGACGGGACGGTGCGATATGAACGTATTTCCCGCAAGCGCAAACAGGCGAGCGTCTATCCTGTCGAAATGTAAGGATCGGGAGCGGCGGCAGCCGCTCTCATTGTTTAGCGCATGTTTTTCGATCATACAACCATAGAAATAAAATCCGGCAACGGCGGCAACGGCTGTGTCTCTTTTCGTCGCGAGAAATACGTCCCGAACGGCGGACCGGACGGCGGCAATGGCGGTCGAGGCGGGGATGTCACGATTCGCGCCGACCGCAATGTCAACACGCTTCAGGAATATAGGTTTCAGCGCCATTTTGCCGCCGGGAACGGTGAGGACGGCAAGGGCAAGAAGATGGCAGGCGCCAGCGGCGCAGATCTTGTTCTCAAAGTGCCGCCGGGAACGCTTATTCTAGAATCGGAATCGCGCGAGCTTGTTGCCGATTTGAGAAATGATGGAGATGAAGTGGTTGTGGCAAAAGGCGGTGCGGGCGGTCGCGGGAATATGAATTTCGCGAATGCTGTTCGCCAGGCGCCGCGCTTCGCGACGGCGGGCAAACTCGGCACGATGCTGAAAATCGATCTCGAGTTGCGCCTTCTCGCCGATGCGGCGCTCGTTGGTTTCCCCAATGCCGGAAAGTCGACGCTTCTTTCCGTGATGTCGGCAGCAAAGCCAAAAATCGCTTCCTATCCCTTTACGACACTGCAACCGATTTTAGGTGTTGTCGATGTCTCGGGAGCGCGTTTCGTCCTCGCGGATGTGCCGGGGCTGATTGAGGGTGCATCCGAGGGAGCGGGGATGGGACATGACTTCCTGCGACACGTCGAGAGAGCACGGCTTCTTCTGCATGTTCTCGATGTTTCGAACTTCGACGGTATCGAGCCGATGGATCGCTTTGTCGCTTTGAATCGTGAATTGGAAAAATATAAGAACTTGCTCGATTCGCGTCCGCAATGGGTTGTGCTGAACAAGATTGATCTCGTAACGGAAGATACGGTTCAGAAGTTGCGCGATGAAATCGAGACACTCGGTTACCGTGTGTTTGCTGTCTCGGGTGCCACAACTGAAGGAGTAACAGAGCTCAAGCAAGCGCTCGCCGTAGAAGTCTTGACGTTGCCTCCGCCCGAGCTCGATGAGATCGGACGACTCAAAGTCTATCGATTGGAGAAGAAATACGATTTCTCGGTTTCCGAGCGAAAAGGTATCGTTTCGGTTGAGGGACCGTTTATCCATGAGCTGATGCAATCGACGAATTTTAGCGATGCGGAGTCGTTTCGTCATTTTCAGAAACGTATTATCGACAGCGGAATTCAAGACGCATTATTGGACGCCGGCGTCGAGGAAGGCGATGACGTTCTCATGGACGGTGTGCTGTTTGAGTTCTCTTTATAGTCTTTATCCCTCCTGCCTTGCACATAGTGCGATATCGTTATCGCAGGTCTCGCTTGGAAAAAGAACAGCGTAACCCTTTTCCCTGAATGTAAATCATGTATAATCAATTTACAGTTGAACCCGACCGGATGACATACCGGTTGATAAGGAAGGAGTTATCATGAAAAAATATATTTGTGACATGTGCGGATATATCTATGATCCCGAGATGGGCGATCCGGACGGAGGTCTGGAACCCGGTACACCGTTTGAGGATATTCCTGAGGATTGGGTATGCCCGTTGTGCGGCGTTCCGAAAAGTGAGTTTTCACCTTACGAAGACTAAGTTCAGTCCAGTTTAGACAAAGTATGACGAGAAAGCCGGTAACGCCGGCTTTCTTCTTTTCACGTCGGTTCTTTTTTACGGATGAACCTGATAAGATGGAAGGGCAATTGAAAGCATAACAATCATTACCGTGTTAACGATGTGAAAGGATGGGAATAAAGTGATGCAGAAGATCAATGATCGCGTCTTCCAAGTGGGCGCTCCGGACCCGCGTTTGCCGTATTTTGACGCTTTAATGCCAACGCCGTATGGCACGACTTACAACAGCTATCTTGTTCGTGGAGACGAGAAAACAGCCCTAATCGATCCCGTGCAAGGCGATAAGGCTGATCAATTGTTGCAGAACCTCAAAGAACTCAAAGCCGATAAGCTCGACTATATTATCTGTCTGCATACGGAGCAAGATCACGCAGGCGCTATTCTCGTGTTGCGCGATGTATTCCCCGACGCTCAGATCGTCGGAACGGCAAAGGTTGCCGAGCTGATGGAATACCATTTCCACATACCGCGCGAGACGTTCCTTGTCGTTGCGGAGGGAGATTCGATCGATCTCGGCGGCGTAACGCTCGTGTGCATGCCGATACCTTTCGCTCATTGGCCTGACAATACGATGTTTTGGATGCCGGAAGAGCGTATGCTCTTCAGTTCCGATTTATTCGGAAGCCATTACGCGCCTGCCATTCCGAACTGTCCTGACGAGGAGATATGGCTTTTTGAAACGCGCGCGTACTTCTCCGAAATCATGATGCCGACGCGGCAGCACGTCGCGCGTTATGTGGCGAAAGTGCGAGAACTCGACCCGAAGTACATCTGTTCGTCACATGGACCAATCTGGGAAGACCCTGCGATCGTTTTGAACGAGTACGAACTCATGGTCTCCGACAAAGTCCGCCGCGATGTTGTCATCGCCTATGTATCGATGCATGGTAGTACCGCCCGTATGGTCGATGTTGTCGCCGATGAGCTCTGTGCGGCAGGCATTCGCGTCGCGCTCTACGATCTCGGCGACCCGAACCGCGATCTGCGCACGTTGGTCGGTTCCGTCGTGACGGAGACGGTCAATGCCGGATCGCTTCTCCTGGCTTCGCCGACCGTGTTGGGCGGTCCTCACCCGGCGGTGGCGGCGATGGCGCTCTTGATCAATGCGTTTAACCCCGCTATTCGCTTCTTTGGTGTGTTCGGTTCTTACGGTTGGGGGACGCAAATCGAAAAACAAGTCAGCGGGCTGACGGCAAGAGTGAAAGCCGAGCGCCTTGAGCCTGTTCTCGTCCGCGGTCTTCCGACGGAAGAAGATTATGAGTCGCTCCGCCGATTCGCGCGCGATCTCGCCGAGCGGCTGAATGCGATTCCCGACGAGGAGATCGTCGCCTGAGCGCTACAGTATCAGATGATAAATAATGAGGGGCTGACTCATTTCCGCTCTTATTTAGCGGTTTTGAGACAGCCCCTTTTTGTCTGGGTTATGGGTACTAATCTCGTTTACGTGGAGTTCCAAAACTGCTTTGTTCAGTGGACATTCATGACTAATGAGAATCGGACAACATCTTCAAGACATATTCTTCAATATCATCAAGCGTTTTCGCACTTGCTGCGCCGGGATAAGCGAAATCTGAAAACAAGAGACCTTGCCCCGTTTCTATAAATGCCCATCTTATACTGTCTCCAATTCCGCAAGGAGCAAGGTCGGTCAGCAGCAGAGTCTCGCCCCGTATTTCCATGATGGAATCGTTATCATATACAGACGGCATGAAGATGCCTTCCATTCCGACTCGGATCTGATCAATGACGCCTGCTTCTACCATATTCATATGAATTGGGCTGTCTTGGTAAATAATATACGGAAGAAGGACCTTAAGCGGTTTGTCTGTGGGGATGTCCCCACTGTAGATTTTTTGAACATCAATCGTCGCGATGCAACGAAATTCTTTTCTTTGCTCAAAATCAATGGTAATATTCGTCAGATCAGTCACAACACCGCGGAAGATATACATGTCATCTCGGGAAAACATTTCCTCTTCAGAGAAGCACATCAGCGAATCTGTTGTGCCACCTGAGTTTAAGGCTTCTCGCACCTCCTCATCGGTCGCATAGCGTACTATGGCGGTCGTTTTGTCGGAAACGGGGAATGTTTCGGGTGGCGAGTTCTCTGTTTTGCTAGAGAGGGGAATTTCCTCTGACGGCTTGATCGGTTGTTTGTGTCGAAGATTCGGGACGATTAAGACGGCGCCGATGACGAGGCAGAGACAGGCAGCGGCGGCGATCCATTTTGTCCATGCGGGCGCGAAGCGTTTTTTTGCCTTCGGGGCGGCTTCTTCAATATGTCTTTCGTCAATGTCACCGATTATATGTAAAAAGCGTTTTTCTTTCATAAGTGAGTGCCTTCTTCCTCTAAATATTCTTTGAGTTTCTTTCTCGTTCGGAATAGCGTGACGGTCACTTTGCTTTCGGTCAGGTTGTATTCGCGTGCAATTTCCTTGACTGGACTCATGTACCAATAGCGTCGGACGAATATTTTCCGTGTTTCCGCCGGAAGCGCGTCGAGAAACCGGTCGAGCAGCTCCTTGACGTAAAGATCCTCAACGATGTCGGTAGAGGGTCTCTCATCAGGGATGCACTCCGCCAATTCATCGAGGACGAGCGGTATCTGACCTTTGCCGCGTTTCTGCGCGGTCGATTTTTCAAGCATATTCAGCGCCAGATTGCGCGTGATTTTTCCGAGGTACGTCTGCAATTTGTTCGGACGCTTCGGGGGAATGGAATTCCACGCCCTCAGGTACGTGTCGTTAACGCACTCTTCCGCGTCTTCATTGTTGTGCAGGATGTTGTAGGCGATGTAGTGGCAATACCTTCCGTATTTCTTGCCGGTTTCCGATATGGCCAGTTCGGATCGATCAAAGAACAGTTCGACAATTTTGCTGTCGTCCATATCGGATCTCCTCTCTCTTTATTAAGACCTCTCACCCTAATACACCGGAATCGTATTCGTTTCACTACAGGTTGTACCGGAAAATTCGTATGAGATAAATTTCGCGCTATTCTTCGAGTATTTCCAAAGGCTGTTCTGGTTCTTCGGGGGTATCGATCAAAAGTGAATGGATTAACGTGTTGACGATGTCATCCGGGCGTTCGCGCCACGTCCTGGACGCTTTCTCTGCCATCTCTTCGGTCGGGAATCGAAGCGTCAATAGAAAGCTCGTATCATTGCCTTCTTTTTGACGGCAGATGAGCTCGTATTGCCCGTCCGATGTAAGCTCAATTTTGACGGTGACGGCATCTGCCATTTTGCGCCGAAAGCTGTGCTCTTCGAGGTGTTGGGAAATGAAACGTCTCGTTGCCGCGGGGATTTGGTGATTGAGCGCGTCAATGACTGCCTGTCCTTTGTCCGTCAGATCGCATCGCTCAATGGCGCGATTGTGGGCGTCGAGAGCTTCTTCTCCTTTGCGCGCTCCTACGTGAAGGAGTCCCGTATCGATCAGCTCTTCGAGTGCGCGTATCACATCGAAATAGTCCATCGACCATGTCGCGAGAGCCGTATCTTGGAGATAGGATCGGCGTATTCCCGGTGCCTGCTCGACAATATAGAGCAGTAATAATTTGTGAATCGAAATATTGGTCTCCTGCATCGGTTGGTCCTCCGGGCAACGCTATCTGCTTAGAATCGATCATATCACAATGCACTCTTGTCTCTTCATTTGTTATAATAAACTCTACAGCTTTGCGGGGGAGACCTTATATGCTATTTGATGTGATCGTAATTTTGCTATTGCTGTTGTTTGCTTGGATCGGCTATCGGCGCGGTCTTCTCTTAACGGCTGTCAGTGTTGTCAGTTCGTTGATCTCGATCGGCATCGCATTTCTCCTTGTCCGTCCCATTTCGGGTTGGCTGCAAAAGTTAGGTCTCTTCAGCGTTTCGATAAGAGTTTTTTCAGTACGAGTTTATGAAAGTACCGAAAATCTCCCGGCATCGATTGCGCCCGTTCTGGAATCATTCGGCATGCCGGAATCTTGGACGAGAAGGATTTTACAAATGCCCGCGCCGGGAGGGGAAACGGTCATTGAAACAACAGTGAATTCTGTCTGGCAACTTGTTATCAGTGCTTTAGTGCTTATCTTCATTTATCTTATCGTCAAACTCGTTCTCGGACTTCTCGCGCGACTTTTGACTCCATCGCTTAACGGCATTCCCGTGGTCGGATGGCTCAATCGATTCGGCGGTCTCGTCCTCGGTTTGGTTTGGGGTATCTTTACAATGTGGCTCATCATGATGGTGCTCACTTCCTTCAGTGTGGTAAGTGATCCTATACGCCAGTTTATCGGTGATTCTAAGATTCTCGCGTATATTTCGGAAAAAGACATATTTAGATCACTTTTGGACACGATCTTTTGATTTCTTGTAGTTGACAAAACGAATAGTTCTCTTTATATTGTTAATTGGTTGGCACTCTACCCAGCCGAGTGCCAATTCCGATAATAGACAGTATTTTTTAATGGGAGGTTATGTAATGAATATTAGACCATTGGCTGACCGTGTGGTCATCAAAAGACTGGAAGCAGAAGAGACAACAAAGGGCGGCATCGTATTGCCGGGTTCCGCGAAGGAAAAACCGCAAATCGTTGAAATCGTCGCTGTTGGACCGGGAGGCGTCGTCGACGGGAAAGACGTCATCATGGAGGTTGAAGTTGGTGATCGCGTTCTGATCAGCAAATACGCCGGTACCGAAGTGAAGATAGATGATGTGGAATATACGATTCTGAGGCAGAGCGATATTCTCGCAATCGTTGATTAAACAAACGACATAATAGAAGGAGATATACATAATGGCAAAAGATTTGAAATACACCGAAGACGCACGCAAAGCATTGGAAATTGGCGTCAACAAGCTAGCGGATACGGTCCGCATTACACTTGGTCCAAAGGGTCGGAACGTCGTTCTCGACAAAACGTACGGGACGCCCGTTGTCACGAATGACGGCGTGACGATCGCGCGTGAAATCGAGCTTGAGGATCGTTTTGAAAATATTGGCGCACAGCTCGTCAAGGAAGTCGCGACGAAGACGAATGATGTCGCCGGTGACGGAACGACGACGGCGACTTTGCTAGCGCAGGCGATTATCCGCGAAGGAATTCGCAACGTCGCGGCGGGGGCAAACCCTATCATTCTCAAGCGCGGAATCGATAAAGCCGTCGAGACCGCGGTGGAAGCTATCGGTCGTAACAGCAAAGCCGTTGCAGACAAGAATGATATTTCGCGTGTTGCCGCCATCTCGGCGAACGACGAGGAGATCGGACTTGAGATCGCCAAGGCGATGGACTCCGTGACAAATGATGGTGTGATTACCGTCGAAGAGTCCCAGACAATGGGTACCGAGCTCGAAATCGTGGAAGGTATGCAGTTTGACCGCGGTTACATTTCAGCTTATATGGTTACGGATACGACAAAAATGGAAGTCGTGTACGATGATCCTTACATCCTGATTACCGATAAGAAAATTTCCAATATTCAGGATTTGATTCCTCTTCTCGAGAAGATTGTTCAGAGCGGCAAACGCCTCCTGATCATCGCCGAAGATGTCGAGGGCGAAGCTCTCTCCACCATCATCCTGAATAAACTGCGCGGCACATTCCAGTGCACCGCGGTGAAAGCTCCTGGATTTGGAGATCGCAGAAAAGAAATGCTCCAAGATATCGCCGTTTTGACTGGCGGTAAGGTTGTGTCGTCAGATCTGGGCATGGAGCTGAAAGATGTCCAACTGGAAGATCTTGGTCGTGCACGTCAGGTCAAGGTCGACAAGGATAATACTGTCATCGTCGATGGTGCCGGGTCGTCTGAAGCTCTGAAGGATCGCGTCAATGCCATCCGCGCGCAAATTGAGGAAACGACTTCAGATTTCGATCGTGAGAAACTGCAGGAGCGCTTGGCCAAGCTCGCCGGTGGCGTTGCCGTCATCAAGGTCGGTGCAGCCACGGAAGTCGAGATGAAAGAGCGCAAACTCCGCATTGAAGACGCCCTTTCGGCAACACGTGCGGCCGTCGAGGAAGGTATCGTTGCTGGCGGCGGCACAGCCTATATCGATGTGCTCGATGAGGTTACCGCGTTGCTGGACGACCTGCAGGGCGATGAGCGTACAGGTGTATCGATCATCTTGCGCTCGCTCGAGGAGCCCGTTCGTCAGATTGCCATAAACGGCGGATTCGACGGCAGCGTCGTCTGCGAAAAAGTGAAGTCCGGTAAAAAAGGCATCGGTTTCAATGTTTTGACGGGTGAGTATGTCGACATGGTTTCCGCGGGTATCGTGGATCCTGCCAAAGTGACAAGATCGGCGCTTCAGAATGCCGCCTCCATCGCCTCGATTCTTTTGACGACTGAGGCTGTCGTGGCGAACATCCCCGAGCCTGAGCCGATGATGCCCCCGCAGGGCGGTATGTATTAAGCCGCTAAACAAGCCGTTTGATATGCAGACGCTATTAATAAGCGTTGCAGATCTAGGTTAGGTTCAAAAAATCAAAGAGCTCTCACAAACCGCTACGTTTGTGAGAGCTCTTTCTTTAGACGTTGCTATCTGTTAGGATCGCCGGAAGTCTGTGGTATTACGAGAGTGACCTTACAGGTAAGTATCGGATCAGGAATTATGTTCGCTTGATGTTTTTATAATAAATAATCGAAGCGAAACTGTCGGCGTGTTATAGTGTTCTGTGTATCGAGGATCCGGAAATGGCGACTTTGAACAGAGAAAATATGCACATTGATGTTGTTGAATCGTCTGGCAGAACGCGAACCTTCCAGCGTCCTGTCGTTGTGGCAGTTATTGTTGCGTGGATAGCCTTAATTATATTTATTATCGTCCTTACTCAAGTGTCGCAGGACCCCGATGTTTTACCGGATGATATGGATAGAAACATTTATCTCGGTGATACTTTCTCATTGCAACATGCCCCCGCGTCAACCATACGTGTTCACTCGAACGTGCCTTTGAGAGTCGAAGATAGCGGGCTCGCCGTTCTCGATGCCGTCGGACGTGAACAGTCTTTTATTCAGTACCCTTATCGCCATCCGAACCTTTACGATGCCGGGGAGGCGCTGATTATTGCTCCAAGAAACGAGACGGAGATTACGGTCTTACTGCCTGATTTAACGATGCATGAGATCAGTGTGGAGGCGATCATACATGGTGGAGACTATCGCGACGGATACGTCCTATTGCTCGGGCAGGCTGCCAACAATGTAAGCAGAGTGTCACTTCATAAGCTGAAACAGGCAAGCCCTCTTTTGACACTGGCGATTACTGAACACGGGAGACCGATTCGCGTCTCTTTTGCGAAGAGTGGCAGATCTTTCGACGTTTTACTCGTTGATTTTTCAGATGGTACACCTGTGACGCGTGTTCGACGCTTTGATTTTCAAGGCGAGCTGATTGCAGACCGGCGATACCCCAATTTTGGTTTTTTGCCTGCTATCCTTCAGCTTCACGATGAAGAACAGGTTCTTTTCGGCGAGTGTGAAATAATCGCCGTTAATCCTGAGACAGGTGAATTACGACTATCTCATTCGTTCGATCGAATCGAACAGATAGATTTGAGATCTGGATGTTTGGGTATACGTGCAATGGACGAGGGACGGATGTCCATATGGTTTCTCAAGGGAATGCCCGATCAGATCGATCAGGCGCTAGTCAAAGCGAAGAGTACAGAAGAAGTCATCGATTTTGCTCTTTCGAGCGATGGTGTTTATGCGCTGGGCGTGACAGCAGACAAGCTGATGCTGTTCAATACGGCGACGGGTGAACTCATTGCAGAAGGAGATGGCTTGAGCGGCATGGTAAGAGTCCTTGCGATTGCGAATCGTTATTTTCTCGTATTGACTGAGGAAGAAGGTGCCATTGTCACTATTCGATAAGAGTAGCGCAAAAAATCAGAGGTTTTTCGGTTGAACAAGAATCTTCATGCAGTCCAAGAAATCGATATGTTTATCATCGGGGGCGGCGCTTCCGGAATTCTTGCGGCGCTCGGCGCCGCGTATGGAAGCAATTTTACCGGTTCCATCGTAATCGTTGAAAAAGAGAGTCGTCCTCTCCGCAAGGTTCTTGCCAGCGGTAATGGTCGCTGCAATCTGGCAAATATGTCGGAGCTTGAAGGGCGTTATCACGGAACGGATCCTCTTTTCGTAAAAGGGGCGCTCCGAAGATTGTCCGCATCTGATCTTATCGAGTTGCTCGGGAGATGGGGACTGAAGACGCGTGTTGACCATGCTCAGCGTGTCTATCCGCGTTCGATGCAATCCAGTTCTGTCTCACTTATTCTCTTGCGAGCACTTGCACGCTACGGGCTTTCGGTGCGAACGGAAACGGAAGTACTGTCTATCGATAAAGCTGATGACTGTTTTCTAGTGTCATTATCCGACGGAACGTCTATACAAGCGCGCTCTGTTATTGTGGCGGCGGGGAGTCCCGCTTCTCCTCAATTGGGCGGCTCATCTTCCGGACTCTCTATCTTGCAGTCACTCGGTCATACAATTCTCAAGCCCATACCTGCACTCGTTCCCCTGAACTTAACGAAAGGCGATGTTCTAAAAGGGGCTGAAGGTGTGCGTTTTCTTGGCAACGCTTACTTCGAATCTAGCATTAGCGGCAGGTCGCCGACCGTGGAAGGTGAATTTCTCGTTACCTCTTACGGCTTGTCCGGTATCGCATCCATGGAACTTGCTCGCTACGTCTCGAAAGTGCAAGAGCGCGGTCACGCGGTTAATGGCAAACAGGGAGAGGGTGTCGGGAAAATCGTCATCGATTTTCTTCCCGAGATTGGCTTGAAGGAATTGGAGTCACATCTCGCGTCATCTCTGTGTGCCGTTTCTGTCAACCGATCAAGAAACCATGCCCGACACGACTCAAGACGACTTCGAACGGAGACACCACCGTCATCGTCGGACGACAAAGAAGACGCAGTCAATTTGAATGTATTGCTTGCCGGAGTTGTTCCGGAAAAACTTGGTCGCGCGATCATCGCCATGAACAAACTTGATCGTTTGCACGGACCGAAACGATTCACAAGGATCGCCGAAGCATTGAAAAAGTTTGAGCTCACGGTCGAAGGAACACGCGGATTTGAATTTGCTCAGATCTCAACAGGCGGAGCCGTGACAGCTGAATTTAACGCGGGCACCTTGATGTCTGAGAAAGTTCCGGGACTTTTCGCCTGTGGCGAAATTCTTGATATTGACGGGGATACGGGTGGCTACAATCTTCTGTGGGCGTTTTCATCGGGATATCAAGCGGGTATTAGTGCCGCTTGCTATTTGGCGGACGATTGAATCCGTGTCCCATGAAGTGATCCGAAATCGATCGATTGATAGCTGTCATCAGACGACGATAGCCGATTTACTGCTTTCGTGGTTTGATGTATATGCGCGCGACCTTCCGTGGAGAAAGGATGTCTCTTCCACTCTTCGTTCGTTTTATTCTGATCGATTGAGTGCGTTTGTGGGCAGCCTGCCGTATGCTGAGCGCTTGAAGCTAAGACGCGATCCGTACACGGTCATTGTGTCAGAATTGATGTTGCAACAGACGCAAGTGAGCGCGGTTATCCCTTATTACGAGCGATTCATGGAACGCTTTCCGACTGTTGAGAAGCTAGCGGATGCCGATGAGACGGAAGTGCTCAAGCTGTGGGAAGGACTCGGTTATTATAGGCGAGCCCGCTTTCTGAGCGCTCTTGCGAAGCGCGTCGTTGAAAACTATGACGGTATCATCCCGCCGAACAAAAGGCTTTTATTATCTCTCCCCGGTATCGGTCAGTATACTGCTGGAGCGATTCTCTCCTTTGCCTACGATTTGCCTGAACCTGCCGTTGACGGAAATGTCATTCGCGTCTTCTCAAGACTGGATGCTCATCCCCATGTGCGAGGTGACGCAAAAGCCTTTCGCGCTGTACGTCATCAAGTGCGGGCATTGATGCCTGAAGATCGTGCCGGTGACTTCAACGAAGCGATCATAGATTTGGGCGCGACGATATGCACGCCGTCGTCTCCTGACTGTGCGATCTGCCCTTTGCATAGTCAATGTCAAGCCCATGCTCTTAATGTGGTCGACATATTTCCGTTGCGAAAGAACATTGAAGAAAAGCCGATCGACCGGTTTTCATATGTGCTACTTCACCGCGATAATTTCGTCTACGTCCAACGTAGGGCGAAGGGACTGCTCGAGGGGATGTACGAATTTTATTCCTTGCCTCACCCATTCGGGTCGGAAGAGGAGATGTCATTTCGCACGTCGTTTATCGGGGATTTGAAGATTGCACGATGTGCAAACACTCCATTTGAAAATGAACAAGTCCGCGAAGATGTAGGGGAATATGAATATGGGGATGGTGATTCTATAAAGTCATCAAGAGATGAAGGTCCAGCGGACGTAGGTAACCTTGCAGAAAAGATGAGAGTGAGTTTTATCGGTGACAGGAAGGCTGTGTATTCTCACAGAATATGGGAAGTATCGTGTTGGGAAGTTGAAGTCATGTCGCACATTGAGGACATCGGTACTGATCCTTCGGGGGAGTGGGTGACCATCGAAGAACTGTCGGAACTGCCTTTTCCTGCCGTTCTAGTTCCCTGGCGCGATGCGTTTATCTTGCGTTTCAATTCTGATTGCAAGGAGTCCTTAACATGACGACGACCAACGCTTCTTACTGTCCAAGTTACTTTGGCATTCACTCTCTTCACTTCTTTACCGATGGACGATTTTCCCTGCTTGTTTATTATGAGGCTCTGTGATACCATAGCGTACGTTATCGAATTTATTCATTGCCGATTAGTGTAACGGTAGCACACCTGACTCTGACTCAGTTTGTCCGGGTTCAAATCCTGGATCGGCAGCCAAACGCATAAACCCTGTGGCTCTAAGGTTACAGGGTTTTTTGTTGAAAGATAGAGCCTGTTGCGCACGAGAAACGTGCGCAACAATAAAGGGGCTGTCTCAAAACTGCTCAACAGTAGCGGGAACGGGAGAGATCTGTTTTATTGCAATCATCTGTAGAGATTCAAATCGTCAATTTCCAATGTGTAGTGTATCTCTTCTAACGGAAACATCTCCGATAACTCAAGTCGTAGAGGTGTATTGATTTCATCGATGGGAACAGCGTCATGCGCTCCTTTGACTGTTCCTCCCGCACCGATTAGATTCAATCCGGAATCATAATCAACATCGTCTGATACCACAGCGCCCTCTAATTTGACATTGTTTTGGTATGAACTGAATACAAAGCAGAAAGATGGCGTCAAATCGTCTTTGCCTGTATTTTTCCAATCATATGTGATCCTGAGACCGTATTTGTCGTCCAAATCTTCAACAACTTTCAACTCTGTAACCGTAATTTCAAAATCATCAAAGCGTATCGTTTTCCCGATGACGATTGTTCTATCATTTGCTACCGGCTCAGATGCACCGGGCTCCGTATTATCCGGTTTGCCATTTTTATTGCATGCCGCCAAGGCGAAAGCCATAACAATAATCAACAATAAAGCCAATACTTTGTTCTTTCTCATCTAAAGTCCAACCTTTCTGATGTTTCCCACCTGATAGCTTATCCGCCATGCATGTTTAATCAGGCGAGTTTATTATGCGGTCATCCCGCGAAGAGTAGTCTGACGCCAACGCTATTCTACTCCAATCAAAACTTGCCGCGTTTCTCAATCCACATTTAACCGTTGTTTCTCAGACGATTATCTCACCTGATTTTGACCTGCTCGACTACGGGTGTGCTCACCAACTATTTGTCAGTTTCATTCTAGTGTACTTTATCGTTTTTGCATAGATACACGCAAAAGGTGAATACCGGTGTTTGCCTATCGGCAGAAAAATCGATGCCGAATCTGTACAATACATGCCATGGAACTAAAAAATCTCTTCGACGTGAAGGATTAAAGTTCGTGGGACACGTATGTTTTCCCTTCTAAGAAAGATTAGAGCGAGAGGCGATCACTTCTCGCTCTTTACTGTTTGGATATTAAGAGGCAGTCAGGGCGAACGATTGACGGCGATTCAACATTCGGCAAATAGGATTTGGCGACCGTTCTGCCCGAGGCGTCGTCCGCGGATATCTCGACGAAATAATGCCAACTCATCATGTCGCACGTCCCGGTTTCCGGGAATTGGAAGCGATACAGCACGGTCAGAAGTTTGTCGCTTTGGACAATATCTTCTATGCCGACTTTGATGGAGCCGGAACTTAGACCGATGGCGCCGACAATGAGGACTTTCTTTAGGAAGAACTCATCATCGTACGCCTCGAGCAGTTGATCCATATCGTCATCGATGAACTGCCAGCCATAACAAGCTTCGTCCAGATAATCGGACAACTGCTTACCGTTGGAAATAATAACGGGATCAGTTGAAATGCCGAAAGTGCTCGTGGTCGGAAGGGTGCGAAGAATACGCGCGGTAAACGGAATACTTTTGCCTGCTACATCAGGAATAATAAGCTTTGTTTTGAAATCGTGGATTATTTGTGACCATGGAATATCCGTGGTTGTCGTCGTTGTAGATTGCGGCTCAGTATTCGCGCTGTCAGATGAGTCGGGTGGGATGGGCGACGTTGTCAAGTCGCTTGTCGGATTCGATGTGTCAAACGGATGCGATGGTCCTGATGTCTCGCAACTCGTAGCCAAAATGCCTGCCAATAGCAGAGATATTACGATCAAGATAGAAACAATCCGACGGACTGATTGTAACTTGAGACGGGAAATGCTCGTTTTCATGTATTCCCTCCAAAAATGCGTCGGTCTTCAACGGCTACACGCAAAATACTCTTTTCTACTATATTCTATCATGCGAGCGATTGGATGTGATTCGTGCGGCTTTGTATCCTTGACAAGCTTCTTTACGAGCTTCTTCACGTTGCCACAATTGTCACTGATTAGTTTCTGTCATACGATGATATGATAAAATGAAAAAAATGTGACATTGCACGGAGGAGATCCAGCTTTTGATTTTGGCATCCAACCTGTTTTCAAAAATCGGTGCGTTTTTTGATGAGTTGCGTTACAGCCTTTCGGACGGACTGCTGTTTCTTGGTGGACCGCTCGATATTGCCATTGCCGTTTTTGATATCGCGATCACGGCATTGGTTGTTTACTTTATTTTGCTTCTTCTAAGGGATTCACGTGCGTGGCAATTGCTCCGAGGGATTATCCTAATCGTTGCGTTCGCGCTCGTCTCAAGCGCGATCGGGCTTAATACGATCGGGTTTATGTTGAATCGTACGATTTCCATTTTGGCGATAGCCATCATCGTTATTTTCCAGCCTGAACTTAGGCGCACGCTGGAGACGGTCGGGCGCAATCGTCTGATGTATGGAGTGGGAAACGGCTTTTCGACTGATCCCGCACTGCATAGGATGATCGAGAATATTGTCAAAGCCTGCGAGTGGATGTCCAATACGCGGACAGGCGCGCTGATTGTTATTGAGCGCAGTACGAGACTGGGTGAGCTGTATGAGCAGGAAAATGCGGTGCGTGTCGATGCGATCGTTTCCTCCGCGCTTCTCCGGCAGATTTTCTACACGGGATCACCGCTTCATGACGGTGCGGTCGTTATACGTGATGGTCGAGTCGCGGCAGCCCGTGTCCATATCGCTCTATCCGATAATTATCATTTGAGGCGTGATTTCGGTTTGAGACATCGTGCTGCTGTCGGGGCAAGCGAGATGGGCGATGCGATCGCTGTAGTTGTTTCAGAGGAGAGGGGAACGATCAGTATTGCTGTTGACGGCGTGCTCCATGTGCTCGGCAATGCCGATTCGCTCCGGACACACCTGCACCGTTTGCTCGGAATTGTTGAGGGAGATGATCGTCGATCAATTTTCGGATGGTTCAAGAGGCTTTTCCGCAAAGGCAAAGAGTCAGAGTCAGATGAGCAGGAGCAGGAAGTTAAACACACTGTTTCCCCTGTAGTAAAGTCCGAGGAAGATAAGCTTGATTACGACTCTATGGCTGCAGAAGGTGGTGCGATGGCTGAGAATCGTTCGCGCGGGAAAAAGCGAAAGCTTCTGCGCAGAAGAAGTACCGGTCTGTGGCTCTCGCGCAGACAGCGCATCAGCTTGGCAATTTTATCTGTCATTATCTCCTCTTTTATGTGGGTTTTCGTTCAAGTGAGCGTTAATCCCGTTACAACGAAAACGTTTAGCGTTCCTCTTGCCCATTACGGTCTGGAAAAGGCACACGAGCGAGGATTCGGTGTTCAGAATTTTCCGGTCGCGAATGTGCAAGTGACACTTCGCGGGAGGCAGCAGGTACTTGATGGCATTGCCCCCGGTAAGATTGCCGCCTATATTGATGTCAGTGAAGTGAGCAGGATCGGACTGGTGCGGCTTCCCGTCATCGTCGATACAGAGACTTTGCTTTACACGAGAACAGAATTACTTTTGCCGGATTCGGTAGCGGTCAATGTTTACGAGAGAGTTTCCAAAACGTCAGATTGATGTTTCATTTTGATCGGTGCTGAGACCTGCAGGGTTATTTTATAGTTAGTTTGAGACTGGAAAGACTAGAAAGATTTGAAATATGTCGAGATTATTCGGTACGGACGGAGTTCGCGGTATCGCGAATCGTGATTTGACTCCCCAGTTGGCATACCAACTGGGGTTTGCCGGTGCACACGTTTTGACGCAAGAGACGCATCACAAACCGACGATTGTTGTAGGTGAGGATACTCGCGTTTCGTGCGGTATGTTGGGGTCTGCATTGATTGCGGGCATCACCAGCGCAGGCGCTGATGTTCTATACGTCGGGGTGATTCCGACGCCTGGAGTCGCATGGCTGATACGGAGATACCGTGCGGATGCCGGTATTATGATTTCGGCGTCTCACAACACTTTTGAATATAACGGGATCAAGTTTTTCTCCGGAGGCGGCTTTAAGTTGCCCGACGAGACGGAGGATGCGATTGAAGCGTTCATCAATGATTCGGCTTTTTGGGAGACAGAGCGACTTGTAGGCGACAAAATAGGAAAGCTTATTCGTCATGGGCAGGGAGCCGACGAGTACAGAGAACACCTGCAGTCCATTGCCGGTCTTGACCTGACGGGTATGAGAATCGTTGTCGATTGCGCACATGGCGCATCTTATGTGATCGCTCCCAAGCTCTTCAAGGATTTGGGGGCGGAGGTAATCGCCATCGGCGTTGATCCGGACGGATACAACATCAATCACGACTGTGGCTCAACGCATGTTGACAAAATATCGGAAGTTGTACGTGAAAATTGTGCCGATCTAGGTCTTGCCTTTGACGGTGACGCGGATCGATTGATTGCCGTCGATGATCGCGGGGATGTTTGTGACGGCGATGTCGTGCTTGCAATACTTGCCCGCGATCTTGATAACCGCGGAAAACTGGCTAAAAAAACTATTGTTGCCACGGTTATGAGCAATTTGGGGCTTGAGCACATGGCAATCAAAGCGGGTTATGAGTTGATCAGAACGCAGGTTGGCGACCGCTATGTCCTTGAACGAATGTTGGAAGATGAATTTGTGCTCGGTGGCGAGCAAAGCGGACACATCATTCTCTTGGAAGATTCGACAACGGGAGATGGCATCCTGACGGCTATCCGTTTGCTCGGCGCAGTTCGAAATGAGGGCAAAAACGCACGTCTTAGCGAAATAAGAAAGATAATGACGAAACTCCCACAGGTTATGGTTAACGCGCACGTTCCGGATGAGATGAAACAGTATGCGATGAATCATCGTGCTCTTGAGGAGGCGATTGCAAAAAGAGAGGCGATTCTTGGAAGTGACGGGAGAATCCTTGTGCGACCTTCGGGAACCGAGCCTCTCATTCGAGTTATGATCGAGGGTGTGGATCAGACGCAGATTGACGGTTTGGTCCATGAACTTCGCGAGGTGATCGAGTGTATCTGCTCGGAAATCGGTGAATCTTAATCTTTTTCCAGAAGCGGGATATTATATTGATTAGTCCGTGTTTTAGAGGTGTAAATTTTGACGGCAAAGAAGAGCGCGCGAAATGTTTTTATTCTTCTCATCATCAGCGGTGTTCTTCTCCTGCTGTCGTTTGTTGACGTTCTACCTAGTCCCGTATGCGGTGCAAAACGTTTCCAAATCGATTCGACTTTGCCTGATGGTGTCAAAAGACCGGACGCACAATCTGACGAAAGTAAGCCTGATGACGGTCAAATATCCCAATCGACGCCTAGCGACGAGCCGTCAGATACGACACTTGTCGGGAAAATCGAGTTGCCTGTAGTCGATAATGATCCCGATCAATTACCGCCGGGAGTCGAAGCTCTGCGCACATGGCCAGCGACGCTGTCTGTACCCAAACTTCATGAAGCGAACTTGGATGAGTATAAGACACGCGCCGCATCAGCTCAGCCGCTAAAAGGTGTTACCGTAATTCTTGACGCTTCGCGCGGAGGCGAGGAGACAGGAGCTGTATGGGGTTCGGGGGAAGGCGCATTAACGGAGAAGGCGATTCTTCTCGGCATTGCAACGGAAGCAGAAAAAGCTTTGACTAAATTTGGTGCGACGGTCGTGTTAACGCGGACGACAGACGCGTTTCATTCTTTGTTTGCTCGCGTCGCAATTGCAGCTGATGTCGCCTTAATTCGATATCGCGAAGCGGCAGATGAGGCAGGTTATCTGACATCAGTTGTCGATAACTTGCGTCTTCTTATGGGTGATGTGATCCGTATCAATCAGAACAGTCCCGCATCGGGTGGGCGCGGTCTTTTCGGCTCGATCGGGACATCGCCGCAACTCCGAATTTTGTATGATATTGAAGCTCAATACAGTGACATCGTGCTGATTAATTTATCTCTCGGCAACGATAGCGACACTTCACGGAGAGGGTCTAACGTTTACTATATGTCAGCCGATTTTGTTGCAAGCACGAATAACGGATATGCTGTCGACTGCGATCCAAAGGATTTCTACCCTAATTACACGAACATCGACAGTACTGGTCGCGCCGCACTGGCGGAGTTATTGAAAACGAATTTGGCACGCATGGTACCATCGTTTAAACCTGAAAACGGACTCGATGCAGGAGAAGAAAAGGATCTTGCATTGTTGAGACTTACAAATTACGTATCGGCATCTCTTGTGCCTGGTTACCTTTCAAATGACTGGGATCGTACAATTCTCGGATCGGAACAAGGTCGCGCTGGGATTGGTCAAGCGATCGCAAATGCGGTTTTCCAATATTTTATCGCACCTTCTTCCTAAGGCTAGTCTCAAACCTTTTCTATTCGTTTCCGTATGAAAAGCGACTGAACGAGTGGATGCGCATCCATGTCAGCAAGATATGTTCATCGGCGTGTGTCGCAGCATATTGGCGTAACTGCCGCAAAATGGCGAGAGCAGTCTCTTTCGTTGCGACCATAATGACAGCTTCTTTGCCGATATCGCCGGTTTGACTCAGAAATCCGCGGCTTTCACGTTCCGTAAAGCGACCGCGCATGATGGTAGCGCCGCGATTTCCTACTGTCTCCGCCAAACGGACAACATCGCCCGTATGACCGCGATCGACAAGTGCCAGAACGGCAATTTGATGAGTTTTATCTTGTTCCGCCGTCTCATTGGCGGTAGGCGCTGGCGGTAAATCAGAGCTTGTCGCGCACGACTCGCTGTTCATCAGCTTGTTGTAATTTTCCGTTATTACTTTTTCTGTTTCGCGATTCTTCTCGAAGATACCGGCTACCTTATCGATATTTGTTGAAAAGATTACTCCGCGTCCCGGCAATTCAGTGCGAAGTGAATCATGAATCTTTCGGTAAATAGCTTCACAGAGATTTTTTCTTGTGATGATCAGGACGATCTCTTTGCTTGGGACAATTTCGAAGTTGAAGGTCTTTTTACTGTGGTTTACCGAGCCTAGTGCATGCAGGATCGATGCTCCAATGGGATAGCTGCTGCGCACTTGTTTGACGACGTCTTCACCTTCACCTTCGTTGACGATCGTGGCGATCATTGAGTATGTATCTTCCGGTTCGTCATCGGACTCCGTTGAAGTTTTTTCCAAGCTAATAAGATAGGCGATGCCACCCAGTTTTTCCGCGAGATTGAATTGACGATTAATGTTGTCGAGAAGTGATGAAGCCATACTGCTTGGTACGGCTAACACTGCAATTTCGCGCTTAACGTTGGCAAGCCCGAGTATGGAGAGAATATGATTCGGGAGGGTGCCTCGTGCGTAGCTGAAAAAGGCGCCGACCGCTCCATTTGCAAGCGCGTAATTCGCCATTTCTTCCACTTTCTTCGGCGTGGAAATCATGATGAGAAGTGAGTACAGTTCATGTGTTGATTGATTGCGATCGTTTTGAATATTCGCAGGTCTGTCCATGTCCATATAGCTTGACTCCTTATATCCGGTTCATAATCGTTATCTATGCCGATCATGTTCATCGACTTCAAAAGAAGCGAGCTTCTCTTCGTGACCCAATGAGCGAACTAATTCACTTCCTTCGACATCCGCGCTTAAATCATTTGATTCGAGCGTGTCGATTGCTTGTTGTCTTTCAGGGGCGAACCCTTCGTGCAATGCGAGATGACTCTTTTTACGCTTTTTCGCTTGGATAATGGAGATTAGACCGAGCAATTGAAGCGTGATTAAAGGTGCCAGGGCGACTAAGGCGATGACGCCGAATCCGTCAAGCAGGGGATCGGCACCGGGGACACCTGCCGCTATTCCCTGCGTAAAGGCGAGGATGAATGTCGCCGTCATCGGTCCCGAAGCGACGCCGCCCGCATCGAATGCGATTCCGATAAAGATGTCGGGTGTGAAATAACTCATGATCATAACAAGAATATAGCCGGGGAGGAGAATGTGCCAGAGATGTAGACCGGGCGTGTAGATTCGGATTGCTGCCAACATAACGGCAAAGGCGACTCCGATTGACAGAAAGGCAAGGACGACTTTGCGGCGAATGGCGCCTTCCGTCACTTCTTCGATTGATTGCGTTAAAACGTGTACGGCAGGTTCGGCAATGACAGTCACCATCCCGAGAAAAAAACCGGCGATAGCGGTCAGCCAGCGCTTGTCGATAGCGACCAGCTTTGCGCCGAGGATGTGACCTGTCGACATAAAGCCTCCCATGACACCTATCATGAATATGGTCAAGCCGATGTAACAAAACAACATACCCAGATAAATGCGTATTGTGTCGCGTTTTCGAATCTTGATGACACTGATCTGCAATAGGAAGAACACGACGACGAGCGGGGCGACGCTCAAAAGGGAATCGCGCAACGACGAGGGAGCTGCGAGTCGGAAGGATTCAAATATATTTGAGTAAACGGGGGTGGAAGATTCCGGCGGCGCACCGATAGCACTTGCACGCTGTATCGCTCCCATGGCGAGGACGGCGACGATGGCACCGGCGGAAGCAAAACCGACAAGTCCGAACTGATCACGTGCGTCTTCATGTTTGGACGTTGTCAGTTTGGAGACGCCGGCAGCAAGTGCGAGGATAAAGGGTGTGGTAATCGCCCCTGTCGTCGCGCCTGACGCGTCAAAAGCGAAATCATGAAAAACTAATGGACTGAGACAGGCGAGAATCAAGATGACCCCGTAGACAAACCAGAGGACGTAGCGGATTCTGATCTGCCTGACAATCCGCCAAAACCCCACCATCACGAGAAGTCCGACACCTACAGAGACGACGATCACCATCGTCCACTTTGCAAGGCTGCCACCTGTCAATTGCTCTATCTGTGTTGCCAAGATATGTAGATCAGGTTCGGCAATAGAGATGAGAAAACCGAGTATGAGCCCGCCCATAAGTAAAATAGGCATTTTCCCCGATCGGACAATCGCATGTCCGCTGTGTATCCCAATTGGTGTCGCTCCGAGATCGACGCCGACGAGGAAGATCGAAAGCCCCATAAGCAGAAGGAAAGCTCCAAACAGGAATTGACCGAGTTGAAGCGATGTGAGCGGCGCAATAGTAAAATGCAAGATGAGTACGAAGATTGTGACAGGCGCAAGTGACTGTAAAACTTCCCTTATTTTCTCGTTCAGTAAACCCATAGATTTCCTCTCGTAATGAAAGACAAGAAGCGCCGTCATGTGTGTTACATTAGGGAAATGATTTGCACCGATTCAACAGACTCCCTGACGTCAACAGTCGTATAAATTATTTTATCATACGCGTTTTTTGTCGGTAAAGCTTGACTTTAGCCGCAGGCATCTGATGGGATGCCCATCATTGCATGTGTCGGAGAAACTCCAAGTGCAAAAAACTATCCATGAAATGAATCCATTGACTTGACAGTGTCTGCTTTATTGTATTAAGATAGTAATACAATAGGAAGCGATGGTAAAGGAGGTTGTGGTGAGTTATAAATTCTTGCACGATGTTCCGATTTACATACAGATTATCGATATTTTCCAAGGCAAGATTTTGCGAGGGGAGCTTTTGCGAGGAGATCAATTGCCTTCGGTGCGCGATGTCGCCATGGAGTACGGCGTCAACCCGAATACGGTGCAACGAGCTTTTGCCGAGATGGACCGATTGGAGTTGACGCGGAGTGAACGAACGACGGGTCGATTTGTGATCGCTTCGGATCAATTGATTCACGATTGCCGCAAGGAAGAATCGAAAAAAACGATAAAGGATTTCATCGCGAAGATGAAGGCGCTTGGGATTGAGCGCGAAGAGATTATCGAGATCATTGAGATGATCGAGAAAGGGTGGATCGATGAATAACACGGTGGAGATTGTAGGTTTGACTCGTCGATACGGCTCGAGACGCGGTATCGAGAATGTCAGCCTTTTAATTAACGAAGGGGAAATCGTCGGGCTGTTAGGACCGAACGGTTGTGGTAAAACGACGCTGATTAAATTGGTTATGGGATTGCTGCAACCCGATGAAGGGAGCGTTTCGATTCTCGGCTTAAAGCCGACGGAGGCGCATCATCTTATCTCATACTTGCCTGAGCAGACGTACCTCAGCGACTGGATGACGATGGAGGAAGCGTTCTCCATCTTTGAAGATTTTTATCGCGATTTTGACAAGCCCAAAGCGTTGCGCATGTTAGAGGAATTTTCGCTTCACCCGAAACAACCGCTCAAGACGATGTCGCGAGGCATGAAGGAAAAGGCGAATCTGACGCTTGTCATGAGCCGTGATGTTCCCATCTATATCTTGGATGAACCGATGAGCGGTATTGATCCCGCGGCGAGACAGACCATTCTCGACAGCATTTTACGAAACCATAATCCCGGGAGTACGCTCATTCTGAGCACGCACTTGATCGGCGATGTCGAAATGCTTTTTGATCGGGTCATTTTTATGGATGAAGGTTACATTAGGTTGGATCGTTCGGTTGAAGATCTGAGAGCGAATGAAGGCAAGAGTGTCGATGAGTATTTTCGTGAGCTTTACGCTCCTGTCAGAGAAGGGGAGTACTACAATGTTGGGTAAACTGATTAAACTTGATTTTCGTATGATGCGTTCACACCTCAAATGGACCATCCCTATTTATGCGCTTCTGTTAACGAGTGCTTTTGTTTTTCGTAGTTTCAACTTTCCCGTTCTCGGGCAACTCATGTATGTCCTCGCGATCATCGCCACGTTGGTTCTCGTGCCTGTCGTGCTCGTTCTTTTCTTGAGCCACTACTACCGACATTTCTACACAAATCAGGGATATTTGACGCACACGCTCCCCGTGACTGCGTCGCAGCGCTATCACTTGAAATTGATCAGCGGATTTCTTCTCTACGTGTTGTCCTCCCTAGTCGCATTCATCGGTTTTTTCTGTATTTTGTTGGCGGGAGGACTTTCGAAGGGAAAAGCGATGCTGGAGATTAATGAGTTTTTACAGTTCATGAAGGCGTGGCCTGCCTTTGTAGGTGTGAGTGTTTTTGCAGGAGTTCTTCTCATCATTGGCATTTGGCTTCTCATGTATGTGAGTTTTTTCACGACGATGAGTTTCTCTGTAACGGTCGGTATGGGACGTCGATTCAGTCGCTTCGGTGTAGGCGGTCCGTTTCTTGTGTATATTATCCTCTATGTTGCGAATCAGGTTTTAGGTGTTCTGGGGCTTCTCTTTATCCCGCTATCGCTGCGTTTCAGTTCCGGGGATCTTTTTCCTCAAATACGCGTGGTAACGGAAATGCCTATTCACAATCTCTTGGAAATCGGAATAACGGGACGGAATTTACCTATGGAGGAGATGATCGAACGCGGTGGAGGACACTTTGACTTTGGGCTCGGTGTATTTGTCTTTACACTTGCATTCATTGTGTTCAGCTACTTCTATACCAAGCGCCAAGTGGGTAAGGTGAATCTTCGATAGAGGACATGGATGAGGTAGCAATACATGATTAACTCATGATTAACGTACTTCATTAACTATGTGCTGATATGTTGACAGAATTGTAACGGTCGGGTACGATTAACTCTGCGCGCCTGCGTAGCTCAGCTGGTAGAGCAGCCGCCTTGTAAGCGGCAGGTCGGGAGTTCAAATCTGTCCGCAGGCTCCATAAAAGGACTCCGTTACGGATACAATCGTAGCGGAGTATTTTTTTGCTCGAAAACACCTGATATTCAAGGCTTTTTCTTAATCAGAGAAAATAACGAAACGGTGCAAAGCGGCAGCTTGGAGCTTGGGATTTTGTTCTTTTCTGCTTGTGCCGATTTTTCGTATACTAGCGGTACGAAACACTTTTGTTTCGAGTGGTTTGTTTGAATTTACTCGACGATGGGTGCAAAAATAAAATCATGGGTGCAAATCTTGAAAGCATGGGTGCATTTTTGGAAAAGAGGGTGCAAACAGCAAAAAACTGCCGAACATATTTTGTTGCGACAGTTCCTTGAATCCAGGTGACTCAAACACATTAGAGTATCGAGATCATGACACCCTCCCCATTTCTGAGATGAAATGTTAACTCTTTCTTACCATTGCCAGGTACGGTTACATAATCCAGAAGGCTGATCCAGAGCTTTTCATTGAAAGCGATATCATTTTCTTCAAGTTTTCCTAGTCTCTCAATAAAACAGGTGCAGTTAAAGCGGCGCTTATCTTTGTCAGATATGCGCTCTTTCAATTTTTCTAACTTGACCGATTTTTGTTCGTAGTCTTGCAGAGCGGCTTCATAGCTTGTTCGCTCTGTTTCTGTATCCTCAGCATGTTGGGCCCTGATACGAAGGCGTTCGCTGAGCTCGTGATAGGCTTCATCAAGTTCTGCTTCTAACTCCACCGCTCGTATTTTATCTTTTGATGTATCCAGCACTCTGCTAATCACCGCATCGCAGGTTTCCAGGACATCGCCTTTTTGCCTGTAAAGCTTACTCAGCAGTTTAACGAAGGCATCCTTGATTTCATCCTCATGAAAATGCGGCGTGGAGCAGGGCTCTTTCCCGGCATATTTCTTGCCACACTGCCAAATATAGCGCTTGTATTTTGTGGTGGAATGCCAGACTTTTCTGGTAAATGGCTCACCACAGCACCCGCAGAGAATCCATCCGGAGAAGAAGTTTTGCGATGAGCCGTTGACCTTATATTTCCTCCTCCGTTCTATTTCCACCTGTACCATGTCGAAGACCTCGTCGCTGACGATGCCTTCATGACTGTTGGTCACGTAGTACTGCGGCACTTCGCCTTCGTTTTCTTTCTGCTTCTTCGTTAGATAATCGACGGTGAAGCGTTTCTGTAAAAGGGCATCACCTTTATATTTTTCGTTTTGCAGGATGCTTTTTATCGTCGAACTGCTCCAGATTTCTTTGCCTCCAGGTGTCAGAATCCCGTCATTACCCAGCGCCTTGGCAATTCCCGTATATGTCATGCCGAGTAGGAACTCCTGATAAATCCGCCTGACGATTTTTGCTTCCTCCGGTACAACCTCGGGTCTGCCGTCAGATCCTTTCTTGTAGCCTAAAAATTGTTTATAAGGCATAGAGACCTTGCCATCCGCAAAGCGCTTTCTTTGCCCCCAGGTTACGTTTTCTGAAATGGAACGGCTTTCTTCTTGAGCAAGGCTCGACATGATTGTGATGAGAAGCTCGCCTTTGCTGTCCATAGTCCAGATGTTTTCTTTCTCGAAATAGACCTCAATACCTTTGTCTTTTAGCTTCCTGACGGTGGTCAGCGTATCAACTGTATTTCTGGCAAATCTGGATACAGACTTAGTCAGAATGAGATCAATCTTGCCTGAAAGGGCATCTTTGATCATGGTCTGAAAGCCTTCTCGTTTCTTTGTCATCAGTCCGGAGATACCTTCGTCTGTATAGACCTTAACAAAAGTCCATTCGGGGTTTTTCTGGATATGCTCAGTGTAGTAGCTAATTTGCGCCTCATAACTATTTAGCTGCTCATCCATATCGGTTGAAACACGGGCATAAGCTGCAACTCGCTTCTTTGGTAAAACCTCGGCTGAGCCGATGATCGTTTCAGGGCGAGTCTTGGCCGGAATGACTGTTATTTTCTTACTTGCCATATTTTGCCCTCTCTCTATTCTTGCGACTGACCTCCGCTCTCATTTCTGGTGTCCACGACTCTGAGCGAGAACGGTCCTTCCACGTTTTATGAATCTCGCTTCCATCTTTCAAAAGGAAGGTCAGCTCGTTGTCTCCTGTTATATTGATCCGAATGACACTTTCTATAAAAGTATTTGTATCAAATTCAGGTATTCCAAGAGCATCGCAGCAAAGCGACTCGAGGGTTTCTTCGGGGATGCCTTTCATGGAACAGTGACCACCGTATGAGCCAAGATTTCTTCCACAGCGCCAAAACACCCGAACAGGTGACTTCTTACGTTGGAACTTCGCTCCACAGGCACAGTAGATCATGCCCGTGAATGGTTTGTTATGAGGTTTTGGTGCTTCCTTGTTAGGGCTTCTGCGCTTCATTTCTTCCTGTACGGCATCGAAAAGTTCCTGTGAAACAATGCCTTCATGGGAATTCTCAATATAGTATTGAGGCTGTTCACCACGGTTGTATCTTGTTTGCTTCGTTAGGGGGTCAAGCACATATCGCTTATTCAGCAGGGCGTTCCCGGTATGCTTTTCATTTCTGAAGACATTTGTGATGTCTCTCGGTTTCCATTTACCACCACGCTTTCTGGGTTCACCCATGCGGTTTAGCTTTTCGGCTATTTCCGAGCTCTGCATACCGCTTAGATAATCCTCGTACATCATGCGGACAATCTCTGCTTCATGCTCGTTTACGATCAGCTCTCCATCGACAACATCATAGCCATAGAGATGAGCCATGCCTGCCAGCTCACCTTCAGAAAACTGCCTATGAATGCTCCATCGTTTATTAAGACTCATGGAACGGCTTTCCTCTTGGGCAAAGGATGCAAGGAGCGTTAGCATCAGTTCTCCGTCGGCAGTCAGAGTGTTGATTTTTTCCCGCTCGAAAAATACAGCAATTCCAAGTTCTTTTAGCTCCCTGATTATGGCCAGAAGGTCTACGGTATTTCGGGCAAAGCGTGAGATCGATTTGGTCAGGACAAGATCAATCTTTTTTCTGCGACAATGATCCAAAAGGTCTTCGAGTCCTGGGCGATCACTTCTTGTGCCCGTGAGACCATCATCAACAAAGACACCGACAAAACTCCAGTCAGCACGTGCATTGATCTTTTTCCTGTAATAATCAATCTGAGCATCCAGTGAATGAAGCTGAGCGTCGCTCTTGGTCGAAACTCTGGCATAAGCCGCAACCTTTTCTTTTTCTATGCTTTCCGGCAGCTTAACTGGGATTTTTATAACGTCCATTTCAGTATCTCCTTTCCATCACATATTTGCTCGTAGACGCACTTATATCAAGGCTATTCAGCGTTTTTAGCGGGTTTGTTTCCAGCCGTTTAAGGCCTTTTGATTACTGCAAAGAAGCGTGACGGGAGGCTTGATTTCTTCACGAATTTCACGCACACAGCGCCTGTATTCTGAGATGGTAAGAAGCCTCTTTTTGAGCAAAGCACTCAGGATGCCACCCACCAGTTGAAAATCCGCTTCTTGTTTCCAAGGTTCATTCATTTCGAGTACCTCTGAAGCGGTCGTTAATATAACAACCGTGGGAGCAGTATTTACGCTTCGATCTTGCCTTGAAGGTTACACCGCAAGTTGGGCAAATATGTTCTTTTTGATAGGACTTCTCCCGTTTGCTCCAAAAACTATAACGACACTTATCCGAACAAAAGCGTCTCCGTCTTCCCCCCTGATAGGGAGGAAGTGCCTTACCGCAGTTTTCACATACACCTGCGTCTTCATTCTGAACAGAGATATTTTGTCTCCGGCAGAACGACTTCACGGTGTTGTAGTTCAAGCCCAGCGCTTTTGCAATATTACTGATGGATTCACCATGCTCCCTGCGTAAAACAATAGCTTCACGTTCTTGCTCGTTCATTTCGCACCGCCGAGCTTCTCTTGCAGCCACGCTTGGGCACATTTGTCACAGTAGACGGTCGTGCCGTATAAATCGCTGTCCTCGTCACGAAGCACATCGGCCAGGTTTACGGGTACTTCTGATCCGCAGCGGGGACAGGTGGTATAGACGTTTTCGTCTGTGATGTAGGTGATGAATTCGCTGTCTTCTCCGACAGGCTGTTTGGTATAAAACATAATCGGTTCCTCCAAGGTTTGATGTAAGGGAGGGACTCCCTTCACTTTCCCCTTGGACAGAACCGGTGTTTTTGAGTAATTAGTCTTTCTGATAGAAGCGGCAGGTGAAGCCATCGGCATCAAGTATTAAGCCGGAAGCCCACTCTGGGGTTCGGCTCATCTGCTTGCAGACTGCCTTAACTGACATGCGTGGATCGGCTTCAATTACAACCTCATCGTGGACATGCATGACGACGTCGGAATAGTTGAAGGTTTGAAGGGCTGAGCAGAGGATGTCTCTGGAGATGGCCTGAACGATATTTTCTACAAGTTTTGCGCCGTAGGTTTCCTGGCGCTCCCAGCGACGGCCGGTACCGACGCCTTCATAGGTGATGGATTCACCGCCGAAGCGGTTCTCGCCGATGCGAGGTTTGACATAGAAAAGCTCTCTGCCGGAAGGAAGTGTGATGATAAGCATCCCGCTTTGATAACGAAAGCCGATACCTTGGACATCAGTATTTCGTCGTTCTTTAACAGCTATCTTGGCGGCGCTGTCTACATCCCACCAGAAACGCACTATCTTGGGATTGGAGCTTCGCCAGGACTGAACAAGCCCAGGCAGCTCGTCTTCAGACAGTCCCATCTCCAATGCACCCATCGCTTTAAGGGCACCGACTGAGCCACCATAGCCACAGGCCAGTTCTGATATCTTGCCCTTCTGCCTGAGTTCACCATTCACACCGTGTTTCACAACCGGCACGCCAAACATCTCGCTGGCTGACTGGCAGTAGATATCTCCGCCTTCGGCAAAGAGTTTTATACGCCAGCGTTCTCCTGCCAGCCAAGCTAAAACCCTCGCTTCAATGGCGGAGTAGTCCGCAACAAGAAAAATGCTTCCTTCTCTTGGTACAAAGGCAGTACGGATGAGTTCAGACAGAACCTGCGGTACCGAGTCAAAGAGCAGTTCCAGTGCATCCAGTTCGCCTTGCCTGACGAGCGTTCTCGCTTCTTCCAGATGATCCATCTTGTTTCTTGGCAGGTTCTGTAATTGAATCAAGCGCCCGGAAAATCGTCCGGTACGGTTTGCGCCATAAAACTGAAAGAGGCCTCTCGCTCTGCCATCTTTGCAGACACAGTCCATCATAGCCTGATATTTTTTGACGCTGGATTTAGCAAGCTCCTGTCTTGTCTCCAGTACGATTTTCACTTTGCCGGAAGCCGTCTTCAGCAGTTGATTAACTGACTTTTTATCGAGTGAATCCGTTGAGATACCTTGCTCAGTTAACCAGTCTTTCAGTTGTATAACGGAGTTGGGGTTTTCCAAGCCTGTCAGCTTTCGGAGCTTTTGCAGGGCATGCGCCCGCACTTCCTTGTCCATCCGTATGGCCTGCTGCGCCAGTTCCTGATCAATCAAAATGCCGAGGTCGTTGATTTTCTGGTCTCTGTGGTAGTTATCCCATTCCATATCTGGCATGGGGAAATTTTCGAGTTTTGCTTGGATGGCCATTTCAGTTTCGACATCCCGTTTGTTATAGGCTTTATAGAGCTGCCATTTTTCTGGGTCGTGTTTCGGCAGATTTCTCGTCCTGCCGCCATTTGTTTTGGTAGGGTTACAGGGAAGGGAGAAGTAGCGGATGAGGTCTTTTCCTTCTTTCAGCTTCTGCTCCTCGAGACCTAAAACCGAACCGACCTGCTCCAAGGAAAGCGGAAGCCCCAGATATGCCGACCAGACCATGGAACAGCGCCAGCTTTCCGGATCAAGGTAGTTCAGGTATTCCGGCTCATGGCCAAAAGGCACGAGTCGCTCCAAAACATAGCCCTTTCGTTTCAGCCACTCGGACAGGCAGATTCGTTCAAATTGAGCGTTAAAAGCCCACTTGATCACATCGTCCGAGAGAAAGGCGGAGATAAGGTCTATCGGCACCGACTCACCATTGGCAAGGTCAATCGTCTGCACTTCGCCACCGTCAATGGCATAGGAGATGAGGAGAATATCAAAATCAGGAGCCTCGACGTAGTGGTAGACACCCGCTTTGCCCAGGTTCGCTGAAGAAAAAGTTTCAAGATCTAATGATAGGTATTTCATAAGCACCTCTTAAAGCAAAGGGGCGGAGCTTTTGACCCCGCCCCCGGCAGTTACTTTTGCTGTTCTTTCGCTCGCTTCCAGACTGCCTTGCCGAACTGATAGACGGCAAAGAATGGCAGGAAGGCCGCAAGTCCGCCTAAGATGAAGGCATTAAAGGCGATATAAACTTCCTTAAAAAGCTCTGCAAACATCGGCATGCCTCCTTACGACAAAAAGTCGTCATCATCGCTCAGGTCGCCAAAGTCGGACTCGGCGCTGGCACGGCTTCCGAGCGGCTCTCCGTCATGGATTTTCTGAAGATTGTTCAGACCGCAGGCGATGCCACGATTGCCGTTCGAGTTGAAGGCATAGAAGGTAATGGACGCTCTGCCGTATACTCCGCTGTAGACTTCGGAACGGTCAAGAATCGGGTTGACATCGGCATCGACAATGCCGGGAGCTGTTGCCGAGTTGGCATTGACAAAGTAACTATTGGCATAGGCTTCATCGTCCGGGCGCTCCACGTCACCATCACGAAGTGGCAGCTTGATGGCGGAGAGAGCCGGTACGGTGCGGCTGTTGCCCTTGAGCTTGGCTTCGCCTTCCTTGTAGGCGGCTTCAATCGCTTTCTTGATGGCATCCAGTGTCTCCTTATCGGATTTCGGAATGATAAGTGAGACCGAGAACTTCGGCGTACCGCCGTTAATGGATTTTGCTTCCCACACGTTGGCATAGCTCCAGCGCGTGTCTTTGCCTGTGATAACTTTCATCGGATTTGATTTACTCATGAGTGGTTTCCTCCTTAAACTCATCTAAAAGTGTTGTCATTTCCGGTCTTTTATCGCTGTCCGGTACCAGCGTTGGTTTGCCTTGTGGCTTGATAATGAGGTCTCCCAAGATTTCGCTGAATTGCTTTCTTCCAAGGAGAGATGTCATGGCGGTGATACCTAAGAGTTTCTTTTCATAGGGATCAAAGCCGGCTTCTTCTACTGCTGCAGCGACTTTTACATCGTCCAGATACTTGCGGTTTGATCTGCCCTCGACCAGCTTGAAGCCGTGCCATTTCTTGCCCGACTTGGCAGCGGTCAGGGCGTAGTTTTTGATGTCGTTTGCCCATGCGGTCAGCTCATCCAGCTGTCCTAAGATTTCCTCAATCTCCCTATCGGAGAGCAGAGGGGGTCTGGCAAACTCCAGCTTTGCCAGCTCCAGGTTGACTTCCACCCGCTTGGCACAGGTCGCTTTGACCTTGCAGAATCTGCACCAGTCGCCGGCCAAGAAGTCTCCCTTGCCATCAAAAGCAAGAGCGGCAATTGGTCTCACCGTCTCATCGGCCCATTTGTAGAGATCCTCTTTCTTCATCGTGAAAGAACTGTAGTTGTCCCGCCTGGGCTGAATGATGTTCATCCTGACTTCATCAAAGTCGTAGATGCCATCAAAGAGCTGAAGACAGCCGAGGGCGTAGAGCATGAGCTGCGGGTTTTCAGGGGCATCAACGAGAACACCCGTTCCATACTTCATGTCAAATAAATAAAGTGTTTGGTCTGCGAGAATGACGCAGTCTGCCGTGCCGAAGCCGCCCGGTACATAATCGGAAAAGTCCAGCCGCTGTTCGATAAGGACAGCAGGATCCGGTGTGGTCTTTCGGACTGCTTCCAGGGCTTCCAGAATTTGGTCGACATATTGCTCGGCGGAGTCTTCCATTTCCTGTGAGTACATGGAAAGGTCGGGGATCGGATCTTCCGTCTCCATGCCCAGTGCCAGCTTCAGCCGGAACTCACAAAGGGCATGAGCTTCTGATCCTTCACGGGCATACTCCGAAGCGAAGTCGGCCGCCTTTTCGTTCAGCCTTGCCGACGGTGGACAGTGGAGCCAGCGGTCGGCGCTGGATGCGGATAAGGTTGCGTGCTTTGTCATTAGCCCAGTCCCTCCACATCCTTCAAAAGAGATTCATAGTCTTCCGGCTTCACGTCGGACAGACGCTCAGCGCCGTACTTTTGGATGAGTGCCTTGATACCTTTGGTAAGCCCTGCCTGTGATTTCTTGGCCAGCACGCCCCTCACGTCAGATAAGGTGAGCTGGGGTGCCGGTTCTTCTGTTTCTTCCTGATCGCTTGCGATGGCCTTAGCCAGCGAAGCGATGCTCTCTGCCAGTGCACTCATGTCGTCTGCGACATCTTTCAGTAACTTGATGCGGCTCATAGCTTGCCTCCTTCGTTTGTCGATTTCTGACCAGTTCATTTGCCATTCGCTTGGATAGGATGCTGATGGCGGTCAGAAGTCCGATCAGTTCCATGTCCTTTGCTTGTCGTGCTTTCATAAGCATTTCCTCCTGTTCTGAGGGCTGGTATCGTCTGTCCCTCACTTCCCCCTTGGACAGAAAGACTGGGTTTGAGTAAAAAAGCCCTGAAGTTTTTTAGGCTTCAGGGCAAAGGGACTTAAATCCAGTCGGAAAGCTTGTCCAGCAATTCAGCGAAGATGACACGTTTGCGGTTATTCACGGTTTTCTGAGAACAGCCGACTTGATCAGCAATGTCCCGTTCACTCAGTCCATCCATAAACAGCAGGACGATTTTCTGGTCACGGTCGCTGAGATAGGAAATAGCAAGATGGATCGCCTGGCGACGCTCCTTATCCTCAAACTCAGCGGCAATGTCCGTATCGGAAACAAGCGTGTCAGCTAAGGTGAGGCTTTCGTCATCATCTGAAATTGGAGCGTCCAGAGATACCGTGTCGTTTCGGTGGTACTGACAGAGGTCGCAGTTTGCATCGCATGTGAAAAAGTACTTCTTAGGGCAGAAGCAGCGACCTGCCCTTTGCTCACGTTTTCTGATGCGGTAAACATCACGCATCAATTTCTGGTACTGATCCTCAGTTACAGGGATGAGGTCGACACTGGTTGGGTCGTCAGGATGGCGCAGTGGAAAGTAGCGCTGGTTCTTGGGTTGACTAAGGTTGTCAAAGTTTTTCATAAAAAATCCTCCTTGGATTGGCTTTTGCGAGCCATCGCAAGGAGGTCTGATGTCGGCATGAATGGAAAATTCTGTACTTATGCGCCCATTCGTTATATAATTGTTATGTGCGATTTACTGGTATTTGGTATGACTTATCGCACTTAACTGCCGACATAAAAATGTCCCTGTGATCGCTCACAAGGACATCCGATTGTTAGTTCAGTTGGCAGGCCATACTTAGTTGACTTAGTTCACTTAGTGGACTTGGTTTTTGAGGACAAATAATGAAAAAACGTGACAATTTAAGATTATGTGGAGGGACGTTTTTCTTATTACTACTGGAAGCCCGCAAACAGAGATTGTCTGCGAAGGAATACTATGCAGGTTGTACGGACGGCCTCTCCGAACTCAATACATTAATTGGCTTAGCCAAAATTCTTGTTCCTGATTTAATAGAGCCACTCCCCACAATGAAGAAAACCCTACAAGGAGACGTTTATCACTACAAAACGTGTAAAAATGAGGGAGGGCAGTATTTTCACTTTGCTGATTCTGCAGCTCGATTCTCATTTGATTCTGTTGTAAAAGAAAATTATCAAGCTGCATTACATCGAATGCAGAATTTCGTTCATTCTTTCCTTGAAGTAAGTGGAAGCATGAAAAAAGACGAGCGCCTAGTTCGAGCACTCGTCGACTTGATAGATCATGATGATTCGATTTCAGATGTAACGCAGTTCTTTATTAACAAAGATGGTAGCACCTCTACAAAACAAGAACTTTTGCTTGCCAGCAACATATGTCTTGAGTCTTTTCTATTAGGTGTTTGGCACTTCGCTGTAATGCGACCAGAAGGAAACACCATTGGAAGAGAAACTTTTGATATTCTATGCCCTCCCAAAGGTGGCGGGAAAAGATCATATGAGGGACATTTAGGCGAAAACCTGAGCCGCAACTTTAATCTTGTAGTTTTAGGCGTTTCAGAGAATGATGCTGATCCTACTACTGACGGGACCATCGATTTTGAAGTCATAGATGATGATAAACAGTGGGATGACAGCCAGGTGGGCTCAGATGAGAATGCCTTCAAAGGCTCTCCGCAACAGACCATATACAATCCTACGATATTTCAACAACAGGGAAATCACAATGTGCAGATAGCTCATGTGGATACATTAAACATGAAAGACCTATGGAGTAACGATGATGAGCAATGAAATAATGAAGAATAATCCTAAAGCTCTTGCTATTCCAGAGAATGCAAACGTGCAAATCGGGGATCGAAATTTGCAGGTGGGACGTGTAGATAATCTTAACCATACAATGATTATCTGCACTCCGATTTCTGAACAATCAGGTGACATTTCATCACCCAAGTCTTTTAATACCGATCTTTACCACCTGTTCGTCGTTGAAGATGCATTGTCCGGTCGTTTCATTATTCCAAGTGATCGAGCATTAACCGAAAGTATTTCTCAACCAGTAAAAGAAAAATATGCTTGTTTATCAGAGGAAGCCATCAAGGAAATAAAAACTTTTCCAGCCATTTTTGCTACCGAGAATCATCACTATGGTAAAACCGACGATGACCATAATGCAAGGCTGGGATATATAACAAGTATCACTATTCAAGATAATGGGATAAGAATTTGCGCATCATATTTCTGGGAAGTACCTCAACAAAGGTTAAATGACTGTCGAGAAAAGTTGGCAATCCAAGGGGCATCTTCCTTAAACGAATTTAATCGCACTCACTGGACAATCAAAAGAATTAGCCTGTTCGAAGTTCTAAAAGATGAAGGTCTTTTCCCATTTTAACGAAGGAGATAAATACGTGGAAAACAATCATATAAATATATCCGAGACACCGGAATCAGAAAAATGGGTGAACTTAGAAGATGTAGCCGATCACTTAAGCATGAGTAAGGATGCTATACGTGCTTGGGTTCGTAACGGAAAACTCCCAGCCTATAAGGCAGGTAAGATGTATAAGTTTAAACTTTCTGAAGTAGACGAATGGGTTCGTGAAGGGCGCATTAAAGATTGATTACGAGGGGTGGAAAATGAAAGAAAAAATGAAAGCTCCAATAGAGCATATCGAGTTAAATGCTGCAACCTACCGTGGAGCTTTCTTTACTCCTACGCTAATCAATTTTTTCTATGGTAAAAACGGCACGGGAAAATCAACCATTGCTCGTGCTATTGCAAATGGAGTAGGGATTGAATGGGGCATTGGACAATCTCCAGAGAACTACGATGTCCTTGTTTATGATGATGATTTTCGTACTGCAAATCTGCAGAATTATGAAAACCTCGCCGGGGTCTTTACCATAAGCGAACAAAACATCAGTGTTCAAAATCAAATTTCTGAAAAGAGAGGGGAACTGACGGTTCAGCAGAATTTACATAAAACATCGGGAGAAGAAATCAACAAGATAAAAGCTGAACTCGAGGCGCTAAGAAATACATTCCAAAATGATATTTGGGAAAAATCGAGGAATATCCGAGAGGGCTTTGAAAAAACACAGGACGGCAGAAAGCAGAAAAGAACTTTTGCTGATGCTGTAATTAGTGTCAGCAAAACGCCAGTCAAAGGTAAGGCTGATGAAAAAGAAATGCGTGAGCTTTACGATACTGCGTTTGATGCATCTTCCCGGACGTATAACATGCTTGTTTTCCCGACTGATCAGCTTCCCTTATCAGCGCTTTTATCAAAAGTTATTGTTAACTCTGCAAACACACCCTTTGCTGATTTTATGAAGCAAATTAATTCATCAAATTGGGTGCGTCAAGGGCATGAGCGTTATCATCAATTGAGCCAAAATCAATGCCCTTATTGTCAACAAAAACTGCCAGAAGATTTTGAAGCCCAATTGGCGGCTTGTTTTGATTCTGCATACGAGGACAACCTCACTCAACTAAAAACTTATAAGCAGAATTACGAAGCAATAGCGGATCGTATAATCAAAGCTTTACAAAACAATCTTGCCGATCCATTCCCTAAGTTTGACTACGGTGAGTACAAAGACAAATTAACTATACTGGTAAAGACAGTAGAGGAAAACGGAAGAGCTATTTCCGATAAGATTAACGATCCGACGATTGCTGTTGAACTTCAGGACACATCTGTTTTGTTGAATGATCTTTCCGTCATTATCGAAATAGTTAATCAGCAAATTAAAAAGAATAATGATGTAGTAAACGCCAAACAGCAGAAACAAAATGAATGTAAGAAGATAGTATGGGGGCATATTGCATTTCTACTGGACGCTGACGTGTCAAGTTATTTGGATAGCAAATCAAGGCTGGAAAAAGATTTAAAGGCTACAGAAAAAACAAACTCGGATGCTGATAAAGCCACCAGAATGATACAAAGTGAAATAGCAACATTGAACAGACAGACTATTAACACATCTGCGGCTGTTGATAGTATTAATTTACTACTACGTGATTCGGGATTTCAGGGGTTTACTTTAAGAGAAAAACACAATGTGCCCAATGTTTATGAGGTAGTTAGGGAAAACGGATCAGTTGCGGATAAGCTAAGCGAAGGCGAAGGAAACTTCATTGCTTTTCTATATTTTAATGAGCTTGTCAAAGGGACGCTAAGTTCCGATGGCACAATGAGGTCCAAAATAGTTGTTATAGATGATCCCGTTTCAAGCATGGACAGCAGTACCTTATTTATTGTCAGTGCTCTGGTTAGAGAGATGGTCGAGGTGTGCCATAACAATGCAGAATACTTGGCCAATACAGGACGGGGCGACTATATTAAACAAATTTTCGTTCTGACTCATAATACCTACTTTCATCGAGAGATTACGTATAATCAGGCGGGTCGATATCATTTCGTTTCTTTCTATCTGGTTGAAAAAACGGACAACTCATCTAATGTCCGCTTGTGCACTCGGAGGAAATCTGAGGCTCCCACAGTTCTGGAAAACTATAATCCGGTTCTCAATTCTTATGCCGCTCTTTGGAGTGAGTACAAGGAAGTAAGTTCTGAAATTCCGCTGGTCAACGTGGTAAGACGAATTCTCGAATATTATTTTCTTCAGCTTTGTGGCTACGAAGGAACAGATCTGCGGGATAGGATTCTAGTGACAAACAAAGAGAAGTTCATTGAAGTGCTGGAAGACGGCACATCTGATATTACGAAGTACCAAGTTGCTAGTAGCTTGCTCTCCTACATTGCATCGAGCGAAGTAAATGTAATAAGTGATGGACTTAACTATGTGTCTGGAAGCATGTGTGTAGACCAATGCCGAGAGACGTTCGAGATGATTTTCCGCTTAATGGGGCAGGGACAACATTATGAGATGATGATGGGAAACGACAACTACAATTGATTTATATGGAGGTTTTTAATTGATGAGTGATTTTTATTTTGCAGATTTTGTTTCAAAAATTGAAACTGTTTTAGAGAGCATGAAAAATGAGTTTTCTCGTAGTAATTCTCCTACCGATTTTGAGAAGTTTGTAGTTGAGGCATCTAAGCAAGTGATTGAATCTAATCAACTTGATTGTTTAATCGACTATACCGAAGGCGGGCATTCATTCCCAGATATTGTATATTCATTTGGCAATGGAAAAAAATACGGGATTGAAGTGAAAAGCTCCACTAATGCAAATAGCTCTGATAACTCATGGGTCATACTTGGTAATAGCATACTAGGGAGTACTAGAATTGACGTGGATGACCTGTATATTATGTTTATAAAGATCAATAAAAATGGGTGTTTTATTAAAAGTGCAAGATATGAAAATTCGGTATCAGACGTTGTTGTTACTCACAGTCCAAGATATAAGCTAGATCTCGCCCAAAACCTCACGGATTCTTTTTTTCACAAAAGTGGTATAAGTTATAACGAAATGAAGTCATCTTCTGATCCGATAGGCTTAGTAACCGAGTATTTTAGACAGCAGGGGTTAACAGCATGGTGGATTGCCGAGAGCACTCCTGCAGCCATCAAGACTTGGGAGGAAGTTGAGCTAACAGAAAGAAAGAAAATCTTAGCGCAAGCATTCGTTTTATTCCCAGAACTCATTTACTCTACAGGATCTAAAAAGTATAAGAGGTTGGCAAAATGGCTTGTTGCTAATTATAGTATTGTTGATTCAAGCTTGCGTGATAAGTTCTCTGCAGGGGGAAGAGTTGATATAAAGGTTAGAGGTGTTCTTTTTGAAAAGCTTCCTCAAGTGTTGGGAACCTTAATGGATCACTTCTCTGAATTCAAAAAAAACATACAAAACACAAGTCTTGATGATCTTTGTCTGAATTGGGATGATTATTCTGCAGAGATAGATTCAACCCAGGCCAGATACGAGTATTGGTATAATTGCTTGTCCACAAATCTTAAATCTGCACACCCCGATGAGTTGGATTTTGTAACGAGTCTATTATCCGAAGTATACAGGCCATAATTTCTCTATCCTTTTAGCAATATGGTAGCCTAGTAAGGGCGGAACAGCATTACCAATCATCTTATATGCACTAGTTGCAGAGACACCGTTTCTACAAAATTGATAATTATCTGGAAATGTTTGTATCCTAGCGCATTCTCGAATGGTCAGTCTCCGCTCTTTTAAACCTTCATCCAACTCTTCATAATTTGTCCCACCATTTTCTCTTGACAGCCTTCTGAATTCGATGTTTCCATGATGTTCTGACCGAATAGTCGGTGATATTCCGTTGAGATCAACTTCGATTTGACCTTGGCAATGAGCACCCATAAATTTCGCTTTTGAATACCGTTGTTGGTCAATATCTTTTGATTTATCTGGCTCATCCAAGTCTCCCAACACTTCTTTGAGTGTGATATAAGGCCTTAAACCAGGCATGGATTGACGTGAATGAGTTGTTTCTGGATAGGGGTCAAGTTCAGGGTTGTTCTCAATATTCTGAAGCTTTTCTAAAATACCCGGCTGCAAAGCCGACTTTTTAACACCTAAAAAAATCACTCTTTCCCTGCTTTGCGAAACCCCATAATCCGCCGCTAATAAAACTCGAGCTGGGAATACGAAATAGCCACCATCGGAAATATTCGCAAAATCTGATTCTATTATTTCCTTAACATCGCCTAAATTTGTTAGTCCTTTTACATTCTCTGCAACAAAGAATTTTGGTTTTGTTATAGAAATTACATCACGCATCCACATATATAAATGGCCACGATTTTCGGATGTTGGCTCATCAACATCAAGTTTTCCGCCAGTGTGGGAATTTTCGGAATTAAAACCTAGTCTCTTACCTGCTACAGAAAAATCCTGACACGGAAATCCACCAGTAACAATATCAATGTTTTCAGGGAAAATATTGATATTGTTTTCTGTATGCAACTTTACTAAATCTACGATGCTATCAAGGCAGTAAACATGATGCTTATTTTCAAAAAACTCAGACCACGCAATCTGTGTTTCGGGTAAAATGTCATTTGCAAAAACTGTATTAAATCTAGTCTTAGGGAGCAGAAGACGATTGTCACGAGTTTTTACTACCTCCCAGTCAGGATGAATCCTAGAATTATATTGAGTTTCGAATATCTCAAAATGGCCTTCAAAGCCAAGATCTAAACCACCACAACCAGAAAACAATGACAATAATTTCAAGGGCTTTTCAATGGTTTTTACATTACACGGCTTTTGGGAATCGTATGGTAACAGCCACACACCACTTTGCTTAAAAGCTCCCTCGATTTTTTCTTGCCTGCAGTAATATTGAACTTGCCGTTCACTTACTTGCCATTCTTTTGCTTTATCTTGAACCGTTACATACTCCATCGGACAACCTCCTCTTCGTTCAAACGAATTATATTTAGTATACTTCGTTTTGGCGAAATAGTAAAGCTGCAATCAGATTATTTGCTCTAATTTTTGAGTCTTTTACTCACAACCACATAACTTGTCCAAGGGAATATTGAGAGGAAACTTTCAATATCCCTTTTTGATGGCTCCTCTCGAAATAATCCGAAAGGAGCTTTTTTGCATGAAACAGATGATTTTTGTCTGCTCGCCCTACTGGGGCGACATCGAGACAAACACAGAACAGGCGAGACGGTATTGCCGCCACGTTGTGGACAAGGGATTCATCCCCATTGCGCCGCATCTTCTATTCCCCCAGTTCATGGATGACAACAACTCAGAGGAACGAGAGCGGGCAATTGAGATGAACTTCGGAATCTTGCAGAGGTGCAGTGAACTCTGGGTCTTCGGCCGGGAGATCACCATCGGCATGTGGCAGGAAATCAAGAAGGCGCAGGAGCTTGGCACTCCTGTTCGCTACATCAGTACGGAGGAGGTTTGAGTATGAGAGATTTGCCAATCGCCTATGGCAGCAGCTGCTACGCCAAGAAGTGGTCAAATAAGACCATCACCTTTGATGAGTTAAAAGATCGGCTCAAGGTCACTACCCGTACACCTGAATCCGCTGAAGAGTACAAACGCATGACGAAGGCAGAGCGGCAGACGGCCAAAGATCACGGCGGCTTTGTTGCCGGAGTTCTGACTGGAGGAAGGCGGCTCTCCAATACCGTAGCTTCCCGATCCATGATTGCGCTCGACGGCGATTATATTGAGCCGGAGTTTCTTGAGGACTTTAAATCGCTAACGCCTTATGCGTCCTGCTTTTATACGACGCATAGCCATACGCCGGAAGCCCCTAGGATCAGGATTATCTTTCCCCTGACAAGAGAAGTAACAGCGGAAGAATTTGTCGCCGTGGCTCGCTTCCTTGCTGATATGCTCGGTATCGATTATTTCGATTCCTGTTCCTATCTTCCCAACCAGCTCATGTACTGGCCAAGTACGCCTTCCAACGGTGAGTTTATTTTCAAAGAAGCGGATAAAGACTGGCTTGATCCGGACGATATCCTTGCCAAACATCCGGGTTGGAAAGATACGGCACAACTGCCAACTTCCTCCAGAGAAAGCAGAGCGAATTCAACAGAAGTTAAAAAGGTACAAGACCCACTCGCAAAAACAGGTGTGGTCGGTCTTTTCAATCGTACCTATTTTCCTATCAGCGCAGCAATGGAGGAGCTGCTACCGGAGGTCTATGAAGCAACGGACAATCCAAACCGCTACCACCTGATTGGTTCGGATAGCCTTCCCGGTGTTGAAATCAAGGAGGAAGGCAAGTTTGTCTACAGCCATCACGCCAAAGATATCGCCTACCTGAAACTCTGCAATGCTTTTGATCTCGTCCGTCTTCATAAGTTCGGTGATGACAAGAAAAGTTTCAATCAGATGAGCGAGTTTGCCATGTCGCTCGACAAGGTAAAGCTATCCGGCATGGAAGAAAAACGAAAGCAGGCCGGTGAGGATTTCAGCAGTGCGGATACGGACTGGCAGAAAGACCTGCAGTACATGTCCCGAAGCACCGTCCTTCAAAACAGTGTCTGGAACGAGATGTTGATCTTAAACAATGACCCCGACTTCGCCGGCTTTGCCTATAACGAGATGGCCCATCGGGTTCAGGTCACAGGCGTAGTGCCCTGGGATCGGCCGGCGGATAACAAGTTCTGGCGGGATGCCGACACAGCCCAGCTCAAAGCCTTGCTGGACGTTCGCTATGTGCCTTTTTCCGACCGCAACCATAACGTCAGCTTTACCAAGGTGGCCGACGACAGACGTTTTCACCCTATCAGAGACTATCTGGATTCTCTTCCTCCCTGGGATAAAAAGGTGCGGGCGGAAACCCTCTTTATTCGTTACCTGAAGGCAAACGACACGAAGTATGTCCGCACGGTATCCCGAAAGACCTTAGCTGCAGCAGTTGCCCGCATCTACAAGCCAGGCGTGAAGTTTGACAGCATGACGGTCATCGATGGGGCACAGGGCATCGGCAAGGGCACCATGTGGCGGTCCCTGGCGGGGGATGACTATTTTTCAGATTCCCTTTCGCTTACCGATATGAGCGACAAGTCCGCCGCTGAAAAACTGCAGGGCTTTTGGATTATCGAGATCAGCGAACTTGCCGGAATGAAAAAAGCGGACATCGAAAAGGTCAAGTCCTTTCTATCCACAGCGGACGATAAATACCGACCCAGCTACGGCAAGGTCGTGGAAAGCCATCCCAGGCAGTGCATCATCGTTGCTACGGTCAATGGAGAGCGGGGCTATCTTCGTGACATCACAGGCAACCGTCGATTCTGGATTATTAAATGCCACCAGACGGAGCAGCGCGTGGACTGGACGATTACGCCCGAGGAGCGAGACCAGATCTGGGCGGAAGCCAAGTACTACTACGAACAGGGCGAGAAGCTCTATCTCGAAGGCGACCTTCTGCGGGCGGCGGAAGATGCCCAGAAAAGCGCAATGGAAGCGGACGAGCGTCAGGGTCTGGTTGAGGAGTATCTTTCCCGGCTCTTGCCGGACAACTGGGCGGATATGGATGTCTACGATCGTCGCAATTACCTCGAAGGCGATATTACATCGGACAAGGGTTCCATAAGGCGCACCGAGGTCAGCAATGCCGAGATCTGGTGTGAGTGCTTCGGCAGAAACCTTGCCGACTTAAAGCCCGTCGATTCCTATGCCATCGCTGCCCTGATGGTTCAGGTCGATGGCTGGGAGCGCACCGGAAAACTCAGGACACTTCCCATTTACGGACGGCAGCGGGTCTATGTCAGAACTGAACAAGTAACAAGCTGAACAACTTCTTTAGTTAATTACTTGAGAGAAAACACTAGATAAAAGAGTAAATGGCACAGGCGTACACGCACGTAGTAAATATAGGAAATTCCTGTTCAGCTTGTACGCCTGTTCATCTGAAGGGGGAAAAATATGAGAGAAAAGTCCATCGAACAAAAATTAGTGAAGGAAGTCTCAAGTCAGGGCGGTCTCTGCTGGAAGTTTACGTCTCCCGGAACTGCCGGAGTGCCCGACAGGATGGTGCTCCTGCCCTACGGCAAGACGGGCTTCATTGAAGTCAAAGCCCCTGGCAAAGAGCCGACCGCACAGCAGCTATACCGACATAAGCAATTAAGGAACTTAGGTTTTCAGGTCTTTGTCCTGGATGACCCGGATGCGATTGGAGGGATATTGGATGCAATACAAGGCGCATGATTATCAGGAATATGCCAAAGAGAAAATCATCGAGCAGAAAGCCTGTGGACTCTTTTTAGAGCCGGGACTTGGCAAGACCGTGATTACCTTGTCCGCTATCTGGGACTTGATGTTTGACTATTTTGACATCAGCAAGGTGCTGGTCATCGCACCACTTCGAGTCGCCGAAAACACCTGGACGGAGGAACTTGAAAAATGGGATCACCTGACCTACCTTCGAATCTCCAAGGTTCTCGGCACGGAAGCACAGCGGCTTGAAGCCCTAAATACACCTGCCGATATCTATGTCATTAACCGTGAAAATGTCGCCTGGCTGGCTGAACTTGGCGAGTGGGATTTTGACATGCTGGTTATCGATGAGCTTTCGAGCTTTAAGAATGCCTCAAGTAAACGCTTTAAGGCACTGAGGAGAAAGCGTCCCGGCATTGACCGGGTGGTGGGGCTTACAGGCACGCCGTCTACGAATGGTCTGATGGATCTCTGGTCGGAGATTTATCTTCTGGATCAGGGTAAGCGGCTGGGGAAGACACTCAGCACCTATCGGGCGGATTTCTTTGTACCTGACAGGATGAATGGCTGGATTGTCTATTCCTACAGGCCTAAGCAGAATGCGGAGGAGTGGATCTACAGCCGGCTGTCTGACCTTTGTGTCTCCATGAAAAGTCAAGACTTCCTCCAAATGCCTGAACGTCTGGAAAGGGATGTCACAGTCAAGCTCCCTCCTGTCGCCAAGGGAAAATACAAAGAACTTGAGCGGGAGATGGTGGCAAAACTGGAAGGTAAGACCGTGGATGCGGTCAATGCGGCGGTGCTTACAAATAAACTCCTGCAGATGGCATCGGGTGCGGTCTATGACGAGAACAAAGATGTGGCAGAGCTTCATTCCGCAAAGCTTGATGCTCTGGAGGATTTGATTGAAGCGGCCAACGGTAAACCTGTCCTTATCTACTACAACTATCGTCATGACAAAGAGCGAATTCAAAAACGCTTCAAAGAAGCACAGGAAATCAAAACACCGGAGGACTTTCAAGCCTGGAACCGTGGCGAAATCCCTGTGGCGATAGCCCATCCGGCTTCAATGGGACACGGCCTTAACCTCCAGCATGGCGGCTCGACCGTGATCTGGTTTTCTCTGCCCTGGTCTTTGGAGCTTTACCAACAGGCCAATGCCAGGCTCTGGCGGCAGGGACAAAAAGACACGGTGGTCATCTTCCGTCTAATCGCCGAAGGCACGATTGACCGGGATGTCGTCCGGGCTTTGGCGAAAAAAGACCTGACCCAGGAAAATCTGATGCAGGCTGTGAAAGCGAGGGTCGGCGATGGCATATGTTGAGCGCATTCGGCAGATGCTGAAAGACTATCCTGAGAACCTCTTAGAGATGAAACGGCTGGAGCAGGAAATGACGGACTTTGTTCCCATAACCTCGGATGAAGTATTGGAGATGCTGAACTTTCCCGGCAAGAGCGATGATCAGGTCAGAATCCAAAAACAGCGGTCTTTGAATCGCCTCTTTTATATCGCCACATCCTATAAACGGCTCACCTGGCTGATCAATCATGCATCGGAAAAAGAAATGGCCAAAGACTATGCCAGGGTCGCCCGAGAGGTGGACTTCGTAAAGTACGGCATCCGGGCTTTGCCGAGATATTACCGAAATCTTTTGACTTTTGAGATTTTGGAAGAGCACCGCTGGGGTGAGGTCTGCCAGAAGTTTAATATCAGCGGCTCGGAACTTAACCGCAAGAAGACAAGAGCGGTTGAACTTATGGCTAAGACTTTTGCCGACCAGCATCAATACTTCGGGTTTTATGAGGAGGAATTTGACGATGACCATCGAACAGATTTTTGATGACTACGAACGCTATCACAACGAGCTGGAAGCTGATCTTTATTTTCTGCATCTCATGCTTGAGGTTGATCTGAAAGAAGTCGAAGGAAGCACAGCTGAGCTGGGGCAGATTCTGAAGTTCCTAAAAGGCTGTGCAGACTTTGTCAACAATGAAGCGGTTGACAGGCGGCTTTCCCATGCGGAGCACCGCTTCAAGCAGCTTTCTGTTTTGGAATGGCTGATCCGTTCCTGCTCGCAGTACGATCAGAAGATCATTCAGGCGCTCTGGATCGACAGACTTTCCCTGTCCGAAGCAGCGGAACGCTTTTATATCAGCAAGACATCTATGTTTCGCAAAAAGCAGGAGGTCTTGTCTTTCCTGGAAACTATAGCGCAGTCGAGCAAAGACGTTCAGGAACTTTGGAACGATGTGAAAGAAAGTGGAACGACCTGATATTGAGATGCAAGTTGGAAGCCTGTTATTCTTATACTGACGAAAAACTATAGAGACCTGTAGCGGCTGTGCTTCGGGTCTTTTTTTATGCCCGGAGGTGGACGATGCCCAGAAAACCCAAGCGGCCTTGTTCCTTCCCCGGCTGTCCCGAGCTGGTGGAGGGCAGGTACTGTGAGAAACACAAAAGAAAAGTTGACCGCCATTACAACCGCCACCAGCGTGACCCCAAAACAGCGAAACGCTATGGCAGACGCTGGCGAAAGATCAGAAAGGTTTTCCTTACAGCACATCCACTCTGCGAACTGTGCAGGGAGCAAGGCAGGTATACGCCCGCCGAAGAAGTTCATCACATCAAGCCGCTGTCTGAAGGCGGAACGCATGACTACGAGAACCTGATGGCGCTCTGCAAGTCCTGTCACTCGAGAATAACTGCCAAAGAGGGCGGACGCTGGGGCTAAACACCTGTGCTAATCAATTTCTTCTGCGTTCGCTTTGAAGCTTTCGCACCTCCCCCAGGGGGGTGTCAATCTCTACCGCACCTTAAGCGATCAACGGGCGGTGGGTCACGCACGAAAAAACTTCAATTCAAAGGGGGGATTAACCCCTAGCAGCCGGAAAGGAGGTGCTTTTGTGGCAAAAGACGGAACATACCGCGGTGGCAGACGAGTGAAAGCCGGCAGCAAGCCGGATGCACTCGCCGATAAAATCGCCGCCGGAAAAGAAGCAAAAATACTAGAAACCTATGACTTTGACCCGGAAGCACTCTTTGCTCCGGATGAGCCGGATGATGTGTCTGATCTTTTCGGCGAAGAGATGCCGAGTCCTTCGGACTACCTCTCCGCCAGACAAAAGGACGGCAAACCTCTTGGTGCGGATGAAATCTATGCCGAGACCTGGAAATGGCTGAAAGACAGGCGCTGTGAGAAGCTCGTGAACCCAAGACTCTTGGAATCCTACTCACAGGCTTTTGCCCGCTATATCCAGTGTGAACAGGCCATCAGTACCTACGGTCTTTTAGGTAAGCACCCGACCACAGGCGGGGCAATTGCCAGCCCCTTTGTCTCCATGAGCCAGTCTTTTCAAAAGCAGTCCAATCTCATCTGGTATGAGATTTTCGACATCGTTAAGCAGAACACGACGACCGCCTTTATCGGCAGTCCCCAGGACGACATGATGGAGCGCCTTCTTCGGACAGAGGAGGGCGAGCGATGACACACACATTTATTGATTTGTTTTCCGGCATTGGCGGCTTCAGGCTCGGCTTTGAACGAGCCGGCTGGACATGCGTCGGAAGCTGTGAAAACGACAAATTTGCAAGAAGTTCTTATGAAGCTATGTTTGACACGAAGGGAGAGTGGTTTGGTGAAGACATCCGAAAAATTAAATCAGAAGATATCCCCGTTGCCGACTGCTGGACCTTCGGCTTTCCCTGCCAGGACATCTCTGTTGCAGGATATCAAAGAGGACTTTGTGCACAGCGATCTGGACTTTATTTTACAGTCCTTGACCTCGTCAAAGGCAAGAAGGAAAGCGATAAACCCCGATGGCTTGTCGCTGAAAACGTTAAAAACCTGCTGGGCATTCATAGCGGATGGGACTTTGCCCGAGTTCTCCTTGAAATGGACGAAGCAGGGTACGATGTCTTCTGGCAGGTGCTCAACTCCAAAGACTATGGCGTGCCCCAGTCAAGAGAACGGGTTTTCCTTATTGGACATCTTAGAAGCCGAGGCCGATGCGAAATACTACCTTTCACGGGAGAAAACGGCAAAACTCTTAAAAGGCTTGTAGATGGCAGCCAAGGCTATCGGGTCTATGATCCGGGTGGCACATCCGTCACACTTCAATCGTCTGCAGGAGGGCTCGGTGCAAAAACCGGGCTCTATTTGATTTCGCAGGAAGGCATGACGGTCCATAAAGACAAAGTCAAAACACGTGATCAGTCCACCTGCATCGTCGCCACCTACGGGCACGGGCTCGACAACAAGGGGATGCGGACAGGTGTTTTGGAAGCGAGAGCTGTTTTTACGCCAGGGCGGGATAAGGCAAGAAACCCCACCTGTCGCCGCTTCAAAGAGGACGGTGAGCCCTCCTATACCCTTACAGGTCAGGATAGGCACGGCGTGATGCTTTCCGACGGCAAACACTATGCCATCAGACGTTTAACTCCCCGTGAGTGCTTTAGGCTTCAGGGTTTTCCCGATGATCTTTATGAAAAAGCGGCAGGAGTCTGTTCCGAGTCGCAACTCTACAAACAAGCGGGCAACGCCGTCACCATCACGGTGGCGGAAGCGGTTGCCCGAGAATTATTACGTGCTGAGGAGGAATGGAAATGAAACATTATAAAGCCGCCGAATCCGTGACCAAGGGTCATCCGGACAAGCTCTGCGACTATATCGCCGACCGAATATTGGATCGATATCTGAGAGACGATAAGAATGCCCGTGTTGCCGTGGAAGTGATGGCGACCAAGGGTCTCATTCTGATTGCGGGCGAAGTGACGAGCACCGCAAAGGTGAATGTGAAACAGATCGCACGCTTTGCTCTGTCGGATATTGGCTACGACCCTTTCCGTTTTCGGATTAAGATCAAAATCCATAAGCAAAGTCCTGACATTGCACAAGGTGTCAATCAGGGTGACCTTATCGGTGCTGGCGATCAGGGTATTGTTTACGGCTATGCGACGGATGAAACGCCGGAGTACCTGCCGCTTGCTCAGGTGCTGGCACGAAAGCTCACTAGAAAACTCGAGGAAGTCTGGGAAGAAGGTATTGTCAAAGGTCTTAAGCCCGACGGCAAGTGCCTGGTTGTTCTGGAGTATGAAGACGGCGGAGCCAGCCGTGTGCAGTCGGTGGTGCTCTCCACCCAGCATGATGAAAAGCTTAACGTGAAAGAACTCAGACAAGCTATTTTGGCGGAGGTGATCCGCCCCGTGCTTGACAGAAGATTGCCCTATTTGGAAGAAGATATCTACATCAATCCGACCGGACGCTTCGTCCTCGGAGGGCCAGAAGCGGATACAGGGCTTACAGGCAGAAAGCTGGCTGTTGATACTTATGCCGGCCTTGCCCGCCATGGTGGCGGAGCCTTTTCGGGCAAAGACCCGACCAAGGTGGACCGCTCGGCGGCCTACATGGCAAGGCTCATCGCCAGAAGCATCATCTCTGCCGGCTTTGCCAAAGAATGCGAAGTCTCCATCGCTTATGCCATAGGAAAGCCCGATCCTCTGTTTTGGGACATCGACTGCTTCGGTACGGAAACCCGTGATCTTGAGGAAATCAAGGAACGCTGTGAGACGCTTTTCCCTTTGTCTGTCCTGCCCATGATTCAGTATCTGCGGCTTCGCCGGGGTGGCTATGCAGACCTTGCGATTAAAGGGCACTTTGGCAATACTTTTGAACCCTGGGAGAACAGTCTTGCAGGGCTGCTTTTAAGAAAAGGGGGCGGACTCCATGCAGATGACGAGTAAATTTGAGAAAGTCCCCATTGATAAGCTCGTACCCTATGCGAGAAACGCTAGAACCCACTCCAAAGAACAGATCCTGCAGCTCAGGTCTTCCATCCGGGAGTTCGGCTTCTTAAATCCCTGCCTGATTGACAAGGACTATAACGTCATTGCCGGGCACGGCAGAATCCTTGCCGCCAAAGAGGAAGGCTTGACGGAGCTGCCCTGTGTTTTCGTGGAACACCTGACTGAAGCGCAGAAGCGGGCCTATATCATTGCCGATAACCGTCTCGCTATGAATGCGGGCTGGGATGAGGAGATGCTTTCTGTTGAACTATCCGATCTGGAAGGGGTTGACTTTAACCTTGATCTTCTGGGATTTACCGACAGCGAACTAAAAAAACTCTTAGGTAGTCTGGAAACTGAGGAGGATGACTTTGACCTCACCGCTGCCCTGGAAGAAGCAAGCTTTGTGAAGCCGGGCGATATCTGGATAGTTGGCCGTCACCGCTTGATCTGCGGAGATGCAACAAAAAAGGAAGACGTGGAAAAACTGATGGACGGCAAAAAGGCCAATCTCATTCTGACCGATCCGCCTTATGCTGTGAGTTACAAGAGTTCATCAGGACTTTCCATTCAAAACGATAATTTAAAACCCGAGGAATTTTTCAAGTTCCTGCTCTCATCATTCAAGAATATGATCACTGCCTGTGAACCCGGTGCATCCGCCTATGTCTTTCATGCGGATACGGAGGGGCTTGTTTTTAGAAAAGCCTTTGAAGAAGCGGGCTTTCATTTGTCGGGTGTTTGCATCTGGGCGAAGGACTCACTTGTTCTGGGCAGGTCGCCCTATCAGTGGTCGCATGAGCCGATCCTGTTTGGCTGGACGAAAAAAGGTAAGCACCGCTGGTATTCAGGGCGGGCGGAAACCACGGTCTGGCATTTTGACAAGCCAAAGCGAAATGAGAACCATCCGACCTCCAAGCCGATTGACCTCTTGTCTTACCCGATTCAAAATTCGAGTCAGGCAAACGCCATCGTGCTGGATTTATTCGGCGGGAGCGGCTCTACTCTCATCGCCTGTGAGCAAACTGACCGTATCTGCTATATGGCGGAGCTTGATGACAAGTATGCATCCGTCATTCTCCGGCGCTATGTGAAATACAAAAACGGTGTTTCCAATGACGTTTTTGTCCTGCGTGACGGTAAAAAAACCGCCTACGAAAAGCTTGTCAAAACTGTTGAATGATAACCAATTTTGAGCTGTAAATTTGTCGGGTAAATAAGCTGAAATGCCTGATAATAAAGGCTTTTAGGACTTGGCTTTCCTTCCTTTTAGAGCGAACATGTACGTACAAGAACAAGGAGGAAAAGACCATGACAAACAAAGAACTAAAACGACAAAGTTTCCTTGAAGTAACAAAGAACCGCCGGGTAAAACAAGATGCCTTTTACCGGAGATTTCCTGAAAGAAAGCTCTACGACGAAGGTAAAATCGGCTGGAACGAGTACCGGAAGCTCGCCAAAGAGACCAAGGAAAAAGAGCGGGCACACTACCGGGGAAACGCCAACTACGACCTCTACGATGACGGCCTGATTACCTGGGACGAGTTCCAAGACTTGGAAAGAGGGAGGTAAACGAGATGACCAAGTTTTCGATCAAAGAGAGATCACGAAAAGAACTGGCCGAGACTCTGGCTGACCTTCTCGAAACAAAAGCGAAATACCAGGGCGTTCCGACCTGCGCCTACCAAATCGGCGAGACAACGGTAGAGCGTGACGGCACGGTCTTCTGGGATAAAGCACTCAGCGAAAGCCAAATCCATGAGCTGACCGCAAAGCTGGAAGCGGTGGGTTTTCCCTTGACCGACAGCTTTACCATCAGCTTTCCGGATGACAAGATTTCCACCGAGACGCTTGAAAAGCTGGACCTGATCCTTCGCTCCAAGGGCAGCCTCATCAAAAAGGCGCTGGGCGCAGACCGCATCCTCGTGGAGCATGACATCGGGGTAGTCAACTTTCCCTGGTTTGACAGGCTCCTCACAGCCGATGAAGCGAGAATCTACACCGAGTTCATCAGCCTGCTCGTTGCCAGCGCCGGAGCGCAGACCAGAGTTCTTGAGAAAGAAACCAAAACGGACAATGAGAAGTATACCTTCCGCTGTTTTCTCCTGCGCCTTGGCTACATTGGCGACGAGTTCAAGGAAGCAAGAAAGCTGCTCCTGAAAAACCTCGAAGGTTCCTCTGCTTTCCGAAACCCGAAGGAGGCAAAGTGATGAGAGAAATTAGCCAAGCAAGGCTTGAAGCCTTAAGAAAAGAATATTCTGCAGGATGCCGCATTGAACTTTTGAAAATGGATGACCCCTTCGCTCCACCCATCGGCACAAAAGGCACGGTGATCGGTATTGATGACATCGGTTCGATCATGGTCCGCTGGGATGATGGGTCAAGCCTGAACGTTGCCTATGGTGAAGACCAGGTACGGAGGATCAGCCATGAATGAGACCATCAGAGAGCAAATCCTCGCTATCCGGGATACGGGCCTGACAAATATGTTTGATATCAATACTGTTCAGCGGCTGGCCTTTGAGCGGGACTACTTTGAACTGGTCTGCTTTCTGGAGGACGATCCCAAAGCCTATGTCCGCTTCATTTTGACGGGAAAGACGGAGGATTAGGCCATGTGGAAAAAAGGAACTATCGGCATACCGAAAGAAGACGGCGGCTACACCGCCTGCAAATATTGGCTCAAGCATTTTGATAAGCCCAGCGTGTACGGGATTGATAAGGGCAGGATTTCCAAACTCATGCTTAAAATTGACGGCGAGGTCGTCTGCAATTTTGACCGGGGCTGGGATATCAGACCAAGCTCAGAGGATGCAGAAAAGGCACTTGCGATCCTGCTTCACGAATACAACTAAACCTATGATCAATTAGAAGCATCAGCCCTTAGGGGCTTTTGCTCGTAGTGCGGCCTTAGGGGGTCGTTTTTTTATGGGAAGGAGGAAGTGTGAGACAACTGGAAATTTATAAACCGACTCGCTTCATGCTGCCGACTTCCCGCTATGACAAAGCTTCGGCAGATAGGGCGGTTGCTTTTATCAGCTTGCTGAAACATACCAAGGGTGAATGGGCGGGCAAATCCTTTCACCTGATCGACTGGCAGGAGCAGATTGTGCGTGACCTCTTCGGCATCCTAAAACCGAACGGCTACCGCCAGTTCAACACCGCCTATATCGAGATTCCGAAGAAGCAGGGCAAGTCCGAACTGGCCGCGGCGATTGCTCTCTACCTCACCTGCGGTGACTTTGAAAAAGGCGGCGAGATCTATGGCTGTGCCGCTGACCGCCAGCAGGCTTCCATCGTCTTTGATGTGGCTGTCCATATGGTGGAGCAAAACCCAGCATTAAAGGCCAGGATTAAACCTCGGCTTTCTCAGAAAAGACTTATCTATAAACCACTTCACAGTTTCTATCAGGTCTTGTCCTCGGAAGCGTACTCAAAACATGGCCTGAATGTTCACGGCGTGGTCTTCGATGAGCTTCACGCTCAGCCGAACCGCAAACTCTACGATGTGATGACCAAGGGTTCAGGTGATGCGAGAAAACAGCCTTTGTTCTTTCTTATCACGACCGCCGGAACCGATCGGCACTCCATCTGCTGGGAGGTCCATCAAAAAGCGGATGACATCCTGCACGGCAGAAAACGTGACCCGAGTTTTTACCCGGTGATCTACGGCGCAGAAGACGATGAGGACTGGACAGATCCCGATGTCTGGAAGAAAGCAAACCCTTCGCTTGGCGTCACGGTCGATATTGAAAAACTACACATTGCCTGTGAATCAGCCAAGCAGAACCCTGCTGAAGAAAACACCTTCAGACAACTCAGACTCAATCAGTGGGTCAAACAGTCGGTGCGCTGGATGCCAATGGAAGCCTGGGATAAATGCTCCCTTGCTGTTGACCTGGAAGCCCTGGAAGGGCGTATCTGCTACGGCGGGCTAGATCTTTCCAGCACCACCGACCTTACAGCTTTTGTGCTGGTCTTTCCGCCTGATACCGAGGATGGCTCGTTCGATGTGCTGCCCTTTTTCTGGATGCCGGAGGACAATATCCCACTGCGGGTAAACCGAGACCATGTGCCTTATGACCTCTGGGCGAAGGAAGGACAAATCCTCACAACGGAGGGAAATGTCGTCCACTACGGCTTTATCGAAAGCTTTATTGAGGAGTTGGGCGAAAGATATAACATCAAGGAAATCGCCTTTGACCGCTGGGGTGCTGTGCAGATGAGTCAGAACTTAGATGACCTCGGCTTCACGGTCGTTCCTTTCGGTCAAGGCTACAAGGATATGAGTCCGCCTTCCAAGGAACTGATGAAGCTGGTGCTGGAAGGAAAACTCCGCCACGGCGGACATCCGGTATTGCGCTGGTGCGCCGACAATATCTTTATCCGCACCGATCCTGCCGGAAACATCAAGCCTGACAAGGAAAAATCGACCGAACGCATCGACGGTGCAGTGGCGCTCATCATGGCACTTGACCGGGCGATTCGGGGTCAGGCTGGTGACAAGGAAAGCTCTGTCTATGATGAGCGCGGACTTTTACTCTTTTAGAAAGTTGAGGTGATGCCTTCTGGGAATCTTTAAAAATCTATTCAGGAGCCGGGACAAGCCGGAGCTTACGAAACCGAGCACGCCTCGGTTTTTCTTTGCCCCGACATCAAGTGGCAAGCAGGTGACGGAAAAGACGGCCATGCAGTCAGCAGCGGTGTATGCCTGTGTGCGTGTTATCGCCGAGACGATTGCCAGTCTCCCTTTGCACCTCTACCGCTATGTGGATGAGGGCAAGAAGCGTGATCCTAGTCACCCTCTCTATACGCTCCTCCATAATGCACCGAACCCCGAGATGACGAGCTTCATCTTTCGGGAAACCCTTATGACGCATCTTCTTTTATGGGGAAACGCCTATGCTCAGATTTTAAGGAACGGTCACGGTGAGATCGTAGGAATTTATCCGCTTCTTCCGGACAGGATGCAGGTTGCAAGGGATGAGGACAAAAACCTCATCTACCTTTATCAAAGCGGCATGAAGCAGATTGCTTTCCGTCAGGAGGAGATTCTCCATATACCTGGGCTTGGCTTTGACGGCCTTGTCGGTTATTCACCGATTGCGATGGCCAGAAACGCCATCGGGATGGCCATGGCCACCGAGGAATTTGGCTCGTCCTTCTTTTCAAACGGTGCAGCACCGGGCGGAATATTGGAACACCCCGGCACCTTAAAAGACCCGTCCAAGGTCAGAGAAAGCTGGGAGGAGCTTTTCAAAGGTTCGGGCAATGCCAACCGGGTCGCTGTTTTGGAAGAAGGCATGACCTATAAGCAGATCGGCATCCCGCCGAATGAAGCCCAGTTTTTGGAGACGAGAAAGTATCAGACGGAAGAAATCTGCCGCATCTACCGTGTACCGCCCCATCTGGTGGCAGACCTCGACAAGGCGACCTTTTCCAATATTGAACATCAAAGCATCAGCTTTGTCGTTCATACGATAAGGCCCTGGCTCGTGCGTCTGGAACAGGCGATGGACAAAGCTCTGCTCTATCCGGAAGAACAGACCCGGTATTTTGTGGAGTTCAATGTGGACGGGCTTTTGAGGGGCGACTACGAGAGCAGGATGCAGGGCTATGCCACGGCAAGGCAAAACGGCTGGATGAGCGCCAACGATATCCGGCGTTTGGAAAATATGAATCTCATCCCGGATGAGGAAGGAGGCAATTTGTACTTAATCAACGGCAACATGACAAAACTCAAAGACGCCGGGTTATTCGCCGGCCAGGGGGTGAAAGAAAGTGAAGAATAAAAAATTCTGGAAGTTTCTAAACGATCTTCCGGACGAAGAAACCGTCCTCAGATTGGACGGTCCCATTGCAGAAGAGAGCTGGTTTGGCGATGAAGTCACACCGGCTCTTTTTCTTAGCGAACTAAACAGCCATCCGGGCGACCTGACTGTCTGGATTAACAGTCCCGGCGGCGATGTCTTTGCAGCATCCCAGATCTACACCATGCTGATGGATCACAAGGGCAAAGTCACCGTGAAGATAGACGGGCTTGCGGCTTCCGCCGCTTCCGTTATCGCAATGGCGGGAGGCGAAGTTCTGATGAGCCCTTCGTCCATGATGATGATCCATAACCCCATGACGCTCGCTTTCGGCTGGAAGGACGAGATGGAAAAAGCCTTAGATGTCCTTGACGAGGTCAAGGCTTCCATCATCAACGCCTATGAATTAAAAACTGGACTATCCCGAAACAAAATCTCAAGACTGATGGATGACGAGACCTGGATGAATGCCAGGAAAGCGAAAGAACTCGGCTTTTGCGACGCTCTGCTTTTTTCCGAATGGGATGATCCCGACCTCGGTGAAGCAAGTGTCGGCTTTGCCGCAAGACGGACGGCAACCGCTGTCTTAAACAAGGTTTATCCGAAGGTGCCTATGCCGATGGAGCAGGGCACATCCTATTACGAGCTTAAGAAACGGCTCGAATTATTAGGCCATGAAGGAGGCTATTAACGATGAACAAACTGCAGGAACTGAGAAACAAACGCCATGAAGTCTGGAACCAGGCTAAGACCTATCTGGAAGAAAAGCGCAGAGAGGACGGCCTAGTTTCGGCTGAGGACACTGCCGCCTATGAAAAAATGGAACAGGAAGTCGTTGATCTCGGAAAAGAAATCGACCGTCTGGAGCGTCAGCGGGATATGGATATGAAGCTCTCGCAGGCGACCAGTCGTCCCACGGTCACAGACCCGATGAAGGATATGGAGGACAAGACCGGCCGTGGCAGCAAAGAGTACAGCCGTGATTTCTGGAACGTTATGCGAAAGAAGAACGCTGTCATCACGAATGCCCTTCAGGTCGGTACGGATTCCGAAGGCGGCTACCTTGCCCCGGATGAGTTCGAGCAGACGCTGGTGGAAGCCCTCGAAGAAGAAAATATCTTCAGGCAGCTTGCCCACGTCATTCAAACCTCGTCCGGTGACCGCAAGATCCCCGTAGTAGCGACCAAGGGCACGGCAAGCTGGGTCGATGAAGAAGCGGCGATCCCAGAATCAGATCCCGCCTTCGGGCAGGTTTCGATCGGAGCCTATAAGCTTGCCACCATGCTCAAGGTCTCGGAGGAGCTATTGAATGACTCCGTCTTTGACCTCGAAAGCTATATTGCTAAAGAGTTCGGACGCAGGATGGGCTCCAAGGAGGAGGAAGCCTTCCTCGTGGGAGACGGCACCGGAAAGCCGACGGGCGTCTTCCATACCACGGGCGGCGGCGAATTGGGCGTGACAGCCGCAGCAGAGGCCGAGCTTACAGCAGATGAACTGATTGACCTTTTCTATTCACTGAGAGCGCCTTACCGCAAGAAGGCCGTCTTCATCATGAACGATACTACCGTGAAGCTTATCCGCAAACTCAAGGATCAGACGGGTCAGTATCTCTGGCAGCCTTCCTTAACCGCAGGCACGCCTGATACCATCCTGAACCGCCCGGTCTACACGTCAAGCTTTGTGCCGCTGGCGGAGGCCGGTGCTTTTACCGTTGCCTTCGGTGACTTTTCCTATTACTGGATTGCCGATCGTCAGGGCAGGTCTTTCCAGCGCTTAAATGAGCTCTTTGCCGCTACCGGACAGGTCGGCTTCAGAGCGACCCAGCGTGTGGACGGTAAGCTCATTTTGCCTGAAGCCGTGAAGCTCTTGCAGATGAAAGCCGGAGCCTAAGACAGGAGGTTTGAGGGATGAAGGCGGAGGATTTGCTGGTTCCCTTAAAAGAGAATCTGGCAGTGGAGCATGATGCGGACGATGCCCTTCTGCTCCGCTGCCTGTCCTCCGCCGTTTCCTATGCGGAGGGCTATCAGAAAAAGGGACCCGATTACTACCAAACCAATGAAATGACCGACAGTACCAAACAGGCTGTCATCGTTCTGGCGACCTTCTTTTATGAGAGCAGGGACGGATCGACAGCCGGCTTTTTCGCCGATTCTCCGGAAGCTGCAAAGCAGGTCTGGGAGACGGTGAAGCTTCTCCTCCAGGGCGACCGGGAGGTGATCTTATGAGCATCAAACTGCAGCACTTTATTGAGCTTTTCCGGGTGGAGAGTGGGACGGACAGCGAGGGTTTTCCCACTGAACGGGACGAACTTCTGGCAAGCGTCAGAGCCTACCGTGAAGACCGCTACGGGAGTGAAGCGTGGAAGAACCGCAGTCTTTTTTTTAAGGCGACCACGCTCTTTCGCATCCGGGTGATAGCGGGCATCAAGCTCGATACCCGCTGTGTGGTTGTGACAGAAGACGGCAGGTACAACATTCTCTCGGTTGAGGACATCCGGCATAAAGGACTGTATTGGGAAATCCTCGCAGAGAAGGTTGATACGGAGGGGGTTGTTCAAGATGGCACGGTGTGAAATGAAACTGCCGGATGAGTTTATGGATAAGCTCTCAAAGCTCGGCGATAAGTTTGACAGCGCAGCTCCCAAGGTTCTAGAAGCTGGCGGCGAAGTAGTGCTCTCTCAGATGAAAGACAATCTCAGAAATGTCATCGGGAAAAACACGAAGGTGAAATCCCGCTCGACGGGGGCTTTGGAGAAAAGTCTCGGCATCACACCTGCTCTGCAGGATCGGAAGGGCGAATGGAATATCAGGGTCGGCGTGGGAGATTCGAGGGACAAGAAGGGCGTACCGGATGCCTTGAAGGCACAGGTGCTGGAATACGGGAAAGCAGGTCAGCCTGCCAAGCCCTGGATGAAGCCCGCCAGACGGAAGGCCAGAAAAAAGGCGATCTCCCGCATGGAAGATGTCCTGAAACGGGAGCTTGACCTATGACAGCGCTTGCAGAATTAAAAGAGATGGCGGGTTCTTTAGGGCTTCCTTCCGGCACGATTTCCTTCCATGGCAAAGCGCCATCGACCTACCTTGTCTTCACGCCGCTCTTTGATGACCTCACGCTCTTTGCCGACAACAAACCACAGATGGAGACAGAGGAAATCCGTCTCTCGCTTTTTACGAAGGATAACTATTTAGCGTGGAAACGCCGTCTCACCGATGCACTTTTGGAGCGGGACTTCATCATCACGGAGCGCCGCTTTTTAGGTGTGGACGATGAGACGGGCTATTACCACTACAGCCTGGACGCGGCAAAAGAATACGTCCGATTGGAGGAATGATTTATGGCTACGATAGGCCTCGATAAACTCTACTACGCAAAAATCACCGAAGCAGAAAACGGTGACGAAACTTACGATGTACCGAAACAGCTCGCCAAGGCGATCTCGGCGGAACTTTCCGTAGAACTGGCTGAAGCGATCCTGTATGCCGATGACGGTGCATCAGAGATTGTAAAAGAATTTAAGTCCGGCACGCTCTCACTCGGTGTAGATGACATCGGTGCGGAAACGGCGTCCGGACTCACAGGCGCGGTGATTGATGCCAACAAGGTGCTGATCTCCTCATCAGAGGACGGTGGTGATCCGGTGGCGGTGGGCTTTCGGGCAAAGAAGTCCAACGGCAAGTACCGCTACTTCTGGCTCTACCGAGTGAAGTTCGGTATTCCGGCGACTAACCTTGAGACCAAGGGCGACTCGATCACCTTTTCCACCCCGACCATTGAGGGCACGATTTTAAGACGCAACAAGGCGGATACGGAAGGCCGTCATCCCTGGAAAGCGGAGGTCACGGAAGGCGCACAGGGAGTCTCCCAGGAAACTATCAGCGGCTGGTATGAAGCGGTCTATGAACCGAACTATACACCGGTTGTGCCTTAAGGAGGAGCGCTATGTACGACGAGTATACGACAACCATTAAGGTCGGCGATAAGGACTATGAGCTTCTTCTCACGACCCGTGCGACCAAAGAAATTGCCGGACGCTACGGCGGCCTTGAAAACCTCGGCGAGAAGCTCATGAAAACGGAGAATTTTGAGATGGCCATAGGTGAGATCGTCTGGCTGATTACGCTTCTGGCCAATCAGTCGATCCTGATCTACAACCTGAAACACAAAGAGGAACCGAAAGATCTTTTAACCGAGGAGGAAGTGGAACTGTTGACTTCTCCGCTTGACCTTGCAGGCTACAAAGATGCCATTACCGATGCCCTGTTCAAGGGCACAAAGCGAAACGTGGAAAGTGAGCCCGACTCAAAAAACGCGCCGGCCGGGTAAGTGACCAGGCGTTATTTACCCGCCTTTTATATTACGGCCTGAGCCGCCTTCACCTCAGTCAGGATGAAGTGTGGCTCATGCCGTTTTCTTTACTTTTAGATCTCATCGAATGCCACAGGCAGTACGAAGGCATGGCCAAACCGAAGCTGGAGCTTTCCATCGATGAGGTAATTCCCTTTGACACTTAACAGGAAGGAGGTGGCTTTATGGCATCAAACGACGAAACAGATACAATCCACCCAAAAGTATACCTTGGATGCATCGGGGTGCAAATAATGACACCGCAAAAATGCAATCGAAGTCCATTTTGATTGGTCTCGTCCAAGACATTTCGAATCGTCCAGTGATTTTCATGTAGTGTTTCGGAGCAAAACCGTAGTATATAAGTGAGTAGTAAAGTTGTAGCAACGGATATTGAAACAGAACAGTGAAACAGGATATCTATGCAGAATAATGATGTAAGAGATTGGTGTGGATGCGTGAACAATAAGTGATGCGAGAAGTAAGCTGGAAACGAGTGCAAAATGGTCATGCGGGATGACAAAATCATCAAATTGTTTTTTGATCGCTCGGAACAGGCGATACGAGAACTGGAGGCAAAATATGGAAAGGTCTGTTTTAAGCTCTCGTATAACATTCTGAACAATCGACAGGATGCGGAAGAATGCGTCAATGATGCTTATTTAGGCGTATGGAACGCCATACCGCCAGCTCAACCAAACCCGCTGTTGACGTTTGTTCTCAAAATTGTCAGAAATCTTTCATTAAAGAAATATTGGGTGAACAACGCACAAAAGCGGCACAGTGCCTACACTCTATCGATTCATGAACTCGAGCCGTTTATCGCAACACCGAACACAACTGAGGATGAAGTTGATGTCCGAGAACTGCGAAAGATGATCGAGGAATTTCTCGATAGTTTGACGAAAGAAAATCGCGTGATTTTTTTGCGTCGCTATTGGTTCTCTGACCCTTACAAAGTCATCGCAGAACAAGTGGGGCTTTCAGAAAAAATAGTTTCTGTTCGCCTAACCCGTATCCGACATAAGCTGAGAGAGTTTTTAAAAGACAGGGAGGTATCGATATGAACTCAAGGACTTTTTCCGATGCGATGGGTGTTATTGACAGCCGATATATCACGGAAGCTGTGTTTTATCGGGGAGAAACAAAGGTGGTGCCGTGGGGGAAAATAAGTGTTGCAGCCGCCTGTATCTTATTAACGGTTTCTTTCACCGTCGCCATCTTCATCAGGCAAAACCGACAGAATATCTCGCAAAACGAATCGAAGGTCGGTTTAACAGCGGCTGGGATGAGCAAGGAACACACCTCCGGCACGTCGAACAGCCGATCGACTGACAAATCCGGTTACTACATCCTATGGAACAATGTCACTGACAGTAGTGAACTTCGTCTTGCTGGTGACTTTCGTGAGGTTTCCAAAAGCAGATGGCAGGAAGAGTATAATGTTTCCCTTCCGGAAGCTGCAAATCTCGCTTTCCACCTCGTTTATAAGATCGAAAAGGGTGAGGAAGGCGCGGTACATACAGACGATCTTCTCTGCGGTCATGTTAGTCAATCGAACAAAGGCAAATCTTTTTGGTACATGTTCGTTGACAAACAGCGTCTCAATACTGAATCCTCTTACTTTATATGCGAATCTCTCGCGAACTGGCATGAGTCAATGATAGACGGCAAAAAAATCCTGTTAGCCCAATCGGATCAAAATCGTCGCTATGCCGCTTTTACGACCGGTGACTGCAGTGTTTATATCACCATGCAGGACATGGATGAGACAGAGGCAATCTCATTGTTAAGGAAATTGTTAGATTAGGGCATTGGTGTCACCTATTGACACCGGAGTTGTTTACATTATGAGGAGGTAACGAAAATGAAAAAGCGTATTTGTCTGCTGTTAGTGATGATCATGGTGTTGAGCCATTCACTATTGGCGTTTGCCACTGAAACTGATGTGGAGGTACTTTGTCCAGGGCGCCCCGTTTCGGCAGGTATCAGAAAACCGACAAAGTCAGAAATTGACGAAGAATACGTATTAGCAGGGTTCAGCCCCAACAATATAGGGTTTATTACGGACGACTCTGACCTCATTACTATCACTTCTACAATAAGTGTGCCTGTAACAGAACCGTGTGATAAATCTTGGCGCACTAAATATCCAAATTCTTGGATGTGGGAAGCAAACAGAATAGTTCAAGCTGCCGATGATATGCTTACACAAAAATTCGGGATTAAGTTTTATTCGGTATCACAAAAGTATTGGAATCACAATGTTCCTGCGTCAAATCCAAGTGCTATGGTTAGAGACGCACACATACAGTGGGGACTTCAAAACGGGGCAAAGCTCATGATAGCTTTTACAGATTTAAATTTAACAGTTAACGGATTGCCTATTTTCGGGCTTGTAGAATCTATTGGTCAGCCCTATGTACTCGCAACATGCTATGGTTTCATCGAGAATCGTATGACCGTTCGACATGAGGTTGCACACTGCTATGGTTTAACTCACTGTTCACCTAATAGCGGTTGTGTTGTAGCTGCTGGAGCCCCTGTTGCAAATTACGATCATCTGTGTAGTCCCCATCATACACAGTGGGAGGCTGCTAAAAACATGTATTAACGGGATCTTTGTTCTACAGGAAAGGTGATCTAATGGCTCTTACACCGAGGATTTCTTTATGCGTAAAAAATTACAATGTGACGGCAATCATTTCTTTGATGATAGTAATATTATTATGTTCCTGCCATTCGTCGTCGGAGAGTATTTTGCGACAGGAAGATGTAAATCTCTCTAATGCAGTTGCGTGCGTCAACGGATACTATATATTTTCATCTGACGTAGAAAATGTCTACAACGAATATAAAGAAGCCGGAATTTCAAGAAATAGAATCATCGAAGATTCTATTTCAGAAATTCTTGTTGTGCAGTGTTCAAAAAGATACGGTATAAGTATTTCAGATAAGGAATTGGACACAATAATGATGACGTTTAAGATAAGCCAACCAGATTTATTTGAGGAATCCCTTGCACAGTATGGGGAACATAAGTTAAAAGAGAAGCTTTATATAAGGAATCTTTTCTCAAAAACAAAAAAACATATTACTGAAAATATTTTGCTGAAAAATGGAGTTCCCTATGATGCGATTGATCGATTTGTTTCACATTATGGCTTGGAAAAACAGTTATCACCTTATAGTGATGAACAGATTCTTCGAGATCTCGGCAGGGAGATCGAAGCTTTTCTTTTTAACGAATGGTTAGAAAATTTACGAGAAGGTGCAATAATCGAATATTTTGATGTGCAAAAAGATTCATTTGCGACAACATTTCATTGAGAACTTTTCGACCAGTGTAGTTGGTTTCAGAATATCGGTATATTTGACACTCATCTTACTTGCGCTTTTTCGTTCGTTTAATCATTTTGCTAACCCTATGGATTATCAGTGTTTTGCAGAATCAGTTAGATCCCCCAGCCATAAATTGACTGTGGGATCTGCCACGTGAGTTGGTAGAGGGGTTTCACCCTCTACCAACTCACGGAACAGAATGCAAACTCTCCATTTCAGGCGATAACGTATCATATTTTTCGCATATTTGAATGGAGACATGCTTCCATCTTCTTGCTTGGTTAAATAGATTTTAAAATCAGACACCAAGGAGGAACAGGAATCTTGTCTGAAAAGATTATCAGTTGAACGACTGAATGAGTAATAACGGACGAATTGAGTGATCTCGTGCGTAAAAGTGTCGAGCTGTTGGAGATAAGCTAAACGCTCTGTTGGACGAAGAAGCTACTCGATTAACAAATGTACTGCGTTATAAACGAGCGGCTATACGTAAGGACACACACGCGGGACATTACAAACGAATATTGCTCACGCGCGCAGATGAAATAGATCTGAAGGTGCCAAAGTTTCGGACGTTAACATTTGAGACAGCGATCATCCAACGCTATCAAAAGCCAGAAATAAGCGTGGAGGAAGTGCTGGTAGAGAGATATATTTGTCTGGGGTATCAGTCCGACGTGTCGAGGACATTACAGAAGCGTTATGGGGCACGAAGGTGAGCGCGGGCAAATGTCCCTTTATTCGGAATCGATATTTGAACAAGCTACACGAAACTTTTGAACGATCGATACGAACTCAAATAATCGAAACTAAAGTAAACTTTCTACACGAAAGTAATAGTTTCGTATCGCTGGCTTCACCAGCGAATAAAAAAATCAAGGAAACAGCTAAAAAGCATAAAATCAGCTGATTTGCAACTTTTCGTCTGTTTGACCGTTTCCTTAGAGTTATGGATTATCGGTATTTCAGGACAAATAAAAAGAACGTAGATGATTATATCTTTTTCTACGTCCTTTTATGGCTGATAATTTCGGTCTCAAGATTGGTCTTGAAGGCGAACGAGAGTTCAAAAAGGCGCTCTCAGAAATCAACCGCTCGTTTCGGGTCTTAGGCTCGGAGATGAAGCTGGTGGAGTCGCAGTTTGGCAAGAACGACAACTCGCTGGAAAGCTCTGCCGCCAAACAGAAAATCTTAAATAAAGAAATCGACGCACAAAAGGACAAGATCAAGACGCTTCAGGCAGCTCTGGAAAATGCGGCCGACTCCTTCGGGGAAAACGACCGCAGGACAGATAACTGGCGCATCAAGCTCAACGAAGCCGAAGCCGCCTTAAATGATATGGAGCGGGAGCTGGACGAGTCCGCCGACAGTGCGGACGACTTGGGTGACAAGCTCGACGAATCAGGTAAGGCTGCGGAAGGCTCGGAAGGCAAGTTCAAAAAACTCGGCTCCGTCTTAAAGGGTGTCGGTGTCGCCATGGGCACAGTCGCTGTGGCGGCAGGTGCTGCAGCGATTAAACTTGGTAAAGAAGTTGTTAAGCAGTTTGGTGAACTGGAACAAAACCTCGGCGGCTCAGAAGCTGTCTTCGGCGAGTACGCCGCTTCCATTCAAAAGACAGGCGAAGAAGCCTACAAGAATATGGGCGTTTCCCAGAGCCAGTATCTAGCGACGGCCAACAAGATGGGCGCTCTTTTCCAAGGCTCCGGCATTGAGCAGCAAAAGAGTCTGGAACTGACTGAAAAAGCCATGCAGAGAGCGGCGGACATGGCTTCCGTCATGGGCATCGATATGCAGATGGCCCTCGACTCCGTGGCAGGAGCGGCCAAGGGCAACTTTACGATGATGGATAACCTTGGTGTTGCAATGAACGCTACGAACATCGAAGCCTATGCTCTTGCCAAAGGATTGGACTTTACTTGGGCGACCGCTACACAGGCAGAAAAGGCCGAAGTTGCCATGCAGATGTTCTTCGAGAACACCGAGCAATATGCGGGAAACTTCGCCCGTGAAGCGACAGAGACCGTGACCGGATCATTAGGTCTTTTGGAAGCTTCGGTCGGCTCCTTTGTGGGCGGGCTTGGCAATGCCAATGCCGATATGGAAAACCTCACGGCCAATGTGGTGGACGCTTTCGGTGCGGTCGTGAAAAACATCGTGCCCGTTCTAGAAAATGTGGTTAAGGCGCTCCCTGTGGCTGTGGACGGAATCCTAAAAGCCGTCGGTGAGCTTTTGCCTACACTTCTTGATACGGTGACCGCTCTCTTTACGCAGGTACTGGAGACTTTGCTTGAGCTTTTACCGGAACTGATCCCCGTGGCGGTCGATGCACTGATGACGATTGTGACCGCCCTTATTGAAAACCTGCCGCTTTTAATCGAAGCGGCCATGCAGCTTATAACGGCTCTGGTAGAAGGCATAGGCTTGGCGCTTCCGACTCTAATCCCTGCCGCCGTACAGGCCATTATGACGATTATTCAGGGTCTTCTGGACAATATGCCGCTTCTTTTGGATGCGGCGCTCCAGCTCATCATGGGGCTGGCGGAAGGCCTTATCGCCGCCATTCCGGTGCTTTTAGAAGCCCTGCCAGAGATTATAGAGTCCATTATCACGTTTATCCTGGATGCCATCCCGCAGATAATTGAGACAGGCATTGCACTGCTAACGGCGCTGGTGGAAGCGCTCCCTGAGATCATCACGCAGATTGTAGCAGCCATCCCTGAGATTATCGACTCCATTGTCACGGCGATTCTGGACTCGATCCCGCAGTTGATTGATGCCGGAATAAAACTGCTCGTGGCTTTGATTCAGGCTCTGCCTCAGATCATTACAACCATTGTGAAAGCAATCCCTGAAATCATCGCTGCCATTGTCAATGCCTTTGCCGGAAACATCGACAAGATCATTCTGGCTGGAGTAGAACTCTTTGTTTCGCTCATTGAAAACCTCCCGACCATCATCGTGGAGATTGTCAAAGCGGTGCCGGAGATTATTGCGGGCATTGTCAGCGCTTTCGGTTCGCTCATGTACAAGATCGTCGAAGTCGGCGGCAATATCGTGAAAGGTCTCTGGGAAGGTATCAAGGGACTCGCCGGCTGGATCTGGGATAAGGTGTCCGGCTGGGCATCCGATCTCTGGGGTGGGATCAAGAGCTTCTTTGGCATCAGCTCTCCCTCCAAGGAGATGGCCTGGATCGGCGAAATGCTGGTGGAAGGTCTGGCTGGTGCCATTGAACATACAGGCGACGATGCTGTCAAAGCCAGCGTGGATTTAGCAAAAGATATCAACGATGTGATGGGTCAGCTCGGAGAAGACATGAGCGTAGCCCTTCCTACTGATTTTAAGGTCAATGCCGAAACGGCCGTCAGCAGTGTGGCAGGAGGCTTTGCCCTCGGAGAAGGGACTTTCCAAATTACTATCGAGCAGATGTTTGTCCGAAGCGACGATGATATCAGGCGGGTCTCGCAGGAACTTTATGACCTCATGCAGGCAGGTTCCAGAGCGCAGGGCCGCTTTGTGCCGGCTTAAAGGAGGAGACGGATGGGATTTATCTATAACGACATATCCTCGCAGGAAATGGGCGTCAAGGCGAGACTTCTCTCCTGGCAGGTATCGGGCGCACTGCGAAACTACAGCACATCCATTCCTGGAAAATACGGAGCAGCGGACTTCGGATCGGATCTCGACAGCCGGGAAATCAGCGTGTCCTGTTCCATCTTTCCGAAGCTTCGTTTTGAAAATTTGGTAGCTGAACTCGATCAGATTGCCCTCTGGCTCTCGCCTTTGGACGGCTTAAAGCAGCTCATCTTTGACGAAGTGCCCGACCGCTATTTTATGGCAAGGCTGAAAGACAAGGTGGATTGCGAACGGGTCATCCGGGCAGCAGGACGCTTTGAACTGAAGTTCTTTTGCCCCGATCCCTTTTCCTATGCCGTGGAAGATGAGAATTTTGTTTTGACAGAGACAGGAACACATACCGTGACGAGATTACTTGGCAATATCGAGTCCGCTCCGGTCTATGCCTTACAGGGAGAACTGACAAAAACACCTAACAACTACATCTCTGTCTCTGTGAGTGGCGCAGAGATGAAGCTGGTGAATGCCAGTCTTTCACCCGGTGAGACACTTTTTATTGATACAGAGAATATGACGGCTTATGTCAAAGCTCAAAACGGCACGATTCTTAGAAACGGACTGCCGCTCTTACAGGAGCTGAACTTTCCTGAGCTTCGAGTCGGTGGCAATGAGATCGTGATTGAAGCGAGCAACGCCGTATTTACCGAACTCAAGATACAGGCAAAAAGTCGCTGGAGGTAGAGATGGCACTTAAAACAATCCTTAACAGACAGGAAGACTTTACTGGTGAGTTTCCGAAAGAGCATGCCATGTCCGGGCTCTGGCGTTTTAACGATGACGCCTGGGATGAAAATGGTCTTTTGACGGACAGCTCCGGACAAAACAGAAAGCTTGAAGTTGTAAACCGCACCGGCGTGACGGCAGGCCTTGTTTCCGGTGGTCTTGGTGGCTCAATTAAGATCAACCTTAACGATCCCGCTAATGAAAAAACCTACCTGAAAGCCGCCAATGACGGCACGTTCTTTCGGGACTTAGGCGATACCATCGCTGTCGGCGGCTGGATGATGCCGACCATTTACTCCGTCGGCAACACCTACTGTCCGCTCTTTAATACCCGGTACGGTCCGGGTCAGCCGATCTTCTATCTGTCGCTCTTTCAAGGACGTCCCCGCATCATGCTCTATAACGAAGCGGGATCGCTCATTTTGGACAGGACAACGTCACCGTCCTTTGCCATGCAAAACGGCGGCACCTACTTTATCTGCTGCCTGATTAGGGCAAACGACAAGACAGCGCAGTATTTTCTGGGTGACCGCTCAGATGGCAAAAACTGGATCTCGCCCGTCTACTCTTTTACAGACGAGCTAAACCGCAGCTCCGTGGCGGATATCATTATGGGAATGCACGCTGGAAGCTACTGGTATGCGGGCGGCTTTGATGACTGGTTTTTGGATACCAACTCAAGCCTTGCGATAGCGGATGTCGAAGACTTTTTTCTCTCTTCTCTCTCGGCAAACGGCGGGATTCACACGTCCACGGTCGATGCCACGGCCGAACCCGACAAGGTCATCCTAAGAGCAGTCGACGGGAATTTTCCTACAAACGGCGAGCTGATCACAAGAGCCCTGCCCTTAAGCCTTTCTGGCAATGGGAGAGTTTCTATCACAAAAGAATACGAAGCGGGAGTGACTGATATTTCGAAGGTAGAGATAGCAACAAGTAAAGACCGTCTTAGCTGGAGCTCTTGGGAAACACTCCCGCTGGACGGTTCGCTCCCCACGGGGAGCAGTTCATATATTCGCTTTCGCTTAACCCTTACGACGGGTGATCCGAAAAAGACGCCGAAGCTCGTGGATATCCGTATCTATGACATACCGAAAGCCCCCTATGAGCGAATTGGCTATGCCAGGCCGGTGCTCCTGGACAGAGACGGCGCCTGGGAAGCGGTGCTGGAAAATGCCTACGACATCATTGTCACAGGCGAGGTCAACGGCGAAGATACGCTCTCTTTCAAGCTCCCATTCCGGGATGCCAAGCGCCGCTTTTTGGAGAATGAAAAGAAGATCCAGATCGTGGATGATATCTATAAAATCCGTACGGTGAGCGACATTAAAGATATGCAGGGCGGCACGGTGACGGAAGTCTATGCGGAAGCCGAGTTTTATGACTTAAATGTCAGCATCAGAAAGCCTGAGAAAAGCTTTGACGCAGAGACACCGGAAGCGGCGATGGCTTTTGCCCTGGAAGGCACGGAGTGGAGTGTCGGCACGGTGTGTGTCAGGACAAAACGCACTTGGATTTCTACGGAAAAGAATGCGCTCTCGGTGCTGAGGGCGGTGGCAGATCTTCACGGCGGAGACCTTGTCTTTGACTGCCCGAATCGGCTGGTGCACCTCTTTACGGTGAGCGGCAAAGACTCAGGCGCGCTATTTGCCTACAAGAAGAATATGAAAAGCATCAAGCGGGTCGTGGACACGAGAAGCCTGGTGACAAGACTTTATGCCACAGGGCAGGACGGACTGACCTTTGCCGATATCAACGGCGGCAAGCCCTATCTGGAAGACTTCACTTTTACAAATGACATCCGCATTTCTTCACTCGACCTGTCCTCCTTTACGAACCCCTATCAGATGAAGGAGTATACCGCCATGCGGCTGGCGCAGTATGCCAAGCCGAAGGTCTCCTATGTCTTAAATGCGATGGACTTATCCGTCCTCACAGGCTTTGAACACGAAGCCTGGTCGCTTGGCGATTATGTGCGGGTGGAGGATAAGGAACTGGGACTCAGCGTCACAACAAGGATAGTCCGTCGGGAGTACAACTTGCAGGAGCCTTGGAACACGGTGCTGGAATTATCCACCACCTTAAAGAACCTCGGTTCATCTGTGAGCCGGCTTGAAACCGTGGCAGATTCGCTGCAGGGCGCAGGTGCTTTCTCAGGTGGCAACATCTCCGATATGGTGCCCTTCAATCATCTGAAAAACGCCCGCGCCGACGACGGCATGGCAAACTGGACGAACTCCGGCTTTGAAGCGGTCGCAGAAACGGGCGGTTCCGGCACAGCGGCCTTTAAGGCGGAGGGCACGCCGGGACTTACGAAGTGGATGGCACAGACTGTCTATCCTTCCAACAGAAAGAGCTACACGCTCTCTCTTGCCATCGCTTCGGAAAATTTGGAAAAACTATCAGATGTTTCTCAGGTCGGCGTGGAGGTGGTCATCGAGTACGAGGATGGCAGCACGGAAACGCGCTTTATTGACCTGTACTAAGGAGGCGGCTTATGGCTTATTTCAGAACGGCAAAAGATACCATTCAGCCGAAGGGCTACCGCTCAAAACTAAAATCCATCACGGTGCGGGTCTTTATCTCTGACTGCACGGGGAAAATCCTTGTGACGGACCTCCTGCTTCAGGGCGGCTCGGTCGCTACCGGCTGGGTTGGACATCCCTCAGAGATCCGCTTTTCGCTTGACGGTTAGGTGATCGTATGCAGAAATTTTACAGGCTTTCTGAAACCGTCAATAAAAAAAGCGAGTCCCGAGTGGTTTCGGTCACGATAAAGCCGATCTTAAAAGATATGTCAGGCATCGTCTGGCTAACGGACTTGATGCTCCAGGAAGGCGACCGACTGACAGGCTTTCTGCCACATACGGAGACTTTATTGAAAAAACACAGCGTGGACGGTGCCGTGCGTGAGCCGGTCTGGTATAACGCTATCGTCCGAGGGAGAGAAACGCTGATTCTTTTTAACCTTGGCAAGACCTCGGCGGGACTTGATATCAAGCTCTATCCGAAGACCGACCTCGCAGAAGGAAGCGTGACTTTAGCTCAAGGCGTGGGCGGACAGTGGGCACATTTTCCAGGAGCACTTTTGGCAGGAGACGAGCTGGAAGTGGATGCGCTTAACCGAACCGCAACAAAAAACGGTCAGCCCTTCACAAAGGAGGGCTTTTATCAGTACAGCGCCGTCTGGGATTCCAAGCACATCGTGGACGTGGGCGAGAAAAAGTCGGCAAGACTTCTTTTTACTCTGCAGGAAATGGAGGACGGAGGTGATTTTTGATGGATATCTTAAAGGGCCGTGAGGTCATGGTATGGACCTTCATGGGCAATGCCCGCATGTGGGAAGCCCTGCAAAAGTACGGAGACCGCATCAGTCAGATCGGTCTTTTTTCTTTTAAGGTCAGAGGCACAGGCGAGATCTATGAGACGGGTGTCGCCATCTCCGACATGATGACCTATGTCAATAAATGGCCGCATATCCGCTGGCTTTTAACCGTTGCTAACGATGGTTATAACTCTATCTTCCGTGCCATCCGTGAAAACACAAACGGTGCGCAGGATATGTTTTTATCTGAGCTTATCCGCATCATGGATAAATATCCATGGTGTGACGGTGTGGACATTGACCTCGAAGGCGGAGGTGATTATTCCACAGCGCAGAGGTCAACGGCCATGTTTCAAAACATCTACCGGACGGTGAAAAGCTACAATGCTGCCAAACGGGTCAATATTTGCCTTCCCGGCATGACCTCGGTGAACGGCTCGGTCGGCGGCGAGAACTGGTGCGTTTATGCTGATCTCGCTCCCTATTGCGATACGGCATCCATCATGAGCTATGGCATGGCCTGGGCAGGTTCTGCTCCGGGACCCGTGTCTCCCCGTGACTGGCTGGAGGGCATCTACGAGTACGCTTCCGCCGTGATGCCGTCCGGTAAAATTTATCTTGGCATTCCCGCCTATGGCTGGAACTGGCAGATTTATGACACGCCGGAAAACTTAGGCGATTACTATCGGGGCGTTTCCCATACCTACTACGGCGCGAAAAACTGGATGACGGGTTTTTATCAGTTTAAGGATACCGACCCTCCATCACCGCAGATCCCCATCGCTGCCTACTGGGATGACTACAACAAAGTCCCCTGGGCACTGCCGCATGTCTACGACTACATGGAAGGCCAAGATGCTGAAAGATATGCCTATCCTTTGATGAGCGAAGTTTACAAAAGAAGGCGCTACCTTACGTCCTACGGTAAGACACAAAAGAAAGAATTTGACGGCATCATCGTGGAGCGAAATGCCATGCCGGACAGCTATTCAGGCGTGGTTTCCGTCTCTGAAAAAATGTTGACGCTGGGTGACGGCGGAAGCGCTGCTTATAACTTTACGGTGGAAGAATCGGGCATCTATGACATCGCTGTGAATATCGGCTTTCCCTTTTGGAATAAAAATAGTCTTTATCTTTCGCTCGACGGCGCAAGTAAGCTTTATGAGGAAAAACGACTCTGGTGGCCTTATTGGCGGACGACCTTTTGGAAAAAGGCATGGAGCGGCGCATCGCTTGCGGCTGGCTCGCACACCTTTACGGTATCCGTATCCGCACCGGGCGTTCAAGTCTATGGCTTTAAGGTCTGCCGCAGCTTTACGGAAAGTACGGTCTGCGGCGCAGCGGACTACCTGCTCTCACCGAGGAAATTCAAAGATATCAACGGTGTGATGGTGGGGCCAAGAGAAGGCTTTAAGTTGACCTTCGAGATGCTCAGGCGAAAGGCTGACTCGGCTCTTATTTGGTATGAGGATTTCAGAGATGACACGCCGTTGCCTGATTCCTACTGGACAGCCCTTGATGGCGAGTGGTCTGTCTGGCAGGACGAGGAAGAAAACTATCGGCCTTATTCGCAGCTGGAAGGCTACGGGCGGCTTGCTTTGAAGTATGGGTCTTTCACAGACCTCCACCTTCGGGCGCAGATGATTTTTCCTGAAAGCTTTACAGGAAGGGCTGGCATTTTTCTTGGTAATCTCTTCTGTTGCTTTAACTATGAAGCACAGGCCGTGGAACTTTATGAGGGCTCTGTCCTTAAAGGTTCCTTTGCGACCTCTTTTGAAAAGACGCCGGAAGGAGAGATTCGGGCTTCACCTTCTGTCTACACGATTGAGCTGCGAAAGCGTGGCGATAAGATCCGAGTTTATTCCGGTTCGTCCAGAACGCTTCGCTTTACAGCAACGGTTAATGACACAGGCGGCTTTACCGGAATCCGCTCGGACAGTTACGTCCACTGCCAGCTTCTACGGGTCGGTGATGCCTACACCTACGAGCCCTATGAACGCTTTGACGTGGCAATGCCGGACGGAAGCGTTGCGAGCTTTGGGCGCATCGATAGGACGGGTGTCACCTGGGACGAGGAGTTTCAGGTCTTTACAGTCAATTCCGACATTGAGGAGCACGAGACCAGGACGGAGGAGATATCACTTGATTATGAGTTTTTCCACTCAGGCCTTTTGAGTCTCACCTGCGGAAACGACTATCCGGTAAAGATTATCCCGAGAGATATCAACGTCTGGATATCACGGCTGTTCCTTGGCGACTCGGATGGTTTTTCCATCCTCTACTACCAGGATGTGGACAGCATCATCTATTGGATGAACGAAGCAGCCTATCGATGGAAGCTTCGAGGAGTCTGTATGTGGTCGCTTGGCCAGGAAGATTTAAGGCTCTGGGATTGGCTGCCGAAGCAAAACTAAACAAATAAATATTTATCACGGAAAAAAGTGTCTGCCCATGTGCAGGCATTTTTTATTTGGAAGGAGGGCTTCAACATGAAACACATCTGGAATACCGTTCAGGCAGCATTTGCTGCTGTAGGCGGGGCTGTCGGCTGGTTTATCGGAGGGCTGGACGGCTTTCTTTTTGCCCTGATTGCCTTTGTCATAACGGACTACATCACAGGCGTGCTTTGCGCCATCGAGGACAAACAACTTTCAAGCAAAGTCGGCTTTAAGGGAATCGCAAGAAAGGTCTTGATCCTCACACTGGTCGGTATTGGAAACATTCTTGATACCGCTGTCTTGAAGAATGGCAGTGCCATTAGAACCGCCGTCATCTTTTTCTATCTCTCAAACGAGGGCATTTCTATTCTGGAAAATGCAGCTCATTTGGGGCTGCCGATTCCGAAGGCTCTGAGAAACATGCTGGAAGCAATTAATGAGGAGGACGAAGATGAATCTGAATAAACTGATTTTCACGGAAAACGCCTGCTACAAGGCGGGACGAAAGATTAAAGTGCAGGGCATCATGGTGCACTCGACGGGTGCAAACAACCCATTTCTGAAACGCTACGTCGGCCCCGATGACGGAAAGCTCGGAAAGAATCAATACAATAACCACTGGAATCAGCCGATGGACAGGCAGGTCTGTGTGCATGGGTTCATCGGGAAGCTCGAGGACGGAACTATTGCCACCTATCAGACGCTTCCTTGGGATCATCGAGGTTGGCATGCTGGGGGAGCGGCCAACAACACCCACACCAGCTTTGAAATTTGTGAGGATGGTCTGAATGACGAAAGCTACCTGAAGGCGGTCTGGAAAGAAGCGACGGAACTTTGCGCTTATCTCTGTAAACTCTACAAACTCGATCCCATGAAGGACGGCGTGATCATCGGCCACTATGAGGGGCATCAGCGCGGGCTTGCTTCCAATCATGGCGATCCAAGACACTGGTTCTCTCGCTTTGGAAAGAGCATGGATGATTTCAGGCGTGACGTAAAAGGCTTGATGAACACAGCAGAAAACGAAGAAAAGCCGAAGCCTGCTCCAAGCGAGGACTATCCGGCAAAACTCACAGAGGGTTACTACCGGGTACGAAAGTCCTGGGCAGATAAGAAAAGTCAGATCGGTGCATATAAGATACTCGTCAATGCCAAGAAAAAGGCGGACGAGAACAAAGGCTACTGTGTTTTTGCCGAAAATGGCACAAAGATTTATCCGAAGGATGAACCCGTGCAGCCTTCTGAAACTGGGCAGGTTCATATCGTCAAAAGCGGCGACAGTCTCTGGAAGATTGCTAAAACTTATCTTGGTGACGGAAGTCGCTATCCGGAAATCAAGCTCTTAAATGGCCTGACCTCGAATGTCATCTATGCCGGACAGAAGCTGAAGCTTCCTGTATCAGCGTATCTGAAGGTTGGTGACAAAGTAAAAGTCACTGCTTCCCGCTACGCCACGGGACAGGCTATCCCCGGCTGGGTGAAAGAACGGACACACACCGTCTCACAGATTGAAAAGGACAAAGTCCTGCTCGGCTGGCCGGACGGCATTGCATCCTGGGTGCTCTTGGATGGCGTAAAGAAAATTTATGATTGAAATCAGCCCTGCAGTTTAGGCTCTGTTTGAACAAGAACTTCAGGGCTTTTTATTTTCGGTATTAGGTTAGCGGTCCATTAAACGAACAATACAATGTATGCTAAATATGACATTATATAAAATAGGAGGATATCTTAATGATAGAAGGACTACACCCAACCGTTGATGCCGTAAAAGAATACCTTAATCGATGGGATTCACTGGAAAACTACGTTTTGCAGGAAAAGAGTTTGGATAAATTATTCTTCGATACCTATCCTCACAACACTGACATAAGCGATATCTTGGTCAAGGCATCAACACTTAATGATTTCTATAGTACGAATATATTCTCGATCTTCCCTGTTGCAAAGCATATTCTTGAGCTTGATATAGATGAGAGGCTACAAGCAGGTGATGAGGGCTTAGTAAACGACATAGCGTTAGTCGATATGGGCGGAGGAAAACGCAACTTTTACTCATTCGCAACAAAATACTGCAGTCATCATTTTCCACTACTCTATCCCATTTATGACAGTTATGTTGATAAGGTGCTGATGGAATTTAAAAAAAGAGATCACTTTTCGAAATTCATTAAGAGTGACTTAAAAGATTACGGTAAGTTCAAATCAATCGTTATCGCTTTCAGAGATTATTATGGATTGAATGAATTTAGCTTGAAAGATGTAGATCGGTATCTGTGGCAGTTGGGAAAGGAAAAATTTCCCTTAAAGTACTGAAATAAAACAGTGAAAATTATGTTGGGCTGAGGTGAAATTCATGAAAACGATCAGAATCAGAGTAACAGATGATGAGTACGCTCATCTCGAGGACATGGTTGGCAATGATCTTGATCCAGATCAGACTATGGAAGAATTCGTATTAGAAGTGTTAGCAGATAGCTTGCCGTACTTGAGGCCAAACCATTGGCCAAAAAACAGGTTGGTAGATTACGAGCCAGTACAATTCCAAAATTGAAATTGGATATTGATGAATGATAGTTAAAGATGCGAAACCAAAACGAACACCACGAAAGCCATACAAGCGATACGAAACTCTAAACTAACCACACGAAACAAAATCAGCAATTCTAACTTTGCACCCTCTTGCACCCATGCACCTGCCATGAGTGGATTGTATTCGTTTTGGCGTAGGATGCCAACCTAGAACGCAGTTATTGATACAATTTCCTGTATTGATAACTGCTTTCTTTTGTTTTGAGTCTATTTTTGGTGTTCATGAAGCCATTGAAAGAGATCAGAAGTATCTGCATTTCCGTTAGCTACATCCAAGATGATGCTAACAAGATCATCTTGTGTATACTCCAGTTCAATGTCATTTAGAGAGAGGGAAATTAGCATAACATGGGCAGCGATGCGCTTATTTCCGTCAAAAAAAGGATGATTTGCCACAAGTCCATAGCAAAGCCTTGCAGCTTTTTGAAAAATAGAAGGATATAATTCAGTACCTTCAAAAGTCATAAAAGGAGCTTTAAGTGCAGATTCAAGTAGACCTTCATCACGGATTCCACTCATACCACCAGTCTCTTTTATAAGATACTGATGAAGCAACACAACCTGCTCTTTGCTCAGAACAATCATTTTGCAAGTTCCAGATAGGCTCTACGATTCTTATCCATATAGCGTTTTGATAAGGTCAAAACATCCTCATCCGAAGCGTGTTGCTCTTCTTCGAGTTGCTTAAACTCCATGACAACATAGCGAGGAGTATTATTTTTCATGATGACAGCCACACCTTTCTCATCTACGAGTCTTGCCACTTTGGAGAAGTTTTGATTTGCCTCAGTCATAGATACAATCGTATCAGTATTAACATTCATAATAATTACCTCCTGCTCGTATTGTAGCTTAAAGGTAGGATGAATACAACCTATTTTTTGCCAGAAATGGCAAGCATGACTTCACTGCTGTCTTTCAAGCGGTAAAGCAAAAGTGTTATTGTTCTTCACCATCACTGTGTCCACTGTGCTCATCCAGAGCGTGTTCGTGAACTTTATGGGCATGATATTAAACTTAAAGGATGTACCGGGCGACTTCATATTTAACTTGATAACCGGAATTCTTTCACCTTCCCACCTCCTTTCCGGCTCTTCTCTCTTTTCACTCTGTAGGCAGGAAAAAGGGCGTTTTTGAACGGGGTAAAGAAAACTTTTTGCAAAAAAACAAAACGCCCTAAGTTGAACTTAGAGCGTCGATACCTAACACGCTTGCGGCTGGATTTTCGTTTTGTAGCAGCTTGTAGCAGGATTTTCTATATAGTTCTATATTTCACTTAAATAGGGGTAACTGAAAAAACCTGCTACATCCTGCTACAGCCCGTGTGTTTGAGCAGGAACAAAATAAAAACAGTCAGAAAATCATTTCCTCATAGAAATATTCACGCAAGGATGATAGAATAGTCATAGTTGCTAAAGAGCGAAAGGAAAATCTTATGGCTATATCCTATGATAGGTTATTTCATCTTTTAATCGACCGGCAGATGAGCAATTCTGAGCTCATTAGTAAGGCCGGTTTCTCCGGGAATGTAATGACGCAGATAAAGCGCAGAAAATACATCTCGCTCGACAGCATTGAACGCATCTGCCGAGCGCTTGACTGCGGTGTTGACGATATTTTGGAATTTATTGATGAGGGTGATGTCTGATGGCGATTATTGATGATCTGATTAAACAAATTAAGGATGAGAGCTTGCGGGAGCGCATCCAGACAGAAGCCGATAAACTGACTCAACAGAAAAAATTCGGTCTCGTTTTTGAAAATCACCTGCCCGAGTGCACTCCTCTTTACGAAGTGCCCGTTAAAGTTGGTGGTACTGTTTCCCTCAAGAATGGAAGCATCGACGAACTTTATATTGTCAAAACAGGCAGCTCGTCCTGTTCCCAACTCAAGAATGGAAGCATCGACGAACTTTATATTGTCAAAGATGTCCAAGAGGAGCAAGTGCTTTGTGTGAGTAAGGGCGATGGACAGGAAAAAGTATTTGCTCTGAAGGATTTAGTCACGACCGCAGAGTTTGGCGAGCCGATATATCCTTATTTGCAATTTGTTGATTCTATTTCTAATGCGCCGGACAGCGACCTTTGGCATACCTTGATCGAAGCAGACAATTACCATGCCTTACAGCTTTTAGAATATCTTTATGCTGGAAAAGTTGATTGTATCTACATAGAAATAATCATACCGAAATTGATACAATTTAATTATCCTAAAAATTACTGTGCTTAGGGGTGTGCAAAGTTAAAAAGGGGTGTGCAGCATCAGATATCCTTTATTTTATCCTACGATTAATGAAAATAATAATGTTGTGTATGGTGAATTATTAGACTTTTTAGAAGAACTTTGCAAAATATTCAAACGATAAATATACTTGTAGATTATGAAAGGAGATTAGAAAATTGAAGGCAACAGAAGCGAAATTACTGGAATTTATAAAAAAATCCCCTCAATTTGTTATACCAATTTACCAGAGAGCGTATTCCTGGTCCAAAAGAGAATGCCACCAGCTATGGAGGGATATTATACGTGCTGGTGAAGATGACAATGTTAATGCTCATTTTATTGGTTCTATTGTTTATATAGAAAAAGGTATCTATCAAGTAACTAGTCAATCACCAATATTAGTTATAGACGGACAACAAAGATTGACAACAATTTCATTGTTACTTGCTGCCTTGGCAGATAAACTAGAGTTGTTACCAGAGGGTAAGCAGGAAGTTGTAGAGGGTTTTTCACCCAGAAAACTAAAAAATTATTATTTATGCAATCCAGAGGAAGAAGGGGAAAAGTATTACAAACTTATTTTATCTAAAACAGACAGGGATTCTATGATAGCAATTGTTGATAAATCTGATGTCCCACGTGATTATTCATATAAAATATATGATAACTATGAGATGTTCAGTACATGGCTAGATGAATATTCAGACAATCTAGATGTAGTTTGTAGGGGGATAGCAAAACTTATAGTCGTTGACATTGCATTGAATAGTGATCAGGATAATCCACAGTTGATATTTGAAAGTATGAACTCTACTGGAAAAGAGTTAACCCAGGCAGACCTAATACGTAATTACATATTGATGGGGCTTGACATAAAAGAACAAAGAAAACTATATGAACATTTTTGGAGACCAATGGAGTTAGACTTTGGGCAGGAAGCTTATACTACAGAATTCGACAGATTCATGCGGCATTATTTAACTGTAAAGACAGGAAAGATACCTAAAATAAATGAGGTTTATGAGAAATTCAAAAAATATGCAACTTCGATGCAGTTTAAAAATATTGATATGAGTATGATTGTAGAGGATATTCGTAAATTCTCTAAATACTTCTGTAATATGACTTTAAAACAAGAACAGGATAAGGAACTCTTACTTGCTTTTAATGACATTAAAGAATTAAAAGTTGATGTAGCCTATCCTATGCTTTTAGAGGTTTATGATGACTATGCTACTGGTGTTTTAACTAAAGATGACTTTGTTCAGATTTTAAGATTGGTTGAAGCTTATGTTTTTAGAAGAAATATTTGTTCTATTCCAACTAATTCATTAAATAAAACTTTTTCGACTTTTATGAAATCGATAGATCGCATGCATTATGTTGAAAGCATCAAAGCACATTTTATTTTATTACCATCATATCGCAGATTTCCTAATGACGCTGAATTTGCAAATGAGCTTAAAACTAGAGATGTATACAATATGCCAAGAAGAAGCTATTGGTTTAAAAAAATCGAAAACTATGGTCGTAAGGAGCAAGTTCAAGTAGAACAATATACGATAGAACATATAATGCCACAAAATCCTAATCTGCCAGATGAATGGAAGAAAGAGATTGGACCTGAATGGAAAAGAGTGCAGGAGACATGGTTACATACAATAGGGAATTTAACACTTACTGGCTATAATTCTGAGTATAGTGATAATCCTTTTATTATCAAGAGGGATATGGAAAATGGTTTTAGGGATAGTCCGATTAAGCTAAATCAATCACTTAGAAATGTTGAAAACTGGGATGAAAAAGCTATTAAGGAAAGAGCTAATAAGCTAGCTGATATTGCGGTTGAGATTTGGCAGTCACCAAAGCTTCCAAACGATGTTCTTACAACTTATCGACCTGATTCTACGGTTAAATCGGCTTATACAATTAACGATTATTCATACTTGTCGCCGACTAATAGTTCATTTGTTGAAAATGTTAGATTGTTGTTTGATGTTCTTCGCAAAGAGATTTTAGCGATAGATCCTGTGGTGACTGAGGAACATTTAAAACTATATATTGCTTTTAAAGCTGAAACTAATTTTGTTGATGTAGTTCCACAGGCCAAACGTTTGAGACTTTCTTTGAACATGCCTTTTTCAGAGATTAATGATCCAAGACAAATATGCAAGGATATTACAAACCTTGGAAGATGGGGTAATGGAGATGTAGAGGTGGGCTTTTCTGATATTAAAGATCTGCCATACATAATGAGTCTTATTCGACAGTCATTTGAGCGTCAAATGAACAATTCAACATCTTAATTATTCCTATACATTTTAATTATTTATAAACTAGGAACAAAAGGTGTGTGCAGGTCTAATAAAAACAAGAGATGAGATTTACATTGATGCAGAACTTAAATCATACCTTGATGACCCTTGAAGGAAAGAACTTATAAAAGTCCTTGCTTAGGGGGTTCAAAAGATTTTAGGGGTGTGCAGGATGGATAAAATCAAGGAGTTTTATAATCTAGCAGATAAATACTGCCATTTTATTTCAGCAAAAGAAATGACGATAAGTGATATTGCGACTTTGATGGAATTGTTGATGAAGCTTTACATTTCAGCTGTTAATCTCCCTGAAACAGAGCCCGAAACGATAAATTCAGTTGTGTCAGATGAGACAGATGAAATACTGATTACGTTCGCAGAGCAGATACCACAGCTCTATTGGGAAATCTTTGATCCTTTTAATCAAGAAGATGCTGTTTGCGCAAATCTTGCTGATGATTTGTCCGACATCGCCACTGATTTGTACGATGGAATGAGGGAGTTTGAGGCGGGGAGAACGGGAAACGCCGTGTTTGAATGGAAGTTTGGACTCAATAATCACTGGGGCAAGCATGCAACAGATGCTTTGCGAGCATTACACGCAATCAGAATTCGTTAAATCTCCATCCCGTTTCTGAAAATAAAGGTCAGCGTTCCATCCCTTGAAACCCTGGCATAATCAAGCAGGCTCTGCCAGAGAAGCGGGCTGAAAGTTGCCGTCTCGTCTTCGGACAGTAGAGTTTTTATAAATCGCCCAGCCTGGATGTGCCGAGTTTTCTTGTCTTCGATCTTTTCATTGATGGCATCGTACTTTTTCTTCACACTGTTAAACCGCTCAGTCATCTCATCAAATTCCTGATTGTACTTTTCCTGGTCTAAGGCCACTCTGGCGTTATTTTGAATGGCCTGTTCCATGAGATTTGATATGGACTCCATTTCCGCATAGAGCTTGTCACGCTCAATCTCCAGCTCTTTTGTGCCGTAGGCGATGGTTTCTATAGCTTGAAAGTTCGCTTGAATCTGCTCACGGTCTTTCATCAAAACATTCACGGCGTTCATAAAGGCTTCTTTGATTTCATCCTCGGTAAAGTGCGGGGTGTGACATTTTTCTTTAAACTTGCTGTTACACTGCCAGATCGTGCGTTTATATTTGCTGGTGGAATGCCAGACCTTAGAACCGTACCAGTCTCCACAGTCCTCGCATTGTAGCTTCCCTGAAAAGATGGTGACGCTGTTCTTTGACTTCCTGTAATCATGCTCAAGCAGTGTTTGCACAAAATCCCAAGTCTCAGGCTCGATGATGGCTTCGTGATTGTTTTTCACATAGTATTGCGGAATTTCACCCTCGTTGATCTTTTTCTTCTTGGTTAGAAAGTCAACGGTGAAAGACTTCTGTAAAAGGGCATCTCCCTTGTATTTTTCGTTTGTAAGGATGGATCTTACGCTTTGGGCACTCCACTTGTCTTTGCCGCCGGGTGTTTTAATCCCTCGAGACGTCAGTTCCTTAGCGACTCCGTAGCAAGACCGTCCTTCAAGGAAAAGACCGTATAGAAGTTTTACACTTTTGGCTTCCTCGGGATTGACGACCAGATTGCCGTCCTCTCCTCGGTCATAGCCCAAGAAACGGCTAAAAGGCACGGTGACTTTCCCGTCAGCGAACCGCTTTCTTTGTCCCCAGGTGCAGTTTTCAGAAATGGAGCGGGATTCTTCCTGGGCAAGAGAGGACATGATAGTGATGAGAAGCTCGCCTTTTGAATCGAGCGTTTGAATGTTTTCTTTTTCGAACCAGACCTCGATGTTTTTCTCTTTAAGCTTCCTGACGGTCGTTAAAGTGTCGACTGTATTTCTTGCAAAGCGGCTGACAGATTTTGTGATGATGAGGTCGATTTTGCCGTCAAGGGCATCATTTATCATTGCCTTAAATTCAACACGATCCTTGGTGCTTGTTCCAGTGATGCCCTCATCGGCATATACTCTGACAAACTCCCAGTCATTTCGGCTCTTGATGTAATTGGTGTAATAGTCGACCTGTGCTTCATAGCTTGTTGCCTGTTCTTCGCTGTCGGTAGAAACACGGGCATAAGCAGCGACTCGTCTTTTTCGGGGAGAGTCAATGGGCATGGCAGTCTTTTTATTGATTCTGGCAGGTATTGTTGTTACTGACTTGACCATTTTTTCTCCTTCCTTATTTTCTTCATGCGATCGCTTGCTTCTTTGCGATGTTCAGGATCGCTCCAGTATTCTTTCATGCCTTTTAAGGCCTTTTTGCGACGCTCCTTGCTCCAGGGCGTGCCCCGTTTCTTTTCTTCGTATTGTCTTTCTTCGAAGTGGCCGTCACGAAAGTGAAAGGATACGGTATTATCTGCTATCTCGCAGTAATCCATCGCCTTGTCCATTGCTTCTTCGCTATATTCATCAAGATCTAAAACATCGCAGACTAAAGCGTTCAAGGTCGATTCCTGAATAGTGTTTGACGGACACTCACTAATCTTCGTTCGACATCTCAAGTAATATTCTGTTGTGCCGTCTTTTAGAGTTCTCCTTTGTCCACTAAAACTGTTGCCACATCTGGCACACCTGATAAATCCTGTATAGGGAGTTGCTGGATTTTTTAAACCGTTGGTATCTTTGCTTCGCTTTATCCTTTTGTATCTTTCTTTGTATTCGGGTGTCCAGGCATCTTTTCTGGCAGTGGATGCATAGGTGCGATGAATAAGCGAACCATCGGTCATAAAAAATTCCAGATGGTCTTTTCCTGTGACATCGATATGATCTACTTTTTCAAGAAAGACTTCGTCATCAAATTCATCAATGTCGAGAACCTCACTTATGATTTTCTTGAGCTGTTCCTCGTTTATATCACCGGTGCCACAGGGATTTCCCTGTCCCGCTTTTCTTGTCGCACACATCCAGCACCTTGTATGCCCGGTCTTGTTTTTCTTGCCGGCTCTTTGAAAGCTGCGATTGCAATGTGTACATTTGATTTTGGAAGTTAAAGCGGATGTCTTGATATGCGGATTGGCAAAAGCCCCCAGCTCCCGTTTTTTCTGTCTTATTTCCTGTACCTTGTTGAAAGTTTCCTCGCTGATGATGGCAGGGTGGGTGTTTCTCGCATAATATTGAGGAAGTTCACCATTGTTGTACTTGGTTTTTCCGTCTTCGATGTAGGTTTTCTGAAAGAGCGTATTTCCGGTGTAGCGTTCCTGCTTTAAGATTTGGCGGATGCTGTTGTTTCCAAAATGGCCACCCGTATAGGACTTTACACCCATCTCTTCGAGCTGCTTTTCTGTCTTTTCCGCTGAAATGCCTTTGAGGTAGTTATCGTAAATAAGCCTTACAATTTTGGCTTCCTCTTCGACAATGACAAACTCTTTGCCTGTCCAGCGGTAGCCGTAAATATGAAAGGAATTCCCGATGCCTTTTTGAAAGTTCTTGCGAATGCCCCATTTCACATTTTCGGAAATGGATCTGCTTTCCTCTTGGGCAAAGGAAGCAAGAAGCGAAAGCATCAGCTCACCGTCTTCAGATAAGGTATGAATCTTTTCTTTTTGAAAACGCACTTCAATGCCTAAATCCTTCAGCTCCCTTACTGTTTCCAAAAGGTCGACCGTATTTCTTGCAAAGCGGGATATGGACTTTGTAAGGATGATGTCGATTTTCCCGTCCCGTGCATCACTTAGCATTCTTTGAAATTCCGGTCTGTCTGTTGTTAACCCTGAGACGGCTTTGTCGGCATAGACTCCGGCATACTCCCAGTCGGCATTTCCTTGAATGAACTTGCTGTAATAGCTGATTTGAGCAGAGAGCGAATGGGGCGTTCTGCCTTTCTCGATAGATATCCGAGCATAGGCAGCCACCTTTCTTTTCCTTGGCGGCTCCATTTTCACGGCGTTCACTTTTTGTATTATTTTCGTCATGAACTATCACCTCCACCCATATACATCACTCTAAAGAGGATAAATAGCAAGTAATAAATGGCCGATTATGGGCTGATATAAGTCTTCAAAATGGTGCATTAAATTCCGGCTTTCTTCGGCTGTCAGAAGCCCTTTTTCATACAGGTTTTCCACCAGCAGGAAGGCTTCTTGATATCTTGCTTCTCTTTCAAATTGCTCCTTTGTCATGAAAGACCACCTCCGAAGCGGTCAGCGATATAACATTCATGGGAGCAGTACTTTCTATTCTTGTTTCCGTATGAATAAAAGGCTTTATGGCAATAAGCACAGATCAGCTCGTAGTAGGCTTTACGCTTTACCTTATCCGGATGTTCTTTCCACCAGGAGAGCCTGCATTCATCGGAACAAAAGCTTTTCTGCTTTGCTCCTTCGGTCTGCGTGAGCTTCTTTCCGCACTTTTTGCAAAAGAGAACTTCAATAGCATCTGTGCCGCTTCGGTTTCCCGTCAGCCCGTTTCGTCTGCAGTGAGACTTCACGGTGTTGACAGAAAGCCCCAGTTTTTGAGCGATAGCCTTGTAGCCTGCACCTTTGTTTCTTAATTTTTCGATAGCTTTTCTCTGGAGGTCATTCATAGAAGACCTCCGCTTTTTCTTTCAACCACTCGGCCGCACAGGATTTGCAATAGACACAGGTTGTATGAAGATCGGTATCTTCCTCTTTCAAAACGTCACTCAGGTTCACCCGGATTTCTTTTCCGCATTTAGGGCAAATGGAATAGACGTTTTTATCCGATAAGCGGGTGATAACCTTGCTGTTTTCTGAAAGCGTCAATTTGGTATAAAACATGATCTGTCCTCCGTTTTTTTGTGATAGGGAAAACTCCCTTCACTTCCCCCTTGGACAGATCAGGCGTTTTTGGGCAATTAATCTTTCTGATAAAACGAACAAGTAAATCCGTCCGCGTCAAGTTTTAGACCTTTAGCCCATTTTGGTGTCCTGCTCATCTGGTCGCACACAGCCTGTACCGACATGCGGGGATCAGCTTCGATCACGATCTCATCGTGGACATGCATGACAATGTCTGAATATTTAAAGGTCATAAGGGCACTGCATAGGATGTCTCTGGAAATAGCCTGCACGATGTTTTCGACAAGCTTTGCTCCGTAGGTTTCAATTCGCTCCCAGCGCTTTCCCGTGCCTACCCCTTCATAGGTGATGGACTCACCGCCGAAGCGGTTTTCTTCAATGCGGGGTTTTGCATAGAATAGCTCTCGGCTGGACGGAAGGGTGATGATGAGCATGCCGGACTCATAGTTAAAACGGATATTTTTGACTTCCTTTTTCTTGGAACGCTCTCTGACAGTAGCTATAGCCGCCCGGTCAATGTCCTGCCAGAGCATGACAATATTAGGGTTCGTCGCACGCCAGGCACTTACCAAGTTCGGCAGTTCCTCTTCCAAAAGCCCCATCTCAAGGGCACCCATTGCTTTCAAGGCTCCAACCGAGCCGCCGTAGCCACAGGCGAGTTCCGCTATCTTTCCTTTTTGCCTGAGATGTGCATTCACACCGTGCTTTTCTACGGGAACACCGAACATCTCACTTGCCGACCTGCAGTAGATATCACCACCTTCAGAGAAAAGTGCCATCCGCCATGTTTCTTCCGCCAGCCAGGCTAAAACTCTTGCTTCAATGGCCGAGTAGTCAGCGACAAGAAAGATGCGTCCTTTTTTTGGAATAAAGGCGGTGCGGATAAGTTCCGATAAGACTTGCGGAATAGAATCAAAGAGCAGACTTAAGGATTTAAGGTCACCATCTTTGACCAGCTTTCTTGCTAGCTCCAAATCCTCCATCTTGTTTCTTGGGAGATTTTGAACTTGAATGAGCCTTCCTGAAAAGCGACCGGTGCGGTTGGCTCCATAGAACTGCAAGAGTCCTCTGGCGCGACCGTCACGACAGATGCAGTCTCTCATCGTTTCGTATTTCTTAACGCTGGACTTGGCAAGTTCCTGCCTGGTTTCAAGAACCTCTTTGACATCGCCTGAAGCATCTTTAAGGAGTTCTTTTACTGCCTTTCTATCAAGAGATTCAGTTGCGATTCCCTTTGAAAAAAGCCACCCTTTCAGCTGCAGGACAGAATTGGGATTTTCAAGCCCGGTGATTCTTCTCAGTTTTGCCATGCTTTCTTCACGGACGGCTTCATTCATCCGGATGGCATTTTTAGCGAGGTCTTTATCCAGCAAAATGCCGAGGTCATTTATTTCCTGATCTCTGTGATAAATCTCCCATTCCTTATCCGGCATAGAAAAACGGGAAAGCTTGTCATGAATGAGAAGTTCCGTTTCCACATCTCGCTTGTTGTAGGATTTGTAAAGTGCCCATTTTTCCGGATCGTGTGAGGGCAGATTTTTTGTTCTGCCGCCATTTGTTCGAGTCGCTTTACAGGGAAGAGAAAAATAGCGGATGAGATCTTTGCCGGTCTTTAGTTTTTGTTTATCCAGCCCTAAAACCTCACCGACCCCTTCCAAAGATAAGGGAAGTCCCAGATAGGCAGACCAGGCCATATCGCAGTACCAGGACTTTGGATCAAGGTAAAGCAGGTACTCAGGATCGTGTCCAAAGGGTAGCGGCTTTTCTAAGACATAACCCTCTCTTTTCAGCCATTCCGAGATACAAACCCGCTCAAACTGAGCGTTAAAAGCCCACTTGATGACATCATCTGAAAGAAAGGCATGAATGAGTTTTTCCGGCATCTTTTCACCCTGAGCGAGGTCAATCGTCTTTATCTCTCCTCCGTCGATTGCATAAGAAAGAAGCAGAATTTCAAAGTCCGGCTCCTCGACATAGCGATAAACTCCTGTTTTTCTTAAATCGGCAGAGGAAAAAGTTTCAATGTCTAAGCATATTGTTTTCATTTACTTCCTCCATAGAGAGAAAGGGCGGAGCCTTTGACCCCGCCCTCCCGTCATCAGTTTTTCTTTTGCCTTTTTGCCTGTCTCCATACGGCTTTACAGAATCTGTAGACAAGGTAGAAAGGTAAGAAGGCTAGTGTTCCGGCCAGAAGCGTTGCTGTGAAAAGCTGATAGAGCTGAGAAAAGTATTCACAAAACATGAGATTTCCTCCTTAGCTCAAGAAGTCATCTTCTTCAGCAAAATCAGCAAAGTCATCTTCTGCGCTGGTGCGGCTTCCCAAGGGTTCTCCGTCACGGATTTTCTGCAGGTTATTTAAGCCACAGGCGATTCCTCGATTGCCGTTGGAGTTGAATGCGTAGAAGTTAATGGACGCTCTGCCGTAGACTCCGCTGTAGACTTCAGAGCGGGTCAGGATCGGCTGCACATTGGCATCGACGATACCCGGCTGAGTGGTTGAGTTGGCGTTGAGAAAATAGCTGTTTGCATAGGCTTCGTCATCCGGACGCTCCGTATCACCGTCACGAAGCGGTGTTTTGATGGACTCAAGCGGCGGAACAGAGCGGCTATTGCCTTTCAGCTTCGCTTCGCCTTCTTTGTAGGCAGCTTGAATCGCTTTCTTGATGGCTTCAATGGTTTTCTTGTCGCTTTTTGGAATGATGAGAGATACCGAGAACTTCGGCACTCCGCCATTAATGGATTTTGGCTCCCACACATTGGCGTAGGACCAGCGAGTGTCTTTACCTGTAATTACTTTCATTGGATTCTTAGTCATGGATCGTTTCCTCCTTAAAATCATCAAATATGTTTGTCATTTCCGGTCTTTTATCGCTTTCCGGTACAAGCGTCGGTTTGCCTTGGGGCTTAATCACGAGATCTCCTAAGAGATCGCTGAACTGTTTCCTGCCGAGAAGCTGAGTCATGGCAGTGATGCCTAAGACCTTCTTTTCATAAGGGTCAAAGCCTGCCTGCTTAACCGTCTCGGCGACTTTTGCTTCATCGCTGTACTTGCGGTTTGACCTGCCTTCAACGAGTTTGAATCCCGCCCATTTCTTGCCGGATTTGGCAGCTGTCAAGGCGTAGTCCTTGATGTCCTTGGCCCATGCGGAAAGCTCGTCAAGTTTTCCTAGGACAGATTCGATTTCCTCATCTGTTAGAAGCGGTGGCCTGGCAAAGTCATACTTAGCCAGTTCAAGATTGGCACTTGCTCGTTCTGCACAGGTCGCTTTTACCTTGCAGAACTGACACCAGCTTCCGGCAGCAAAGTCGCCCTTGCCCTCAAAGGCCAGTGCGGCGATGGGCTTTACAGTTTCTTTGGCCCAGCCGTAGAGTTCTTCTTTTGGCAAGGTAAAGCTTGAGATATTGTCTCTTCTCGGCTGAAAAATGGTCATTTTGACTTCATCAAAATCGTAGATGCTGTCAAAGAGAAGGCTTGCCGCCAGGCCGTAGAGCATAAGCTGGGGATTTCGTTCCGCTTCGACCAGCACCCCTGTTCCGTACTTAAAATCCCAGAGATAGAGCGTATCGTCAGCGATGATGATGCAGTCCGCTGTGCCAAAGCCCTTCGGTACGATGTCGGAGAAGTCGAGCCTTTGCTCAATCAGGACAATCGGATCGGTGGTGGTTTGCTTTATCCCTTCAAGGCTCTCCATGATATGGTCGGCATAGAAGGCTGCCGCATCGTCCATCTCTTTTGAGTAGTAGGAGAGGTTTTCCGTCGGGTCATTCGCTTTCATGCCGAGGGCTGATTTCAGCTTGTATTCCGCAAGCTCGTGTGCCGCTGAACCTTCTAAGGCATAGGGCGATGCTTCATCTCTGACCTTTGCGTTCAGCCTTGCTGAGGGCGGGCAGTGAAGCCACCTGTAGGAAGAAGAAGCGGATAACATGGCGTGTGCTGTCATTTCTTTAATCCCTCCACTTCCTTTAGCAAGGCTTCGTAGTGCATGGGTTCTACCGCTGAGAGTTTCTCCGCACCGTACTTTTCAATCAGTGCCTTAATCTCCTTGGTGAAACCTGCTTGCGACTTTTTGGCGAGAACGGCTCTGATATCGGACAGACTGAGTTCGGGTTTTGCAGGCTTCTCCGGAGCCACAGGCTTGTCGCTTTCGAGTGCCGATGCCAATGTGCCAAGGCTGTCCGCCAAAGCGTGCATATCATCAACAATGTCTTTTAGTAATTTGATTCTGCTCATGAGACACCTCCTTCGAGAAGAAGACGGAATGTCTCACGTCCCTTGGGCGTAATCAGTGTCTGATAGCCTTTCCAGTCGGTTTTCTCGTTGAAACATTCCTTGATTTCAAAAAGACCGTCATTTTTCTCGGCGTAAGGAAAGAGCGTGCCTTTCGCATCCCTGTAGATGTAGCCGTGGCTCAGGAGATAGTCGATAAACTCCTTTTGCTTAACACCGAGCGCCTTTGCCGTATTGCGGAAATTAGAGAGTAGGTTTCTGTCCACCAGCTCATCAAAGTAGTCCGCCTTAGGCTGCATGACCGTGTTTTGAACGGTAAGTTCCGAATTTTGGATGGAAAGGACATCACGTTCTTCTCTTGCTTTTTTGAGTTCCGTTGCCAGCTGAATTAAGGTGTCCGGATTAAGAAGTACTTCTTCTAGCTTCGCAGGAGTCAAGTAGGCTCCGTGTTTTCGAATGTCCGGCAACACCTCATGCGTGATCCAGCGTTTGAAGGTTTTCGCTTCAGGTTTTCGGCTGGCTAGAATCAGGTTATATAAGCCGTACTCATTGATGCAGTTGGTCATTCCCTGACGACCTAGATTGAATCTAGACCGTTCGTCATCATCCAGGCGCTTAACAGCGTCAGTTGTGTTTTTGATATCCAGTGCATCGCAAATATCCGTTGCGACAAACCAGATGTCTCCGTCTTTTGTCAGTGTTCGGATTTTTCCGAACTGTTCGTGTTCATAGATTTGCATTGGCTCCATACTTGGCCTCCTTTCTCTTACTCATGAGTTCTTGTGCTAATCTTTTTGACATGATGCTGATGGTGATAAGTAGTCCGATCAGCTGTTTGTCATCCGGATCTCTTGCTCGTTTCATTGGCGTTCCTCCTATCCGAAGGGCAGGTATCGTTTGTCCCTTCACCCTCCCCTTGGACAAGAGGAGGGATTTTGGGCAAACGAAATTGAAAAAAGTTTTTGATGGTCTAAAACCAGTCGCTTAATTTCTCAAGCAGGGTTTTGAAAATGACCGATTTTCTGTAGTTCACGGTTTTTCTTGGACAGTCGATTTTAGATGCGATAGCTCGTTCGCTAAGACCGTCCATGAAGAGACGGGCTATTTCCCGGTCACGGGGAGACAAGCTTTGAATTGCAGCGTGGATAGCTTCTTTGAATGCCTTTTCTTCCAGCTCTTCAGATAAATCTGATTCATCTGCGATTAAGTCGATAAGCGTGCTCATATCCTTGTTTTCATCTGCAACTAGCACATCCAGTGAAAGGAATTCTCCTTTTTTGTGATAAGGGCAGACATCACAGTCAGCCGCACACTTCCAAAAGAGGTGTTTGGGGCAAAAGCATCGACATGCCCTCTGTTCCTGCTTTCGGATTCGATTGATGCTTTGATTTAGTTCCTGATAGATTTCTTCACTGACCGGGATAAGGTCGACGCTATAGGGGTCGTCCGGTCTTCTTAACGGGTAGTAGCGTTGTTTCTTGGATTGACTTTGTTTGTCTAAATTTTTCATCTTTTGTCCTTTCCGCCGTCCGGAGGAAAGGGCAAAGGAATATAGAAAAGGTCCCGTGCGATTCAGTACACGAGACCTTTAGAGCCGAAAAATGGGCACAGAAAAGAAAGGTACTGAAATCGCCATGACTGCTTGGTGCAGTGTTTTGACGTTTTCTGTATCCTATGCCTTTCCGTGCACAGATCGGCTTTAGATAATTTTTGGGTGGATTACGACTTTGGCAATGCAGGCTGTCCAGTTAAGGGCTGTCTCTGCACCGCCGGGTAAATTACTTGCGCTTAGGCTTGGTTTGCGATAAAGCGCTGCCTGCCACAGACTTCGAATTTTTGCTGTAGCGTCCGTCTCGCAAAATGCGAGAAGCTTTACGAGCAACTTTTCTTGAAGTCTGCTTCGAGTTTCGTTTGGCCATACTTGTCACCTCCTTTTCATGGTTAAGAAATATAGCGTTTGAGAAAGAAACATGTCTGTTTTTGTGGATTAACGTCGATATACGTGGTATAATTAATGCGACTTCGACATCAATGTCCACGAAGGACTTTGTTTTATTCCTCGTGTATAGATTACGAAGTTGTGAATGGTACTAGCTATAGGTACTGGGCGAAAATATGTGGTACCGAGGGGACTCTTTTTTGGTACTGCAACTGGAAGAGAAAGGAGTGCCGTTTTGAAATTCAGTGATTTTTGCAAACTCACATATAAGCGCTCTACATCTATTCCAAATCAAAAAGTTTTTGTGGAAAAATTATTTAAGAGTACTGGAGCATCCTTGCAATACTCACCTGACTACTACCAGAAGCTCTTTAATGGTGGGAAAGCACTAACTTCTGACATTTCTGAGCAAATCCCAAATCCAATACAACATGAAAATGTAGAACAATTTTTAATGCAGTTTTTCGATGTGACACATGCTAGTGAAGCTATGGATAAGGTAGGAATTCCAAAATCAGAAGTTAATTTACAGGCCTGGGTTGCTGCACTGGCAGATCAGTTGCAAATCATTATTCATCAAAATGAGGATGAGAGAGAAACTATCATTGCCTCTTATCAGGCTTATCTAAATAATCCCGAAGAAAGAGATGTACGGTATATCAGAACGCTTTATCGCAATGATGGTCTTTGGGTTGAGAACCCGCCGATTGAGCAGAACTATCAAGTGGCTTTTTATAAAAAAATCACCCATACATGGGTGATTCACAACATGGGAAAAGTTACCTGGAAAGATCGATGCTTAAAATGCATGGATGAAGAAGATGTTTCCATACGTCCATCAAAAAGGGTAATCCCAATACAAACTGTTGAGCCTAACAAAATTGTAAAACTGTCTGTGGACTTTGATTCTCGTGGAAAAGAAAACAAGGCAATCAGTGTGTGGAAGATGATGGATGCAAATAATCAAGATTGCTTTCCAGGTGATACGAATGTATTAAACGTTGTAATAGATGTGGTAAATACACAACTCTTGGAGGTACAAAGTGGACGACAACACAGTTGAAAAATGGTCGAGTATGAAAGAAATTCAAGAATACCTTGGCGTTGGGCGCGACAGTATTCTCCAATGGATCGAGAAAAAAGACATGCCCGCATATAAATTAGGGCGACTTTGGAAATTTAAGTTGTCAGAAGTAGATGATTGGATTCGCTCAGGAGGAGCTGATGAGCGTAATAGTGCTGATCATGAGTAGTTTAGCAGGAGGCAAGCTAATACGATGATAAATCAAATTATTCAAAAAAAGAGAGATGAGTGGTTTGGCTCAGATAGTTGCCAAATCAAGGATCTCATCTCTTATATGACAAAGTGTGCTTTCCTGCGCGATGCACAAATTGAAGCTATAAAAACCTATCTATATTTGAAAATTGAGCATCAAGCTAAGCCCTTAGCCGAGCTGTTCTCTACAGATGTTTTTTCCTCATTGGATGTGTCGGAACTTCCGCTAGCAGAAAGCGTAAAGAAAAAAATGATTGCAGATCCTGCATTACTGATGATGTATGAATTTGCAAGCCTTAAAACGGATGGTGAAGTTGTATCTCAAAAAATTATTAATGCGATTCAAGAAGATTCTGAAGCAATAAATGCTGCGAAATTTTGGGAGGAGTATTTTTATAACGCAAATTATACGGATTATCTTTTTTCTCTTCCTATGGGTGCTGGGAAAACATATTTAATGGCAGCTTTCATCTACCTGGATCTGTATTTTGCTTTGAATGAACCGGAAAACGAGGCTTTTGCGCATAATTTTGTTATTATGGCGCCTTCAGGATTAAAGTCTTCCGTGGTTCCAAGTTTGCGTACGATTCAGGAATTTGATCCCAGTTGGGTTATTCCTGAACCGGCGGCTTCAGAACTCAAAAAGTTACTTAAGTTTGAAGTTCTGGATGAGCAAAGTAGTGCTAAACGCTCTAATCGAGTTCGTAATCCAAACGTTCAAAAAATCGCTCTGCATCAGCCGTTTGAGGAGCTCTTCGGCTTGGTGGCGATTACCAATGCTGAAAAAGTTATACTTGACCGTATCACGGTAGAGTCCGGGCAACTAAACTTTTTTGAAGATAGCGAGGATGACAAGGACAAACAGGCCAACGAGCTTAGAAATTTACTGGGAAAGATTCCCAACCTTAGCGTATTTGTCGATGAAGTTCATCATGCCGCAACAGATGACATTAAATTAAGAGGGGTAATCAATCGATGGGCTACAGGGGACAAGTTCCACTCTGTAATCAGTTTTACAGGCACCCCTTACCTTTCTAAGAAAGAAAAATTCTCTGTAAACGACAGCTTAGACGTTGCCATGCAGGAAATAACGAATGTTGTTTATTATTATCCATTGGTTGAGGGCATCGGTAATTTCTTAAAGATACCTAAAGTGCAGGTGTCTACAGATCGAAATCGCTTAAACATCACCGAAGACGGATTGCGAGAATTTCTTGAGCAGTATGCAGACAAGGTATACGAAGATGGAACAACAGCGAAGATTGCCATTTATTGTGGCCAAATTAAAACCCTAGAAGAAGAAGTATATCCTCTGGTTGAGCGGATTGCTGTCGAATATGGACTTAACCCTTCTACAGATATTTTGAAATATTATCGTAGTAATAAGGACTATAGCTTGCCGGCAGAAAACGAGGCTAAGTTTGCAGCATTAGACCAGCCATTTTCAACAATTCGGATTATTCTTCTTGTTCAAATCGGAAAAGAAGGATGGGATTGCCGATCTTTAACGGGAGTCATCTTGTCCCAAACCAGTGATTCGCCGAAAAACATGGTCTTACAAACTTCATGCCGTTGTTTGCGCCAAGTAGAAAAAGGTAAAAAAGAATCAGCTTTAATCGTCTTAAATGATGGAAATGCGGAAACCTTAAATGATCAATTGGCGAAACAACATAAGACGAATCTTGAAGAATTTCAAAAAGGCGGGTCTTCTAATTACGAAACATTAAAAAGGTATAATCGGATGGAACGATTAAGAGTTCCCGAGCTTAACCACTATCAGCTTCAGGTAGAGTATCAGGCTCTTATTAACGAAGAACCTCTGAATGTGGAAAGCTCTCTTAATTCTGTTACTGGACAAGTAAAGCAGCAGGATGTTCTCACCTGGACTCAAGATTTCACAGGCAAACGCTCCGAAGTTGGTGTGTTAGAAAAAGAGCGTGGGCAGCGGGTACTGTCATACCTTGACTTCGTAAGGGATATTGCAAAAACTAGTTTTACGGGGGTTTCTCTCGATAGTCTTGCATCGTATGCAGAAATCTTTAAAAATTTATATGAACAGATTACCTACGAGGACGAAGGTGTCCACTACCTTTCTTCTTCCTATATCTACTCCGAGCTTTTGGACTCCATAAGAAAAAGTTTTATTCCCAAGCGTTCATTGAAGAAAAAAGAAGAGTTCATCGAGGGAAATGCTGCGTTGCTAGATATTATGCGTTTCACCCCGGAAATTGAAACTTCTCATCCCAATAAGTTCATGCCCGGTCAGGATGAGTGTAAACGCATTGTTTCACATGATGCCGGTCAGCTTGTTCTGACTCCGGAAGTAAAAGAGGCTATTGAATCATTGAAAAACATCGGTCAATTTGATCTTGTAAAAGATATTCAGGCACAGTACAGTGTGGCAAATTATGTGGATTACACTTATCACTATCTTCCTTACCGCATGGATAGTGATTTTGAAAAGAAATTCTTAGCGGAAGTTTTGACTCTAAAAGATTTTCGCAATCTTCAATTAGAAATCTACTATAACGGCGACGATAATTTGACGGAGTTTAAAATACGTTGCTACAAGAAAAATGGAGGATATCAATATATCGGATCATACACGCCGGACTTTTTGATTTTAAAGCGCGATCAAAAAGGAGAGTCAATCCATAAGGCTCTCATTGTAGAGACAAAAGGCGAAATCTATGCAAATGATCCAAACTTCCAAAGGAAAAGGGCGTTTGTGGAAAATATCTTTTGCAACGAAAACAATGTGCGTTATAAATACAAGCGTTTTGACTACCTTTATCTGGAAGATACCTTGGCGGAAGCAGAACGTTTGTCACAAGCCATTAGAACAATAAAAACATTTTTTGTGGAGGATTAAATATGCCAAAGAAGTACGTACCCTACTCTCCGGAGCCTATTGAGGGTCAGGCCCTATTAAATAATTTCAGAAGAACCCTCAGATATAAAGGAGATACTGAAGTCTTCAATCATGTGAAGCGAGGAATGCCCTATTACGAACTTGAAAAAATAGAGCAAGTTGGTGCCTCTGAAAATGAAAACATGGTTATTCGTGGAGAATGCTTATCTACTTGTGCCTACATGAAAGAACATGGAATAGAAGCAGATTTGGTTTATATAGACCCTCCATTTGCGAGCGGTGCTGATTACGCAAAGCAAGTTTACATTCGTCGCAATCCTAAAATAGCCGATGCTATCGAGAAAGCAGAGCAGGAACTGAAAGATAAGGCAAAAGAATTAGCTGATATCGGTGAAGAAGTCGATATGACGGACGAATTTCGAAGCTTTGAAGAAAAAATGTATGGCGACATTTGGAATAAGGAAAAGTATCTCAATTGGATGTTTGAGAATCTTGTTGCTATTAAATCCGTCATGAGTGAGACAGCAAGCATTTACGTCCATCTGGACTGGCATATTGGCCATTACGTAAAAATCCTAATGGATGAAATCTTTGGAGAGGATAATTTTCGTAACGAGATTATTTGGCAGAAATTAAGAGCGGCAAAGCGACAAGCAGAAACATTCGGAAACCTTCACGATACGATTTTTTTCTACTCTTTTTCGAATAATTCATATATCCACAATAAACAGTTCGTTCCCCCGTCTCAAAAGCTAATAAACTCTCACTATAAAAAGGCGGATGAGGATGGCAGAAGATACACCGATGATAGCTTTACGCAAACTGGAAGTGGCCCTGCTCGCTATTTTGGCGAAGATTATGGATGGTTAGAGCCGCCTGCTGGTAAACATTGGATATGGAGCCAGGAAAATATAGATAAAGGTCTGCAAGAAGGAAGAATTATATTCACCTCAAACGGAACTCCTAGAGTGAAAAGATATTTAGATGAGAGAGAAGGAAAAGCTGTTGGGGATATTTGGGTTGACATATTTCCTATAAATTCACAGGCTAGAGAATCAGAAAATTACGCAACACAAAAGCCTGAAGGCCTCCTCGAACGCATTATAAAAGCATCATCTGATGAGGGCATGGTAGTATGTGACTTCTTTGGTGGTAGCGGCGTTACTGCGGCAGTAGCATCCAAGCTTAATCGCCGCTTCATCACCTCTGATATTGGTATAAACAGCATCCAGACGATGCGAGACAGGTTATATAGGGATGGAGCATCTTTCTCTGTTTATGAAATTCAAGACGGTGTATCTCTTTTTAGAAATCCTGTTCAGACGATGGATAAACTCTATAGCTTAATTCCGGGATTGAAAAAGGATGAAAACTTAAGTGATTTTTGGGCCGGTTCTTTTACCCACTCTCGTCTGGGGCGTGTTCCTGTCTTTGTGCCGAATCTCATGGATAGCTCAGCCAAAATTCTTGATTTACCCGCAATGAATGAAATCGTTCATCTTCACCTTCCTGACCTACCCCCTTCAACGAAGAAAGTTATTCTTTATTACATTGACCTCGTCGATGAAAAAGAAATAAGTAAGTTCATTCACGATGAAAATCCAACGATGATAGAAGTAGAGCTAAAGGATCTAAAAACCGTTTTATCGGATGTGGTTATTAATGATGAGGTCGAGTGGTCTGTGGAGAGAGATCCAAGCACTTTATTGCAAGAATATATTGTCCAAGTAGACCGTTTTGTAAGTGATCGGGTGTTAGGGAAAATAGACGATTTCAACATGCGTTCCTTGGCACAAAGCACGGGAAAGAAAAAATTCAAGCCCATTCAGATAAGCGATACAGGATTAGAGTGCATCGAGTACCTTTCCTTGGACTGCACCTCAAGCGATGGCGAATGGCATTCTGACAGTGAAATTAAGATTGATAAAAAAGGCTATATCACGGTGAACGGAAACGAAATAAAAGATTTTTGGGATGGAACCATAAGGGCTGAAAATGAACCGTTGAGGTTGAAGATAAGAAATATATGTGGGGATGAATCGATTATTGAACTAAAAAAACAAAACTGATTTATAGGTGATTTATGGAGAATCTGCCAGATAAAACACTGCATGGAGGATCATTTAATAATATTTTCTTCGAGGTTTCGCATTCAGAGAAATTGAATTTGCGAAACCCGGAGCAGTTGCGCCTTTTTCACCTTGAGGTCTCTAACAACCTTTTTGTCTTTGGCCATTTGCAGCAATTTCTTCAAAGAAACATCGGGCAGTATGTTTTTTCTCGAGCAAAAATTGAAGAATATAAACTTGATGATAACGCTTTTAGTGTAGGGCTTGATGCGATGAATATCATGAAGGCAAATGCTGATCCCGGCAAGCGTGATAGTGGTAATGATCTTGGAGAAATCCTGCTTTACGTTTTTCTGGAAGAAGTGCTTGAAGCCCCCAAGATTTTAAGCAAGGTCGAATTAAAAGCACAGTCAGGAAGCTATGATAGCGAATGTGATGCTATTCATTTCTTGTCTTCGACCAATTCCAATGGGAATGCTTACTATAACATTGTTTTTGGAACATCTAGTATTGTTGGAGATGTTAAAGATGCCATTGATGCTGCATTTAATCGAGTTGCAAAGATTCATTCCAAGAGCGATCAGGAAGTTTTACTGGCTGAAAACACCATTTTCACAAAAACTGTTGATCAGAGTACAGCTCAAAAAATCAAAGACCTATTGCTTCCCCAAAAGGGGCAGAATCGTCGAGCCTCATACGATACAGCATTTGGGATATTTTTGGCCTATGACTTAGGGCTGAACCCAAACAATTATACAAATCAAGATTTTGAAGTACAGCTTGAGCAAAAAATGAAGACAGACATCAAAGCTCACACACAATATATCATTAACAAAATAAATACTCTAAATCTAGGAAACTATTCATTCTATATTTATTTTATTCCACTAAATGATGCTGCTAATGACAAGCAACAAATTATGAATGCAGTCTTCGGAGAGAGGGATACAGATGGATAATATAGGTCAATGCAAAATCGGCAACCTTATCTTTTCGGATATAGATCAAAATGAATATCTGAATGAACTGTATGCAAAAATTCTGTATAACTACGCAGTCGAGCAATTAAATCTCAATCATCCTCGAAAGTTTGTAGATTTTAATATTTCTGATGCTTTGCGCTTTGCCGATCTTCTATCAAAATCGACACATCCTGAAAAAAGAGAGCAACACCATATCTTAGCCCAAGAGATTGTTACGTTGCTTATGCATTCCCATCCCGACAATGAAACAATAAGAATATATGCAGGGTTTGTTTTTGCAAATACAGGTAATTATCCTGGTAGCAAACTTATCGCAAGTGCCATTGATCATACGGATATGCTTGATGAGCTGTTTTCTGCGTTCCGAAGCGATTATCTCGCAATTCCTGGAGAAACAGATATGAAGTTTCTTGCCGCGCAGAAGAAAGTATATCAGCGCTTGAAGGACGAATATTTCAGTTATTCAGGCCCTACTTCAATGGGTAAATCCTTTATTATGCGTAAATTTATTAAAGCACAAGTTCAAACAGGAGTGAAAAATAACTATGCCCTTCTTGTGCCGACAAAGGCCTTAATAAATGAGATGCGCAGTCAGACAATAAATGATATTAGGTCTGATCTTGAAAGATATAATTATCATGTTGTTACTTCTTCCGGTGAGATTGCATTAAAGAAGAAGCATAATTTCATCTTTATTTTAACCCCGGAAAGAATGTTGTATTTACTTATCGAAAGACCCGATTTAAAAATTGATTATATTTTTATTGATGAAGCGCACAAACTATCCGGAAAAAATAGGCGGGCACCTTTTTACTACCAAGTGGTTAATTTGCTGCTTAATCGAAATCAACCACCCCCGCATTTTATTTTTGCTTCTCCTAATGTACCTAATCCAGAAGTCTATTTGCGATTATTGTCAGCCGAGAGTGCTGATAAAGAACGAAGTTTAGCATCTACCTATTCGCCGGTAGTACAGGTTAAGTTTTTCGTGGATGAAAACGAAGGAAAAATCAGCGTATATAATGAACGCGCCAATAAAGTTATTGATATTGCCGCTTTGCCTGAAGTGGATAATTTGCTTAATTACTGTTTGCATAATATTCATTTGAATAAAAACGGAGACAAAAACCAACAAACTATCGTGTTTTACGGAAGCAAGCAAAAAGCAATAGATAATGCAATCAATTATGCTAGGAATTTGGAAGACAAAAATGATGCTAGGTTAAGTGAGTTAGCCGGAGATATTGAACGAGAAATTCATTCTGACTATTATCTTGCAAAAATAATTAGGAAGGGTGTTGCGTATCATATCGGCTATTTACCGTCAGCGATTAGGATGCGTATTGAGGATTTGTTCCGAGAGGGCTCAATTAGTACGATGTTTTGTATGAGTACTCTTTTGGAAGGAGTGAATCTTCCTGCTGATAATCTTCTTATTATGGGTAGCAAAATAAGTAGGTCTAAGATGACACCCATTGATTTTAGAAATCTAATCGGCCGTGTTGGGCGGATTGAATACAATTTACACGGGAATGTGTTTTTTGTGTCTGAGAAAAACGAAACTAAGAAAGAAGAATATATAGAATTACTAGATAAAAATGTGCCGGAACAGGTGCTTTCCATTGAAAGTAGCAAAGTGCTAAAAAAGTCAGAAAAAAAGGCTATTGTCGAGACCTTGGTTTCCGGTAGCGTATCTATTGAAAAAGAGGAAAGAACCACAGAAGAAGTTTATCTGATGATGCGTAAATTTGCTCTAATCTTGGTAAATGATATCACACACAATCGCAATAGTATAATTAAACGAGAATTTGAGGAGTATTTAACTGCCGAAGATGAGCAAAAAATCAGAGAGACCTTTTTAAATAAAACGGTTCAACAAGATGATGACATCAATATATCTGTTGATCAAACATCAAATCTTGTTCGTGCTATACAAAAAGGTCTAGCTTACCCGGAAAAAGACAGCTCGGGAAGGTTTGTATACAATGATATTCTGAATTTTTTAGAAAAGCTCTGTAGCATATTTAAGTGGGAGCAGTATGAATCAACTACTCTGGGTAGGGTAAAAGATGGTCAACATACTCTACTTCGATGGTATGCAGTTATTCTGAGTCAATGGATGGAAGGACATGGTCTTAGTTTTATTATTAGTAGAGCGCTTAGTTTTAGAAAGGAAAATCCCCGTTCATTTTGGTACAACTACAAACAGACAACATACAAGGACGATCTTCCTCATCGAAATAGTGTGATATCTGATACTTTGGAGGTTATCGAAAATATAATCCTCTTTAGTATTTCAAATTATTTTTTAAGATTCTCGAATGAATATAAACGTGTTCATGGCGTAACAGAGTTTGACAACAATTGGTATGAATACGTCGAATATGGAACTACTAACCGTCTAACGATTTTATTACAGCGACATGGTTTTTCTAGAGAGACTTCTACCTTTATTCGTAACAACAAGACAGAATATGTTTTAGAAGATGAGGAAGGGAAGTTAAAATTAAGATCAACTTTGTTAGAGACGTCGAATTTCAATGTCAGGCGTGAAGCCAATGAGATACGTTTTAATTCACCCGAGATTTTTGATTTAGAAACTCACATCTAAAAATCTAGATTTCTTTGCCCAAAACCGCATAACTTGTCCAAGGGGATAGTGAGAGGATCATTATCCCTTTTGTTTTGCTCCTCTCGAGAATAATCGAAAGGAGTTTTTTTTATATGAACAAGCTCATTTATGTCTGCTCACCCTATCGGGGAGATATCGAGACGAACACTAAAAATGCCAGAGAATACTGCCGGGGGATTGTAGAAGAAGGCAATATCCCCATCGCTTCGCACCTTCTATTTCCTCAGTTTATGGATGACAACATTGATGCTGAACGAGAGCGAGCTATGGAGATGAACCTTGAAATCATGCGCCACTCTGATGAAGTCCGTGTCTTTGGCGGCCAGATCAGCATTGGTATGTGGCAGGAGATGAAAGCGGCGGAGGAACTGGGCATCCCTGTGGTGCAGGAGGAAGTCGAATGAAACTAACCATTTACACAGCAGATACCTGCGGACAGGAATCGAATGTTTACTATCCAAACAGACTTGAGGTAACGGACGAAGCAACGTTTAAGGATGCCGTCTCCTTTGACCATGTGGCGGCAAGATATCAAAACAACTATCGAAGCAATGCAAATTTTATCAAAGCCGACCATATCAGCATGGACTGTGATAACGAAAAAAGTGATGATCCTAAGACTTGGATTCTACCTGAGGATATCCTGAGTCTCTTTGAGGGTGTCTCTCTCGCCATCGCTACCAGCAGAAATCACATGAAGGAAAAAGGCATGAGATCTGCAAGACCGAGATTTCATATCTACTTTCCCATTCCTGAAACAAAGGATGGTGAGGGTTACGCAAAGCTCAAAGAAGAACTGGCCGATTTCTTTTCCTTCTTCGATGCCGGGGCTTTGGGAAGTGCCCGTTTCATGTACGGAAACCCCGACACGGAGGTCATTTGGCGTGAAGGCGATCAGCTTATCACGGACTTTATCCGAGATGATTTTGCCGAATGGGATGAAGCGCAAAGTGAGATTCCGGAAGGCACAAGAAATAAGACACTCTCGCACTACGCCGGCCGCATCATCATAAGGCTTGGCGCAACGGAGGAAGCCCATGAGATGTTTCTTAAAAAGGCTGACCTCTGTAATCCTCCGCTTTCGGATCATGAACTTCAAACCATCTGGCAGAGTGCGATGCGCTTCGGAAAAAAAGTATCGGCACAGGAAGGTTATATTCCTCCGGAAGAATACGGCAAGGACTTCTCACTTATGCCGCCCGATTTTTCGGACATCGGTCAGGCTAAGGTCTTGACCCGAGAAAAAGGCGAGATCCTCGTCTACACCGATGCGACAGACTACATGACCTATAACGGGACGCATTGGGAGGAATCAAGGCAAAAAGCGGTCGGTGTCTGTCAGGATTTTTTGGATAAGCAGCTGGAAGAAGCAAAGGCTGTGCTTGGAAAAGCGACAAAGTTTCTCACGGAATCAGGGGTAACCCAAGAGCTCATTCAGGCAGGCGGCAGGACGCTTGAAAAAGCTATCGAGCCTGAACAAAAGAAAACATTTGATTTATATCGAGTCGCCCTTGCCTATAAAAATTTTGTTATGAAAAGGCGTGACATGAAGTATGTCACTTCCGCACTTCAGGCGGCAAAGCCCATGCTCCTTAAAATGATTCAAGACTTTGACAGTCAGGATTTTATGCTGAATACGCCTACTGCTGCCTATGATCTGACAAAAGGCCTTCAAGGAGCGGTGCCACATAAGCCTGAAGATTATATGACGAAAATCACTCTGGTCTCGCCCGATACGAAAAACGAGAAACTCTGGCTTGATGCGGTCTCGGGCTTTTTCTTAAACGATCAGGAACTCATCGAATATGTCCAGCAGATTGTAGGACTTTCCGCTATCGGCAAGGTCTATATGGAAGCACTGATTATTTCCTATGGAGAAGGTTCGAACGGCAAGTCGACCTTTTGGAACTCCATTGCTAAGGTGCTGGGAAACTACAGCGGTACAATCTCGGCAGATGCTTTGACGGTCGGATGCAGAAGAAATGTAAAGCCTGAGATTGCTGAGCTGAAAGGAAAACGGCTGGTCATTGCGGCAGAGCTAGAAGAAGGCATGCGGCTTAATACTTCCGTCATCAAACAGCTTTGTTCTACAGACCTTGTCTCCGGCGAAAAGAAATATAAAGACCCTTTCAAATTTACACCGACTCATACCCTTGTCCTTTATACGAACCATCTCCCCAAAGTTGGGGCGAATGATGACGGCACTTGGCGAAGGCTCATCGTCATTCCCTTTCAGGCCAAGATTAAAGGCAAGGCGGATATCAAAAATTATGCGGACTATCTGGTGGAACATGCGGGCGGCGCGATTCTTTCCTGGATTATTGAGGGCGCGAGAAAAGCCATCGATAAAGACTTCAAGATCCCCATTCCGAAATGTGTGGCTAATGCCATTCATAGATACCGGGAGAATAACGACTGGCTCTCAGGCTTTCTCGAGGAATGCTGTGAGATTGATCCATCATATACGCAAAAGTCGGGTGAGTTTTACCAGGATTACCGGGCCTATTGCCAGAGAACAGGCGAATGGACGAGAAGCACGGCGGACTTTTATACAGCCCTTGAAATTGAAGGCTATGAACGCAAGAAAACGAAAGCCGGAATGGTGGTTTTAGGGCTTCGTTTAAAGTCTGAATTTATGGACTAAAAGTCAAAAGGTGCAGGTCGGTGCAGGTCTTTGTATAAAACCCCTTTAGGGCGAAAATTTTAGGTCAAAAATTCTATATAGAGAAGTTTATTAGATGACTTGCACCGACCTGCACCCTCTCGGAGAAAAGCCTGAAATATCAACGTTTGACGGAGGAAATAACAATGCTTGAAAAACAGATAGAACATAAATTATTGACGGAAACCAGGAAAAAATCCGGGCTTTGTTTAAAGTTCGTCTCTCCCGGCTGGAACGGTGTGCCGGATAGACTCATCCTTCTTCCTGGAGGAAGGATGGGATTTGTGGAAGTAAAGAAACCCGGCAAAAGTCCCGGAGCCTTGCAGCTTCAAAGGCATAAACAAATCAGGAGCTTGGGCTTTCAGGTTTTTGTCTTGGACGATCCGGGAGATATCGGAGGGATTCTTAATGCAATACAAGGCTCATGATTATCAGGAATATGCCAAAGAGGAAATCATCAAGAAAAAAGCCTGCGGCCTTTTCTTAGAGCCCGGACTTGGGAAGACAGTGATCACACTTTCCGCCATCTGGGAATTGATGTTTGACTACTTTGAAATTTCAAAAGTTCTCGTCATCGCTCCGCTTCGTGTAGCGGAGAATACTTGGACAGAAGAGCTTGAAAAATGGGATCATCTGACCTTTCTTCGAATCTCCAAGGTTTTGGGCAGTGAAAAGGAAAGAATCGATGCTCTTAAAATACCTGCCGATATCTATGTGATTAACAGGGAGAATGTCGCCTGGCTTTGTGATCTATATGACTGGGATTTTGACATGCTGGTGATTGATGAGCTTTCGAGCTTTAAAAATCCGTCCAGTAAACGCTTCAAGGCACTTCGGAAAAAGCGTCCCGGCATTGACCGTGTTGTAGGCCTTACGGGAACGCCCTCGACCAACGGGCTGATGGATTTATGGTCAGAGATTTATCTTTTAGATCAGGGTAAGCGTCTCGGGAAAACAATCGGAAGCTACCGGGCGGATTTCTTTGTTCCTGACCGAATGAACGGCTATATCGTCTATTCCTATAAGCCCCGTTCCGGTGCAGAGAAGTTTATTTACGGTCTTTTATCCGGTCTATGCGTTTCTATGAAAAGTTGCGACTTTCTCAAGATGCCGCAGCGTCTGGAGCGGGATGTGAAGGTCAAACTCTCGGATACAGCAAAGAACATCTATATGGAGATGGAGCATGAGATGGTGGCGGAGTTAATGGACAAAACCATTGATGCTGTAAATGCTGCCGTCCTTACTAATAAACTCATTCAGATGGCATCGGGTGCTGTCTATGACGACCAAGGAAGCATCGCAGAGCTACATTCATCCAAGCTTGATACCTTGGAAGACCTAATCGAAGCGGCAAACGGAAAGCCCGTTCTTATCTACTACAACTATCGCCATGAACGAAGCCGGATAAAAGAGCGTTTCAAGGAAGCAGTGGAAATTAAAACACCTGAAGACTTTAAGGCTTGGAACAAAGGCGAGATCTCAATCGCTATGGCTCACCCCGCTTCGATGGGACATGGTCTCAATCTCCAACACGGCGGCTCTACCGTGATCTGGTTTTCCCTTCCCTGGTCGCTGGAACTTTACAGTCAGGCCAATGCCAGATTTTGGAGGCAGGGACAAAAGGATACGGTCGTCATCTTCCGGCTTCTTGCCGAGGGTACGATTGACCGGGATGTGGCGCGAGCACTCGAGAAAAAGGACGTCATGCAGGAAGCTTTAATGCAGGCGGTGAAAGCGAGGGTGACGGATGGATAGCATAAAGAAAGTCAAAGAAATGCTTAAATGTTACCCCGAGAACGCCAAAAGGATGAAAGAGCTGGAACAGGAAATGGCACAGTTTATTCCGATTAAGGCAAGCGAGGTTTTGGAGATGCTGACCTTTCCCGGAAAGACCGGCGATGAAGTCAGAGTACAAAAACAGCGCTCCAATAACCGCATCTTTTACATCGCCACTTCTTATCGCAGGCTTGCCTGGCTCATCAATCATAAGGCGGAAAGAGAGATGACGGAGGATTACGAAAAGGCTGCCAAGGAAGTGGAATTTATCCGCTATGCCATTCGTGCCTTGCCGCGCTTTTACCGAGACCTGATGACTTATGACATTTTGGAAGGCAGACGCTGGGGTGAGGTCTGTGAACGCTTTTCTTTAAGCGGTGTGGAGTTTTTAAGAAAAAAAGAGAAAGCCACCCTGCGAATGGCAAAGACACTGGAAAGACAATATCAATACTTCGGTTTTCGGAAGGAGGAATTATGCGATGATAATCGAGACAATGCTTGAAAACTATGAGCTTTATAAAAACGAACTGGAAGCGGATTTGTATCTCTTGCAGACGATGCTTCAGCAGAATATGCCGGAGCCGTCGGGCGACACGCTAGAACTTGGAGGAGTCTTAAAACACTTAAAAGGCTGTGCCGACTTTGTCAACGATGCGGCCGTTGATCATAGACTGAAGCACGCTGAGATGCGCTTTCGTCAGCTTTCCTATTTGGACTGGCTTATACGATCAAGGGCAAGTGAGGAGCAAGAAGTCATCAAGGCTTTGTGGCTGGACAGGCTTTCTCTTTCCGAAGCGTCGGACAGGTTTTATATAAGCAAGAGTTCCATGTACAGAAAGAAGCAGGAGGTGCTGAGTGCCTTGGAAGCTGCTTTTTCAGCCGACAGAGCCGTTCAGACACTTTGGAACGAAATGGAACAAACAGAAACGATTTGATAATGCTTTGTAACTAAAGACCCTGATACTATTAAGCTAGGAAAAAACTCAGAAGACCTGCGGCGATGCTGCAGGTTTTTTTATGCGGGAGGTGCTTGATGCCAAGAAAACCGAAGCGCCCCTGTTCTTATCCCGGCTGTCCCGAGCTTGTTGAGGGAAGATTTTGTAAGAAGCATGAGCAGGAGGAAGCAAGACGATACGAAAAATACCAAAGGGATCCAGAGACAAGAAGACGCTACGGCAGAGCTTGGAAACGCATCCGTGACCGCTACATCAAGGCTCACCCTTTGTGTGAGGAGTGCAAACGAAATGGGAAGCTCACTCCCTCAGAAGAAGTTCATCACATCATTCCTTTGTCCGAAGGTGGAACAAATAAACAAAAAAACTTGATGGCTCTTTGTAAGTCCTGCCATTCGAGAATCCATGCCGAGCGTGGCGACAGGTGGAGCTGACTTAGGTAGGGGGGTCTCAATCTCTGCGGAGGATTTTCCGAGCAACGGGCGGTGGGCGCCGTGCAAAAAAAGTTCAATTCAAACGGGGGATTAACCCCCTTTTTTATTTTCAGGAAAGGAGGTGCCTTGTGGCAAGAGACGGAACATACCGAGGCGGCAGACGTGTCAAGGCCGGCAGCAAGCCGGAAGCCTTAGTTGACAAGATTGCCGCCGGAAAAGAAGCAAATGTGTTAGAAACACACGATTTTGACCCGGAGGCCCTTTTTGCTCCGGATGAGCCGGAAGGCATCTCGGATTTATACGGTGAGGACATGCCTGAGCCGTCGGACTACCTGTCCGCTCGGCAAAAAGACGGCAAGCCCTTAGGTGCAGATGAAATTTACAAGGAAACCTGGCTCTGGTTAAAGGAAAGACGCTGCGAGAAGCTCGTCAATCCGAGACTTATTGAATCCTATGCACAGGCCTTTGCCCGCTTTATTCAGTGTGAGGAAGCGGTCAGCACCTATGGCCTGTTAGGAAAGCATCCGACAACAGGCGGAGCGATAGCTAGCCCCTTTGTTTCCATGAGCCAGAATTTTCAAAAACAGGCCAACCTCATTTGGTACGAGATTTTTGACATCGTAAAGCAAAACACGACGACCGCTTTTATTTCCACACCCCAGGACGACATGATGGAGCGTCTCCTTCGAAAGAAAAAGGAGCGTGACTAAGATGCGGACGATGATTGATCTTTTTTCCGGAATCGGAGGTTTCCGCTTAGGGTTCGAAAGAGCGGGCTTTCGCTGTATCGGAAGCTGTGAGAACGATAAATTTGCCCTTGAATCTTACCGGGCAATGTTTGACACGAAGGGAGAGTGGTTTTGTGAAGACATACGAAGCATTAAATCAAAAGATATCCCCTTTGCAGACTGCTGGACCTTCGGCTTTCCTTGCCAGGATATCTCAGTTGCCGGCTTTCAAAGAGGAGTCTCTGCGGAAAGAAGCGGCCTATATTTTACAGTCCTTGACCTCGTCAAGGGCAAAGAAGAAAAAGATAAGCCCCGATGGCTTGTCGCTGAAAACGTTAAAAACCTACTATCCATTCATGACGGATGGGACTTTGCCCGTGTTCTCCTTGAAATGGATGAAGCAGGGTACGACGTCTTCTGGCAGGTGCTCAATTCCAAAGACTACGGCGTGCCCCAGTCAAGAGAGCGCATCTTCCTTATTGGACATCTTAGAACAAGAGGTCGATTTGAAATACTACCTTTCGAAGGAGAAAACGATGCGCATCTTAGAAGGCTTATAGGCGGATCCCAAGGCTACCGGGTCTACGATCCCGGAGGTGTCGCATGCACAATCCAATCTTCTGTAGGAGGGCTCGGTGCGAAAACCGGGCTCTATTTAATTTCGCAGGAAGGAATGACGGTTAGCAAAGGTAAGGTAAAAACGAGGGATCAATCGACCTGCATCGTTGCGACCTACGGACACGGTCTTGACAACAAAGGCATGCGGACGGGAGTTCTTGAAGCAAGAAGTGTGTCTACACCTTTTCGCACATCGCCAAGATCCAAGACAGCAAGGCGTGTGAAGGAAGACGGCGAGCCGTCCTTTACCCTAACCGGACAAGACCGGCACGGCGTGCTTCTGAGCAACGGCAATCACTATGCCATCAGAAGGCTTACGCCGAAAGAGTGCTTTAGGCTTCAGGGCTTTCCGGATCATCTCTATGAAAAAGCAGCCGCTGTCTGCTCGGAATCTCAGCTTTACAAGCAGGCAGGCAATGCCGTTACGGTTCCTGTTGCGGAAGCGGTGGCAAGAAAAATTATTGAAGCGGAGGAAAAACAAGATGAAACATTATAAATCAGCCGAGTCCGTGACGAAGGGTCACCCGGATAAGCTCTGTGACTATATAGCTGACAGCATTCTGGACGGCTATCTGAAAGGTGACGAAAGCTCCAGAGTTGCCGTAGAAGTAATGGCGACAAAGGGGCTTATTTTAGTTGCGGGAGAAGTGACGAGCAAAGCTGCTCTCGATGTAGAAAATATTGTGCGAGATGTACTTTTTGATGTGGGCTATGAACCTCAAAATTTCGAGATTAAAGTAAGACTTCACGCACAAAGCCCCGACATCGCACAGGGTGTTGACCGAGGGGAAAACCTGCTCGGTGCGGGCGATCAGGGAATCGTCTACGGCTATGCAACGGATGAAACCCCTGAATACCTTCCGCTTCCTCAAGTGCTGGCAAGAAGGCTCACGATGAGACTTGAAGAAGTGCGAGAGAAAAACATCATCCCTGAACTTATGCCTGACGGCAAGTGTCTTGTGACTGTTGAGTACGAAAACAGTGAAGCGACAAGGATTCACTCGGTCGTATTATCCAGCCAGCATGAGGAGAGCATCTCCAATGCGGATCTCCGAAAGGCGATTCACACTCATGTGATTCGTCCTGCCTTAGAGGGCGTGCTTCCCTTTGAGGAAGAAGATATCCATATCAATCCGACGGGCAGGTTTGTCTTTGGGGGTCCTGAAGCCGACACCGGCTTAACCGGCAGAAAGCTTGCTGTTGATACCTACGGCGGTCTTGCAAGGCACGGTGGCGGAGCTTTTTCCGGGAAAGATCCGACCAAGGTGGACAGATCGGGTGCCTACATGGCAAGGCTCATCGCACGAAGTGTCGTCTCTTCAGGCCTTGCAAAGGAATGTGAAGTATCCATTGCTTACGCTATCGGAAGGCCTGAGCCTTTGTACTTTGATATTGACTGCTTCGGCACGGAGACAAAGGACATAGAAACGATTAAGGAAGAGTGCGAGACGCTCTTTCCCTTATCGGTTTTGCCCATGATTCACTACTTAAAGCTCAGGCAGGATTCCTATGCTCCTCTTGCTATCAAGGGACACTTCGGTGACAGCGAACTTCCCTGGGAAAATGACCTGGCAGGACTTTTGTTTCATGCGGGGGTGAGCCCATGAAAATGACGGAGCACCTTGAAAAAGTTCCCATTGATAAACTCGTTCCCTATGCCAGAAATGCCAGAACGCACAGCAAAGAACAAATCCTTCAGCTTCGAGCTTCCATCCGTGAATTTGGCTTCATCAACCCCTGCCTGATCGATAAGGACTACAACATCCTTGCCGGACACGGACGGGTACAGGCGGCCAAAGAAGAAGGGCTGACGGAAGTGCCCTGTGTCTTTGTGGAGCATTTAACCGAAGCACAAAAGAGAGCCTATATTTTGGCGGATAACCGCCTTGCTCTTAATGCCGGCTGGGATGAAGAAATGCTGTCGATAGAGCTTTCAGAACTGGAAGGAGCGGACTTTGACCTCGACCTTTTGGGCTTTACCGACACTGAACTTCATAAACTCTTAGGCGAGATCGAAACCGAGGAAGATGACTTTGACTTGAGCGTTGCCCTGGAAGAAGCAAGCTTTGTAGAACCGGGCGATGTCTGGACACTAGGAAGGCACCGTCTTATCTGCGGAGATGCGACAAAGCTTCAAGATGTAGAAGCGCTCATGGACAAAAAGAAAGCAAACCTGATTTTAACCGACCCGCCCTATGCGGTAAGCTACGAGAGTGCATCCGGTCTTTCCATCAAAAACGATAACCTGAAAGCCGAGGAGTTTTACGATTTTCTCCTAAGTTCTTTTAAGAATATGATCGAGGTTTCCGAAGCCGGAGCTTCCGCCTATGTCTTTCATGCGGATACGGAAGGACTCACTTTCAGAAAGGCTTTTGAAGATGCGGGCTTTCACTTATCCGGTGTCTGCATCTGGGCAAAAGACTCGCTGGTGCTGGGAAGATCTCCCTACCAGTGGTCGCATGAACCGATCCTTTTTGGCTGGAACAAAAAGGGCAAGCATGAATGGTATGCAGGCCGTGCGGAAAAGACGGTCTGGCAGTTTAATAAACCGAAGAAGAACGAGAACCATCCGACCTCAAAGCCGATAGACCTACTTTCCTACCCGATTCAAAACTCAAGCCGGGCAAACGGCATCGTATTGGATCTTTTCGGCGGCAGCGGTTCTACTCTTATCGCCTGTGAGCAAACAGACCGCATCTGCTACATGGCAGAGATTGATGAAAAGTACGCATCGGTCATTTTAAGGCGGTATGTGGAATTTAAATCAGGCGACAGTTCGGATGTTTTTGTAGAGCGAGACGGCAAGAAAATCCCTTATAAAAAGCTTGTCAAAACTGTCGGTTAATAACAAAAACACGGGTGTAAATTTGTCCGGTAAATAGCCTGAAATACCTGCAAATAAAGGCTTTTATGACTTGGCTTATCCTCCTTTTAGAGCGAACATGTACCTACAAAAACGAAGGAGGAAAAAGCCATGAAAAAAGATTTAGAAAAGAAACTGGAAGCTATCGTCAAGGAACGCTATCCCGATATTGAGACGCTTGAGAGCAGAAACAGCGACTCGCTGGATTTTCACGAAATCAGCGTCTGGGGACTTAGAGAACTTCTGGAAAAAGCCTATGAGCTTGGACGCTCGGAAGCGGGGAGGTAATTATGGAAACCAGATTCTTACTCGAAGGATACAAAAGAAAAGACCTCGCCAAAGCCCTGGCGGGCATTCTTGAAACGGAAGTGAACTACCTAGGCATGCCGTCCATGAGCTACCGCATCGGAAACTCTTTTTTAGAAAAAGACGGCACCTTCATCTGGGGCGTAAACTTCTTAAAAGAGGATGTGGAGAGGATTGTAAAAGAACTTGAAGCTCAGGGCTTTAAGACCTCAAAAGACAGCTTTACCATCTCGCTTCCCTCGGAGTATTTTTCAACGGAAACCATGCGAAAGCTGGATCGGATTTTAGAATCCAAGGGTGCTCTTATCAAAAAGGCGTTAAACGCTGACAGAACGGTTGCACTTAGAGAAATTGAAACCGTGGATTTTCCCTGGTTTGACCGAGTTCTTGATGCCGATGAAGCAAGGATTTATACGGAATTTGTGTCAAAACTCTGCCGGATGGCCAAAGAGCAAAAAAGAGTTCTGGAGCGAGAAACCGTGACGGACAACGAAAAATACAGTTTCCGCTGCTTTCTCTTAAGGCTCGGCTACATCGGAGACGAGTACAAGGAAGCAAGAAAGATGCTCTTGAAGCACCTACGCGGTTCTTCTTCTCATCGATATTCCAAGGAGGAAGCTCATGAGAACGCTTAATAAATATACCCTTGAGGGTTTAAGACAATCCTATCCGAAGGGAGCCAGAGTAGAACTTTTAAAGATGGACGATCCGCAGGCACCTCCTGTCGGAACAAAAGGCACAGTCATTGCCGTGGATGATATCGGCAGCATTTTAGTCAACTGGGATAACGGCTCGGGGCTGAATGTCGTCTACGGTGAAGACTTGGTAAGGAGGATTGACCGATGAGCTTAAAAGAACAGATTATAGCCGTCCGTGACAGCGGAAAGACCAATATGCTGGATAGCCGCACGGTGCAGTACATCGCCAATGAGATGAATTTTTACGAGCTTGTGATTTTCATCGAAGAACACCGAGACAAGTACTCAAAGTTTATCTTCACGGGTGATGAGAAATACTTGTCGGTCAGCGACAAATAAAGAGGTGTATCTTTGTGCAAAATATCCCTGAAAACCTCGCAAATAAAGGGTTTTAGGACTTGGCTTATTCTTCTTTTAGAGCGAATATGTACGTACAAAAACGAAGGAGGAAAAGACCATGACAAACAAGGAACTGAAGAGAAAGACCTTTTTAGAAGCAACGAGACGAAGGAACGAAAAGAAGCGTTTAGAAAGAGAAAAGGATCCTGCCAAAGCAGACTATGAAGACGGCAAAATCAGCTGGAATGAGTACCTTAAAAGGAGCCTGAAGAAATGAGCGAGTTTACAACGATTGAAAAACAGGCCATGAAGACCAGCCCCTGCTATGGCGCCATAGTGCAATGGAAAGAGCGGGTTTTTGTAACAGACATGGACCGATACGGCAAATACTCTGCGAAGATTTACGAAATGGTGGATTTGGAAGATGCTCCGAGCAGGATTGAAGCAAGACTTTCACTGATTAAAGAAGCCGATGAGAGTTTTCCTGACAGCGGTCATGCCATCAAGTGGTGCTTTAAGCAGGATTAACTAAAAGAAAAAATAGAAAGCATCAGCCCTTAGGGGCTTTTGCTCGTGGTACGGCCTTGAAGGGTCGTTTTTTTATGCGTAAAGGAGGCTTGGATGCGAAAACTAGAACACTACAAACCGACAAAATTTAAGCTTCCCTCCTCCCGTTACGACAAAGATGCGGCAGACCGTGCCGTTACCTTTATCAGTCTTTTGAAACATACCAAAGGCGAATGGTACGGCAAACCTTTTGAGCTGATTGACTGGCAGGAACAGATTGTAAGAGACCTCTTCGGCATTTTGAAGCCGAACGGCTATCGGCAGTTTAATACGGCCTATGTGGAGATTCCTAAGAAGCAAGGCAAGTCTGAACTTGCGGCAGCCATTGCCCTTTACCTTACCTGCGGCGACTTCGAACACGGCGGTGAGATTTACGGCTGTGCCGCCGACCGCCAGCAGGCATCCATTGTCTTTGATGTGGCGGTGCAGATGGTGGAACAAAACCCTGCGCTGAAAGCCCGCATCAAGCCTTTGATCTCACAAAAGCGCCTTATCTATAAGCCTTTAAACAGCTTCTATCAGGTCTTGTCCTCAGAAGCCTATACCAAGCACGGGCTTAACGTTCACGGTGTGGTCTTTGATGAGCTTCACGCTCAGCCGAACCGTCAGCTCTACGATGTGATGACCAAAGGCTCTGGCGATGCGAGAAAACAGCCACTCTATTTTCTGATTACAACAGCAGGAACAGACAGGCACTCCATCTGCTGGGAAGTCCATCAAAAGGCGGAAGATATCCTTGCAGGAAGAAAACGGGATCCGAGCTTTTATCCTGTCATCTTCGGAGCGGACGAGGAGGAAGACTGGACGGATGAAGAAGTATGGAAAAAGGCCAATCCTTCTCTTGGCATTACCGTCGATATTGAAAAATTAAGGACCGCCTGCAACAGTGCAAGACAGAACCCGGCGGAAGAAAATATCTTCCGTCAATTAAGGCTTAATCAATGGGTGAAGCAATCCGTCCGCTGGATGCCGATGGAAAAGTGGGATGCCTGCACCATAGCAGTTGATGAGACAAAACTCGAAGGCCGCGTCTGTTACGGCGGGCTTGACCTCTCAAGCACCACAGACCTGACGGCCTTTGTCCTGGTCTTTCCTCCGGAAACGGAAGACGAGCCCTATTTCGTTCTTCCCTTTTTCTGGATACCGGAAGAAAATATCTCGCTTCGGGTCAGCAGAGACCATGTGCCCTATGACATCTGGGAAAAAGAAGGCTTTCTTCTCACGACCGAAGGAAATGTCGTGCATTACGGCTTTATCGAACAGTTTATTGAAGACCTCGGTACGAAGTACAACATCAAAGAGATCGCCTTTGACCGCTGGGGTGCGGTGCAGATGAGTCAGAACCTTATGGATATGGGCTTTACCGTCGTTCCCTTCGGCCAGGGCTACAAGGACATGAGCCCTCCGACCAAGGAGCTGATGAAGCTGGTCTTGGAAGAAAAACTTGCTCACGGAGGACATCCTGTCCTTCGCTGGTGCGTGGATAATATTTTCGTAAGAACTGACCCGGCAGGCAACATTAAGCCGGACAAGGAAAAATCGACCGAGCGGATTGACGGAGCGGTGGCGCTTATCATGGCGCTTGACCGGGCGATCCGAAATCAGGGAAGCGACCTCGGCTCTGTATACGATGAGCGGGGCTTGCTGCTCTTTTAGAAACGATAAGGAGGTGATGTCCTCTGGGACTTTTAAAGAACCTATTCAAAAGCAGGGATAAACCGGAGCTGACCAAACCGTCGGTGTTCCGGTTTTTCTTTGCTCCGTCTTCTTCCGGAAAACAGGTGACGGAGAAAAATGCCATGCAATCGGCGGCGGTTTATGCCTGTGTCAGAGTAATTGCAGAGACTGTTGCAAGTCTGCCCTTGCATCTTTACCGACATGTCGAGGAAGGAAAAAGGCGGGATACACTCCATCCCTTGTATTTTCTCCTGCACGACAGCCCCAATCCGGAAATGACATCCTTCATCTTCCGGGAAACCCTGATGACCCATCTTCTTTTATGGGGCAATGCCTATGCCCAGATTGTAAGAAACGGGCACGGCGAAATCATCGGGCTTTATCCTTTGATGCCGGACAAGATGCAGGTCAGCCGGGCGGAGACGGACGAACTCATCTACCTTTACCAAAGCGGGATGAAAAACATTGCCTTTCGAAGAGAAGAAATTCTTCATATCCCGGGGCTTGGCTTTGACGGACTGCTGGGCTACTCACCGATTGCGATGGCACGAAACGCTATCGGCATGTCGATGGCAACCGAGGAGTTCGGTGCGAGTTTCTTTCAAAACGGGGCCGCTCCTGGCGGTATTTTGGAGCATCCGGGAACCCTTAAAGACCCGTCCAAGGTGAGAGAAAGCTGGAACGAGCTTTTTAAGGGCTCGGGAAACGCCAATAAAGTCGCTGTCTTGGAAGAAGGCATGACCTATAAGCAGATTGGGATTCCGCCAAATGAAGCACAGTTTCTTGAGACAAGAAAGTATCAGACGGAAGAAATTTGCCGTATCTACCGAGTGCCGCCACACCTAGTGGCAGACCTCGATAAGGCGACTTTTTCTAATATCGAACACCAGTCCATCAGCTTTGTCGTTCACACGATAAGGCCCTGGCTGGTACGGCTTGAGCAGGCCATGAACAAGGCTCTTTTATATCCCGCTGAAAGGCAGCGTTATTTCATTGAGTTCAATGTCGACGGGCTTTTAAGGGGCGACTATGAAAGCCGAATGAGGGGCTATGCAACGGCAAGGCAAAACGGCTGGATGAGTGCCAACGACATCAGGCGGCTTGAAAACATGAATCTCATACCAAAAGAAGAAGGAGGCGATCTGTACTTGATCAACGGCAACATGACGAAACTTGAAGATGCCGGCATCTTTTCCGGCAAGGAGGTGAAAAGCGATGGAGAAACGTAAATTCTGGGTCTTTCAAAGAGGAGATCCAAAGGAAGAAACCATCCTGAGACTGGACGGTCCGATTGCAAAAGAGAGCTGGTTTGGCGATGAAGTCACACCGGCTCTTTTCTTATCGGAGCTGGAAAGTCATCCAGGGGATATGACGGTGTGGATTAATTCACCCGGCGGCGATGTCTTTGCGGCATCACAGATCTACACCATGCTCATGGATCACAAAGGCAAAATCACGGTGAAAATCGAGGGCATTGCCGCTTCTGCCGCTTCCGTCATTGCGATGGCGGGCGGTGAGGTGTTGATGAGTCCTTCTTCCATGATGATGATTCACAATCCCGAAACTTCCGCCTACGGCTGGAAAGACGAGATGGAAAAGGCACTGGACATCTTGGACGAAGTCAAAGAATCCATCATTAACGCCTATGAACTAAAAACCGGGCTTTCCAGGCATAAAATCTCTCGCCTGATGGATGACGAGACTTGGATGAATGCAAAGAAGGCAAAGGAACTCGGCTTTTGTGATCGCCTTCTTTTCACCGGCGACGACGAAGAGGAGGAAGCGGATGAAGAAGCTCAGGAAGGTATGGCTTTTGCCGCAAGAAAGATGATGAGCACGGTCTTAAACAAGATCAGTGCCGATGCGGTTTTAGCAAAGAAAGAGGAAGAAGCGGGATCCGATGAAAAAGCGGACAACTTGGAAGAAACAGGTACGAAATACAAAGAGCTTACAAAACGGCTCGAACTTTTACGTCATTAAGGAGGACGAAGAAATGAACAAAATTCAGGAACTGAGAAACAAGCGCCTTGAAACCTGGGAAAAGGCCAAGACCTTTTTAGAGGACAAGCGAGACGAGAAAGGCATCGTCTCAGCAGAAGACACGGCGGCTTACGAAAAGATGGAAGAGGAAGTTGTAGACCTCGGAAAAGAAATCGACAGGCTCGAACGCCAAAGAGACATGGACATGAAGCTTGGTGAAGCGATCAGCCGACCGGTGGTGGGAAATCCCGTGCAGGACAAAGAGGACAAGACCGGCAGAGGAAGTGACGCTTATCAAAGGGACTTCTGGAACCTTATGCGCAAGAAAAACGCCCCTGTTACCAATGCCCTGCAGGTCGGCACCGACTCCGAGGGCGGTTATCTGGCCCCGGATGAGTTTGAAAGAACTCTGGTAGAAGCCCTGGAAGAAGAAAACATCTTCAGACAGCTTGCTCATGTCATCCAGACTTCCTCCGGTGACCGCAAAATCCCTGTTGTTGCGACGAAAGGCACAGCCAGCTGGGTGGATGAGGAAGCGGCTATCCCGGAATCCGATCCCGCCTTCGGTCAGGTCTCCATCAGTGCCTATAAGCTGGCGACCATGCTGAAAGTCTCCGAAGAGCTCTTAAACGACTCGGTCTTTGACCTGGAAAGCTATATTGCGAAAGAGTTCGGAAGACGCATGGGCTCTAAAGAAGAGGAGGCCTTCCTCATCGGTGACGGTGTGGGCAAGCCTGTAGGCGTTTTCCAAACTACGGGCGGAGGCGAAGTAGGCGTTACAGCCGCTTCGGACAAGGCAGTGACAGCCGATGAGCTGATTGACCTCTTCTATTCGCTTCGTGCGCCGTACAGGAAAAATGCCGTCTTCATCATGAACGATGCGACGGTGAAGCTCATTCGAAAGCTGAAAGACACGACCGGGCAGTATCTCTGGCAGCCGGCACTCACGGCAGGTACGCCGGATACCATCCTCAATCGTCCGGTCTATACGTCAAGCTTTGTGCCCTTAGCGGAAGCGGGAGCTCTTGCGATTGCTTTCGGCGACTTCTCCTATTACTGGATTGCCGATCGTCAAGGCAGGTCTTTCCAAAGATTAAACGAGCTTTTTGCCGCGACGGGTCAAGTCGGCTTTAAGGCGACACAGCGCGTGGACGGAAAACTCATCTTGCCTGAGAGCGTGAAGCTTTTGCAGATGAAGGCCGGCGTATAAGGAGGATAAGGATGAACGCAGAGGATCTTCTTTATCCGTTAAAAGAAAATCTGGTGGTGGAGCATGATGCGGACGATCCCCTCATGCTCCGCTGCCTTTCCTCTGCGATTTCCTATGCAGAGGGATACCAGAAAAAAGGGCCGGATTACTATCTGAAAAACCCGATGACGGAGAGTACCAAGCAGGCTGTGATCGTCCTTGCAAGTTTCTTCTATGAATCAAGGGACGGTTCAACGGCCGGCTTCTTTTCCGATTCTCCTGAAGCCGCAAGGCAGGTCTGGGAGACGGTTAAAACTCTTCTTCAGGGCGATAAGGATGTGATCCTATGAGCATTAAACTAAATCACTTCATTGAGCTTTTTCGTGTGGAGCAGGAAACGGATCCGGACGGCTTTCCGGTGGAGCGAGATGTCTTTCTTGCAAGTGTCAGAGCCTACCGGGAAGACCGCTACGGGAGCGAGACCTGGAAGAATCGAAGTCTTTTTTCGACAGCAACGACGCTTTTTAGAATCAGGCGGGTTCCCGGCATCACACTTGATACCCGATGCGTCGTGGTAACGGAAGACGGCAGGCACAACATCCTCTCCGTGGAAGACATCCGAAGAAAAGGGCTCTATTGGGAGATTTTGGCTGAAAGAGTCGATACGGAAGGGGTGGTAAAGGATGGCTAAGTGCGAAATGAAAATGCCGGATGAGTTCTTGGATAAGCTCTCGAAACTCGGTGACCGTTTTGATAAAGCCGCTCCTAAGATCTTACAAAGCGGCGGCAAGGTCGTGCTCTCGGCGATGAAAACAAACCTTGAAGGCCGGATCGGAAAAGATACCAAGTACCCTTCCCGCTCCAAGGGCGACCTTTTAAGAAGCCTTGGCATCACCCCGGCTTTGCAGGATCGAAACGGCGAGTGGAATATCCGGGTGGGTGTCGGAGATTCCAAAGACCGTGAGGGTGTGCCGAATGCACTGAAAGCCCAGGTCTTGGAGTACGGAAAGTCCGGTCAGAAGGCAAAGCCCTGGATGAAGCCTGCCAGACGAAAGGCAAGAAAGCCTGCTATCCATGCGATGGAAGAGACGCTGAAAAGGGAGCTTGACATATGAGTGCATTAGCGGAACTGAAAAAAATAGCAGAAGAGTTAGGACTTTCGTCAGGAGCCGTTTCTTTTGAAAAGAAGGCACCGGAAACCTACCTCGTCTTTACACCGCTTTATGATGACTTGTTACTCTATGCCGACAACAGACCGTTAGTGGAGACGGAGGAAGTCCGCATCTCACTATTCAGCAAGGAAAACTATCTTCTTTGGAAAAGACGGTTGACGGACATCTTGCTGGAGCAGGACTTCATCATCACGGAGCGGAGGTTTTTAGAACTTGAAGAAGACACAGGATACTACCATTACAGCCTGGACGTGGCGAAAGAATACGTCAGATAAGGAGGAATGAACTATGGCAACGATAGGCCTGGACAAATTATATTATGCAAAAATTACGGAGGATGCTTCCGGCATGGAAACCTACGACACGCCCGTACAGCTGGCAAAAGCCATCACGGCGGAGCTGTCGGTGGAACTTGCGGAAGCGATCCTTTACGCCGATGACGGTGCATCGGAGATTGTAAAAGAGTTTAAAACAGGGACGCTCTCCCTCGGTGTGGATGACATTGGAAGTCAGGCGGCATCCGATCTTACGGGAGCTGTCATCGACACAAACAAAGTCCTGATTTCCTCGTCTGAAGACGGGGGACTTCCTGTCGCTATCGGTTTCCGCGCAAAGAAATCAAACGGCAATTATCGTTATTTCTGGCTTTACCGAGTGAAATTCGGCATACCCGCTACAAACCTTGAAACAAAGGGCGACTCGATCACCTTTTCCACACCGACCATTGAAGGCACGATCATGCGAAGAAACAAGGCGGACGCTGAAGGAAGACACCCCTGGAAGGCGGAAGTGACGGAAGGTGATGAAGGGGTAGCCCCTGAAGTCATCACGGGCTGGTACACCTCCGTCTATGAGCCGGTCTTTACGCCGATTGCCCCATAAGGAGGATGCTTATATGTATCAGGAATATATGACAAAGATTAAAGTCGGTGAAAAAGAGTATGAGCTCCTTCTCACGACCAGGGCGACCAAAGAAATCGCAGGGCGCTACGGCGGTCTTGAAAACTTAGGCGACAAGCTCATGAAGGCGGAGAACTTCGAGATGGCTTTGGGAGAGATTGTCTGGCTGATTACGCTGCTTGCCAATCAGCCGATCCTAATCCATAACCTGAAAAACAAGAACGACACAAAAGAGCTTCTCACCGAGGAGGAAGTGGAGCTTTTGACCTCTCCTTTGGATCTAGCGGAATACAAAGATGCCATTACGGACGCTCTTTTGAAGGCGACCAAGCGAAATATTGAAAGCGAGACGGACTCAAAAAACCCGGAAGCCGGGTAAGCGACGAAGCACTATTTACCCGGCTTTTGTATTTCGGGCTGAGCCGGCTTTATCTTTCTCAGGATGAAGTCTGGCTCATGCCCTTTTCTTTGCTCTTAGACCTTATTGAATGTGACAGACAGTATCGCGGGCTTTCCAAACCGAAGCAGGAGCTTTTGATTGATGACGTGATCCCCTATGGAATTTGATAGAAAGGAGGCAGCTCATGGCAGATAATTTCGGCTTAAAGATTGGCCTTGAGGGTGAAAGAGAATTTAAAAAGGCCCTTACCGACATTAACCGATCCTTTAAGGTTTTAGGCTCGGAGATGAAGCTAATCACCTCCGAGTTTTCTAAAAACGACAAATCCGTGCAGGCTCTTTCCGCACGAAACAGCGTCCTTAATAAAGAGATTGAAGCACAAAAACAAAAGATTGAAACCTTGAAGGCGGCTCTTGATAATGCCGCTGCTTCCTTTGGTGAAAACGACAGAAGGACGCAGAACTGGCAAATCCAGCTAAACAATGCCAAGGCGGCATTGAACGGCATGGAGCAGGAGCTAAACGACAATAACGAAGCGCTAAGAGAAGCCGGCAAAAACTATGATGATGCGGAAAAATCCCTCTCCGACATGGATAAAGAAATGGACGATGTCACGGACAGCGCCGATGACATGGGAGAGAAAATAGAAGATGCGGGCGATTCGGCAGACAAATCCGAAGGAAAGTTTAGAAAGCTCGGCTCGGTCTTAAAAGGGATAGGTGCGGCGATGGGAGCCGTGGTTGTCGCTGCCGGAGCTGCCGCCGTCAAGCTTGGCAAAGAAGTCATCTCTTCTTTTGCCGACTATGAACAGCTGGTAGGCGGTGTCGATACTCTCTTTAAGGAATCGTCCGGGAAACTCCAGGACTATGCGGCAAACGCCTATAAAACGGCGGGACTTTCTGCGAATGAGTACATGGAGACGGTAACGGGCTTTTCGGCAAGCCTGATCCAATCACTTGGCGGAGATACGGAAAAAGCAGTGAAATATGCCGATATGGCCATCACCGATATGTCGGATAACGCCAATAAGATGGGCACCGACATGACCAGTATCCAAAACGCCTATCAGGGCTTTGCCAAGCAAAACTACACCATGCTCGACAACTTGAAACTGGGCTACGGCGGAACGAAATCCGAGATGGAACGGCTGCTGGCCGATGCCGAGAAGATTTCAGGGCTTGAGTTTAATATTGACTCCTACGCTGATGTAGTACAGGCGATTCACGTCATTCAGGATAATTTGGGGATTACAGGCACGACGGCCTTGGAAGCGGAAGAGACCATCACCGGCTCCATCAATGCCATGCAAAGTGCCTTTGGAAATCTCCTTGTAGGCTTTGGACGGGCGGATGCCGATATTCAAATGCTGACAGGAAACGTGGTCGATGCTTTTAAGACCGTCGTTACCAACATTACCCCGGTTATCGAGAACATGATTCAGGCGCTTCCTGCCGTGACAGGGGCACTCCTTGAAGCGATTTCGGAGCTTTTGCCTTCGCTTCTTACCATGATCACCGATCTTTTTACACAGGTCTTGGAAACGTTGATGAGCCTTCTTCCAAGCCTTATCCCGGTGGCGGTGGAAGCGATCCTGACGATTATAAATGCCATTATCGAAAACCTGCCCCTCTTGATTGAAGCGGCGGTTTTACTGATTGCAACACTGGTGCAAGGCTTGGGAGAAGCCATGCCAAATCTTATCCCGGCAGCCGTTTCAGCAATTGTGACGATTGTGCAGGGCTTAATTGAGAATTTGCCACTACTCCTTGAAGCGGCCTTGCAGCTGATTATGGGGCTTGCGGAAGGTCTGATTGCGGCGATTCCGATCCTGATTGAAGCGCTCCCTCAGATTATTGAAGCGATTATCACCTTTTTATTGGAAGCGATCCCGCAGATTATTGAAACAGGTATCACTCTTTTGACAGCTCTGATCGAGGCTTTGCCTGACATTATTACGCAGATTGTGACGGCGATTCCGCAGATTATAGATGCCCTGATTACGGCGATCTTAGGATCCATCCCGCAGATCATCGAAGCCGGGATTGATCTTTTGGTAGCACTTATTCAGGCCCTTCCTCAGATTATTACAACGATTGTGCAGGCCATCCCGGAAATTATAGCCGCCATTGTGAACGCCTTTGCCGGAAACATCGACAAGATCATCATGGCAGGGGTAGAGCTTTTTGTTGCCCTTATCGAGAATCTTCCGACCATCATCGCTGAGATTGTAAAGGCGGTGCCGCAGATTATTGAAGGCATTGTCAGCGCCTTTGGCTCTCTCATGTACAAGATCGTGGAAGTCGGCGGCAATATCGTCAAAGGTCTCTGGGAAGGCATCAAGGGACTGGCAGGCTGGATTTGGGACAAGGTATCCGGCTGGGCATCTGATCTTTGGAGCGGTATTAAGAGCTTCTTTGGTATTAGCTCTCCGTCAAAAGAAATGGCCTGGATCGGTGAAATGCTGGTAGAAGGACTAGCAGGTGCCATTGAACGCTCAGGCGGCGATGCGGTCAGAGCCAGTGAGGGCTTGGCAGAAGACATCAACGATGTGATGGGTCAGCTCGGAAAAGATATGAGCGTGGCACTGCCGACAGATTTTCAGGTTCAGGCGGAATCGGCGGTAAGCGGTGCTTTGAGAGGAGTTGCTCCGATAGGCTCTTTTCCACAGATCACAATCGAGCAGATGTTTGTTCGAAGTGAAGACGATATCCGAAAAGTTTCGCAGGAGCTCTATAACCTTATTGAAGCAGGCTCCAGAGCACAAGGCCGCTTCTCGCCGGCGTAAAAGGAAGGAGTGATGCAGGGTGGGATTTATCTATAACGACATTTCGTCAAAAGACATGGATGTAAAAGCACGGCTCACTTCTTGGCAGGTGTCCGGCATGCTGAGAAACTACTCGGCTTCCATTCCCGGAAAGTACGGCGTGGCGGACTTTGGCGCAGATATGGATGCCAGAGAAATCTCGGTGTCCTGTTCCATCTTTCCCAAGCTTCGCTTTTCCGATCTGGTAGAAACCTTAGACCGGATTGCGCTCTGGCTTTCCCCGGTGGACGGCCTGAAACAACTGATTTTTGATGATGTGCCGGACCGCTATTTTATGGCAAGGCTAAAGGACAAGGTGGACTGCGAAAGAGTTATCCGTGCGGCCGGAGTATTTGACCTTTCCTTTTATTGCCCCGATCCTTTTGCCTATGCTTTGGAAGATGAAGTATTTACGATAACGGAAGCAGGAAAAACACTCATCACACGAAGCCTTGGAAATATCGCATCAAGGCCTGTCTATTTCCTCAAAGGTAGTCTTGCAAAGGCTCCGGAAAACTATATCTCCATCTCTGTAAACGGCGTGGAGATGAAGATTATCAATGCGGAGCTTTCTTTGGGAGAGATCCTTGTGATCGACACGGAGAAGATGACGGCTTATGTGGAAGATGGAAGCGGGCTTGTGCTGAGAAACGCACTCCCTTATCTCAAGGAGCTGAACTTTCCGGAGCTTAGAATTGGCGAAAACAGCGTTCTTATTCAGGCTGTGAACGGAACTTTTTCAGAACTGAAAATCAATGCACGAAGCCGCTGGAGGTGATGACATGGCGCTTAAATTAACGATTCAATCACAAGAAGATTTTACGGGCGAGTTTCCGGCTGCCCTTGCCAAATCCGGTCTTTGGCGTTTCAACGAGGACAGCTTCGATGACCAGGGGTTTCTTTTAGGTTCCTCCGGCAATCATCGCAAGATGGAAGTCATAAACCGAAGTGGCACAACGGCAGGGATTCGCTCAGGCGTGATGGGAAATTATGTCCAGTTAAACCTCCATGATCCGGGAATGGAACAGTCCTATTTAAAACTTACCAATGACGGCAGCATTTTTCAGAATATCGGCGATACGATTTTAGTCGGCGGCTGGATCAAACCGACGATTTACTCTATCGGGAATACCTACTGCCCGCTTTTTAATACCAGATCAGGTCCCGGCCAGCCGATCTTTTATCTTTCCTTCTTTCAGGGAAGACCGCGCATCATGCTCTATAACGAAGCAGGCTCGCTTATTCTGGACAGGACGACCTCTCCCTCCTTCACTTTAAAAAACGGCGGGATTTATTTTATTGCCTGTATCATTCGGCCAAATGCCAAAACGGCACAGTATGTCATAGGCGACAGGTCGGACGGCAAGTGCTGGGTATCGGAAGTCTACTCTTTTACAGGTGAACTGAATCGCTTATGCACAGCGGATATTGTCATGGGCATGCACGCCGGAAGCTACTGGTATGCAGGCGGCTTTGACGACTGGTTTTTGGATACAGATTCAGAACTTACCATGCAGGATCTGGAAGAGTATTTTCGCTCCTCTTATTTTGCAAGCGGCGGTGACAGTGCTTCATCGGTTGATGCATTAACCGAGCCCGGCAAAGTGCTCTTAAAGAAAGCAGATGGTGTCTATCCGTTAACCGGAGAGCTTTTGACAACGGCAAAACCGATGTCTCTTTCCGGTACAGGAAGGATTGCCATTACTAAGGAATATGAAGCGGGCGTAACGGATATTTCAGCGGTGGAATATGGACTAAGCTCCGACCTCAGTACATGGGGTGAATGGACTGCTCTTCCGGAAGACGGAAAAATCAAGGCTACAGCTAACTACATCCGCTTTCGCATCACCTTTACGACAAACGATACAAAGAAAACGCCAAAGCTTCTTGATATCAGAATCTACGATATCCCCAAAGTCCCTTATGAAAAGATGGGCTTTGCAAGGCCCGTGATTTTGACAAAAGAGGGTGCCTGGGAAGCGGTTCTGGAAAACGCCTATGACATTATTGTCACAAGTGAGATCAACGGCGAGGATACGCTCCACTTTAAACTTCCTTTCAGAGATGAAAAAAGAAGCTCTTTAGAAAACGAGAAGAAAATTCAAATCGTTGATGATATCTATAAGGTTAGAACCATCAACGACATCAAGGACGCTTCGGGAAACACCGTGACGGAAGTCTATGCCGAAGCGGAGTTTTACGATCTGACCTTCAGCGTCCGCAAAGAAGAAAAAAGCTTTGATGCAGAGACGGCGGAAACAGCGATGGCTTACGCTCTTGAGGGCACAGAGTGGCATGTCGGCACGGTCAATGTCAAGACAAAACGCACCTGGGTATCGCAAGAGAAGAATGCCCTTTCCATCCTTCGTGCTGTTGCAAGCCTTCACGGAGGCGATCTGGTCTTTGACTCATCCAACAGGCTCGTTCATCTCTATACGGTGAGCGGCAGGGATTCAGGCGCTCTTTTTGCCTACAGAAAGAATATGAAAAGCATTGAACGGGTCATCGATACAAGAAATCTTGTGACACGCTTGTATGCACTAGGAGCGGACGGGATGACTTTTTCCGATATCAATGGCGGCAAGCCCTATCTGGAAGATTTCACCTATTCAAATGATGTGCGTATCTCCACACTTGACTGTTCTTCCTTTACCAATCCCTACCAGATGAAGGAGTTCACGGCGATGCGGTTGGCGCAATACGCCAAACCGAAAATCTCCTATGTCCTTCATGCGATGGACTTATCCGTCCTTACGGGCTTTTCTCATGAAGCCTGGTCACTGGGAGACTATGTCCTTGTGGAAGACAAGGAGCTGGGGATTTCCGTAACGACAAGGATTGTGCGAAGAGAATATAACCTGCAGGAGCCTTGGAATACGGTGCTGGAACTGTCGACGACCTTAAAAAATCTCGGATCTTCCGTGGAAAGGCTGGAGACCATCGCAGATACCCTGGAAGGTGCAGGAGCTTTTGGTGGCGGCAACATCTCCGATATGGTGCCCTTTAACCATCTGAAAAACTCTCGGGCGGATGACGGGATGGCCTACTGGCTGAATTCCGGCTTTGAAGCCGTGAACGAGACGGGCGGTACGGGAACAGCCGCTTTTAAGGCGGAAGGTGCGGCAGGACTTACAAAGTCTATGGCGCAGACCGTTTACCCTTCCAATCGTAAAAGCTATACCTTGTCTCTGGCCATCGCTTCGGAAAACTTGGAGAAACTTTCGGATACTTCTCAGGTCGGCGTGGAAGTGGAAATCGAATATGAAGACGGAAGCATTGAGACGAGATTTATCGACCTTTATTAGGGGGTGAGCGGATGGCCTATTTTAGAAAAGTAAAAGACAGCATTGCGCCTAAGGGCTATATGTCAAGGCTAAAATCCGTCACGGTGCGTATCTTTATTTCAGACTGCACCGGACAAATCTTTGTGACGGATATCCTCCTTCAGGGCGGCTCTCTTGCGACCGGCTGGGTGCCGCACCCTTCCGAGATTCGCTTTACGCTGGACGGGTGATGCTATGAAGAAGTTTTACAGGCTCTCTGAGACCATAAATAAAAAACAGGACAAGCGAGTCGTGTCCGTGACAATTAAGCCGCTTTTAACCGACATGGCAGGTACCATTTGGCTAACCGATCTCATGCTTCAGGAAGGTGATCGGGTGACGGGCTTTTATCCGCACACGGAGATCATGCTTCAAAAAGAGCGTGAAGGCGGCGTAATCAAGGAGCCTGTCTGGTATAACGGAATCGTCCGAGGACAGGAAACCCTGATCCTCTTTAATCTTGGGAAGACTTCCACAGGTCTTGATATCAAGCTATACCCTAAATCGGATATGAAAGCTGTGACGATCTCGCAGGCGGCAGGCGGACAAAGAGCCTTTTTCCCCGGGATTTTGCAAAAGGACGATGAGCTGATTTTTTCCGCACCGGAAAGAAAGACAGTAAGCAATGGACATCCTTTTCAAAAAGAAGGCTTTTATTCATACAGTGCCGCTTGGGATTCCAAGCACAAGATCGAGCTTCCTGAAGGAAAATCTGCGAGAGTGCTCTTTACCTTACAGCAAATGGAGGAAGGAGGTGAGCCGTTTTGATTGACCCCTTAAAAAATAGAGAAATCATGGTCTGGACCTTTATGGGAAACGCCAGAATGTATGAAGCATTGGAAAAGTACGGAGACCGCATCAATCAGATCGGTCTTTTTTCTTTTAAGGTACGGGCGACAGGTGAAATCTATGAAACCGGAGTCGCTATATCTGACATGATGCCCTATATAAGGAAATGGCCGCATATCCGCTGGCTTTTAACTGTCGCTAACGATGGCTACAATTCCATCTTCAAGGCCATACGGGAAAACACAAACGGTGCTCAGGATATGTTCTTATTCGAGCTTATCCGCATCATGGAAAAGTATCCCTGGTGCGACGGTGTGGATATTGACCTGGAAGGCGGAGGAGATTACTCTACAGCGGCTAAGTCCACAGCGATGTTTCAAAACATCTATCAAGCCGTTAAAAGCTACGACGTAAGAAAACGCATCAACATCTGCCTTCCCGGCATGACAAGCGTGAAAGGCTCGGTCGGCGGTGAAAACTGGTGTGTTTACGGAGACCTTGCGCCGTACTGCGATACGGCATCCATTATGAGCTACGGCATGGCCTGGGCGGGTTCTGCTCCGGGGCCTGTTTCTCCGAGAGACTGGCTGGAAGGCATCTATGACTATGCCGTATCCGTGATGCCGCCTGAAAAGATTTATTTCGGCATGCCGGCTTACGGCTGGAACTGGCAGATTTATGACACACCGAAAAACTTAGGCGACACCTACCGGGGCGTATCGCATACCTATTACGGAGCAAAGAACTGGATGACGGGCTACTATCAGTTTAAGGAAACGGCGCCCGCTTCTCCTCAGATTCCCATCGTTGCTTACTGGGATGATTATGACAAGGGACCCTTTGCTCTTCCGCATGTCTATGACTACATGGAAGGACGGGATGCTGAACATTACAGCTATCCTTTGATGGGTGAAGTCTATAAACGAAGACGGTATCTCACCTCCTACGGAAAGACGCAAAAGACAAACTTTGACGGTGTCGTTGTTGACAGAAATGCAGAGCCTGATTCCTATTCCGGCATTGTCTCCATATCTGACGGAATGATTACGCTCGGAGATAACGGAGAAGCCGTCTATGAGTTTAATGTGCCGGCTGCAGGAAGCTACGATTTGGCCGTTAAGCTCGGTTTCCCTCTGTGGGATAAAAACAGCGTCCGGCTTTCGCTTGACGGCATAAGCGTTCTTGTCGAGGAGCACAGGCTCTGGTGGCCCTACTGGCGGACGACCTTTTGGAAAGGCGTATGGAAGGCGGTCTCTCTATCTGCCGGAACACATACGCTTACCGTATCGGTTGCCGCAAAGGGCGTGCAGTTTTACGGCTTTAAGGTCTGCAGTTCTTTTGCCGAAGAAACATCCGTCAGCGAAGCAAGTTACCTTTTGTCTCCGAGAAAGTTTAAGGACATACACGGCGTGATGGTGGCTCCAAGAGAGGGCTTTAAGCTTACTTTTGAAATGCTCAGAAGGAAAGCGGACTCCGCCCTTATCTGGTATGAGGATTTTAGAGACCGGCCACCGCTTCCTGAAAGCTACTGGTCCATCCTTTCCGGTGAGTGGCAGGTCTGGCAGGAGGATGAGTTCGGGAAAAACCGTCCTTACTCACAGCTGGAAGGCTACGGAGAGCTTGCCTTAAATTATGGCGGTTTTCACGATCTTCACCTGCGGGCACAGCTCATCTTCCCTCAAGGCTTTACCGGAAGGACGGGCATTTTCCTAGGCGATCTGTTTTGCTGCCTGAACTACGAAGAACAGGCGGTGGAGCTGTATCAGGGAGATGTCTTACTTGGAAGTTATGCGACTTCTTTTGAGAAGACGGCTGATGCCGAGATACGAGATGCCCCAAATCTTTATACGATTGAAATGAGAAAAAGAGGCACGAATGTCAGGGTGTATTCCGGTGCGTCAAGCAGTCTGCGTTTTCAAAGAACGGTGGCAAATACATCGGGCTTTGCAGGCATACGCTCAGACAGCAAAGTACACTGCCAGCTCTTTCGTGTGGGAGACAGCTTCACCTATGAACCCTACGAGTGCTTTGATGTCGTGCTGCCTGATGGAAGTCAGACGAGTTTTGGCAGGATTCAAAGAACCGGGGTTTCCTGGGATGAAGAGTTTCAGGTTTTTACCGTCACCTCAGATATTGAGGAACATGAGACGAGAACGGAAAGCATCTCTCTTGATTATGAGTTTTTCCATTCGAGTCTTCTGCCTCTGGTCTGCGGAAACGACTATCAGGTGAAGGTCATTCCAAGAGACATCAATGTCTGGATTTCACGGCTTTTCTTAGGCGATTCCGACGGCTTTTCCATCCTCTATTACCAGGATGTGGACTCGCTCATCTACTGGGCAAATGAAGCCGCTTATCGCTGGAAAGTCAGGGGTATGTGCATGTGGTCACTCGGCCAGGAGGATTTAAGGCTCTGGGAGTGGCTGCCAAAACAGGTATAGATTTCATCAATTACATCATTTTGTACAAGGAAGTGTCTGCCATAGCGCAGGCATTTTTTATTTGGAAGGAGGATTTTTAATATGAAACAAATCTGGTCTGTCGTACAGACGGCATTTACGGCTGTAGGAGGTTTCCTGGGCTGGTATCTGGGAGGGCTTGACGGCTTTCTCTATGCACTCATTGTCTTTGTTGTTGTGGACTATATCACAGGCGTTCTTTGCGCCGTCTACGACAAAAAGCTCTCAAGCGAAGTCGGTTTTAAGGGTATCGCCAAGAAGGTGCTCATCTTTGTGCTGGTAGGCATCGGCAACATCATCGATGTTTCCATCTTGAAAGAAGGCAGTGCCATAAGGACTGCCGTCATCTTTTTCTATCTCTCGAATGAAGGTATTTCCATCTTGGAAAATTCGGCACACTTGGGGCTTCCCATTCCGAAAGCCCTGAAAAACGTGCTGGAAACATTATCGAAGGAGGATGAGAAAAGTGAATCTTAATAAGCTTATTTTTACAGAAAACGCCTGCTACAAGGCGGGCAGGAAGATTAAGGTCAAAGGCATCATGGTGCATTCGACCGGAGCAAATAATCCTTATCTGAAGCGCTATGTCGGTCCGGATGACGGAAAGCTCGGGAAAAACAGATACAACAATCACTGGAATCAGCCGATGGATCGGCAGGTCTGTGTACATGGCTTTATCGGGAAGCTGCAAGACAGCACGATTGCTACTTACCAGACGCTTCCCTGGGATCACAGGGGATGGCATGCAGGAGGAGCGGCCAACAACACGCATACGAGTTTTGAAATCTGCGAGGATGGGCTTAGCGACCGCTCGTATTTTGAGAAAGTCTACAAGGAAGCGACGGAGCTTTGTGCTTATCTTTGCGAGCTCTATAATCTTAACCCTTTAGGAGATGGGGTCATCATCGGCCACTACGAAGGCCATCAAAGAGGTGTTGCTTCCAATCACGGGGACCCGAGACATTGGTTTTCAAAATTCGGAAAGAGTATGGACACTTTCCGTCAGGATGTAAAAAGGTTGATGGGAGGAGGTGTGGTAGATCCGAAACCGCCTAAACCTGAAGGAGGTTTATATCGAGTTCGAAAGTCCTGGCAGGATAAAAAGAGCCAGATTGGAGCTTACAAGGTGCTTGCCAATGCCAAGAGGAAGGCGGATGAAAACAGCGGCTACTTCGTATTTGATGAGAGTGGGAATGCTGTCTACCCGGAAAAGTATGCTGCTGAATACAGCACCTATACTGTAGTTAGTGGCGACAGCCTTTGGCGGATAGCTGCAAGGCTCTTAGGTGATGGAAGAAGGTATCCGGCAATCAAGAAACTTAATGGATTAACCTCCGACATCATCCATGCCGGACAAAAGCTCAAGATTCCGAAAGCGGCTGCGTCTTCTGCTCTAAAGGTCGGAGACATGGTGAAAGTGACGGCTTCCCGTTATGCGACGGGAGAAACGGTGCCTGGATGGGTGAAGGAAAGAACACACAAGGTGTCACAGATAGAAAAAGATAAAGCCCTCCTCGGCTGGCCGGACGGCATTGCGTCATGGCTTCCGATTGATGGCGTGAAGAAAATCTAAACTCTGTAGTTTAAGGCTCCAATTTGGGGCTTTAAGTGCAAGACCTTCTTGTTTCGTTTAAGCTGTGAGCTAATCAATCTTAATGAACAGAGGGCAAGGCAAAATGAAGACTATAACAATCAGAGTCACGGATGACGAGTATGCTCACCTTCAAGACATGGTAGGAAATGACCTACAACCGGATCAGACAATGGAAGCGTTTGTGCTGGAAGTGTTAGCAGACAGTTTGCCGTATCTTCGGGCAAATCACTGGCCAAAATACAGGCTGCAAGACTGACGACAAATCCATCACGACATTAATTTTCCCCACGGTCTATGTTGAACATAGGTCGTGGGGATTTTTCTGTTTCTTAAACCTTTTAACGATTGTTATACTTTTTAACGATTCTCCTTCCGACTTGCGGAAGGGGGTGCAAAATCTAAAATCTAAATCATATAATTAACTCAAACGAGTGAAGATTCGCTTTGATTTTGAAGCGTTTGATGAGCGATAATCTGCTGAAACTCCTTGAAATCACGGACTTTTAGCCATTTCAAAGCTTATGAAAAATTGTATCAAAATGAGTAAGAACATAGACCCGCCCTATAACACAGGAGCAAGGGACTGGAAATATAACAATGATTATGTAGACAGTTCTGACAGCTATCGCCACTCAAAATGGCTCTCCATGATGGAAAAACGTCTGAAGCTGGCTAAGAGGCTACTAAATCCAAGTACTGGTGTTCTGATTTGTGCCATTGATGAACATGAGGTGCATCATTTACGATGCTTACTAGAAGAAATTTTTAGCGATTTCTATATCCAAATGATTACATGCGTTACTAATCCAACAGGAGCAACCCAAGGTCGTTTTTCTAGAATAGAAGAATATCTCATTTATTGCTTTGCCAATGATGCCTATGTTCAATCTTCTAAAGATCCAATGATTGGTCAAATTCAAGAAACAAAAAGCGTTCGATGGAAATCTCTTCTGAGGTCAGGCACAAGTGCACAACGAGAGGACAGACCAAACATGTTTTATCCTGTCTACATTGATACTCAGAAAAATGTTGTCGCAGGCGTTGGCAATTCATTACCATTGGGCGAAGAACCATCATTCGACACTGTTAATGGTTATGTGGTTTCTTGGCCTATCAGAACTGATGGTTCATATGGTAGGTGGAGTGTAGGAGCTGAGACTTTAGGTAATCTTATTGATAAAGGCTATGTAAAGCTTGGGCGATACGATTCTCAGCGACGAACGTTTGCTATTACCTACGTTAGTAGCGAAACACAGAAACTAATTGAAGAAGGTACAATTATCATCAAAGGTAAAAATAAGGATACCGGAGTTGTGGAAATCGAATTCTCTGAAGAGAAAAACCAAGCAATACGGACAGTTTGGTATAGAACAAAGCATAACGCCGGTGTTTATGGTACGAATATTCTTTCGGAACTATTAGCTAAGACCAGATCATTTCCGTTCCCAAAATCTATTTATGCGGTAAAGGATTCAATTTCTGCTGTAATGAAAAACAGAAAAGATGCTCTAATTGTAGATTTTTTTGCTGGATCGGGCACAACTCTTCATGCTGTGAATCTCTTAAATGCTGAAGACGGTGGTCAGCGACGTTGCATTATGGTAACGAACAACGAAGTTTCCGACAGTGAAGCAAAAAGTCTTGCTAAGCAGGGTTATCAACCCGGTGATGAAGAGTGGGAGCGTTTAGGTATCGCTCGTTATGTGACTTGGCCGAGAACAGTGTGCAGCATTGAAGGTCATGATATCAATGGCGAGCCACTTACAGGTAAATACTTGGACAGCGACCTTGCTATGGCAGACGGTTTTCAGACAAATGCTATCTACTTCAAGCTTGGCTTTCTTGATAAGACGGCTGTTGCCCTGGGAAGGCAATTTAAAGAACTGCTTTCTGTATTGTGGATGAAGGCAGGCTCGATCGGCATGTGTCCACAGATTGAAGGTGAGACGATTCCGAAAATGTTAATTTTGCCGGATAATCGCTTTGCTGTTTTGACAGATGAGAGGGACTTCCCGAAATTCCTACAGCAGATTAAAAAGACACCTGAGATTGAAACCGTTTTTATTGTAACGGACTCGGAACCGGGATACCGAGAGATGGCAGCCAAACTCCAAGTAAAAACAAGTTATCAGCTCTATCGGGATTACTTGGATAATTTTAGAATTAATACGGGGAGGAAATAATCATGTTAGTTGAACTATTTCCCTTTCAAAGAAAGGCTTTGCAAAATCTCCGTATGAACACGGCGGAAGCATTAGGGAGTTATCGCAGAACACATACACCGCAAGTTGTCTCTTTTACAGCACCGACAGGTTCCGGCAAGACGATTATCATGGCTGCACTTTTTGAAACGATATTCTTTGGTGATGAGCGCTATGCTGAGCAACCGGAAGCAATCATTATCTGGCTTTCTGATTCACCGGAACTCAATCAACAATCAAAAGATAAGATTGATGGTAAGGCCGATAAGATTGCCCTTTCACAATGCGTCACCATCACGGACGAATCCTTCGATCAGGAGATTTTAGATGACGGTCACATATATTTTCTAAACACGCAAAAACTTGGCAAGAGTTCTAATCTTACAAAACACGGTGACAATAGACAGTACACAATTTGGGAAACACTTAGAAATACTGCCAGAGAAAAATCAGATCGTCTTTACTTCGTAATCGATGAAGCTCATCGCGGTATGCTTGGAAGAGAAGCTGGCAAAGCAACCACCATCATGCAGAAATTTCTAAAAGGTAGTCCGGAAGATGGACTTGAATCGATGCCTGTTGTTATCGGTATGTCGGCTACTACGGAGCGATTTAATAGTCTGGTACAAGGGACAACATCCACTATTCATAAGGTCATCGTTACGCCGGATGAGGTACGAGCTTCGGGGCTTCTTAAAGACCGCATCGTCATCACCTACCCCGAGGAAACAGCGGTTAGAAAAGACATGGCCATTCTTCAGGCGGCAACAGACGAGTGGAGGAAGAAGTGGCGACATTGGCAGCAATATTGCTATGAACAGCATTATGCTTATGTCAATCCGATTTTTGTTGTTCAGGTCGAAAATGCTGCCTCCGGTAAGATTTCCAAAACCGATCTTGATGAAGCTCTACGCACGATTGAAAACAGAGCTGGCTATCACTTTGAAAAAGGCGAAGTCGTTCATGCCTTTGGTGAGATGCAAACTATCGATATCAATGGTCTAGAAGTTCCCTATGCCGAACCTTCAGGCATCAATGACAATAGAAAAATCAAACTTGTTTTCTTCAAAGAGAGTCTTTCGACCGGTTGGGATTGTCCTAGAGCAGAAACGATGATGTCTTTTCGTCGTGCTAAGGATGCAACATATATCGCCCAGCTTCTGGGACGCATGGTTAGAACACCGATGCAGATGCGCATTCAAGTGGATGAAAGTCTTAACGATGTACATCTCTTCTTGCCTTACTTTGAGCGTAATACCGTAGAAGAAATTGTGACAGCTTTACAAGCAAGTGAAGGTGGAGAAATTCCAACGGATATTTATGGTGAGCAGATTGGTGAAAAGACATTCGAAACCTGGTCAGCAAAACCGGCAAGATCCTTTAAGAGAAAAGCAGTTCCTCAAGCAGATGGTCAGATGAGTTTGGAAGATCTGGTTACGGGAGATGATGCTGTAGCTCCATTTGCGGAGACAGATGACGGTCTTGCTGTTAGTCATGGTGCTGATTATGTTCCTGCAGAAGGCATAACAGCAAGGTTTGAAGACGCAGTTGTAGATGAGCTTGATACAACTGATGGAAGAAAATCAGTTCCTTTACCGGACGATTCCTCACTTGAATCTACTGAAGAAGGCATTGCTTCATCTGACAAACATCTTTCTCCCAGCAAACAAGTAGCTGACCAAGAAGAAACCTTGCCGGAGGATACGCTCGACCGAGAGGCAATCATCAAATTTATTAACGATGCAGGACTTCTTACCTACCATGTACGCCAAACCCGTATCAATGATTATTTGACATCGCTTTTTAAACTGACAAGGCTCCTAGTACAATCCGGTCTTAATCCTGATGCTAAAGAAGTAGTTATCAGTGAAATTATTATTAAAATTCGTGAATACATCCATACTTTACGGGAACAGGGTAAATATGACGATTTAGTTGAGAAGGCAAAAGAATTTAAACTTTCCATGCAGGTTTTTGATGTGTTTGGGGAGAGCGTGAAAGATTTTCCCATTCAGCAATCTTTTTTCTCAACGAATGCCGATATTGAGCGCCAATTTCGTCAAGCGGAGGTAAAGCTTGGTGGAGAAGGTGTCGGTCATGCCTATGGAAACAAGTACTTTGATGCCCTTGATCCTGACGCATATCAGCTTGATGTCATCCTTTTTGCTGCCGATCAGGAAAATATAAATCAACTACAGATCTACGCTAAAGACAAGTTCCATCAACTGAACGACGAGTATAGGCGTTATATGATCACAGTTGACGAGAGTTTTCGTCTGCAGTATAGCCGGATTGTTTCTGACGGCGATCAAGTAAGCAAACATAACTTTCGCTTACCGGAACGCATTCAGGCTGAATACATCAGCGGAGGAGAAAAGTATAGCGATCATTTGTTTGTCAATGATGAGGGTTTTGCAAAAATTAAACTCAATGATTGGGAAGCAGGCGTTCTAAAAGAAGAACAACAGCGCGAGGATTATGTCTGTTGGCTCAGAAATCCGCCTCGCAAGTCATGGGCGCTTTGCATCCCTTATGAGATGAACAATGAATGGAAGTCTGCCTATCCGGATTTCCTCATTATCCGAAGAGACGAGCGTTTAGGGTATATCGTAGATGTCTTGGAACCTCATAGTCCGGATTTTGCTGATAACTTAGGCAAGGCAAAAGGCTTTGCTGAGTATGCCCGTCAAAATCCCGGTGTCGGACGAATTGAACTTATTCGAATGGATCGAGATGTTGCCGGGAACAAACGTTTTAAGCGGCTGGATATGTCAAGAAGTGCTATTCGTGATAAAGTCCTCAAGGCTATGACAAATGACGAAATTAATCACATCTTTGATACGGATGGGGTTTTTTAGGTAAAAATATTTAAAGACCGATGGTATTAGAATACAGTATTAACGTTAAGGAGGATTGCAACATTGGATGAGAAACGTCCTAAGGTATTTATTTCATATTCTTGGTCTAGTTCTGTTCATAGAGATAAAGTTTTAGAATTTGCTACGCAACTACAAGAACTTTACGGTGTTGAAGTCATCTTTGATGAGTGGGATCTACAGGCTGGACAAGACAAGTTTAAATTTATGGAATCTTGCGTGAGCGACCCCACAATAACTCATGTACTAGTTGTTTGTGATCAGCAATATGCGATTAAGGCAGATAAACGAGTGGGTGGAGTAGGAACAGAATCTGAAATTATTACCCCTGAAATCTATGAGCATAGCGATCAAACAAGATTTGTTCCTGTAGTGTTCGAATATGATGAGAACGATAAACCTTACTTGCCAGTGTTCTTAAAATCTCGAATGTACTTTGACTTATCAAATGTTCGCAATAATTATAATTCAGAAATGGAAAATCTCGTCCGTACTCTCTGGGGTAAACCCAAAAAGACGAAACCTTTATTAGCCAGTCGCCCAGATTGGTTAGAAGAAGGCTATAGTAATTTAAGTCCACTTCGACGATTGATATCAGATTACGAATCCAAACCCATAAATCGAAAACGCAAGGAATCGGAAATCATTACCTCTTATATTGAAAAAACTAAAGAAATATGTGGTTATCAGAGTTGTACAGAAGATGATCTGTACAAAGACATTGTTGCTACAAGAGAATTGCAAGAATTGTTTTCACAGTTCATTTCTGAAAAAGCGTCAGTAGGACTTGATGACGGTCGTGACTTTTCGAATATTTTAGAAAAAACCTATAACGAGTTTTTTACTTGGGATGGCGTAGACTATTCTTCATCAAATGATGAAAAGTATTACTTCTTGGCTCAAGAGAACGTAATTCGTATGATTTCAATTTTTATTTATTATGATCGCTACGATTATATACACGATGTAATAAATCATACGTATTTTCTTAGACCTTATGGCAATAACCCAACAACGCAAGCATACGATATTACTGGATTTTATCACTATTTAAACACTCTTGAAGAGCGATTTAAGCCAAAATCAGAGAAAGCCAGATTATTATCTTTAGAAGCAGACCTGATTATTTCGAGGGCGAACACCTCATATTGTTCAAAAGAGAATTTAATTTTTGCTGATTTATTTATTTGTCAGATGTCCCATTGTTTCCGTGATCGTAGCAAGACATACACCTATACGTGGTTTCCTATAACATATGTCTATGGTAATGAGTTTGTTAATCCTTGGTATAGATTTGTTTCTGCTAGTTACTGTAAGAAAGCAATGGTAGCTTTTGGATGTAATAATATCCAAGATATGGTGAAGCTTCTTTCGGAGAATACTATGGACGAAAAGGTAGGATATAACAGGAGCTTTCATTCGGTAAAGGGAGTTGCTCAGTGGTTTAAGCCAGAGGAAATTGGATCAAAGCCTTGAGTGAAACAGCGATATACTTGCTTTTTGTATCAATCACTCAGTCCTTGGACATAAAAGGACGACAAAACGGATACAATCCTGAGTCGTCTTTTTTATGTCTTGAAATGTTGATAGATCAAGCTTTTCAGAAGATGCTCTTTCGCCCAAGGTGCAACCTAACAATGTAGAGCAGTTTTGTTTGATGATAATAATGCCATTATGCATGGTAATATATGATGCGCGTAAGACATCAAAACATCATAGATATACGAAAAAAATGTCGAACTTATTTAAAAAACGGAAATAAGCAAGAAAATACCTGTGGTAAGCGGCGAAAATCTTATTGTTTGGAGACAAGGTTATGAAATACAGCTTGAATTTGTCAGTTTTGTACTATCTCTGCGGATTCTTTTATATGGGTTTCGGTACGTATGCAGTAGATACCAATATAAAAAGCCCTGTCAACAGGCTGTTTATACTCCTGATGGGTTCAACAGCGATCTGGTCATTCGCATATTCCATTTCAACTTCAGCGCCTACCGCAGAAGCAAGTGCATTTTGGAGATGCATGTCCGTTTTTGGTTGGGGAGTTTTTTACAGCATCCTACTCCACTTTGTACTGATTTTGACAAAAACTAAAAGTCGAATTAGCACGTGGATTTTGCACACTTTAATTTATTTGCCCGCTATTATAAATATATTTTTGTTTGCGCCCTTCGGATATCTTGGGACGAAACAATACCACATGGTGGAATCCGATTTCGGTTGGGTAAATATTCTTCCAGGCAACGCGGTGAATATTTGGCTTATCTCATACTACTTGGTCTTTGCGACCGCAAGTGTATTATTGCTTATTCGCTGGTGGTTAAAAATTGATCCTCAGGATTCAAAGAAGCGGATAGCAAGGAATTTCTTAATATCTGTACTGGTGCCTTTCTGTTTGGGAATAGTGACAGAAACTGTGCCCGAACTTCTCGGGATAAAGTATGTTCCCAAATCGGTAATCATATTTATTATCCTACCCGTGACCATGCTTTCTGTAACATTGAGAAAATCCGGTCTGCTTCTTGAGAGACCTGTGGAAATATCGTTGCCCTTGAAAAGTGACCAACTCGCAGACGTAGACCGAATGCGTATGTTTCGAACGGTTGCGTCCATCTTTACGGCAGGCAGTTCGGTATCATTTTTCATAGGATATTTTGCCATGAAGAGATCGGCGAGAGAAGAGATCTTCCTGGCCTTGACTCTATTATCACTTGGAATCTTTATAAGATCTATACCGCGTATTGCGAATAATCATACCCACCAGAATACTCTGTTTCTGGCAGCAGGTACATTCAGTTTATTCTTTCTGATTTTAAGAAATGTCGATACAGGGGCGGTGACAATATGGTCAATCTATATATTGTTCTTTATGTTTACCGTTATCCTCGACAGTAAAATCCATCTCACTATTTATGCCGGATTGGTGGTATTAATTCAGATATATTTTTCAACATTTTACCCGGCAGTAACTGTCACCATCGATATAAATGCGTACATGACAAGAGTTGCTCTTGTTATACTTACTTATTTTGCAGTGAGGCGATTGGCAGACGAATATACTTTAAAGCTGAATGCACATAAGAAGTTTATAAAAGAACAGCAAATGATTGAAGCCATTTCGACAAATTTTATTACGATAAGCAATGAAAACGCTAGAGAAAAAGTTGATGAGATGTTGAAAATGTCCGCTGAGGTTCTTGAATTTGATTATGCATTCTTAATCAGATTCAGCGAGGATTATGACAAGGCATATGTTTTCAGTACATATACGAATAATTATGAGAGCAATTCACTGCCTTATCATTCGGGAATGCAAGTTAGAATGAACGACTTGCCCATGGCTAAAGTTCTGATTGCCAAGGGTACACCCATGATGTGTGAAAACATCAAAGATAACTCTTTGGATGAATGTGAGGGAACGAGAGATTTCCTCATCTCAAGAGGGATAACCTCCTTTTTAGCCTATCCGTTGCAACTCGCAAACGGACCGATAGAAGGAATGCTTGTCTTTGAATATTACGACCGGAGTGATAAGAATCTCAGAGAAAATAAATTATACTTTTTAAACATGCTTGTGAATATGTTGAATGATGCAAGAAAGAAGATCTCATACGAAGAAATGCTATATGATGTCGCTTATTTTGATGAAACTACAAAATTAGCAAACAGGAGTATGTTAAGAAAAACACTTGAGAAAAGTATATGCGACAGAAAAGAATCAGATAAGATAGCACTTTTAAATCTTGAACTCGCGAACATGAGGATGATTAAAGATACCTACGGTTATCATATAGCTGAGCAAGTAATGTTGAAATCTGCGACAATGCTTAGAAATCTGTCAGAAGCCTCTTATACTCTCTCAAGGACAAATGATGGAGAATTTGTCGTTATTATACCCAATGTAGAAAGCACCGAACAGATAGAAGGCTATGCAAACAGATTGCTTGTCGCTTTTTCCCATCCCATATCGATCAATCTGAAAATAGAAGCATTGTTTGTTGTTCCTCGCATAGGCATATCGGTGTATCCTGATGACGGAAGGGATTTAATGACTTTTGCACAGAACGTCGATTTAGCAGGATATGAAGCGGCAAAACACAATGAGGATATTGTATTCTATTCAGAGCAACTTAGAAGCCATATTGAAGAAAACACCTTGTACACAAATAAGCTTTTTAAATCCTTGAAAAACAAAGAGTTCTTCTTGGAGTTTCAACCGCAGATTAGCTGTGACACGGGAAAAACCGTCGGAATTGAAGCTTTACTCAGATGGACGACCGACGGCAAGAAACGGGTACCCCCTGATAGATTTATCCCCATACTTGAGCAGACCGGATTAATTTATGATGTTGGACTCTGGGTCTTGGAGCAGACGCTTCTGGAACAGAAGAGACTTATTGCAAAGGGATTCCCGCCCTTTCGTTTTTCTATAAACTTATCGGTTATGCAGATTGAAGAGAAAGGTTTGATTGCTGACTTTGCAAGGATTATAGAGGGAAGCGGGGTGGATCCGAAATATATTGAACTGGAGATCACGGAAAGTTTGCTTTCAAAAGATCCCGAGGATACACTTGATAAAATATACAAATTGAAAGAGTTGGGAGTAAGTATTGCCATAGATGATTTTGGTAAAGGTTACTCGTCGTTAAATCGGATAAAATTGATACCTTTTTCCAGATTGAAAATAGACAAAGAAATCATAGATTACATTGATCTGGAAAGTAAAGGGGCTCTTTTAGCGGGAAATATTATTTCATTAGCTCGAATTTTCGGGGCGAGCGTTACTGCCGAAGGTGTGGAAACAAAAAAGCAGGCGGATATTCTGAAACGCATCACTTGCGATGAAATACAAGGGTACTATTATTCGAGACCTCTGTCTCCGGAAGCGCTTGAAGAATTTCTTGAAAGGGAATGATACAGGATAAAGACTGTGAAAGAAGGAACACCAGTCTATTTAACAAAAAATGGCTATGGAACGATGGTTGTTATGAGTTTGGAGCATTATGCCGCACTCACAGAAGATGTAGAAGCGAAACTTGATGAAGCTGATTACATGGCAGAGACAACAACAGAACGCTATACGGCGGATGAAGTCTTCGCTCGAGTAAAAAAACGCATTAAGAGTCATGAAGAAATATAAGTTGCGATTTCTTCCGCTTTTTGAAGAGGATTTGAACCGCATTGTCGACTATATCAGCTTGCAACTGGAAAATCTGTTCAGCTATAGCGTGCTTGTGTTGTATTTTAATAACTTTGTCAGTTCGACGGGGGATACAGCGATATAAGTATCGAAATGCTAACGATAGATTATCCTGTCCCGTCCCTCTCGTTTGGCAATGTAGAGATTTTTGTCCGCTGCCTCTACAAAGTTGGAGTAAGAGATTCCCTTGACATAGCTGCTGAGTCCACCGGAAAGCGTGACCGGTTTACCATGACTCCATCCATGTGTCCTCACATGATCGCCGAGTGCACGCACTGTGGGCAGTGCTTCCGCCGGGGTTTTGCCCGGAAACAGGATTACAAACTCTTCTCCGCCATATCGACCGAAAATCTCTCCATCTGTCAGACTTGCCTCCATGATCTGTGCAATATTGAACAGTACCTCGTCGCCATACTCGTGTCCATAGGTATCGTTTACTTCTTTAAAATGGTCGATGTCCAGTATGCACAGTGTCAATTGCGAGCCTGTGTCGTATGCCAGGCGCATTTCCTCGTCGATACTCGCTGATAGGAAACGGCGATTGTATAAGCCGGTCAAGGCATCGGTCAGTGAGAGTCGCTCCAATCGACGTACCAAGCGCGTCTTTTCATCCCGCACCCTCGCGTATTGCTCCTTCACCGTGAAAGCCAGAATTGTATTGGCTACGAAACTCATGGTCAGACCGAATGCCATATCCCCGAAATGTTCTGAGCGGGAGGAATAATGTATAACAATGTCCGGGAAGTGGTATTCCAACGCGACAAAGGCAACTAACATGATCGCTTCAGCGACTAGCATACCTGTGCGCACTGCTCCTCTGAAAACAAGAGCTATACACAGACCGCCCGTTAGCATCATGGGGGCAGTGGAACCGGTCACTCCGCCGATTGTGAACCAAAGAAAAGGAATCAGAAAGAAAACGGAAACGCCCAAGACAATCACGGCAGCTCCGTACCAACGCTTTTTGACTACACTGTATAAAACACTTGAAACGGTTATCGTTAGGTATATCACGAGTACCGGCAACGTAAAAACGCCTATGCCCTTTAGCATGTTATATCCGAGTCCGAATATGGACATAAGTATACCTGCGATTGCCGTGTACAAAAATACAAGGTGATCGAGCGGCAGCTCCTTATGGTATATTTGTCGAAATGTTTCTTTGAGCAAACTCATTATTGTTTGCTTAGAGGTGCTTTCTTCGTTTTTTTCTATTCTTTTTTGCATTACTGTTTTCTCCTAGCTGTCGAGACTGCTTGGGTCAAAAAGGGTCAATTCCAGTGGTTACCAACCTATTCATATTATATCTTCGGCAAATAAAGGCAAATCTGCCAAGACAACTACGCTGTATTGTATCAACCGCTCGATTTTAACACAACTTGGGAAACAACAGCAGAAAAATCTCAAGATGGCTTTCAGAAAACAACAGGAAAATATGTTGGTCGGCAAGCCATGCAAAGTTATTCGCACATTAACTGAAGAGGAACTTAATAAATGATCCAAAAGTAATGGCTGTAAAGGAGTAAGTCATTATGAGCATCAAGATTGATTGACTACTTTAAGTGATGTGCGCGTTCTCCGCCGATGAGCTTGGGACGGTACATGAGGGCTGTTACCCTCGCTTCCCCTATTATTTTGACGGAGAGCCTGACTGGGCGTTGGACGTGTTTGATGTGCATGCCGATTTCTGTGTCGCCGATGTCGATGCCGAGCGTGCCGGTAATGTGTTCAACCATGACGGGTTGATCGAATTGTTCGTACGCGGCGACGGAGCATGCGCCTCCTGCGTGAAGGGCGGGGACGACATTCACTTCTTCTAAGCGGTTTTGCAGCATGACATTTCGCTCCACGACGAGCGAACGGTTGATGTGCTCACAGCCCTGGACGGCAAGGTTGAGTCCGTGCGTTTTAACGATGGGGATCAGTGTCTCGATGATGAGCGATCCGACTTCTTGGCTTGAACCTTTGCCGATTTGAATTCCAAGTACTTCGCTGGTGCTGCAGCCAAGGACAAAAATATCTCCATGCCGTGTGTAGTGCGCTTCCTTGATGAGTTCTTCAGCGGCATCCGTCACTTGTTTTCTTATTACGTCGTAATTCATGGTTGGACTATTCCTTTCTGCTGTGTGCTCTCGCGTTGTAGGAATGACAAATTGTGCAAGATATAATCGGTTGAGATTCTATACACTTCATCGACCGATTCCCTCATGCCTGTCTCGAGCCAATGCTCGATCAACCCTCGCACACCGTTTGCGATGGCGTAGTAATAGTACTCAACGGCACGGTTTGCTTTCTCGTTGTGCGAGCTTGCTGTTTTGTTCATCAATGTTGTACGACCTTCTTCCCAAATTCGGCTGAGGAAGGTACTGTCGGGATTTGTAAGCAATATAATACAGAGGTCCGTGTTGTCGTCGATGAATTTGAAGACTTCATAAATGCCGGGCAACTGCACGTTTCCGGATTTATCGACTTCTATGTGAAGAATCATGGATGAATCGACGAGACTTTCATGAATGATTTTTTCAAACCGTTTATAGGTATCATCTTCTAAACTGCTGAACAAATCATTGATATCGGTGTAATGGAGATAAAAGGTCGTTCTGCTGATATCTGCCAATTCGGTGAGCTCCGTGATGGTGATATCTCGCAGAGGCTTTTTCAGCAGGAGCTTAATGAGACTTTTCTGGAGCGCGTCGACGGTACGGCGAGTTCGTCGGTCGTCTCTTTTTCTCCCTGTTTGTTTCGTCTGTTCGTTGGCAGTAAAATGCGGTGCCGGATGTTTAGCTGAAGAAATCGTCATGTTCTCGCTCATGAGGGTCTAACCTCCATTGAAAATCGTTCGTTCGTCGGATTCATGTGATCTTACAAACTCGCTTTTCGCCCTGTGTTGATCACGGTTTCTCAACTAAACGAGAGCCTACTATATTCTCTTCGTATCATAGCACGATTTGACATTATTCCATAATATGTAACTTAGTAGACATATGTAGAAATAGTGTTGTATGTCATGCCATCGTCTCCACAATAATGTCAAATTCTTGTCCGAATCACTACACGAACGACTGTTACGATACAGGTGTCGTGTATATCGAGTGTCGCGACATCTCCAGTATGATGATCAAGTTGAACGGAGGATATCGAGATGGATTACGGACTCTGTTGTGTCTGTTGATCGCTTCTTGACAGAAGATGAATGAATAAACTGGCGGGGCATATCGTCAAATTCCGAGTTATTATATTCTTTGTATTTATAGCGCTTATGGTCATAAGTGTCTTTCTTTTTTTTAGAGTCAAAGTAAACTATGACCTCTCGTCCTATTTGCCGAAAGATGTTCCTTCTACTGTCGCTATAGAAAAAATGGGCGAGGAGTTTGAGCAAGCAGTACCCAATACGGAAGTCGGTTATCCTATCAAGAATCTTGCCGAAGGGCTCGCGATGAAAGAAAAATTGCGATCGCTCGATTTTGTCGATGAAGTTCTTTGGATGGATGACCAGCTTGATTTAGCCACTCCACTTGAACTTCAGGATAAAAAAATAGTTGAAGGGTTTCTGAAGGGCGGCATTGCGCTGTTCCAGCTAACGATTTCTGACGATGTCGATGTGCAGGAGGCGTTGATAGAGCTGGAAAATGTTGTCGTCGAAACGGGACATATACGTGGGGAAGTCGTTGAACAGTCGTTCATGCAACGCGCCGTAACATCTGAAATGACAATGATCGTTGCCGTTGTAATACCCGCTGCTTTGATTATTCTTCTTTTGTCGACGACTTCATGGCTAGAACCGATTCTCTTTATGATCGTCATTTCAGCCGGCGTGCTCATCAATATGGGGCTCAATTCCTTTGCGCCTGATGTCTCATTCATTACACAGGCGGTTAGTTCCGTACTGCAACTTGCCGTTTCGATGGATTATGCGATCTTTCTGTTGCATCGATTCGGAGAATACCGCGCCGAGGGGATCGAGCCGAAGGAAGCAATGAGGCGGGCAATCGTGAAGAGTTTCGCCCCTGTCAATGCTTCTGCCTTGACGACGCTCTTTGGTTTTCTTGCTCTTATATTCATGCGTTTCGGTATCGGCAAAGACCTGGGACTCGTACTTGCACGCGGTGTAGTGGTCAGTCTCCTTACCGTCTTTCTGTTGTTGCCTGCGCTCGCGCTGTTGAGTTACAAATTGATTGACAAGACGACACATCGCTCTTTTATCCCATCTTTTAAGGGATTCAGCCGCATTGTGACGCGTTTAGCTATCCCCGTCGTCATCCTAACATTACTGCTTGCCGTCCCGTCTTACATTGGACAGAAATCGAATAATTTCCTCTACGGAGGGCGAGCGTATCCGAAGGAGTCTCGGGCGAGGATTGATGCCGACTTCCTTAAAGAAACTTTCGGCGACAACATGCAGATGGCACTGCTCGTACCGAGAGGAGGATGGGCGACGGAGCAGAAGCTTGTAAAAGAATTGAAAGCGCAGCCCGAGATGAAGACGGTTATCGGTTACGTTAACACGGTTGGAACGAGCGTGCCTGTCGATCTCCTGCCTGAACGCGTTATTTCGCCACTTGTTTCGGAGAATTACAGCAGGATTGTACTCATCGCAGATTCGCCCGATGAAAGTCCGGAGACGTTCGAACTTGCCGAGCGGCTTCGAACGATCGTCGACAACTTCTATCCTGAAGGGGATACATATCTCGCTGGCGCCAATGTCGTTCTTCTCGATATGAAAACGACGATTACGCAAGACATGACAATCGTCAACGGTCTTGCGGTACTCGCTATATTCCTCGTGATTATGTTGACGTTTAAATCACTTGCCATACCGATCGTACTCGTTTTAACCATTGAGCTTGCGGTTTGGATCAACTTGTCCGTGCCATACATCACAGGAACGCCGCTCGTCTTTATCGGTTATCTCGTTATCAGTACGGTGCAGCTGGGTGCGACGGTCGATTACGGTATTCTGATGACGCAACACTACCTGGACCATCGCCAAATCATGGGACGCAAGGACGCGTCGATGATGACGATTCAGACGGTCGCAGGTTCCATCATTCCACCTGCGCTCATTTTGTCTACCGCCGGCTATCTGCTCTATTTCATTTCGAGTATTCAAGTCGTCAGGGAGATAGGGCATGTGCTTGGACGCGGTGCCTTGTTGTCACTCATGATCGTCCTAATAGTGTTGCCGAACTTGCTTTACGTCTGCGATCGCGTGATTGAAAAAACAACCTGGAAGCTTCGTATGCTTCCGGACAGACCATCATTAAGTCTGGAGGAATTAATTGAAAATGAAGACGCTTAAAAAAAGAAAACGGAACAGAAGCCGTTTCTTGGTAAAACCAATTGTCGCCATATTGTTGTTGGCGTTTGTGGTCGGTGTGATGCCGGGATTCGTGCAAGCTGAGCGCGAGGCAAAACTCGTTACCATGCCGACATCGGATAAGAGCAAGAGGGAAGTTGTCTTTGCACGTCTCAGAGCGACGGGAGATGTTGACAACGTATACGTCGTCAATCATTTTAATCCTGCTAGGATGAGCTCTCTGACGGATTACGGCGACTATCAGGAGGTCATTCAGTTGACAGGGAGTGTACCTCCAGTCCTTAGCGGGACAACCGTCTCAATCGCCGAAGCGGAGGGTCCGTATTACTATCAGGGGAATCTGAGGTCACGTGAGTTGCCATGGTTCTTTGAGATGACGTGGAGACTTGATGGGGAGACCATATATCCTGAGAGACTTTCCGGTGTCTCGGGCGAGCTTGAGTTGGAGATGAGCGTGAAGAGGAATGATCAAGTCGATGCTGATTTCTTCGATCATTATGCTCTTCAGATCAGCATTCCGATCGACCCCGAGCGCGCACAGATCGTGGCGGCAAGTGAGGGGTTTATAGTGTCTTACGCCGGTACGGAACAGCAGATGACGTATATGGCTTTGCCCGGTCTTGAGACGACTGTGAAAGCTATTTTCGATGTGAAAGACTTTGCAATGGGTCAGATAACGATTGCAGGTGTCCCGCTAGTGCTAAACATCGATATGGATGCGCTCGGTGAATTTGATGACATGCTCACGCCGCTCAGCGAATTGGAGTCGGGGATTGCAGAATTTGCAGACGGGGCGACGAAATTACGTCAGGGCTACAAGAAACTTCTCGATGCATACAATAAAATGCGCGATGGTGGCGGGAAGCTGGTCTCAGGTGGCAAGGAGCTGACAAGCGGCGCCAATCAGCTCAAGGCGGGTGTCGGCGATTACACATCGGGTGTCGATAGGTATGTCCGGGGCGTTCAGCAGTTGTCGAGCGGTTTTCAAGCGTTCGATAAAGGTGTCCGCGCGATGTACCAAGGGACTCAACTGCTGAAGGGAGAAAGTGCACAGCTTGTCAATGCCTCATCAAGTATTTTGGGAGGATTGAACGAGATTGTCGATAGGCTTCCTCCGCCCGAATCTTTCGATGGGGTGGAAATTCCTGAAATTACGCCTGAGATGGAGAACGAACTCGAGAAACTCAAGCAAGGCTCGGAAGTGATTCGTATCGGTTTGGAAGCCTTGGCTACTGATGGCGGCGGTATATCGCAGTTGGTCTTTGGTTTAAGGCAAGTGAAAGAGCAATTGAACTTTCTCAAGACTCAGGCATCACAATTTGCCATTCCTATGTCACCTGTGGTTTCCAGAGATGCTAATGAGTGGAAGACCTATATGGAAGCGCTGGGATTCTCCTATAGCGACACCGGATCCCCGGAAGTTGAACAGTCGTTTTATGCACAGCTTGCCACTATGTCAAAATACGCCTCTGACTACAGGGCAGCCGTCATTATGTTGCGGGGCGCCATTGAAGGACTCCTCATACAGATTACTGCTTTAGAAACAGGTGCCAATGCCGTTCTTTCCACTGTTCAAGGTCTTTCACGCTTATACGGTGGTTATTTTGAAGGATCTGAGCGAGTGCCCGGTATACATGACGGGGTTGTCGAACTCGTCGATGGAGTGTTGGAACTTGCCGGTTTGTCGGATAAATTCTCACCGCTTTTAGAGGAATATCCTAAGCTCGTTAAGGGACTCAGAGAATTGAGAGACGGTTATGCAGGGGAGTACGACGCTAACGGACAGCCGGTTATCGGGAGTGACGGAAAACCGAAGATCGGATTCCACGGAGGGTTGAAGGCATACATCGAAGAGGGTGTGGGCGGACTGCTCTCAGGCTATGAGGGCGGCTCAGGTCAACCCGGCATATTAGCAGGTTCTACAGAGATTAAACAGGGTCTTGGTGTTCTCGCTAACAGCGGTCGCCAGATCACTTCCGGAGGCTCCGAGTTGGTGAAAGGTATTGATAAGGCGGGAAAGGGGATCTCCGATTATGTTGCCGGAGTCTCTTTATTGAACAAGGGGCTTGATCGTTATCGTGCTGACGGACTTATTCCTTATTATGACGGTCTTGTTAAGTTCGAGGAAGGAGGGAAAACCCTGAAAGACGAAACAAGCAATTTGCCTCAGAAGTTCGAAGATGCTATACGGGAACTGATGGAAGAATACGGAGAGTCATTTGAACTCAAGTCTTTCGTGTCGGATAAGAATAAAGACGTGGCAAGTGTTCAGTTTGTGTTTATGACGGAGGAGATCCCGCCAAAAGCGAAGTAAAGAACGTATAATCCCATTTATTGCCATAAAACAGCCGTCGACAGAAGATAAGTCGACGGCTGTTTTATGATTTGACATGTTGTAGTGATGCCGCTCTCACTACAGTCTCAATTGGAGAACTTGCTATTTTGCGCGTTTGAGTGCGACGGATCCGCCTTCTTCGTCAGTAATGGTGAGCGTATCGCCATCGATCTTGAATTTCGACGCCATTGTTTCTTTTTCTCCCATCATGTCCATTGTCAACTCGATGGTATCACCCTTTACCTTATAGCTCATTTTGGCAAGTGACATAAAAGCTATGACTAATTGAGCATCCTCCGAAGCATCATCGGACACTTCAAATTTTAGTTCTCCGTTCTTTTGGAAGTTCATAATCAAGCCGGGGGGAAACTCGTCCGACTCTCCCGCATCGACGACAGTCCACTTACCGACGATGCCCTTGTCCCCGCCACAACCAGCAGCAAAGACGAGAGAGACGACGAAAACAGCGACCAAAACGATCGCGGTGATCTTCTTCGTCGATTCTTGAATTCCACGTTTTTCACTGTACATAAAATAATCTCCTCTAACCCATTTTTCCTATGGAAGGGTGTCCATTAATCTTCTTTTGAAAGAAGATCGCGGATTTCTTTTAATAATTCTACCTCAGACTCCGCTTCAGCCTCGGGCATTGTCTCTGTTTTTTCCTCATCTTCTTTCTTGCGGCGTGCTTTGTTTGCCACTCGAACGATTAGGAAAAGGAAGAAGGCGACGAGAATGAAAGTCACGAGAGACTGAATCACTTGGCCATAACTGATAGCGACTTCTTCCACACTATCTGTCGCTTTACGCAGAACGATTTTGAGTGAAGAAAAGTCGATACCGGCAGTAATGTAGCCGATGACAGGCATCAGGATGCCATTAACCACGCTATCGACGATAGCCTTGAATGTGAGACCGAGAACAAAACCAACGGCGGCATCCAAGACGCTCCCTTGCGCAATGAACTCCTTGAATTCTTTGATCATCGTTCTGTCTCCTCTACACGCATTACTCAGCCGGTTTTTGCGGGATGGTGTTCAGGTCGAAACCAAGAACCTGCTCCTCACAAGAACATACTGATGACAATAATCAGTATATCAGTTTACTCCTGTCGATTTGAATGGATATTGACAGACTTTCGAATCAAAATGACAGATAATTCTGTACAGCAAGCGACGGATGATGACTAAGCAAAATGAAAAAAATCTAGACTCGTATAAGAACAGCCGTCGACTCGTCTTCGATCGACGACTGTTCTTGAATTACCTCAATTTTCTGATGCCGCGATCACTACTGTCGCAACTACAGAAATAATTATCTGACGCGCTTGAAAACGGTCTCCTCTCCGTTGTCGAAGAAGGTAAGAGTATTGTCTTTGACTTCAAATTTTACCTCATTTGTTTGTGTCAATCCGCCCATTTCTAATGTCATCACGAGCATGTCATCTTTCGTCTCGTAAGTGATATTAACCATATCAAGTAAATCCATTTGTGCTTTTACATCATCGGGGGCGTCTTTGGTCAGTTCGACTTTTAACTCACCGTTCTTTTTAAAGTTCATAATTATGCCGACAGGGAAGTCACTAGTGTCCGTATCGGTGACGACCCACCTGCCGACAATGCCGTCTCCACTTGGTGGGAGAACAAATACAATAAGGACGACGGCTATGATCGCGACCAGCAAGATTGCGACGATGCCGACAACCAACCCCGTCTTCTTTTTTTTGGCGGGCGGTTGTACAGGTTGTCCGTACGGTGCTGCTTGCGGTGCATATGGGTATGGATAAGGTGCTTGAGCGGGCGCTTGTTGCTGTGGTGCAGCATATTGCTGTGGTGCAACATATTGCTGTGGTGCAGCATATTGCTGTGGTGCAGCTTGTTGCTGTGGTGCAGCATAATACGTGCCTGCTTGTTCGACTGCTCCAGATCCGAGCGGCGATCCGCACGACGTGCAAAATCTCGCTTGTTCGTTGTTCTCAGCTCCACATTTGTTACAGTACATATAAACTCCTCTCCCTTTTTTGCTATAGGCAGGGCGCCTGTTTTCTTCTTTCACAAGAAAATCGCGAATATCTTTCAGCAACTCCGTCTCAGACCCGGTTATTTCTTTGACATCTTCCTCAGCTTCTTTTTACCGGGAAGGCGTAGAGACCGAAGCCCCCACGCCGGTTGCCCACCAACATTACGCGGGTAATATGAATCCAGTATATCAGATGATCTGCATCGAAATGGACAAATCCCACGCGTGGAATGAGCTATTTTTTTCTCATCGTGTAAGCAAACACACTCAGAAACTCAACAGTGAATAGAAACAATCAAAAAATACTCTGAAGCCTCAACGTTCGAGAAAGCGAAGCGATTCTTCAGTCATATCTTGACGGTCTGCGCTGATGGAGATAGTGATTTCAACATCGGCTCGCTGTGCGAATTTTTCAAGTGAGAGCAAAAACTCATCTAAGTGGTCCCTATCGTAATCGTCTGCAATCTTAAGAAGACTGTCAATAAAAATGTGTGAGATGTCGTAGTCCTTCGCATTCATGCCGGCGAGAAAAGCGATGAGCTGTCCATATCCGCGGACGGGATATTCAGTGATATCAATGAGTCTAACGGAATGGGGGAGAATCCGGTCGACCGTTTTTCCGTATTCGATAAAAACAATGTTTGAATCTTTGTCATTTGCTAATGACTCCACTTGATCAAGCATGATCGGAGTTTTTCCGGAACCTTTTCTCCCAACAATCGCTTTTACAAACATAGTGACCTCCATGCATTATTTAACCAATCAGATGTTCCAAAACCTTGCATCCTTAACGAAGAGTTTCGTTAAATATAATGTCAAGTTAATCATACGACAAACGACGTTGTTTTTGTAGATTCGTTTAAAGATGGATATGGCGAAATCAGTTATGAAATAGAACGTGGTTTCTCAACAGCAAACAGTTGCATGATAGCACAATCTGGTGTATTGTGTATGCACATCAGTTCTGAGAGGGGAGACAGATGTCTGTGCGTGAATTTGATGTAGCGATTTTGCGGGACACGGTTGAGGAACTTTGCGGTAAGCTTGCCTGTGTGTTGCCGGATGATGTCCACGATGCTATTGAGCAAGCGTTGGAGCACGAAGACAGTACGGTTGCCCGCCATGTTCTTGAAGATCTCCTGTTAAATTGTGAAATAGCTGCCGAAGAGAGCGTTCCCATGTGTCAGGATACGGGGATGGTCGTCGTATTTTTAGATGTCGGATTCGATGTCAGATTCTCGGGTAACCCATATGAAGCGATCAATGAAGGCGTTCGTCGTGGCTATAAGAAGCACGTTCTGCGTATGTCGGTCGTTTCTGATCCACTGAGGAGGGTCAATACGGGCGACAATACGCCTGCGATGGTGACGACAAGATTGGTTCCGGGAGATCACGTGACGATTACTATGTTGTGTAAGGGGTTCGGCAGCGAGAACATGAGTCGACTCGCGATGCTCCTGCCTGCCGATGGTGAGGAAGGCGTGCGCAAATTCGTGATTGACACGGTCGCCAAGGCAGGTCCTAATGCTTGCCCGCCGTTTGTCATAGGCGTCGGTATCGGCGGAACATTCGACCAAGTGGCTCTCGCTGCCAAACGCGCATTGGCAAGACCCTTGACGGAGTCAAATGTGGATCCTTTCTATGCGGCGATGGAACAATCACTTCTCGCGGAGATCAATGCGTTGGGCATCGGTCCGCAAGGGTTCGGCGGCAGGGCAACAGCTCTCGGCGTCGCCATCGAAGTGCTCCCTACGCACATTGCCGGACTTCCTGTCGCGGTGAATATCAATTGCCACGCGGTTCGCCATATTCAGGAGGTTTTGTAATGTCGGATAAGGTTGAGACAATCAGGCTTCAGGCGCCTTTTACAGAAGGTGAGGCGAGAGCATTAAAAAGCGGTCAACGTATTCTACTTTCGGGCGAAATATATTCATTGCGCGATGCTGGTCATAAGCGCTTAGTAGAGCTTATAAAGCACGGCGAAGAGCCTCCCATTACTTTGGAGAATAATGTTCTCTACTATGTCGGTCCTTCGCCTGCCAAGGCTGGACGAGCTTTAGGTTCCGCCGGACCGACGACGTCGTCAAGAATGGATCCGTATACACCTTTCCTCATCAAAAACGGTCTGCGCGGCATGATCGGGAAAGGGTATCGCAGTGACGAAGTAGTCGCTGCGATGAAAGAACATGGTGCTGTATATTTTGCCGCGATAGGCGGGGCGGGTGCGCTGATTTCCCGAGCGATTAAAGAGGCGGAAGTCATTGCATGGGAGGATCTCGGTACCGAGGCGTTGCGACGGCTTAAGGTGGAGAATATGCCGGTGACAGTCGTCATCGATACGGGTGGCAACAATCTTTACGAGGTTGGTCCACACATATGGTTGACAAGACATCATGACTAATTTGAATCATAAAGAACATTCGCTTTATCGTACGATTTATTGCGATCTCCGCGACGACATCGAGTCGGGAGTATTAACTTCCGGAGAAAAACTTCCGTCAATTCGGGATTGTGCCAAGGCGCGCGGTGTGTCTGTCGGTACGATCCGCCACGTATACTCCTTGCTATCGAGGGACGGGCTCATCGAGCAACGCCGAGGTCGCGGTACTTTTGTCGCATCTTCACCGACGGAAATGAATGATGGGAGCCGCAAAGATAAAGCACTTGCGTCGATCGATCGGATGATCGAGGAGATGACCCACCTCGGATTTACGACGCGCGAAGCTCAGATCTTTTTTGAATTGCGGTTGAGGCAGATGGAAGATATTACGCGCCCTGTGCGTGTCGCTGTCGTCGCGGCGACTTCGGAAGAGCGCTCCATTATTGCGCAATCTCTTGACGCGATTCGCATTGCCGGCACATTTCGTATACCGTTCGACGATGTATTGTCGCATCCCGGACGTCTGTCATCCGGATACGATCTCATTGTCACGCCTGAGCGACTCTACAAGGAGCTGAGACTTCTCGTCCCCGAGCAGATGCCTTTGATGCCGGTCGCATTCGAGCTCTCGCGGGCATCTATCGCTCTGTGCATGAGTCTCCCAAAGGGCGTTACTCTTGGTATTTTGACTATCAGCATGGGGTTTGCCGATGTGATGTATTCGGCTTGTGAGCGCTATCTTCTTGAGCCCTTGCAGATTCGGCGCGCGAGGTTCGGTGATTCCGAGTCAACGCGCCGTTTTATTGAACAGTTCGATGTCGTGGCGCTCCCACCTGACTATGAGAATCTGGTCGATTCGAAAGAGATGGTGCTTATTCAGGAATTTGCCGATAGAGGAAAGGTTTTTCTCAGGACAGAGTTTGGCTGTGACAGGGGTTCGATGCTCTATATCAATGAAGCAATTGAGCATTATTATCGCGATTTACGTGAATCGCTCCATTCTTAGGATGGATTCATGAAAAAGCATGTCGCGCGATGCGCGGCAGGAGGTCTGGAAAGATGGAACAGGGTAACGGTAAGAAACTGGTAATCGGTGTCATTGGCGCCGATGTCCATGCGGTAGGCATACGTATCCTTGAATATGCTTTCAGGGAGGCGGGTTTTGACGTAACGAACCTCGGTGTCATGGTGTCGCAGGAAGAATTCATCGGCGCGGCGCTCGAGACGGCTGCGGATGCAATCGTTATCTCTTCATTATACGGACACGGTGAACTTGACTGTCGAGGCATGAGAGACAAAATGGATGAGGCGGGTCTCGACGGTCTGCTCCTCTATGTCGGCGGAAATATCGTCGTCGGAAAGCAGGACTTTGTCGATGTTGAGAAGCGTTTCCATGAGATGGGATTCGACCGTGTCTTCCCACCCGGTACGCCGCCGGAAGAGACGATCTATTACCTGAAGAAGGACCTCGGGGTCGATTAAGATGCATTACGCCCTTCTGATCGATTTCGGAAGCACTTTTACGAAAGTGACCGCCGTCGATCTCATCTCCGAGGAAATCGTCGGAACGGCCTCCGCATTTACGACGGTCGATTCCGATATCGGAACGGGATTGAACGTTGCGCTCGATCGCTTGCGTCGGGTGACGGGCGACATCGCCTTCGAATTCAAATCGGCATGTTCCTCGGCGGCGGGCGGTCTTCGCATGATGGTTTCCGGTCTTGTTCCCGAGCTTACCGCTGAAGCGGCGAGGCTCGCCGCACTCGGTGCGGGGGCGAGAATTACGCGACTTTTCACCCACGAGTTGACGCGTCGCGATCTGATAGCTATCGAAGCTGATCCCCCCGATATATTCTTGATGACTGGCGGGACGGATGGCGGCAATCGCGCTTGCATGGAAAAGAATGCTGAGAAATTGCGGTCGCTTTCCGTTCAATTTCCTATCATTCTCGCAGGAAACCGCCAAGCGATTGACGCCTGTGAGGATGCTCTCGCAGATTTCCCTGTCACAGTATGCCCGAATGTCATGCCTTCATTCGGTGTGCTCAATATTGAACCTGTGCAGCGCGAGATTCGCGATCTTTTTTTGAAACACATCGTGAATGCGCGCGGTTTGTCAAAAACGAAAAAGATTCTCTCGGATATCCTTATGCCGACGCCATCCGCAATTCTTTCCGCGATGAAGCTATTGGCTGACGGCACGGAGAAGGAGACCGGTATCGGCGAGCTGATGGGGATCGATGTGGGAGGCGCCACGACGGATGTCTATACGATCGCAAGAGGAGAGCCGGTCGACATGAATGTGATCTGTAAAGGGCTCGACGAACCTTATGCGAAGCGGACGGTGGAAGGCGATATCGGTATGCGGTACAGTGTTGCCGGCATTGTATCCGAGGTCGGTCAATCGTGGATTTCGGAGCGTTCGGGATTGACGGCGGATGACTGCGCGACTTACATAAGCGAATTGTCGGACGACAAGTCTAAGGTTCCGCTCACACATGATGATGCCTTGGCACGGTTCGATCATGCACTCGCATCGGGAGCTGTCGAGATCGCGACAAGACGGCACGCCGGAGTGCTTGAGGAAGCGTTCACCACATCGGGACTCATCTATGTCCAGACGGGAAAAGACCTCCGCTCCGTACGGCAGATCATCTTTACGGGAGGATCGTTCATACATGCGCAGAGTCCGCTCGACATTGCGAGACACGCCCTCTACACGGAGCGCTACCCGATGTCGCTTCGCCCGAAGCAGGCAACGGTTTTAAGAGATGACCGCTATATTCTTTCTGCGATGGGTGTTCTCGCCGAGCGCGAAAAAGACATCGCATTACGTATCATCAAACGTGAACTTGTGCCGTTGGGTGATATTTCGCTCGGCGATGATTCATAAAAAGCGTGATAACGACAGAGATCATAGAGAAGGGGCAACGATATGAATGAAGTGAGAAACAGGAAGTGGACACGAGATGAATTTGAAAGCGTCCGTTCCGAGATTCTGACACAATGGCCGACGGGAAAAGATGTTGATGTAGAGGAGGCCTTTACGTACCACAAGAATCTTCCCGAACACAAAGTATTCAGCTACAAACTGAATAAAGCGAAAAAAGACGGCAAAACGCTTGTCCAACCGCGAGCAGGAGTACCGCTAATCCCTGAGATGATCGAGCTCTTGACGTATTTGCAGGATGTCGGTGAGGCAGACTTGCTGCCGACGACGATTGACAGCTATACGAGACAGAACCGCTACAACGAGGCTGAAGTCGGCATCAAAGAGTCGGAACGTACCGGCAAGGCGATGCTGAACGGGTTTCCGGCAGTTAACCACGGCGTCGCGGGATGTCGAATGCTCATCGATGCGCTCGACACGCCGCTCCAGATTCGTCACGGCACTCCCGATGCGAGACTGCTGACAGAGATCGCGTACGCCGGCGGGTATACGAGTTACGAGGGAGGCGGTATCTCTTACAATATCCCCTATGCGAAAAATGTTTCGCTCGAGGCGACGATTCGCGATTGGCAGTACGTTGATCGGCTGACAGGGATTTATGAGGAAGCCGGTTGCCCGATCAATCGCGAGCCTTACGGACCCTTGACCGGTACGCTCGTTCCGCCCTTCATCTCACATAGCGTCGCGATCATTGAGAGTCTTCTTGCAGCAGAACAAGGTGTCAAGAATATTACTGTCGGTTACGGTCAATGCGGCAACTTGATACAGGATGTCGCGGCTGTACAAGTCTTGCAGAGTTTGACGGATGAATACTTGCGCAAGTACGGCTATGGAGATGTCAACGTAACGACTGTTCTCCATCAGTGGATGGGCGGTTTTCCGCAGGAAGAGTCGAAGGCGTATTCCGTTATCGCGTGGGGTAGCGCCGTAGCCGCCCTCTCTCATGCGACGAAGGTCATTGTTAAAACACCCCATGAAGCGATCGGTGTCCCGACGAAAGAAGCCAATGCCGACGGGATGCTCTGCACGCGTCAGATGATCAATATGCTCGGCGAACAAAGCCTTGATACATACAGTCTCAAAGACGAGAAGATCATCATCGCAGCGGAGACGCGTTGTGTACTGGAAAAATGTTTTGAATTAGGTAACGGAGATTTGGCTCAGGGAGTCATACGCGCCATACGCTCGGGGGCGCTCGATATTCCGTTTGCGCCCAGTCGATACAACGCGGGAAAGATGCTCCCGGCGCGTGACAATGACGGAGCGATCCGCTTGTTCCATGCGGGAAATGTTCCGTTGACACCGGAACTTCTCGATTTCCATAAGGAGAAAATCTCGGAACGTGCAAAATATGAGAATCGTCAGCCGTCCTTCCAAATGGTCATCGATGACGTGTACGCGATCAGCAAAGGACGCCTTGTCGGTCGTCCGACAAACAAATAATGACGGACAAGCGAGAGGAAGAGGTAGTATATGAAAATAGTAAAAGTGGTGTGCGCTCCAGGTCGGACGGGATTTTATTTTGACGACCAAAAGGCGATTAAGCAAGGAGCGAAGATGGACGGATTCTTTTATGACGGAGCGCCGGAAACATCCGGGTTTACCGCCATTCGTCAAGCCGGTGAATCGATCTCGCTCATGCTTGTCCTGGAGGACGGGTCAATCGCATGGGGTGACTGTGCGGCGGTTCAATACTCGGGTGCTGGCGGAAGAGATCCGTTGTTTTTGGCGGAGGACTTCATCCCCGTGATCATGCGCGATATTGCACCGAAACTGGAGGGGAGAGTCGTCGATTCTTTCCGTGACACGATGGAAGAGTTCGAACGGATGACCGATCGCGACGGCAACCGTCTCCACACGGCGATTCGTTACGGCTTGTCGCAGGCGATTCTCGATTGCGTCGCCAAGACAAAAAGCAAGCTCATGTGTGAGGTGATCGCCGAGGAATACGGGACAACTGTCAGCGAGGAGATGATCCCGATCTTTTCACAGACAGGCGATGCGCGCCATGACAATGCGGATAAAATGATTCTCAAGCGCGTACATGTTTTACCGCATGCGCTGATCAATAACCTTGAAAAACTCGGACCGAACGGAGACACGCTCGTCGAATACACGGCATGGCTTCGCGATCGGATTCTACGTTATCGACAGGATCCCGCGTATCATCCTGTATTTCATATCGATGTCTACGGCACCGTGGGCTTGTTGTTCGGATACGAGAATATTGAAGTCATCACCGATTATTTAGAGCGGCTCGAGAAAGCGGCTTGCCCATTTGCGCTTCGCGTGGAAGGTCCGATCGATGCGGGTTCACGTGAAGGTCAGCTCGAATGGCTTGCGAAGCTGACGCGGCTCGTGGACGAACGCGGCATCAACGTAGAACTTGTCGCCGATGAGTGGTGTAATACGGTTGACGATGTTCGCGCATTTGTCGATGCCGGCGCCGGGCATATGATTCAGATCAAGACACCCGATCTCGGGAGTCTCCACAATACGGCGGATGCCGTCCTCTATTGCAAGGAGAAGGGCGTCGGTGCATATATGGGAGGAACGTGCAATGAGACGAACCGGTCGGCGGAAACTTGCGTTCACGTTGCAATGGCAATGAAACCGGACCAAATTCTCGCCAAGCCTGGGATGGGCGTCGATGAAGGCGTCATGATTGTCTACAACGAGATGCAACGCATTCTCGCACTTCGCGGAGCAAAACGATGAACAGTAAACAGATGAAAAGGGCGAGAGCGGGTACGCTTGAGTCGGGCGATGTGCTCGTGACGATTGAACCTGCCGACTCGCTCGAAATAAAGCTGCATTCACCCGTCATCAATCAATTCGGCGATGCGATCATGCGATCGGTTCGCGAAGTGATTGATTCATTCGGCGTGACAAGCGGGACGATATCGCTTGAAGACCAGGGAGCGCTCGATTGTACGATACGTGCGAGGCTCGCCACGGCGATTAGGCGTTCTTTTGAAGATGAGGAAGGGGCGTAAGCGTGAAACGGTCATACCTTTTTTTGCCGGGCAATCAGCCGACCATGCTGCAAAATGGTGCCGTGCTACCTGCCGATGTACTTATTTTTGATCTGGAAGATTCCGTCGCTCCTGCGGAAAAGGATGCGGCGCGAGAGCTTGTTTCGTCGGCTCTCCGTTCCATTGATTACGGGAGGCGCGGACTCGCCGTGCGCATTAACGATATTGAAAAACCGTATATTAAAAAAGATTTAGAGGCTGTCGTGACAGCGGGCGCTCGCTCCGTCATGGTGCCAAAAGTCAACAGCGCCCGTACGTTGCATCACGTCGCCGTGATGCTCGATCTGATCGAAGAGGAGTATGGCATTGAAAAAGGACGTACAAAGGTTATCGCTTTGATCGAAACAGCGCTTGGCATCGAAATGGTCTTTGAGGCGGCAACGTCAACTCCACGCGTCGAAGCGCTGGCGCTGGGAGGCGAAGATTTGTGTGCCGATCTCGGTTGCCCGCGTACGAAGGAGGGGACAGAGCTTTTCTACAGTCGGTCAAGACTTCTTCTCGCGGCGAGGGCTGCCGGCGTTGATGCCGTCGATACTCCTTTTACGGATGCGCGCGATGAGGAAGGCTGTTATGCCGATACGGTCTATGCACGTGGTCTTGGATTCGACGGAAAACTCTCGATCTCACCCCACCATTTGCGCCCGATTCACCGAGCTTTCACCCCGACAGAAGAGGCGGTTGCCTTCGCTTTAGAAGTCGTTGACGCCATGGAGAGGGCGAAGCGCGAGGGGCGCGGGGCTGTTTCACTTCGCGGGAAAATGATCGATTTGCCCGTTTTGAGGCAGGCTGAGAGAACACTAGAGCTGGCTCGGGCGAGTGGCATGTTCACGGCTGAAATGGAGGGAGCACCAGAATGACACGTCAGACAAAAATAGTGCCGTCTTTAAGAGAAGCGATTCGTCAGTCATGTCTTCGCGACGGCATGACAATCTCTTTTCACCACCATTTGCGCGAGGGCGATCGTGTTCTTCAAACTGTTCTCACCGAATGTTCGGTATTAGGTCTAAAGGATTTAACCGTCAACGCGTCGGCGCTCATGGGTTGTCACCGATCGATTCTCGACTTTGTACGTGACGGAACAGTGAGCGGCATTGAGTGCAACTTCATGCACGCACAAGTCGGGCAAGAGATTTCTCGAGGCGCGCTAGAGAGAGAAGTTGTTTTCAGAAGTCACGGGGGTCGTCCCGCGGCGATGGTTCGTGGAGAATCGCACATCGATGTCGCCTTTATCGCAGCATCTGCGGCAGATGCTGCCGGTAACTGTAACGGTAAACAGGGAAATGCCGCCTTCGGTTCAATCGGTTATGCGATGCCGGACGCCGAGCATGCACAATATGTCGTCGTCGTGACGGATCAATTATTCGAGTACCCGCTTCTCGACGCGTCAATCTCCGAGGAGTCGGTCGATGCCGTTGTTGTCATCGATTCGATCGGAGATCCTGAGCGTATCATGTCGGGAACGACACGCGTTACGCGCGATCCAATCGGTCTTTTGATTGCGGAACAGGCTGCAAAAGCGATCAGCGCGTCGGGATTGCTCAGAGACGGTTTTTCTTTTCAGACAGGTGCGGGCGGAACCTCGCTTGCGGTTGCTCAATATCTCGGCGAAATTATGAGGGAGCAGGGGATTGTGGGACGATTCGCCTCAGGAGGGATTACCGGACTGCTTGTTGACTTGTTGCGCGAAGGCTTGTTCGAGACGCTTCTCGACGTCCAGTGCTTCGATCGTGAAGCCGTTCTGTCGATCGGTGGAGATGCACGCCATGGCGAGATTAGCGCAACACGTTACGCGAGCCCTGCTGCCAAATCGTCGGTCGTCGATCGCCTCGATGTCGTCATTTTGGGCGCGACGGAAATCGATACCGATTTTAATGTGAATGTCCATACAGACTCGAATGGCGTCATCATGGGCGGTTCAGGCGGACACAGCGATACGGCGGCAGGTGCGAAACTTTCGATCATTGTTGCGCCGCTCATGCGCGCCAGGCTTCCTTTGATTGTCGATCGAGTCGGCACGATCTCGACGCCCGGAGAAGATATCGATCTGCTCGTTACGCAGTATGGACTCGCGTGCAATCCGAGAAGATCGGAGCTTTCCTCGAGGCTTGAGCGTGCAGGACTTCCCGTCGTGTCGATACACGACTTGAAAGCGAAAGCGGAGTCGATCACTGGCATTCCCGCACGCGTTATTCACAGGGGTCGTCCCGTAGCGCGCGTCGTCAGTCGTGACGGTATGTTGCTCGATACGATCGCCATGATCGAAGATTGATTCATATTGAACGCGAAAAAAGCGGTCACGCAGATGAATAGCCCTGAGTGACCGCTTAGATTATTTCTTTTAGATTATCCGTTCGCCCTGACCGTTACCTCTCCTTGCGTTCCTACTCACTACTTCACTTTAAATCCTCTTCAGTCGGCCACTTCAGTTGTTTTTCTTTTTTGCACTTGTCATAGTGGGCAAGGAGCTTTTTGGCAGTTCCCGAAAGAACTAGAAGCGCCACAATGTTGGGGAGTGCCATCAGTCCGGTGAAGAGATCTGCTAACATCCAGATTATTTCACCATCAAGGAGCGTGCCGACGACGAGAAAACCGATCGCAATAATGCGGAACATACCGACAATAGATTTTTTGTCGCCCGCCAGCATTATGACGTTTGATTCGGCGAAGAAATACCAACCGATAATCGTCGTCAGAGCGAACGATGCCAGCGAAATGGATAAAAAAGCGCCTCCAAAAGTGCCGAAGCCGATTGTAAAACCTTTCTGAGTCATTAATGTGGCTTCTTTTGCCATCTCAGTTGCCGGGATTGAGGGATCGTAACTTCCGGAGGTTAAGTTCACCATAACAGTTGCGAGGCAGATCATGAATGTCGAGACGAACACTCCGATCATCGCAATGAAACCTTGTTCCGCGGGATGGTCAGTGCTTGCGACGGCGTGTGAGTGAGGTGTCGACCCCATGCCGGCTTCGTTTGAAAAGAGGCCGCGTGCGAGTCCAAGTTGAACTGCCTTTTGGATTGTAATACCGAGAACTCCTCCGCCGATCGCTTGAGGTGTAAAGGCACCGACGATAATCATCTTCAGAGCGGGTAGGAACATGCCGATGTTCATGAAGATGATAATGACACTGCCTAAGATGTAAGCAAACGCCATCAAGGGGACAACCTTTTCGGAGAAACCGGCGATACGCTGCATACCGCCTGTCAAAATGACACCGACGATTGCTGCCAATCCGATGGTGATCCAAGTCCCCGAGAGTTTAAATGATTCACTGAGTGAGGTGACGATGGCGTTCGACTGCACCATCAGACCCACAATCCCGAGCGCGATGATGGTAAAGATGGCGAACACGATCGAAAGCCATTTAGATTTCATGCCTTTTCTGATGTAGTAGGCGGGACCCCCGACGAGGTGCCCGTCCTTTTCTTCGCGATAATACTGTGCGAGCACCGCCTCGGAAAAAATGGTGGACATGCCGAAAAATGCCGAGAGCATCATCCAGAAAGCAGCACCGGGACCGCCGGAAGCGATAGCCGTCGCGACACCGACAATATTGCCGGTGCCAACTTGGGCGGCGATGGCAGTCGCTAAAGACTGAAACGGGGTCATGCGACCTTCCTGTACAGGGACTTTGTTCTTAATATCCCGGAACAGTTTGCCGATGCTCGGAAAGAGTCTCGTGACTTGTGGAAATCGAAGTCTGATGCTCATGTAGATCCCGATGCCTATCAGCGCGAACAACAAGACGTAGTCCCAGAGGTAATCTTTGATCGTCGTTAGAACTTCCATCATGGCGATGCCTCCTTCTTCGGCGAGAGATGCGGCTCAATGAAGCGACGGTACAAATAGACGCACAAAACGATCGTGATGGATCGGACAAACGCCGCAATCAAGATTGTCAGAAGGGACGTATCTTTCCATACCTCTGCCGCATAAAGAAAGCGAAGGAGGTATTCGAGTGCATTTCCTCCGAAATCGCATATAACGAGTGAAAAAACGAGAGGAATTTTATAAATACTCTTGTTCAGCTCGACCGTATATCGGTAGAGGATTCCGTACCCGATGTAAAAGAAAAATTCGAGCAAGAGCGAGCCGGCGAACTTTGGTGTGATCGCCATCCCGCCTATGGCAGCGACGACTACACGCAACAATCCGACGAACAAACCTGAGAAAAAGGCGAGTCGCAACACTTTTTTCTTCTTGAGAATGAGGTAGCCGGTCATCATGACAACCATACCGAGGGTGACACGGAAATCTGAATCGCCGACGGGGATATGCACTAGCGAAGCAAGTGCGGTGAGTAGCGCGACAAGTAAAGTCGTAACCATACAGATGCCTCCTCGAAATACCGTCCGTGAAACTGCGGACACAACAAACAACAACCTAAGTGTATTATAACAAAAGGCGGCATAATACTCACCATATTTGAATAATTAGCACATAGAATTCCTGCGATTTACCGTACCGGTCTTCAAGGATCGTGCCTCCTCGTAAACGGCAAGCACCTTATTTACAAACGAAGTTACACCGTATTCGTGAGCCTTTTTTACGGCTGCCCGGCTTCGCAAAGCTCTTTTCTCATTCGTCTCCGTCAGGAGCGTCGTCAACCCGAGATCGAATGACGTTTCGTCGTGAAAGGAGATGCCATTCTCTTCGTTGAGGACGCCGTCGAGACAAGCGTCTTCTTGTACGAGTAGAGGTAGACCGGAGGCGAGCGCTTCGAAGTAGGTAAGTCCCTGTGTCTCACTCTGTGATGCACTTAAGAACAGATCCGCCGCCGCATAGTATTGCGGGACGTTTTCCATGCGGACGGGTCCAATATAGTGGATTCGATCCTTATGGGGACTCTCTTCGATAATTCCCTTCACTTTGCCGGAGGCAGGACCGTCCCCGACGAGCATAAAGTGTATTTGAGACCATAAAGGCATCCGTTTTTCGATATAGGTCGTGAGTCTTTCGATTTGTTTCTCCTGCGAGATTCGACCGACGTAAAGCAGAAGGCGATCATCTTCACTGATGCCGTATTGCTCTCTGAGGTTACGTCTCGCTTCAAGGTTATTTTTTGTTTCATAAAATCGGTTGAGATCGATGCCGGTCGGGATCACGCGTATCGGGACGTTGACGCCATAGGTAATGAGGATGCGCTTTGTCTTCTCGGTTGGAGCGATCACGATGTGCGCCGCATTGCAGAAACGGCGACTCTCTCTACGGACATACCAGTGGACAAGTTTTTGCCTGAGCCCGCCCTTTCTTGTGCGCAGCTGATCATTTATCCAGTCTTCATAGAGCGTGTGAAACGTATGGACATGGGGGAGGTCATTTTTCTTTGCGATGCGACGTCCGAAATTGCCGATACCGAATTCCGTTTGAGTATGGACCAGATCGAGTCCCATCGTTTCGATTTGGCGCTTCAGAATCGGATGAAATGCCAGTGTCATGCGTTTGGCGCTGAAGAAAGGTATGCTGACGACGCGGAAGACATTTTCTTCATTGTCCGGTTGTTCCGGGTCTGTCGTCGTCACAACAAAAGACTTATATCCTTGTTTCCTCAAACCATTTTTTAAAAGAGATGTCGATGTTGAAACGCCACCGATTTGCGGGTAATAGGCATCCGTCATCAAAGCTATGCGCACAAAAAGAACCTCAATCTCAATATTACACCCTCATCTATGAGCGGTATGAAAATTTTAGCACTGATAGCTTGAATTCTCGTTCGACAAAGATGAAATCATTGTTAAGAAAGAGCAGTCTAAACTCCGCTTATGATTGCATGAAGATTATTATGTTCGAATCGCTATTGACGGTCAGCGTGCCACGGTCTGTGTTTTCGCGGCGCCATTCTGGAAGACGAATGACGTACTGAATTGCTCGCTCTTTTTCATAAATTCAAGTGTATCGCGAACTGTTTCACGTATTGGACGTGTCGTGTATCCGAGCGCTTTACGCGCTTTTTCATTTGAAAACTTACCGAAACTGTTCAATGTATAAAGCGAATAGGAAGTGAATATTGGTGGCGTTCCCGTCACCTTGCTGCTCCATTCGACAAAGGGAGCGGCAATCTTTGCCAGAAAGCGCGGGACCGTAATATTAAACTGTTTTCTCCCTGTCATCCTGGCTGCCATGTTGACAATGTCGCGGATGGGGTAGTACCCGCCTGACAAGATATACGCTTCTCCCGCCTTGCCTTTCAGCGCTGCTCTGATGATGCCGTCCGCCACATCGCGGACATCGACAAAGTCGTAGCCTCCGCTGACCATGCCGGGAAGTTTTTTGTCGACGAGTCGTCTGAAAAGACGTGTCGTATGGCTGTTGAGATAATCATAAGGTCCGATGATTCCGCTCGGGTGGACGACGACAGCATCCATCCCTTCCTTTGCGGCGTCCATGACAAGCTGTGTCGCTATCGCCTTTGTCTTCGCGTAATAGCCGTGCACTGTGTCGGGGTCAAAATGATCCACCTCACGGATAGGTTTACCGGTTTCAAGCTCCGGAATCGCATGGACGGTGCTCGCATACACGAAACGCTTGACGTGATGCGTTTTGGCGACCTGAAGCATGTTCTTGGTCCCGTTGACATTGATGTTGTATGTGCGTTCATCGGGCTTGCCGAAGATTGTGACGTAACCGGCGAGGTGCAATACGATGACGTCTAGATCATTCGTGTCGGCGAATAAGGGCTCGATTGAGTTGCGATCAGTGATGTCGCCGCGCACGTATTCAATGTCGAGACCTTCGAGCGAGAGCGGCGTATCCTGCTCGATGATAAACGCACGCACACGCTGTTCCATACCCTTGAGCGCGCGAATGACGTTGGTGCCCAAGTGACCCGATGCGCCCGTTACAAGCCAGATTGTGTCTGATTTCATATGTTCCATGTCAGTGAAATTCACCATCCCGTAAAGAAATTACATCGCCGATGTCCGCCGCCCATTTAGTTTAGGTTAGCAAATACTGTTCCATATTTTGTGCAAAGAATGTGAAACAATGGATCGAGATTGTGTCATTTGGCGCAAAGCAGCGCGAAGAGTTGTATTACCGAGGATAGCCGTGATGTGGAGATTGTGAGACAATGTCAATAGCATTTCCAAATCTGTGTGGTCTAATTGATATCTGTGATTTGAATAGAGAAGGAGACTGTTATGTCATATTCGGATAGAATGCAGAGAAATCACTTGTACAGCGTGTTGCTTTCGCCACGAGGCGCGCCTCGCATGGTTGATCAGGGGACGCAAATCGCTCAGCAGTATCTATCGCCGTTTGATCGCTTGATCGGGTTGATCGGTGACAGCGGATCCGGCAAGAGCATTCTTCTAAAAGGTATGTTTCCCGGTCTTGAGCTGACGAATGATGATGAGGGTGTCAACGTCAGACCGCTTCCGATCATGCATCAGGACGATACGGGGTTTTTTACACCGCACACGTACCATCTCGACATACGCTTTGAGATGGCATTTTACCAACCGCACGAGCTAGCCGACGCGATCAGGCTTGCCGACGAACGCGGCAAGCGCGTTGTCATTGAACACTTCGATCTTATCTACCCATATCTCGGTATGAATGCGCACTTGTTGATTGGGATAGGCGAGGAAATAATAGTGACGCGTCCGAGTGTTTTCGGACCGGAACCGGACGATATCAAAGAGGTTGTCTTTGCTTCCATCGGTAACCGGCGCATGGCGCATACGGCGGATGATCTCGTGGAGTATTGTCTCATCGATCGTCGCGTCTACCACTTCGATCATTACGACGTGCGTAACGGCTTTATCCTTTCTTTTCACGAGAAACCCCAAATCGATCTTAGGGAATTGGAGGCCGACGTCAAAAAGCTGATTGCTCAAGATCTGCCGATCTCGTATCTCGACAATACACACATTCTGATCGGTGACCAGCGACATTACTGTACCGGTCCGCGCATGCACGTCAGCTCAACGGGAGAGATTAAGGATTTCCAACTGTACCACGAATTTTTAACACATCGGATTACGAGAGACTCGCAAATTCTTGGGGTCGTCAATATGCCCGAGGAGATCGTGCTCTCGGAGCTCAACTCACTTAAGCTCATGTCGTTTGCGGGTTCTGAAAGTAGCAAATAAACATTACGGACAGTTCTTGACGCCGGCAGGTGATTGAATTACGAAGAGTCACGTGTTGAAGTTGACGGTCGTGATCGAATGGTCGGTGTACGCGGTTGGACGATACGGGATGGCAGGGAGGGCGGCACGATTTCCGGACAACGAAAAGTAGTATCACTTGACGAAATTCTCGCGGCGCGTGATCGGCGCGTTGAACGACAGGCGTCTATGAGTGCTTTGCACCATGTGCCGATCTTGTCGTTTACACTAAATATGCCGGGGAACGTGAAGCGGACTCCACTGTCTTCTTTTTTCTTTGATGATCGGTTGATGCGATTGAAGGCGCAATTGCGGGCAATGGGTGCAGTGATCGTGGAGGAACTCGTCCTGTCAGAACCTACCGGCGATGAGGCAATACTCGCCGTTTCGCGTTTATCCTCTCGACCTTTAAAAGAATTGGCGATGGTGATGGAAGAGCGTTCCATTGCCGGTCGTCTGTTGGACCTCGATGTTCTTAATGAAGACGGTACTCCAGTAAAACGCACGTCGATCGGCGCGGTACCGCGACGCTGTCTGTTGTGCGAACGACAAGCGTCAGTTTGCAGTTCCTCACGGGCGCACTCTCCTGATGAGCTGAGGGATAAAGTGACGGACATGCTTGAACAAGCTGTTTTTGATGTGCTTGTTGATGACGTCGTAGCGATGGCGGGCAAGGCGTCGTCTTTTGAGCTCATGGTGTCGATAAAACCGGGGCTCGTTACTTATTCGGATTCCGGCTCCCACTCCGATATGGATCGGTTCACTTTCGCTAAGAGTCAGTCGTCCATTCTCTCGTACTATAGAGACGCCTTTTGTGCTGGCTGGGAAAGCATCGAGGACGGCATGAATATAGCAAATCTCCGGCTGAAGGGCTTGGAGGCTGAGCAACGTATGTATCAGGCGACGGGCGGCGTCAATACGCACCGCGGCTGGATCTACATAGCGGGGATATTGACGGCGGCGGTCGGTCTGATCTTTGCTTCGATTTTGCGAGAAAGTGAGCGTTCATGCTCGGAGGGCGGTGTGCCCACAGAGATACGTTCGAACAAGGCTGAAACATTAATATCCGATACTGTTTCCTTAATTGCGCGGGCACTTGAGGACTCGCTCGAATCGCCGCTTTTCGAAAATATCCGTCGAAACATGGCGGACCACTGCATGTACACGACACAGCGCGCGGCGAGATCTTTGTCGCATTCTCATCTTCGCGGGATTCGTGAAGAGGCGGTCTCCGGTTTTCCGAATATCTTTCGTGTGGGTTTGCCGATTCTGCATCGATCGTTTAAGCGAGGTGAGAGTGAAGATCTGGCAGGACAGAGAGCAGTTCTTGCGTTGTTGGCGTCAACGGAGGATACAACGCTCGGCAAGCGTGGCGGGAGGCAAGCCGTCATGAATGTGCGTCACCATGTATTGACGGCTCTTGGTCTCAAAAATGAACCGACTTACGGGAAGCTCGTCCAAGCAGTATTCGATCTGACCGAAGGAGATCTTTATTCGTATCTCAAGGCGCTATCTGAGCATTTTCTTGAGTTTCGTCTGAGTTGCGGAGGCGTTGCCGATCTCCTTGCCGGCAGCTTTTTGACACATGAATTATGTCTCTTAACTGATAAAATACTCACGTACTGTTAATTCATTGACCGTTGTAGAGTCGTTGTAAAGTTATAGCTTAGGGTTATTGATTAGTCTTATGGCATAAGTTGCTGGTCTGACGTTCTATTGTTATAATAGCTGGAAGCGGATAATGTCTGTCTGCGTTTTTGTGTGTTGGAAAGGATTATATTATGTCAGAGTCTCCCTCTGAAAAAGTGACTTCACCGGACGATACGACGCAAGATATTTTGAAATCGCGACGCGGTTTTTTGCAGGTTTTCAGAAAACTGTGCTTTGGCAAGTCATCGATCGGGCGCTATCTTTTCTACGGTCTACCGATCGTGGTGTTCGTGCTGACTGTCACGATTTTCGTCGTTAGTATAACCACCGTCAATCCCGTTGAAGTTCCTTTCCAAGATTTCAGGGGCAGTGAAAATCAACAAGGCGGTCAGATTGATCGCGATGCTCTGCCCGATTTTAACGCAACCGAGACGACGGATACGAATGATGCGACGTCTACACATGCAACAGTTGAGGTGACGCTGCCGACGAAACCCCCACCTCACATCGTGCTGGCGTCACTTGCAGAATCGGATGTTTCGGAAACGACCGAAACAATGACCGAGATCGATGCGCGTGTTCAGGGTAGTACGCAATATGTTCTCAATCACCAAGTGTACGTACGCGAAGGTCCGGGCAGAGAGTACCCCATCGCGGGTTTCGGACTGCGCGGCATGTCCTTGATTATTTTAGAGCTTGGTGAGGAATGGTCGAAGATCAGAACTGAAAACAGCCTTGAAGGCTATATGTTGAATGAGCTGTTCGGTCCCGTTCGACCCCAGAATGTCGTTGAAGAAATCGGTATGGGGAGATACATGTACATCAATACCGATGCTGCCAACTTGCGTGAAGGTCCGTCGATAGATACAGAGAGAATTACAGTCGCTTATAGAGGCGAGAAAGTCTATCAAATTGCGACAAACGGCGGTTGGTCGCGCGTTAAAACGGAAGGAGGCATTATCGCCTATGTCCGTAACGACCTGATCAGCGAGACGCTGCCGGTCGATCCGTTTGTCAAAACGAACAGATCGATTTACGTTGACACCAATGTGGCAAATGTGCGCAAGTCGGCGACGACCAATTCCGCCGTCATCGCGCAAGTGCGCCGCGACGAGCGTTTAACGGAATTAGAGACAAACGGCTCATGGTCAAAAGTGAAATTAAAGGATGGTACGATCGGCTATGTGTACGGTGAACTCTTGACAACGCTGGAACCAGCACCGAGCGGTTTTAAGAAGGTATCGGGAACCGTTTATGTCAACAGAAAATACGTCAACATTCGCTCAAGACCCACCACAGATTCATCAATTTTGACCGTTCTCCGTTACGGCACTTCATTGAAACAAATCGCCGTAGGGACGCGATGGACTTTTATCGAATACTCAGCAGGTAAGCGAGGATATATCAGATCCGATTTGATTCTCAAGACGAAGCCGACGGCAAATTCAGGAACGAACCCGACACCGTCCACGCCTGCCAATGACAAAAATGCTGCACGAAGGAAGCAGGTTGTAGAGGTAGCGCACTCGCTCTTAGGGACACCTTATATCCTTGGGGGCGCTTCGACGCGAGGTGTCGATTGCTCCGGACTTGTCAGATACGCCTGCAGTGCGGTTGGTTACAACATGTTCCACGGCGCGACGGGTCAGGCGCAGCTTTACGGTACGAAAGTGTCGTTCTCCAAGCGTGATTTCTCGCCGCTGTTGCCGGGCGATCTCATCTTCTTCAGCAAGGGAACCGGTTATTACCACGTCGGTATCTATGTGGGTGACAATCACATGATTCACGCGACAAGTCGCAATGGCGTACATATCGTCAACTTGATGAAGTACGCCGAGAACCCCGCTCTCGTCAAACGCGTTCTTCCTGTTAAGTAGAATACTGTGAACAGGACACGTTCGACATCAGCCAACGAGCACGATTCGGTGAAACATCGCGTTGAAAAACGCGATGTTGATTTTATCTCTGTTGTCGTTCCTTTTTACAACGAATCGGAACAAATACTTATGACGCTCGAAACAACTGAATGCGTGTTGCAGACACTCGATATAACGTATGAAATCGTTGCGATTGATGACGGTTCTGTCGACTCGACATGGCGGGAACTGTCGAAGTATACAATGAAATCTCCAAATGTGAGAGCCATTCGTTTGTCCCGCAATTTTGGAAAGGAAGCCGCGATCTGTGCCGGTCTCTCCGAGGCGATAGGCGATGCCGTGATCTTGATGGACGGTGACTTGCAACATCCTCCGCGCTATTTTCCCGAGATGATAGCTCTTTGGCGCGAAGGGTATGAAGTAGTCGAAGGTGTCAAGACATCGCGCGGGAAGGAGTCGCGATTTGCGCGTTTTACTGCCAATCTGTTCTACGGAATTTTTGCTAAATTATCAGGTATCCGGTTGAAAGATACGTCTGATTTTAAACTCCTCGACCGAAAAGTCGTTGATTACTGGAATACGTTCACGGAGCGCGATACATTTTTCCGCGCTTTGTCCTCTTGGATGGGTTTTAAGCGCATTACATTTCCGTTTGAGGTCGATGAGCGTAAAGTCGGAAGGAGTAAATGGGGCTTTCTTAAGCTCGCTAAGCTGTCTTTAAATGCTGTGATCAGCTTTTCGTCGCGTCCGCTCTTGCTCATCAGCAGCCTTGGAGTCATTTTTCTCGTGATGTTTTTTGTTTTAGCTGTTCAAACACTCATTCGGTATTTCGGCGGTAATGCGGCGACCGGTTTTACGACGGTCATTCTGCTTCAGCTCCTCATAGGCAGCATCGTTCTGATCAGTTTAGGACTCTTGGGTCTTTATGTGGCGAGTCTCTTCCGCGAAGTCAAAGGGCGTCCGCGGTTTTTCATCACGGAGACAACCGATACAAACTTTAATACAGAACCGGAGCGTGACACAGGCTCCGAAGAGTGAAGGGCGTCCTGAAGGTGATATGTCATCGAAATCGTGATCTTCTCGCGGATTTTCTCGATACATCCTCTATCAGGGGAGGCGTTGATTTCCACTTGCACTCAACTTATTCTGATGGAGCGAAGACGCCATTTGAAGTCGTGGCGACCGTTATGGAGAATGGTCTGAAAGCGTTTGCACTGACAGATCACGATACGATGGCAGGGACGGGAGAGATTGTTGAAGCGCTGACACAACTCGGACAGTCGTCGCAGCGCGAAGAGCATGGAAATTCCACAGATAATCTGCCCTTATTCGTTCCCGGTATTGAGTTCAGCGTGATGCAGGGCGATTGTGAAATTCATATTTTAGGTTATTTCACGGAATACGACCCGCCCGGACTTTCCATATATATTGAAGAGCAGGCAAAGAGCCGTGAGCGGCGTAATCATGCGATGCTTGAGAAATTGAGATCACTCGGTTATGACATCCGACTCGATGATCTTATGCATTATGGCGAGGAGCACACGCTTCCCGGACGCGTCCACATGGCGCTATGGCTCGTTGAACACGGATTTTTCCGCTCTGTCAACCATGCTTTTCAAGAATTGCTTGGCGTAGGTAAACCGGCATTCATTCCCAGAACGCGACGCTCAGTCGGCGAGACATGTCGTGAAATCGCGCGCGCCGGCGGCTTGAGCGTGATCGCTCATCCGCACCTATACGGTTGGACTGATAACCCGGAGTTGTCCTCAACGCGCGAGAAACTGCGCGAGCGGATCGTTCAATTGGCGGAAGAAGGCTTGACCGGAATTGAGTGTTTTCATGGCAAGGCGACACCGGAAGAGCAACGCCTTCTTGCTGATATCGCTTCAGAGTTTGGGATGATTCGCACGGCAGGATCGGATTGTCACGGACGAACTGATCATCACGCACCGATGTACAATCGTTACACGTCTTTCACGCATTTAATTTGAAAGCGGGGCTTAAAGCTTTTGTTCCCGTCATTTTGACAAAACAAGCCAATTCAAATAAAAAATAATGTACAAATACATAACTGCAAGCTGTACGCAATAAGGGTAAACTGAATGCGTTGGTTTAATAATTGATATGCCGATAATTTGATAATCTGCCGGCGATGCCGGTGAAACCTTAAAGTGAGGATAGTAGAATGATCATTTACGACAAGAAAACAATTGACGATGTGGAAGTAAAGGGGAAACGCGTATTGTTGCGTGCGGAATTTAACGTTCCACTCGATAAAAAGACAAACGAAATTACGGACGATAGGCGCATTCGCGCCGCTCTTCCGACAGTCCGCGCTCTCGTTGAACGCGGTGCGCGTCTGATCATCGTGTCACATCTCGGTCGTCCAAAAGGGTTTGACAAAGCACTGTCACTTGAACCCGTCGCGGTTCGGCTGTCGGAGCTTTTGAACCGTGAGGTCATGATGGCGGAAGATGTCATTGGAGACGATGCGATTGCCAAAGCGGCGGAGCTTAAAGATGGAGAGATTCTGCTTCTCGAGAACGTGCGTTTCCACAAGGAGGAGACGAAAAACAACCCGGATTTTGCGAAGAAACTTGCCTCGATGGCGGAGGTTTACGCGAGTGACGCTTTTGGCGCCGTCCACCGCTCTCACGCATCGACTGCGGGAGTCGCCTCATTTCTCCCTGCTGTCGCAGGTTATACGATCAACCGCGAGCTTGAAATGCTCGGTAAGGCTGTCGCCGACCCCGTTCGTCCGCTAACGGCGATTCTCGGGGGATCGAAAGTTTCCGACAAAATCGGCGTTATTCGTCACCTGATGAACAATGTCGACAATCTCTTGATCGGCGGCGGAATGGCTTACACATTCCTTGCCGCACAGGGTTATTCGGTCGGAACCTCGCTTTGCGAAGTGGACAAAATCGACCTTGCTAAAGAACTCTTGGAACTTGCTGATAAGAAAGGCGTTCAACTACTTCTTCCAATCGATACTGTCGTCGCTGATCATTATGGTGAGGATGCGACAGCGACTGTTGTTCTTTCCAGTGAGATTCCTGATGATGCAATGGGGCTCGACATTGGTCCGGATACGATTCAGCTTTTTGCCGAGACCATTCGCCAATCGGGAACGATCGTGTGGAACGGTCCTCTCGGCGTCTTTGAATTTGAAGCGTTCAGTAACGGTACACGTGCGATCGCACAAGCTATAGCGGACTCGAATGCCGTGTCCATCATTGGTGGCGGCGATTCGGCGGCAGCAGTGGAAAAATATGGGCTATCTGCGAAGATGGCGCACGTATCTACGGGCGGTGGCGCCTCTCTTGAATTTTTGGAAGGCAAAGTCCTGCCCGGTATCGATTGTTTGCTTGACCGCGATCCCCGATCACTCGTCGCGGCGGGGAATTGGAAAATGAATCGCGAAGTGCCGTCCGAAGCGACAGGATTTCTCGAAAAATTGTTGCCTCTCGTCACCGATTCGAAGGCGAAGGTGATCGTCGGCGTTCCGTATACGGCGCTTGATGCCGCCGTGTCATTCTGCAGCGGTACTCCGATCCGTATCGCCGCTCAAAACGGATGTCACTATGACTCCGGCGCCTATACGGGTGAAGTGTCGATGTATGCGCTTGCACGCATGCACGTCCCATATGTGATCATCGGTCATTCCGAGCGTCGCGCTTACGCGGGTGAGACGGACGAACTCGTCAACAAAAAGTTGCTGTCGGCACTTAAATGGGGCGTACGCCCGATCGTCTGCTGTGGAGAATCCAAGGAACAGCGTCGTGCCGGTGAGACGGCGGAACACCTCGTCTCGCAAATTGAGCGAGCCTTTGAGGGCGTACCGGAGAACTCGCTTTGCCAAGTGATGGTGGCGTATGAGCCGATCTGGGCGATCGGCACCGGCGATGTCGCGACGGAAGAGCAGGCGCAAGAAGCGTGTCTTCTGATCCGAGAGGTTCTCGAGAGACTATATTCTCCCGAGGCGGCTTCGCTCGTGAAGATCCTCTACGGCGGGTCGATTAACAGCGAGAATGCCGCCGGGTTGTTTGCGCAATCAGCCGTTGACGGCGGGCTCGTCGGAGGAGCTTCCTTGAAACTTGACGAATTTGCGGTTATTGCGAACGTTTAACGAAAGTGTAATAGAACGAATGCTAAGAAAAAATCACCGCCCCGTAGCACTGATTATCCTCGACGGATGGGGTATTTCGGATGACCCCTTCGGGAATGCTGTTTTGGCTGCCGATACACCGTTCTTGGATCGCTTGTTGAAGGAGTGGCCAGCCGCCAGGATCAAGACGAGCGGCAGCGACGTCGGTTTGCCTGACGGTCAGATGGGCAACTCCGAAGTCGGACATATGAACATCGGAGCCGGTCGTATTGTCTATCAGGATCTTTTGAGAATCAGCAATGCCATAGAAGATGGGACGTTCTTCGAAAACGAAGCATTGCGTTCCGTGATGGCTCGCGCGTCGTCTAATAATAAGACGCTCCATCTTGCCGGTTTGTTGTCGGACGGCGGTGTCCACAGCCACCTGGAGCACCTTTTTGCGCTAGTCGACATGGCGAAGCAAGAAGGCGTGGAAGATGTCGCGATCCACGCATTCTTCGACGGGCGAGACACACCGCCCGAATCGGGAATTCATTATATGACGGCTCTGCTTAATCGGCTTGATGAAGTAGGACTCGGTCGCGTCGCGACTCTTTCCGGTCGCTACTACGCCATGGATCGTGACAATCGATGGGATCGAGTGGAGAAGGCGTACCGGTGTCTCACGACCGTCGACTTCGACGGTGTGCGTGCACGCGACCCCATCGAAGCGATTCGCGCTTCGTACGAGCTGGGTGTTACAGATGAATTTATCGTGCCTGTGCTGATGGTCGACGAGGACGACGAACCCATCGCTCCCATACAAGAAGGTGACAGTTTCATCTTTTTCAACTTCAGACCCGATCGTGCACGCGAACTGACGAGGGCGTTTTGTCAACCTGGGTTCGACAAATTTCCCGTTATCAAATCTCCTCTAGGGCTTCACTACGTGGGCATGGCGGAGTACAGCGCCGATTTCAGTACATTTCCCGACTATGAAACAGCGTATCCGCCGGAGGAATTGACAGGCACGTTCGGTGAGGTTGTATCCAATGCCGGGTTGCGCCAACTTCGTATCGCGGAAACGGAGAAATACGCTCATGTCACTTTCTTCTTCAACGGTGGCAGAGAGGAACCTTATCACGGGGAAGAGCGTATCCTTGTTCCGTCTCCAAAAGTAGAAACATACGATCTTCAGCCTGAGATGAGTGCGCTCGAAGTGACGGATAAGTTGTTAGAGACGCTCGATAGGGATTCGCCGGATGTCATCATCTTGAACTACGCGAACGGCGACATGGTCGGTCATACCGGTGTGTTCGACGCAGCCTGCCGCGCTATGGAGACAGTCGATAAGTGCCTTGCGAGAGTTGTGCCCGCGATACTCGAGCAAGGTGGCGTCGCACTCATTACGGCCGATCACGGCAACCTTGAGGAGATGATCGATCTTGTCAACGGTGGACCATTCACGGCTCATACGACAAACGATGTGCGGCTCATCGGCGCGGGGTTGGATCAATGCGATCTTTCCGATGGAAGATTGGCGGATCTTGCGCCGACGATGCTCGAGCTTTTAGAATTAGAGCGATCGCCCGGAATGACCGGACGCTCACTTCTTACATGTGCGGAATGAACGTCGCGATGTGTTCAAGGTTATGACAAAGGCGGCGTGTTATACTGTTTGAGCAAAAAAACAGCTCGACTTGATTAATGGGGGAGAACAATGGCAAAGAAAAAGAACTTTGTAACGATGGATGGAAATACGGCTGCTGCCCACGCGTCTTACGCTTTTACCGAGGTGGCGGGGATCTATCCGATCACACCGTCTTCCGGAATGGCGGATAGCGTCGACCAATGGGCGCAGCAAGGCAGGAAGAATATATTCGGTCAGCCGGTTCATGTGGTGGAGATGCAGTCGGAGGGCGGCGCGGCGGGCGTCGTACACGGCTCTCTCGCGACGGGCGCTCTGACAACGACGTATACGGCATCACAGGGTTTGCTCCTGATGATTCCCAATATGTACAAAATGGCTGGCGAACTCTTGCCGGCGGTATTCCATGTAACGGCACGTGCCGTTGCGGGTCACGCGCTTTCCATTTTTGGTGACCACAGTGACGTGATGGCAACGCGCCAAACGGGATTTGCCATTCTCGCATCAAACAGCGTGCAGTCCGCTATGGATCTCGGAACCGTTGCACATTTGTCCGCAATTAAGGGGCGCGTTCCGTTTCTGCATTTCTTTGATGGATTCAGAACGTCGCACGAGATTCAGAAGATTGAAGTGCTCGATTATGACGACTTGAAGGATCTTGTCGATATGGAAGCCGTTCAAGCCTTCCGCGAGCGCGGTCTGACGCCCAACAAACCCACATTGCGCGGGACGGCTCAGAATCCCGATATTTTCTTCCAGGAGAAAGAGGCTGCCAATCCCTATTACAACGCTTTGCCGGATATAGTCGAATACTATATGGATGAAATTTCAAATCTGACGGGTCGTCCCTATAAACCGTTCGTGTACCACGGTGATCCGGGCGCAAAGGAACTTATCATTTGTATGGGATCTGTTTTTGACACCGTCTGCGAGACTTCCGACTACCTGAATGCGAACGGAAGAAAGACGGGAGCCATTCATGTACATCTATACAGACCGTTCTCCGTCAAAAGACTTCTCGCTGCCATTCCCGACACAGTTGAGAAGATCGCCGTTCTCGATCGCACGAAGGAACCTGGCGCTTACGGTGAGCCGCTCTTTCTCGATGTCGCCGCAGCCATTGCTGAAGCGGGGCGCGACATCACGGTCGTAGGCGGTCGTTACGGTCTCGGTTCAAAAGATACGAAACCGGCTCACATCGCCGCCGTTTACGATTTGCTCGCTGAGGATAATCCACAGCCGCGCTTTACGATCGGCATCCATGACGACGTAACGAATCTCTCGCTTTCTATTGGCGATGATATTCAAGTGTCGCCACCCGGAACAGTCGCCGCGCGTTTTTGGGGTCTCGGTTCCGACGGCACGGTCGGCGCAAATAAAAACTCGATCAAAATCATCGGCGACCATACGCCGATGTACGCCCAAGCATATTTTTCCTATGACTCGAAGAAGTCGGGCGGCGTGACGATTTCGGATCTGCGCTTCGGGCACTCGCCGATTCGCGCGCCTTATCTCGTCGGCAGCGCCGACTTTGTCGCATGTCACAACCAAGCGTACGTACACCTATACGACATGCTTAAGGCGTTAAAAAAAGGCGGATCGTTCCTGCTCAACACGACCAGAAGCGCTAAAGAGCTCGGCGAGTTTTTACCGGGGCAGGTCAAACGCTACATCGCGGAGAACGACATTGATTTTTATATCATCGATGCCGTACGTCTCGCGCAAGAGATCGGGCTTAGAAACCGCATTAACACCATTTGCCAGGCGGCATTCTTCAAGATTACCGAAGTGATTCCCGTGGATGAAGCGGTCAAACATATGAAGGCGGCGATCGTCCGCTCTTACGGCGATAAAGGCGATGATATCGTCAGCATGAACTACCGCGCCGTCGATGCCGGTATCGCTGAAGTACAGAAGGTTGATGTACCCGCTGATTGGCGCGATGCGGAAGATGATCCCGTCAAGTTCCGCGAAGCGCCGGAATTCGTTTTGAATATCGCCGATGTTATGAATCGTCAAGAAGGCGATTCGCTTCCCGTATCGACGTTTACCGATTATGCGGACGGCACATTCCCGATGGGTACATCTCAGTATGAGAAGCGCGGCATTGCCGTTAACATTCCGAAATGGATCCCCGAGAACTGCATTCAGTGCAACCAGTGCGCGTATGTCTGTCCGCACGCCGCTATTCGTCCATTCCTGCTCAACGAAGAGGAGAGGGTGAATAAGCCTGAATCTTTTAAGACAATAAAGGGCATGCGCCCCTACGATGCGTACGATTTCCGTATGCAGGTTTCGGCGCTTGACTGCACGGGATGCGGTTCTTGTGCGAGGACGTGTCCCGCCAAGGAGAAGGCGCTCGTCATGCAGCCTCTCGAGGACCAGCTCGAGGAAACAAAAAACTGGGAGTTCGCAGAGACGCTGTCGGCGAAAGAGAATCCCATGAACAAGACATCTGTCAAGGGAAGTCAGTTCGAGCGTCCGCTGCTTGAGTTCTCCGGTGCTTGTGCCGGTTGCGGCGAGACGCCTTACGTGCGTTTGGCGACACAGTTGTTCGGCGACCGCATGATGATCGCGAATGCAACAGGCTGTTCGTCAATTTGGGGCGGCTCGGCGCCGTCCATGCCGTACTGCGTCAATGAAAAGGGATTCGGTCCGTCATGGGGCAATTCGCTGTTTGAAGACAATGCGGAGTACGGGCTCGGCATGCACCTCGGTGTCAAACAGTTGCGCAATCGCGTGACGGAGTTTGTCTCTCAATTGAATGGGAAAGACGTTCCCGGAGATCTTAAAAACGCCATCGGTGTTTGGTTCGAGCGCAAAGACGAGAAAGAGCCCGCGCGTGAAGTCGCGGACGCGTTCCTAAACGCATTGAACGAGGCGAAGCTCGTCGGCGATGCGGCGGATCTACGCGAGAAGATTCTCGAACTCCAAGACTACCTGATGCTCCGTTCGACGTGGATCATAGGCGGCGACGGTTGGGCTTATGATATCGGCTACGGCGGGCTTGACCACGTGCTGGCGTCCGGCGAAGATGTCAACGTTCTTGTCCTTGACACTGAAGTCTACTCCAACACGGGCGGTCAAGCCTCGAAAGCGACGCAGCTCGGTGCGGTGGCTCAGTTCGCCGCGGGCGGCAAAAGACTCAAGAAAAAGGATCTCGGCATGATGGCGTTGTCATACGGTTACGTCTATGTCGCGCAGATAGCTATGGGCGCCAACCAAGCGCAGACACTCCGCGCCTTGCGCGAAGCCGAGGCGTGGAACGGTCCCTCGCTCGTCATCGCATACGCTCCGTGCATCAACCACGGTATTCGCGGCGGCATGTCGGAGACGCAACGTCGCGAGAAAGATGCCGTGGAGACAGGATACTGGCATCTGTGGCGCTACAATCCGCAGGTGATGGCGGAAGACGATACGAAGAATCCGTTTACGCTAGATTCGAAACCGCCTACGAGAGATTATACGGAGTTCTTAAAAGAGGAAGTCCGCTATACATCGCTTTACAAGAAATACACGGCAGAAGAAGTCGACGAGATCTTCGCACTTGCGAGAAAAGCCGCAGAAGAGCGTTATCGCAGCTATCTCCGCCTAGCGGAACAAGACTGAGACGATGCCGCGATGATGGCTTGTTTCTAGTTGGACGAGCAGATCAAAAACATAGGCGGGCGCTTATCCTTATGTGGGTAAGCGCCCGTTTGACACTGTGGAAATATGATCAGTTTTTATGAGACAATAAATGTCCGGCAAATCCTGTTACAATCAAATAAGACAAAGAAAGGGGAGGACCTCATGAGAATCAAAGACAGTCGATCCATCATCTTCAGCGATACGCCTGTGCCTGATCTTTTCATTCAGGATATGATGCCGAAATTGAGCGGGAATGCTGTCAAGAGCTACCTCTTTCTCAACAGCGTCTTCCAAAACGGATCTCGAAAAGCGACGCGCGCTGATCTTGCCGATCGCTTGGGCATTTCCGAAGAGGCCGTTGACGATTCTCTCCTCGAATTGCAGAGCATGCAGCTCATCACGGTGGGCGATCACGATATTTCGATCAACGATTTGAAGATGCAGGAATTACAGAAACGGTATCGACCGGTATCATCATCGACGCCAAAAGAGATCGTCGGACGTGAAGAAGTCCATAAGGAGCGCGAGGAGATCGTCAATCAGATCAATATGACGTTTTTCCAAGGGATGATGACGTTTACTTGGTACGACCACATCGATCGGTGGTTTGAGGTTTACGGGTTTGATCCTGAGGTGATGTTTGTTCTCTTTCAGGAGGCTGCCAATAATAACCGTTTGAACGGACCCGGCTTCGCTATGCGCGTCGCGGAAGACTGGGCGTCGGCAGGCGTCAGAACGTACGAGCAGCTTTCGCGCTATTACACGCATTTCATGAAGAAGAATGAGCTGAAGGCTCTAGTCGGCAAACGTTTGAGGCGAAAAATGACGGAATACGACCTCAAAGACGTCGACATGTGGATAGACGAGTTCGGTTATGGAGAGGACATCATTGAGGAGGCTCTTTCGAAAACGCGCGGCGCTTCCAACCCGAGTGTGCGTTTCGTGAGCGCCGTATTAAAGGACTGGTACGATCGCGGCTTAAATACGCTTGAAGATATACGAGCATATGAGGAAAAACGTGCGGCTGAGATAAGCGCTCTCCAAGGGAAATCCGCTTCGCTGAGGCGTGATAATCGAGATAATTTTACGCTTGATTCGGCACAGGATGACGGCTCGGATATCGGTACGGGTGTCAGAATGCCGCGTCTTTTGTCTGAAACGGCGGATGAGGAGTGCGATTGACTCTTGCTTTTATCGAGGATTAGCGGAACATATGACAAATCTAACAGACAAAATCAATAGCAAGATTATCAGCGTTTACGAGAGTCGTCGACATAACGCTTTTAACGCACGGGATGCGCTGGTTGCGTCTCTCTACGCGCGCCACCCGGAGCTGAAAGAGCTTGATATTAAATTACGCAGTGCGGGGATCGCTCGGCTTTTTTCTGCATTTGACCCTGAAGGCGTTGACAGTGCCGACTTTGATCTTATTGCGTCGGAGCGCCGAGCTTTTATGCGCGAGCACAATATCGAAGACGGATACGAAGAGCCTGTCTTTTTCTGTCGCGCGTGTAAGGACACGGGACGCATTCGGGATAAATGGTGTTTTTGCAGGAGACAAATACTGCAGGATATTATGCCTGCCTATTTCCCGGATTCGATGTCTTCCGGTCACACGTTTGCCGAATTCAATCTTAATCTTTACGACAGTGCGACTTCCGACCGACGTCACGCTTTATCTGCGCGCGACGTCATGGCGAAGAACCTTCAAGCCGCTCAATTCTACACATCTAATTTTTTTCAGCTGAAGGATCGACAGCTGTTTTTCAGCGGTGATCCCGGCACGGGAAAAACTTTTCTCATGCAGTGTATCGGTCACCGCCTGATGGAGGAAGGTGTTGCCGTCATCTATATCTCCGCTCCTAATTTATTCGATCTTTTAACGCGTTACAGGCGTTTACAGCAATCTTTTCGACCCGATCCCGACCAGCTGGAGGAGGCGACGATGCTGTACAATGCTCTGATGACGTGGGATCTACTGCTTCTTGACGATCTGGGGACGGAAATGGCGACGCAGGAGACTTTCGCTCAGTTGCTCGGGTTGCTCGATACGAGACACAACCGCCAGCTCGCCACGATTATCGCTTCGAATCTCAAAGTGCCCGATTTTGCGAAACAGTACGATAGTCGCATTGCAAGCCGTCTGAAGGGCAACTTCCTGATCTACAGTTTTCCGCCCGGAGACTTGAGACTCCGACATCTGAAGGCTGACGTTTGAGGACGGCTATATGCGAATCGGTGTCGATCTCGTCAGTGTCGAAAGGTTTCGTAAAGTATTGGACCGCCATGGCGAACGCCTTTTTGCGCGTGTCTTTACGGAGCGCGAACGCACTCTGTGTTCCGGCGACACCCGTAGGCTTGCGGGACGTTTTGCCTCGAAAGAAGCAGTTTCTAAAGCTTTGGGTACGGGTATCGGTCGTCTTGGGATTTCTTTTCAGGACATAGAGATTGATGCAGACGACATGGGCGCGCCTATTGTCTTGTTGCATGGAGCGGCGAAAACGAGATTTTCCGCGTTAGGCGGTATGTCTGTTGCGCTCAGCATTTCCCATGAAGACGAGTACGCCGTGGCATTCTGTGTTGTGGAAGTCGATGTGTCAATGCGACATGAAACCGCCATGAATGAAGGAGTTCCTTTCGATGAATGACGAGAAACTTTCGACAGGACAAAATGACACCAAAAGTGACCCGTCGGAAGCGAAAACATCGCAAGAGAGGATAACGATTCGTCGTGGTCCCGGATATGTCCCGGGGCTTCTTGAGTCTGCTGAGGAGATTCATCGGAAGAAGCCTGTCTACGTCGGTGCGACGAGACGACGAATTCCCCCCTGGGCTGTTGCAATGACCGTTTTTGTGACGTTGATGTTGGGGCTCTTTCTTATTGTGCCTAAAGTAGTTGAGCGGAATCATGTTCATCCAACCGTTGTCGCGCCGACAGTGACGGGACCGACGGAACCTGTTGAACCGCCCGGACAATTGACAGCCGTTGTAAAGGTATCATTCGCGCCGCTTTTTGATTCGACGGAGTCGCGTGCTGCTCGTGTGGCGGAATTGCTTCTAAATGAGCCTGTAACCATGCTCGATACCTCTCATCGCACGATGATAAAAGTGCGTACGTCGGATGGGACTGTCGGCTTTGTTTCGCGCGATCAGTTAAGTGCGGACGTAGAGTCTATATCGGCGACGGGAGCCGTCATGAAACTGGTCGTACGAACGCCGTTTAAGCGAGTGATGACGCACGCGCGCAGCGGTTCTTTGCTTGTCGAGGCACCGATGGGGACGATCCTTTATGCTGATTACCGAAAGGGAGATCTGCTACGTGTCAAATTGCCCGATGATCAGGTCGGCTGGGTGAATGCTACGGGTCTGTTGTTGCTCGATCCTCTCGAAGAGATCATGTCCGATCAATTCCATGAACAATTCTCGTCTGCGCTTATGGCATTTTATAATCGACCGCTCGTACCTGGAGGCGTGACGACGCGGGGCATCAGTCCCGAAGGCGCCGTCTTTATAGCGGCGAAACTGAATGGGTTGGAGCTTCCGCGCACCTTGGACAAACTGGTTCTCATAGGTGAGAATGTAACTCTGATGAAGGACGAAGAGGGGAAAAAGGATCTGAATGCGCTTTCCGTAGGCGACTTGCTTTTTTTTCACAGACTAAGTGATCCGTCGGTGCTTGAGTCCGTCGCCGTTCGTGTAGACGACGGTCAATTGCTCGTGGCATTTCCGAATCGACAAACGCTTCAACTAATCGATATCGAATCAAAACAGGCACAGGAGCTGGCTTTACGCGTCACTGCCGTCCGCCGACTGCAACCTTAGTTCTCCGTTGAAACAGCGGAATGAGCGATAATTGAACACTTGCCGCCAAGCTGAGGCATGTCGCCTTAGTCATTATTACAGTTTCAATCCATCACAAACACGGCGTGTCTGTCATAAGTTTTTGTTGACTTTACACAGTCCAGTCGTTAAAATACGATTAAAAGCAAGTAAAAATATAAAAGCGTCGTGCGCTTTTTTGCCGGCGCATGTTTTCTTGCAAAAAATGAAGGAGCGAAAAGATGAAAAAGTTATTTGCATTCTTTCTTGTCGCACTGATGGTCCTTTCCGTCGTCGCGTGCGACAAAAAGCCTGAGGATAAAGCCGATGTCTACAGTGTAGTTCACTTGGTCAACGGCAACCTCGGCGACAAATCGTTTTTTGACTCCGCCGACTCCGGTCTCAAAAAATTGGAGGCGGACGGTCGCATCACGTTGAAAACGATCGAGATGGGCGGAACGGATGCTGACCAGCCGAGATGGCAGGAGACCTTGAATGAGGTCGCGGATAGCAAAGCGTATGATCTCGTTATTTGCGGTACATACCAGATGCCCGAATACCTGAAAGAGACGGCGACTGCATACCCCGATCAAAAATTCCTCATCTATGACGACACCACGTTCGTCGGTGAGAATGACAACGTCGTCAACGTCAGCTACAGGCAGAACGACATGGGTTATCTAATCGGTGTCTATGCGGCGGCGATGACGTCGAAAATAGACGTAGACAAAATCAACCCTGAAAAAGTCGTCGGATTTATCGGCGGCGTTGACAGCCCCGTCATCAACGACTTCCTGTACGGTTTTCTGACAGGCGTCAAAGCGACGGATCCCGAAGTGAAAGTTGATACGCGCTATGTCAACAGTTATGTCGATACGGCGACGGCGAAGGAGTTCGGTCTCGCGATGATCAACGACAACAAAGTCGATATCATTTGGGGTGTTGCCGGTTTGTCAGGCAACGGCGGAGCCGAGGCGGCACTCGAGTCGGGTAAAGCTTGGTTCATCGGTGTCGACTCCGACCAAGAACTCACGCTTTCAGACGAGCTTGCTGCGATTACCTTGACATCGGGACTTAAAAACGTCGGCAATTCGATCGTCTGGATTTTCGACGAGTGGGATGCCGGTCGCACTTACTGGGGCAAAGAAGTTAACCTCGGACTCGTTGAGGGCGGCGTTGGTTTCGTTTCAGACAAAAATTTCAAGAACATTGCACCAAAAGACGTTCAGGATCTCGTTCTCGCCGCGGAGAAAGCGATTCGCAACAAGGAAATTGAAGTTCCTTCCGCCATCGGCGACGATACGAACGGGGTCATTGCACTGCGCGATGAAATGCAGCCGTAAATGTGACGGGTGTCGTCTGTAGACGTTGTGATATCTCTGTGTGATATCTGAACGAAAGAAGGGGGATCTGCGCGCGGATCCCCCTTGCGTGCGTAAAGGGCGCTCGCAAAAAGTTGTGGAGACAGGAGAGCGAAACGCATGGAAGCAAATGAATTTGTCGTTCGCATGGAAAAGATCACGAAGATCTATCCGAACGGCATCGCCGCGAACCGCGACGTCGATTTTGCCATCAGAAAAGGTGAAATACATGCCCTCATCGGTGAGAACGGCGCTGGTAAGTCGACTCTGATGAAAATTCTTTTCGGACTTGAGCAACCGACCGACGGCACGATTTATCTGAACGATGAACGGGTTACCCTCTCATCACCTCTCGAGGCGATCAGCAAGGGTATCGGCATGGTACATCAACACTTTATGCTCGTTCCCAGCTTGACGGTCGCCGAGAATATTGTCCTCGGGATGGCGCCTACGAAGGGTGGTCTTTTCATTGACTATAAAGAGGCAGTTCGCCTGACGCGCGAATATTCGGAAAGATACAATTTGTTCGTTGAGCCCGATGCACGCGTTGCCGATATCGCTGTCGGCATGAAACAAAAAGTCGAGATACTGAAAGCCCTTGTGCGCGGTGCGCAGGTCCTGATTCTCGACGAACCGACTGCCGTCTTGACGACGCAGGAAACGGTTGAGTTATTCCAAGAGTTGAAAAATCTTAAAGAGCAAGGTTTCACGATCGTTTTTATCTCACATAAACTGAAGGAGATAAAGGAGTTGACCGATCGCATTACGATCATGCGCGCAGGTCGCTCGGTCGGTGTTTATGATACAGATACGATCTCGGAGCAGGAAATATCGCGATTGATGGTCGGACGCGATGTTGTGCTGAGAATGGATAAGCCTGAATCCGTTCCGGGTGAACGGGTTCTTTGTGTCGAGGATTTGCATTACATCAATGAATGGGATAAAAAAATGCTCGACGGGATTTCGTTTTCCGTCCGTCAAGGCGAAATAGTCGGCATTGCGGGCGTAGAGGGAAATGGGCAGCGCGAACTTGTCGATATTCTATTTGGGCTGAAAGTGCCTGATTCCGGCGATGCGACGATCGACGGTCAATCGCTTATCGGTCTGCCGCAGGCGAGAATCAGGACGCTCGGCGTCTCGTATGTCCCGGAAGACCGCATGACTTTCGGAGTCGCCCAGACGGCGAATATTCAAGAGAACATGGTCTCTGACCGTTTTAGCCAAAAGCGTTTTAATAAAGGTCCGCTGTTCAATATGAAATCGCTCTACGACGAAAGCGATAAGCTTATCATGGATTATGCCGTGCTCTGCAAATCGCGCTCCCAAGAGGTCGGCATGCTCTCCGGAGGTAACATCCAGAAGGTCGTCGTCGCGCGAGAGTTTTCAAGTGACCCCATTCTCATCATTGCCGATCAGCCGACGCGCGGTATCGATGTGGGTGCGACGGAATTGATCAGAAATAAGCTTGTTGAGTTATCACGCGCAGGGGCTGCCGTACTTCTAGTGTCGGCAGATTTGAATGAAGTCATGGAATTGTCGGACAATCTCATCGTCATGTATAACGGTCAGATTGCCGGTTACTTTGATGACGGACAGTGGGACGATTTGATGATGGGTGAGTATATGCTCGGACTAAAACGTCAGAGCGATGAAGAGATCAGGAGGGCTTGTCATGCGTGATAAAAGGATGGTTCTCTTCGGCTTCGTACGCGGAGCCGCGGCAATTGCGCTTGCACTTGCTGTCGGAACGATTTTTATCTTTCTCAGTTCGGATGAGCCGTTTACGGCACTGAAGTACTTATTGATTGGACCTTTTGTAAGTTTTCATGGCGGTGTCACGGCGTTCAATACACAGAATTTCTACCAAGTTCTCGCCGCCATGATTCCGACCATCTTCACCGGTCTCGCCGTTTGTGTTATGTTCTCCGCGAATCAATTCAATCTGGCGGCGGAGGGATGTGTGCTTGTGGGCGGATTTGTCGGAGCGCTCGTCGGTATCTATGTGAATATGGCGACAGGTTGGCACGCTGTTATCTGTGTGCTCGCGGCGACCGTTGTCTGTGGCTTGATCATGTTGATTCCGTCCATTCTCAAGGTAAAGCTGGGGGCAAGCGAGATGGTGACAAGCCTGATGCTCAATTTCGTGTTGCTGTACATCGTACTCCATTTTCTCAATTACCATTTTGCTGACCGGTCAAAGGGTGCGACAATGACGTATCCTTTCTTGGACTCTGCGAAGATATCTTCGATTGTCCCGGGCAACAGTAAACTGACGTGGGGCTTTGTCATCGCACTTGTCATTTCTTTTGTTATTTGGGTCTTCATGTACCGGACGCGCTGGGGATACGCGATCAGGATGATCGGAATCAACGAATCGTTTTCCCTCTATTCCGGTATGAATGTCGGAGGAACGATCGTTTTATCCTCGGTGATCGGTGGGATGTTATCGGGGATGGGAGGAAGTCTCGAGGTCCTCGGACGTTACAACACGTTCGTGTGGCGGGAACTTCCAGGTTACGGTTGGACGGGTGTGACGATCGCGATTTTAGCAAAAAATAATCCCGGTCTCGTGCCTCTTGCGGCGTTCTTCCTAGCCTACCTGAACAAGGGCTGTCAATTGATGTCAACCCACAGCGACGTCCCGAGCGAGATGATCGACATTATTCAGGCGGCAATTTTCCTGTTCTTCGCGGCGGAGCAATTCCTGTCAGGTTACAGACAAAAACTTGTTGTCAAGACGACGCGCGAGGAATTGATGAGAGCCGAGTCGCTCAAGGCGACGGAAGGAGAGTGATCATATGTTCGGACAATTTTTCCAGACGATTTTCCAAGCTGATTTTCTGTTCATTATTATCAGGATCACCGCTCCCATTCTCTTCGCCGCTCTGGCGGCCGTCATTTCTGAAAAGGCGGGTGTCGCCAACATCGGTCTTGAAGGTATGATGATGATCACGGCGCTATTCGGTTTTCTATTTGCTTATTGGACGCAGAGTTGGGTGGTCGGTGTTCTCGGAGCGATGTTTGTTGGCATCTTGCTGGGTTTGATGATGGGGTTCTTTTCATTCAAATTGAAGACGGACATTATCCTCTCCGGTATTGCCGTCAACATGCTGGGGACGGGGGGGACGATCTTTCTGCTCTATATGTTTACCGGTCTTCGAGGCAATACGGGGGCACTTGTGTCGCCGAATATACTCATCCCCACGATCGACATTCCTTTAATCAACAAAATACCCATTCTCGGAGATATTCTTTCGGGACATGCCATCTTGACTTACTTGGCATTTATATTCGTTTTCGTGATGCGCACTTTTCTCTACAGGACACCTCTCGGGCTCAAGATCCGCGCTGTCGGCGAGAACCCGAACGCCGCTTCAAGTGTCGGCGTCAGCGTGATAAGAATGAAGTACATTGCGATCGCCATGTCCGGTGCTCTCGCAGGCTTGGGCGGCGCCTTCATGTCCATGTATTATTCTCAGGGTTGGAACCAAGGTATGGTTGCCGGTCGAGGCTTTATTGCGCTCGCGGCTCAGGCCATGGGAAGAGGGGAACCTGTAGGAGCTATGTTCTCTTCGCTTCTCTTCGGTTTGGCACAGGCGATGAAGACGAAAGTATCGGGATTGCGCGGGATGGCGAGTTACAACTATTTGATCGAGATGATTCCTTACGTCGTGACGATCATCGGACTCGTCTTCTATGCAGTAAGCATTAAACGGAAAGCCCGTAGACACCAACTGCGACCGATTAAGGAAAAACTGCAATAACGGAGTGACAAGATGATGAAAATACCCGTAATTCTCGATGGCGATCCGGGTCATGATGACGCGATCGCATGGGTTCTCGCAAACTCTCGTCCGGAACTCGATATTCTCGCGGTCACGACTGTCGGCGGCAATCAGACGCTCGCGAAGACGACGTACAATGCCGGTCGTGTCATGTCGCTGATCGGGCTGGATGTGCCTCGTGCGGCGGGACGCGCCAAGCCGCTCCTCTGCGATCTGATCGTCGCGCCAGGCGTCCATGGCGTAACCGGGCTTGATGGACCTGAGCTGCCCGAGCCTGCGCGCGATATGGTCGAGGAGGAAGCCGTCGAACTGATGTCTCGCATTTTGGAGACGAGCAATGAGCCGATTGTTCTCGTGCCGACAGGTCCTTTGACGAATATCGCGTCGCTTTTGTTGTTGCGTCCCGATTTAAAAGAAAAGATCAAGCACATTTACATGATGGGCGGTGGCATTACGAAAGGTAATTGGACGCCCGCAGCGGAGTTCAACATTCTCGTCGACCCTGAAGCTGCCGATATCGTTTTTCGCTCGGGGTTGCCGATTACGATGGCGGGACTCGATGTAACGGAAAAGGCACTCGTCCATCCGGAAGATATCGAACGTATCAGGTCGGTAGGAAATGAGATTGCACATATCGTTGCCGGCTGGCTCGAGTTTTTCTACCAGTTCCATCAGCCGCTGGGATACGAAGGCGCACCTGTTCACGATGCGGTTGCGATCGTGGCGATCGTACGTCCCGATCTTCTGACGATGTGTGAGATGTACGTAGAGGTTGAGCTTATAGGCGAGTATACGCGCGGGGCGACGGTGGGTGACATTTACGGTTATCTTGGACGAAAACCGAACGCGGCGTGCATCATGGACATCGACCGCGAAGCGTTTATTGAACTATTGATCGAAGCAGTCGTATCGTACGGAAAGGGAATGTCGAGATGAAGAAAATACCTGTCTGGTTTGATTGTGATACAGGTGTCGATGATGCCATCGCGCTTATTCTCTTAAGTCAACTCGATTCGTTTGACGTTGTCGGCGTTTCAACAGTTGCCGGTAACGTCGGGGTCGATAAGACTACCGACAACACGCTTCGAGTACTCGATCTTTGCCGGGTGTCGTACCCCGTTTATCGAGGCGCGGCGCAACCGATGATGCGCAAACAGATTACTGCGTCCTATGTGCACGGTGAAGACGGTCTTGGCGGCGTCATTTTGCCGGAATCTGAACGCGTTCCGGAAACACTTCCCGCGTGGGATGCGCTCTATCAGGCTGCCGTCAAACATGCCGGCGAACTCGTTCTGATCGCCGTCGGTCCGATGACGAATATCGGGCTGACGCTCACGAAATATAAAGACTTTCCGAACCTCATAAAGAGAATCGTCATCATGGGTGGCGCTGCCGTGGGCGGGAACGTAACTCCAGCTGCCGAGTTTAATATCCTCGCCGATCCTGAGGCAGCCGCGATGCTCTTCGATTGCGGCGTTCAGGTTGAGATGTGCGGGCTCGATATGACGATGAAAGCGTATCTCACTCGTGATGAGCTCGATGACTTGGCAGAGCTCGGTACACCGCAGGCGACCTTTGCGCGGGACTGTCTGCAAAGAGCGCTGAAGTTCGGAGAATCGTATCAATTCCCCGGCGTCGCGCTCCATGATCCCGCCGCCGTATTATATGCTGATAACGGAGCGATGTTTGAGGCGCGACCGGCATGGGTTCGCGTCGAGACGAAAGGGTCGTGTACGTACGGCAAGACGGTGACCGATCTCTATTCCGACAAAAAGCATGACATGCGAAAGCATCTCGCCGTCATAAACGTCGATCGCGACGCATTCAAAGACCGCCTTATCGAGCTGTTCGCACGTTTCGGCTGATGCCGCGATGAATGACTGTGGTACCGGTGGATAATACGTTTACAAATGATTTTGGGGAAAACGACCGTATGGAGTCGTTTCGAGGGGAAACACATGACGACAAATGTCTTATACATTGATTGTTGTATTCGCGGAGAGGAATCTCGTACACGTCAATTGGGTGAGGCTTTTCTCTTCGGTCTCGCCATCCGCGAGACCTTTTCAGTCGAGCGGTTGACGCTTATGGAAGAACCGCTCGTCCCTCTTACAGGCGATTTCTTCTTGCAGCGCGAACGACTCCTCGCAAACGGGGAGCTGTCTCATCCTAGATTTCGCTACGCGCGCCAATTCGCATCGGCTGACCGCATCGTTATCGCCGCTCCATTTTGGGATTTGAGTGTGCCGGCTCTCCTGAAAATCTATATTGAGAATATCAGCGTGCAGGGGATTACTTTTGACGTTGACGACAATGCGGGGCTTTTCGGGATCTGTCGCGCCGAGAAAATGTTTTTCCTGACGACGAGGGGCGGGGACTATCGCGAATCACCGCTTGAGACGGGCGTACCGATGATGCGCAACCTCGCGACATTCTTCGGCATTAACGAATTCGACTACGTGGCGGCTGACGGACTCGATCTTCAGATCGAACCGCCTGAAATCATCTTGGGCCGAGCCATCCGCGAGGCGCAGGATCGCGCGGTTGTCTGGTAGCAGCTGGAGCAGATTTAGCAGCCTTCCTAAAAACTCCCATTTGACACGCTTGCGTGCTTCGTGTTATTATACCTTTTGCTTGTCGGACGCCGGAGTCTTTTTTTTTGCGCGGACAAGCTGTCTCGATACTGTAATAAGTGGAGGAAACCACCATGGCAAAACCGGGTGCACGAGAGAGAATTACGCTTGCATGCTCGGAATGCAAACAGCGTAATTACAATACAAAGAAGAATAAGATGCATACGCCTGAAAAGGTGGAGCTGAGCAAGTTTTGCAAGTTCTGCAATAAGCATACGATTCATCGCGAAACGAAATAACGGTGTACTCACGGGAGTGATCTTATGGCGAGCAAAAAGGGGAAAAGTGCGGTAGACCGCGGCAAAAAAGGAACGAAGCGCGCAGTAACGAAAAAAGACGCTAAGCCGTCAATTTTTGCACGTCTGAAAAAATGGTTTGTCAATATCATCATGGAATTAAAGCGCGTCATGTGGCCCGACAAAAAGAAACTGAAGCAGAGCACTTTGACTGTCTTATTGATCATCGCGCTTTCGACCATTATGATTCTCGTTTTTGATTCTTTGATCGGATTCATACTGCGCACTACGGGATTCTATTCATCGAAGCCTGCGACTACTCCTGAAATAACGGAACCTCCCGCGATTTCCGATACATTGAATCCCGGCGAGTCTGCCCAGAACATCGGAGCATAACGATGGCGGAGACTTCTGACAAAAACGGCCAAGAAGCGCTCTGGTACGTCATCCACACGTATTCCGGATACGAGAAACGCGTCAAGGCGACGCTTGAGATGATTATTGAGAACCGCGGACTTCAGGATATGATTCAGGAGGTTCTCATCCCTGTCGAGACTGTTCTCGAGATCAAAGACGGGAAACGTCGTACATTTGAACGGAAGATTTATCCGGGATACGTTCTCGTCAAAATGATTCTGACCGACGATATCTGGTATATCGTCCGCAATACGCGCGGCGTCACAGGTTTTGTCGGTCCGTCAAGCACGAATCCCGTACCGCTGACGGATGATGAGCTCGGCATGATGGGACTTGATTCCGATTGGGAGCCCGTCATGGATTACGACGTAGGCGATGAAGTGCGTATCATCAACGGACCCTTGGAAGGTTTCGACGGAAAAGTTGACGAGATCAACATCGATAAGAAGAAAGTGACCGTCATCGTCTCGATGTTCGGTCGCGAGACTCCTGTCGAGTTGGAGTTGACGCAGGTCATCCGCCAGCCGTAAGCGCATCTTCGCCGCAAGCACGGAAGGCGTGCTGTTTGAGATATAGATGAGACGGCAGATGATTTCTGCCTTGATCATAATTAAGTCAGTATCCTTAACAGGATTAAAAAGAAATGGGAGGTGGCTCTATGGCTAAACCGATTACCGCCTATGTGAAGCTTCAGATTCCGGCGGGACAAGCGACGCCGGCGCCGCCGGTCGGACCAGCTCTTGGACAACATGGGCTCAACATTGCCCAGTTTGTCAGAGAATTTAATGAACGGACACAAAAAGACATCGGTCTCGTGATCCCCGTCGTGATTACGGTGTATCAGGATCGTACGTATTCATTCATTACGAAAACTCCGCCGGCCCCCGTGTTGCTCAAAAAAGCATGTAACTTGGAAAAGGGATCGGGCGAACCCGATTCGAAAAAAGTTGCGACCGTGCCTTGGTCGGAATGCATCCGCATTGCCGAGATCAAGATGGAAGACATGAATGCGTCGGACGTGGAGTCTGCCGCGCGCATGGTGGCAGGAACCGCCCGCAGCATGGGCATCGTCGTCGATTACGACAAATAAGAGGGGAGGACCTGTTATGAAACGCGGTAAACGTTATATCGAAGCGGCGAAACTGGTTGATCCCCAGAAGACGTACGAACCGGATGAAGCTCTTGAGCTTGTGATCAAGAGTGCGACAGCTAAGTTCGACGAGACGGTCGAGATCCATCTTCGGATGGGCGTTGACTCGCGCCGAGCCGATCAGCAGATTCGCGGAACAGTTGTCCTTCCTCACGGAACGGGCAAAGAGATGAGGGTGCTCGTGTTTGCCAAAGGTCCTGCGGCAGACCAGGCAAAAGAAGCGGGTGCCGACTATGTCGGCGCGGAAGAGCTCGCAGAAAAGATTCAAAAAGAAGGTTGGCTCGAGTTTGACGTTGCGATCGCGACACCGGATATGATGGGTATCGTCGGTCGCCTCGGTCGCATACTCGGACCTCGCGGACTGATGCCGAACCCGAAATCCGGCACGGTGACGCCTGACGTGGCGCAAGCCGTCAGTGAGGCGAAGGCCGGTCGTATTGAGTATAGACTCGAGAGACAGAACATCATTCACTGCGTCATCGGCAAAGTATCGTTCGGCGTGGAAAAGTTGCGCGATAACTTTGACGCGTTGCTCGATGCCGTGATCAGAGCGAAACCGGCAGCCGCGAAAGGACAATACATCCGTCGCTGCACGCTGGCGAGCACGATGGGACCCGGTGTTCGCACGAACCCGAAGCTCTCGAAGTAAGACGATCGCCCATCGTATAATGGGCGCAAAACAGAATAATACCTTCAACGCCGAAGAAAGCAGGAATCGTTTTCGATATAAACAGGTCAAGCTGTCCCGCCGAGGTAGATGGACAAACTTTTTGTGCGCCCCTCTGCCATTCGCGGAGGGGTGTTAAATATTTAGAAGGAGGTAAGTGTCGCATGCCCAGTGAAAAAGTACTGGAGAGAAAGAGAAAACAAGTCACATCGCTCGTCGATGAGTTGAAAAACGCGGAATCAATCGTGTTTGCGGACTTCAAGGGTCTAACCGTTAAGCAAGATACTGAAATGCGTGCCGCTTTCAGGAACAAAGGTCTCACGTATCGTGTCGTCAAAAACACGATATCAGAACGCGCATTTGAACAGCTCGGCATCAAAGGGCTGGAAGAAACGCTTAAGGGACCGACTGCTATCGCTTACAGTTCGGAAGACGTCGTTCTCGCTCCTCGCATGGTACGTGAGTTTACCGAGAAGTTCAGAAGGCTCAAGATCAAGGGCGGCGTGATCGGCGGAGAAGTCCATGATATCGATTACATTATGGCGCTGTCCCGAGTGGAGTCGCGCGAGAATCTGTACGGTCAGTTGCTCTTCATGATGCTCTATCCGTTGACGGCGTTCGCTCAAGTTGCCGGTCAAATCGCGGAAAAAGGCGCTGAAGCAGGTGTCGAGAAGGTTGCCGATTTATTGACAACGGACGGCAAGACCGTTGCTGAGGATGGACAGAAAGAAGCAGATGACGCTGAGAAAGACGTGAAAGCTGACGCCGAGAAAGCCACTGAAGAGACGTCCGCCGAAGCAAGTGAAGAAGCCGAGAAAGACACGGAAGAAGTGTCTTCGTAGCTCTAGGACCGATGAAACAGCTGCAGCCGTATGAAAGCTGCACCCTTACTCTGTTCTCATAGAATATTAAGAACAGTAATACTAAAAAATAACAAACTGAGGTTTGCATGAGGCGACCTCGATCTACATCAGGAGGTAGACTGAATATGAGTAACGAAAAACTCGCCGGAATCCTTGAAGACGTAAAAAGTTTGACGATTCTTGAACTGAATGAACTCGTAAAAATGATGGAAGACGAGTTTGGTGTTTCTGCTGCCGCGATGGCGGTTGCCGCACCTGTAGCCGGTGGTGCCGCGGGAGCAGCGGAAGAAGAAGAGAAGACGGAATTCGACGTCGTTCTCAAGAACGCAGGACAGGCGAAAATCGCTGTCATCAAAGCGGTGCGTGAGATTACGGGACTCGGCTTGAAAGAAGCAAAAGCTCTCGTCGATGAAGCACCAAAGCCGATCAAAGAGAAGGTTAGCCGCGAGGAAGCGGAAGACGCCGCCAACAAGCTCAAGGAAGCCGGCGCGGAAGTCGAGATCGAGTAACGTTTCGATTGATAGCCGATTCGAATGGGAAAGGGAAAGGGCGGTCGTTCATGTGAGCAACCTCCCTTTCTTTGTTCATGCTATTTGTTAGCGATCGATTTTTATGTAGTTAAACCTATTACGTTCAATAAAACTTCCGAATCTGATCGTATTTTATAGCTTGAATTGAATATCGTCTTCCGCAAAATCATGTGATGGTGCTTCTTTAACTTTGTCTTTCGTTCGTTCTTTGACCTCATAGAAAAGTTCAAACTCGTGCGCCAACCTGTTCACACGCTTCAATAACTGTTTTCTTGCGATGATACCGAGGAAAGTGTTATCTCGTTCCGTGACACACAGGTAGTTGGAGTTGACTAAAACGTGGAGAACATCCTCGAAAGGGGAGTCCCTGAAAACGCGAGGTACATTATTCGTCATAACCTCTTTCACTTTTCGAACGGGCAGAAGATCCCAATTATAGTCTTCATTATCGAGCAAACCGTTGATGATGGCAGGCATGGTGATAATGCCTGCGACGCGGGACGATTCGTCCAAAACGGGAACCGATGTAAAGCCGACACTGGAGAGCAGCAATAATGCATGAAGGAGTGTGTTTTCAGTTCTAACGGTGGCACACTGAGCGGCATCAATCATCAACGAGTCTTCACCTTGTAGTAAAAATCTCCCGATATTATGTCCAATCATTACCGATCCTTTCAATTATTGCGCGCCGTAGAAGTTCTCGGCGTGTGTTTGAAGTGACGCCACAACGAGATAGTTTTACGTTGAAAGATAGGGGAGCGCAACAAAAACAATTTTTTCAAGTGGTTGTTCGAAGAAAAAATATAGCACCCCTCCTTTGTCACTATTCATATTGTACAGTAGAAGTGCAGGAAGATGGCAAACAAATTGTGAACAATGAGATCATGGATGTAACAAATTAGTCGCACATAAAAACCATAACGATGATAAAATACAAACATGGATTCTCACTTAATATAACTTGATGAAGCAAATCGCCTTGTCGATGCGGGGCACTTTGCCAAGGCGTTGGAGCTTTTGTCGGGACTTATTCAAGAAGTATCTGCGAAGTCCCCTCTCAAAGGACATGCATATTTGGTCAAAGTTCGCGCTTTGATCGGTTTGGGCAACCTTGAAGAAGCACTTCATTTGGTTGAGCAAGTGCTCGACGGAAAAGAACGCCAAGTCCTCCAGAGTATTCTTCCCTATTTTTTGCACGAACGTGCAAGAATAGCACATTTTCTTGACGATAAACGGGGTGCTATTGCTTACTACCGCGAAGAATTGCTCTATCTTTCATCATCCATGTCCCGATATTTTCCTAGGCTAGCCGATAATTACATCGCTCAGGGGACTATCTTTCTTGAATTGGGCGATCGGGCGGAATGTGACATTTACTTGATGTTAGCACATGATTATGTCGACAAAGGTACATCGGACGGGACATATGCGGCGTTGTTGACACTAATGGGGCGGTGTTGTTTGATGGATGGCGAACTGCAGAAGGCGCTCGAACTTTTTTGCGAAGCACGTGATCTATATAGAGCGAACGGATTAATTCATGAGTCGACATATTTAGAGAAGAAAATCGCTGAACTTCAACAATGATAAGAAACAGATACTTATGGGCGAAGACAAAAAACAGATACAACTGATTGCTCAGAAAACCGGTAGTGGAACAATTTTGCAAGGACCGATTGTCCCGGTCCTTTTTTCTGTTTCCGTTCCGCTGATGGTTACGAACTTGATCAATGCTATATATAACTTGACAGACGGGCTCTGGGTTGCTCAGATCTCGCTAATCGATTTCTCCGCAACGAGCTTTATTTGGCCTCCGCATTACCTTTTTGTTTCACTGGGTATCGGGATTTCGATCGCCGGCACGGCGATCATTTCACAACTGATTGGTGCGGGTGATAAGGAGCGCGCAGAATCGTATGCGACGCATGTCTTTTACTTTTGTCTTTTCCTAGGCGTGTTCTTTTCTATAGCGGGTTATTTTTTGGCGCCTTCGATTGTTAGATGGATGGGCGCGACAGGTACTTTACAGAAGTCGGCGACAACGTACTTTTCCGTTCTGATGACAGGTTTTGTATTTGAAATGGTGTATCTGTCTTTTTACGCCATTTTGGGGGCTCAAGGCAAGACGCGCGTGACGACCATAATCAGCGCGATTTCGGCTGTCATGAATATTGTTCTCGACCCATTATTCATGTTTGCCCGTGTCCCACTTATCAATGTGCCGGGACTTGGAATGGGGATTGCGGGTGCCGCATGGGCGACCGTTATCTCGCAGGCGGTGCGCATGATTCTGGGCGCTGTGGCGATTCGCTCCAATATCAACGAAGTGAGACTGCGTTTAAGAAAAACGAAGCTGACGACAATGCAATTTGGACGTCTCGTTCGTACCGGGTTTCCAACGGCATTGGGGCAATCAAGTGCGGCGCTTGGTTTTACTTTGATGCATTCCCTTATTGTTGCTTACGGCGATGCGACGATTACTGCATACGCGGCAGTCAACCGTGTTAACAGCTTTATCATGATGCCTGCTTCCGGAGTCGGCGGCGCGTTGACGCCGCTTGTTGGACAGAACATGGGTGCGGACAATCGCGAAAGGGCTCGAGATTTCGCCCGTGCCGCTTTCCGGTATATCACATATTTCACTCTTATCGGCGGTGCCGCGATGTGGTTTTTGCGCCATCCTATATTGTCGCTTTTTATTCGCGAAACGGGCGTACATGCCGACCTCGTTTGGGAGCAATCGCTGGAATACGTCATTTATAGTGCGCTTATGACTCCTGCGATGGGATATTTCAACGCGTTTTCCGGGATTTTCAGCGGCGCGGGATATCATCGGTATGCTGCTTTTCTTTCCATTTTTCGATTATGGGGTTTCCGTCTTCCGTTCATTTTCTTGTTTAAAACGTTCACTAATCTCGGATCGACAGGTTTGTGGATATCCATGCTTGCTTCCAACATTCTCATCATCCTTGTGGGTATGATTATCTACAAAAGGGGCAAGTGGTATACAGACCCCATTGTTCGCCATTAGCTGTCGTATGCCGTTGTATGCATAGACAGAACAGGTAGAACGTAATGTTAGTAAAAGGACGTTCAACGATGCACGTCTCCGCACGATTACATATAATTAATAAGCGATGAAGTGATTTGATGGTGTGCTCATAGACAAGTTCTCTCTATGATCAGATTTCTAGGCAGATGGAGATGAGGTATAGATGATGACTGTTATTTCTCAGTTTTCGGCGATGTTTCTTAAACCGGTAACGTTGCCATTTGTCTGTGCGAGTGCGCAACCGTGGGTGATCGTATTGATTGCCGTCGGCGCCATTCTACTCGTTTATTTATGGTTCGAGTTGTCTCTCGGACGTGTCTTGTTTCGTTATGCGACGAAACCTCCTGAAGGGCAGGAGGATACAGGTAGCAGATCTTACGTTTCTGAGGAAGCTGTCGCTTACTTCAAAACTGCTCAGCAGGTCAAAGAGGAACTCTTGACAGGCGATGAGATCGAACTTGAAATTGAACGAGACGGTCTTAAACTCAGAGGCATATATATTCCCGGAACTGAAAGACCGACGGGGGATCCTACGTTCCATAACGGATGTGCCATTATTGTCCATGGTTGGCGCGATGTAGGCGGGACAAGAATACTCGATGCGCGATCGTATCTCGAGGCAGGTATCTCTGTCTTTCTCCCTTCGCTTCGAGCACATATTCCAAGTGAGGGTAAGAGAATTGATGTCGGGTGCAAACACTACGATGATTTATTCGTCTGGATGGATGAAATTGATAAACGATTGGGCGAGACTGCTCCGACGTGGTACGTGTTCGACGGGCTATCGATGGGTGCAGCTACGGTGTTGACGGCAAGCGGAGACGAACGGCTCCCTGAGAACGTGGTTGCCGTTATCGCTGATTGCGGGTATACATCGCTTATCGATCAAGGTAAATGGCTTACGCGCGGTATGAATTCTATTCTGCGAGGTCCCGCCATCTTTTTCGCTAAGATTTTCTTCTATATCTTGATGGGTTATAAGCTACACGATCCGACCGCACTTACCGCCGTGGCGAGGGCGACCGTCCCGACTTTCATTATTCACGGCAGCGACGATAAGTTCGTGCCGACTTGGATGTCAGAGAAATTGATCGAGGCCTGTGCTTCCGAGCTGAAAGAGCATTGGGTCGTCGAGGGCGCTCAGCACGCCTTGTCGGCATTTGTAGCCGGTCCGGAATATCCGAGGCGAAAGCTCTCATTCATCGACAAGGCAATCTCATATAGAGAATCTCGAAAATAAAATTCTTGCCATTCGACGATCTGAAGATGATGCGCGAGGATAGGAACGATCAGAAGCGATCGGTATATCTGTTGCAGAGACGGGGATTGGTGTCTTCTAATTTATTTACAAAGTGTCTCCTCTGAGAGTCGGATAAACTGTAAAGATTCGTACGATAATTGTTTGACGTTCAACAGCTCAAGTGATAGCTTTAAGGTGTGTTTAGCGTTGCAGGTTTGTGTGTCAGAAAGGGCGGTGCAATGTCGTTGAATTACTCGCGAATGCTCATGGAAACCTGTCGTTAATCGATCGAATCAATCGATCGGATTAAAGGATGTGTCGGTCTATTTCACTGCCCCCCAAAATGATTTAATAAAGGAGTCCCGACGATGGAATGGAATGTGCAAAAGATGAAGAAGCAGGAGCGTTTGCAGCGCGCCTCGCATATGATGCGCGGAAAGATCATTCAAGCTGAGAATATTGTTCCTGTGTTGGAATCAGTTGTCTATCCGAACGATCGCGTTGTACTCGAAGGGGACAATCAGAAGCAGGCGACGTTTCTTTCGCAGGCGCTTGCATCGGTAGACCCGGCGATCGTGCACGGTCTTACTATGATGATTCCCGCCGTTTCCCGCGACGAGCACCTGGACCTTTTTGAAAAGGGTATTGCGAGCGAACTTAACTTCGCATTTGCAGGCATGCAGAGCGTGCGGTTGGCGAAGATGCTGGAAGACAATCAGTTGAGGATCGGATCGATTCACACATACCTGGAATTGTATGCGAGGCTGCTTGTCGATCTCATCCCCAATGTTTGTCTTGTCGCCGCGGAGATGGCAGATGAAGACGGTAACCTTTTTACTGGGTACAGCACGGAAGATACGCCAATCCTCGTCGAGGCGACCGCATTCAAGGACGGTATTGTCATTGTGCAGGTCAACGAGATCGTAGGAAAGGGCGCCTTGCCGCGTATCGATATCCCGGGAGACTGGGTCGACATCATCGTCCGCTCGGACGAACCGTATCAGATGGAAGCGCTTTTTACGAGAGATCCTGCGAAGATTCGCGACTCGCATATTTTGATGGCGATGATGACGATCAAGGGGATTTACGCCAAACACGGCGTGATGTCGCTCAATCACGGCATCGGTTATAACGGGGCTGCAATCGAGCTTATTTTGCCTACGTACGGTGAAAGCCTCGGCTTGAAGGGCAAAATTTGCCGTCACTGGGTACTCAATCCGCACCCGATGATGATCCCTGCGATCGAAAAAGGTTGGGTGGAGAGCATCTACGCATTCGGCGGCGAAAAAGGTATGGAAAAGTACACGGAAGCTCGCTCTGATATTTTCTTTACCGGGAATGATGGGACGCTCCGCTCCAACCGCGCTTACGCACAGTTGGCAGGACTTTACGGCATCGATTTGTTCCTTGGCGCGACGTTGCAGATGGATTATCTTGGCAACTCGTCGACGGTGACAAGCGGTAGGCTGTCCGGATTCGGCGGTGCGCCGAATATGGGTCACAACACGCGAGGGCGGCGTCATTCATCGCCGGCGTGGAAAGAAATGATGGCGAACCCCGGTCGTTCCCTCATAGGCGGGAAAAAGCTCATCGTCCAGATGTTGTCGAGTAGCGGACGGTTCGGTAATAATTTCGTGCCGGAACTCGACGCCGTCGAAATCGGTCGAAAAGCCGGTTTGGACAGCGTGCCGGTCATGGTTTACGGTGAAGATGTGACGCATGTCGTGACGGAGCAGGGGATTGCGTATCTCTATCTCGCTGAGAGCGAAGATGAGAGGACGACACTGATGGGCGCCGTTGCGCAAGGGACACCGATTGGCGATATGGCGAGTTCTGCTGTGGTTGAAAGGCTGAGAAAAGCCGGCAAAGTCGCGCTTCCCGATGATCTTGATATCGACCCCGCGCTTGCGACGAAAGACCTCCTCGCGGCGAAATCGCTCGAGGAACTCGTCGAATGGTCCGGAGGTCTTTACGAAATCCCCGACAGTTTTAAGAAATGACAATTAATGAATTGAAAGATAAAGGAGGATACGGACTTGCTTGATGATAAACAACAGGCATTGCTCGACCTGAAGAAAGCGCTTTCTTCAGGTGGTGGTGAAGCGGCGATTGAACGACAGCACGCACGCGGGAAGATGACGGCGCGCGAACGTATCGAGAAGCTTCTTGACGAAAAGAGTTTTGTCGAGACGGGGTTATTCGTCAAACACAGGGCGACGAACTTCGGTATGGATACGAAAAACGCCCCGGGTGACGGTGTTGTGACTGGTTACGGAACAATCGACGGGAGGCTCGTCTATGTCTCGGCGCAGGATTTTACCGTGATCGGAGGTTCCTTGGGTGAAATGCACGCTGACAAGATCGTGCGCACGCAGGAAGCGGCGCTCAAAGTCGGCGCACCGATGATCTCCATCAATGATTCCGGCGGCGCGCGTATTCAGGAAGGCGTCGATTCCTTGGCGGGATATGGGCGCATTTTTTTCAACAACACGAAGGCTTCGGGAGTCATTCCGCAGATTTCCGTCATCATGGGACCCTGTGCGGGTGGAGCCGTCTATTCACCGGCGCTTACGGATTTCGTGTTTATGGTCGACGAGACGAGCGAGATGTTCATCACGGGACCGCAGGTTATCCGTGCCGTCACCGGTGAAGAAGTTTCATCCCAGGCGCTCGGCGGCGCGATGACGCATAACAGTGTAAGCGGCGTTGCGCATTTTCGCGCTTCCAACGAAGAGGAATGCCTCGCCCAAATTAAGCAATTGTTGAGCTTCCTGCCTCAGAACAATCTCGAAAAACCTGCGTGTACAGAATGTTTCCGCGATCCCAATGAGATGATCAAGGCGTTGAACACGCTTATTCCGCAGGATCCCCGTACGCCGTATGATATGAAAGAATTGATTTATGCGTTGGCGGATGATGGCGCACTGTTCGAGGTTCAGCCTTATTATGCGCAAAACATCATTACTGGATTTATACGCTTGAACGGTGAAAGCGTAGGCGTCATCGCCAATCAACCGCGCGTGATGGCGGGTTGTCTCGACATCAACGCATCCGATAAGGCATCGAGATTCATCCGTATGTGTGATGCATTCAACGTGCCCCTTTTGACGCTCGTCGATGTTCCGGGATTCCTCCCAGGTACTCAACAGGAGTACGGCGGGATCATCCGCCACGGCGCGAAAATGCTGTACGCCTACAGTGAAGCGAGCGTGCCGAAAGTGACGGTGATTACTCGCAAAGCGTATGGCGGCGCCTACATCGGCATGTGTTCCAAACATTTAGGAGGCGATATCGTGTTTGGCTGGCCGACCGCTGAGATTGCTGTCATGGGTGCGGAAGGTGCGGCGAATATTATATTCTCGCGCGAGATTCGTAACGCCGATGATCCGGAAGAAAAACGCAAAGAGAAAATTGCTGAATACTCCGAGGCGATGATGAACCCGTTTGTAGCGGCGGAACGCGGCTATCTCGACGATGTGATCTTGCCTGAGGAGACGCGTCAGCGACTGATCTCTTCATTTAACTCGTTGCGCGGGAAGCGTATGACGACGATTGCCAAGAAGCACGGCAATATCCCGTTGTAGAGGTGAGAGTATGACGCCAGATAATATGACATTGGTTGGCAGCGTCGTCTTGTCGATCATCTACATGGTTTTCGTATTCATCGTGTTGCTCATGATCTCTTACTTAGTGGATATTACGGCATTGATTTTGAATAGAAAAGAGAGAAAGAGCAAGAAAGATTCAAACGAATCAGAGCCGCAAGTATCGGAACTCTCTGCATCGAACGGAACTGACGTGAGAATGAGTCCCAAAAAAATCGCCGCACTATCCGCTGCGATTCAGACCTATGCGGGCGATGATGTCAAGTTGGTCGTCCGACGTGTTTATCGTGAGTCTGCGGGGCTTTCAGGCTGGGAAGCCGCTGGGATTGAAGAGTCGCTCAGGCGCTCGCTATAAAGAGAAAGGGTTAATTGTATGTCCACAGTTAAGACGTTTCGCATCGTCATTGACGGAGAAGAGTATTTCGTTGAAGTAGAGGAAATCAAATCGGAGAGCGCAGCGTCGATGCCGCGTCCTGTAAAGGCTGCCTCCACGCCGCCACCCGTCGTATCGGCTCCGAAAGCGACCCCGCTGCCTGTGGCAGCTTCTAGCGGAGATATCGTCAAAGCTCCGTTGCAGGGCACCATTCTAAGTGTCGATGTCGCGCCCGGCGACCATGTGAAAGCCGGTGATAATCTCGTCGTGATCGAAGCGATGAAGATGGAGAATGAAATTGTCGCTCCGCATGACGGGGAAATTGCAAAGGTTCATGTCGATAAAGGTGTCGTAGTATCCTCAGGCGATCTTCTTGTTACGTTCAAATAGGAGTGTTCTATGCTCGACATACTCGCAGATTTTTATAAAAGCACCGGTATCACGGAACTTTTCCGTTTTGATACCGAGCTTTTCGGCGTGATGATCCCCGGAAAGTTGATTATGGTGGTGATCGCGCTTCTTTTCATTTACCTCGGCGTGAAGAAGGGATATGAACCATATCTCTTAATCCCGATCGCTTTCGGTATGTTGCTCACTAACTTGCCTTTTGCCGGGCTGATGGACGGTCCGCTGGGGACACAGCCGGGCGGTCTTTTGTACTACCTCTACCAAGGGACGGCACTCGGCATCTATCCACCCCTCATTTTTCTGTGTATCGGAGTCGGAACGGATTTTGGTCCCTTGATTGCAAATCCTCGCAGCCTCCTTCTCGGAGCTGCCGCTCAACTCGGTATTTTTATTACGTTTATTGGCGCAATTGCCCTTGGGTTTACGGGTGCGGAAGCTGCTTCGATCGGTATCATCGGAGGAGCCGACGGTCCGACGGCGCTCTTCCTCACGGGGCGTCTCGCACCGGACTTGCTTGGACCAATCGCGATTGCCGCTTATTCGTACATGGCGCTTGTGCCGATCATCCAGCCACCGATTATGAAAGTGTTGACAACGAAGAAAGAACGCGTGATCAAAATGGAGCAGCTCCGCGAAGTCAGTCAGGATGAAAAGATTATCTTCCCGATTGTCGTCACGCTGTTTACGATTCTTCTCCTCCCTTCCGCCGCTTCGCTGATCGGTATGCTCATGCTCGGCAACTTATTGAAAGAGTCGGGCAAAGTACCCCTTCTCGTCAATGCGATCAAAGATTCGCTCATGTACATCGTTTCGATTTTCCTCGGCATGACAGTCGGCGCGACGGCGACAGCCGAAAGATTCCTGCGTCCTCAGACACTGATGATCGTCGGACTCGGACTCGTCGCGTTCTCGATCGGGACGGCGGGCGGCGTTCTGCTCGGGAAATTGATGTGCTTCCTGACGAAGGGGAAAATTAACCCGTTGATCGGCGCTGCCGGTGTTTCCGCCGTGCCGATGGCGGCGCGCGTCGTCCAGAGAGAAGGGCAGAAGTACAACCCTTCGAACTTCCTGTTGATGCATGCCATGGGACCGAACGTTGCCGGCGTTATCGGATCGGCCGTTGCCGCGGGGCTATTGCTGAATTTCTTCGGCGGCTAGAAAGTTCTGCCGGGTTTGTTTTTTGCGCGACCTGTACCGTATGGTCGTGATCTGATTTAGAAGGAGTACGACGCCATGGGCAATTTTGACATCATGGAAACGACAGTTGATCTCGTTCATGCCGCGATGCTGGCGGGTGAAGTAACGAGTCGCGAACTTGTCGATGAATACTTGAAGCGTGTCGAAGCCTATGAAGCAAAAGGTCCGTCGCTTCGCTCTATCATTGCTGTAAACCCGAAAGCATGCGATGAAGCGGACAATCTCGACCGACTGTTGGCGGACACCGGCAAGTTTTCTGGACCGCTTCATGGCATTCCCGTCATGTTGAAAGACAATGTTAATACCTTTGATATGGCGACGACGGCAGGGTCGGCTTCGCTCGATGGTTACGTTCCCGACGAGGACGCCTTTATTACGAATCGTCTGCGTGAGGCAGGTGCAATTATTCTCGCAAAGACGAATCTCCACGAATTCGCTATTTGGGGTGAGACGATCAGCTCTATGCTAGGGCAGACGGTGAACCCCTACGATTTGACGCGTACGCCGGGCGGATCTTCAGGAGGAACGGGAGCCGCGATTGCCGCTAATTTCGGCATCATCGGCATCGGAACCGACACAATCAATTCGATCAGAAGTCCTGCATCGGCGTGTAGCCTTGCCGGCATAAGACCGACTGTCGGTCTTGTAAGCCGCGCGGGTATCGTGCCTTACAGCTTGACGCAAGATACGGCAGGTCCTATCTGCAGGACGGTTGAGGATTGTGTTCGAACGCTAGAAGTCATCGCCGGTTACGATAACAAAGATCCTGAAACGGCTTGGGGTGTCAGACGTCAACCTGAAAGTTATATGCCATTCCTCAAACGTGATGGTCTAAAGGGTAAGCGTATTGGGATATTGCGCAGTTTCTTCGGAAAAGAAGAGATCAACAAACCGGTCAATAACGTCATGGAAGGCGCTTTATCCATCTTTGAGAAGGGCGGCGCTGTGCTGATCGAGGTAGCGGATGATATCGATTCAGATGAGATGATCCGCAACGCCAGTGTGCACCTCGACGATTTCAAGACACATCTGAACGGCTATCTTTCAGGACTCAGGGCGGACGCCCCCGTTCACTCAGTTGAAGAAATTTTGGCGAGCGGGAAATACCATCCAGGCATTGAAGACAATATGCTGACCGCCTTGAAGCTCGATGTCGGTACGGCAGAGTATAACGAGAAACTGATCCGACAGACCGAGATGCGGACGAGGATTATGAATATCATGGCTGAGTGCCAGTTGGACGCCCTCATCTATCCTCACCAGCAACAGCTTGTTTGTCTGATCGGTGAAGGGCAGAAACAGCGAAACGGCGTATTGTGCTCGGCGACCGGATTCCCATCGATTGCTGTCCCTGCAGGCTTCGCTCCTTCTCCGGAGGCGCCTATCGGCGTTCCGGTCGGTCTTGAAATCATCGGGCGTCCCTTTAGCGAGCCTGTGTTGATCGAGATTGCGTATGCTTTTGAACAGCTTTCAAAATTCAGGAAGCCGCCTGTCTCGACACCGCCTCTTGACTAATGTGATTCCATATCAATGCAAGGTGGTGTTCGCAAGAGCGTGGGGTCGTAAGAGATGCCGGAAATGATCGATGCGCTCGGAAGACAGTATTATAAAAATGATGGTGTCCGAAACCGAGAGTGTCGGCAAGTGAGCGGATCATATCCGTTATCAGAGGAAGCGATCAGAAGTCGCTTATCCGATGATTTGGGCGACTTGCGTATTAGCTGTTTTGAGACGATCACTTCCACGAACAGCGTCGCGCGCCTGATGGTTGGCGGGAAACTCCCGTGTCTCATCACGGCGAACGCTCAGACAGCGGGGAGGGGGCGTCGCGGAAAGACTTTTTATTCTCCGCACGGTGTCGGACTCTATTTTTCGCTCGTATTTCCTTGGGAACGTGAAGAATCTGCGGCGCTTGTTACAACGATGGCTGCCGTTGCCGTCTGTCGTGTCCTCGAAAATGAAATTGGCATAGTCGCCGACATTAAATGGGTTAATGACATTTTTCTCGACGGCAAGAAGATTGGCGGAATTTTGACCGAAGCGATTCCTGTGTTTGATTCTGAGAATGAGAAGGCAATTGTTCTCGGTATCGGTATAAATCTTGAGCGTCCTGAAGGCGGTTACCCTGCCGAGCTACAGGAAAGGGCAGGCGCCTTGTCCGACGTTTTGGATCGTTCGAACGTGAGCGCCGATATGACTGCTGTCTTTGTAGACGAACAAGCCGACCTCGCTTTTAATAGGAATGTTCTCATCGCGATGATGATCAATGAGCTGACGAAGATCGTGCGCGCGCTTCCCGATCGCGATTATCTCGATGAGTATCGTGAGCGTTGTTTCATAATAGGGAAGGAAATTTTTCTCGACGACGGACGTGCCATCGTGCCGTTTGGAATTTCAGATGACGGCGCTCTTATGTATCGCGACGAGAATGGTCAAAATCGCGAACTTATCTCGGGTGAAGTCAGCCTTGTGCGCTATTAAATCTTGCGTACGTCCTTTTCCCGGAAAGAGTTTGCATGGAAGACCGATAGGCACGATGAAGACGAAAGTGACAACAAGGATGATGACACGTGCCGCATTATTCGGCGTGCTGACGTTTGTCTTCGGTTTCATTCAAATTCCTGTCGGACCCGTTCCCGTCACATTGCAGACACTCGGTGTCCTAATGGCTGGACTGCTTCTCAAGCCGCTGACTGCGTGTCTTGCCATGTTGCTTCATATGCTCTTGAAGATTGTTTTTGGGGGTGCCTCACCTTTCGTTTCCCCCAGTTTCGGGTTTGTTCTTGCTTTCGTGGTCGCGGCACCTCTTCTAGCGTATTTGACACAAAAGAGAAACGAGAAACGTGTCGACAGGGTGCTTAATCTTGTCATTGTCACGCTTTTTATCTATGTGATCGGTTTGCCGTACATGGTCTTGGTACTTCGCTATTATATGAACCAAAAACTCTCTTTTTGGAATATTCTCATGACGGGGATGGTCATGTTCTTGCCGGGGGACTTTTTTAAAGCCGTTCTGGCTTGGTTCCTTGCGCATCGCTTGTCTTTTTTCTCTGTACGACCGGAATGATCTGCGCAAACAAAAAGTGTCCCGGATCATCCGGGACACTTTGAATGCAAATGATCGGTGATTATTTGCGAGCGTTTAGGTTATCTGCAGTCTTTTTCTCCTGACAGGATACCGAGCATAACGTTCTCCGGTGTAAGCGGCAGACGATAGAAGTTGATGCCTGTCGCCTCGTAGAGAGCGTTGCCGATCGCGGAGGGAACGGAGATCATGGTATGTTCCGCTATGCCGCGCGCACCGTAGGGACCATTTAACTGAGGATTCTCGATGTAAATCGGGACGACCTCGAACGGCATATCTTTCATCGTCGGAATCTTGTTGTCGGTGAAGGACGGGTTCAACAATACATTGTCGTCGCTGAACTTATATCCTTCGAGGATCGCCGATCCGATTCCCTGCATGACGCCGCCAATGACTTGGCTATAAACCATTCTCTCGTTGATGACCTGACCGATGTCGAACGCCGATGCGACTTTCAGAACATCGATGTTACCTGTTTCGACATCAAGTTCAATCTCGACAGCGTGCGCTCCAAATGTCCAAGCGAGAGCCGGCAACCCTTTACCTGTTTCGGGATCGAGGTTTGTCAGACCGTCCGCCATGCAAACGCCGTGCGAGATGATCGGTCCGCCTATTCCCATGCCGTCAGGATAAGCATAGCCGAGTGCCATGTCCTTGTAGGCAATGCGGATTTCCGGCATGTGCTTTTTGTAGATGTACCCATCGGCATGACCTAACACGTCGGGGGAGCAGCGAAGCGCCCGTGCCGCGACGTCTTTCAATTGATTGACCATGCGACGACTCGCTTGAATGACGGCATTGCCCGCCATAAAGGTGAGTTTAGACGCCACGGTGTTCCAGTCGTACGGGTTGGTCTCTGTATTGGTTTGCGGGATGACCTTGACCATGTCGAACGGAATATCGAGTTCCTGCGCAGCGATCTGAGCAAGTGCCGTGAGCGCTCCTTGACCATAATCGACGGCGCCCATCATGATGTTGACGTGTCCGTCGCCCACCATCTGCATGATGACAGATGTGGCAGTGTTAGCAGGCATCGCTGGCGCCTTTTGAATCATGGCGAAGCCCTTGCCGCGCACTTTACCTGTTTTCCACTCTTTCTCACGCTCTTCTTGTGTCTTGCGTCCTGTCCATCCAATCTCTTTGACGACGGCGGAGAGGCAGTCGCAAGGACTACCCGAGCTCTCCGTGATGACTTCTTCTGAAATCGTCTTTGACCCCGGCTTTAACATGTTCATCATGCGGAATTCATATGGGTCGATCCCGAGTTTCTGTGAGAGAATATCGGTTTGACGTTCAACCGTCCAGAGAGTTTCAAGGTGACCGAAGCCGCGATACGCAGTACTGAAGACCTTGTTCGTGTAGATCGTGTTCGAGACGATGCTCGCATTTTCAATGTCGTAAGGTCCGAGTCCTCCGTATACGGCAGTTTTACCAACGTTGACGCCGTAGTCGGCATAGGCGCCGCTATCCCAGTCGTACACGATCTCAGTTGCCGTGATCTTGCCGTCTTTTGTGACGCCGGACTTGATCCTTCCGCGCATACCGGCACGCGTCGGCATATAGTTGAATTCCTGTTCACGCGTCATGCGCAGCTTGACAGGGACTCCGCCCGCCGCTCGTGACAACAAGGTGACCAGCGGCTCAAGGTGAATACCGGCTTTCCCTCCGAAAGCTCCGCCGACATAAGGGATGTGTACTTCTATATCGGATTCTTTTACGTCGAATGCGGCCGCCATCATCTGTCTCAAAGCGAACGGTGATTGCGCAGAGGACCATATGCGGATTTTATCAGTGTAAGGATCGGCTTCGACGATCGCCACGTGCGTCTCGAGCGGAACGTGCGCGACTGCAGGTAACGAGAATTCGTTCTCAACGATGAGGTCGGCTTCATCGAAACCCTTTACGAGACTACCGCGACGGCTCGTGTTGAGGCTCGCGATGTTGGTATCGGGTTGCGGGAAGAAGACGCCCACAGTATGTTGTATCGTATTGATGTCCGGGTGGACGAGTGTCTTCGCTTCAAGCGCCTGGTCGACATTGATCACCGGTTCGAGCACTTCGTACTCGACTTCGATGAGGGAAATGGCGCGCTCCGCAATCGCTTCCGTAGTGGCGGCAACGGCAGCGACGACCTCTCCCTGATAGCGTGTTTCACCGCTGGCAAAGACCATTTTGTCCTGCATGTAAAGACCGACTTTCGTATTGGCATCTTCTCCGCACAGACAGGCTTTGACGCCATACAGCGCTCTCGCCTTGCTCGTGTCGATCGAGACAATTCTCGCTCTAGCGTAGGGTGAGTGCAGTGTCTTTGCGTGGAGCATGCCGGGCAGTTCCATGTCAAATGCATAAGTCGCTTGCCCCGTCACCTTTTCAACGGCATCTTTTCTGATGTAGGGTTTTCCCACATGTTTGTAGGCAGACTCGTAATCCCTGCAGCAACTATATTCAAAATTTTCTAATTGACAAAGATATGACATGACCTACTCCTCTCTCTCTTCTCTCTCGCGTTCGGCTGCCCGCTTGACTGCATCAAAGATTTGAAGGTATCCGGTGCAACGGCAGAGATTGCCTGCCATTGCTTCGCGAATCTCTTCATCAGTCGGATTCGGGTTTTTGTCGAGGAGTCCGCGTGCCGACATCAGCATGCCGGGCGTGCAGAAACCGCACTGGAGCGCGTCTTGGAAAATAAATTCCTGCTGGAGAATGCTAAGTTCATTTCCTTTGGAAAGTCCTTCCACGGTGAGTATCTCCGCGCCATTTGCCTCAACGGCGAGGACGAGACACGATGTAACTGCATAACCGTTCATCAGAACGGTGCATGCGCCGCATTCGCCTTCTCCGCATGATTCTTTTGCGCCGAACAGTTTCAACTTGTCGCGTAAAAAGTGGAGCAAGAGCATGTTCGGTTCGATTTCCTCAATGACACGCTCTCCGTTGACGATGAGGTCAATGACAACACGAAGGTCTCTTGACGAACTGACATGCGCCGTGTCCATGGCACAAGCTTTTCCGTCATTTTTCAATTCTGCGACTGTCATGTTTATACCTCCTTACCTGTTAATGTCACTAGGCATCGTTTCATAAGAATGGACGCCATGTGGCGACGATATGCTTCCGATGAGCGGACGTCTGAGATCGGCTTAATGTGTTCGTTGATGGCATCTGCCGCCCACAGAATTGTCTCTTCGGATATGCCTTTCTCGTTAATCTCAGCTTCCAATGCGGTAAGCCTGAGCGGGGTGGGTGCGACGGCACCGATGGCGACGGTGACTTTGCCTTTCCCGTCTAGGCGGCACGCGACGCCAACGGTCGAGAGATCATGCCCTTTGAGGCGCGTCTGTCGCAGATAACAGCTGGTGTCATTTTCACCCGGGTCGGGGAGGAAGACAGAGAGGACCAGCTCGTTCTTTGTCAGGACTGTTTTTTTGACGCCCGTAAAGAACTCTACAAGCGGTATTTCGCGTACTCCGTCGACACTCGCGATCTTGACAACCGCGTCATAGACGAGAAGTGCGGGGGGTAGATCAGCCCCGGGCGATGCATTACAAATGTTGCCGACAAGTGTCGCTCTGTTTCTTAATTGAAACGAAGCGAGACACGAGGCTGCGTCATGTAATGCCTTGTACTTGTTCTTGACGAGTTCCGAATCAACGAGCGCGTTGACCACCACATTGGCACCGATTGTTAAACCCTCATTTTCGACAAAACGAAGTTCATTCAGTTCCGGAATGCCTTTGATGTCGATGATGTGGCGTGCGTTGATCAGGTTATGGCGCAACATGATCAAAAGATCGGTACCTCCTGCCAGTACGTAAGAATTGTCTTCCTTGGCAAGAGCGGCTAGCGCCTCATTCAGAACAAGCGGTTTGACGTAATCAAATTGACTTAGCACAGAAACCTCCTTGCGATAAAGACTACCTTTTCCAGATAGAATTCGAACCACTTGCTATTGATGCTTACTCATCGGAAACAACATCCCGATCGATTAGTCATCAATATTTCACGATATGATTAATTTTAGCACGTTTATGGTAAATGGACTTTGTCACTGGATACAAGATATTTAACTTCTTAGTTCTTGAATTGGTATCCCTAAACAAATACGGAAGCGATTCTTTCAATATTTTTGTGCGATTCAAGTTAAACAAGGACTTTTGACGATACTTTTTTGAAGGCATAGCGAAAATGGCTGCTTTTTGACGAGACGCTTATCGCGACGTTTTGTTGTCGTGTAGTCTCAATTATGGAATATCGCTAAAAAGGAAACTGAAGGATCAATCATTTTATGCAAGAAGATAGCTAAGCGGCGGATAATATCTGTGCTATTTTCACACATGTCTATGATATAATAAAATCAACGTTGTTATTGAAGACCAAATCATTTGCCGTTTTTTTTATTTAGAATGAATATGAGGTGCAAATCATGCCGTACGAAAACAAACTCATGATTGAATTGAAGGACATCCTCCAGGTCAGTTTGTTGAAAGATGCAGAAGTCTTGGCAGGAAGAGGCGGTCTGACGAATAGCATTGTCTCCGTTAACGTTTTGGAGGTTCCTGACATTATCGATTGGGTTCGCCCCGGCGAATTTTTACTGACTACGGCATATACATTCAGCCATGACATTGAGGCATTCGAGAAACTCATTCCCCAGCTTAAGGAAAAAAAAGTCTGTGGAATGGGAATTAAGACACAACGGTATATCAGCGAGGTGCCGGACAACGTGTTAAAGATTGCCAACGAGATATCGTTTCCTGTCATACGGATACCTCAGGCTGTGCCGTATGGGGATCTCATTAAGGAGATTTTTAACAGGATCATTGGCGAACAGACGAAATTGCTAGAGAATATCAACGACTTTAACTCTAAAGTGCGCAACATCATGTTGCGTCATGGCGGCATGAAAGCAATCGCTGAACAGATTTACCGATCCATCCGCGCACCTGTCGCTATCTGTGATGATATCTTCCGCAATGTTCATTTTTATTGTCCCGATCATGACAAGGAGATGATGATTGAGAACGATTTAAAAGATGTGATTGCCCACGCTTTCACACGGCGTCACTCGTCTGCTCCTGATATGCGAATTAGCGAATCGTTCGTGACTGATCTTTCTATCAGACGGTTCGTAATTCCTATCTATTTTGACAATATGCATTACGGCAGTATCTTTTTGTGGGATACGGATAATGCCATTCGCGCCCATGACTTATTTGTCATTGAGTCGGCGACGTCGCTTATCGCTCTCGATATTCTGAACCGCATTACGCTCGTTGAACGCGAAAATGTGCACCAGACTACTTTCTTGGAGCAGCTGTTAAGTGATGACCACGATGAACAGAGTAAAGCGCTTGAGAATGCTGATTTTTATCTTTTCCATCCCGAGCTTCCAAGCCAATGTATCGTCCTGATGATTGAACAGAACAGACAGTACCAACTGACGCCCAACAATGCCCGCATGGCAAAAAATCTGAATACGAATCTGCTGAATCTCGCAAATCGGTTGAAGCAAGAGTATGACGGATATTTTCTTGCGACACGTAAAAGTGACCGTGCTATTTTTCTCTTGCAATTTGACAACAACTGCGCTTTGGACGTGAGAAACTCTCAATTGCAGCGTTTTATCGATACGTTGATTCGGTGTATCGACGAGAAGGGTGTGCTCGAATACGCACATATCGGTGTTGGTTCATGTGTAGAGACGTATCGAACTTTGGCGTTGAGTTTACAACAAGCGGAGCAAACTGTTCGCATACTGATGAGTCGACAGAAAAAAGGCAAATCTGTTCTGTATTACGATGAACTGGGATTGCTCCGTGTGTTGGGGCACCCGCTTCTGAGGGAAGAGGCGCTCGCATATGCCGATGAGATTCTGAGTCCGCTTGAGGAGCACGATAACAGGCAGCACGGCGATCTGATCGAGACTGTGCGCGTTTATTTCGCATCAGGCGGTAATTTGAAACGTGTGTCCGAGATTTTGTTTACGCACTATAACACGATCATTTATCGTATCAACAGGATCCGTGATGTCTATGGAATTGATCTCCGTGATCCGGAAACGGCGTTTAATATACAATTGGCGATTAGGATTAAGGAGCTTATTCAGTGATGGTCGGAAGTTTTGATCGAACGATTCATGCGGTGCAGATGTCGCAAGATCTTCACGACCTATTGCTTCATCACGAAAATATTGTCTTTCGCGTTCATTCAATCTTTCGTGGCTCAGTCAATTTATTGTCGCCTGCAGAAGAATTGGTGACGATCGCCAGAACCGATGTCGATATGATGCCGATGGGAATGACGGTCGATTTGCCCGCGCATATTGCCTGGCCTTTCGAGGTGGATGACAGTGTGGTATACAACGGACAGTTGGAGTTTGTTATACCGAAAAACGAGAATCGTATCAGATTGCGCCATGCGCGTGTCTGGAGACCTATACTTTCAGCACCTTCAGGTGAAATTGCGTGTGCGAGCGAAGAAGCGCTCAGCATGATCAAGAAGACGTTACTGGAACTTGATTCCGGAGGTGTTTCATCTGTTATTCGTTTCATCGATGGCGATACGAGGGAGTCGTCTTGTACAAGTATCTATGCCCGTTTTATTACGGGAGATATTTGTTCATTTATTGATGCCGTGGAAGCGAAGGATTGGGAGCGATCGCTTTATCAGGCTGAACTGCTTGTAGGTTTTGGACCGGGCTTGACACCATCATGCGACGATTTTCTCGCGGCTTTTATTCTCTCTCTTCACTACATGAACCAATGGAATCACCAAGATGATCAAGCTTTGTTGAGTTTCTTGCAAAGCATCGTCGAACTTGCAAGATCAAGGACAACGATTGTCAGCTATTCCATGCTCAGGCATGCATCGGCAGGTAAGGCAAGCGACAGCTACCTTAAGATATTAGAAGCATTGGCAACGCATAATCTCCCTGAACTTCGCCGCGCGATTGATCGCGTGTTGGAATTCGGTGCGACATCCGGAGCTGATTTTCTATTCGGGATTTGGTGTGTTCAGACGATTATATCGCGCTGGGCACGGCAGGAGGAGTGTGTTTTACAGAAGGAGGATCTCATATGATTCAAAGTATCGTTAGAAAAAACGCCTACTACGACTCGGTAACCTTGATGCTGATTTCGCGTGAAATGAAATCTATTGAAGGTGTCGAAGAAGTTCTTGTCGGAATGGGCACCGAGCTGAATTTGGATCTCGTCCGCAATCTCAAGATGTTTGATGCGAATCTCGAAGACGTCACGCCGAATGATCTCTTCATCGCGGCGAAGTTCAATGACGAGCTCGTCACAATGGAACAACTTGTCAATTCGTTCGATGAACAGATCAACCGCAAAAAGGAAGCATCGGCAGGCGATTACAGACCGCCAACTCTCCGGTCTGCCATCGATCACCTCGGAGGCGCTAACCTTGTTCAGATTTCGATTCCCGGTCAGTATGCGGCGGAAGAGGCTGAGACTGCCCTGAAAGCTGGACTCCACGTCATGATGTTCTCGGACAACGTATCGATCAAGGATGAGCTCAGGCTTAAGCAAGTGGCAGTCGAGAAGGGTCTTTTGATGATGGGTCCCGATTGCGGGACGGCGATTATCAACGGCGTTCCTCTCTGTTTCGCCAACGTCGTGTCAAAGGGGCGAATCGGTCTTGTCGGCGCATCCGGTACAGGAACGCAGGAGATCACCGTACGCATCGATCAGCTCGGCGAAGGACTTTCACAGGTGATCGGAACGGGAGGTCGCGACCTTCGCGAAGAGATAGGCGGTCTGATGATGATTCAGGGCATCGAGGCATTGTTGAAGGATCCTGAAACAGATGTCATCGTGCTTGTCTCGAAACCTCCACATCCCACCGTTGAGAAAAAGATTGTCGATTTGGTTAAACAAGCGGACAAACCTGTTGTCATCGATTTCATTGGCGGAGACGCCGCTTCCATCATCGCCGCCGGCGCCACACCGTGTGTCAGCTTGGAAGATGCCGCTCGGAAAGCGGTCGCTTTATTACGCGGCGAAAAGGCTGAAGATTTCGATGGCTTTGATGCACCGGAGGAGGAAATTGAGAAGCTTGTTTCTGATGCGGCGTCGACACTTGCCGCCGATCAGAAGTACTTGCGCGCACTTTATACAGGCGGTACGCTCGCCGATGAAGCGATCAAATACCTTGGAGAGAATTATCCGATCTACTCGAATATCCCTCTCACGCCCGATCGCGCCTTGGCAAATCTCGGCGGCTTGGAAGGGCATATTTGCCTTGATCTTGGAGAAGATGAATTTACACGCGGCAGACCGCATCCCATGATCGACCCTTTGACGAGAACGGAATTCTTTAAGACGCATGTCGACGGTTCAACGGCCGTGGTGCTCGTAGATGTCGTGATCGGTTACGGGTCGCATGAGGACCCGGCAGGTGCTGTCGCGGAATCGGTGAATGCCGCACGTGAGCGCTTGTTGGCAGAGAATAAAGATCTCGTTGTTGTCGCTTCGGTAACAGGTACAGACAAAGACCCGCAAGATCTCGCTCAATCGATTGCGACTCTTGAACGGGCGGGTATCATCGTCATGCCTTCCAACGCGCAGGCTGTCAGGCTCGTCGGTCGTATCATGGATAAAATCGGTGCATAAGGAGGAATAACGCTATGTCAGTCAATGAACTTTTTAAGCAAGATTTGAAAGTGATCAATATGGGACTCGAATCTTTTTACGAAGAACTGCGGAGTCAAGACGTAGACACAATACATGTCGATTGGAAACCTGCTGCCGGCGGTGATAAGAAAATGGCATCACTGCTCGGGAGGCTAAAGGGGTTATAGAGGTTACAAAATCTGCTTCTGCCGCGCAGCAGGCAGGTTTTTAGTATGAATAACAGGAACGTGTCATCGCACTGAAAGACACCATTAGAGAAAGAAGGGATTTATGGCAAATTTTATTGACGATGCCAACAAGAAAGCACTGGAAATCATGCAGAACGCTCAACCGACGCTCGTCGGGATGGGAGTTGCAAAAGACGTTGTTCCGGGTATGCACAAGAAACTCATCATGCACGCCGGTCCTCCTATCACATGGGAGAAGATGTCCGGACCGCTTCGCGGCGCGGTGATCGGCGGCTTGATCTATGAGGGGCTTGCAGCGACTCCGGAGGAGGCGGAAAAACTCGCCGCTTCTGGCGAGATTGAATTCGACCCTTGTCACCATCATCAGGCAGTGGGGCCGATGGCAGGTGTTGTGACGGCATCAATGCCGGTCTTTATCATCGAGAATAAAGCGTATGGCAACTTTGCGTATTGTACGATGAATGAGGGGCTGGGGAATGTCCTTCGTTTCGGCGCTTATGGCGAGGATGTCATCAAACATTTGAAATGGATGGAGAAAACACTCTATCCTGTCATGAAACAAACGTTAGAAATATACGGTCCGGTTGATCTTAAGAGCATGATCGCACAAGCGGCTCAGATGGGCGATGAAGTGCACAACCGCAATAAAGCGGCGACATCGCTGTTTATCCGTGAGATTGCCTCTAGTCTCGTCAAAACGGACGCGTCGAAAGAAGACCAAGTCGCTGTATTCAATTTTCTGAATTCGAACGATCACTTCTTTTTGAATCTCTCGATGCCGGCTGCTAAGTCAGCGATGGAACCCGTCGGAAAGGTCAAACATTCTACGGTCGTTTATACGATGGCGCGCAACGGTACGGAATTCGGTATCAGAGTCGCCGCACTCGGCGATCGTTGGTTCACGGGACCAGCCGCAATCATCGACGGGCTGTACTTCCCGGGTTACAGCATGGACGATGCGAATCCGGACATCGGAGACTCCTGCATCACGGAGACATACGGCATCGGAGGTTTCGCCATGGCGACAGCTCCCGCGATCGTGCAGTTTGTCGGTGGAACCCCGCAGGATGCCGTTAACTACACGACGAGCATGTATGAGATTACGCTTGAGGAGAGCACGGCTTATAAGATGCCGACGATGAACTTCCGCGGAACACCGACAGGCATCGATATCCGCCTCGTCGTCGAGACGCAAATCCTACCCGTCATCAACACAGGTATCGCCAGCAAACATGCCGGTGTCGGACAAGTGGGCGCGGGAATCGTCAATCCTCCGATGAAGTGTTTTACAGACGCGTTAGAGGCGTACGTGGAACTTCTCGAGAGTGAGGGAATGCTGGGCTGAGCCCGATCACGGGAACTATAGGAAGGTACGCCCGCTTCAAATCCAGGGCGAAAAAGAATAAAGGCTTTAACAACTTGAAAAGGAAAAAATGAAAGGAACTGCTTTATGTTACTCAAGAATTGGGACAAAATCAGAGTGTATGACTTGACGCTGAACACAAATCATATGACGCCTCCGTGGCCGACTTACGAGCCCTTGAACGTCAAGTACTTCAAGCGTTTGGCGCCGAACGGAGCGAACGGCATGATTATCACGACGTCAAACCACGTTGGAACGCATCTCGACGGTCCGCAGCATTTTGACACGGGCGGACGCGACATCGCATCGCTCGAGATGGAAAAACTTGTCGGACCTGGTGTCGTCGTCGACATCTCCGATATCGCGGAAGACTGGTCGATCTATACGCCTCAAGATCTCATGGATCGCGCGGACATCCGCAAGGGCGACATCATCTTCATTTACACGGGCTACTACAAATATTCATTAGATGGTGAAACGCCGGACGAGCGCCGTTATATGCTTCGTCACCCCGGTCCTTCGGTTGATTTCGCCGATTGGATGAAGGAAATGGAACTTAAGTACATCGCTGTCGATGCCGGCTCCGCTGACCATCCGATGAACACGAAGATCCGTGATTGGGAGCCTCGCGAAGCGGAAGCGTGCGATGCGTACATGAGAGAGAAATACGGCAAAGGACTGAACGAGATCTACAAGTGGCCCGATACGTATCAGGCGATGCACATCTGGGTCTTCCCGCAGCCTTGGGAAATCATCCATGTTGAGTGCCTTGGCGGCGAAATCGACATCGTCCCGAAGAACAAGCGCATGATTCTCGGAACGTTCCCGTGGAAATTCCAGTACGGCGAATCGGCGTTCTGCCGCTGTGTCGCGTTCGACACAGTGGAGTAATCGCGATTACGTACAGCGTTACAAGTTAACTTAAGGTCCACAGGCAGGGGGCTGTCTCAAAACCGCTAAATAGTAGCGGGGACGAGCCAGCCCCTTTAACGTGGTGCCGGGTTTTACATTAAGTCCAAAAATTCAGTTTTAATTGAAATTCCCGGGTGGGTGGCAGGCACATATCCAATATTTCAAATTAAATTGAAAAACTGCACTCCGGTTTGGGGCGTGCAGTCCAAAAATTCGGTATTAACTGGAAAACTGTACTCCGGAATCGGCGCAGAATTCAATAATTCGATATTAACTGCAAAACTGTACTCGGGTGGGTGGCAGGCACATAACCAATATTTCAAATTAAATTGAAAAACTGCACTCCGGTTTGGGGCGTGCAGTCCAAAAATCCGATATTAACTGCAAAACTGTACTCCGGAATCGGCGCAGAATTCAAAAATTCGATATAAATTGAAAAATTGCACACGCGAGATGACCGGGCGGTCGTTTTTTTGTACAATGATCAGTAGCCGTCAATATTCGGTCCCGTAGCTCAGCAGGATAGAGCGGCCGCCTCCTAAGCGGCAGGTCGCGCGTTCGAATCGCGCCGGGATCACCAAGACGGGGCTAAAGCCCTTTTTCGGTTTTGTCGAGATAATTGTAATGTGTTTCGCGAACGTCAACGGCTGACTTGGCTCAATCGCTTGACCGTGTTGATAAACCTGTTATAATTAAGAAACACAGCGTGTATCGGGGTGAAAGAGCGGGGTGGTCCGCTCTTTTGTATGTAAAGGTCGATCGCGTCAGTGGGGAGAGTTGCTATGCGTTTAAGAAAGGCGAATATTCGGCGCATCATCGAAGCGATTACGCCCGAGGCGGAAGCGCTTGATCTCGATTTGCTGGAAGTGATTTACGTACATGAGAACGGCAGGAATATTCTCAGACTGATAATCGATAAGCGTGGTGGAGTTGGTATTGAAGATTGTGAGTCTTTGAGCGAAATAGCCGATCCTCTCATATCCGACAAACTCGGGCTTGATGATTTCGATGTTTTTGAGGTCTCGTCGCCCGGAATTGACAGACCGTTGAAAACGATGAGCGATTTTATTCGCCATGAAGGAGCTTACGTCAAATTAAGCCTTTACCGCGCGATCAATGGTGAGAAGCGATTTTTCGGTCACCTTATCGTCGATGGCGATCGCGTTGGTGTAGAAGTGGAAGGCGGGGAACGACTGCTTTTTGAATTGGAGCAAGTCGCGAATGTAAGGCGCGAGATAGTTTTCTAGTATAAGAATTGAACTGCCTGTCGGATGGATTTGAGGATATTGACAGGTTGACGAAATCGGATCACAAATCGCTCGCAAGAGCGTGGAAGCGATGTTGAAGGAGATTAAATGAACCACGAATTTATTGAGGCATTGAAGCTTCTTGAAAAAGAACGCGGGATCGAGATGGAGACATTGATTGAAGCGATCGAAGGAGCGTTGGTCGCGGCATATCGACGTGAATTTGAAATTCGCTCAAAGGATCGCGAGAAGCCGCGTGAACGCGATATAACGGGAGCCGGTCAAGAAAATGAGCAGAAGCACGTTGAGAATGACGGCATCACGGCGCACATCGATCGCCGTACCGGTGAGATGCGCGTCTACCAACCCATGACGGTCGTTGAAGAAGTTCAGGATCCGAACAGCGAACTCTCGCTTGAACAGGCATACGCACTTTCGCCCGATCTGGAGCTCGGTGATCAACTCGTTCGCGAGGTCGATCCTTCACATTTCGGTCGCCTTGCCGCACAGACGGCCAAGAGCGTCATTAACCAGAAACTCTCGCAAGCGGAGAGAACACGTATCCACGAAGAATTTTCCGGTCGTGTGGGCGGTCTTGCGAGCGGTATCGTTCAACGCCGCGAACGCAACGAGGTTCTTGTCGATATCGGGCGCGCTCAAGCCGTGCTCCCGTACAGTCAGCAATCGCGTCTGGACAACTACACCTTTAGAAAACACATGCGTTTTTATATTCTGAAAGTCGACCAGCGTGAACACCGACCGGTGATCATGATTTCCAGAAGTCACCCCGGACTCGTCAGGCGCTTGTTTGAGCAGGAGGTTCCCGAAATCGGTGCTGGTATCGTTGAGATCGTGAGCATTGCACGTGAGGCAGGTTCTAGAACGAAAATGGCCGTGACAAGTCATGACAAGAACATTGATGCGGTGGGCGCCTGTGTCGGACAGCGCGGAATGCGCGTTCAATCGGTCATCACGGAACTCAATGGAGAGAAAATTGATGTGATCGAGTGGGATCCTGATATTGCCGAATTTATCAGTAGTGCTCTTTCCCCCGCGCGAGTCATGCGCGTCTTGCTCGATGAAGAGGAGCAGAGTGCACGCGTGATTGTCGCCGATCATCAGCTATCCCTCGCCATCGGCAAGGAAGGTCAGAATGCCCGTCTTGCCGCGAAGCTGACGGAGTGGAAAATTGATATCAAGAGCGAGACGCAATACCGCGAGCTCTTGGAGGCGAGCTGGTTGTCCGATTTTGATGAAGCTGTTGCCGCCGATGAAGCTGAACGCGAAGACTTCGACGGCGAAGAAGTATTCGAAAATGACGATTTTTCATATGACATATCGTCTGTGATGTCGTCTGAGAATAATCTCGAATCGCTTGAGAGTGCGATCGATACGCTTGAGGACGGTGAAGAAGAGAATGTCCTCGGCGAGGACATGGGTGATTTGGCGGAAGGCGGTTCGGATATTGAGTGAACGGCGACAAAAAAGGAGACCTCTGCGCACGTGTGTTGCCTGTCGCGAGAAACGCGATCAACGCGAGCTTATGCGCATAACGGCATCGAAAGACGGCGTCGTTACACTTGACAGTCAACAGAAGTTGCCTGGAAGAGGCGCCTACATATGTTATCGGCAGGAATGTGTCGAAAAAGCAAAAAAAAGAGATTTGCTCCGGAGAGCGCTCAAATGCCCTGTACCGGAGGAAATCTGGGGAATAATTGATTGTACCGTGGCAGACGTGTCATCTCCCGGCAAAGGACTGACACGCCGGATGCCTGAGGGCATGGTCTGTATGGCGGATATAGAACGTAAAGGTTCGGAAAGCGTCGTTAGACAGGAGGAATGAACTGAATATGGCAAAACGTGAAGAGGCAGATTCAGGACTCAGAGCAGGATTTATCACCGAAGACGAGGCGATGAGGCAACGCCGCGAAATGGAAGCGCGCGCTCTTCTTGAGACGTTCGATATACCGGAAAAGCCTGAAAAAGCGGAACAAACGCCTGTTAAGGTTGAGCCTACTCCCGACGAAAGGTTAAAAGATCTTCCCGGTCCTTCGACGATTGAAATTCAAGGAATTTCCGGGAAAAGTATTCCCGGCGTCATCAAAATTATTAAGAAACCAAAGCAGACCGCAACGGAGGTTAAGATAGAACCGCCCACCGCGAGCGATTCAGATTCAGAAATAAAGCAGGTTGAGGCGGCACCGGAAACACAGCAGGTCGTGATACCGCAAGCGGAACCGAAGAAAGAAGTACCTGAACAACCCGTGCCGGTTGTTGAAAAACCGGTGACTCAGAAAGACGAAACGAAGATTGTCAAAACGGAAAAAGAGGATGTAAAGGTACAGCCCGCAGCGGGAAAACGGACAAAGAAGAAAGATACACCTACAGTACCTAAGCCGGAAAAAGCCGAGAGCAAAAAAACATCGGTAGTGAAGCCTTCCGCTTCGAAAACTGCCGAGCCGCGTCCTGCCGATTCGGAATTGGAGTCTAAGACTGCGCGGGTGACTGTTGCGAAAGAGATGGCGACTAAGCCTGCAGAAAAACCTGCAACGAGAGCCGGAAAAAAAGAAGAGTTAAAACCGCCTCCGACGGTCAAAAGGGAGACACCTGTCAGTCCTGTATATAAGCAGCCGACAAGGTCGGGTCGAAGAGATCGCAGGAGCATTGCGGAGCTTTCGCTTCCGATTACGGAACGCATTACAACGCCCGATCCCGTTGTGCCGTCTGAGCCCACACGAAAGAAGCCTGCGACAACGAGTGATGGGCGTCCTGTCAGACCACAAAGAGGCAGCTATGTCGGCAGTGATCGCGACAGCATTCCCATGAGTGAGAGGGAGCGTCCTTCACGACCTTCCGACCGGTCGATGCGCGATGTGAAGCGGTCGGCGGCGATGCCTGCTTCACCTGACCGCGAGCAAGCTCCCCGCAGGTCTAAGACGAGGCGTCAGTCGCCAACCGTCCCCGATATACCTGTCGATGCTCCGATCGCTGAAGGACCGCCTCCCGCCGTTTCCAGGCGGCAAAGAGATCGCGGACGCCAGCGCGATCAAGAACATCGCGATAGACAGAGCCGTCGCGAGCAAGAGGAAGCGATGGAAAGAGGTGCGCGTCTGCGCCGTCAACGTGCTGAGAGTGAGCCGTCCGCTTCTCCCAAGCGCCCTGTGACCCAGCTGACTCATGTTGTGTTGCCCGAGCATCTAACGGTAAAGGAATTGGCGGAGGCGATCAAAAAATCGACTGCCGATGTCATCATGAAGTTGATGGGTCTCGGGATGATGGTAACCATCAATCAGGATATTGATTACGAAACAGCGGAAATCGTCGTCGCTGAATTTGGAATCACGAGTGAAAAATTCGTTGAGGTCACGGAAGAAGACATACTGTTTGACGATTCAGACGATGACGAAAAAGATCTCATTCCGAGACCTCCCGTTGTCGTTGTCATGGGACACGTTGATCACGGTAAGACGTCGATACTCGACCATATTCGTGAATCGTCCGTGACAGCAGGTGAGGCGGGCGGTATCACGCAGCACATCGGTGCGTACTCGGTCAAGGTCGATGGACGCACCATCACATTCCTTGACACGCCCGGTCACGAAGCGTTTACAACGCTCAGGGCACGCGGTGCGCAAGTCACGGATATTGCGATCCTTGTCGTTGCGGCTGACGATGGCGTGATGCCGCAGACTGTCGAGGCGATTAATCATGCTCGTGCTGCGAATACTGAGATTATCGTCGCGATCAACAAGATCGACCGCCCGGAGGCTGATATCGATCGAGTCAAGCGCGAATTGGCGAATTACAGTTTAATGGACTCAGACTGGGGCGGGCAAACGACCATTGTTCCCGTCTCCGCGAAGACGGGGCAGAATATGGACGAGCTGTTGGATATGATTCTTCTGACTGCCGATGTTCTGGAACTTAAAGCTAATCCGAAACGACAGGCGAAGGGAACTGTCATCGAGGCGAAACTCGACAAGACACGCGGACCCCTCGCGACAATTCTCATTCAGCGCGGCACGCTCAGACAGGGCGATACGGTTGTCGTAGGCAGTGCGATCGGGCGCGTCCGCATGATGTATAACGATCGCGGTCTGCAACTGGAAGAAGCAGGACCGTCGACGCCAGTTGAGATCATCGGACTCGATGAGGTTCCTGAAGGCGGTGACACCCTTTACCAAGTGGAAAATGAGCGCATCGCCCGCGATCTCGTTGAAAAGCGTAAAACGGAAGAACGCGAGTCCGCCTTGCGTCAGTCTTCTCGAATGTCGCTTGATACACTGTTCATGCGGATGACCGATGAGGAGGTGATCGATCTCAATATCATCGTGAAAGCCGATACGCAAGGTTCTGTCGAGGCGATGACGCAGTCTCTGACGAAGTTGACGACTGAGAAGATCCGCGTTAATGTGATTCACGGCGCCGTCGGTGCGATTACGGAATCGGATATCCGTCTTGCTGAAGTTTCGGACGCGATTATTATCGGTTTCAATGTGAGACCGGCGTCCACTGCGGCTTCGATTGCGGCTGATTCAGACATTGATATCCATCTATATCGCGTTATTTATGAGGCGATCGAGGAAGTCGAGCGGGCGATGAAAGGTATGTTGGAACCCGTCTTTAAGGAAGTTGTCGTCGGGCATGCTGAAGTCCGCGAAGTCTTTCACGCTTCTGCCGTCGGCACTATCGCCGGTTGCTACATAACTGAGGGTCGAGTCAATCGAAACGACAGTGCACGGCTCGTTCGTGACGGTATCGTCATCTATGAGACAAAACTCGCCTCGTTACGCAGGTTTAAAGACGATGTGCGCGAAGTCGCGTCGGGATATGAGTGCGGTCTCAGCCTCGATCGTTTTAATGATATAAAAATCGGAGACGAGATTGAATTCTACACGATGAGGGAAGTGAAGGAAGATGCGTAGGGCAGACCGATATGGCGATGAAGTCTACAGGATTCTCGCCGATGTCATCTACAAAAAAATCAACGATCCGCGTATAGCGGGGATTGCTTCCCTGACGGGTGTTGAGGTCAGTAACGATCTGACAGTTGCAAGAGTTTTCTACAGTGTATACGGATCCGACGAAGACCGTGAGAAAGCGAGAGAAGCACTTGAAAAGGCGGCAGGATTCCTCCGCAAAGAGCTCGCCGCCAGAATGCGCTCCAAAAAAGTGCCGCGTTTAGTGTTTGTGGAGGATATGAGTCTGCGTTACGGCGAATCGATCGATCGACTCCTAAAGACGGTTAATGATCAAAGAAACAGTGGATAGAACAGACTATACAGCCAATTGAACAACGCGGTCGGGGAAACGACATGCGCGAAGTGCATGCGATTTCGCGAATCGGCATCAGGAGTGTGCGATGAGTAATGAAAAAGACATCAGAAGACGTCTCGTTGAAGTTGTTCTCGACCTTGCATCAGTTAATGGTCGCATTGTGTTTTTGCCTCATGAACGATTGGATGCCGATGCGCTCGGTGCTTCCATTTCACTTGCTGAAGCGTTCCGTGCGGTCGGATGTGAAACAATGGTCTTGGCAGACTTAGAGCTACCTGAGTCTCTTTCTCATCTCCCTCTTCTCGACACGGTACATATTGATGAACCCGGTTTAATGTGCTCTCCCTTTGATCTTGCTTTGGCGATTGACTGTCATGAGGAGCAACGTGTTGGAGAACGTGCCCGTTGGTTAACTGAGTCGCGTCTCCGCGGATCTGTCGATCACCATGTTGTCTCGACTGAGTTAGGCAGGTTGGATCTCGTTGTACCGTCCGCGTCTTCGACGTGTGAATTGGCTTTTGAAATTATCTGGGACTTGGAACTTCACCTTGCCAAACCGTTGTTCAATAGAGATATTGCTGTCCTTTTGCTTGCAGGCATCGTCACCGATACGGGCAGATACACATACAGCAATACCACCCCCATCGTCTTTCGACAGGCTGCATTTTTACTCGAGCGATTCGACGTTGACTTAGCGGCGCTCAACTATAACTTTTTCGAGCGTACGACAGTCGGGCGGCTTCAGTTCAAGGGAGACATCTTTTCCGGTGTTACTGCGTTCGATGGCGGACGCATTTTAGTCGCTTCGGTGACCCGTGAAATGATCGATCGGCGCGGCGTTACGGATGACGACCTTGGGAACTTCGCCTCGGAAATGATGGGTGCGGACGGTACGGAAGTGACTTTGCTTTTTTCCGAGTCTGTTGAACCGCCCGGTGTACGTGTCAACATTCGCTCGAACGGGCGCTTCGATGCCGCACAATTTGCGATAAGGTACGGCGGAGGGGGACATCTTCGCGCAGCGGGAGCGACACTGAAAGATATCACGCTGGACGAGGCAATGGAATCGATTATACGAGAGGCGAAGACAGTTCTTGACGCATCTTCGGGAGAGCTTCGCTCATGACGCTCACTTCAGGTGGCATACTCATAATTGATAAAGAAGAGGGCTTAACGTCGTCTGCCGTTGTGTCACGTGTGCGTGTGTTGCTTGGAGAGAGGAGAGTCGGTCATACTGGAACGCTGGACCCCTTTGCGACGGGCGTGCTGCCGATCTGCTACGGTCGCGCGACAGCGGCTGCGCACTATATGCTCGACTGGAACAAGCGCTACCTTTGCGGCATTTCGCTCGGCTTGTCGACCGATTCGATGGATTATACGGGAACAACGATTGAGCGAACACCTGAAACGGTGTTGAAACGATTCGTTTCGCAAGACGAACACTTACTAAGAGAGCTTAAAGCAGTTGCGCGATCCTTTATCGGCAAGAGGATACAGCGCGTACCGATCTTTTCAGCCGTTAAGGTTGACGGCAAACGCCTTTACCGATACGCGCGCGAAGGGAGTGAAGTCGATTTACCTGAACGTGAAATTACTGTATACGAGGCTGTCTTCCACGGTATGACAATCGATGAGGATACGGGGTTTCCCGTCGTTTCTGTTGAATTTCTTGTCAGTGCAGGAACATATATCCGCGCGCTCGCGGAAGAATACGGTCGTGCTCTCGGTTGTAGCGCACATGCGCGCAGTTTGCGACGACTGGCGGCGGGTTCTCTGACAGTAGAGCAAAGCGTTACGCTCGAACGTCTATTTGATGCGTTCAATAAGCTCGGGCGCGACCCCATGCGTCTCCGGCAATGTCTGGCTGAGGATGGAACCATCAAGTCTCTTGGCTCCATATTCACCTCTTGGCGACACGTTATGTTTGATCGGGAGGGTGCTCTCGATCTTACACACGGTCGGAAAGTTCCCGTGAACAGGGGACGACTTCTTCCGCCGCGTTGCGAGTGTACAGAACACGGAGAAGACGATTTGATTGTCTTCTGTCATGGAGAACAACTCGTTGCGTTCGGTTTTATTGAGGGACAATATTACCGCGTAAAACGCGTCTTTTTGGAACCGACTGAAATAAAATCATTTGAAGGTAAGGTCTGTCCAAATGACATTTAATGTATACAGACAGTTTGATCGGATCCCTCCAGTGGCTAGAGGCATCGCATTGGGTATTTTTGACGGTGTACATCTAGGTCATCGTCATCTCATATTGACGATGCTACGTCGAAGCGAAGAGCTTCAGCTCCTACCCGCCGTATTTACTTTCTCGTATGAGGCTGGGATGGACTTTAACGAAAGGAAAGTCAACCACGATTTTCTCATGACCGACGATGAGAAAATTGAGGCGCTTCATGCACTTGGCGTGAAAGACGTCTTTCTCATACCCTTGACGTCCGAATTCTGTCATTTGAGCGCGGAATCTTTTTTGCGCAGCGTTCTGGAGGAAAAACTCCATGCACGTTTGCTTGCGATCGGTGAAGACGGACGGTTCGGTTGGATGGGGCGGGGGGATGTAGCTTTTCTGAAGGAGTACGCAGAACATCATGCGTTGGAGCCGTTAATTGTTCCAGACTTCACTTGGAAAGGCGTCAAAGTTACGAGCACGAGAATCCGCGAAGCTCTTTCCTTAGGTCAAGTCGAAGGGGCGACGGGGATGATGGGGAGAGCCTTTCGTCTCCAGGGCACTGTTATGAACGATAGCAATCTCGAATCGAGAATCGGCTTTTCTACCGCCAATTTTCCGTATCCTCCGACAGCGGCGCTGTTGAGACGCGGTGTCTATGCCACGTACGCGTGTTTAGACGGTGAAAGACTTCCATCAATCAGCTATATCGGCTGCGCTCCCTCCGTGAGGAAAGCGGGAGATGAGATGCTCGTTGAGACGCACATATTCGATTACTCCGGCTGCCTTTACGGTCAAGTGATCGATGTTGAATTTGGAACGTTTGTGCGCGATGAGTGTATTTTTTCTTCGATTCAGAATTTTGTACCGCGTGTCCGTGACGACTTTGAACGTGTCAGGGCATGGCATTATGAGGGAGGCAACGCGCTACTTTCAGGCAGATGATGTGTGGTAGAATGACAACATTCGCAGGAGGTCGATTATGTGCGGCATATTGAATTTTACTGTGTCATTTCCCGGACTGGGAATTAATGATTTATCAATCAGCCGGGTTGCATTTCAATTTAATCTTTTCGGACGGCAAGTGACTGTTTTTTGGTATGGGCTACTCTTTGCGATTGCGATGGTGTTATGTATTGCGCTCGCCATGTGTCACGCTAAACACCATAATTTTGACAGCAACGATATTCTTGATTTCTTTCTATGGATGATCCCGCTTATTCTGGTCGGTGCACGCATCTATTATGTCATCTTTGAATGGGATCAGTTCAAAGGAAACTGGAAATCCATTTTAAATATCCGCCAGGGGGGACTCGCATTCTATGGAGGTGTTATCGGCGGTATCATCGCCATTCTCGTCGTCGCGAAGGTTAAGAAGATTAAAGTTCACCGTCCGCTCGATTTTCTGGTTGTTTATGTACCGCTCGGTCAGGCAATCGGAAGATGGGGGAATTTTTTCAATCAAGAAGCTTTTGGGACAAACACGTCGCTACCGTGGGGGATGATCAGCGAGGGTACGAGACAGGGACTTGCCGACCTCAACCCCAATCCGGCAAATCCGTTACCCGGTCTCGATCCGTCCCTGCCTGTTCATCCGACATTCCTATATGAATTTATCGCGAATATGGTGATCTTCGTGATACTCATCTACGTTCGCAAGCGAGTGAAGCGCCCTTGGGCGACGCTTCACAGTTATCTATTGCTTTACGGTCTTGTTAGATTCTTCGTTGAAGGTATTCGTACCGACTCCTTGATGTTCCGCCTCTTTGATTATGATTTCCGCGTGTCCCAAGTCTTGTCCGCTCTTATGGTACTTTTCTCCGGTGTTTTTCTCATCGCGATTTACGTGCGTGGACGTCGGCGAGACCGTTTGGTGGGTAGCCTAGCCGGTGTTCCTTCCGATGTCGTCGAGATTACCGAGTCGGCTTCTAAAGCTGAAAAGAACGAGTAGGGGACACGAATGCGTTTTACACAGACCTGGTAAGTTTTTTTAAGTTCAGTGGAGCGTTAAAAGGTGAATTGGACTGAAGGGAGCATGAGAAGGACAGTCGATGGTAATCGACTGTCGCGCGCTGATTATTTTTTCAGCGCGCTTGATTATCGTATGCTCGTTCCGGTTCTCGCGCTTGTAATGATCGGACTAGTGGTTCTCAATAATGTACTGGCTTCAGGATACGGTGCCACTGCCTTTGAGTATCCGATGAATTACTTCAAGCAGATTGCCGCCGTTCTAATCGGCATCGTGGCGGCATTTATTCTTTGTCTATTCGAACCGCCAACGATGCGTCTGATTGGAGGTATCCTGTATTTCGTCAGTATTCTCCTTCTGATTGTTGTCAAATTGGACGGTTACCAAGCAGTTGCCGGTGCGGACAGCTGGTTGCGCATTCCCATCTTCGGGTCGTTCCAACCGTCTGAATTATCGAAAATCGCTGTGGCAATGGTTTCCGGTCCGATCTTTGCCGCGATGAAAACCGGCGAACTGTCCTATTCTCAAGGCTTCCTGCGGTTGCTTGCCGTTTATGGTGTTCCGTTTCTATTTGTTATTACGGAACCTGATCTCGGCACAAGCCTCGTTCTGATTTTTATGTTTCTCGCTACGACTTTTGTGTGGGGAGTAAGATGGCGCACAATTCTTTTGTCTGTCGCAGGAATGATCTTTCTCGTTCTGCCTCTTTCTTGGAATTTTGCGCTCAATGCCACACAAAAAGAACGCATTATGACATTCCTCTTCAGAGGACATGATAAAACGGCATCGTATCACATCAATCAATCGTTGGCTGCCGTCGCCTCGGGTGGCTTGACGGGGAATCGCACCGGTGAAAATGTCAGCGTTCCCGTCAAAGAGTCCGATTTTATTTTTCCTGCCATTTCTGAACAGTTGGGGTTGATCGGGACGACCGTCGTCATTCTGTTGGCGGCGTATTTCATTTTCCATACCTTCAGAGTTGCGAGTAAGATTCATTCGCGATCGCCCGAAGAGTCGTACATCATGGTCGCGCTTATCTCCGGTCTCGCCTTTCATTTCGTTGAAAATATCGGTATGACGGTCGGTTTGCTTCCGATTACCGGCATCCCGCTTCCCTTTATCAGCTATGGCGGTTCTGCCATGATTTCGAATTTTCTGCTTTTGGGCGTTTTGCTCAATTACTCGATGAACTACAAAGAAAAAGCCGCACCTTAATATGATGTGTTCGCGGGAATGTCTGAAAGAGGTGAACTCGAGCATGAGAATACGAATTCAGCTTTCCGCGGCAACGTGTGTGTATGGCGATATTGATGCCAATCTGGCAACGATTGAGCGAGAGATAGGCTTTGCCCAAAATTCGAATGCTGATATCGTTCTTTTCGGAGAAGCATTTTTACAGGGATTAGAATCGATTACTTTTAACTATGTCCATGATGCTGACGTAACGCTTGGCATGGGAAGCGTACCCATTGCATATTTGCGAAAGACCGCACGCCATTACGGTATCGGTATCGGAGTCGGTTTTTATGAGAATGATCACGGCGCCTTTTATTCATCTTATTTGGTGATCGGCAAAAATGGAGAGATTGTCCACCGATACCGACGCGTATCAAAGGGATGGAAACTGCCCGGCGCGAATGCCGATTACCGTGAAGGTCGTCACTTTCTTCCGTTTGAGTTTGAAGGTGTGAAAATGGGAGTCATCATCTGCGGCGATCTGTGGGAAGATCATCTACTCAAAGCGATCGCAGATCTCGATGCGCAAGTCGAGTGCATGCTCTGGTCGGTTCATACTGATTATTCCGTCGAAAAATGGGAAGGCGGAGAACGTCGAGAGTATATCGAACGATCATCGATTCTCGGTTCCCATGTGATGTTGGTCAACAATTTTGTTCAAAGTGAAGAATTGGCAAAAGGCGGAGCCTACGTATGGTATCAGGGGAGAGAGTTGGTCGCTTTATCCCCCGGTTCTCCCGGTCGCCTTCTGTTCAATTACTAATCGAAACAAGTAAATCCCGCAAATAATAATTGTTCAAGTGCATCGGTCAGTGCATCGTCTTTTTGTCGTGCGCTCGTTTTGTGCTTGAACAATTGTTTGTTTATCGCCCTAATCATGTAAATATAGATAAATTGAAGGCGATTTTTGAAAAAATGGTGGTAAATAATGGGGAGTTTGGTACATTTTTACTGTGGATTGTGGTAGAATAGCCTTCATATATAGAGGATGGAAGCTGTCCGACGAAGAGAAAGGAAGTCTTTCATCGAGGAGGAGAGCCTTGGCACGCTATACCCACACAATAGATAACAAAGGACGAGTTATTGTTCCAGCCAAGTTGCGCGAGCAGCTTGACGGTGTTTTGATCGTCACTCAAGGTATCGACGAAGGGTTTCTCGCCGCTTACACGCCAGAGGAGTTTGAACTGATTAAGGATCAGATCCTGAATCATTCCAGTACCGGTTATGTGATCCGTAAGTTGAAGCGCGAAGTACTCGGTTCATCGACGGTCTGCGAGTTTGACGGTCAAGGTCGCATCTCAGTGCCGGCATTCTTGTGGGACCATATCTCGGTTAAACCCGGCGAAGATGTGTGTTTCATACACGTTTTTGATAAGATCGAAATTTGTGCGCAATCCTTCTACGACAAACTGCAGGAGGAAGATATGCCGCTATCAGAAATGGATCTGAGTTCCTATGAGATCCGCGGATTATGATGCGTGGCATCTGCCGGTACTCGTCGACGCGGTGATCGATAATCTATCGATCAAACCCGGCGGTCTTTACGTTGACCTCACGGCAGGAGGAGGCGGTCACAGCAGGGCGATTCTTGAAAAACTCGGTCAGAATGGAAGACTCTTGGTAGCCGATCGCGATCCGGAGGCTCTGGCGGTCTCCTCGGAGCGGTTAAAAGATTTTGAGACGAGCGCCATTTTCGAAGTAATTGAGGCAAGATTCAGCGATTTCCCCAGCTGGCTCGATACAGGGGATATAGGCAATATTGACGGACTATTAGCTGATTTGGGCGTCAGCTCACATCAACTGGATACAGCGGAAAGAGGTTTTTCATATCTCCACGACGGTCCGCTCGATATGCGGATGAGTCCGGCTCAAGGGAAGACCGCTGCCGATCTTATTGCTGATCTGAGAGAAAGTGATCTCGTCGCTCTGCTCAGATTGTATGGCGAAGAACAATACGCGTATTCAATCGCCAAATCAATCGTGAAAAGACGTGCCGAGAAACCGATTACAACAACAGGAGAGCTGGTTGACATCGTCTCACATGCCGTACCGTCGCATGTGAGACGAGAAGGGAATCCTGCAAGGCTAACGTTTCAGGCTTTGCGTATGGCGGTGAACCACGAGCAGGAAGAGCTTTCGCATTTACTGCAGGTGCTGCCCGATGCGATGGCGCCTGGTGGTCGCGTTGCTATCATCAGCTTTCATTCGCTGGAAGACCGAATGGTGAAGCAGGCAATGAAGCGTTGGGAATCGCCTTGTGACTGTCCAAGAGACTTTCCGGTCTGCGTATGTGGGAAGAGGTCGTTAGGTCAGTGCATAACGGGTAAGCCGATCGTTGCAGATGTAGCTGAGTGTAAAGGAAATAGGAGAGCGCGTAGCGCAAAGCTGCGTGTATTTGAATTTGCGGAGGTAGAGGTATGAGATATTATTCCGACGGCAATCTTGCCGAAAAACTTAATCGACAATCTGTACCACGTGAACTACCCGATGTCTACATTCCGCAACTCGATGAAATTGACCCGGATCATGGAAATAGAGAGAAGCGTCTAGTAGAAAAAAATAATCTTCGTCTCCAATACAAGAGTCTCAAACGCTGGCGCGCGAAAGCATCTTTACGACTATTATCCGTTCTTTTAGTCTTGGTCACTGCCGTCGGGTACATTGTTTGGAGAGGCGCAAAACTGACCGAGATGAGTTTCTACAATGCAGGTCTCAAACGCCAAATTAAAGAAATTGACAAAGAGAACAGTCTTCTCCAAGACAAGATTCTTAGTAAGACATCACTATACAACTTGAAAGATATTGCATCCGCTGAATTGGGGCTTCAAAAGCCGGGTTCGGGACAAATCGTCCATATACCGGCTACTGTCCTTATGAAACCGCTCGATGACGAAGTGATGAATGTGATGACTCGGATGCCTATGGAGAGCATTGAATTGATCGAGTCATGGGTTCGTAGCCGCTAGTCAGCAATAGGCTGATTCGCCGATTGAGAGGTTCAGGATGAAGCGCCAACATGTTGTTAGGTCGACACATAGTCAGAACGTTAATATTCCCAGAAACATGATTAACGTCAAGATGTTGGCGGTTCTTTTAGCGTTTGTCGTGTTAGCGGGTGTTCTCGTTTTTCATTTTTTCGACCTGCAGATTACACGTCATGACGAGCTTGCGGCAAAGGCGGCGGGTCAACAGTACATGACGGATCGGGAAAGCTCTAAACGCGGAATGATCCTTGACCGCAACGGCTATCCGCTCGTCCTCTCGACGTTTGTTTATCGTATCGGGATGACCCCGCGAGATGTGAGATCAAAAAAAGCCGATATTACGGATCATGACATTGTCAATCAGATCGCCCTCCAGTTGAAACTCGATGACGAAAAGAGAGATTCCATGCTCGAGCAAATCCGTTCAGATCGGGTGACAGGTTGGACAGGGTTAAGAAAACAACTGGTCGGCTCAAAGACGCTACCTTATGTGCAGATAGCGTCCGGAGTCTCGGAAGTGGATGCCATGGCGTTGAAAGATTGGCTCACATCAAACGGTGTCGGCGGAATACGCTTCGATGCGGAAGAGCGCCGCATCTACAATAATCAAATGCTCGCTTCACCCGTCCTCGGTATGACGCGCGTCATAGATGGGAAACTTGTCGGGGTATCCGGTTTGGAAGCTCAATACAATGCTTTGTTGTCCGGGGAAGACGGGTATTCGTATGCCAAGCGTAACAACTACTCGAATAAAGGCACGACTCCTTTCAGTACGTCGATCAACTATCCGCTTGAACCGAGTCTTAATCTCGTCTCTACTCTCGATATGGAAATCCAGTTGATCTTGCAGGAAGAACTGCTGTCTATCGCAACGGCCGCAGGGCTGAGACACGGTGTGCACGGGATCGTGATGGAAGTCGATACTGGTGATGTGCTCGCGATGGCACAGGTTTGTGGATATGATGCCGCGAATCCTACGGCTATGCCTCTCGGCTTTACGAGTGAGGAATGGGACGCTTTATCGACCGAAGAAAAAACTCACTACCTATCATCGAATCTATGGGACAATATCAATGTCACGGATGTTTACGAGCCCGGATCGACATTTAAAGCGGTGACGCTTGCGATCGCACTGGAGGAAAACGTCGCATACGAGGGCACGGTCTTCAGCGATAATCCGATAACGATACAGGGAAAAACGATTACTTGTTATTCGGTGCATGGTCATGGTGACGTTTCATTGCGTCAATCATTCGCGTTGTCGTGTAATCCCGTATATGTACAGCTTGGCAACAGAATTGGAATGACGACCTACTACGACTGGATAAAAAAATTCGGATTCTATGATCGATCGGGTATTGATTTGCCGGTTGAAGCGACCGGTGTGCTCCATAAATCTCCCGCGCCTCTTGATTTTGCTAATATGACGTTCGGAGAATCCTCTTCCATAACCGCCATTCAGATGATCCGTTTTTACGCCATGATCGGTAACGGCGGCTATCTCGTAACGCCTCGAGTCGGTCGAGCATCGACGCCGGACGGGTTGGATGTGATGCAACCATTTGCCGTCAGTGAGGGGAAGAAATTGTTATCGGAAAGAACGTGTGAGCGCGTTCGCTCGATGATGGTTGATGTCGTTTCGGGCGGAACGGCGAGAGGTACTTTCGGCGCGATCGGACTGAATGTAGGAGGGAAGACTGGAACTTCAAGAGATTCACAGGATGGTGATCGACGAACTTTTTCATTTATCGGGATGAATCCGATCGACGACCCGGATTACGTTGTCTTGGTCACGATTAGAAAACCTGAAACTCCGATCAGTGTTAGCACTGTTGCCGCGCGTGCCGCGAACCGTGTTATGGCAAGAATTCAAAACAGCCAAGATAAGGGACAAGAATATAGCACGCGCGATTTAAACAAGTTGTCAGTGCAGGTTGAGATTCCTAAAGCGGACGGAATGACAGTTCGCGACTTTGCGATGCGCCTCGTCACGCTCAATCTAGCGCCACATGTCCCGACTGACGAATATTTACTTGACCGACCCTGTGCCATGGTTTTACCTCAATCAGGCACGAAGGTGGGAACAGGATCTACGGTGTGGCTTTACCCGGAGGGCGATCATGAAGTAGAATGGGTAGCTGTGCCTGATTTTCGCGGATTGAATTATCACGAATGCGTTTGGCTGGCATCGGAGTACGGCGTTGTGATTGTACCCGAAGGCATTCCTTCAGGAGTTGCAATAAGTCAGAGCGTAGAGGCTACCGCCAAACCGAACCTTGATCCGGTGCAGGATGATTCCGGAGCGCCAATCGATTCTGCCGTTACGCATGTGCCGAATGATGGAAAAGTAAGAAAAGGACAAGTGATCCAAGTATCATTCGGTAGAAAAGGTAAGTTGGACCGGACAAACAAGACTGACAAATCGGGTAGCGACTAAAAACCGAATGAAAGATAAACAATATGACACGTTTTTTGCCGATGCAAATTAAAATATGGACGAATGGAGAATTGCTGCAGACTGAGAAAAATGCGGCGGATTCAGAGCGCTATTATCCATCCGTTTCTACGGATACGAGAACTGTTAAGTCAGAAGAGATATTCGTCCCGCTTCGTGGCGATCATTTCGACGGGCATCACTTTCTCCATGAAGCTTATGAACGTGGCGCGGGCATGCTCGTTATTGCGAACGATGCACCGGAAAAAAAGGAATTTTTGAAACTGCTCGATACGGATGAAGATGCACCGGACATTCTTATTGTTGAGGATACATGGAAGGCGTATCAAGATATTGCAAGCGGTTATCGTAATGTACTCGAGGCGAGCGTCATCAGCGTGACGGGAAGTGTCGGAAAAACTACAACGCGCCGAATGATTTACTGCATGATTAAGTCGCAAGTGAGGGCGGAACAGTCGCAAAGGAACTACAACAATCAAGTGGGGTTGCCGAGAACGATTTTATCGACGAATCCAAAGACACAGGCTTTGGTGGCGGAGCTCGGCATGGACAGAAAAGGTGAGATTCGAACGCTCTCTCACATTGCTAGACCCGATATCTCGATCATCACGGGTGTCGGTATTTCACATGCGCAATACCTCGGATCCATGCACGACATTCTCGATGAAAAGACATCGGTGATTGACGGCATGAAGAGTAACGGACTTCTGTTGCTCAACGGGGATGACGCTTTGCTCGAGAGTTGGGTTATTCGTGACGAGCCCGACATCTCGCACTGGTACGTGTGTAGCGAGAAAAATGTCGGACGCTTGGAACGTGACGGAAGCCCGGTCTTTTGGGCGGAGCACATTCGAATCGACTCGGATAGCCTGTCATTTATCGGTCGTTCAAATTTGACACCGGATGAACGCTGGCCGATTTTTCTCCCTCATCCTGGGCTCCATCTTGTCCCCGCTGCCTTGTTCGGTCTTGCAGTTGTTTATGCAATGGGTCTGAACATGCAGGAGGCGGCGGCATCCGCGAGCAATTTTGTCACGTCGGAACATCGTCAGGAGCTTTTTAAAAGGGGATTAGTCGATATTATCGATGATACGTACAATTCATCCCCTGAATCGCTCCAGTCGGCACTCCAAACGGCTCACATGATGGCGGGTGGACGGCGGCGACTCGTAGCAGTAATTGGTGGAATGCGTGAGCTGGGACGTTATTCGAAAGAGGCGCATCTCGATGCGACAAATGAGCTTTTATGCGCCGACGTTGACCGTGTTTTTCTAGTTGGGGAAGAGACCAAGGTGATGAGAGATGCGATGTTTAGTGATCCGATTTTCTCCCCCATGTTTGCAGGTTGGTATGAGACGGGTGAAGAGGCTATAAACGATGTGCTTGAAGAGGTTGGCGGCGACGATCTCGTCTTGGTAAAAGCCTCTCGATTCTATGAACTTGATCACATTGTGACTGCGCTGATAAACAGAAACGCGTGAGGTGTTATGTACTATGTTTCCTGTCGCTGAGATGCGTTTTGCCGTTATTAGTCTCCTGGTGGTAGCCGTTGGAACGATGATCTGCGGTCTGGTCATGCTTCCTTGGATTCGTCGGATACGCTCAAGCCAGCCGATCCGCGATAACGGTCCTCAATCTCATCTTTCAAAGGCGGGAACACCGACATTTGGCGGGCTATTTTTTCTCATACCGATCACTCTTTTCGCCATCATAGGTCCTGTCATCAAGCGCGATTTGTTGCCCATGACGGTCATGATTGTCTTCATGCTTCTCTTTGGATTTGTCGGTTTTGCCGATGACTATATCAAGGTCAACGTATCGCGTAAAGGTTTAAGCGTCAAACAGAAGACGATATGGTTAGGTATCTTCTCGATCGCCGCCACCGTTTTTTATCTTTGGATTTCGCCTTATGCCCCATTTATTTTGTCGCCTTTGGGGAAGGTAATCCCCATAATCGGAGTATGGAAAATAGTCTATGCTTTCGTTTTGATCCCGTTCCTGTTTTATATGAGCAATTCTGTCAACATAACGGACGGAGTAGACGGTTTGCTGTCTTCGCTCATGTCGATCGCAGGTATCGGACTATTCGCTGTGAGCGCTCTCTTGGCACCTGTGCTTCCTTATGCTTCGTCGACGATGACGTTGTCTCTCGTGATTTCAGGCGGGTGTCTAGGTTTTCTTTTGTTTAATCGTTATCCTGCGCGTATCTTCATGGGGGATACGGGTTCGCAGGCGCTTGGCATAGCATTTGTTCTGCTAACCGTTGTGATGGGTGTTCCTTATCTTGCCGTTATTACGGGCTTCGTATTCTTTTTTGAAGGTCTCTCCGTCGTTATTCAGGTGATCTATTTCAAGTCGACAGGCGGCAAAAGGATTTTCCGTATGTCGCCGATTCACCACCACTTCGAGTTGTGTGGATGGCATGAGAAAAAAATTGTGTTGGTGTTCAGTCTCGTCGGTCTCTTAGCGTCGTTAGCAGGTTTCTTGCTGATGTCGTTTCCATTGTTTAGGAGGTAGCGATGTCGGAAACTGCCAACAAACTTTTTTTGCCGCGCAAGTCTCGCAATCAGAAGAAGAGCGAACGCAAAGAGACCGTTCTCGGCTATAAACAGCTCTCTTCACATCGCCGCATGTCGCTCGTCTTCCTTTTTATCTGGCTGATTTTGATTGCGTATGGACTGATGATGATGTTCAGTGCCAGCTACGGCATAAGTTTCGTTCAGTCAGGCTCGGCGATGCGGGCACAATCGCAACAGATAGGCACTTCTGATCTTTCATCACCCATCGGTATGATTTGGGAGGCGGATGCGACGAAACTCGCAAAAAAACAGGCGTTCTACATGATTGGCGGTGCATTGGCGGCGATCATATTCGCCGTGATTGTTCCTTTTCGTCAGTTAATGCGACCGTCGCTACGATGGATTGTTTATATCGTTGTTACGTTATCCCTTGTATACACATTCTTCAGAGGTGAGAGTTTCAATGGTGCAAAACGTTGGATGACGATTGCCGGCATCACGTTTCAGTCTTCAGAGTTGGCAAAGGTCGGAGCGGTATTCTTCTTGGCATCCTATTTTTCGAGCCGTCTGAAAGGTCGGGGAGGGAAGGCTGTCAAGGCAAAGGACAGCGTGACAGGTCAACAAATATCAAAGCCCAAACGCCCTTCTCTGATGAAGCGGGCATTAAAAGACGTCGTGAGCCCCGGAATTCTGATGATTATCTGGGTAATTCTGATTGTTATTCAGCCGCATCTTTCCGGGGCGATTATATTGACGATGATATGTCTTGTCGTATTCTTTTTTGCGCCGATACCGCCAAAAGTCAAGCTTGTCGGGATTGTCCAGTTGCTAGTCATTATTCTCGTAGTCGGAATGACCATTGGTGCCATCTACGAGTGGAAGACAGGTCGATCGCCCGTCAGTTACATCAGCCAACGCTTTTCCCATGCCGCGCGAAGACTGGACACTTTCCAAAATAGAGAAGCTGTCAGTGTAGATGATCGTATGCAGATCGATCAGGCGGAGATCGCCCTAGGTTCCGGCGGATTAACGGGAAAAGGTTTAGGAAAGAGCGTCCAAAAACTCAACTGGCTCTCAGAAGCTCATAACGATTTTATCTTGTCAATCATCGGTGAAGAACTCGGCTTTTTAGGCATTATTGCAGTCATAATATTGTTTATTGCATTCCTTGTCGCCGGTCTCATGGTTGCTCGTCGAGCTGCAACTCCTATGTCGGTGCTTGTTGCGGCGGGGTATACGGTTATGATTGCGATTCAGGCTTTTCTCAATATGGCTGTGGCGGTAAGCCTGATACCGGCGACCGGCATTTCACTTCCCTTCTTCAGTTACGGAGGGACGGCGAATATCTTCTTTTCATTTGCTGCCGGGTTTGTGCTCTGCGTTTCGAAAAGCGGCAAGAAAGAGAACCGCGAACTGGCAGAAATTCTCGATAGTACGCGGCAAAGAAAAAATTCAAATAGAGGCAAGTCAGATCTTGAGGATGACAGCGCGGTGGGTTACGCTATACAACAGATGTGAAGATTTTCGATTCCTTGTAGAATTAAAATATGTTGACCGTGGATGGGGTATAAGATGGCTTTGGAAAAAGGTCAGGCATTAAAGAACGATAGCAAGACAGTACTCATTGCAGCCGGCGGCACGAGCGGTCATATATTCCCAGCGCTTGCCATTGCTAAAGAGCTTCGTTCCCTCTGTCCTTCCTGGCGCATTGTTTTCTGCGGTGTCACCGACGGACTCGAGCACAAGACGGCTCTTCAGGAAAATATTGAGTTCAGACCCGTGACGGCACAAAATCTTCCTTCGAAAAACGACCCCCGCTATTGGAGTTGGGTGAAGCGGAATGTGAGCGGCATGCGACTCAGTTACAAAGCGATGAAGGAATTGAAACCCGATATTGTCATCGGAACGGGAGGCTATGTTTCAGCTCCTGTACTTATTATCGCCAAATTATTACGAATTCCATACGTGTTACACGAGCAGAATTCGATCCCCGGCAGGGCGAATCGTTTTTTCTCAAAAGGTGCCGAGAAGGTCTTTATCAGCTACGACGTCAGCCGATCGTATTTTTCGAAGAAAACTAGTCTTTATCTGACAGGTAATCCTGTACGTCCTGATTTCTATCATTTGGACTATGAAAGTGCCCGTGAATCGATCGGACTTGATTCCGATGCCTTTGCTGTCCTTGTCATGGGTGGCAGTCTCGGAGCAAAAACGATCAACGATGCCGTTAGGGGTCTCGACCAAAACGGCGAATGGTCCCAGCTGATTGAACAACACCCGCAACTATCGATTATGGTCAGTACGGGGACGCAAAACGATGAGAGCGTCGCGGAACAATTGAGCACGATTCCTCAAGTATCGGCAACGCCGTTCTATCACGACGCGCCTCTCCGGATTGCGGCTTGTGACTTTTATGTAGGTCGGGCAGGAGCGATGACTTGTGCAGAAATCACGGCGCTTGGCAAGCCGTCGATCCTGATACCTTACCCATTTGCTGCCGATGATCACCAGACCGAAAATGCCAATGTTATGAAAAGAGCGGGGGCGGCTTTTGTTTGTGACGACAGAAGTTTTAACAGTCGTACTTTACTGGAGGTAATCAGAAGCGCCGTTGTGGAAAAAGACTTGCTAGCAGAGATGGGCGCAAAGGCAAAATCACTCGCGACTCCCTACGCATCCTGTATGATTGCGAAAGAAATCATCGATCTGCTTTGTTGACATGGATCGCCGAAACGATAGAAAAAGAAAAGCTGACAATCATCATGCGATAAAAGGATCGCCAAAAAAACGTAGGCGCAGGTCGTCCAAAGATTCCCATTTGCAATACGGTTATTCAGATAGTTTCGAACCGTCACCTTTCTATATTGAGAACCGTAAAAAACGCGAAAGGGATCGGCGTCGTAAGATGATTGTCGGTTGGCCGCTTGCCGTATTAAGCGCGGTCGCTCTCATTTTGGTGATCGTCACACTTGTTGCCTATTTGCCTCAGTTCTATATTGAGCGCATCACAGTGAGCGGCTTGAGATTGATTGCACGTGAAGACATCATGGAGTTGATCGACAAGAGCCCGGGAGAGCACTTTATCGGTGGTATCGGCGGAGAACCGATTCATTATCTAACACTTCGCTACGGCAACATAGAAGATAAGATTAAGGATACGCTTCAACTCGTCCGTTCAGTGAAGGTTCAGTTTCGTTTTCCATCTGAAGTGCGCGTTACGATTGTAGAAAAAACAGAAATACTTGCCATTCGCATAGCCGGAGGATTTGCGCTGTTGGACAGTGAACTGAGCGTGATCCGTATCGCCAGCGAACGTGATTTTGATATTCCTGTGCTTGAAGGCATAAGGTTAGAAAGCACTCCATTAATCAATGAGAAGATTGAAGTCGGCGACGAGACGCAACTGTTTTCAGCGATCAACATCACGGCTTCTCTAATCGAACACGACATGAAGAACGATGCGAATAGCGGTCGGATTTCCCTTATGCAACTTGTGAGACAAATCAAGCCGATTACTGACCACACATTTTATCTCTTCATACCTCTGTCGCAAGGAGGGGAAATACGTGTTAAACTGGAAGACAACAGGTCATTACAGGACAGGCTGAAGGTTTTAAGTTACCTTCTCGGGGAAGGCGATCTCCAAAGTCGAGGATCAGGGGAGCTGGATCTAACAGGTCACTCAGTTTTTTTCAGACCTGATGCGACCTGAAATATTACTATTTGATGTCATGACATCTCATAATGGTGCAATTGCGAATGCCGAGAGGAGGGAAAAACGTTGATCATATTGATAGGTTTACTGATTGGATTGATCGCGGGTCTCTTTCTTGATGTGTCGATACCCACAGGGCTTACCCCTTATCTCGCTGTCCTGACACTTGTCGGCATTGAGGCATTGACCGCATCATATAACGCCATGCAGCGCAAAGAATTTGCACCGGCAAAATTTGTTATTGAATTATCCTCAAACATCGTTATATCAGGTCTTTTGACGGCATTAGGCGTTCAACTTAAATATGATTTCGCATTTGTGATCGCCTTTGTTTTTGCCTACCGCATCTTCAGAAATATCAGTTTCATTTCACGCCATTCATATTTGAAATATAAGACCTGGCGGGCTTCACGTCATAAGGACGAAAATAGTGATGAGCGGTGAACCTGTTTTTACAGCATCAGTGGTGATAGCTAATCTAAACTTGTAATGACATCCTTATAAGCATTCGCAATTTAAAAGTAATTTTATTTTAGCCGCCTAAAAGGTTGCCATTCATGTTTGTGTAGTGTAAAATGTCGACAGGGTGCGGTTGGGTTAGCTTTCTTGATGGTGAAGGTGCGATTTTATCGATGTTAGCTTGTAATGACATTTCCGCACAGCGCAACAAAATGTTTGGTAAGGAGCATAACAGTGTTGGATTACAATTTTGATATTGCTATGACCGACGATCTCTACGCAACAATTCGTGTGGTCGGCGTCGGCGGAGGCGGATGCAACGCCGTCAATCGAATGGTTGACGGAGGTGTGCAAGGTATTGAGTTTATTGCTGTCAATACGGACCATCAGTCTTTGTTGCGTTCGAGGGCTAGTCAGTCGATCCAGATTGGTGAGAAGGTGACGCGCGGACTTGGTGCCGGCGCAATACCTGAGATCGGTCAAAAGGCTGCCGAGGAGAATATTGAGGAGATCTCTAAGGCGATCGAAGGGTCCGATATGTTGTTTATTACGGCAGGTATGGGAGGTGGAACGGGAACGGGAGCCGCCCCTATCGTGGCTCAAGTTGCCGAGAAACTCGGTATCCTGACTGTCGGTGTTGTGACGATGCCTTTCCGATTCGAGGGTTCGAGAAGGCGCCAGAATGCAGAGAAGGGTGTCCGTGAATTACAGCAACACGTCGACTCCTTGATTGTTGTTCCGAATGACAAGCTCCTAGAGATTGCAAGTGACGATACGACGATTGACGAAGCATTCGGCTTGGCCGATCGCGTTCTCCAATATGGCGTATCAAGTATTTCCGACCTTGTTGCTGTTCCCGGCTTGATCAATCTCGACATGGCGGACGTGAGGCGCGTCATGACGGATGCCGGCGTATGCCACATGGGAATCGGACGCGGAAGCGGCGAGAGCCGCGCGGCGACGGCCGTCAAACAGGCAATGTCCAGTCCATTGCTTGAAACGACCATTGACGGTGCGCACAGCATTATTATCAACTTCACCGGCGGGCATGACATGAAGATTAAAGAGATCAACGAAGCCGCCTCGCAAGTTCGTGAAGCTGTATCTCCAGATGCTGATATTATCTTTGGCGCCGTTGTTGATGAGAATATGCAAGATGATCTCATTATCACAATCATTGCGAGCCGTTTTGAACAGGACGCTTTCCAAGGCAGATCTTCAAAGCTCGGTCAAGCGCAAATGCCCCTGTCGTCTTTTAACGTGCCGCCGCGAGGCACGCAGAGTGCACAGAGATCGACAATTGATGATCTTCCCGATTTTCTCCGCCCGCAACGTGGCAGTGCGCCTTCTATGAGAGGTCGTAGCGATGCTCAGGCGACCGGTTTCAGCCGCAGCAGTTCACGTCAAACTGATCGGGAAATGATCGACATGATTCAGAGAGCATCGGAGCATGCGGCGAGACAAGATGCTGCGGCGCCGCGCGTACTCGACGAGGCACCGGCGGTCGACTCGCGACAGACAAAATCTCGTCAGAGTCGTCAAGACGGGCGTACACTTCCTTGGTTTTTACAGGATGAAGATGACGACCGCGCTTAATCCGGCGAAGCGGTGATGTCCGTGGAATCATGCGGTGCGTGACTATTGTTTCCGCTAGATAGATTGACACTTATGGCCGGATCGTTGATCCGGTCATGTTATTTCTCAGGAGGCATTTATGAAGTGTCCGGCTTGTGAAGGCAACGACGACAAAGTAATCGATTCGCGCCCTGCGGAAGATGGAAGCTCGATACGTCGCAGACGAGAATGTCTAGTTTGCGGTTCTCGCTTTACGACGTATGAGCGAGTTGAAGATATGCCTCTCATGGTGATTAAAAAGGATGGGAGCAGACAGCCCTTTGACAGACAGAAACTGATCATCGGAATTATGAAAAGCTGCGAGAAACGTCCGATTACGACAGAGCAGATCGAACATCTGATCGACAACATCGAACACACGGCGAAGAACGCGCTGAAACGGGAAATTTCAACAGCTGAAATTGGTGAACAGGTGCTGAAACAATTGCAAAAGATTGACGAAGTTGCCTATGTCCGTTTTGCTTCAGTTTACCGAGCTTTCAGTGACATCAACTCTTTTATATCGGAGATAAGCGCTTTGACAACAGGCGATGAAGGAAGAGAAGACTCAACCGGTTCATGTTAATGGATGATGCGTGTCAGAATGAATGTGAAAGTAAAGGGAGTGTAGAAAATGGATGACCCGAAACGAGTTTTGATTATAGACGATGACAAGCATATTAGTGAGCTTCTCAGGCTGTACTTTGAGAAAGACGGCTTTAATGTTACAGCGGGATATACAGGCGATACCGTTTTACCGCTCGTCCGAGCGGTAAACCCCGATGTCATTATTCTCGATTTGATGCTTCCCGGTATGAGCGGTTTCGATGTGATACGCGAGCTTCGGCGCGAATCGGATGTACCCGTTCTTATGCTGACGGCGAGGAGCGATACACTCGATAAAATCGTCGGGCTTGAACTTGGTGCCGATGATTATATTCTTAAGCCTTTCGAGCCGAAAGAATTGCTGGCGCGCGTGAAGGCAGTATTGCGACGGACGAGGAGTGCATCGTCCGGTGTAAAAGAGGGGGAGGATACGAAGGACAATGTCGTGTCGTACCCCGGGCTGGTTGTTGATCGCATACGTTATACCGTGCGGGTCGGTGATGAGGAGATTGATATGCCGCCCAAAGAATTGGAATTGCTCTTCTTCCTGGCAACGCACCCCAATCGCGTCTTTACGAGAGACCAGATACTCGAGAGTATATGGGGGATGGATTACTATGGTGAGCAGCGCACAGTCGATGTGCATATCAAGCGCATTCGCGAGAAACTCGATGTGATCGATCATCCGCTGTGGCAGATAAAAACAGTTTGGAGCGTCGGTTACAAGTTCGAGGTAAAGGACGACGAAATATCGTGAAACGCCGCGGTCTCTCCATCTATGCACGCACACTGCTGACTATTTCAGCCGCGATTTTTGCTGTCTTCCTGATTCTTGCGCTTGTGTATGGCACAGTCTACAACGTGTCGACTTCAAACCAAAGACAAGAGGAATTAAGGCGCTATGCGCAGGAACTCGCTATTCTGACGGAACGGCGCATGGATGTTGCTCATACAACGTTTGTAGCTGCCGATATTACAGGCTATATCTCTTTTGCGACACGTTCTACAGGCGCATACATATGGGTTGTCAATTCTGAGAATGAAATTATTTATAACACGGGAATTCCGGCAGATACCATCGGAAAACTCGAAAGAAGCGGGGACGGAGTACAAGCCGATTTCATTTTGCCGGAAGTGGCAAGAAATACGGGACACGTCGCATATTGCCATAGGGGAAGTCAGACGGGTTTTTATCATTTGCTGCCTAACCCGACTATATGGCTTGTCGCAAGCGCTCCCATTGGAACGCGTGGTGATCTTTACACGGGCGAAGTTATCCTGCTCAGACGTCATTCACCCGATACATTTAGCGCTTGGCTCGTCGATAATAACGTCCATATATCGTTTGCTCTCGCGTATATTGTTTCGCTTGCAATTATCATCTGGCTTTCACGAAACATCACGAATCCGATCTCGGTGCTCGCAAAGACTGCGGATTCAGTCTACCGAGGTGACTTGACGGCACGCGTTCAACTCGGAAAGGATCGGAAAACGCTCACATTGCCTGATCATTACAATGATCGGAGTGCGGAATCGATTATGCACGAGGATGACTTGACAAGACTTGTCAGGACGTTCAACACGCTCATCGCCAAATTTGAGATGCGTGAGAACGAACACCGGGAGTTTCTCGGTAATGTGTCGCATGATTTGCGCACACCTGTGACTTCGATTGCCGGATTCATTGAAGGTATGCGCGATGGGACAATTTCTCAAGACAAATTCGAGCATTATCTCGATATCATAAAAGCCGAGGCGGATCGCTTGGAGGAATTGATCAACACTTTGTTTGAACAGACTGACAAGATGGAATCTCAGGAATTAAAGCAGACGGTTTTTAATTTGCATGAATGGATAAACCGTGTTCACATCTCATTCGAGCCAATGCTCCGCGATAAGAAAATTCATCTGCTGCTCAATCTCGACAAAAGCGTCAAGGGAGAACTTAAAACGATCGGAGATGTGGGACAACTGACGCGCGTTTTTAACAACGTCGTATCGAATGCGATCCGTTTTGCTCCTCGAGGGGGTCTTGTGACGATTAGTACGAAAGCGGAAGAGCGCTACGTCTGTGTCATTGTCGAGGACAATGGTCCCGGAATCAGCGAGAAGGATATTCCTTATGTTTTTGATCGCTTTTATAAAGCCGACAAATCGCGCGGTCAGGAAGGATCGGGACTCGGTCTCTATATCGCTCGCGCACTGATCAATCGTCATGGACAGACCATTGAAGCGGGTACTTCCGCGGAGCTTGGCGGTGCGAAAATTACCTTTACCGTGGCGCGTCCGTAAGGTTGTTCATACATTCGTAAAATACAGAGATTACAATGATAAGAACGATTCAGGATTCCGCCTCTTTGAGGCGATGAGATTAATTCACGTTATATGAGTGAGGTGAGCGCATGACAAGAAGAGAGAGATATGTCGTTATTTTCTTGGCGCTGTTTATAGTTTTCTTTACGGTTATTCCGCTTTCTTGTGATGACTATGTTCCCAACGGGGATGAGACGATTACATCCACAACGACGACAACGACAATAACAACGACAACGACGACGACCACTCAGCCTAGCTCATCGAATACCACCGTACCTACGTCAACGCCATCGACAGCCGCTACGAGCGGATCGGACGTGACGACAGAACCCTCCAGTACGTACGTGACTCCGGTGTTTCCCGTCGGAGAAATCTACAATGACATTTCACCTGCCGTTGTTTCCGTGCGCGTATCCATTCCCGCTACATCGCTTTACAACAAGCGCGATGAAATCTTTTCCGGGCTGATTATCGATGAGTCCGGGCTCATTATCACAACGTATAGCCTTATGGAGCGCGCCATCGATTATCGCGGCAATCTTATGAGAAATGCATCCATCAGCATTTTCGTGAAAGGCATGCCGAAAGCATTTTCCGCTACACTTGTCGGTTACCATTCCTCAACCGACCTCGCACTCCTGAAAATTGTGAACCCCGATAAGCTCGTCTTTCGTGCCGCACCTCTGGCAAAAGATCCTGCGCTCTACGTCGGAACGCAAGTCGCAAGTATCGGTTATCCTCCGATGACGGTGTCGACAGGCGGTTTGACAATGGGTTACGTGACGTCGATCTATCGGAAGACGTTTGAAGAGGATGGGGCGCCGCTCGGTCTGATCGAAACGAGCATTTCTACGATGCCGATATACGCCGGTTCTCCGCTCGTCAATGCGAAAGGAGAGGTCGTTGCGATCGTGAGCGGTTATCTAAAGCGCATTTATGTGCAGAATCAAGGTTACGCTGTGCCTTCAACAATTGTCGCCAATGTTGTCAACCGTATACAGAACAATGAAAACGGGTCGATGATGAGAAAGGCTGCTCTCGGCATTACAGTACTCAATGATGATGATACGCTCGCGATGATGGAATTGTACGGTTATCCGAACGGGCTGTATATTTCTACCGTTGTGCCCGAAAGTGCTGCCTATACCGCGGGTCTTAATCAGGGAGATATTTTGCTGACACTCAACGGCGAGTCAATGGAGCTTGTAAAGGACCTAATGCTTTTTCTCGAAGAACAGGCTATCGGTACATTGGTGGAAATCGTTATCTATCGACCGTCGGAGGACAAGACGTTAACGCTGACGACCTATCTTTTGGAGGAAAAACCGTGAGCAACGGTAGCGAGAAGAAGCGTAAACGTGCGCGCAAAATCGTTTCACTCCTCTTGGAGCAATATCCGCAAGCAGAGTGTACACTGACATACGGTTCTCCTTGGGAGCTTCTAGTCGGCGGTATTCTCGCGTCCCAGTGTACGGATGAGCGCGTGAATAAAGTGACGCCGGTCTTATTTGAACGTTATCCCGATATGCATACTCTCGCCTCAGCGAATCGACGCGATGTCGAGGAGATCGTGAGAAGCTGTGGTCTTTACAAAACAAAAGCCAACGCGCTTGTGAGTACCTCCGCGATGATTCTCGACCGTTTCGACGGGCAAGTGCCACAGACAAGAGAAGAATTGATGGAGCTGCCGGGCGTCGGACGAAAAATCGCCAATCTTATATTGAGTGATGCATTCGGTTTTCAGGAAATTGTCGTCGATACACACTGCGCTAGAATCAGCCGTCTGCTCGGTTTTACGGATTCCGACAATCCCGTCAAGATTGAACGGGATTTGCTGGAGGTTGTGCCTGAGGATTCGCGCACGCTCTGGGGTCATCTGATGGTCGCACACGGGCGTGAGCTTTGTAAGGCACGTTGCCGCATGTGTTATTCCTGTCCCGTTCGCCTGTACTGTCGGTACGGCACGGCATTGCAACCGTCTCCCGATCCTGAGGAGGGCGATTGTGTCTGAGTTGAATTACAGTGAAGACACTTCCGGTCATCTGTTCCGTCAAAGCATCACGACGTTACCGCGTATTTCAGATAAAAGGGGGAGACTATTCGCCAAACTCGGTATCGAGACGGTGGGTGATCTCATCTGGCTCATGCCGAGATCGTATAACGACTGGAGTCGGCGTGTACCCGTTGGTCGCCTCGTCGAGGGAGATGTTGCGACTTTTGAAGCCGTTATCGAGAATGTACCCTCTCTGACGCGACGCGGGAAGCTGTCGTATATCCGCGCGCGGCTTGGCGACGACACGGGTTCGATACGAGCCGTATGGTTTAACCAGCCTTGGTTAGGCGATCAGCTTAGGCGGGGAGACCGCTATATTTTTCGTGGGAAGATTGAGGGTAGCGGACGTTCACGTTCCGTCAATACGCCGGAAATTCGTGCGATCGACGACGAGAGTCCAGCTTTCATACCGGTGTATCCGTTGACGGCAGGACTCAACCAAGCGACCGTCAGACAAGCGATCAGTACCGTATTCTCCAATCACGATATTGCGCTGACGGAAAGTCTGCCCGCCAAGATTCGCATTGATTACCGTCTGTCAACGGCAGATTATGCATTGCGTAGGATTCACGCTCCCGAAAGTGAGCACGACATAGAAGTCGCACGCCGTCGCTTGGCATTCGAGGAGCTCTTTCTGCTCATGGCAGGGTTGCGGTATATGAAATTGGGGCGCCGAGAAGAACATGGTCCCGCTATGAAGCTGACAGAGGAAGTTCTTGAGCTTCTTAAAAAGCGAATGGAACGTTTACCCTATAAATTGACTCCTTCGCAAGAGACAGCGATCGCATCGATACTCAATGATTTCCGACAACCATATCCGGGCAATAGATTGCTTCAAGGCGACGTGGGGTCGGGAAAGACCGTCGTTGCCGCGATGGCGATGGCGGTAGCCGCGTGGAGCGGCTTTCAGTCCGTCATGATGGCGCCAACAACAATCCTCGCTACTCAACATGCCGAGAGTGTCACATCGATTCTTGAGGGGAGTGGACTGAGGATTGCTCTCTTGACGGGTGGTATGGCGCCTTCGCGTAAGCGGCTGTTGACTGATTCATTAGCTGACGGGGAGATCGATATTCTAATCGGAACGCATGCCGTCATCGAACAAGACATCCGGTTTGCGAAGTTGGGATGTTGCGTGACCGATGAACAACATCGCTTCGGAGTACGCCAGCGCGTGAAACTGTCAGGAGAGGGCGATGTCATTCCTCACACGCTCGTTATGTCCGCAACGCCGATCCCGCGCACGTTAGCGCTGATTCTCTATGGAGATCTCGACATCACGGAAATGAAAGATATGCCGTCAGGACGACAAGCTGTCAAGACGTATACAGCAAGAAGTGAAGATCGCTCGCGTATCGACCGGCTAATGGAGCGCGAGATCAATCTAGGTCATCAAGTGTTTGTTGTCTGTCCGATGATCGAGGAATCGCCTGAGCTCGATATCCAATCAGCGGCTTCTGTGCATGAGCGCTTGTCGAGACTCGTTTTCCCTGATCGGCGCATTGCGCTGATGCACGGTAAATTGAAGGCTTCGGAGAAGTCTAAAGTGATGCGCGATTTCGACCAAGGAGATATCGATATCCTCGTGTCGACGACTGTGATTGAAGTAGGCATTGATCAGCCGAATGCCACGCTTCTCATTGTCGAGAATGCCGAGCGATTTGGCTTGTCGCAGCTGCACCAGTTGCGCGGTCGCGTGGGGCGGTCGCAGATTCAGTCATATTGCGTTTTGGTAAGTGACAGCGACGATCCGCTTGTACGCCGTCGTTTGACGGCTTTGTGTAAGAACAGCAGCGGTTTTGCAATCGCAGAAGAGGATTTATTGCTTCGCGGTCCAGGTGATGTTTTCGGTGTTCACCAACACGGCATTCCCGACTTTCGCGTCGCGAATCTTTACGAGGACAGTGAGCTGTTGAAGGAAGCTTCAAGAGCTGTTGATCAACTTTTTCGAGATGATCCTCATCTGACAAATCTGGAGAACCGTTTGATTCTCAATGAGTTCAAGGCACGATACGATGATCGATTGACGCGTCCGGGGTTATAAGGGGGTAGCAGTATGCCGAGGATCATTGCCGGAACACACAAGGGGATGAACCTTTTTGCGCCGTCCGGGAAAACGTCGAGACCTACGCCAGATCGTGCGAAAGAGGCTCTTTTTTCGATGATTGGTGACGATATCGAAGGAATGCGCGTTCTTGATGTTTTCGCAGGTTCAGGTCAAATCGCTTTTGAGGCGCTTTCGCGTGGCGCAAAGCACGCAACCCTTATTGAGCGCGATCGCGATGCCATCTCTGCGATTAACAAGAATATCGCCAAGACGCGTTGGAGTGACCGAGTGACTTTGATGGGCGGTGACTGCCGCCGTTACCTGGCGATGTTGAAGCGGCGCGGCGAACAGTTCGATTTTATTTATGTCGATCCGCCATGGGGAGCATCAGAAGTTTTTGCCTTACAGATTAGCCATGAGATTCCACACCTCTTGTCCGATGACGGATTGCTCGTCGTTGAGAGTGAACGAAAAAAGCCTGTATTGGAACTCGAGGATGTAGGGTTAAGGCTCGTTAAAAGTTGTCAGTACGGCATCTGCGTGTTATCCTTTTACCAATTTCTGGCAGTATCTGATGTATCATGAAAGGTCGAATTATGCAGCAAAATGAATCATCCGTGCGATTCGGTTTAGCCGTCTTCTCGGGCACATTTGACCCTTTTACCGTGGGTCATCTCGATCTCGTGGAACGCGCGCAGCGCTTTTGTTCTGAATTGCGGATAGTCGTTTTTGACAACAGCTCGAAAACGCCTATCATGCCAAAAGGAGATCGAGTGACGCTGATCGGTCGTGCTGTCGATCATTTGGACAATGTGACGGTTGATGTGGGCGAAGGTCTCTTGGCTGACTACTGTATCCGGCATGGTGTTGATGTCATTATTCGCGGCGTCCGCAATGGCTATCAATTTGAGGAAGAAACCGTGATGGCGGAACTGAATAAGCGTTTAAGTTGCGGAGTCGAGACGATTTTTTTTCCAGCTGCCGAGTTGCGCCACGTGTCGTCAACGCTTGTCAGAGAGATTGCGCGTTACGGCGGCGATCTCTCTGACCTTGTTCCGCCGGAGATCAAGGAAGATATTGAAAAGGTCTATGGCTCTCAATAATTTATAGTACCCCGCATAAATGGGTTACAATGAACAAACACAAGCCTAATGAAAGGCATTTAGAGATATCCGCTTACCGGGAGGTAACAGTCATGAGTGAGTATAACGATAACCGCAACTACGAATCCGATGAATCGGCGGCGCAACGCGGAGCGGGGAAAGCGACTCGCGGCGACCGCAGTGCCGCGACACTGCTTGACCGCTTGGAAGCGGAGTTGCTTGATGCCAAGAGTGTCCCTTTTTCCGACAAGTGTATGGTCGAGAGAGAAGAGATGCTCTTTCTCGTGCGAATGATTCGCGAAAGTCTTCCGGAGGAGCTTGAGCGTGCCCGTTGGGTGCTCCAGCAGAATCGTCAACTGATCAACCAGGCGAGGCGTGAAGCTGAGACGATTATGCGCGACGCGGAAGTACAGATGGCGCGGATGATCGACGAACACGAGGTGACGCAACAGGCGATCAATAACGCTTCCGTGATGATCGAGAAGGCGAACAGACAGAGCAGTGAAATCCGCAACGGCGCAATCTCGTACACGCGTGAGATGCTGACAAATCTTGAGAATCATCTTACCGACATTCTCGTCAATATCACGAGGAACAAGAAGGAGCTCGAGTGACTGTATGACCGATAGGATCAATCTCGTCGTCTTATTTGGCGGTCAGTCAGGTGAGCACGAGGTCTCACGGACGTCCGCCTCTTATATTATCGGTACGCTTCAGACGTGTGATGAATACTGCATCTATCCTGTAGGCATCACGAAAGAAGGCAGCTGGTTTTATTACGAAGGTTGTGTATCCGCATTGCCGGACGGCAGTTGGTTCGAGAGAGGTCCTATTGCAGCTGCGACATTGGTCCCGGATGCCGGAAGGCATTTTCTCTATATGGATCGTCGAAGTCATACTGAAAAAATTCGGATCGACTGCGTTTTTCCGGTGCTCCACGGGACGAACGGTGAAGACGGAACTATTCAGGGAATGTTGGAGATGGCGGGAATACCGTTTGTCGGATGCGGAATGACGGCGAGCGCGTTGGCGATGGACAAGGCTTTCGCCAATGCGCTTTTTGACTATTACGACATTCCGCAGACAAAGTGGCGCGGCGTAGGTGAGACGGAATGGCGACGCGATCGCGCGAAGGTTACTGAGGCGGCGTTGGAGGGGATGAAGTATCCGCTCTTTGTCAAGCCTGCTCGCGGAGGGTCTTCACTCGGTATCACGCGTATCACATCGCCCGAAGAGGCGGCGCAAGCATTCGAATTGGCCTTCAAATACGATCGAAAACTCATCGTAGAAGAAGGTGTCATCGGGCGAGAGCTGGAGATTGCCGCGATCGGCGGCTATGAAACCCCCTTTTTGTCGCCGGTCGGTGAGATTATTCCCGATCGCGTTTTCTACGATTACGATTCTAAGTACGAGGAGAGCTCGACGTCCAAACTTGTCATTCCCGCGCCGTTGGCACCTGAAATTGTACATGAGATCAGGCAAATTGCCACATGCGCATACCGCGCGCTCGATTGCTACGGGCTTTGCCGGATTGACTTTTTTCTTACGGATGATGACCGCGTCTTATTGAACGAAATCAATACAATTCCCGGATTTGTCAGTATCAGCATGTATCCTCGGCTACTACGCGCCGCGGGTTTTGAAGATGCTGAGGTTTTGCGTGAATTGATTCGTCTCGCATTTGAACGTGACAAAGCTTAGTTGAAATCCGGATCAGATGAATCTTCGGAAGAGGTGATATATATGTTATTAATAGATGCTTTTGCTGTTATGAATACCTTGAACACAGCGGTCCTGGGAAAGCCCGTGTTGCTTACAGGTACAACGACGATCGTATTATTCGGTTCAGCGGTGGTCATTGCTCTCGTGATTGTCGCGCTGGTTGTCGTAAGTGTGCTTCGCAATCGAAAAGTCGTCGCCTATATGGAGGAATTGGCGGAAGATGCCATTGACGCTTTGACCCGTACCGTTCGTGAAGACGGTGAGACATCGGCGAAAGCCCTTGAGCGTGCCTTATCTTCCGCTCAAGATACGAGAATAGTCCGTTTCGGTGAATCTCTTTGCGAGGCGAGTGAAGCCCTCTATCAGGCACGTTGGATCGTCGATCCAACGGATGTATATCCGGTACACGATCTCTTTACGACTCATGCCACGCAAATGAGAACGAGACTGTTCGCATGGATTTGTTTCGCGATCGGCTCTGTCGCGGTTGCCGTGTTTGTTCCTCTTGGAGGCTTACTGGGAACAGGGGTCAACTCTCTTTCGATCGGGCTTTCGTTGTTTGTCATTGGTCTCGTCGGCGGATTATTTCTTCTGATACTGAATGAGCGTAAAACTGTTCACGAGATAAAGGAGTGCGAACGGCGCGTCACGACCGCTCTCGCATCGTTTGTCCCTGTCTTTCAAGATAAAGTTGGCGTTGCCACACTGGTGAGCGAAGTGATCGGATACGGTGAAAAGATGCGCGAGGAAGTGAAATCATTCAGCGTGATAGCGGAAGAGCTCGTCAAAGGCGAGTTCGCCGAGGGGATCAAGACCGGTGTGCGTGACATCATGACGGAAGAGGTCGTACCTCCTCTTAACGAGTCTAACTACGCTCTGACTGAACTTGCCAAGTCTCTTGCGGAGAAGCAGGAGCGCGGAATGGAGCGACTTGCCGATACTTTTTCTGATTCGGTTGCACAATCATTGTCTGTCCATTTGTCGGCACTTCCCGAGAAACTCGAAGTACTTCATCGCGTCATTGAGCAGAGCGCCGTCATGATGGAAGAATCAAACCGTGCCCTTGAACAGGCGAAACAGGAGAACATGGAAGTGAATCGCGATGTCCGTGAAGTCCTTCGACTGATGGCGCTTGCCAAGGATGATATGGCAGATGAGATGGCTTTTATCAGCGACAACCTCGCTATCATAGGGTCAAGCACCGATAAGATGACAGCGCTTTACGCGGGCGAAGAGACGAATCTCGCCTCGCATATCAACCTAATGACTGAACAACTCCGCATCTATTCGGAAAAGCTCGACAGAGGAATTGGTGAGAGTGCCAAAGCCATCGACGCGTCAGTCGAAATGTCAAAAACACAAAACAAGCAATCGTCGATCTTACTCGACAGACTTGACGCGCAATTACTCGCCCTCGATGAACTCGGTAGAATGATCTCGCAAAATACAACGCACTTTACACGCGAATCGAGCGAATACGTTCTTAAGACTCTCAAGGAGTTCGACGCGAGCTTGGCGGAAGTCGTTGAGCGATTGACATTCACAACGGCGGAAATTCGCGATGCCGTCGACGCGCTTCCGCCAGCCATCAGGAGAGCGGGATTCGGAAACGATCTGTAAAAGATTCGAAAGCATGCAGGAAAACGAGAGAGACAAACTTAACACGATGCGGAAAACGGAAAGCGAGCGTATGGAAAGTCGCTCGATCCGTCCGTTTAGGTTGCCTGTCATTCCCGAGCAGCCGTTGTCTGCCGAGGACGAAAGCGTAACAGTTCGTCCCGCTGAAACAAGCGGACCTGTCAACCTGTCTCAAGTGAGTGATGAACAGACGAGCGGTGAAAGCACGCCCGAGACTCCGCGAAAGATAGAAGATGGTCCTGCAAAGGAAGCGAACGTACTCGTTGAACCGCCATCGATTGATGATAAGCCTTCGACGAAATCGCCCTTATCACGCGAGGCGGCGGAGGCTCGCGGAGGCTCGGTGTCATCCCCAGTCACGAGAAGACTGCGAAAATTCTGGATTAATAAAAAGATCGTGTCCGAAAAGACGGAAGATCGCGCGGAAAGGAGCGGAAAGAAATACGCTATTCCGCTCCGCTATAAGTCGCTCGAGGAAGCGATGGGCGGCTTAAGGGATTTTCATCCGTTGCCGTCGGAGCTTATTCTAAGACAAGCACCGCACCACGCGACGTGGCTTATGACGCAGCTCAAAAAGATCAACACGAAAAATGAACTCGAAGAGCTTGCTTACAGCCTCCCACATAGAGAACTCAGCCTCCTTTTTACAACTCTCTCAACTAAAAAGAAGCGGGATGAAGTTGCCCAGATTATGAATTTGATCCGTCTTCGCGCGAGTCACTATCTCTATCTATGCGGATGGCTGACGTTCCAGTACTGTTATCCGCGTTCGTCTATCTCTCGCGCTCTCGCCGATCTATGTACGATCCTTGAGGATCTAGCTTATGTCAGGGAGAATCGCAGCCAGGGCAAGCGGGTTCTGCGAGAACCGCTGGCGCTCCCTGTTATTGCAATCGGGGAGGGGCGAATCATCTGGAGTCGCGTACCCTTAATTTCGCAGATTTCCCTTCCGAACAGTCGCCATTTTATCGCCGATATCGCGACGGAAATGATTGAGACAAAAGTTGATCAGGAAGCATTCTTCAGAGAATACGCCATTATCCCCGGGGAGCCGCTCGCCAACGCGATTGAAGTCCGTTACAACGAAATGGTCACGGGCGTCGCCGCTAATCCGTTGCTTTCGAGCGATTTCTTCGATCGTTTCAGGCGTTAAAGTTCACTTTTTACATCTTTTCTATGGTAGACTGTGTGGCGTGCCGACCGCTAGATCAAGGTCGTGCAATCAGCTTAAGTGTAAACGGAGGCGTACCGAAGTGGCCGTAACGGGGCGCTCTCGAAAAGCGTTTGTCGGGTGACCGACACGTGGGTTCGAATCCCACCGCCTCCGCCACAATTTGTCCTAAAACGCCGTCATACCAGGCGTTTTGGGACTTTTTTGTGCCCGAAAAAGCGTGTAATTTTTTCCTTTTTTGGAAGGGGTAATAAAGATCTAACGAGCTTGAGGGAAAGTTCCGAAAACTGGGAAAAAAGCGGGTTAAAAATGAAAAACGGAGGAATCTTTTCCGCTATTGAACCAGTCTGCAGAGCTCATACATGCGTTTCTTGTCGCTGAACAGATCGAAAAGCGCGTCCGTCCCTACGATTTTCATGACGCGATTCATGTTGTAGGTCAAAAAGCTCAAGGCATATTCAGCCGCAACTTTCGTTTTACCCTTCAAGAGAGCGAAGTGAGCGCCATGGTACCACTTAATCGTCCCAAAGGGATGTTCAACCGTACACTTGCGCGTGCGTAACTTCTCGTTATCTTTCGGGATGGTAATCACAACCACGGCATCGTCGTGATCCTTGCGGTAGAAACTGTTGTTCGGGACAAAGCCTTCGGGTAGCGCTTGCAAGGGCAGGTCGCTGCGACCTCTCACACGAACGGCAACACACTCGGTATCGGGACCGAAATAGACCTCTTTTACTTTCGCTTTCGTACAACGAACGCGGCATTGGCGGCAAGCATCGCAATTGCGGTAGACCTGACCACCCCTGTAGTCGCGTTTTAACAAAGAAAGAACGTGACCTGTAGGGCAGGTCACTGTCCCGTCAGGATGGCGAAGGAAGCACGACAGCTCCGAGCCGCTCTGGACTTCAATCGAGACGCCTTTATCTTCATACGCCAAAGGAAGAACACCGGCGTGAAGGCACGTCTGAATAGCCGCGGGGTCGGTTCGAGCACGCAACGCATCGGTGATCTCCGCTTCACGATACGGCAAACTGAACACGCGGGTGTCCTTGTCATACTTCAACGCAACGTGCGGGATGTTGCCGTTCATGAGGCAATCCAGAATATCCCTACGACTTTCGTATCCCTTATCCGCCACCACCTCAAGAACGGGGGTATCAAGCGCTGTCTTGGCTTCCTGACAGAGGTCATTCAGAAGACCTTGGTCGGTATTCCGGTTCGTGACTTCATAGGCGCAAATGAGGTGATTCTCGCTGTCAACGGGTGTCTGGATGTTGTAGCTGCAGTGAAATCCGTCTTTTGAGTGCATGCGGCGTGCGTCCGGATCGGTCGTCAACAGTTGTTTCTCGCCACTTTCTTCCAAGTCCTCGACATAGCCTTCATATCGCTCCTTCCGAGCATGAAAGTCATCCAGTATCTCCTGAAGACGCTCGCGTGTACACGACGACTCATCCTCTTCCGTTTGGTCTAACTCGTCCATGGCCGCCATATAGTGGCTAATATGCGCGTCAATCGTCGCGATCTTCTTGAGCAGGACATCGGTCGTATAGCAGGTCGACTTACTATTCACCGCACGGATCTTGGTCCCGTCAACGGCCAGGAGTACCTGTTTATATAAATCAAGTTCCACGCACACTTTCGTGAACACTTGAAACACACGTTTTAAAGCCTCCGCATTCTCCTTGCGGAAGTCAGCAATCGTGCGGAAATCGGGGACTAAACCACGCAATAGAAAGATCACTTCCAGATTGCGTCGACACTCGCGCATCAGGCGGCGACTGCTGCGTATCTGGTTGGCATAGCCGTAAACATAAAGCTTCAGCATATCCCTCGGGTCATAACCCGGACGTCCTGTTGAGGCAGGCGTACTGCGTGTGAACGACAACGCCTCCAGATCTAAACCGTCGACAAAAGCATCCAGCACGCGTACCGGACTTGTCTCGTCTACGTATTCATCGATTGAGGGGGGAAGGAGAAACTGCTGACGACGATCGTCACCTTGGATGTAGCCCATAACCGAACCTCCGTTGTGCGTCTTCTCTTCCTCTATTTTACTATGTTGCGAGAGAAAAGAGACCAAATAGAGCTTTAATCGACGAGTTTTCGGACACTCTGGCCACATTTTGTCCTGAAACGTCGTCATACCAGGCATTTCAGGACTTTTTATGCCAATAATTGGCGCTAAAAATCGCCCCTTTTTGGAACAGGAGATAAATATTTTTTAAGGTCGAGGGATAGTTCCGAAAAGCAGATCACATGTGGTTAAAAAGTGAAAAAACGAGGAATCTTTTCCGCTATTGAACCAGTCTGCAGAGCTTATGCATGCGTTTTTTGTCACGGAACAGATCGAGAAGCGCGTCCGTTCCGATTATTTTCATGACGCGATGCATATTGTAGGCTAGAAAGCTCAAGGCATATTCCCGTCACTTCGTCAATTGTTTGTCGTATTGGGTGTGCTATGATAGTGACTTCTTGAACGAAAAAGTCGCCGTCGTTGATCATAGCTGTTACAAGGCATTTCCAAAGGGTGAATTTGCTCAAAAAAAAGACCGTATGACAATCATAAGAATAGGCGAAAGAGTTCCAGAGAGGAGAAGCGTCATGAACTACGTTTTCATTTCACCACATTTTCCGGAAAATTTTAAATATTTCGTGATGTCTTTGAGAAATCACGGTGTTAATGTCTTGGGGATCGCTTCGGATAATTTTGATGATTTGGATGCCGATTTAAGAGATTCTTTGACTGAGTATTACCGTGTCGACAATATGGAAGAATACGATCAGCTTCTGAGAGCGTGCGGGTACTTCACCTTTAAGTACGGAAAAATTGACTACATCGAATCGATGAACGAGTACTGGCTTGAAAAGGAAGCTCATTTGAGGACTGATTTCAATGTTGACGGATTGCAACTCGAAGACATGCCGCACATCAAGAAAAAATCGGAGATGAAAAAAGTCTTTGAAAGAGCGAGCATTCCCGTCGCGCGAGGTGAAATTGTGATAGATTTCGAATCGGCGAAAAAGTTCATTGAAGAAGTCGGATATCCGATATGCATAAAGCCCGACATCGGTGTTGGAGCCGCCGACACGCATCAAATTGCGAACGAAGAGGAATTAAAGGAGTTCTTTTCCATCAGACAACCTGTTGACTACATCATGGAAGAGTTTATTGTCGGGGATATTCATACATTCGACGGTTTGGTCGACAAAAACGGTCATATTCTATTTCTAAATTCCTTTGTGTATGGCGGTGTCATGGAAACAATCAGAGACGAGCTCGACAATATCTACCACAATCAAGTCGAAATTCCTGATGATCTGATGGAAGTCGGACTGCGGGCGGTTAGGGCATTTGATATAAGAAATAGATTTTTTCACCTTGAATTCTTCAGGATGGAAGATAATCGATTAGTCGCGTTGGAAGTGAATATGCGTCCGCCAGGCGGCTGGTCGCTCGATATGTTCAATTATGCGAGCGACATAAGTGTGTTTGACTTGTATTCCAAAATGATTTTGGGTCTAGAGTATATTGTAATGCCTGAGATTAAGTATCACTGCGCCTTCGTCGGTGTGAAGTTCGGACTTGAACACGAATTGAAGTATTCGCTCGATGAATCTTTAGAGAAGTATGGTCACATGGTCGCTAAGCACGGTCCGATGCCTGATATTTTTTCTGCTGTTATGGGCAACTATTCCTACGTCATCAGGTCGCGCGATTTCGATGAATTGATGGAAGCCGCACAATTTATTACCGCTAGGAACAATAACTGATTTGGAGAAATGAATGAACGTTGAATATCACGAGTTTTATAGCTCACACTTGGATAGGGTTATGCCCTTTAAGGTTTATGGTCATGGGGGCAAGCCTGTCATCGTCTTTCCTTCTTCGGGTGGAAGATTTTACGAATACGAAGATTTCAAAATGATCGAAGCCGTGAAAGATTTTATTCAGGACGGCAAGTATGTCTTCTACACCGTCGATAGCGTCGATAATGAAAGCTGGTTGTCCAAGGATAAGTGGCCGGGTGACCGGGCACGCATGCACAACGCGTTCGACCGGTATATTATCGAAGAATTTATCGCCTTCGTAAAAGCTCATTCAGGCTGGACGGGACCGATGGTGGTCACCGGCTGCAGCATGGGAGGGTACCACAGCGCAAACTTTTACTTTAGGCATCCCGATGTCTTCGATACGGTCATCGCGTTAAGCGGCATCTACGATGCGAGATTCTTTGTCGGTGATGATATCTCCGACGTCGAAGTGTACCTTAACAGCCCGGTCCACTATTTGCGAGGATTGGAAGATCCTTATTATCTCGACTTGTTCAGAGAAGGAACAATAATCATCTGCACGGGGCAGGGCGCTTGGGAAGAAGATTCCATAAAGGACACGAGGCTTCTGGGCGAAGTTTTGCGTGAAAAGAATGTTCCTGCATGGATCGATTTCTGGGGTTACGATGTAAACCATGATTGGCCTTGGTGGAGAGTGCAGATGCCATATTTCTTAGGTCATTTGTAATTGTTTTGATTCAAGCGCTCATCGTTGCATCTTATGACAATTTTTTCTCTTGTTTTAGTGGAGCAGGTGTGTTGCCTAAAAGCCATTCATTCAAAAAAACTTAAAATGTATTTGCGGTTTGTTAACAAGAAAATCTGTGCATTTGTCACATACTATGGTACGATACGGGTATAGTAACAACAAATTCTCTAATTAAAAGGAGGACAGCATGAAGAGATTTCAAAAAATGACGGTTCTTGCCGTTATCATTGCTCTGATAGTCATGATGCTTCCGGCGGCATTTGTGTTTGCTGAGGGGGGCAGAACGCTCGTCATCTTCCATACGAACGACATCCACGGTCGTGCAGAAGACAAAGGCGACGGTGTGATCGGATATGCGCGCTACAAGACTATTCTTGATCTTGCGGAAGACGAATTCGGTGACACCAATGTCTTGGCGTTTGACGCGGGAGATACGCTCCATGGAACAACCTTTGCGACGCTGTCGAAAGGAGAGAGCATCGTTACATTGATGAATATGGTTGGCATCGACGCGATGGCGTGCGGCAACCATGAGTTCAACTACGGGAAGGATCGTCTGAAACAGCTCGAAGCGATGGCAAACTTCCCGATCATGGCAGTCAACATCTTAAATGAGGATGGCGAAGCTTTCTTCAATACCAACTCAAAGATTTTCGAGGTGTTCACCGGGCATGCTGAGAGCGACCCTGCAAAGTTTGGTGTCATCGGTGTAGCAACTCCCGAGACGAAAGTCAAGGCGCATCCGAATTACACCGAGGGACTTACTTTCGGAGCCGGTGAGAATGAGGACGACATCGACGAGCTTGCGGCATTGGTTCAAGATGCAATTGACGATCTCTATGATGATGGCGTGAACGGCATTATTTTATTGACACATCTCGGTGTCGATGAATCGTCGGGCGACCTGACGTCGAAAAAATTGATTTCCAAAATTAAAGGCGCCCAAATCGTGATTGATGGACATAGCCATACAACGGATGAGTTATGGCTTGAGGATGCTGAAAACGGGCGTGTGTTGCTCGTACAGACTGGGTCACACTTTAAAAATATCGGGAAAGTGACGATTGAGTTTGATCCTTTGACCGGAGCGCCTGCAGAGGATGGTGTGACGGTAGAACTCCTTTCATATGAAGATGTAGAAGCTATATTAGATGATGCTGACGCGGTGCCAGATCCCGGTGTCGAGGAAATGATTGCGGACATTACGGCGCAGAATGAGGAATTTCTCCAGACCGTCATCGGCGAGACTGCTACACTTCTTGACGGTGAGCGCGCTCACGTCCGTGCCGGCGAGACGAATCTCGGCAATCTTATCACTGACGCAATGCTCGAAGCGTCGGGTGCCGACGTCGTGTTGACGAACGGCGGCGGAATACGTGCCAGCATCCCTAAAATAGATGGTGAGGGTAATCATGCCGCACTCCCGTACGAAATTACGATGGACGATGCATTGACCGTGTTGCCTTTCGGTAATCAAGTGACGGTCATCAAAGTAACGGGGCAGGATATCCTCGATGCGCTGGCATTCGGCGCCAAAAGTTATCCTGAAGCTTCCGGCGGTTTCCCGCATGTCGCAGGCATGACATACACGATTATGATTAACGATGAGGGCAAATTTGCGGGAATCGGCGAGGTGAAGGTTGGAGGCAAGCCGATCAATCCGGCGAAAGAGTACACGTTAGCGACTAATGACTTCCTCGCCAGCGGCGGAGACGGCTATGAGATGTTCAAAGGCAAAGAACAAGTAACCCTGCTCGGCATGATGCTCGATATCTTCGTAGACAAGATTAAGGAACTGAGCGAAGATGGACCCTTTACCGTTGAAAAAGACGGTCGCCTTAAGATCGAGCGTCCCCTCGTTGCGGACGTACCGCCGGCGCTGAACGAAGACAACAATATCGATTATGAAGGGGACGAAGTCGTATACGACAAGTCTACATCCAAGAATATGGTTTTTAGGGTTGATGCGGACTTTAATACTTTCACAGGTGTAACGTTAAACGGTGTTAACGTAGATCCCAGCCTATATGATGCCAAAGCGGGCAGCATCATCGTTACGCTCTTCAAAGAATTCTTTAAAGAATTGTCTGCGGGTTATAGTTTTGAAGTAGGCATAGTAACCACTCAGGGTACTGCAAAAAAGATAATTAAAGTTGTTGAGATTCAGTCTGCTGAGCCGACAGAACCGACAGAGCCGACAGATCCTAAGGAGGAGTCGGATGCACCGACCACGGGTGAGTCGTCGAGCTGGGTTATCTACGCGGGCGTGATTCTCCTCATATTAGGGGCTTCGATCGTTGTGATGCTCTTGCTCCAGAAGAGAGTTAGGAATGATCACAGCGGGTAAGTGAAACAAACGTATTATCATTTGTTTTCGTGGGGGCGATCGTATGATCGCCCCTCTTTGTTATGGGACGCGAGGCATGATGTCATAGCTATACAAAAATACTGGCAGTGCAACTTGCATTTGATGACCAAATAACGTGTGAAAGAGGCACGATCGTGTTATAGTTTGTAAAGGTCAGATGCCGACATCGTTTTTGTTCGCATTCGAATCGCGGCGAGAAGGTGTTTCGTGACATCAAGTGATTGGTCACTGTTTGGTCGTGTGTCACCGTTATTTTTGATCTTTTGGCGATATGTTGTAAAGCGCGGGACATGACGGCTTGACTAAGAGATGTAATCTGGAGTGAGAAGGAACGTGAAGATGGCGACGAAGTATATCTTTGTGACAGGCGGTGTTGTATCGGGTTTAGGAAAAGGGCTCACGGCGGCAGCGCTCGGTCGACTGCTTATCGCGAGAGGGCTGAACGTTCGCATTCAGAAATTCGATCCGTATATTAATGTCGACCCGGCACTCATGAATCCTACACAACACGGTGAAATTTTCATGACGGAGGACGGGGCGGAGACAGACCTCGATATCGGTCACTATGAGAGATTTACCGATGTAAATTTGACCTCTGAAAGCGATATTACGTCCGGGCGCGTATATCTCAACGTGATCAACCGTGAACGCTCGGGAGGTTATGATGGCGGCACGGTACAGGTCGTCCCGCACGTCATCAACGAAATCAAGGATCATATCTACTTAGTCTCCGAGGGCGGAGAAGTTGACGTCGTTATCTCCGAGATCGGCGGTACGATAGGCGACATGGAGGGGCAGCCTTTTATTGAGGCGATACGCCAAGTCAGTTACGAGGTCGGACGTGAGAATTGTCTTTTCATCCATGTCACGCTGTTGCCTTTTTTGAATAAACCGGGTGAACTCAAGACGAAGCCGACGCAGCATAGTGTCCAGAAGTTGCTCTCGTTCGGCATTCAACCCGATATTCTCGTTTGTCGTACGGAACTTCCTCTCGATCAGGGTATTCGAGAAAAATTAGCATTGTACTGCAATGTCCGTACCGATTCCGTCATTCAAAACATCGATTGCGAATCGATCTACGAACTTCCGCTGATTTTAGAGAAGGAAGGACTCGCCCGCATCGTCTGCGAGCGTCTTTGTCTCGATACTCCCGCCCCCGATCTTGAGGACTGGGAGCAACTGGTTAAAAAGACGCGTGCCGACCGTGAGGGGCTGACCGTGGCGCTCGTCGGCAAATATACGGAGCTTCAGGACGCCTATTACAGTATTGTGGAGGCGCTCGATCACGCCGGTATTGCGCTCGGCTTATTGCCCGAGATTGAGTGGATCTCGAGTGAGGAGCTTGAGGGTATCTCGGACGAAGAGATCGATAAACGTTTGGCGGGAGCAGATGCCGTGATCGTCCCCAGCGGCTTTGGCGCGCGCGGCATGGAGGGCATGATCGCCGCCTCTCGAAGTGCGCGTGAACAGGAAATCCCGTTCTTCGGCATCGGACTCGGCATGCAGATGGCGATGGTCGACATCGCGCGTCATGTCGCCGGGTTGTCGAAAGCGCATACCGATGAGGCGGAGCTCGAAGACTGCCAAGATATTTTCTACTACGCCAACTTGACGGGTGAGATGAAGAAAAATCTCGACAAGATTCCGATCAGTGATCGACCGATGCGCAGAGGGGCGCATACGATGGTATTGGAAGAAGGCTCGATGCTCCGTGAGATTTACGGAACGGATGAAGTATCGGAACGACATCATCATCGACGCGAATTTAACCCCGCTTATTCAGAGGCACTCGCCGCAACGGGTTTGCGCTTCTCCGGCGTGTCTGCCGACGGTCAATGGGTTTACGCATTTGAATGGCCGCATCATCCCTTTTTCATAGGGATTATTTCCAACCCTCAATTTAAATCGCGACCGACGCGTCCACATCCTTTATTTCTCGCTTTTTTAGAGAAGGCGATTGAGCGAAAGCGCTCGAAGGAGGTATCACATGGGTAACATTATTCCAGGCGTTTCCAGGACGTTCAGCGAGTATTTATTGGTGCCGAATTTGACGACGCGCGACTGTATCCCGGACAATGTCGTACTGACAACGCCCTTGACCAGGTATCGTCCAGCTGAAGAGGAATGCCCGGTATCGCTGAATATCCCGCTTGTCTCGGCGATTATGCAGGCAGTTTCCGACGATCGCATGGCGATTGCTCTCGCTCGACAGGGCGGACTGGCTTTTATCTACGGATCGCAACCAATTGAAAGACAATGCGACATGGTCGTTAAAGTAAAGAAATTCAAGGCAGGATTCGTACCGAGCGACAGTAACCTGAAACCGGATGACAAACTGTCGGATATCATTCGCCTGAAAGAGCTTACAGGTCACTCGACCGTTCCGATCACCGATGACGGAACATCGTCGGGTATACTGCTCGGCATTGTTACGAGTCGCGATTACCGCGTTTCGCGCGCAGACCCCGAGACGCCGGTGCGTGAATTTATGACGCCGATTGAGGACATCGTATTCGGTCGCGAGGGGATTTCGCTCAGCGAAGCCAACGACATTATCTGGGATCACAAGCTCAATCAACTTCCGATTCTGGATGAGGACGGTCGACTTGTGTCGCTCGTTTTTAGAAAAGACTACGATCAACATAAGCAGAACCCTTACGAGATGCTCGATAAACACAAGCGTCTCTTAGTCGGTGCAGGTATCAATACGCGCGACTACAAGGAGCGAGTACCCGCGCTCATCGAGGCAGGATGTGACGTTCTCTGCGTCGATTCATCCGACGGTTTTTCCGAATGGCAAAAGGACACGATTGATTTCGTCCGGTCGGAATATGGCGACGATTTTGTGCTCGGTGCCGGGAACGTTGTCGATGAAGAGGGTTTTCGATTCCTCGCCGAAGCCGGCGCATCGTTTATCAAGGTAGGAATCGGTGGCGGATCTATCTGTATTACGAGAGAGCAAAAGGGCATCGGTCGCGGTCAGGCGTCGGCGTTGATCGCTGTGGCGGAAGCGAGGGATCGCTGGTTTGAGGAGACGGGCGTCTACATCCCGATTTGCTCCGACGGCGGTATTGTTTATGACTATCATATGGCGTTAGCACTTGCGATGGGAGCCGATTTTATCATGCTCGGGCGGTATTTTGCCCGGTTTGATGAAAGTCCGACGCGGCGCGTGTTGTTAAAGGGAAGCTACGTCAAAGAATACTGGGGCGAGGGCTCAAACCGAGCGCGCAATTGGCAACGATACGATGATGGCGGCACGGGGCACATGCACTTTGAAGAAGGCGTTGACTCCTATGTTCCTTATGCAGGCAAACTGGCGGATAACGTTAACGTGACACTGGCAAAGATACGCGCCACGATGTGTGCCTGCGGTTCCATCGACCTCAAGGAATTCCGGGACAAGTCGCGCTTTGTTGTCGTCTCGCCGACGAGTATCGTGGAGGGTGGCGCGCATAACGTCATTCGAAAAGAAAGTCAAATGGAGAACTGATAAGTTCTCAGGTAATAATAAATAATCGTTAAAGGAAGCAGGTAGTATGGCAGATATAGTCTATGAAATGACATATGGCAAAGTCCTCGAGTACCGAGAGGAACTGGAAGATCGCAAGACACGTGTCGCTGCGGAAATTGCGGAAAGATTGAAAGAAGCTCGTTCGCATGGGGACGTGACGGAGAACTCCGAGTTCGACGATGCGAAGAAAGCATATGCGGACAATGAGTTCCGTATTATGGAGATCGAACAGATTCTCAAAAATGCGAAAGTGATCGATGAAAAGGATATCAGCCGCACGCGCGTGACGCTCGGCGGCAAAGTTCTGTTGCGCCACGACAACACAGGTGAAGAAGTGGAATACATGATCGTATCTGCAAAAGAAGAAGATATTTTCATCGGCAAACTCTGTAGCGATTCGCCTGTCGGTCAGGCGATTCTCGGTAAACGCAAAGGCGACACTGTCGAGGTGACGACGCCGGCTGGCATTTTTAGCTATACGATCATGAAAATATCAAGACCAAAAGGGTGAGATAAATGACTGAGCAGGAGTATCCGGTTGAACGAACTGAATCAGTCCCGGAACAGATGGGTTTTCGGATTGAAAAACTGCGTGTATTGAGGGAAAACGGTCAAGACCCTTATCAGATTACGACAGCACGTCAGACACATCATGCCGCCGAGATCGTCGCGGATTTTGAGCGATTAGAAAATGAAACGGTCTCGGTTGCGGGGCGTCTTCTCGCCAGACGCGGTATGGGTAAAGTCTCTTTTGCCGATTTGCTTGACAGATCGGGTACGATTCAGGTTTTCAGCCGACTGAACAATCTCGGAGACGATTCTTACGCGGCGTGGCAGAACCTCGATATCGGAGACCTCGTCGAAATAACGGGAGAAGTGTTTCGGACGAAGATGGGTGAGATATCCGTTCGCAACATGGAATGGAGATTGCTCGCCAAATCATTGCGACCGTTGCCGGAGAAATTTCATGGGTTGCGCGATACCGATACGCGTTATAGAAAGCGCTATCTCGACTTGATTGTTAATCCCGAAGTGCGCGAGACGTTCATCAAACGGAGCAGGATCATCAGCTTCATGCGTGAGGAACTTGAGCGCAGGCAGTACCTTGAGGTCGAAACTCCGCTCCTCAATACAATCCCCGGGGGCGCGGCGGCGCGCCCGTTCGTGACGCACCACAATGCGCTCGATCTTGATCTCTACCTACGTATCGCGCCGGAACTCTACCTTAAGCGCCTTATCGTCGGAGGATTGGAGCGCGTTTACGAGATCGGTCGCAATTTTAGAAACGAAGGAATGAGCAATCGTCACAACCCTGAATTTACGATGCTCGAACTCTACGAGGCGTACGGCGATTATCATTCTATGATGGAACTGACAGAAGCGCTCATTTCAGGTGCCTGTATGGAGATTAACGGGACTTATGAGATCGCGTACCAAGGGACGTCTCTCTCTCTAGAACCGCCTTGGCGCAGGATGACGATGGTCGAAGCTGTCCGCGAGTATGTGGGCATTGATTTCGATTTGATCGAGACGGACGAGGAGGCGCGTGAAGCCGCTCGCGCACGGGGACTGGAGGACGTTCCCGCCAGGATGACATGGGGCGAGGCGCTGAGCGAGTGCTTTGAAGAGTTTGCCGAACAGCATCTCATCCAGCCGACTTTTATCCTCGATTATCCAATCGAAGTGTCGCCTTTGGCGAAAATTAAACAAGGCACGAATGGACGTCTGACGGAACGCTTTGAAATCTTTATCTATGGTCGTGAACACGGGAACGCGTACTCCGAATTGAACGATCCTTTTGACCAAGCTCGCCGATTCGATGATCAGAAGAGGAGACGCGAGGCGGGTGACGAAGAGGCAAACTTGCCGGACTACGATTTCATCGAAGCGCTCGAAGTCGGGATGCCGCCGACGGGCGGTCTCGGCATCGGTATTGACCGCGTCGTCATGCTCCTGACGGACCAGCCTTCGATACGCGACGTACTGTTGTTCCCGACAATGAAGCCGTTGGGGGAATAAGTTTGTCTATGACGATTCAAACAAGATGGAATCAGTTTGTCGATAAATGTATGTCGTGTCGGGCGTGCGAACTCGCCGAATCGCGACAAAATGTCGTCGTATGGCGCGGCGGCATCAAAGCTCCGCTGATGATCCTCGGCGAGGGTCCCGGTGCTGACGAGGATCGCTTGGGAAAACCGTTTGTCGGGCGCTCCGGGCAACTTCTCGATCTTCTGTTGTCGAGTTTCGATCTTAAAGAAAAAGACTACCATATTTGCAACATCGTGAAATGCCGACCGCCCGGCAATCGTGTGCCGACGAGGGAAGAGGCGGCGGAATGTCGCAAGCTTCTAAGCGAGCAGTTGCGTCTTGTAAGACCGACGGTCTACCTTCTGATGGGCGGAACGGCTTACAAATATTTCACCGGCTCGGATGAGGGCATCACGAGAGTGCGCGGTCTTTGGATCGAGACGAATAACTGTTTTGTAATGCCTACGTTCCACCCGGCATATGTGCTCCGCGATCCAAGAAAAAAACCGCTTCTCTGGCAGGATTTCGCTGCCGTACGCAAGAAGCTTGAGGAGTTATCATTTCTCCCGCCGCTCCGTATCGATGACAATAGCGGAATCTAACACGGCGACAGACCATGGATGACGAATACATGACGATGCACTCGAAGGACAACGTGCTGCCCGGCGTATTTAAGATGCGCACGGATATGACGCCGAAAGGCGACCAGCCGGAGGCGATCGAACGGCTCGTCCGCGGCATTGAACGCGGAGACCAAGGTCAGACCTTGCTGGGAGTGACAGGCTCCGGTAAAACGTTCACCATGGCGAGCGTCATCGAGAGAACGCAGCGCCCGGCGCTCATCATCGCCCACAACAAGACGCTGGCAGGTCAACTGACGGCAGAATTCATGAATTTGTTTCCAGACAATGCCGTCGAGTACTTCGTCAGTTACTACGATTATTACCAACCGGAAGCGTACATCCCTTCACGCGATCTCTATATCGAAAAGGACGCCCTGATCAACGACGAGATTGATCGACTGCGTCACAAAGCGACATCGTCTCTTCTGGAGCGCCGCGATGTCATTGTTGTCGCGTCTGTCTCATGTATCTATGGTCTCGGCGATCCCGATGACTATAAGAGCCTGATGGTCAGCCTGCGTCCCGGCATGGTGAGAACGCGCGAGTCAGTCATCGAGGATCTCGTACGTATACAGTATGTGCGAAACGATTACGAGCTGAAACGCGGCACGTTCCGAGTTCGCGGCGATACGCTCGATATTTTCCCCGCTTCGGAGGAGAGCAAGGTGACGCGTGTCAGTTTCTTCGGCGACGAGATCGAGGAGATTCGCGAGATTGATGCTGTGAGCGGACGCACGATCACAGGGCGAAATTACGTAGCGATTTTCCCGGCGAGCCACTATGCGACGACAACAGAGAAAATGAAACGCGCCGTACTCGCCATAAACAAAGAATTGGATGAAAGGCTCACAGTCTTGCGCGGTGAAGGCAAACTTATCGAAGCGTATCGTCTCGAGCAACGCACGCGCTATGACATGGACATGATGATCGAGACGGGATTTTGCAAGGGCATTGAGAATTATTCGCGCCATCTGACGGGCAGGGCGGAAGGACAACCGCCTTTTACACTGATGGACTTCTTCCCGGATGATTATCTCCTCTTTATTGACGAATCGCATGTCACCGTTCCGCAAATCGGCGCGATGGTCAAGGGTGACCGCTCGCGCAAGGAGTCTCTCGTTGAATACGGTTTCCGTCTCCCGTCGGCTTTCGACAATCGCCCGCTGACGTTCGATGAGTTTAATGAGAGGGCTGGACAGACGCTCTATGTCTCGGCGACACCCGCCCCTTACGAACTTAAGCAGTCGACACAGATCGTCGAACAGCTCATTCGACCGACGGGACTGCTCGATCCCGTAATCTATGTGCGTCCTGAAGAGAATCAAATGGAAGATCTCTTGGCTGCTATTCGCGAGACGACAGAAAACGGTGAGCGCTCTCTTGTCTTAACTCTGACGAAACAATTTGCTGAAGTGCTCGCCGACTATTTCAAGGAAGAAGGCTTGCGAGTCGAGTATCTGCATTCGGATATCGCGACAGTCGAGCGATTGACCATTCTGCGAAAATTACGGACGGGTGAATTTGACGTACTTGTCGGCATCAATCTTTTGAGAGAGGGACTTGACTTACCGGAAGTGTCGTTGATCGCCATTCTCAACGCCGACAATATGGGTTTTCTCCGTTCGACGACATCGCTCGTCCAGATCATCGGGCGTGCCGCGCGCAACGTGAACGGTCGCGTCATCCTGTACGCGAATGAGATTACGGCTGCAATGGAGAAGGCGATCAGCGAGACGAATCGTCGACGTAAAATTCAACATGCTTTTAACGAAAAACACGGCATTATTCCGACAACGATTAAAAAAGAGATTCGCGACTTGATCGATACGACATTTGATATTGTCGCTGACGAGGAGCTCGATCCGATTGAAGAGATCGAAGTCTTTGAAAAGGAAATCTCGACGTGGACGTATCACGAACTCCAGAAACGCGCGAAGCAAGTGGAAAAGGAGATGCGTTCGGCGGCTTCGCGTCTCGACTTCGAACTCGCCGCTATGCTGCGCGACCAGCTGATCGTACTCAAGGGAGCGATGGGAGGAAAATAGCATTGCTTTTCTAATGCTTTTCGAAGCGTATTCCTTTTTGCTGCTTTTTGACATTTCCATTACTTATTACACTTGTTTTTCGTATCGGGCGATCCCTCCTCTGTGATAGACTGAATAATAGAGAATTACTTCAATTATAGGGAGATTATTATGTCTATTTCACGTGCACAAACTGTTTACCAAAGTTGGTTGGAAAACCCCGCCCTCGATGCGGCGACACTCGCTGAACTCGTTGCGATTGCGGACGATACGGTCGAAATCGAAGATCGGTTTTACCAAGATCTTCAGTTCGGAACGGCAGGGCTTCGCGGGATTATGGGTGCCGGTACCAACCGTATGAACCGCTATACGGTTGCACGTGCGGCTGAAGGTTTTGCTCTCCATCTCAAGTCGCTCGGTGAAGAAGCGTGTGAGCGCGGGATCGCTATCTCGTACGATTCGCGCAATCGTTCGCGTGAGTTCGCCGAGTTGTCGGCAGCTGTCTTCATTACGAACGGTCTGCGTGTCTATTTTTCCGATGAGCTTCGTCCTGTGCCGATCCTGTCCTATGCTATCCGTCAACACCGATGCGTCGGCGGCATCATGATGACAGCAAGCCACAACCCGAAGATGTATAACGGTTTTAAGGCTTATGGTGAAGACGGCGCCCAACTCGGACCGGAGGATGCCGACCATGTCGCCGAGGTGATGGCGACCGTGACGGATCTCACGGGTGTCTTGCAGAAGACGCTTTCATTCGAAGAAGCGATTCGTTCTCCCTTGTTTCATTTCATGGGCGCGGAACTCGATGACATGTATGACGAGATGTTATTGTCACTGACTCTGAACGGAGACCTCGTCCGCAAACATCACGACCTCCCGATTGTCTATTCGCCGCTTAACGGTACAGGCAATAAGCCTGTTCGTCGTATATTAAAGAAGCACGGCTTTACGAATGTTCAAGTCGTTCCGGAGCAGGAATTGCCGGACGGCAATTTCCCGACGACCCCTACTCCAAATCCGGAGCTTGCTGAGACACTGGAACTCGCCATCGCGCAGGCGAAGAGGACGGGTGCCGTCCTCGTGCTTGCGACGGATCCCGACGCCGACCGCGTCGGTGTCGCCGTCAGGACAAAAGACGATTCATTTGTCCTCTTGACCGGCAACGAGATCGGTCTTTTGCTGATGGATTATGTCTTGGGCACGAAAGATGCGCGCGGCGAATTGAGTGACGGTTCTTTCTGTGTATCCACTGTCGTTTCGTCACGGCTGACGGAAGCTATTTCGGAACGCTACGGGACAGGTCTGCACTTATCCTTGACAGGTTTCAGACATATCGCGGGGGAGATTCATAAGCACGGAGATGTCGCGGGCGGATCGTTCGAATTCGGCTACGAGGAGAGTTTCGGCTATCTCATCGGGAAAGACGTTCGAGATAAAGATGCCGTTGTCAGCTGTCTCATGATTGCGGAGATTGCGGCTGTCGCGGCGGACGCCGGCGAAACAATTGTCGACCGTGTTGAAAAGTTGTATCGCACGTACGGGTTTGCCGCGGAGAATACGATTTCGATCTTTAGAGAGGGCAAAGTCGGGCAAGAGAAAATCTCCCGTGCCATGAACGGTCTTCGCGAGAACCCCCTCGACGCGTTTGATGCACTTGGCATTCGCACGCTTTCCGATTTCAAGCGAGGCGAAGTTCTGAATTTCACTACGGGAGAGAGGGAATCGCTTGATTTCCCCGAGAGCAATGTTCTCCTGTACCAACTGGACGGGCATGATTTTATGTGTGTCCGACCGTCAGGCACCGAGCCCAAAATTAAGGTTTACTTCGGTTGCTACGGCAATGACCGTGATGATGTGGAGGCGCGTCAGAAAAAGTACGAGCAGATCGTTTTGGACCGCGTCAACGTGTTGCTGGAAGAATAATCGTCCATGTCCTTTACACACTTACACCTTCACACTGAATACAGTCTCCTTGACGGTGCCATCCGTATCAAAGAGCTCCCGGACCGCCTGAAGGAAATGGGGATGGACGCGTGCGCGATCACTGATCATGGCGCCATGTACGGGATTCTCGATTTCTACAGAACGATGAAAGCGAACGGCATCCACCCGATTATCGGGTGTGAGGTTTATGTGGCGCCTCGAAGCCATAAAGAGAAGGAGGGAGCCGCCGACCGCGATCCTTCTCATCTCATTCTTCTTGCCGAGAACAACGAAGGATATCACAACCTCATCAAGCTCGTCTCTGCCGGTTTCGTGGACGGGTTTTACTACCGTCCGCGCATTGATAAGGAACTGCTGGAAAAACACCACGACGGTCTTATCGCGCTATCCGCGTGTCTTTCAGGTGAAGTGCCTCGTCTCATTCTTGACGGGCAGCGCGAACGAGCCGTTGAAGTCGCACTGGAGCATCGCGATCTGTTCGGTGCCGACAACTATTTCCTTGAAATACAGGCGAACGGTTTGCCCGAGCAGGCTCTCGTCAATCAGGAGCTGATCATGATCAGTCGCGAGACCGGTATCCCGCTCGTCGCCACGAACGACTGTCATTATTTGAATAAGGACGACGCTTTTGCGCACGACGTTCTTTTGTGTATGCAGACGGGCAAAACGCTAAATACTCCTGATCGGATGAAAATGGAAACGGACACGCTGTATGTGCGATCTCCGGAGGAAATGGCTGAGATGTTCGCCTCGACGCCGGAGTCACTGACGAATACGGCGGTGATCGCTAAGCGTTGCCAAGTCGAGCTCGAATTCGGAAAACTCTCGTTGCCGCATTTTGAGACGCCGCCGGGAGAGACGGCAGTCGATATGCTTCGACGCCTCTGCTTGGAGGGGCTCGACCGGCGTATGGCTGCAAGGAAGACGGGGATTGACCGGGATGAGTATCTCGCGCGCATTGAATATGAACTCGAAGTGATCAATGGCATGGGATATACCGACTACTACCTGATCGTCTGGGATTTTATCAGATATGCGAGGGAGCAAGGTATCATGGTCGGACCCGGTCGCGGTTCGGGTGCCGCTTCGCTTGTCGCCTACACGCTTTTCATCACGGATATCGATCCTCTCCAATACGGTCTACTCTTTGAGCGTTTTCTCAACAAGGAACGCGTCAGCATGCCCGACTTCGATGTCGATTTCTGTTATGAGCGTCGCGGCGAAGTGATCGACTACGTTACGAACAAATATGGAGCCGATCATGTTTGCCAAGTCATCACGTTCGGGACTTTGGCAGCCCGTGCGGTGATTCGCGATGTCGGACGCGCCCTCGATCTGTCCTATGCTGACACGGATCGCATCGCGAAAATGGTGCCGAATCAGCTGAAGATGACAATTGACAGAGCACTTGATTTAAATCCGGAACTGAGGATGCTTTACGAGGAAGATCCCGTAACGAAGCGCGTAATCGATCTCGCCAAGCGTTTCGAGGGCATGCCGCGCCACGCGTCGACACATGCGGCAGGCGTTATTATTGCCGGCGAGCCCGTGTGCTCGATTGCGCCGCTTGCTCGCAACGATGAGTCGATTGTCGTTCAGTTTACGAAAGATGATATCGAGGATGTCGGTCTTCTCAAATTTGACTTTCTTGGGCTTCGCACGTTGACCGTATTGCAGGAGACGTCGCGCCTCGTACAGGATAAGACTGGGACGGGCATCGATTTCAATTCGATGACTTTCGATGACCCGAACGTATACGAGATGATCAGCCGTGGCGATACGGATGCAGTCTTCCAACTGGAGAGCGGCGGCATGACGCAATTTATGCGCGATCTGAAACCTGAGACATTTGAGGACATCATTGCGGGCATTTCGCTATTCCGTCCGGGACCTATGGATCAGATTCCGCGATACGTTGCGGCGCGTCACGACCCGAGTAAGATCAAATACGATACGCCTTTGTTGAAACCAATCCTTGAAGTGACTTACGGCGTCATGGTTTACCAAGAGCAGGTCATGCGCACTGTGCGGTCGGTTGCCGGTTTTTCTATGGGACAGGCGGACAACGTGCGCCGCGCGATGGGGAAGAAAGATGAGAAACTCCTTCAGAGTCTGCGAACTCTTTTTATAGAGGGCGGCGTCGACGAGAAGGGCGCAGAGGTGCCGGGCGCACTTGCTAATGGCGTGCCGCGAAAAGTCGCCGAGAAACTGTTCGAGGACATCAGAGCCTTCGCAGGTTACGCCTTTAACAAGGCGCACGCCGCACCGTACGCCGCCGTCGCCTACTATACGGCGTGGTGCAAATACTATTATCCCGTCGAGTTCATGGCGGCGATCTTAAATTCGTATCTTGGCGATTTGGCAAAGGCGGCTCGATATGTCGGCGCGGCGGAGGCGATGGGAATTCGTGTTTTGCCTCCTGATATCAACAAGAGTGTTGCGCGCTTCGCGCCTGAAGGCGATGCGATTCGGTTCGGACTCGGCGCGATCAAGAACGTCGGTCGTGACGCTATCGAGGCGCTTGTATCGGAAAGAAAGAGAGAAGGCGATTATAAGTCATTCGGCGATTTTTTGAGACGAATGTGCGACACGGCGGTCAATAAAAAGATGATCGAGAGTCTTGTGCGTTCTTCTGCCTGTGACGCTTTCGGCATCACACGCTCGAAGATGATCGCCGTCATCGAGCCGTTTACCAACAGTGTCCTAGCTGCGAAGAGAAAAACCATGGAAGGGCAAATGTCGTTCTTTGAGTTCACGACGGATGAATCATTCTCTCGCCTTGACGAACCGGATTACCCGAATGTTCCTGAATTTCCTTTGCTCGAGCGTCTTGCTATGGAAAAGGAAATGACGGGACTTTACGTGACGGGACATCCTCTCAGCTCATACCAGACAGCCTTGCGGGCACTCCCGCTCGTCTCAAGCGACGAGCTGAGGAAAGATGACTTTGACGACAGTGAAATCGAGGACATCGACAGAAGTCGAGAACGCGGACTTCTCGGCATACGTGATCGCGACCGGCTGATCATGGCAGGATTAGTGACAAGTCGGCGAGATTTGTTCACGAAGAGGAATGATCGGATGGCGTTTATCGGATTAGAGGATGATGGAGGTGTTTGGGAATTGGTCGTTTTCCCGAAGACTTATGAGAGCTATCACCATCTTCTCGATGACCACGGCGTTCTTATTGTCGCCGGTACGGTCGATTTACGCGAGGAAGAGCCAAAGCTCCTAGCGGAAGTGATCGCACCACTGACAAGCGACATGCGTGAATTGCCTGAAGAGTTCAAGAAGGCGGGATTTACTGAAAGGCATAGCAGAGGTAAGGGGCGAGGCAACAGCCGTTCCAATGACGGGAACGGAAACCAGCGTCAACAGGATAGACGTGGTCACCGGACGAATCTTCGCCCCGATGCCCATGTCAATGAGCCGTCGGAAATGCGGGCAAATGCGGATGCCAATGGTTTTGCGCCGAAACAAATTGTGTTCAGATTGAGGCGGCGATCGAATTTGGCGGAGCTTTCTTCTTTTCGATCCGCTGTTCAGTATTTTTCCGGTGATGTCCCCGTCAGGATTTTTGAGGAGGATAGCGGCTCTCTTCTTCCTGCGGAAGATGATCTGCTTGTCGAATGGACACATGAGACGTCGATGTTGCTCTTGGAAAGATTTGGTGCCGAGAATTTCGGTCTAATATAAAATTTACATCCGCATGTTATATTATGGAAGAAATCAGTCGATGTGTTTTCGATGCTGAGAGAGCGCTTGTCGACCGAAATGTTGTTTTTGAAAGTGGCGTATCTGAATGAAAGCATTGCATGAATCTCAACTCGATCAGAAAGCTACCGCCGAGGAAAGCTTAACGGTATTAAGCGACCAAACCGATACGGGTGAGACATCGGGCGTTCCGAGAGAGTCGCATGCAGGTTCGGATACAAACGTTCGGTTTATTTTAAATATTCCAAATACCCTGACCATCATTCGGTTATTGGCAGTCGTTCCTCTGGCAATCCTGATTTCACGTTGGCCCGAAAAGCGCCTCGTTACGGTGATTGTTTTTGTCGGCATATGGGTAACGGATATTCTTGACGGCTTTATCGCACGCCGTTTCAACATGATGACGCAATTCGGAAAGCTGTTCGATCCTTTTGTGGATAAAGTATTTCAGGTCGTGACGGTCATCATGCTCTTTTCTATTGGACTTGTACCCTTATGGGTGCCGCTGTTCTATGTGTTGCGTGAAACGTTCATGTTGTTTGCGAGTACTGTTCTTCTCACTAAGCACCGTGTCGTTGTATATTCCGATCTGCTCGGCAAGTTTTCGACGTTCCTCTTCGTCGTTGCCGTAGGTGTCATCTACCTCTTTCCGACAGAAAAGGCATCGTTGAGAAATTACGTTTTTATCTTACCTGTTTTTACTTCATTTATTGCGACGATTCATTACGGCGTGGTCCAACTCCGCTCGATGCGTGCGGCGAACGATGACGACCGACTCTAGAATCATGACCGAGAAGTCTCTCAAGAAACTCGAATATGACGTGATCATCGAACTGCTTGCTCAACAGGCACGCACGTCGATCGGTCGTATGCTCTGTCGCGATCTCTTGCCTGCAGTATCGCTGTCGCTATCGCTTGAAGGGCAGGAGGAAACGAATGATGCCTTTGAGCGATTAGTCAAGTGGGGCGACCTGCCCTTCGGAGGCATCGATGACATACGTCCGATCATTCGACAAGCGTCGGCTGGCGCGACACTTGATTGCGGAGAATTATTGAAGATCGCGTCTTTTCTGCGTGCCGTCGATCGGATGCTCGATGCGGTCGACGATCATCCGCACGATGAAGATAAGGCGGATGAATCCGCCATCCTTCAAAAAGCGCGAATGCTGGAGTCATTGCCCGTATTTCTGCGGCGTTTGGAGATGTCCGTCGCCGGCGAAGACGAGCTTTTTGATCACGCAAGTGAAGAACTTTACAGGATTAGACGCAGATTGCGCGACGCGCAGGACACAGTGAAGAAAGAGCTCGATAAAGTATTGCTGAAACATGCCGGCGCTCTTCAGGAAAATCTCATCACGATGCGTAGCGGTCGCTATGTCGTGCCGGTTCGCTCCGATCGAAGGACCGCAGTCAGGGGGCTCGTACACGACACATCGGCAAGCGGCAATACGTTATTTATCGAGCCGATGGCGGTCGTCGAACTCAACAATAAAATACGAGAGCTTGAGGCGGCGGAGCAACACGAGATTCTCTCAATCTTAAAAGAGCTGTCCGCGATTGTGGCAACAAAGGCGGACGTTCTGATCACGAACACGACGATCTTGGCGGAACTCGATTTTGCGATGTCAAAAGCGCGATTGGCAATCGCAATGGATGCGATCATGCCTTTGATGAATGATTCAGGCGTCATCGTATTGCGAAAAGCCAGACATCCTCTAATTCCGAGCGATCGCGTCGTGCCGATTGATTTCGAGCTCGGAAAGACATTCAAGACGCTCGTGATTACGGGACCGAATACAGGTGGAAAAACCGTGACGCTCAAAACATGCGGTCTTTTGACATTGATGGCGATGGCAGGTCTCTTCATTCCTGCACAGTCTTCTTCGGAGATTTCCTGGTTTAAAAGCATTGAGGTCGATATCGGCGATGAGCAGAGCATCGAACAGAACTTGTCGACTTTTTCTTCTCATATGCGTGAAGTTATTCGTATCACTGAAATTGCCGGTGAAGGCGTGCTCGTCCTTCTCGATGAACTCGGTGCGGGTACGGATCCGTCCGAAGGCGCTGCGCTTGCGATCGCCATTCTCGATCACCTTCGTTTGTCCGGTTGCCATACGGTTGCGACAACGCATTATCGTGAACTGAAGGGTTATGCGTTGAATGAAACGGGTGTCGAGAATGCGTGCTGCGAGTTTGACACGGAGACGCTCCAACCTACTTTTAAACTGCTCATCGGTGTCCCGGGTGTGAGTAATGCTTTTGCGATTTCGAGTCGGCTCGGTCTTGACGGTGCGATCATCGATAGGGCGAGAGCTCTTATTTCTGATGAGGGAACTCGTTTTGAAAATCTCGTATCGGCGATTGAGCAGAGCCACCGCGAGGCACGTGCTATGGAAGAGGAGATAGGGCGCCTTCGCGAAGAAACGGTACGTGTAAAAGAAACTCTGGAAAAGGAGAGGGATGTTCTCGCGGATGAACGCGAGCGCCTGCTGTCAAAAGCACGAGAGGAAGCTGCGTCATTACTCGATGAAACACGCGCCGAGATTGATCTTTTGCTCGAGGAAATGCGTCGAGAGACATTGTCTGCGAGTACGGGCGACCACCGCGTTACCTCGGAGGCGCGCGGCAGATTGGCAGCGATCGAGAAGAAGTATAAAGTTCGCTCATCCGGAGGGACTGACGTCGATTTCCCCATCAATCCCGTCAGTCTTCGTCTCGGAGAAGTTTATGAAGCGAGATCGCTCGGTGTGTCAGGTGTTTTACGGGAACTTCCCGATTCAAAAGACCAGGTTGTTCTTGAGTCCGGTTCTTTTAAGGTGACCGTTCCTGTTTCAGAGCTGAGGTACGTCAAGAAAGAAGTGGAGCGGAAAGGGCGCAATCAACCACCCAAAATCGGACCGTCTTCCAAGTTGCGCTCCGACATTGTCATGCGTGCGAAAACTGAGCTTTTGTTGTTGGGTAAAAGAGTCGATGAAGCGGTCGGAGAAATCGACCAATTTCTCGATGACGCTTTATTGGCAGGTCTTTCCCCCGTAAGGATTGTGCACGGCAAGGGAACCGGGGCGCTGCGCAAGGCGACTCACGACTATTTGATGCGCGACCGACGCGTCAAGAGTTTTCGGGCAGGAGGCGATGGGGAAGGGGGAGACGGCGTCACGGTAGCCGAGTTGTATCTCGATCGCTAAAACGATTCGAGCTCATGTATAATTAATCTGAATCCGATCTCCTTATGGTGTGTAAGTAAGACTGAGCCGTATAGAGAGACGGATTGTGGACGGTCAGAGAGAAGATGATGGCGATGAATCAGGCGTGGCTATTCAATCAAGGAAAGAACTACCAAAGTTACCGTATGCTTGGAGCTCGTCCCTCGACCTCGCCGGAAGGTGAATCGGGTTATCGGTTCGCCGTTTGGGCTCCCAGAGCACAAGCTGTCAGTGTTGTCGGCGATTTCAACGGTTGGAATTCAAATACGCATTATCTGCAGCCTTACGGTACAACGGGAATTTGGCAAGGTTTCATCGCTGGTGCGTGCGATTGGCAACGCTATAAATATGCAATAAGAACACATTCAGGGCGCGTTCTACTCAAAGCCGATCCGTTTGCGCGGCATGCGGAGACTCGTCCCGGTACTGCCTCCATACTCTACAACTTTGAAAATGATTACACGTGGGGAGACGGCGATTATATGGCTCGTCGCCAAGACGCGCTTACTGTCGGACCGCTGAACATCTACGAAGTCCATCTCGGGAGCTGGCGTCGTCACGCTGACGGCAATGTTTACAGCTACCGCGACATCGCGCACCCGCTCACGCAGTACGTGGTCGATATGGGTTATAACGCAGTCGAGTTCATGCCATTGACAGAATATCCGTTTGACACATCGTGGGGTTATCAAGCGACGGGATACTTTGCGGCGACTTCTCGATACGGGACACCGGCAGACCTTAAATTTTTAATCGACACGTTACACCGTGCTGGCATTCGCGTTATTCTCGACTGGGTTCCATCGCATTTCCCGCGCGACGCTTTCGCGCTCGCACGCTTCGACGGCGAACCTCTCTATGAGGACCCCGACCCGCGTCGGGGTGAACACGATGACTGGGGGACGCTCGTTTTTAATTACGCTTTGACAGAGGTGCGATCTTTCCTGTTGTCAAGCGCTTGGTTCTGGATCGACGAGTTCCATCTCGACGGGATCCGTGTCGATGCGGTCAGCAGCATGATTTATTTGGACTTTGGTCGTCCTGATGCGGAGCCGAATGTTCTGGGGACATACGAACACCTCGAGGCGATCGATTTCATTAAAGCGCTGAACAGCATGGTGCGCGAACACTTTCCGCACTGCATCGTCGCAGCGGAAGAGTCAACGCCATATCCTGATGTGACGACTCCTGTCAGCGAAGGCGGGCTTGGTTTCACGCACAAGTGGAATATGGGATGGATGAACGATACGCTTTCATACATGGAGGTCGACTATTACGCGCGCGGTCAGTTCCATGACAAAATTACTTTTTCAATGATGTACGCATTCCGCGAAAATTTCATCTTGCCATTTTCACATGACGAGGTCGTACACGGCAAAAAATCGCTTCTTGGACGAATGCCCGGCGACCAGTGGCGTCAGTTCGCATCGTTGAGAGTCTGCTACATGTACCAGATGTCGCACCCGGGCGCGAAGCTTAATTTCATGGGCAATGAGTTTGCACCCTTTATTGAGTGGCGATACTACGAAGAACTTGAATGGTTCATGCTGCAGTATCCGCGCCACAGAGAGATGCAGAACTTTTGTCGCGATTTGAATCACTTTTACCGCGAGAGAACGTCTTTTTGGGAGGTTGACCGCTCGTGGGACGGTTTTAAGTGGCTGGTTCCCGATGACCGCAAGAATAGTGTATTCACGTATGCGCGAATCAATGCGGATAGAAGCGAGGTCATCGTCGTTATTCTCAACATGACGCCCGCAACGTTTGACTCGTACCTTGTTCGCGTCCCAAAACAGGGACAATATAGACTACTTTTAAATAGCGATTGGACGCGCTATGGCGGTAGCGGGTATAGTGGAATTGACGGGGAACACGTCGTGTTCCATACAGTTCCATCGGCGACTTCAAAGAGAGGTGACAACTCCGATTCGTATGAGAATATGGCGAATGCGACTTATACTCGGAATGACGCATCGGTACCATTGGTCGATCATAAGAACAGTTCGCTGCCGATGTTAAATAGTAAATTATCATCGGATAATCCGAGTCCGGTGATTGATATGCCGCTCCCTCCGTTAGCGGGATTGTACTTGCTATACGAGGGAGACAGTGAGTAAAAAGTAAGCTTCGTCCGGCGGCGTTCATGTAAACGTAATGCTGCGACCGGATGGAGAAATGAAACTAAAGCATTCAGAAGAATAGTGATTTTTAGCGTTACGCCATAATAAGGGCGAACGCGATAAAATCGCATAGAAAGGAAGAGGTTTAATGGATGGCTAAACAAGAAGTAATCGCCATGATCCTGGCAGGAGGGCAGGGGTCGAGGCTCGGCGTGCTGACAGAATTGGTTGCGAAGCCGGCAGTTCCGTTCGGAAGCCGATACCGCATCATCGATTTCCCGCTCAGCAACTGCACCAATTCGGGAATCGAGGCAGTTGGCGTTCTGACTCAATATCAGCCTCTCGAGCTCAATTCATACATCGGAAATGGGCATTCGTGGGATTTGGATCGCAATAACGGCGGAACGTATATTTTGCCGCCGTATCTGAGTCAAGTCGGTAATGATTGGTATAAGGGCACGGCTAATGCGATCTACCAGAACATTCCGTTCATCGACAGCTATGAGCCGAAATACGTTATTATTCTGTCGGGTGACCATATCTACAAAATGGATTATCTCAAAATGGTCGAATCTCACATTCGGAATGGAGCGGAGGCGACGATCGCCGTCATTGAAGTTCCTTGGGAAGAAGCGTCGCGATTCGGCATTATGAATACGGACGAAACGGGGCGAATTATAGAATTCGAGGAAAAGCCCGATGTGCCGAAAAGCAACCTCGCTTCCATGGGAATCTATTGTTTTTCTTGGGATGTTTTGAGAGAAGCCCTCATCAAAGATGAAGCGAATCCGGATTCACGAAACGATTTCGGAGCCAACGTCATCCCCGGAATGATTGAAGCGGGATACGCCGTCTACACATATGCATTTGAGGGGTATTGGAAAGATGTCGGAACGATTTCATCGCTCTGGGAGAGCAACATGGATCTCTTGACTGATCCGTCTCTGATCAATCTGCGCGATCTCGGCTGGACGATCTACTCCAGAAATCCGCAGCGCCCCTCACACTACTTCGGTCCTGAATCCAATGTCGATAATATCGCGATCACGGACGGTTCGGAGATCTTCGGCGAATGTCATAGCACGATTGTCAGCTATAACGTCGTTGTTGAGGAAGGCGCCGTCATCACCGACTCAATCCTGATGCCTGGATCTTATATCGAAGCCGGTGCCGTTCTAACGCGCTGTATCGTAGGCATGGACACTAGAGTTGAACGCAATGTGCGGGCGACTCCGGACGAGGCGGACGGATTGGATTTGTTCGTCAACGATAAACTATGCAAGGACGGGATCACCGTATTCGCACCGAACTTAGTCATCAAGGAAGGGACGAAAATTGTCGGCAACTCGATGATCGGGGCGGATCATGCGCGCAAATATCCGCAGTATGTGGAGGAAGTGCCGCACTATTCGAGAATGGAGGTAAGCCTGTGATTACGGATGCCATGGGGCTTATTTTGGCAGATAATCGACGGATTCAACTGGGCGCTTTGACGCGACCGAGAGCGATCGCCGCCATGCCGTTTGCCGGGCGCTTTCGCATCATCGATTTCACATTGTCCAATATGGTGAACAGCGGGATTAAACGTGTCGGCGTTGTCGCATTGACAAAGTATAAATCTCTTATGGACCACATGGGGACGGGCGCACCGTGGGATCTCGACCGCATGAGGCAGGGGTTATACATGATCCCGCCCTATATCAATCCAATCACGCGTGAACCCGACCGGACAGATGCACAGAGCGTGATTGATTACGTCGAAACGGGCGATCAAAAATATGTCGTCATTTCTTCAAGTGACTTCGTGACGAATACGTCCTACAAACCGTTGATCAATGCCCATATCGAATCACGTGCTGACATGACCGTCTTGTACCATGAGGACGGACCGATCGAAGGACCGCCATCGATGGCGATTGAGCTGGATGAAGGCGGTTGTGTACGCGATTTGATGGTCGATTTTCCAAGACCGGCAAGTCAGAAAAACGCCGTCGGTCTTATCGTTATCTCACGCGATCTATTGTTGCAACTGTTGGCGGAGATGATGGCGCGCGGCATTGCTGACTTCTCCATCGTCGCCATTTTGCAGAACTACAAGAGATTGCGCATCCATGCCATTGAACTCGAAGCGCCGCTTCTGCGTATACATAGCGTAGCAAGTTACTTCGATGCGTCCATGAAGGTGCTCGACAGGGACATTCGTCATATGCTCTTCTCCGTCGATCGACCGATCTACACAAAAGCGAAGAACAGAGCGCCGTGTATCGTCGCGCCGGGAAGTGGTATCGTCAAAAATGTGCTCGCTTCTGATGGTTGTGCGATCATGGGGCATGTCGAGAACAGTATATTATTCCGCGGATGCGTTATCGGGCGCGGCGCCCGTGTGACGAACAGCGTGCTTTTCCAAGATGTTCAGATTTCTGATGGTGTGGTGCTCGATCACGTGATCATCGACAAGAACAGTGTAGTTAAGATGGACGGCCGCCTCCTCGGTCAGCCCGGGTTCCCGATCGTCATCGAAAAGAATGCGATCGTCTGATCGGAAGATCATGCCTTAATTAAACGTTCCGCACTTCAATCCTCGGAACTTTTGAAGGAGTTGATTCATATGAAAGTGTTGTTTGTATCATCCGAGATGAGTCCACTCGCATCGACGGGCGGTCTCGGCGATGTGACGGGATCGTTACCTGAAGCGTTGCGGCGTGAGGGTGTCGATATCCGCATCATCATGCCTCTTTACAACAGGATCAAGCAGAACTATGCTTCGCAATTGAGATTCATGAGATGGTCGATGATCAGGCTCGGCTGGCGCACAATGTACAGCGGTCTGTTCACGATGGAAGTAAACGGCGTACCGGTCTATCTGATCGACAACGATTTTTATTACGGTCACGACAGCCTGTACATCGATTATTCGTTCGACATCGAACGCTTCTCGTTCTTCCAGCGTGCCGTCTTAGAGGCGATGGGTGAGCCGATGGGATTTTATCCCGACATTCTTCACCTCAACGATTGGCAGACGGGGATGATCCCTATTCTGTTGGAGGCGCATTATCAAAGCCACAACTATCATCCACGGACACGCTGTCTCATAACATTGCACAATCTCAAGCATCAAGGAATTCACGGTCGCGAAGTTGTGCAGGATCTGCTCGATCTTCCCGATTCCTATATGACGGAGACTGCTGTTCTTAAGGACGGCGCTCCAAACTTCCTCAAAGCAGGGATTGCATGGTCAAGCCGCGTAACGACTGTCTCACCGACTTATGCCAGAGAAATTATGACGGATTATTTCGGCGAGGGATTGAACGATCTGCTTACTGCACAGAGTTGGAAAGTCTCCGGGATTTTGAACGGGATTGATGTCGATTTGTATAATCCCGCGACTGATCCCGAAATTGCCGCGAACTACAATCCGAAAGCGTGGGTTCGCGGCAAAGCGACATGCAAAAAATCGTTGCAGGATGAATTAAACCTGCCTAAAAAGCAAAAAACGCCGCTTTTCTCGATGATTACAAGACTTGATTCTCAGAAGGGTCTTGACCTGCTGCTCCACATCATCGATGAGCTGCTTGAGGAAGATTTGCAGATCGTCGTGCTCGGAACGGGAGATCCATCCTATGAGAGGCGCTTACAGGAAGCACAGGAAAGTCATCCCGACAACATGCGTGCGATCATTCGGTATGATCGCCATCTGGCTCGTCGTATCTACGCGGGATCAGATATATTCCTCATGCCGTCACTCTTTGAGCCGTGCGGTCTGTCTCAAATGATCGCCATGCGATATGGGACGATTCCCGTTGTGCGTCAGACGGGAGGACTTGCCGATACGGTTGAACCGTGGAATAAATACGAGAAAACGGGAACGGGGTTCGGATTCCAGAATATCAATGCACATGAATTGCTCTATACGGCGAAAGATGCCGCCGCACTATATCGCGACGATAGAGAAAGCTGGCGCAAGATGGTCGTCGCGGCGATGGAAGGCGACTATTCTTGGAATCGTTCCGCCGGAGCATATCAGGAGCTTTACGCAGCAATGGAGGCCGAAGCGAGGTAATAAGTGATCACCATTACGCATGATGTCACGTCATCGTTTTTTAGATCGCCGAAAGGCGCGGTTGCAACAGGAACTCAAGTAACATTACGTCTATTACTTTCGAATTATTCGGACAGTATTCACTCGGTGCGCCTGTTTTATGTGTACGGGCTCGAGTCGTTCAGCGAAGGCTACGCGTTGATGCGACGAGAAAAATTCGAGGAGATTGAAAAGCTCGTTGAAGATAATCGGTATTCCCACGACGCTGTCGTTTATTCGACGGATATTCGCATGAACGATGAGCCGGGACTTTTTTTCTACTGGTTTGAGGTTAGATTCGAGGACGGGCGCTATCGTTGGGGTTTTCCGGACAAGACGACGGAGGGTATGAAGGCAATAACACTCAAGTCCAGCCCGCCTTTCCGATCAGATGGCAGCGAAGTAATTCCCGGTTTTCAGATAACGGTTCACGTCGCAGATTTTCAGACGCCGGACTGGATGAAGGGTGCCGTTCTCTACCAGATATTTCCTGATCGGTACAATCGCGGTTCTCAATTTGATGAAACGAAAGCGCTCGAAGAGATGCATTTCCCTGAGCGAATCTGGCATAGCGACTGGAGTGAAGAAGTCGATATCATCGGCAAAGAGCCGGAGGGCTACGAAGCATGCGATTTCTTCGGCGGGACGTTGGCGGGCATTACGGAAAAGCTTGAGAGTCTGGCGGAAGTCGGCGTGACGGTCCTCTACCTGAATCCCGTTTTCAAGGCAAAATCGAACCACCGATACGATACGGGTGACTATTTGTGCGTCGACCCGCTTCTCGGGTCGAATGATGACCTCTTGGAGCTCTTCAAGAAAGCGAGAAGTTTCGGTATCCGCGTTATCATGGATGGCGTGTTCAGTCACACGGGTTCCGACAGTCTCTATTTCAATCGCTACGATCGTTATGACTCTGTAGGAGCTTGGCAAGAGAAGCGGGACGGAACACCGTCTCCCTATACGTCGTGGTTTCGCTTTAACGAAGATACGGAGAAGCGGATGCTCGAACCGTGTTTAACAGAAGGCGGCGATGTGATTGCGCCATACGAATGTTGGTGGGACTTTCATTCTTTGCCGAATGTCCACGAGGACGATCTGACGTATCGAGAGTTTATCTGCGGTCCTGACGGAGTGCTCGCCCGTTGGCTCCGGGCGGGTTGTTCCGGTGTTCGGCTCGATGTCTCCGATGAGTTGCCCGATTCCTTTCTTAGGCTGCTGAGAAGACGAGTGAAGGCGGAGAATCCCGATGCCTATATCCTCGGAGAAATCTGGGAAGAGCCGACGGCGAAGATCAGCTACGGGCATTACCGCGACTTTTTGTTCGGACGCACGCACGATGCCGTCATGGGGTACGCGTTTAGAAAATACGTGATCGATTTTCTGAAGGGCGACACCAATGCGATAACTTTGCGATACGGTTTCGAGCATCTTTGCACTGTAACACCGATTGAGGCGTTATTCAGTCAAATGAATCTCTTAGGCAGTCACGATACGAAACGCATCATCACGAAACTCGCCGGTGCTCCGCAGCCACAAAAGAGGGAAGAACAGATACGTTTGACCTTATCTGCCGCGGAGCGAAAACATGGTGAGGAACTTGTTCTCGCCGGCATGCTATTGCAACTTGCCTTTCCGGGAGCGATGGCAATCTATTACGGCGATGAGCTCGGTATGGAGGGATACGAAGACCCGTTTAACAGGCGTACGTATCCATGGGGTGCACCTGAAGGAGATTTCACGGCACGCGTGCGACGGCTGATAAAGCTCCGTGCGTCTACGCCTGTCCTGCAGACCGGGTTCTTTGAGGTGCTCGAGGCGGACAGACAGACGATCGTCATGCGTCGATATTTGACGGAGAGGGGAGAAGACGTATTCGGTCGTCAAGTCGACGGACCGAATGAAGTGGTTGTCCGTGTAACACGGACGAAACGTGGAGCGACAGGATCAATCGAAATCAACGGAGAGATCGTTTACTCCTAAGCGATCTCTCCGCTGAAGTTATTATTTAAACGCGGATTTTTTTAAGTCTCGCGAAGCGCGGGAGTCCGTTTTCATGTTTCTGATGCGGTTCCCCCTCAATGAGCGGCAGGGCGTAATCGATAAAGTCTTGCGTAACGTAATTGCCGGCTTCGTTAATCCATGCACGAGGGACAACCTTCTCTTTGTTTGCCGTTTCCGCTAGAGGGACGTGTATGATCTCGCAACGATACGGCTCGCCTTCGGCGCGTTTAAATCCGATCATCACGCCGCTGACGCCGTCTAACGCTGCTTTTACGCCTGAACGACCGGCAAGAAGGGCTTCTTCGATGTCGCGACCGGAAGCGGCATGTGCCGCGCAGCGCTGCAGCAGGGAGAATTCGATGCCGCGGACCTTCACTCCAAGTTCGTCGGCGAGTTCATCGGCGAGCAGAGCCGCGACTCCGCCCAGCTGTTTATGTCCGAACGAGTCGGTTGCGCGACTTGAGAGCTGTTCGGCGACGAGAGTGCCGTCAGCTGTCATGATGCCTTCAGAAACGCTGATCATGACCACGTTCTTCTTCTTTAACACCTGGCGAGCATCTTCATGCATTTGATCGAAATCGAAGGGAACTTCGGGTAAATAGATAAGATCCGGTCCGTGCCCGATCACGCCTGCAAGTGCGGAAGCTCCCGCAAGCCAGCCTGCGTGACGCCCCATGCATTCAAAGACGATCGCCATCGGTGTGCTGTACGAGTGAGCGTCTTGCCAGACTTCCGAGATCGCCGTTGCAAGGTAACGGGCGGAAGACCCAAAGCCGGGGCAGTGGTCCGTTCCGAATAAGTCGTTATCAATCGTCTTAGGGATGCCGATGACGCGGCACTCATATTCCTGAGCTTTGAGATAGCGCTCAACTTTCATGCACGTATCCATCGAGTCATTGCCGCCGTTGTAAAAGAAGTAGCGGATGTTTCGTTTTGCCAGCACTTCGTGTATGCGCCGAAGATCCGTGTCGTCGACTTCGGGTGAGGCAATTTTGTAGCGGCATGTTCCGAGAATTGAAGAGGGTGTTCCTGTCAGGTATTCGAGCTCTTGTCGATCTTCGCGACCGATGTCATACAGTTCATCGCGGAGAACGCCTTCGATACCATGGCGCATCCCGTAAATATTTTGAATAAGTTCGGGATGATCCAACGCCTCGAGAAAGACACCCGCAGCGCTTGAGTTGATGACGGAGGTCGGTCCCCCGGATTGACCGAATACGAGATTTCCGATGAGTTTTGTCATGTAAAAGCAACTCCTTTACTTATTAATGTTCAATGTTTTTTGTGTATTGATGGGCGATATCGGTTTTTGTATCGCGGATATCGCCCGTAGAACAACTCCATTATGTCAGAGTTCTATTGTTTGGAACAAGTTGCGCGCCGTCCTCTTGACAAGGAAAGTCAACAGGATGGCGACGGCGACATAGAAGGCGATCACGACGATCGCGACGATGAGATCGTTCTTTGATGTGAGCGAGCGGACGAGAAAGGCGAGTCCGACGGAGATGCCGATATAGGCGAAATCTCCGAGCGACGAAACGAGTCCGGAGCGCGTGTTTTTGACAGCTTCGATTTCATTGCTCCATGTGAGTGACGGCTCTTTCATGTCGATCAAAAATCCCAGCAATTGCATGGAATACGAGTTAACAATAGCGATGAAAAAAACGATCAGCGCAAGACTTAGGGGTAAGTCGAGGAAAAGAGCGAGGGCAATCGTAATAATGATCCAGATGACCGTCATCAGTAAGATACCGGGCGTTAACCATGCGAGAACTTGCGTGCGTATCGGAACGGGGATCCTTTTTGAGATATTAAACGCCGCTCCCTGTCTAGAAATTGCGGAAGCCGAGATAAGCGCCGTTCCGCTAAAAAACGTCGCAATACCCCCTACGATTAAGGCGATGATCCAGATGGAATGTTTCCAATCGCCCGTCATGATCCAGAAGCGCAGATACTCGATCGTGTTCATCCCCATCTCCGAAGTGCCGGGAGACTCTAAAAAACCGATGGCGAACCCCGCGGTCATAATCACAGGAAATAACAGCACGAAAAAAATCGTCTGCGTAAAAAATGCCGGCGTGCGGAGGAGCAAAATCCATTCTTTATTTAAGATCGCACGATAGGCGCTTCGAGGCGTGAGTTTCCGCGCTGCCTCTTTTGATGTAAGCTGTTTGGCGCTTTGACCGCCTTTTGTGCCGAGTACGCCGCGGATATAGATTTTGTCGGCGATTACGAGCAGTAGCCCCACAGAAACGACGTTCAATCCACAGGCAATGAGACTATGGAGAAGAGTGCTCCAACGATCCGCATTGATGAGCATGGCGGCACTGAAAGCCGACGTCGGTAGAAATTTAACGAGTCTATTCAGGAGCGCTCCTGTCGCGGGATCCGAGAAAATACCGCCTGTTTCGAAGAAATCATCGCTTGGCTGCATATTGGCAAAGAGCGAGAAAGAGACGATCAAGAGAATCATCACGATCGATGTGATCAACTGAAATCTGTCTTTGTTTCGCGCCCATTTCGTGTAGCGCATCATGACGAGAACGAGGATCATGGTAAGGGCGAAAGGCGCGACAGTGACGTACAGCATGAAAGGGATCGACTGAACGTAGTATCCCCAAGGTCGGTGCGACACGATACCATGCGCGATGAGCGACGGATAACATAGAAGAGTCGTAAGCAGGAAGACGGGAACGAGTGTCTGCGTCAGTTTGGCAGCGGTAATCGTCGAAGGTTTGACGGGAAGTACGAGTAGTGATTCAAGGCTGCTCTCGTGATAAAGCATCGGGATCGCCTGCAAGATGCCGATGATAAGGGTAAAAACAGGCGCCGCCAGCGCGATTATTCTGATAAACAAGTCTTCCGCGCCAACGACCATCAGTGCTTTTGTCAAGCCGATGCCAATCATGACCGAATAGAAAGAGAACATGACGATAATAAACGCGAAGAGAAATACTGTCGAGACTCTGGAGCGAGGCTTATCTTTGTTTTTCTTTCTTGAAGAAATCATGCCCCGCGATGTATTCGCAAGCATCTCTGACCAAAGAGGGCGCATGAGTATGAGATAATGTTTCATGGTATCACCGATCCAATCACATGCTACTCGACGAATGAAGCGCCATGCGAAGCGTTCTCGGTATCGCTCACGAGGCGCAGGAACAGCGATTCAAGAGACGAATCGTCTTGATAGTGAGCTCTCAATTCATTCACCGTTCCGACAAAGATAAGCTTGCCTTCGTCAATGATCCCCAGTCGGTCGCACACTTTCTCGGCGACATCCAAGATATGCGTTGAGAAGAGTACCGTTTTGCCTGCGTCGGCATATTCGCGCATCATTGTTTTGAGCGTGAAAGAAGAGGCTGGATCGAGACCGGTCATCGGCTCATCCAGTATCCATGTATCGGGATCGTGAAGCAGCGCACCGACGAGGATGAGCTTTTGTTGCATGCCGTGGGAAAATGTTTTGATCTGTTGATTGAGTACGTCGGCGATGCCGAATTTCTTCGATAACTCGTCCACACGCGCTTTTCGAACGTCGCCGTCTACGCCGTAAACGTCTCCGATAAATCGCAAGTATTCGATCGCTTTGAGGCGTGTGAAAACTTCGGGGTTATCGGGCACGAAAGCGAATCGACGCTTTGCTTCAATGGCGTCTTTTTCGATGTCAAAACCGTCGATTGCGATGGACCCCGTGTCAGGCAACAGGAGTCCCGTGATAAGCTTCAACGCTGTCGTCTTCCCGGCACCGTTCGGTCCGAGAAACCCAAAAATTTCGCCATCACGTATCGTGAGCGTCACGTTGTCAACAGCATTCTTCTTGCCGTCATAGCTTTTGCTAACATTTTTGAGTTCGATCATGTATCGATTACCCCTTGTTCTATTTAAACTTTCGTTTCAGATAATCTAATAAATCTAGTATAGCGAAGTAATTTGTCCCAAAACTACCTAGGCGTTAAGACCCATACCGGGAGCGAGTGCGAACGGCAGATTCGCAAAGAACGCCATGCAAATGCAGGCGATGGCCGACGAGATGGCAGTAGCGATCAGTACGCCGCCCATACTCATCCCCGTAACACCCAAAATACTTGGGTTGACCGCCAGAATGTACGCCATTGTCATAAATGTCGTCAGACCGGCGGCAAGCTCACCCTTCACGGTTACGCCGTGTTCCTTGAGCTTAAACCATTTTTCAAACATACAACAACCTCCTCTTAATGGTTGGCTTCGACGACAGTCTCATATTCTATCGAAGCTAATGTTAATAAATACACGATACCACTAAAATGTGAACGATTGTTGAACTTATACATAGTTTTTCACAAAGATGTGAATTTTTCGTAAGAGTATGCATATCCTTTCTTAAAGATAAACGGTCGATTTGATGCACGTGGGACTGAAGAAGACAGAAGTGAACCGCTGGAAAAGTGCGCTCACATTCAGTTTTTGAATGGTATAGTACAGATAAACGGATAAATCCCATTTGAAAGTAATCTTATGTCCTTTTGAGCGTATATTAGGTTTTTGGTCTAGGATTTGCATTCGGGCGCAAGCCTGAACTCCCGAATCAATGACATAACCGACAAGCGCGAAGCGCAGAATCTTCATTAGAGCGCAAACCTGAACTCCCACATCAATGACATAACCGACAAGCGCGAACCGCAGAATCTTCATTCGGGCGCAAACCTGAACTCCCATATCAATGACATGCGAATAATATCGAACAATCAAAAGGGACAATCTCTCGATCGTACGCGCGAAAACTCTCTGATACTACACCTTAATGTTGGAAGTCAATCAAGTATATATATTCGACAAATAGGCATCGATCGTAAGGTAAGGACGACAGTTTCCTTTACAGTTCCCCCATTCGCCTCATTAGACTTCAAGCAAGAGCGATTGCGTTGGAAAATCATTGGAACTCTAGCACGCGCGAGTTCATTGGGTCTCAAGCATGGGCAATTACTTCGAAAGAATTGGACTACAAATATGAGCGATTATATTGGAAAATCATTAGTTCTCTAGCAAGCGCAAGTTCATTGGGCTTCGAGCATGAGCAATGACGTCAGGAAACCATTGGATCTCAATCGCTCACGAGGACAATGAAATGTGTATCGGACATCTAGCATGCGCGAGCACACTGAAGAACAAAATGATCCACAGCCATCGATCGAACAAAGAATACGTTGGATATCAAGCATGAGCAATTTCGTCAATAATCTCGGACTTCGAACATTGTACGATTACGTCGGAAATGATGTGACGTTGAGCATGAGCGATGACGTCAAAAGATTAGGATTTCTTGAGAGATTTGGATTTCTTGCATGAGCGGTTATGTCGAAAAATATCTTTGCGGAAAAGCCGCGCTCGACTACTGGGACGTACCGGCAATCCGAGGCAAAATCGAGCCGCCCGACATTATCTTCCCCGAAGAATATGTCATCTTCACCGACAAACACGTTTACCGTCCCGATCGAGCTAAAATTCACACCTGCAGCATCCTCGGTGCAGAGACATATGTAGATGGACGTGCGTGTGCCCTCCCTCTAGTCTTCCTGCAGGTCGCTCTGGAGTACAGCATCCATGAGTTAATCTATCTCGGTCTCCAAATCTGCTCATACCGCGAAGGCGATCGCCCCCGATGCACCGTCGAAGAACTGAAAGCCTGCGCGAATGAACTGCGAGGGCACCGGGGACGCCGAAAAGCCCTCCGGGCTATCCGTTATCTCGAGAACAACTCGCGCTCCCCGATGGAATCGATTCTCTATATGTTCCTGCGTTTGCCCAACGCTCTTGGAGGATGCGGCTTCAGCGAGATCGTTCTCAACGAAAGAATCTCTTTGGAAGGTGGGAACAAAACCTACTACGCCGACCTCTACGTTCCCTCATGCAAACTCGACATCGAATACGACAGCGAAGAGCATCATACCGGTACTTCAGCCTTAGCAAGAGATCGGGAACGAGCCGCTCACCTTGAATCCGAAGGCTACCGCGTCGTATCAGTAGGCTACTCTCAACTCAACAACCTGAAATCCTTTCGCAACTTAGCACGCCAGCTCTCTCGATGGATAGGTAAACGCATTTACATCCGTGCGAGAAAGTTTTTCGAGAGTTTTGTCGCACTACGTGATCTGCTCCTCAGAAAAGGGCACAGCATTCGCTCACGTTTCCGCAAAATCCACAGCTACGAGGTCCCTTGGCATTCCGGTGTCCGCACAGCGTATAGAATCTACCTCGCCGCCTGGAATCGTCTCATCCGACACCCCAACCTCCCCTTAGTCTTAACGCGTGCGCCTTGAGTGCCTCCTGTCCCAAGTCCACACCCCACACCTAACAGCAAGTTTCCTGTAGTTCCATAGCTGAGAAGCACCATCACAAGCTCAGAGCTTATTCAGTACGCCACGAATTCTCCTTTTCATCAGAGTATTCCACCAGAACTGCGGAGCGACAACGTACAAACGCCCCAAAACAACTAAGTGCACCTAAAGCGCACCCTTTTCCATCACACCTCCACCTCTACTCACCCCCTCCCTGTACAGTTTTTCAACTTGCTTCGGGAAACTGCGACACGAGGGAGAAGGTTGGCTTCTTTATGTGGACTAAAAGTGACAGATCGACCATGCGGCGCACTTTCGTTGTACAACTTTTCAATTTACTTCGAATTATGGCGATACGTAGAAATGAATTGGATCTCTAATCCAAGAAACAGAGGGGGACAGACTGACCGTCGCGCGCATTCGTTGTACAATTATTCAATTCATACTGAAAAACTATGCTAGGGGTGACACGTACACATTGCACAATTGAAAAGGTGACGTTATGTCTGAAGAATTTGTATTCTGTTTGCTGACTTGTCGGTACTGATCCTGGTTGTTGTGACCCCTGTGCAATTCTGTACCATATCATTGCCGGTCAGAGAGGCTGGAAACCAGAAAATGAAGAATAACAATTCTAGATTGCTTTTGTTTTGTAGTCTTTCCACAATTTTGTTCAATAACGGAGTTCTGCCGTGCCTATTCGATAGGTGTATGTATGATTCGGAGACTCTAACTCTCCACGAGACCTGAAAAGATCATTTGAAGCATGAGAGTTGTCATTTCTTCGGCGGTAAACTGACGATTCCCGCAGTCGTACCAATAGCGAATAGTTTCGTAGAAAATAGCGCAGAGAATTTCCGTCTTGTAGTCAACGACGCTCTCATTGTCCTTTAAATTAAGCGGAAGGCTCTTTAAGATATGGTGCTTCAGTGTCGATTTTAGTTTGGATTGGAAGGATAAGCTTCCTTTGGGACCCAGAAGGAAACTGAGTTTCTCGCCTATGGTTTGATCCATCTGTGTGAAGATTTCCAGTATTTCACGGCTATTTTTTGAGACGGTTGCTTTTTTCAATTTCTCGAAATTTTCCTCGGAGGGGAGTAATTCGTTCTCCATCTGCTGATGCAAGTCGTCGATATCCGAAAAATAAGCGTAAAACGTCCCTCGGTTATAACCGGCGCGGTCAGTGATCATCCTCACTGTAATTTTGTCTCTACAATCAGAGCTATAAAGATCCCAATAAGCATCAATGAAATTGCGCCTCGTCTGTGCTGTTACTTCAGGTTGTTTCCTTGCCATCTTTTCACTTTCTCCAACAGGTCATTAATCCGACAAAAGTCGCTGTTTTGTTCGTTGCTAAAAGACTTTGGGTCTTCTATAATTAAATTATAACACAACATGTTGTCGGGTAATCATTGTTTGAAAAACGATACATGTTATTGAAATAGAAATATATATGATATTTAACGGAGGTTATATGGGACAGGCGGATTCAAATGATCGTGGGAGAAAGCCGCGGAAGATTTGGTATTACTATGCAATTGTATGGCTTGTCGTTTTAGTTTTTAATTTGATGATTATGCCGAAGGTTATGTCACGCCGGGTGATAACGGCAACATATACTGATTTTATGGACGCACTTGAGGCCGATGAAGTAAAGCAAGTTCAATTTTCATCTACTGAGATAAATTACACAACAGAAAAAGGCGGGCATGTGCAGTATTTCAAGACGGGCGTCGTCGATAATCCTCAGTTACCGCAAATTTTACGCGAAAAGGGAGTCACGTATGCGGCGGATATACCAGAGACACCTAACTTGCTTCTCACGCTTTTGTTACAGTATGGACTCCCCATTTTGATATTCAGCTTGGTCGGTAGAAGAATCAGCAAGAACTTAAGAGGCAAATTAGGAGCCGGAGGTTTGAGTATCCACGGACAGGGCACGGCGAAGGTCTATAAACCTGACGAGGACAAGAAGAATTTTGATGATGTGGCTGGTCAAGAGGAGGCAAAAGAATCTCTGCAAGAGATTATTGACTATCTCAACAACCCTGCGAAATATGCAGATATAGGTGCCAAGTGTCCAACGGGTGTTCTTTTGGTCGGACCGCCCGGAACAGGTAAGACGCTGATGGCAAAAGCCGTTGCCGGCGAAGCGAACGTTCCATTCTTTTCCATCTCGGGTTCCGAGTTTGTTGAGATGTTCGTCGGGCGAGGGGCGGCTAAAGTAAGGGAATTATTTGAACAGGCGAACAAGCAGGCACCCTGCATCGTCTTTATCGATGAGATCGACACGATTGGCAAGAGGCGCGACTCCCAATTTGCCACCGGACATGATGAACGCGAACAGACACTAAACCAGCTTTTGACGGAAATGGATGGCTTCGAAAGCAACAAAGGCGTTATCATCCTAGCGGCGACGAACAGACCGGAAGTCCTCGATCCCGCCTTGCTTCGCCCCGGTCGCTTCGACCGTCAAGTTCGATTGGAATTGCCGGACTTGAAGGGTAGAGAGGCGATATTGGAAGTTCACTTGAAGAGGGTTCAGAAACAAGACGACCTTGATGTCAATCTTGTCGCCCGTATGACTGCCGGGGCATCAGGAGCCCAACTCGCTAATATTGTCAATGAAGCGGCATTGCGGGCAGTTCGAATGGGCAGAAATGTCGTGACAACAGAAGACCTGACTGAATCGGTTGAGACCATTATCGCCGGTCCTGAAAGAAAGAACGCCATCCTTTCCGAAGAGGAAAAGCGGATCGTCGCGTACCACGAAATCGGTCACGCTCTCGTTGCGGCAAAGCAATCAGGTGCTGCACCGGTGCAGAAGATCACGATCGTTCCGAGAACTTCCGGCGCCTTAGGTTATACGATGCAAGTCGAAGAGGATGAGAAGAGTCTGATCAGCAAAGAGGATGCCTTCCAACGTTTGGAAGTCCTGTGTGGTGGACGAGCGGCGGAAGAAGTCGTATTCAATTTAGCGACAACTGGTGCCGCGAACGATATTGAGAGAGCCACAGACATTGCTAGAAATATGGTGACGCGTTATGGCATGTCCGAGAATTTCGGAATGATGGCTCTTGAAACAGGCGGGAATACTTACTTAGGTCATGCAGGTCAATCAACGTGTTCACCTGAGACTGCCCGTTTGGTTGACGAAGAGATTCGGGACATTATTGCCGAGGCACACAGACGGGCAAAGACCATCCTAGTAGAGAACAGGGAAAAGATGGATGATTTAGCGGAGTACTTGCTCGAGAAAGAAACGATTACCGGAGATGAGTTCATGAACATTCTCGAAGGAGATGCCGCTTAATCGGGAGAGGGATCAAGAGAACATACGTTTTAAGGTATAAAATCAATACATTTTTCAAATTAACTTCAGGGGGTTGTCTCAAAACCGCTAAAAATAGTGGGAATGAGACGACCTCTTCTTTTTCTAGAAAACTGCGAGAGCGTGCGTGAAGTCCCAAAATTCGATATTAACTGAAAAATTGAACATCGGTTTCGGGCGTGAAGTCCCAAAATTCGATATTAACTGAAAAATTGAACACTGGTTTCGGGCGTGAAGTCCCAAAATTCGATATTAATTGAAAAATTGAACACCGGGATCGAGTTACTGGGATCGAGTTACCGGGATTATGCTCCGGGATCGGGATTGTGTTCCGGGATCAGGATCGTGCTCCGGGATCGTGCCGCTCCGTGTCCTACGTGCGTTTAATTGACTTGAATGACGCGTAAACCTATAATTACAAAGATGTAGATTTTGAGGTGTTATCGGTCAATATTGATTTTGCGGCTTACGGACGCCTTTGCATGTTTTAGAGAAGGAGCAAAACGCCATGTACGAAAAGGTTGACAGCAGTCTCGATTTTGTCCCCCGTGAATTGGAGGTTCTATCGTTTTGGAAGGAAAACAAAATATTCGAGAAATCGGTAGAGATTCGGGAAGGCGCTCCTATTTTTTCTTTTTTTGACGGTCCTCCGACGGCGAACGGCATGCCGCACGCTGGTCATGTCTTGACGCGTGCGATTAAAGACTTGATTCCTCGTTATCGGACGATGAAAGGGTATCACGTTCCTCGTAAAGCCGGTTGGGATACACACGGTTTACCGGTCGAACTCGAAGTGGAAAAACGTCTGGGTCTTGACGGGAAAGAACAAATTGAAGAGTTCGGTGTTGAAGAGTTTATTCGCGAGTGTAAGAAGTCCGTTTGGAAATACAAAACCGAATGGGAAGAGATGTCGGAGCGCGTCGGCTTCTGGGCAGATATGGATAATCCGTACATCACGTATGAGAACGACTACATTGAATCGGTCTGGTGGTCGCTTCGCCAGATTTGGGATCAGGGACTGATTTACCAGGGACATAAGGTCGTACCGTATTGCCCGCGTTGCGGAACATCGCTTTCAAGTCACGAAGTGGCGCAAGGGTATCGCGATATTACGGAGCGGACCGTTTACGTACGCTTCCGCGATGCTGAGGAGCCTAATACGTATTTCGCCGTCTGGACGACGACACCGTGGACGCTTCCTTCGAACGTCGCACTCTGTGTCAATGCAGATGAATATTACGTTCTCTGCGAGGTCGACCATGAGGTCGACGGTTCGCCTGGAAGTCCGCGCTATATCATAGCGGAAGCCCTGTGCAAACAAGTCTTTGGCGAAGAGGTGCGTATCGTTGAACGCTATCTAGGTAGTGAACTCGTCGGTCGCTCGTATGTGCCGCTTTACCCGTACGCTGTAGAGACGGTGGAACAATCCGGCAAGCGTGCGTTCTTCGTCGTCGCCGATCCTTACGTCACGTTGACGGACGGGACGGGGATCGTGCATCTCGCGCCTGCTTTCGGTGAGGACGACGCGAGAATCGGGCGTCGAGAAGATCTGCCGCACGTGCAACTTGTCGCCGAGGACGGCACGATGACGAAGGAAGCCACCGACGTCGCCGGTCTCTTCGTCAAGGATGCGGATGACAAACTCGTCGAAATTCTGAAACGTGAAGGACTTCTGATTGCTGAAGCCGAGATGGAACACACATATCCGTTCTGCTGGAGATGTAAAACGGCGCTCATCTATTACGCGCGTCACGCTTGGTTTATCGAGATGACGAAGATGCGCGACAACTTGCTTACCAACAACGATCAAATCAACTGGCTACCTGCTCACATTGGTCCCGGCAGGTTCGGTAATTACCTTGAGAATGTTGTCGACTGGTGTCTTTCGCGCGAGAGATACTGGGGAACGCCGCTGCCCGTTTGGGAGTGCGACGCATGTCATCACCTGCATATGGTCGGTTCCATCGAGGAATTGAAATCAATGTCGCCCGACTGCCCCGAAGAGATTGAGCTTCACAAGCCGATGATCGACAAGGTGCACATCCGCTGTCCCGAGTGCGGTAGCCTGATGACACGTGTTCCCGAAGTTATTGACTGCTGGTACGATTCCGGTGCGATGCCCTTTGCCCAGTACCATTATCCTTTTGAGAATCAAGAAATTTTCGAGGAGCGCATGCCTGCCGACTTTATCTCCGAGGCGATCGACCAGACGCGCGGATGGTTTTACAGTTTGCATGCGATCGCAACGTGCCTTTTTGATATGCCTGCCTACGATAATTGCATCGTGATGGGACACGTCCTCGACAAGGACGGCATCAAAATGTCGAAACACCTCGGTAACGTCGTCGACCCCAATGAAGTTTTGGCACGTGAGGGTGCGGACGCCGTCCGCTGGATGTTCTATGCGGATAGTCACCCATGGGTTTCGGTGCGCTTTTCCACGGCTGCCGTCAACGAGATGAAGCGTCGGTTTATGGGAACGTTCTGGAATACTTATGCTTTCTTCGTGCTTTATGCCAACATCGACGGTTTCGAGCGACAGGCATACAGTGACTTCCCCGTCGACGATCATAAAACGGTGATCGACCGCTGGATCGAAAGCCGACTTCATTCTCTGATCCGCGAAGTCGATACGAAGCTGGAGATGTACGATATTACGACGGCGGCGAGAGCGCTTGAGGCTTTCACCGATGATTTGTCGAACTGGTATGTTCGCCGTTCGCGTGAGCGATTCTGGGGTGCGGGGCTCGATGCCGACAAGATCACTGCGTATATTGTGCTGCACGATGTTCTCGTGACGATGGCTCATCTGACTGCGCCGTTTACGCCTTTTATGGCGGAGACTGTCTATCGGAATCTCGCCGTCGGTCACCTTGACGGTGCGCGGGAGAGTGTCCATCTGTGCGATTTCCCGTCTGTAGATGAGACGAAAATTGACTACAAGCTCGAAAATGACATGGAGCGCGTTCTCGAAATCGTCTCACTCGGGAGAGCAGCTAGAAATGTGTCACAGCTCAAGATTCGTCAACCCTTGGAGGAGATGATCGTCGTTGGAGGCGAGCCTCTGTCGGACGAACTGACGGCACTCGTGCTCGACGAGCTGAATATCAAGAAGATGGTCCGAGAGGAGAACAATAGACGCCTTGTCGATTACTCTTTCAAGCCTCAACTTCGCACGCTGGGGCGCCTCATGGGCGCGAACCTTCCGAAGGGGCGCAAGCTGATTGAAGCTTTACCGGGGAGAGAGACAATGGATCTTCTTGAGCGCGACGGAAAGTTTGATCTCGAAGTCGACGGGACCGTATATGAATTGACGCTTGAGGACCTTCTTGTCGAGGAAGTGCCTGCTACAGGCTTTGCCGTCGAGAGTGCCGGATCCGTGACGGTTGCGCTAAATACCGTCCTCTCCGAACAGTTGATCGAGGAGGGGCTCGTGCGCGAAATGGTCAGCAAAATTCAGACGATGCGCCGCTCGAGCGACTTCTTGGTGACGGACAGGATTGACCTGTACGTAAAGCGCGACGATTTGGCAGACGTCATCCACCGCTATATTGACAGCATCATGGACGAAGTTCTAGCGCAGCAAGTCATCTTCTTTGACGACGCAGCCGAATTACCCGATGGACTTGACGCTCAAAGCTGGGACATCAACGGTCACGATATGACTTTTGCGGTTCGTGTTCCATAAGGTTTTGCCTTGGACCTTCAAATGAAAAACAATGATAGACAGGGGCGGGATTTTTCTTTAGTGAAAACCCGCTCTTTTTACGCGCTCTCCACTTTGATTCAGAGTGCCTTGATCACGGCTCTCTATCTCGCCCTCACGGTTGCGACATCTTTTATGAGTTTTCAGGTAGTTCAGCTTCGGTTAGCGGAGGCTTTGACAGCGATCCCTGCGCTTTTTCCATCTGCCGTTTTAGGAGTGTTTGCGGGCTGTCTTCTGTCGAATCTCTTAAATCCGTCTCCGCTCGGCATCGTGGATGTCATTGCCGGGAGCGCTACGACGCTCATCGCTGCGTACCTCACGTGGGTTCTGGGAAACCCTCTACGACAGGCGCTCGCTCGCCGACTGCGTGAAGAGAACGCTTCGGAGGTGGTCGAGAGCGACCCGGTGAAACGGAATCGAGTACTTACGAGAAAAAAAATCATTTCTCTGAAAGTATACGCTCTTCTGCCGCCGGTCGTACTTAATGCACTTGTCGTCGGTTTTTATATTCCTTTCCTGATCAGCGAGGACACACCGGGCTTTTGGCTTATTGCTGGGACGATGGGCTCGATATTTGTGTCTCAGGCGCTTGTCGTCTACGGTCTCGGTTTGCCACTTATCAAGGCGCTTGAGTTGACACCATGGGCGAAACGCATTTATCTTGTAGACCGATGACACATTACTTTGATCAAAAACCCGATGTCTCTCATATGCCGCGTTCGTTCGATGCGCTTTTTGAAGGCGCTCCGTTTCGCTTCATGACAGATCGAGGTGTTTTTTCAAGAAAGAAACTCGATGACGGTACCGACCTTCTCCTTTCGACTGTATTGGAACGCGAGGCGGACAAGAAGCTCAGCGTACTCGATCTCGGAACGGGGATCGGCGTGATGGCGATCGTACTGGCGAAACTCCGTTCTTCCTTTTCGGTGACAGGCACCGATATCAATGAGCGAGCAGTTGCAATCGCACATAAGAATGCTCGCCTGAATCGCATTGAGAATGTCACTTTTTTCCAAGCCGATGGCGTGCCGTTGCAGGGGGCGCCGCTCTATGATGTCATCGTATTGAATCCGCCGATCAGAGCGGGGAAAGAAACGGTTTACCGGCTTTTTTCAGATGCAAGAGAGCACTTGAGTGAACCGGAGGGGCGACTCTATATTGTCATTCGCGTCAAGCAGGGCGCGGCATCAGCTTCACGTGAACTGGCGCGGATTTTTGAACATGTGGAGACGATCAATCGCGGCAAAGGTTATCATGTGATCAAGGCAAGCGTGTCAAGTTTTCAAAAGTCGCTGTAAGTGCGATTAATATTGAACAGAAGGGGTACTACTCGTGATATCGATTTCAGCTATAGGGCAGGATAGCCATCGTTTCATGTCAGAGGATAAGATGGCGGTGAGCGGTAGAGTGCTCATGCTCGGAGGTCTGTCAATCCTGGGTTATCCTGCTCTTGAGGGGAACAGCGATGCCGACGTCGTGCTCCATGCACTGACAAACGCGATTTCGGGACTTACAGGTGTGCGCATTCTCGGCGCTGTCGCCGATGAGATGACCAAGCGCGGCATCACGGACAGTTCCGCTTATGTCGAGAGAGCCCTTCAAGAGCTCCGCGGTATGCGCCTTACGCATCTCTCGTTTTCTATCGAAGCGAAGAGACCGCACTTGGCGCAATACATCGTCCCGATGCGCGAGCGCATCGCGAATTTAACTGGTCTTTCGATCGATCACGTCGCCATCACGGCGACATCCGGTGAGGAATTGACGACCTTTGGACGCGGCGAAGCGATCCAGTGTTTTTGTATCGCGTCGGCGGTTCTTGATTCGTAGCTACATGTTTGCACTTTTATAGTGCACAACGCTCCAAACGCAAAACAATCAAATTGCATGTGGATTCTAAATTCTTAGTATGTGATTTGTGTTTGAATGGATCTCCTATAGTACCGCATGTTTTCCAAGGTACGCCTGAACAACTCGTGGGTCTGCCTTTAAATCACTAGATTTTCCACTTAATCTTATGCGCCCACCCTCAATAATATATGCATTATCGGATACTTCTAGAGCGAGACGAGCATTTTGCTCAACCAGTAAAATCGGGAGACCTCTTGCATTAATCTCCACTATTTTTTCAAAGAGCTCGGTCACAATGATTGGTGCCAGTCCCATCGAAGGTTCGTCAAGCATGAGGACTTTCGGGCGTGCCATCATGGCTCGACCGATTGCCAACATTTGTTGCTCCCCACCCGATAAACTCCAAGCGAGCTGATTCTGACGCTCTTTTAATCGCGGAAAAAAATCGTAAACCTCTTCAAAATCCTCTTTGCATGATTTTTTGCCCCAAAAGCCTCGCCAAGCTATTGCTCCCGACTCAAGATTAGTGTGCACTGAAAGCCCCGGGAACACATGGCGCCCTTCTGGAACATGAATAATTCCATGGCGAGCCATATAGCTTGGCTTTTTATCGATCAACTCACCCAAATCTTTCATTTCAATGGATCCGGTACGACTTATGACACCCGAAATTGCTTTGAGAAGAGTTGTCTTTCCTGCACCGTTAGCGCCTATAAGACAGGTAATTTTGCCTTCCTCTATCGTAAGACTGACATTGCTTAGTGCCTCGACTGGACCGTAGTATGCATGAAGGTTTCTGATCTTAAGCATTCATTTCTCTCCCTAGATAGGCTTCAATTACCGCTTCATTACGGGAAATCTCTTCAGGATTGCCCTCTGCAATAACTTGACCAAAATTAATGACGACGATTTGTTCACAAATGTTCATGACCATGTCCATGGAGTGCTCAATAAGTAGGACTCCAATTTCAAGCTCGCTTGCTGCATAGTTGAGCAAGGACATGATATCGTCTATTTCTGCATTATTGAGTCCTGCCGCTGGCTCATCGACTAGGAGCACTTTAGGGTGGGTGAGTAACGCACGAACGACTTCAAGCTGTTTCCGTTGACCGAAAGTTAGCGTGCCTATATCGCTTTCTAAATCTAGGCTGAAATTCAAATGTTCCATGTACATATTCATTTCAGTCTCAAAGTCACTCCCTTTTTTTCCAAAATAACTGAAAAAATAACCCATTTGGTCGGCAAGATCCGTGCCTAAAAGAAGATTATCTCGAATATTAGAACGCTGCAGAAAGCGTGGGGTTTGAAAGGTTCTACCAATCCCCATGCGGGCACGTTTATGAGGCGGTATTTTCGTAACTTCCTCTTCATTTAGAAAGACCTTTCCAGAATCAACTTCAGAAATACCGCTGATAAGATCCATCAGTGTTGACTTGCCAGCCCCATTAGGACCAATCAGACCATGAATTGTACCGGACATTACGGAGAAGGTTACATCCTTTGCAGCTACAACTCCGCCAAAACTTTTGCTTACTTTTTCAAGCCTTAAGATGGGATTCATGACACTGCACCTCCCTTCTTTGCTTTTTTCAATCTCCTCTTTACCGACTTAGAAAGGCTAGACGCGAGACCTGAAAGCCCCATCGGCATAAATACCATAAGGAGAATTACACCAATACCGTAGATAAGCTGAAGATATCTCTGCATAAATCGTAACCACTCAGGAAGCATTGTTACCAAGATAGAGCCCACAATCACGCCAAATGTATTGTTTACCCCGCCAAGCATTGCCATGATGATATATGTGGTCGATCTCTCAAAAGTAAACATGTCACCGGAAACAAATTGCCCATGCATTGCATACAACGATCCTGCAAGGGCCGCTAGCACACCGGCAATTGTAAACCCGATGACCTTTGTCATGTATACATTGATTCCTAGGGTACGGGCGGCAATCTCGTTGTCTCTTATTGCAGATAAGGAACGCCCTAACTGGGTGCGGCGAATTCGCTCGACCAAGAGAGATACAATGACCAAAACGACGACCAATACGTAGAACCACTCATTATAGTTGGCGGGGGTCCAACCGAAGATACGGAAATTTGAAACACCTGAAATACCGTCTGGTCCTCCAAAAAGCGGTTTGTAGTTGATATAGAAAGACCAAGTTACTTGAACTAACGCTATGGATGCAAATGTGAAATAGGTATTTCGCAAAACCATAAGCACAAGACCCAACAGAAAGGAGATGATCGTAGCAATGACAATCGTTATCAGCAATGCGGGCATTGGTTCAAGTTTAAAACCATGACGTCCCGAGCAAAAGTTAGCCATTGAATAGGCGCCAACACCCATAAAGGACACCGTAGCAAAAGAAAGTTGACCACCAAGACCTAGCATAACGGAAACGCCAAAAGTCGCAACACAAAAGATTAGGGCATTGTTCATCACCATCATGGAATAACCTTGGCTTACTCGTGGGATAACAATCGAAAGGACTAGTGCAAACAATAAAAATACAAGTGTGCTGGGTTTTAAAAACATTTTCTTCATTTTCATTTGTTATCATCCCTTTTCTGCAATTTTTTCGCCGAAGATACCTTGGGGTCGAATGAGAAGAAATACAATGAGGGTAAGAAACACGACAGCGTCCTTATATTGCGAGAATTGGATTGTACTGTACGATTCGATCAAGCCGACAAGTAAGGAGCCAAAGATAGCACCTTTAATATTCCCGAACCCACCAATGACGACACCCGCAAATGCTCGAAGTTGTATGGTGCCGAGTGTGTTGGTTATTGTGAAAATTGGAGAAACCATAGTGCCTGCGATAGAACACAAGGTTACCACAATAATATAGGTTGCTGCAGTTGTTAATATAGTTGGAATACCAATCAGTTCGGCAGCATACTTGTCTTGGGCGGCTGCTTGCATAATGCGCCCCACGTACATTTTTTCAAACAATGTGAAAACCAAATAAATTAATACGATTCCCACAATGATACATAGTACGAATTGCCATTGAAGCGTTATCTTACCAATCTTTATGACTGCTGCCTTACCATTAGGCTTTTTCATTATCGCAGGCATCATCTTCGGATAACTACCCCAAAAAATTGTTGCAAGTTCCTTTAATGTTATCGCGGCACCCATGGTTGAAATGACTGTTGCTGCAGGATAAGTTGCATTGCGAAGCGGCCAGTACGCAGTAAGCATGAAAACAATCGCTATGACCGCGTAACATATTAATGATGCAGGGATCATAAGATAGATAGGCAACTCCAAATCAACGAAAAGCCACCAAGCGATGTACGCGCCAAACATGAGCAAGTCACCTTGAGCGAAGTTCATGACTCCTACCGCTCGAATTAAAAGTATCAAACCCATAGCAATCATTGCATAGATCATTCCCATGGCTAATCCATTAATGGCTAAAGATACTAAAGTGCCTATATCCACTTGCGAGTCCCCTCCCTAACATAAATTTCAACGGGCGATTTTTGTCTTAAATAAGCATACCAATTTTGATATTAAATTTCCATAATTGTAGCATATTATCGGGCAGAAAACTTTGCGCTAGCGAGAGAGAAAATCAAATATTTAACAATAAATGTATTATAAATGTGCAACTTTAACAAATTAATGCTAATATTAGATCAATTTTCGTGCTTTTTTATTTTTGATTCGCACATTTTGCAAGTAAAAAACTGGTATAGTTAAAGTGCACAAAAGCATTGGGGGGAATTTCTTTGTATATTTTTCCCCAAGATGTGCAATGGTCAACTCACACTGTGAAAAAGAATGAAAGATTTAGGGGTGGAAAAATGAAAAATGTGAACATTGTCAAAATATTGGCTCTTTTGCTAGCCATCCTGTTGCTTGTCGTCGGTTGTAGTCCAGCCGATCCCGACGCAAGTAATGGAAGCTTACCCGACGCCAGTGACCCAGCGGACAGTACCGATCCAAAACCTGCCTTTGATGGTAAGGTTGTCTTCGGCGTGACTGCTGCAAAAACCGGTACGACTGTTTTGATCGGTGAGCAAGTCACTAATGGTGCGATTCTGGCAGCAGAACACATCAATGCAAATGGTGGGATTCTCGGAAAAGAACTCGTCTTGGTTTTCGAAGATGAAATTGACAACCAGCAAGCTTCTGTTAATGCCATGACAAAATTGATGGAATATCCTGATATCATGGCTTTCTATGGTTCTACCGCTTCCGGCAACTGTATTGCAGTTTCCCCCACGGTATTAGAGAGAAAGATTCCGATGCTTGCGGGTGGTTCTTCCGCAAACATACCTAAAGAGGGAAACCCGTATGTATGGCAAGCAAGAATGACAGATGACCAAACAGGTCTTATTTTGGCTCGAGTAGCAACCGAAGAACTTAATATGAAGAATCCTGCGATTCTATTTTCTACTGAAAGCTTTGGAACCGGTCTAAAAGATCAGGTGGTTGCGGCTTTGGCCAATCGGGGAGTCAACGTCAAAGACTCTAACCTCTATGGTTATACTGTTGACGAAAAAAACCTGACGCCCATTATCACACAGATTCAAAATTCCGATGCGGACGGTCTAATTGCGATTGCACAACAAAATCCTGCTATTATTATTGCACAGCAGGTTGATGCTGCCGGGCTCGATATTCCTCTGTTGGGCTCTGCTTCATTCTCTTGTGTCATGGTTATTGAAAATGCAGGAGCTTCGGCCAACGACTGGTATACTGTCTGCGAATGGGTTCCTAGTGTGAAATCTCCGAAAGGTGCGGCTTTAGTTAAAGCTTATCAGGAACGATTCGGAGAACTTGCTGATGCACCTACTGCATATACGTATGATTCGGTACTGCTTTTTGCGGAAGCGTGTCGAATAGCAAATAGTACCACGGATCGTGAAGCTATTAATGAAGCATTTAAGCAGATTAAAGATTTCGAAGGGGCTATGTCAACCTATACTTACTTTGATAACCACAGCTTCTCTACGAGTCTTCTGTACACCTATACCGAAAACGGAGTGCCGACTGTTCTAGACTATATTTCTGGTAGGTAAGCTTACTTTTAGTTTCATATCCGATTCATATCCGACATTTCTGGCGGCAGCATAACATTTGGTTTAGACCGTTTTGCTGCCGCCGCCAAGTTATTTGTTTCTATGATCCTATTGTCTGTCCCTTCCGTAGCAGCGTGTTAATCTCCTTTGCCGCCTTTACTTTGAACGTCTAGCTAGGGGCTTTGCCTTTTCCCTGGAATAGTATGATTGTTGTTGTGATCTTTATAGATAAACTCACGCTCTGTATTGCATTTGAGTCTTACAACGACTTGCTCTTTTCTTTCTTCAGGGACTACCTCTTAATAACTTACATGTTTTGCCTATTTTTTACACCTAGATATTTGATATCCATATCCCGCAGATTCTTGATGTTTATGTGTTTGATACGACGGATAATGATTAGAGTGATTGACACAAATTTGGATATTGGTATAATGGTATAGGACAAGACGAGGTGAATATTATCCTTGTTTGCAGAAGAAGTAACGTAAGGTATTTTTTATATGCGGCATAAATTTCAAATCGAAGTCAATAGAAAATTTGCCATCCCCATTCATGAGCAGATCTGTTTGCAGATCAAGAATTTAATATTGGGTAGCGAACTTGTTCCTGGTGATCGTTTACCGAGTGTCAGGCAGATGGCGGACATAGTCGGTGTAAATCGGCACACAGTCTCACATGCCTATAGCGTTTTAGAAAGGGAGGGTTTTGTTCAGACATTCGCTTCCAGCGGCACCTTTGTTCGGAAATTGCCGAGAGGGACACAAACCAAGGAAATGGAGATCCTAAACAATCTAATTGATTCTCTGTTCAGATCTGGCAATTACCTTGGTTTGGATAATGCGTCTATTTTGGATGCAGTACATGCTCGAGCTTTTAGCGGCGAGTCACACATGCGACGTGGACTATTCGTCGAGTGTAATTCCTTTGCTCTCAATCAATTCGTTAAGGATACGCAGGCAGCGATTGATAACTTTCAAGTTGATGGTTGCTTAATTAGCCATTTAACCTCGGAATACATTGAGAACATGGACTTAGATCAATATGATGTGATTATGACAACTGTGGGTCATTACCCTGAAGTCAAGGACATTCTGCAAGTTGACAACATTTGCGCTCTGAATTTTGGTCCATACCTGTCAGTTCTCAGTGAAATTAATTCAATGCCTAAGGAGACTTATTTTGGTATATTCTGTCTGACAGATCACGGATCACAAGGCTTGCGCGATGTTCTTGTAGACTTAGGCATCGAACTTAAGCATCTCAGTGCCGCCAGCTTGGAAGATTCAGAGCGGTTGTCGGACTTGATTGATAAGGCTGATGTTTTGGTCGTTTCCAAATATGCCTTGGATCAAAATGGTGATATTTTCAGACGTTCCAACAAGCGCATTATTGAATACCGTAACGTCTTACAACGCTCTTCAGTGCGAATGTTAGAAGAGATTATCAGACTGCAAGATAAGCAACGTATGGAATCAATGATCAATACACTAGATTTGGCTGGCACGGATGATGAATGAAAATCATGCGAAGAAGATTGTACTCTGTCTTAATTTAGGTTCGACATCGAGTGAGGTGGCGTACCAAGGAGCGGATGGTGTTGTGCAGCGCCGGAAGATACGCCATAAGGATTCCGACTTAGCACTGCCCATCAAGGAGCAGCAAAGTTTTAGGACTGCCGCCATTATGAACTGGCTCGAAAGCATCTCTATGGACCTAGCTGCCTTGGATGCCGTTAGCTGTCGTGGCGGTAGACTGAAACCGATACCGTCTGGTGTTTATCTGGTAAATGACGAATTGCTGGCAGATTCAGCCAGCACCACATTGGGCGATCATGCATCACGCCTATCAGTTTTTATCGGACGCGACTTAGCTTTACATGCTGGTTGTCCAGTCTATGTAGTCGATCCGATTTCTGTCGATGAATTTGATGATGTGGCTCGAGTTACTGGCGTTAAGGGAGTGGAACGCCATTCTCTGGGTCATATCTTAAATTCTAGGTTTGTAGCGAAAAAATTAGCGGTCGACTTGGATTTGGATCCCTTAATTTCAACTTTTATCGTCGCTCACATGGGTGGTGGCGCTACCATTTCTCTACATAAAAACAGTCGCATAATTGACCTGATTAATGATTTTGAGGGTGCATTGACACCCGAGCGTGCAGGCGGGCTAGCCACTACAACTTTTCTGCAGTTGCTTGACCATGAACCGCGTCAACGTGTTGAACGCCTGATTGAGGGTGATGGTGGTTTTTATGACTATTTCGCCACTAAACAGTTTGATGTGGTCGATCAGATGGCACGTGAAGGTGATGATCAAGCACGTCTCTTGATTGATGCTTACCTTTATCAACAAAAAAAGAGCATAGGTTCTTTGCTTGCCGCTGTAAACTTAAATGTTGACGGTCTGGCTCTCACGGGTGGTATCTCTTTCAGCGAAACCGTGGTCAATGGTCTCAGCGAGTGTTTCAGTTCTCTTTTTCCTGTACGAGTATATGCCGGCAGCTTTGAGGTTGAGGCTCTGATTTCAGGTGCAGAGGATGCATTGTCCGGACAGTGTGCTGTTCTCCATTATCCGAGCGGCAGCGTATTGCCGACCGCTTTCGCCATCGAAACCATAGGTGATGAAGGTGTTGCCGAGTGAATACTATCCAGGAACAATTAGCTGCACTTAAGACTGAGCCATTAGGTTTGCGTGTTGCAATAGCCAACCCTGACCAATCCTCTGTTGAAATGGTGGCGGAGCTGACTGAAACCGGTTTGCTGAAACCCATTTTTGTTGGTCAGCGCGCTATAATTGAGCTTTTGCTTGAGCAGAATAGTTTTTGCCATGATTGCGAAATAGTTGAGAGCGAGCAAGTGGAGCTTGCAGTATGTTCTCTTTATCTTAAGCGACAGGCTGATCTCATTATGAAAGGTAATGTACACACTGACGATCTCTTGCGCGCTGTCATCCGGAGTGGCTTGACCATTAAGGAGCGTCGGATTTCGCATTTGTACATGTTCTCTTTTCCCGATCGGGAACCGATATTTATCACGGATCCGAGTATCAATATCGAACCGGATTTAAAAATCAAGGCGGGGCTGATCGAAAATGCAGTTGAAGCTTTACACATACTCGGCTATGCGCAACCACGCATTGCTGTTTTATCTAGCATCGAGTTTGTTAATTCTGATTTGCCTTCATCTGTTGCAGCAAAAGAGCTCGCCGAACAGTTTGCTAATCGTAACGACTGCTTGGTGGCGGGACCTTTAGCTCTGGATACCGCTGTTTCGCCGACGGCTGCTCAAAAGAAACAATTAACAGATGGCGTAGCGGGTAGAGCAGACGTTCTGCTAGTCCCTAATCTTGACGCAGGCAATATTCTGAGTAAAGGGCTCGTTTACTTGGCTCAAGCCGAAGCTGCGGGTCTGTTAGTCGGTGTCAAATGCCCTATAGTGTTTTCATCGCGATCAGCTTCCGCAACAGAACGTATGCAAACACTTTTATTAACGTGTCTTTATTGGAAAAGAATAAATATGTGACTACTGCTTATGACAGTACAAATAAAAAAGGAGTAAACAATGTTGAAAGAAATTGAAGGATTCAAAATGATAGGTCAACCCTTTTTTGATGAAACAAAATGGGTATCTCCTATGAACTATGAAGAGGGCGTCTATACAAATGAAGTGCCTGACTCGATTTATATTCACGATGTGACTCTTCGAGACGGCGAACAGACGACTGGTCTGAACTGGAGCTATGACGAACGAATCGAGATCGCGCTCTTGCTCAATGAGCTGGGTGTAAAGAGCATCGAAGTCGGTATGCCGATCGTGTCTCAAGATATTGTCCAAGCGACGCTAGAATTAAGCAAAATGGATTTGCAATCAGAGCTGGTCGGCTTTTGTCGTGCCCGAATTGATGACGTCGAGTACGCCCGCAAAGCGAATCTCAAGAAGATTATTGTTGAGCATTCTGTTAACCAGTACACTAACCTCTACGGCTATCGTGTTGATGATGACGCAGTAGTGGAACGTGTTTTATCCGCTATTGACAAGGCGTCTTCTCTCGGCATGAAGATTACCTTCATGGGCTGGGATGTAACGAGAAGCCCCTTAGAGCAAGTAATGGACGTTTACCGCCGTATTGTTGAACGCATTCCAGTTGAGTCCGTAGTCTTCACAGATAGCTTTGGTGTGGCAACACCTCGTGCAATCGGCAAAGCTGTCCGCGAACTCAAGCGTGAACTTAAGGTTCCCGTCGAGTTTCATGTTCACAACGAATTTGGTTTGGCGATGGGTGCTGTATCCGAGGCGATTTATAACGGTGTCGATGGCATCCACTCTTCTATCAACGGTCTCGGTGAGCGTACAGGTAATGTAGCGACAGAAGAAGTCATTGCGATGTCAGAGATATTGCTCAATTTGAAGACTGGCACGAATCCCAAGGTAATCAACAAAATTTGCATGCGTGTATCCGAAATTACTGGTATACCTGTACCACAAAATAAGCCTGTGACCGGCACAAAACTATTCTGGCTAGAGTCAGGCGTAGTTGTTAACGCCAAGCAAAGAATGGAAAAAGCCGGTATCCCTGCTGCCATGTCTCCATATTTGCCGGAAATCGTTGGCAGAGAGCCCATTAAAATTGTTCTTGGAGGATCAAGTGGCAAATCCAGCATTGAATACTACCTTGACAAGCACGGCATTTCTTACGATGACGACTTTGATTTCGATACTGTTTTGGCTGAAGTGAAGAAGTTCTCTCGCGAGAAACGTCGCGTACTGACTGATGAAGAATTCGTCAAGATAGCAGCACCATACGCCTTGCAGCAGGATTAATAACGATGAAATCTTTTCTGATTTTGGACAGCAAGGATAATGTTGCTACGGCAATAACGAATCTGGAGACCGGTTTTGAGTTAGAAGATGTATTTCTCCCTTACCCGGTGACTTGTGTGGAGAACATCAAACGAGGTCATAAAGTGGCCTTGACCGACATTAACGAGGGCGATGTTGTAGTGAAATACGGTGTCACCATAGGTCGCGCAATTGCTCCCATCAAGAAGGGTGAGCTGGTCCATGTTCACAATTTACGCAGCCAGCGTGGAAAAAACAAGAATGGGTGAGCAAATGGAAGCATTGTTTGGTTATAAACGTGCTGATGGTCGCTTTGGCATACGCAACCACCTTTTAGTTATCCCCACTGTAGTATGTGCTAATGTTGTTGTTGATCATCTGATCCGCCGCTTTGGAGATCGCATAGTCGGTGTTAGTCACCCTTATGGTTGTACTTTCGACTATGTCAGCAATAACGAGCTTTGTGACACCTTAGTTGGTTTTTCGACCAATCCCAATGTAGGCGCTGTGTTACTGGTTTCTCTAGGATGTGAGACAGTTGACTACAATTCGGTTTTTGAACGAATCAAAGCAATTAATCCGCTGACGGCACATGTTGTGATTCAAGATTCCGGCGGGATTCAGAAGACGGTTGCGAAAGCTATACCTGTAATTGAGGATTTTATCGAGCAAATGCGAAAAATCGAACGCGCACCCATGAGTTTGAGTGACCTTATTGTGGGCACGCAGTGTGGAGCTTCAGATAGTTATTCTGGGCTGACTGCTAACCCTGCTCTAGGTATGTGTATAGATAAGGTTATTGATGCAGGTGGCACAGGCATATTGGCTGAACTGACCGAATTTATGGGCGCAGAAGAAGAGGTTTACGCACGCTGTGTTGACCAAAAGACGCGCGATAAGTTGGCGATGTACCTTGCAGAAACGGAGCGCAACCTTGAACGTGTCGGTACGAGTGACCTGAATGATATCGCGCCAGGCAATATTGCAGGGGGCTTGACAACACTGGAAGAAAAGTCACTTGGCTGCATCAGAAAAGGTGGTCAAACACCGGTAGTCGAAGTGGTGGCACACGGTCAAAAACCCACACGGCACGGTCTCGTGATTATGGAGACTTCGGGTCAGGATATTGAGTCATTGGTGGCCATCGCGGCCGGTGGTAGCCAAGTTACCTTCTTTACCACGGGACGCGGCTCTCCTACCGGTTCTCCTATCATGCCTGTGATTAAAGTGTCATCCAATACCGAGATGGCCGAACGCTTGGAAGATATTATCGACCTGAATGCGGGAACAATTTTAGATGATGAGGAAAGTTTGAGCGATGTGGCTGAACGCATGTGTGAGCTATTGGTTGAAGTTGTAAACGGGAAAGAAACGAAAGCGGAAATCAACGGCAGTCGTGAATTTGCCATTCGCCGTTGCGGTGTTGGTGTCTGTCTTCTTTAAGAAAAGAACACAAACACTGTGCAAGTAACCTTTAGCCTCATTTAGCTTGTACTAACGTACCTGTTGGCTTAGGAGAGTTCTGTGCCTGTGTTTGGTTAGCGAACTTCCGCTCCAGCGGATGGATTTTTTGATCAATTTGAAATCACTGTGCGTGATAAGGTTGGAGTGTCGTTTCGCCTTTATCCAGTCTTGCGAGGTGGGTGAGGTGTGTCTTTTGTCGGTCATTCATGGTTGTGACGAGTTTTGCCTTTGTTGCAGATGTAAAGAACAAAAGAGGTTATTCAAGATGACTATCAAACATAATGTTATTACCCTGTTACAGAAAATGATCCGTTTAAATACCTGTCAACCTGAAGGGAACGAGGCTGACGTTGTTGATATGCTCCTAGATATATTCGCTCCTTATCGAAAACAGGTTGAAAGCAGAGTATTTGAGCACTCAAGCAGGAGGAAATCTTTGCTTCTTCGCTTGGGACCTAATGGGTCGGGTGGTCTAGCCTTCGTCGGACATCTGGATACTGTTGCTATCGGTGACGAAAGCAATTGGAGTGTGGGTCCACATGAGGCGGAGTTGAAAGACGGTCGTATCTATGGTCGAGGTGCCGCAGATATGAAAAGCGGTGTTGCTGCGATGACTGTGGCAGCGTTAAAGCACTTGACCGGAGGACATAGCCTGAATAAGCCATTGTACTTGGTCTACACTGCTGATGAAGAAAAGGGCAGTTCTGGTGTTAATGCGATCAAAGCAAGTGGACTATTGACAGAGGTTGATTACTACGTTATTCCGGAGCCTACAGACAACAAGGTAGCTATTGCAGAAAGTGGTGCTCTCTGGTTGCATTTTGAGTTTCAAGGTAAATCTGCACACGGTTCCCAACCACAAAATGGCATCAATGCGGTCGAGGCGGCTATCGTCATGGCTGCAGAGTTGAAAAAGGCGTTTGTTTTTGATGAAGTGCACGCTAGACTAGGCAGTGGCAGTGCTTCTATAACGCAACTCAAGGGTGGCATTCTCACCAACGTGATTCCTGAGCGAGCTGTGTTGGAAATGGATATCCGAACCTTACCTGGCTGCAGACATGAAGATTTTCTAGACATAGCTAAAAGGCAAATAGCGGTTCTTAAACAACAGTATCCTGCACTCAAAGTGAAGCTGGAGCCCATTAAAAATATGCCCCCGATTGAGACCATAGAGGATGCTCATCTTGTACGCTTGGTGCAGGAAATTGTTGCACAAGAAAGCCTGCAGACCGAATTGGTCGGTATGTCGTATTACACCGATGCCGCATGTTTGATTCCTGCATACAAGAAGCCGTTTGTAATCTTGGGTCCCGGTCACGAAGCAATGGCACATCAAGCTGATGAGTTTGTGGCTATAGAGCGCCTGAAAGAGGCGTTACGTATTTATCAGCAAATTATAGTGAAGCTTTGTAGCTGAGTAATTTTAAGTATGATTCGTCGACCTGTAGGTCATCTTTCTGATATTTCTTTTCTCCTCATCAACAACATCGATGGTTATTGCCTGTACTTGTTACAGGAAACAGGAGCGGAACAGCTCACGCCAAGATGCGATACCTCGCTCCATCTCACTGAGCGCGCGCTTTAGCAAAGTCAGTTCGTAAGGCTCGCGCGCATCGCTTTCAGCGTCGAGATCCGCGGGAACGGGTAAACCGCGAAAGACGTGAAGAAGCGCGTACGCAGCCCGTTCAAATAAGGGAGAATCCAAATCCTTTATGCTTTCCAAATATACGGACGCTCTGTTGAGCGCGACGGCGACAGGGAGCGTCCCGATCATCATTTCGACATCCGTGAAGTGTTCTGCGGCAGAGTGGACGAGGAGCTCGGGTGTTTTCAATGCCCGTTTAAAACATCGTGTATCATGTGCGCGTCGAGCCCCCATATACGTCAAAAAACGGAACGTAAAGCCGCCAAGAACGAAAAGTATGGAGACGATAAGTGAGATGAAAGAAAGAGCGGACTTCGTGTAAAGGAAGAATCCGATCGTGGGTATAAGAAAAAGAAAAGCGAGAAGGAAATAGGAATGTCGGAACGCTTTTGTCAGGCGAGGTTCAACGAGTCTGCTATTTTCAAAATCAGTTTCGACGTGTTTTTTGAATCGCTGTGCCAGCTGACGGAAATCATCCTGACGCGCGACGATGCGCAGACGTCCCGGAGATAATACGTGATCGTATTCGGGTTTTGCCCCAAAGAGCCATTGCAAAAGAAGTGTCTCATAAGTCGTAAATTGAGAGAAGTCGTTGCGATTTGGATTGTTCCAGATAAAGACTTCATCAGTCCACGAAATCTCACGCCGCGCGACAAGGCTTAGAACCGTTGCGAGCAAAATGTCGGGTTCACGCGGATTTGTGCTCGCCAACAAAGCGACTTGTGCAGGTCGTGCAGACACAGGCCAAACGGCAAAGTCGGATTTTCTTCGTGGATTCCAGAGCAGTTGTGATCCCTGAAAAATGAGGTAGACAAGTAGTCCGGTGACGGTAAGGATCATGATGATGCGCTTGACCGAATCTCTAAGGGATTCGATGAATGTGAGTCGCGCCGAGAGTGCACGGGCTTTAGCAAATGATTCTTTCAGTGAGACCGTATCTGCCGTGGGGAGAATCAGCGAAAAATAGCGCTTGGGTGCGCTGATCACAATTCCCATGTCATCCGTCTTGAGAAAAGGCTGATTGTCGATGAACGAGACCGTGTTGTGACCTGTTCTGTTCTCGGTCATTGTGTGGTAGCCGATCGGCACGATCTCTGTGAGGTCGACAGGGCAATCATCGGGGAATGTGATATCCCAGAGCAATGTCTCCACTCTCATGCCGCTCGGAGCGGCACAAAGCGGTCCCCAAATAAACGCATGATTATCCTTTTCGACGACTCCGCGCGTCCAATCGTAATTGAGTCTAAAAACGTACTCGCCTGTGAAAGCAGTCATGCTAAGCCTAATGCGAAGGCGGTCCTTCAAGCGCTCTATCCTGTAGGAAAACGGCTGTGGTCGGCGTTCGTCGCCCCTCGGGGACTTGGATATATTTTTCTTCCTCACCGTGAATAACTTGAGCAATTTCTAAAGACTGCAGGATTGATTCCCCCTTGAGCGGAGACAAGAGGACGAGTGAAAGCGATGTTAGCGTTCGATCGGAATGGAAGCGAATCTGCTCCGTCACGTTGATCGTCCCGTCACTGTTGATTTTGAGATGCGCCGTCGCGTTTTTAACGTAGGTTGCAGGTTTTTTCCCGGAGGCGTGGACTGCCGAACAAGGCAAAGAGAAGAAAACAGTTGTCAGCACAAGGAGGAGCAACAGTGCCGAGAGACGAACAGGCTTTTTGCATCTCCGCTCGTCGCATCGTGCGGATTTTGCCGAAGAAAATTTAGGAAAGATTCTACGATAGTATGACCGCATGAAAGAGATGGCACCTCCGATAGAAATAGCAACGCGTATCCATATTCTACCATCAATATATGCAAGTCTCCGATGAGTTCTTCTGATAAAGGAATATAGCATTTTTCCGCATGGAGAAGTCCGGTTCAACACCTTTCCGTTTGACGGCTTGCCGATTTTCGTTGTATACTACTTGACGACTGTGAATCCTACCGGGTTGCTCAGAGAACACTGTGAGGGGAGGGATTAGATTGACGGAGATTCGCGTAAAAGAGAATGAATCCCTGGACAGTGCGCTGAGACGTTTTAAGCGTTCCACCGCGCGTTCAGGCGTGCTCGCTGAAGTACGCAAGCGTGAGCATTACGAAAAACCGAGTGTTCGACGCAAGAAAAAAGCTGAAGCCGCCAGAAAGCGCAAACGCTAATAATTCAAGAACGACACTGAAAGAGGTTCGTTGTGAGCAACGAACCTTTTTTAGATGAAGGAATTTTTATCACTATCATTCCCGACTGAGAGTAGTCAATGATTATACGTGATAGAGGGAGAGACTGGCATGCGTGATGCGGCGAGACATCATATACTTGAATGGTTATCACCTGCCGACTGGGCGGTTGCGTACGATGCCCCACGAGAGGAACGGCATGACGTGCTGTCGAGCGTATTAAAGGCACGCGGACTCGATACACCGATCGAATGCGATGCGTTTCTTCATGTCTCGCTCGAAGACATTCCTGATCCCTTTCTGTTTCTCGATATGGAAAAAGCTTGTGCCATCGTCGATGGAGTACTTAGAATGGAGTCGCCGCGTATTCTGATATTCGGTGACTATGATGCGGACGGACTGACCTCTTCTGCTTTGCTCGCACGCTGGTTCAAATCGAGAGAGTATGAAGCGGAGATTCTTATTCCCGACCGTTTCGATGACGGCTTCGGTCTGTCCGTCGCTTTGGCAGAGGAGATCGTTCTGCACAACCCACATCTTGTCATTACGGTGGACACGGGAACGTCATCACCGGACGCGATCGAGTTCTTGTGTCAACACGGCATTAAAGTCATCGTGACGGATCATCATATTCCGGACGAACAATTCGCACGCGGCGATGTGCCTATCCTCAATCCTTCCATACCCGACGAATCTTATCCCTTCAAAGAGCTGAGTGGCGCAGGCGTCGTCTATCTAATGACTCTCGCCTTGGATCAAGTTTTAGGTGAGATATCCGCGATTCGCCCCATGTTGACGGTGATCGCCTCCGTCGGAACGGTTGCTGATGTCGTGCCTCTCATCGGAGTCAATCGCGCGATTGTACGTGCCGGTTTGGAAGCATTTGACGATCACGCGCCGGAAGGGTTGAAAGCTTTGTATAAATACTCAAGTAGCAGTAGAAAAGGCGGAACGCTCATGTCTCGCGATTTCGCTTTTTCCATCGGACCGAGACTCAATGCCGCGGGTCGCGTGGGCGATGTGCGCCTTGCGCTGGATTTGCTGCTCGAGGATGATCCTGAGCGCGTCGTTTTTCTCGCCCTTGAACTGCACGAACTGAATAATGCACGTAGGCAGGTCGAGCACGAAGTTTTCCATGATGCTTTTCACGATGTCATGAAAAGACAGGGCGACAAGCCACTGTCGATCGCCATCGCGAGAGGGAAAGGTTGGCACGGCGGTGTGCTCGGTATTGTCAGTGCGCGCTTGGCGGAGCGGTTGCGCGTACCCGCCATTACGCTCTCAGAAGAGGACGGGATGTTGACCGGCTCCGCCCGCACATTCGGTCGCATTAATTTGATTGAGGGCATCACATATGCGGGGACTTTTCTTGAGACATTCGGAGGTCATGAAGGAGCTGCGGGACTTTCGTTGAAGGCAGAGAATTTCGATCGTTTTCGCGAAGCAATGGTTCGTTACATCGAGTCGATTTCGATGAAAGAACGTCACGTGCCCATACTTGCCGATACCACGCTTGATGGGCACGTAATCGATGCGAAACTTGTCGAGAGTTTTGATGCGCTTGAACCGACAGGATACGGATTTGAACAACCTCTCTTCATTATTCCGTCCATGAAGATTGAGGCTATTACCCGCGTCGGCGACGGGAGACATCTGCGTTTGAAAGTACGGTCACAGGATGACGTGAAGAGCGCTTTCGATACGATCCTGTTTAACAGAGGCGATGATGAACCTTTTTACTCGGTCGGTGACGAGATCGATTTGATGGGGACGCCGGAATTCAATTTCTGGCGTGATCGTCGTTCCATTCAGCTGCGATGCACGGATTTACGACCTTCGCACGGTTTCGAAATGGATAATCGTCTGCAACACGCTTTCCCCGAGTTTCTTCGTCAATTACCCGATCCGCACCTGATGGAGACGCTCAACCGACACGGTTTGACATCGATCGAGCGAGATGTCTTTGTCGCACTGTGGCAACTCTTGTCTTCTATTGCGGGCAGAGAGCGCGTTCCGATCGCTTTTTCACCCTCACGATTGGCATGGCTACTCACTCATCGCTATAATGTAGACGCAGGCGCGCTCGCTGTACTGTTTGTTCTCGCTGTCTTTGCGGAGGCTGGTCTCGGTGAACTTGTTGCGGATGAGTGTGGGGGCTATATTTTCCGCCTTTTGGACATCGGCGAGGAGAAATTGACATTGACGGAGACGCCGCTTTGGGTCAAGCTCGACGCGCAAGGAGTGCTGGTAACGTGACGCAGGAATCGGTTAATACGAAAACACGGCATGAGTTGACTTGTTTGGTTGATGAGGAGATGAATCAACTCGTTGAACTGTGGAAAAAATCCGCGCACCGACAAGACGCGTCTTTTCTGATTAAAGCATATGAACTTGCGAAACGGGCGCATGCCGACCAATGCAGGGCGACAGGGGAGCCTTACATTGTTCACCCTGTCGAGGCGATGAGGGTTCTTCTCGAGTTGGGATTGATTGACGAGCATACGCTAGCAGCAGCGCTGCTCCACGACACGGTTGAAGATACCAACCTTACGCTCAAGGAAATCGAGTCTGAAATGGGTTCTGAGGTCGCGGCACTCGTCGACGGAGTGACAAAATTGTCTCGTATTTCATACTCGTCGAGAGAAGAATTACAGGCGCAGAATTTTCGAAAGATGTTTCTTGCGATGGCAAAAGACATTCGCGTCGTTCTCATCAAGCTCGCGGATCGACTCCACAACATGCGTACTATGGAATACAAAGAGCCTGAAAAGCAAGTCGCATCGGCGCGGGAAACGCTCGATATTTATGCGCCTCTCGCGGCCCGCTTGGGAATTCATAGAATTAAGTGGGAGCTTGAGGACCTCAGCTTACGTTATTTAGACCCCGACGCGTATTACGAACTCGTCGGGATGCTTTCGCAACGACGTTCTGATCGCGAGACGTATTTGCAGGAAATCGTGACGGACTTGACGATTAAAGTCGCTGAAATGGGTATTCGCGCCGACATCGAGGGGCGTCCCAAACATTTTTACAGCATCTACCGCAAAATGAAAGAGCAGGTCAAACAGCTTGACGAGATTTATGACCTGTTCGCGACGAGAATCATCGTCCCGACCGTCGGTGACTGTTATGCCGTACTCGGACTCGTTCATGAACTTTATAAGCCGATACCGGGAAGGTTCAAGGACTACATTGCCGTCCCTAAGACGAACGGATACCAATCGCTCCACACGACCGTGATTGGGGGGCGCGGCGTTCCGTTTGAAGTGCAAATCAGAAGTGAGGAGATGCATCGCACAGCGGAGTACGGTATCGCCGCGCACTGGCGTTACAAAGAGGGGGCAGGCGATAAAAAGCAAGACCAATTTGAAATACGGTTGTCGTGGTTGCGCCAATTGCTTGAATGGCAAAGCGATATGAGCGATGCCGGCGAATACATGGATGCCTTGCGCGATGGTTTGACGGCTGATGAAGTCTTTGTTTTTACGCCCATGGGCGAGGTGATCGGGTTGCCGCAAGGTGCCGTGCCGGTTGATTTTGCCTATCATATTCACAGCGACATCGGAAACTCCATGTATGGCGCCAAAGTCAATGGTCGCATGGTCCCGCTCACTTATAATTTGGCGAATGGAGACATCGTCGAGATATTGACATCCGATAAGGTGAGAGGACCGTCGCGCGATTGGCTCACCATTGTCAAGAGCGGAACAGCCAAGAGCAAGATTTCATCGTGGTTTAAACGCGAGCGAAGAGATGAGAACATCGTGCGCGGGCGTGAAGTACTCGAACGTGAAATTCATAAGACGGGGTTCCATACACAGGATTTGCTGAAAAAAGAATATATCGCCCCCATTCTAAAGCGTTACTCTCTTCGCACACTGGACGATTTACTTGCGCGCGTCGGATACGGAGGACTTCCCGCCGGACGCGTCGTGCCTCGTCTCCGCGACGCGCACATTGCGACTTTACCGGAAGAAGAACGCGTCCGACTTGGGTATCGTCTCTCAAAGACTGGACAAGTCATTCACAATCCGAGCAATATGCTCGTCAGTGAGGCGTTAATCCTCGATAAGACCGGTCAAAAACCTGTCGCGAAGAAAAAGAAGAAAAAAACGACCCCGGAAATCCCTGTTAAAGTTAAAGGACTTGAAAATGCGCTCCTCAAAATGTCTAAATGTTGCAATCCCGTTCCCGGTGATGAAATAATCGGTTATGTGACGCGTGGAATGGGCGTTGCAGTACATCGTATCGACTGTCCGAATATTAGGCGCATTGTCGAGTCGTTCGACCGTTCACCGGAGGATGCTGAACGCGCTTCACGCCTTATCGATGTGCTGTGGACGACGGAAGCGGATACGCAACACCGTCGCTATCCCGTTAATCTCCGTATCATCGCCCGCGACCGCGCCAACCTTCTCGCTGAGATTTCATCCGCGATCGCGGAAGAACAAGTTTCCGTTCAGTCTGCGCAAATCTCCTCTGCGCGAGATATCAGCGCCAATCTGCTTCTCACCGTGGAAATCGAGAACCAGGAGCAGTACGATCGACTCGTCGGACGTGTAAAAGCGATCGATAGCGTCGTAAGCGTCTCACGCGGTCACAATTAGATCGGCATCAGTGAAACCATGATGACAGGGCGTCGGCGCGAGTAGTCGTACAGAGCTTTTTGGATTCGGTCGCGCACATAGTCTGGGGTCATTGAGTGGGCGAGCGGCTTTTTCTTCTTCCAAAACTCATCCGCCATGTCGACGATCGTTTCCCGGCAAAGCTCGACGATGCGATTTGTTTCGCTTTCATAGATGAAGCCTCTTGTCAAGATGACGGGATCGCCATATAGACGATTTGCCACTTGGTCGATGGCAATCATCACTGAGACAACACCGTCTTCAGCCAGTCTCAAGCGGTCTCGCAGTACATACTCGTCGACGTCTCCCATACCGGAACCGTCGATCAGGATGCCGGCACCCTCCGTGTAACCTGCGAAATTCATACTGTTCTTCGTGAATTCGAGGATGTCGCCGTTGGCGAGCATGGCGATGTTGTCTGCGGGAATGCCCATGTCGTTGGCGAGTTCGGCATGCAGATACAGCATCCTGTATTCGCCGTGTGCCGGGATGAAGAAGCGAGGACGCGTCAGCGTGATGATCTGTCTCAATTCATCGCGACACGCGTGTCCGGAAGCATGGACTTCCGAAAGCGACTCGTAAATGACATAAGCGCCTTTCATGAAGAGCTCGTTGATCACGCGGTAGATCGCCTCTTCGTTTCCCGGAATCATGCTCGAAGAAAAGATAACCGTGTCCCCGGGGATAATCTCGGTACTCTGATGCTCGGAAAATGCGAGCCTTGTAAGTGCCGACATCGGTTCTCCCTGACTCCCCGTGGCGAGGATAACGAGTTCTTCGGGCGGAATACTGTCGATGCTTCGGCTATCGACGACCGTTGACCTGTCATACGTCAGGTAGTCGAGACTGTTCGCGGCATCAAACACGTTTTGCATGCTGCGACCGAGGATAATGACTTTTCTGTTGTATTGCTCTGCCATGGAAATGACTTGCTGGAGACGAAAGACGTTCGATGAGAACGTAGCGACGATGATGCGTCCTTTTGCTTGCATAAAGATGTCCGTAAAGGCTTTCCCTACATCGCGTTCCGAGAGAGAATGACCGTCCTTTTCCGCATTGGTGCTCTCGGAGATGAGGGCAAGGACACCTCGATTGCCGATTTCGGCGATTTTACCCAGGTCGATTGGACCGACCGTCGTCGGTGTATAGTCGATCTTGAAGTCACCTGTGTAAAAAACGGTGCCTACCGGTGTTGTCAAGGCGATCGACACGGCATCGGCAATAGAATGGTTCACATGAACAAACTCAATATCGAATTCACCAATCCGCAGTGTATCGCCGGCATGAACGACTTGCAATTTATCGGAGGAGATTTTCGGGCGGAAATTTTCCAGCTTGATCTCAATCAGTTTCATCGTCATCGGCGTTGCATAGATCGGGACATCAAATTCTCTTACCAGCCAAGGTAGAGCGCCTATATGGTCTTCGTGACCGTGAGTAATTAAGACGCCGCGAAATTTGTGGCGATTCTCCATCAGGTAGGTCGTATCCGGGATGATGACGTCGATGCCCGGCATACGATTGTCAGGGAACGCCATGCCGCAGTCGATGGCAATGATGTCGTCTCCGTATTCGAAAACGGTCATGTTTTTTCCGATTTCACGCATGCCTCCGAGCGGGATTACGCGCAATGTCTTATTGGGGAAAGTTTTCCCTTTCGCCTCTTGTGCGGGTTCCGGTCTTTTGTCTTTTGAACTCTTTATATTCTTTTTTTTCTGAGCCATATGGTACTCCTAGTATGTAATAAATCATCCTTATCCGTTGGGAATGTATATGTTTTAATTCGGACTACGGTCGGAAGTCATGTATCTTCCGAAACTCATCTTATCACGAGCAAGCCATTGCTTGCGTCAAAATGCCTCTCGTGTTAGAATACGTGCTGTTCACGTAGAAGCACAGGAGGAAAAACACGTGCCAAATATCAGATCATCGATTAAAAGAGTGCGTTCGGACGAGGCTAAGACGCGCGTCAATAAGAGCCGTAAGAGCGAGATTCGTACGCTCGTCAAGAAAGCGATTGTTGCGAAAGAGCAGGGGCTGCCAGAGGCCGAACAGTTCGAACGCGACGCACAGGCCGCACTTGACCGGGCGAGCGCTCACGGCATCATCTCCAAAAATACGGCCGCGCGCCGCAAATCGCGTATTGCACGAGTCAAACAATTGGAAGCCTAAGTTATTAAGCTTCTCAGTGTCTAGTTTCCCGAACGGCAGCTAATCTGCCGTTTTTTGGGTGATTGCGATATAATAGCATGATGAATACGAAAGTAATGCGAAAAAAGAATTATGCCGTTGCCATCGCCGGCTTTCTTGTTGGCAGTATTTTGGCGGTTATGGTATTCGTTTTCGGATATCTATATTTTGTAATTGGATTGCGCAACTACGAAGACACAGGCGAGATACCCATTGAAACGAATCTCGAGCGACTTGACGTACCGGATAACATGAGTGCCGGCATGAAGATCCCTGTCAAGAGCGACAAGTATGTTGAAAACATTCTCATTATCGGCTCCGATACGAGAGATCCCGATAAACATGGGCGATCCGATGCCATGATTTTGGTGACGATCAATACGAAAACCAAAAAAATCCACTTGACATCGTTTTCACGGGCGATTTACGTCAGCATCCCGGATGATCCCGATCCGCAGTATAAGAGGTATTGGTCTTCAAAGTATATGTTGAATGCCGCACACACGTGGGGCGGTCCAAGACTTCTGATGAAGACGATCCAACGAAATTTCCGTATCGACGTTTCGCGGTACGTCGCAACCGATTTCAGCGGTTTTAAAGGAGCGATCGACGAGGTAGGCGGTGTTTCAATTAACCTGACCGCCGCCGAAGCAAAATTTCTGAACCGTCAGTTGGGCAAATCGCTAAAAGCGGGAACTCAGTTGCTCGACGGCGAAACTGCCCTCGCCTATGCCAGAATTCGCAAGCTTGATTCCGACTTCAAACGGATGGGGCGACAGCGAAATGTCATTATGGCGCTTTTCAAAAAGTTTGCCGCCAGTAATCCCAAGCGCATGGGCTCCACGGCTGAAGCGCTCATGCCCTATGTGACGACAAATCTCACCGACATGGAATTTATGGGTTTGATCGTTGATTTCGTTTCCTATCGTAACTACGAAATTGACCAGTTGATGTTGCCATTGGAGAAGTATGGCGCGCTGGTGATTATACGCGGTATGGAGATGTACGATATCGATTGGACGAAGAATATTGATACTCTCCACACCTTTATGGAGAGCTGAGATGTGACAAGTTCCCACCTCATGGCGTCCGGTGTGACGGGAGGTTAGCATTGGTTATCTTAGGCATCGATCCCGGCTACGCCATCACAGGTTATGGCGTACTCCGTTACAAAAATAATCGCTTCAAGGTGCTCGATTACGGCGTTGTCAGAACGAGTGCCGATACACCGTTTCCCGAGCGCCTTCTCGCCATTCAGCAGGCTTTGAGCGAACTTGTTGACATCTACAAGCCCAACTGTGTTGCAATCGAGGAACTTTTTTTCAGTCGCAACACGACAACGGCGCTCGGAACGGCTCAGGCTCGCGGTGTAGCCGTCGTCACGGCTGCTTCCGCCAATCTTCCCGTCTACGAATACACGCCGATGCAAGTGAAAGTTGCCGTAACGGGGTACGGTCGAGCGGAAAAGCAACAAGTCCAGGAGATGGTTCGCATCTTACTGAATCTTGAGGAGAAGCCTAATCCCGATGACGTCGCGGACGCGCTTGCCGTCGCCATTTGTCATGCGCATTCAGGCAACAGGGACAGCGCACTCGCCGTAGGTGGATACCAAAAATAGTGATGCTCACATGTGGAAGGTGTTCCACTGCCTCGTTAAAAGGAGAATATGCACATGATTGCCAGCATACAAGGTCGCCTAGTCAGAAAAACTGAAGAACACGTTATTCTTGAACAAGGCGGAATCGGTTATCTGCTCGATGTCGCGCCAAGCGCTATCGCATCCTTGCCGCCCGTGGGGGAGACCGTAAAGCTTTATGCGTACCTTCACGTCCGTGAAAACGAAATAGGTCTTTTCGGTTTTACGACAGAAGACCAGAAAAACCTCTTCGAGCTTCTTCAGACGGTGAGCGGCGTCGGTCCGCGCCTTGCGTTACAAGTCGTTGACACATTGACGCCCGATGCGTTTGCGCTCGCAATACTTCAGAATGACATTGATAAACTGACACAGGTCAAGGGGATAGGGAAGAAAGGCGCCGCGCGCATGGTTCTTGAATTGACCGATAAGTTGAAAAAATCTGCCATCGCCATTCCCGAATTCGCTGCGAAAACTGTTCATGCACAGGGTGCGGGCGATTATGAGGTGAGCGAAGTGATTGCCGCCCTTCTTGTGCTCGGCTATAGCTCTTCGGAAGCGCGCGATGCCGTTAAACGAGCCAATCCTTGCGAGGAAGATACAGTGGAAACACTTCTTAGGAGAGCGCTAGGTCAGCTCGCCATTCTATAATTCGAACGACGAGCCTATACTTTCCGTCAACGAATGAAAAAGAGGTGCTTATGTCACAGACAGCGCCTCTTTTTTTCTGATAACATGGTGTGGATAGATGAGGATGGGAGATGCCATGTACGAGTTTGAGAGCTTGATGGATCATGATGAGATGGACGATCACTTCGATGAGGAGCGCGTTCTTTCGAGAAAGGCGCTTCGCGAAGATTCGGAGGAGCCGCAATTGCGACCTGCGCGCTGGGGTGAGTATTTTGGGCAAGAAAGAGTGAAAGCCAATCTGGGTATCGCCATCGAAGCGGCAAATGCACGCGGTGAATCGCTTGACCACGTTCTCCTATACGGTCCGCCGGGATTGGGAAAAACGACTCTGGCGGGTATTATCGCGAATGAGCTAGGCGTTGAGATGCGCATTACATCGGGTCCCGCCATTGAGAGACAGGGTGACCTCGCCGCGATACTGACGAATCTCGGTGAGCGTGATGTGCTCTTTATCGATGAGATTCACCGTTTAAATAGAACGGTTGAAGAAGTTCTCTACCCCGCGATGGAGGATTACGCCCTCGACATCATGATCGGTAAAGGTCCGTCCGCCCGTTCCATCCGCCTCGATCTGCCGCGGTTTACGCTGATCGGAGCGACGACGCGCGCCGGACTGTTGACATCGCCGCTTAGAGATCGTTTCGGCATGATTCAGCGTTTGGAACTCTATACGCCGGAAGAAATCGCGCAGATTTTGAAACGTTATGCCGCCTTGCTCGGTGTCGGCATCGACGGAGACGGGTTGCGCGAGTTGTCGATGCGCTGTCGCGGAACGCCGCGCGTCGCCATCCGACTGTTGCGTCGTATGCGCGATTACGCACAGATACACGGCGACAACATCGTCAATCGGGAAATTTGCGAGATGGGTTTGTCGGCTTTTGAGATTGATGCAATAGGGCTCGATGGAAACGACCGTCTGATCATGCGCGTCATGGCGGAGATGTATGACGGCGGTCCCGTAGGGCTCGATACGCTCGCCGCTTCGACGGGCGAGGACCCCGTGACGATCGAAGATATTTACGAACCGTACTTGATGCAGATCGGTTTTATCGCAAAGACGCCGCGCGGACGTATCTTGACACGAGGCGGATTTGAACATCTCGGTATCCCGTATATCGAGCGCGACGCCCGCATAGGCGCGACGGGGCAGATGACGCTGCAGGACATTCTCGACGGAGAAGTCCGCGATAGGAAAGGCGATCAAGAAGCTTGAGTCAAAATATCGGATACAAAAAATTGTTGCTCCACGTGTGTTGCGGTCCATGTGCGATGTTTCCTGTCAGAGAATTGCTTGAAGGCGGCGTCGATGTGACGCTGTTCTTTTACAATCCGAATATTCATCCGCTCGTCGAATGGAAACGACGTTTTGACAATGCGAAACGAGTTGCCGAGCATTATGGAGTGCCATTGATTGTCGATGAGTGGAGTTATTCCTCCGAGTGGCGAGCACGTGAAAATGATGGCGATGACCGCTGTCGTTTTTGTTATGAAACGCGCCTCGTACGTGTTGTATGGGAAGCTGCGGCGAACGGATTCGACGCTGTCAGCTCGACGTTGCTCGTCAGTCCGTACCAGAAGCGCGAGATGATTCTCGAAGTCGGAACTAAATTGTCAACAGAAGCAGGAATTTCTTTCATTCCGTATGACTGGAGAGACGGTTTTCGCGAGGGTCAAGCGATGGCGCGCGCGATCGGACTGTACCGACAGAAATACTGCGGGTGCGTCGTGTCACTTGAATCATCGTCCTTCTTTGAAGAAATTGCACGTGAACACGAACAGCTGGCGTTGACGGAATGTTTGAGCTGCCGAGTATGCTTTGACAACTGATCACGTTGGCTGCTTGCGCAAGTGAGCGGGATCAAGAGGAGTCGCGTAGATCGTTTTGTATTGACTGTAAATAACGCGACCGGGCAGCGCGCCGGAGGGCTTTTTGACATCGCGCACACGACAATAGTCGACCTCTGCCGGTCCTCCTGTTCTCCCGGCTCCCGAATACCAAACGGCGATACCGGCAGCTTCCGTAAATGTCGTAGCCGGCACATCTTTCCCTTCTGTCGCAATGATGACGTGAGAACCCGGCATGTGCCTTACATGGAACCACCAGTCATCTTTTCTCGCTTTGCGCAATAAAGACTCATTCTGAAAATTGTTGCGCCCGGCAAAAATGACGAAACCGTCGGACGAAATAAACGACCGAGGCGGGAAAGGTGCCTCGCCGGCTTTTCTACTGTTTGATTTGCGTCGACTTTCAACATACGCTTTGCCGCGACGTCGGCTCTTTGATGCAGGCTTTCCGGGACTTCCGGCATTCTCGGAACGCCCTGCATCGCGCGCTGTTTTCGGTGAGCGCGCCGTCTTTACGCTATATTCATGATCAATCGCAAGGAGATCGTCGTGTGATTCGGCACGTTTGACTGCGACTGCGAGTGAATCAAGCCATAAGAGTTCTTCCAAATCGCGCTCCAATAGTTTCGAAGCGACCGTGAGACGCCGTTCATTTCGTTTGGCGCGCCGAAAATAGCGTGCCGCATTGTCGGCGGGAGAGAGCGTCGGGTCGAGTTCACACAATATTTTTTCACCCGGCTCGTAGTAGTTGTCGAAAATGATCTCGTGAGCTCCGCTTGGGATCATGTAGATATAGGCAAGAATGAGCTCACCTTTCAGTTTGTCCCGTTCTGCCGTTTTACCTTCCGCTACATCAGTTGCGTGAAGTTCGCGCTTTCTTGCGGTTCGTTTCATGTGCTCGCCGATCCGCTTAGTTAGGGATGTTTGTAGTTGCAGGAAAGCGTCGCGTTGTTCAAGGTAAGCGTTGTGCTCGGTCAAGGCATCAGCGGTTGAATGGAACGTCATTTTGTAAGGAAGATGGGTCAGCGGGATGACGTGTGCCGTGATCTGCTCATTTTCTTTGCTTTCAATCGGTGCGGTCAAGTAGATGGCGGGCGCGAACGAACAGTTATGGATTTCTCGACAGATCGATTTCAACGCATCTGCGAGTCTCATACACTCGGACTCCGAAAGGAGTGAAAAGAGGCGATCCGGTTGAAGTTCCGCCCGATATGCCGCCTCTACGCCCAGAATAGGTGAGAACCCGGCAATTGTACGGAACGCGACGTGCGAGACGAGATCGCTTTGCTTTGCTTGAGCGAACAGCTCATGATGAGACATGCTTAAACATTCCGTGACAGATCGGCGATTTTGTTCCGGCGGCGCGCTATACGGGTGCGCCGGCAAAACTTCTCTTGTGCGGTTGATGCTTTGATCAATATGGCGCAACGCGTTCAGGATGACGTTCTGTTCATTGACGACGATGAGATTGGCAGTCCTCGGCATGCATTCAAAGATGAGCTTCAGTTTGCGCTCATCACCGAGCTCATCGATTGCGTGGAACAGAAAGTGAATAATACGTTCGCCGAGAGGTGAACTGACTTCTTTCAATCTCGCCCGTCGCAGATGTTTGCGCAAAAACATGACAAAAGAGGGGGGAGGAGTGAGACCTGACTGCGCCGAGCCGCGAGTAAGCGCAAAGACGGGGCGGAAAGGGTTTGCGCCGAGCGTGAGCGCGCGGCGTCCCTCATTTTGCGAATAAAGGTGCAGAACGAGCGTGTGTCGGTCCGTCATCGCGATGCGATCGACGAGCGAATCAGTCAAGCGGTCGTGAAGCTCTCGAGATAATGCGCCGGTCGTAATTCCGTCCATATTTGCCCTTTCAATCATGTTTCGATTCGCATTTCATAGTATCATGAGAACAATAAAGGAGTGAACAGATGGCAAAAGCGAAGGGAAAAAAGAAACAAACATCGTCCTCGCGTTCTTCGACGCAACGTAGTGGAGTTGGAAAGTCGCGATCAGGATTCACGCCGGAGGAGCTTCGCCTACTTCCGCGTTTTCTCGCTTCCAAGATAGGCAGGTGGGTGATTGCGATGATCGTCATCCTTTTGCTGCTAACGCTTAACGCGCTCATTGCGGGGAGAAAAGTTGATACTTTCTTCTTGCTGACGGGAATCGAGCTTCTCATCGGCATACTCGCCTTCTGGGTTTATCTGCTTTACCGACGCACGTCGAAGACGGTATAGCGTCGCAAGGATACAACATAAATGAAGGGCGGTGTGTTGATGACACCGCCCTTTGCATTGTCTGGTTGGATCAGTCTTCTTATTAATCGTCGCATTCTCCGAATTCCTTTTGCGCATAGAAGGGACGCGGCGCGTAGTGCGTATGCAAGTATTTGTGCGCCACGTCGCTGTTCGGTGCGCCGAGGAACTTGTCGATCAGTTCGATCAGTTCCGGGTTCTGGTGCGACTTGCGGAGCACTTGACGCTCGTCCTCGCTGTACAGGGCATCGGCGCGGGCAAGGCGCGGATCGGTGCTCATTCGTTCCGTCGATGAGACATACGATTGTCCGCCGCCGTGGATGCATCCGCCAGGACACGCCATGACTTCGATGAAGTGACAGGAGAGCTCTCCCTTGCGAACGGCGTCCAAGACCTCGCCTGCATGTTTGACCGATGAACAGACGACAACTTTGAGTTCTGTCGGAACACCGCCAAGAGGTACAGTGACGGATGCTTGCTTGATACCTTCCATTCCGCGGACGGCTTTATATTCGAAAGACGGCAAGTCTTCACCTGTCAGGACATCGGCAGCTGTACGAAGCGCAGCCTCCATGACACCTCCTGTCGTTCCGAAGATGACAGCGGCTCCCGTGTAGTCGCCGAGGACACTGTCGGGGTGCTCGTCTTCGAGTGTGTCAAAGTCGATACCTGCCTGTTTAATCATGTCGCCGAGCTCGCGCGTCGTCAGTGAATAATCGACATCGCGCAGACCGTCAACTTCCATCTCTTCGCGGACCGCCTCCGATTTCTTCGATGTGCACGGCATGACGGAAACAACGACGATCGTCTCGGGGTCGATGTCCATGACATCGGCGAAGTACGATTTGATGATGGCGCCCATCATGTTCTGAGGTGACTTGCACGTCGAGAGATTCGGGAGAAAGTCGGGGTGATACATTTCACAGTAGCGGATCCATCCGGGTGAACATGAGGTGATCATCGGGAGTACGCCGCCCGTCGTAATTCTGTGAAGCAGTTCCGTCGCCTCTTCGCTGATGGTGAGGTCGGCGGCGAAGTTCGTGTCAAACACGTAATCAAAGCCGATATGGCGGAGTGCAGCCGTCATCTTGCCGGTGACAGGTGTTCCGATCGGGTAGCCGAATTCCTCGCCGAGCGATGCGCGAACGGCAGGTGCCGTCTGAACGACGACGACTTTATCCGGATCATCAATCGCATCCCAGACATCGTCGATGTAACGGCGTTCGCGGAGCGCCGCAACGGGGCAAGCCTCGATACACTGCCCGCAGTAGATGCAGTTGACATCGCGCATACTGAAATCGAACGCGGGACCGACTTCCGTATTGAACCCGCGGTTCGTAAACGCCAAGACACCGAGCCCCTGGATCTTTTCGCATGTGCTGACACAACGTCCGCAGAGTATACATTTGCTCGAATCTCTTACAATCGATGGCGAGAGTTCGTCGATGGTAACCGCTCGCTTTACTCCATCGAATCGAACGCCTTCGACGCCGCGTTCGCGAGCAAGTTTTTGTAATTCGCACGTTCCGTTACGTACACAAGTTGGGCAATTCATGTCGTGGTTCGCAAGGATGAGCTCGAGATTGAATCGGACGGCTTTGCGGACGGCTTTCGTGTTCGTCCTTACAACCATGCCGTCTTCAACCTTGAGAACACAAGTGGCGGGGAGTCCGCGCATACGCCTTCCGTTGACCTCGACTTCGGCGACACAGAGACGGCAGGCGGCGATTTCATTTATATCCTTGAGGTAGCAGAGATGAGGGATATTGATCCCCGACCGATGTGCCACCTGAAGAACCGTCTCGCCTGGATCTGCCTTGAGTTTACGATCATTGATGGTAATTGTAATTTTCTTTGTTTCTTCAGACATCGTTAGACTCCTTACTCCTTAGCGCCGTTCGATGGCGTGGAAGGGACAGACTTCAAGACACGAACCGCAGCGGATGCAGACGCTTTGATCGATGTAGTGTTGTTCTTTGACTTTCCCTTTGATAGCTTCGACCGGGCAGGTGCGGCTACATTTCGTGCAGCCTTTGCACGCTTCCGTGATGTAGTATCCGAGTAGATCTTTACAGACTTTTGACGGACACGTCTTGTCGATGACGTGCGCGCGGTATTCATCCATAAAGTGTTCCATTGTCGAGAGGACGGGATTCGGCGCAGTCTGACCGAGCGCGCAGAGCGAAGTCTGACGGATATTGTCCGCCAACTCGTGTAAATCGTCGAGATCTTTTTCTTCCGCGCCGCCGCTCGTAATTTTGTCGAGTATCTCGAGCATCCGTTTTGTGCCTTCGCGACAGGGGACACATTGACCGCACGACTCGTCGACCGTGAAGTCGAGGAAGAATCGCGCAATGTCGACCATGCAGTTATCCTCGTCCATGACAATCATTCCGCCCGATCCCATCATGGAGCCGAGCGCAACGAGCTGATCAAAGTCGATGGGCACGTCGAGCGCCTCAAACGTCAGGCATCCGCCTGAAGGTCCACCTGTTTGCACCGCCTTGAACATTTTCCCGTTCGGGCAGCCGCCACCGATATCTTCAATCACTTCGCGCAGCGTCGTCCCCATCGGCACTTCAACGAGACCGGTATTCGTGATTTTTCCGCCTAGCGCAAAAACCTTTGTTCCTGGGCTTCCCTCTGTGCCGATCGAGCGGAACCACTCCGGTCCGTTGCGAATGATGGCGGGGATATTGGCAAGTGTTTCGACGTTGTTGATGATCGTAGGTTTACCCCAGAGACCTTTCGACGCGGGGAATGGCGGCTTGTTTCTCGGCATGCCGCGCTTACCCTCGATCGATGCGATGAGAGCTGTCTCTTCACCACATACGAAAGCACCGGCTCCCAATCGAATTTTGATGTCAAAATTGAAATCCGTTCCCAATATCTTTTCGCCCAAGAGCCCCAGCGCTTTGGCTTCATTGATCGCGAGCTCTAGGCGTTTGACGGCTGTAGGATATTCGGCTCTGACATAAATCCAGCCTTGATCCGCACCGATGGCATAACCAGCGATCGCCATGGCTTCTAAAACGGCATGAGGGTCGCCCTCTAGGACGGAGCGATCCATGAACGCGCCCGGGTCGCCTTCGTCTGCATTGCAGATGACATACTTTTGGTCTGAAGTCTCACGTGCAGCGAACTTCCATTTAAGTCCCGTCGGGAACCCCGCACCGCCGCGCCCACGGAGGTGTGAAGCGCTGACAAGTTCAATCGTTTCCTCGGGCGACATGCTCGTGATGACTTTGGCGAGCGCCTGATAACCGTTGACACCGACATACTCGCGGATATCTTCAGGGTTGATGTAGCCGCAATTATGCAACACGATCCGTTTCTGTTTGCGGTTAAAGGGCAATTCTTCAAATTTGCCGCAAACGTTTCCACGGTCATCTTTTACATCGAGTTGGAGCAATGTCAACTCCTTGCACGGTTTGCCTCCGATGAGATGTTGTTCGACAATCATCGCCACTTGTTTGGGATCAATGTGAATGTACGATACTTTCTCTTTGCCGTCCTCAAAAATTTCGACAATCGGTTCGTAGACGCACATTCCGATACACCCGACCTTTTCGATCACGACATGATCAAGACCGCGCTTCTTGATTTCGTTTTTAAATGCTTCGTAAACTTGATTTGCGCCCGCAGAAATGCCGCATGTCGCCATGCCGACGACGACTCTGATTCCTGCCGGTGTCTCAAGTTTTGCCTTCCATTCGTCTCGCAACGCGTTGAGTTCGTCAACCGTAGCGATGCGTTTCATTTCCGCTGTTCCATATGGTTGCATCGTCATGAACTCATCCCCCTACTTTGTGTCCTTGCGGTATCGATCGAGAATGGCAGGAATTTCACTGACGTTATCGAGATTGGCGTAAACGTCATCATCAATCATCATGACAGGCGCAAGACCGCAGCATCCGAGACAGCGCGCCGCATTGAGAGTGAAGAGCTGATCAGGCGTTGTCATGCCAACTTCTACACCGAGTGTTTCCACGACCTTGTCGAGTACTTTCTGAGCGCCTTTGACATAACAAGCCGTTCCCATACAGATTTGTATTTGATGTTGCCCTTGAGGCTCTGTATTGAATTGGCTGTAGAATGTCGTAACGCCGTAGAGTTCGGCAATGGGGACGCCCGTTTCTTTTGAGATGAATTTGTGAACTTCGAGCGGCAGATAGCCGAATAAGTTTTGCGCTTCCTGTAGCGCTGTCATTGCAATACCGTCTTTGCTTTCATGACTGTGAATAAACGACCGCAGTTCTTCATAGCGAGGATCGTTGTCAGCGATCGTCTTACAGTGACTCGTTCGTGTCATGCTACTCTCCTTTTCTTTAGTTAATGCACTGGTGGTGCTGCGAAACCTTTCCGGAGTCCAAAAAGATTCCGGTTTCCCGGGGTCTGCTAGTTCCGACAGATGTCAGACGAGCCCCGATAAGGAATCCGTAGCCTAGTACACTGCTATATGTGACATTTTTATTATCCAACAGCTTACTTTTTTATGCAACTATATTAAATTGAATATTGACAAAAGGCGGTTTAACGGTTCGTGTTTACTGGGAATCGTCAACTTTTTTCGTTTTTTATCTTCTCGTGATAGAATCACAAGAGATTGTTGTTGGTGAAAGTGACACTTGGATTGTACGGGAGGCTATACATGCATTTGAGACGTTTAGTATTATTGCATTCGAATGACATTCACGGAGATTTTTTCGCAACGGAGATGCATGAGAAGATGGTGGGCGGCATGAGCATGCTGTCAGGCTATGTCCAGAAGGTTCGGGCAGAGGAGGAAGATCCAGTCCTTTATGTGATTTCCGGCGATATGTTGCAGGGATCGATTATCGATCAGGAATACAAGGGCATCTCAACAATTCTCATCATGAATCTGCTTGACCCGGACGTCGTCACGCTTGGCAACCACGAGACAGACTACGGTTTTGCGCATCTCATGTTCCTTGAGCGGTGCGCGAACTTTCCGATTGTGAATGCGAATCTTTACATCAAGCCAACCGGTGCGAATTTATTCCAGTCGTACCTCATTAAGGAGATAGACGGGATTCGTATATTGTTCATCGGGATTATCACTGAGGAAGTTATGGATCGCAACGAACCTCTTCTCGGTACTTTCATCTCCGTTGAAGATGCGGCGAAAGAAGTCGAGTACATCTGCAACTGTTATCGCGATGTCGACATCGATCTGACCGTTCTTCTGACACATATAGGATTCGAGCGGGACAAAGAGCTTGCAAGTCTGTTGCCGGCAGAGACCGGTGTCGATCTGATTATCGGAGGGCACAGCCACACCATGCTCGAAGAACCCGAACTCGTCAACAACATCCTCATCACGCAGGTGGGTACAGGCAGCGACTTTATCGGGCGCTACGATTTGATAATCAATATGGATACGAATTCCGTTCACGATTTCACGTGGCAGACGATTCCGATTGACGACTCGCACTGTCCGAAAGATCCCGTGATGGATGAATTGCTCTCACATTACCAAGATGAAGTCGACAGTAAATACAATACCGTCCTCTGCCGCCTGCCCCATGCGTTTGAACATGAAGTGCGGTTCCGCGAGACGCAATTAGGCAGTTTGATCGCTGACATATTCAAATACCAGCTTGGGGTGGACATTGCGTTTATCGGTTCCGGCTCGATCAGAAAAAAGCGCCTCGACCCGCTTGTCACGCTGACGGATATTCTCGAAATATTCCCGTACAACGAACAGATGATCAGTTTCTCTGTTTCCGGCAAGATGCTGCGGGAGATGTTGACGCATCTGATGCGTTACCTGTACAAAGAAAACGGACGTGAATTCTACCAGTGGAATGCGGAATTCCGTGTCGAGGTTCTCGAGGACGGGGAGATTGGCTTGATGACGTATAGGGGTGTCCCCGTTGAGCCCGACCACACTTTCCGTGTCGCCATGCAGGAATTTCACTACGGCATTACGGTCGATACATTCGGTGTCTCAAATGAGGAAATTGAGGAAGAAGGGCGCGTGCGCGTCGTCAGCACTTCTGCCCAAGACAATGTCATCGAATATTTCAAAAGAAACAAAATCAAGCGGTACCGCTGTGATGGCAGAATCGGCTTGAAAGTCGCGCTGGAAGATCGTTAACACTACGTTCTTGCTGCCGGCGTAAACGCCGGCAGCAAGGTCTAGCGTGATCGGATGACCCGGTCAAGTCTTTTGAGTGCGCTCTCCAAATACGATGTCGGGCATGCAAGGTTGACTCTTACGAAGCCTTCTCCACCTTCTCCGAACGTTCGTCCCGGCGTAGCGAAGAAATACGCCCGACCCCATAACAACTCCATGAGCTGATCGTGATTCAGCTGAAGGGAACTGCAGTCGAGCCACTGCAGATATGTACCCTCCATAGGATACGGTTTAATCTCAGGAATTCGCTCCTGACAATAATTCTCAACGTAACGCCTGTTCTTGTCGATTAGATCGATGACCTGATCAAGCCAGTCAAGGCATTTCGTATAGGCGATTTCACACGCTTTGAAGCCGAGAATCGTAGGAGACCCTGCCGATATTTTTCTCATGTGCTTCTTGAAGTTTTCGCGTATCCTTTCGTCCGGAATGATGACATAGGACGTTTTCAGTCCTGCGAGGTTGAACGTTTTGCTTGGAGCGGAGAAAGTGACGGAACGTTGCGCATATTCCTCGCCAAGCGTCGCATAAACGATATGGCGATGACCGGGAAGGACCATATCGAAATGTATCTCGTCGCTCAGCACGAGCACGTCGTGCCTCAAACAGATGTCACCGAGTCGTCGCAGTTCCATTTCCGTCCATACACGCCCGACGGGATTATGTGGGCTGCAGAAGAGTAGCGTCGTGTTTACAGGATCACTTGCCAATTGTTCAAACAACGCCCAATTAATCTCATAGCGACCGTCGCGATCGATGAGGGGGCAGTTGACAACGTGACGGTCGAATTGTTCCGCGGCAAAGAAAAAGGGGTGATAGACCGGACTCATCATGATCACGCCTTCGCCGGGTCTAGAGAACGCTTGCACGGCAAGATAGAAGGCGGGGACGACCCCCGCCGTGTTGACAATCCAGTCGCGTTCAATATCCCACGCATGACGCGTCGCCAGAAAATGAACGACGGCTTCCGTGTACGACTCTGGAGGTCCCGTATAGCCCAAAATCGTTATTTCATGATCGAGAAAGGCTCTTAAGCCTTCCATAATCTCGGGAGCATTTTTCAATTCCATGTCGGCGACCGTCAGAGGTATGACGTCGTCCGGCAAATCTCGATTATAAGCGAGCATCTGATCCCATTTGAGAGAGGACCCGTCGCGTCGCTCGATAGTTGAGTGGAAATCGTAAGCCATTCAGTTTATGCCCAAGGATTTTCCGCTTTCGGGACGCGAATGCCTGAGACGATGCCGGGGTATTCCCAAACGAACCACTCGTTTCCTGATTCCTTCCTACGGAGAACGACGAGACGCGGCGTGTCGGCGCCCGATGACGTGATGCGCACGCGGAAAAGGAAATCCTCATGTGAGGGTACGGGATCGTGTTCAACATCGATAGAGAAGGGTTCGTCCGGCGTGTAGTTGTTGTCGACGGTCGCTCCGACGGCGTATGAATCGGGCAAATAGAGCTTGTCCGAGAGCCGATCTTTCAGGAATTGTTTATCGTGATTGCTCAAAGGTCTCGGACCGTGCAGATGATTGAGCATGGCGAGCCCCGCATCTCGGTCTTTCGTATAAACCTTGAGTGCGACGATCAGAAGCGCGGCTGTTCCTTCGGGTCGATTCATAAAATCGGGTGCAAGCGAAAGGAATTCTTCGTATGTTGAAGGAAAATCAGGAAAAGTAAAACGCATGGCGTATTCCCCCTTTTTTTATTTCAGTCTATCAGATATCGGCGTAAAAGAAATGTCTGCTTACTCGGCGATCGCGTCAAATCTCTTCAACCATGTCGAGTTCGATGTGCCGAACATGTAGTTTAGAATCATGACTTCTCCGATGGCGTTCTCACTGACAAGAGTCTTTAAACTGCGTCTGTAATAGCGCGGGTCGACCACATAAATTTCGTCGTAGTGGTTCGCAAGGTAGGGGACGAACGCATTGCCGAACGAGTCCTTGACAACCAGTATTTTTCGACCGCTCGTGTGGCTCGTCACAATTTTCAAGAGCGCGCGGTCGCCTCCGGAATAGTTGAGATAACTGTTGTCGCCTACGATCCTTTCATCGTTGAGACGAATATGGTAGGAAGAAGCCATGTCGCCCTTGTCCCACGCCGTCGCTTTATAGGAGTCAACGAGCGGTTTCCACCCTTCGGTTGTGTCGGGGTTGTTCTTTAAAACGTCTTCCTTCGTTGCACGGTAGAGAGAGCCTAGGTACGTTCCTTCAAGTGTGTAATGTTCCATTTGTTCTAGAGGAACAGGCGTCCAACCGGCGCTTTCACAGTGGGCGACATAAGCGTAATAAGCTCCCAGTCCGGTCCAGTGATGGTCAGTCCTGAAGTAGATGTATTTGTCCCGGTTCTGAAGCAGTTTATCGTAGGCGTTGACCCTCTTGATATCCGGATTCAATGTATCGTTGATGATTTCAATGCAGTCTTTCTGCGAAGAATAGCCTGAATGGTACTTGTCAGGCGCAAACAGCTCGACAGCCGTAGGTACGACCATGCTGTAGAGTCGCGTGCCGGAGGGTAAGCTCGCAGCAAGTTTATTGAGGCGCTCACCGTACGCTTTGAGTCTCTTTTCGTTGCCGTAGTATCGCTCCATGGCGCGATCTTTAATAATGATCACTCCGATTTTTGTAGTTTTTACCTCACCCTCTTCAATGGTCGGGATAATGGGTGGGTCTGTTTCTATCGGATCACCTGTTTGTGACGGCAGCGGATCCGTATCGATAGGCTCCGAGTGATCGGGTTCGTCGGGGTCATCTTCACCCGTCAGATCGTGATTGATCGGGATTATCTGCACCCCGTCCTTATTGAGATTGGGGAAAGCGATTTTGCGCCAACCCTTGCCGACCTCAATGAGCGTTGATCGGAAAGGGAACTGGTCGCTGAACCATCCCTCGATTTTAACGGACTGTTCTCCAGTTTTTGCATCTTGGAAATTGAGCTCGGGGAAGTGACGCAAACGGCGTTTCTCTTCTACGGATTCATCTTTTTCGGGTAAGACCAAATGCAAAAAACCTACCGCCAGAAGGATAACAACGAAAACGATGATGGTGATGGCCTGATTTTCTCTGCGAATTCTCTTATTCATCAATGACATTCCTACCATGCAAACCTTTAGAAGCGGAAGTAGATAAACGGGTTATAGCTCGATGCTGCAAGCGAAGCCGTGCAAATTAAAAGGAGCAACGCGACGCCAAGCGGCTGGAGAACGGTACCGACACGCGAGGAGGCGATTCGATTTAACGGGCGGTTCAATTTTATCTTTAGCCATGGCAAGACGGGCGTCGAGCCGATGATGGCGACGACGATGAAGACGAGGTGTTGTTTCCATAGGATCTGCGCATCTATATCGGCAAACCCGGCGAGTCCGGGTGCGAACAGGCGCCCCATAAATGTGAAAAATCTTGCGGGCTCCGTAAAATAGAAGATACTCCACCCGAAGATAACAGCGAGCATCGTCAGCAGATGACCGAAGACTTTAGGAATTCGCTTTTTCACAGGAAGAATAAATTTCCGCTCGAACATCAGTATCACAAAATAGTAGAGTCCCCATATGACGAAATTGATGCTTGCACCATGCCACAGACCCGTCAGAAACCAAACGATGAGGGTATTCCTTACGCGGTGGCTGCGATTGCCTCCGAGAGGGATGTAGAGATAGTCTCGGAAAAATGTGCTCAGCGAAATATGCCAACGGCGCCAGAACTCGGTAATAGTTGATGAGATATAGGGGTAGTTGAAGTTTTCCAAAAAGTGAAAGCCGAACATGCGCCCTAAACCGATCGCCATGTCGGAATATCCCGAAAAATCGAAGTAAATTTGTATCGTATAAGCAAGTATTCCGAGAATGGCCGTCGCCGAGCTTATTTGCCCGAAGTGATCCGATTCGAGGCATACTTCAACGATCTCCGCTGCGTAGTTCGCGATAAGAACCTTCTTCGCCAAACCGGCAAGGAAACGTCCAATTCCGGACGTTACACCGCTGAGTGTCATACGGCGTTTCGACAGTTGCGATTCAACATCGGCGTAGCGGACGATAGGTCCCGCGATCAGCTGCGGGAAGAGCGTAACGTAGAGCAGAAAACGCCAGTACGACCGCTGCATGGCAATTTCGCCGCGGTATAAATCAATGATGTACGTCAACGCCTGAAATGTGTAAAACGAGATGCCGATCGGTAAAGAGATGTTAGGAACTTTGAAGTTGATGAACGGTATCACGTTGAGAATCTCGACGAAGAAGCCCGCATATTTGAAGTAGGCGAGGCTCGAAAGGGAGATAGTGATCGCAACAACAAGCCAGAATTGCCGCTTAGCTTTCGACCGTGCACGGTTCAGGAAATAACTCGAAAGCCAGATGACGAAGGAAGTAGTGACCATGAGCACAACATATATAGGTTCGCCCCAAGCATAAAAAAACAGCGAGAATACGAGCAAGATCGCGTTCTGAACGGCGGTCTTAGGGGTCAGCCAAACGGCCAGAAGGCAGAGCGGCAAAAACAGATATAAAAAGATGAGCGACGAAAATACCATGTTGCTTTCTCCACAAGCACTAATTCTACTCTAACTTGACCATGTGTCAACCGAGAGATCGCTACGGGGCGCCCATCGTTTCGATGTAAGCGAGGAGCAGATCGACGACTTGACCGTAGGTCTTGACACCGTCTTCTTCCCTGTTTGCTTTCAGATAAGCATCGTTAACAGCCGTCGAGATCGTCGCAACCGGCGTTTCAAAAGCTTTCCAGTATTCTCTTTCCGCCTTCAAGTCACGGGCGACGGCTGGAGTGATGTATGCATACGCATTCGCCCAACGGTCGCGATTCTCACCGTAGAGCCTGTTGTTTAAATGTTTCCATGCGCTTATTAAGCCGGAATAACGCCAAACGGGGTCGGGGTGATGGAAACAACTGATATATCCGGCGAGATTCGTGTCGTCTTCGCGTGCAAAACCGCGCGCGTGCGCGACCTCATGAGCCGCCGTTGCAGGAATGGCGGAATCGGGTTGATCAGTATTGATGTTCACTTCGACGAAGAGCGGCATATACATGCCGACGATGTGGGTGTACGACCAGTAATGGGACAAAAGCACGTTTTTCGGTACAGGGCGAATGGAGCTCTTCAGAGCCGGATAGATTTCGCCCACCTTATCCCATCCAAGGTGAGAATCTCTGAAAAGATCGCGATATGAACTGATGAAAAGGACGCCGTCTTCATCCTCCGGCAGACCTTCGCGCACCTCGCCTGCCGCACGGGCGAAGACGGCGGTTGCGTGTTCAAGTTCCTCGCAAGAGCGTTCTTTGACTGTGAGACCGAGCGCTTCCGAAAGAGGTGAACGCGCGTAATGGATGCCGTGAAATGTTAGGAAGAGCGCCAGCGCAAAGAGGGCGATCGTGAGTGCTACGAGTGTGGACTTCAGGAGTCGTTGCCATCTCCAAGCGGGGTACCTAATGAGCCTTGCGATGCCGCGGATCGTAAGCGCGATAAGGGTTAGAACTCCTCCGACAACAAGTAGTTCAGTCAAGGAAAAGGGGAGAAGGTTAACAACAGATGACAAACCTTTAGCTAAGGGTTGGAATACCTTTTCCGAATATGCATCTGCCACCGCGGCATTTTTAAAAGCGACGGCGCGCAAGATGATTAGTCCGAGCGAAATGAATAAAGCGATGCCGAGCGCTATGTATGTAGCCTTCAGTTTCGGCTTTCGAAGTCCATTTTTTATCTTTTTCCTTCGCATTGACTCCGTTCCCGTCTTACTCATGATCCGCAAGAGAAGGCATGCTGTTCAATGTGTAACAATCCGCTATTAATTGCTGTTTCAGTCGCGTTCTTCAATGGCAGTTGCGTCATACTTTGTTGTATTCAGCTCATGTGCTTTCTTGATGAACGCTTCAATACCCAATGAACCGATGTTTCCTTCATCGCGGCTACGGACGGACAGTGTCATTTCCTCCGCTTCGCGATCGCCGACAACGAGCATGTAAGGGATTTTCGCGAGCTGTGCTTCACGGATCTTGTATCCGATTTTTTCATCGCGCGCATCGAGTTCCACACGGAATCCTTCACCTCTTAACCGCGCAACAACTTGTTCGGCGTACGCTGAATTCTGCTGGGAAATTGAGAGGACGCGCACTTGCTCCGGCGCGAGCCAAAACGGGAATTTGCCGCCGTAATGTTCGATCAAGATCGCTATGAAGCGTTCAAGCGCTCCCAATGCTGTCCGATGTACGACGGTCGGGCGGTGTTTCGCACCGTCAGAGCCTGTGTATTCAAGGTCAAATCGTTGCGGCATCTGGAAGTCAAGCTGAATCGTTCCGCACTGCCAACTTCGTCCAAGCGCATCCTCGATATGGAAGTCAATTTTCGGTCCGTAAAATGCGCCGTCGCCCGGGTTGATGATGTAATTCGTACCGAGATCTTCCAAGACATTCTGCAAGATGTTTTCGGCGCGATCCCAGTCCTCGATATCGCCCATGGAATTCTCAGGTCTTGTGGAGAGTTCCACACGGTATTGGAAGCCGAACGTACGGTAAATGCGGTCGATGAGGCGGATGATACCGGTCACTTCGTCTTCGATCTGCTCGGGCGTCATGAAGAGATGCGCGTCATCTTGCGTAAAGGCGCGCACGCGCATCAGTCCGTGCAGCGTCCCTGATTTTTCGTGGCGATGGACAAGACCGAGCTCGCCCATACGCAAGGGAAGATCGCGGTAAGAGTGCGGTTTATTCTTGTAAATAATCATTCCGCCAGGGCAGTTCATCGGTTTGACGGCGTAGTCCTGTTCGTCGATCTCAACTGTATACATGTTGTCTTTGTAGTGGTCCCAGTGCCCCGACGCTTCCCACAGAGAGCGCGAGAGGATCATCGGAGTGGAGACGAGTACGTATCCCGCTTCGCGGTGAAGCTCTTTCCAGTAATCTACGAGCAACTCGCGTAACACCATACCTTTAGGCAGGAAAAACGGGAATCCGGGTCCGGCATCCGACGTCATGAAAAGCTCAAGCTCTTTGCCCAATTTGCGATGATCGCGCAGTTTCGCCTCCTCGAGCAGTGTGAGGTAGCGGTCGAGCTGCTCTTTTTTCGGGTACGAGACGCCGTAAATACGGGTCAACATTTTATTCTTTTCATCGCCGTGCCAATAAGCGCCGGATACGCTGAGGAGCTTAAATGCTTTGATTTGTTTCGTGTATCGAATATGAGGTCCCGCGCAGAGATCGATAAATTCTTCCTGTTTATAAAAAGAAATTTCTTCGTCTTCTGGCAATGCCAGCACCATCTCAAGTTTGTAAGGCTCGTCTTGTTGCTTGACGAACTCGATGGCTTCGTCGCGGGGCAACGTGAAACGCTCAATCTTATAATTCGCTTTGGCGATTTTTTTCATCTCCTCTTCGATAGCGGGGAGATCGTCCGTCGTAAATCCGCCTTCGCGATCGAAATCGTAGTAGAAACCATTTTCAATCGCGGGACCGATCGCCAGCTTCGTCTCGGGAAAAAGACGTTTGACTGCGTGCGCAAGTAAGTGAGAGCTGCTATGCCAGAATGCATGCAGGTCCTGATTTTGCGCTTCGCCATCGGCTGTCGTCGTCATCACGACCTGTTCTTTCTTATCTTCTGCGGGAAGATGTTGTCGTGTTGCTTTGTCCGGCATATCAGTTTCTCCTTTTCATAATTTTTTGAGCGCCCGTCCAGAGGGCGCTTAATAAGAATGCAACCGTCGGCATGGACGATTCTCTACCGATCGATTGAAAACTATAGTAAAGGATAGCCCAGCCGCAAAAGATTGGCAATAACGGAATGTTACACGCAATCAACGAAATGATTAGCAGTTTTATTCAGTATGAGCGCGATACCAGTTGTCAAAGTCATCGATTTCATGCCGATACGGCAGCGAAGGCTGCGCTCCAATTTTTGTCACGCTGATAGCAGACGCTTTCGTCGCGAACTCAATCGCTCGAACGAGTTCATCAGTCGTGGGCGCGAAAGTGCCGGTCGACCGTTTTGCCAACGTGCGGTCGATTTCACACGCCACCGCACCGTTGAAACAATCGCCAGCCGCTGTCGTATCGATGGCGTTGACGTGATAGGCGGGGATATGTTTTACGTTTTTTTCGTGATCAATCCAAAGTGAACCGTATGAGCCGAGCGTAACAATGAGAGATTTGGCGCCGCGACGATGGAGTGTGCGCGCCGCCTCGATCTGCTGTGGGCGCGTTCCGGTCGGCAAACCGGTCAAGATCGATAATTCTGTCTCATTCGGCGTCAAGAGATCAATGAGCTGATACATATCTGCCGGCAGCTCCATGGCGGGAGCAGGATTGAGAATCGTGAAGACGCCCTCTTCGCGCGCGATGACAAGCGACCGGCGCACGGCGTCCAGAGGAATTTCGAGCTGAAGAAGGAGAACGCGCGAACGGGCAATAACGGGGCGCACCGCTTCAATCGATTCTTCGTTGAATGTGTGATTCGCCCCCGAGATGACGGTGATACGGTTCTGCCCTTTTACATCTACGAGGATCACCGCGATTCCCGTCGGTACGCCGTCAATCCTCTCGATGGCAGCGCCATCGGCAAACTCTTGTTTCAAGCCTTTAATGATGGTATCGCCGAACGAGTCATTTCCGACGCGCCCAACCATCGTTGTTTTGGCGCCGCATCTGGCGGCTGCAACAGCTTGATTGGCGCCCTTGCCGCCGAAAATCTGGTGAAAGTCGTTGCCGAGAACAGTCTCGCCCGCCTCAGGAGCCCTGTCGGTCATCACCACGAGATCCATATTGATGCTACCGATGACAGTGATCATAGGAATACTCTCCTTCTCTTCATCATATGTTCAGTATACCACCGTCACGTTTGTCGAATCGTCCCAATCAATACGTTGTGTACAGTCTATTTTTTAACAATAAAATAACTGTTTACGAACGGCAGTATAGCCTCTATAATTGTCTAGGTTGGGTCTATCCGCTGTCCATCCCGCTCGAATCGATCGTCACGGTGCGACAGACCCGGTTCATACGGCTCGTTGCGGAGCGATTTACTACTTAGGTAACGATGGATATTTTTTCTTTTGCAACCCTTCTCGGCGGACTCGCCTTGTTTCTCTTCGGAATGAAGGAGATGGGTGACGGATTGATGCTTCTCTCGGGGTCTAAGCTTAAGAATATGCTTGGGCGCGTGACATCGAATCCTTTCAAGGCCGTTCTTGTTGGAACCGGTATTACATCGATTATTCAATCTTCCTCCGCGACGACAGTCATGGTCATCGGACTTGTCAATGCCGGATTGCTTTCGCTTTCACAGTCGGTCGGAATCATCATGGGCGCCAATATCGGTACGACGACGACAGCGTGGATCCTCACGCTCGGAACGCTCGGTGCCGGCAGAACGTATCTCGATTTGCTCAAACCTTCCTTTTTTGCACCGCTGATCGCTTTTTTAGCCGTCGGCGTTCTCATGTTCGTCAAAGACGAGAAGAAACGAAATATCAGCAAGATCGCAATCGGCTTTGCCGTTCTGATGTTCGGAATGCAGGCGATGAGCAATGCCGTCGTCCCTCTCGCAGACTCGCCTGATTTTCGCGAGCTATTTCTCCGTTTCAGAAACCCGTTCCTAGGTCTGCTCGTCGGGGCAGTCTTGACGGCCATTCTCCAAAGTTCTTCAGCCTCTATCGGTATCTTGCAGGCACTGTCCGCCACCGGAGTCGTCACGTACGGATCGGCGATCCCGATTATTCTTGGACAGAATATCGGAACGTGTGTTACCGCCATGCTATCGAGTATCAATACATCGAAGAACGCCAAGCGCTCGGCGCTGATACACTTATTCTTTAATGTGATCGGCAGTGTCGTCTTTATTTCGGTCTTCTACGCGATCAATCTCCTTCGCCCCTTCGCGTTTCTCGATAAGAGTTTAGGGGCAGTCAATATCGCGTTTTTCAATACGCTGTATAACTCGTCGAACACGTTGCTTCTCCTCCCATTCCGCCATAAGCTCGTAAAATTCGTCACGCGGATTTTGCCGGATGGCAAGCGGGGGGAAGAAGTGCGCGAAACAGAAAAAATCTTCGGTGCACTGGAGACGCGTTTTCTCGAATCGCCCGGTCTAGCCGTCGCGCAGAGCCGTCAAGTGGTCTGTCAGATGGCGGAACTCGTCAAACGCCATTATGAAATTTCGATCGGTCTGCTTCATTCTTTTGACGCACAGCGCTATCAGGAAAGTCGCGATCTTGAGGTACTCGCTGATGATTACGAGGACCATCTCGGGACGTACATGGTTCAAATCAGCGCGCGCAAACTGACAGATAAGGATAGCCGAACTTTGACACAGATGATGCAGAGTATCGGAGACTTAGAGAGAATATCGGATCACGCGTACAGCATCGCACTCTCGGCAAGAGAGATGTACGACAAAAGAATCACTTTTTCCGAAACTGCACTCAATGAGCTCGCCGTCCAGGAGCGTGCCCTGCAAGATTTGCTCGATATGACGGTTCAGGCTTTCATCGATGACGATCTCAACCTTGCCGCACGCGTAGAGCCTTTGGAGGAAGTCATCGACGGATTAAACGACGAGCTGCGCGTACGCCATGTTAAAAGGTTGCAGGACGGGCGTTGTACGCTTGAGTTAGGATTTATTTTTAATGACGTTCTGACAGGCATGGAGAGAATTGCAGACCACTGCTCAAACATTGCAGTCTGCATGATCGAGCTTTCGCGCGAGAGCCTGGATCACCATGTCTTCTTAAGAACGCTGGAAGACAGCGACGATTTCCACGAGATGGTTGCTCAATATCGTCAAAATTACCTCCTGCCGGAAATACAGATTTCTGAATACGCGGAGCAAATCTCTCTCGAGGAATCTCTAGCGAATCGATAGTTCCTTCTCCCATACCTGAGCTCTTCGTTGAAACGTCAATAAGGCGAGGTCGCTCGCGTGCTAACGACTTAGCGGGCAATTTAGAAATCTTTGATCAGGTCAAAATTCTTTTTGTGTGGAGCTTTTTCTGTGTCGGGGTGTCCGATCGCGATCGCGATGCGGTATTTTTCGCCTTCTTCGAATCCAAGCAATTGACCGCAGTTCTCAGGATCATCTTCTTGGAAAGCCAAGGCGGGGATGCCTAGGATGACGTTGCCGAGCCCCATCGATTGCGCGGCGATGGAGAGGATTCCCACGGCGATGCCCGCATCCATATCCGGCCACATCTGATCTCCAGCCGTGATGATGACGACGAGCGGGGCGTCGAAGAAGAAACTCACAGAACCGCGTTCCTTCTGTCTTGCGCGCACCGCGTCGCTTGAGTGGTATATGACGCGTTCGTTGATTTTTTTGATGATCGACTGATCCGTAATGAAGTAGTAGCGAAGTCCTTGCAAGTTCCGTGCCGTCGGTGCGGCGAGAACGGCATCTTTAAGCAGGAATAGTTCTTCTTCTGTGAGCGGCGTGTCTTTGTAGCGGCGAATGCTGCTTCTCTCTTGAATGGTTTTAAGTACTGGGTTCATAATTTAAAAATCCTCCTTATATATTTCGCTATTTTCCATACATCACTTATTATAACGGATATGCATTGTCAAATTCGCTTTTAATCTGAAATGACACGTCGTGGCGGCGCTCTCAACATGCGGAATGTTTGGTAATCTATAAACAGAATAGTCATTGAGTTGGCAATAAAACGGAATCGAGGAGAGTATGGGAAACCGCTTTCAAGACATTGTGAATCGCGTGACGGATCGTCCCGAAAAAAAACGCTGTGCTGTCGTCTGTCCCGATGTAGGGACGGTGGGGGCGGCTTTAGAAGCGGAAGGGATGGGACTTGTCGACCCGTTTTTTTTCTTCGACGAATCGCGCCGTGAGGTGCTCAAAGGACTGTCGGTTCTTCAAGAGCGCAAGGATGCGTATCTAGTCGTTGACTCGCCCGAGGAGGCGGCAAAGATTGCTGTACAGCGTGTCCGCGGACAAGAGCTGGACATGTTGTTAAAGGGGAATATCGACACGACCATATTGCTCAAACAGGTCGTCAACAAGGAATACGGTCTCTTGACGGGTCGGCTTATCTCCCATGTCGGTTTTCTCGATGTGCCAGCGTATCACAAACTGCTCGTAGTGACGGACGGTGGCATGGTGACTTATCCGGATCTGAAACAGAAGCGCGCAATACTGGAGAACGCCGTTTTCGCCATGCGTGCCATGGGGGTTGAAAAGCCTAAAGTCGCCTGTCTCGCCGCTGTTGAGAAAGTCCATGACAAGATGCCTGAAACGCTTGATGCCGCGGAGCTTAAGGCGATGAATGCGCGCGGTGAGATTATAAGCTGCGTTGTGGAGGGTCCCATCTCATTCGATCTCGCGTTCAGTCGTGAGGCTGCAGCTGTGAAGCGCTATGAAAGCCCAGTTGCCGGAGACGCCGATATCTTGCTCGTACCTGATTTTGTTGCAGGTAATCTCGTCGCGAAAGCGATGATTTATGCCGGACACGGTCTCTTTGCGGGTGTTCTTATCGGAGCGTCCGCCCCCGTCATCGTTACTTCAAGGAGCTCGACAAGCGAAGAAAAAATCAATTCGATCGCCTGTTCCGCCCTCTTGGCGCATGCATCAAACGTATAAATCGGAGTAGCACGTGAGAATATTAGTCATTAATCCCGGATCGACTTCTACGAAAGTCGCTTTGTTTGAGGATACGGAGCGAATCGTCGAGCAGAAAATCGATCACTCGCGAGAAGAATTAAGCGCGTTTTCATCGATTAAGGCGGAGTTGCCGATGCGCATCAGCCGTGTAAAGGATTTTCTCCTTGAGAATGAGACTTCACCGGGCGAGCTCGATGTTATTGTCTCGCGCGGCGGTATGCTTCCGCCTGTCCGTCACGGTGCCTATGTCATCGATGACGAGCTTGTTAAGACGCTCCTCGAACGACCCGTCGAGCAACACGCCTCCAACCTGGGTGCCGGCATTGCGCAGGCGATCGCTGTGGAGGGAGGCGGTGTGCCGGCATTTATTTACGATTCAATCTCTGTCGATGAACTGAATCCGCTCGCCCGCTTTTCAGGGATTAAGGGCTATGATAGAAGGAGTTTTTCGCACGTCCTCAACACGCGCGCGGTAGCGAGAGTCATAGCGGAACGAGAGGGCTTTGACCTTTCGAAATCGAACGTCATTGTCGCTCATCTCGGAGGCGGCATCTCGATGAATCTGCAGTCGAACGGCGAGATCATCGACGTTGTCTCAGCCGATGAGGGCGCTTTTTCGACGGAAAGGGCGGGGGGGATTCCCATTTATCAGGCGGCGCGCATTGCGCGCGAGGAGGGTGCGGAGACCCTTTATGCTTACGAGATCGGAGAGGGCGGCTTTACGTCGTATCTCGGGACGAACGACGCGCGTGAAGTCGAGCGTATGGCGGCAAATGGCGATGACGACGCGCGACTTGTCATTGAGGCGATGGGCTATCAAGTCGCCAAAGCAATCGCGGGGTTGGCGACTGTCGTCAACGGTAATGTACGCGCTATCGTTCTGACAGGCGGTATGTCGCACATGAAGAGATTGACAGACGCTATTATCGAGCGCGTATCATTCATCGCTCCCGTGTTCATTGTGCCGGGCGAATTGGAGATGGAGGCGCTTGCGAACGGAGCCTACCGCGTCATGCGCGGGGAGGAGAGTGCGGAAATTTTAGGCGATCGCTACGTGGGGTCGCTCGGGTGATCCATCATATTTTCCCAGTACTCCTGAACGGGGTGTAGGCGCTCGTTTTGAGGTATCGCCTCGCCCTTTTCTACAGGTGCAGCGGGTGATGTCGCCAGTTGTTCTTCGCGTTGTTTTCTCTTTAGTTCTTCTTCGGCAATCGCTTCATTCGGCGACAATTCGAGCAGTGCCGGGTTGTCGATGTAAGAATCAAATAACTGCAAACTCTTAATCATGTAGTATCCGTCGCAAATCCGCTCATCGATTGTGAGGTTCATGTCGATCGTCTTTTTCCAGACGACCTCATCGGTAAGGATATCGCGATACGGTTTGTAGTATATTTTCCCGATCGTGCAAAAGATGGAGGTGGAACCGAAGTCATACAAGTGATGGAAAAGAGCGTCACCGCCGATGCTTCCGAGATGCGAGATAAATACGGAGGAATACAGCGGGATTAAATCACGCAATACTTTCGGCATGAGTCCGTGAAAATCGAGCACGCGTCCGATCAAAAGGAGAACTCGCAAGAAACTGCGCGGTAGCCTTGTGATAAGTCCGATGAACCGATCATCCTCTTTACCTTCGCTATCCTTGATCTCGTCGATGTGGTAATCCATCTTTTGTTTTACATCATCCAGCGTGTCGTTACCGTCGAAATTGACTTTCGCAATTGATTCAAGCCCCTCATCCGTCAACGCCGTTTTGACGACGTACAGGATGTCGAAGCTGTTGTGCTGGTACAAACGCCTCCCCGCGACAAAGCGGTTGAGTTGAGGTCGGCGCATGAACGTGTGTAAGAATGTCGCCGAGAAAATGTTAAAAACGGTGATTCGTTTTCCTTGCTTTCGTTGCTCGCGGATGTACTGCTGCATATTCTCGACACAGTATGATTTTTTCAAGTAGACGGCAGACTCGTTGCGTCCGCGCATGATATACGGCATGATGGCGCCGATGGGGTCTTTTGAGTCTCTCACAAGTGTACCGTCGCCGCGTTTAAAACACATGTCAAAATTCCTCTTCAATACCTTCAGTGCCGATTGATGCGTGAAGATTGACCTTCGCCCATCACACATTGAACAGTCGGTCAACCATGTGAAAGTGGGTTGATCCGAATCGGTGAAGCCAACGTTCTTCAATCAGCGGCATTCTTCGTTTTTCCTTATAAAACGAAAAATACGATGTCTTTGCGCTGAAGCCATCATATCACAATATGAAATCTACAAAACATATCTACACGTCACGGACCGTGTCAACTTGTTGTAGGTTTGGCAAGAACTATGAGATCAGTCCACCCATACCTCCATTCGTGATGGCTTTACATAACCGATAGAGCGGTGTCCCTCTTTTGGTAACTTTTAATGCGTCTGAG